>JGI20225J20221_1000051_pt3 | contig 420438 bp, 344 predicted proteins | sample BioMet4_FD_20221 | JGI IMG/M metagenome (IMG submission 20221)
GCCCCAGATCAAGCCGCACGATGCTCTGCCCGCGCTCCACAATGCGCACCGTGCCTATCAGCGAAACCTCGCACGTCAGCGCATACGCGGGAGGGTCCACATGCGGAGGTTCGGCCTTTTGTCTGCTGCTCATGCTTTCCCTTCTTTCTTAACGGTCACGGGCTTCAACGCGTAGGCAAAAATCGCACCCACTACGGAAAGCGCCGCCAGAGACTGAAAGGTGGCGGCCATGCCGTAGTTGTCGGCGATCCAGCCGAGCAGGGGCGCCACCACGCCGCCAAGGCTTGTGGCCAGCCCAAGGGTAATGCCCGAGGCAAAGCCGATGTTTTTGGCCAGATACTGCTGGCCCAGCACCACCTGCGCGCTGAAGGGCGCGTACAGCACAAAGCCCAGCAGGGGCAGCAAGGCCCAGGCCGCGTAGAGGTTCTGGCTCAGGCTAAAGCCGGCCACCACCGGCGGCATGAGGGCAAACACCACGCGGATGACGGTGCGGTAGCCAAATTTGTCAGAAAGCATGCCGCCAAAAACGTTGCTGACAACCCCGCACACGCTAAAAAATGTCAGCGCAATCGCCCCCGTGGCCGTGGACTGCCCAAAGGCGCTCACCCAGTAGAGCGGAATAAACGTGTTAAAGCCCACAAAGGTGATGGAACGGGTCACTATGGAAACCGTCAGCTTTAAAAATTCGCGCCAGTTGTTTTCAGCGGGGGTTTCGCCCTCCGCTCCCAGGGCAGGCCCGGCCTTGCCTGCGGCAGCGGTCTTTTTGGTCGCCCCCATGCGGGCGATGGACCACACGAGCGTACCCGCCGTCATGACGGCCAGCACGGCAAAAATGGTTGTTCCCGGCAGGCCGAAGGCCCCAAGGCAGGCGGTAGCCAGCAGCGGCCCCAGCACAAAGCCCCCGTTGCCGCCAATGGAAAACAGGCTCATGCCCGTGCCCTTGTTCTGCCCCGAAACCGCGTTGGCAAAGCGCGCGCCTTCAGGGTGAAACAGCGCCGCGCCCACGCCGCTGAGACCGATGGCCGCAAAAATGCCCCAGTAGCCGGGCATCCAGCCAATGGCGGCGAGGCCGCAGCCAGCCAGCAGCACGCCCACGGGGATAAACCAGGGTTTGGAAAGCCGGTCTGAAAGCAGGCCGAACAGCGGCTGAATCATGGAAGACAGGCAGGCATAGGCAAACATGAGCCCGCCTGTGGCCTGATAACTCAGGTCGTATGCCGCCCGCAAAAACGGCAGTATGGCGGGCAGCGCCCCGCCGTTGATGTCGCACGACAAATGCCCCAACGACACGAGGAGTATTTTCTTTTTGTCCATTGCGGCACGCTACACCAATGTTTTGCCAAATCCAAGCCGCGCGCGGGGGTGCGCAACTGCGACTCTTCATTTTTTTGCCGCCTTGCGCTACGTTGCGCACATCGCAGCCTGCTGCGCACTTTTTTCAGGAACAGCCATGACGACATCCCCTTCCCATACGTTGCCCAAGGTGGCGCTTATCGCCACTGGCGGCACTATTGCGGGCGTGGCCCCCACGCCGCTTGAGCAGATCAGCTATCAGGCTGGCGTACTCACCGTCGACCGCATGCTTGAGACCCTGCCCGGCATCGAGGGCGTGGCCCGCATCGCCAGCGTGCAGTGCGGCAACCTGCCCAGTGAAAACATCACCCCCGAGCATTGGGCCCTGCTGGGCAGGCAGTGCGCGCAGGTGCTGCAAGACCCCGAAATCTGCGGCGTAGTGCTGACCCACGGCACAGATACGCTTGAAGAATCAGCCTTCTACCTGCACCTTACCCTTGCCAGCCAAAAGCCCGTTGTGCTCACCGGCTCCATGCGCCCGTCCACCTCGCTGAGCGCCGACGGCCCCATCAATATCCGCGATGCCGTGGCCGTGGCGGCCTGCCCCCAGGCGCAGGGACGCGGCGCGCTGCTGGTCATGAACAGCCGCGTGCTGTCGGCCCGCACGGCGGTTAAGGTTGCCACCCTTGATGTGGAGGCATTTCGCGCGCTGGAATCGGGCTGCCTTGGCCGCGTTATCAACGGCGAGCCGCAGTTCTATTACGGCGGGGAGGAAACCCCCGCCCTCGCCGGTACGTTTGCCGGGCTGGCGGGCGTCAGCGATCTGCCGCGCGTGGATGTTGTTTACGGTTGCGCGGGCATGCCCGTTGATCTTGTGCGCTACTCCATGCAGCGCAGCGCGGGCATTGTGCTGGCAGGCATGGGCAACGGCTCCATGCCCGATGCCGTGCGTCACGAGCTGCGGCAGGCCATCGCCGGGGGCATACCCGTCATACGCTGCAGCCGCACCGGCTCCGGCCCGGTGACGCCCCTTGACGAATATGAGGGCTTTGTGCCCGGCGGCATGCTTTCGCCCGCCAAGGCCCGCGTGCTGCTCATGCTGGCCCTGGAGCAGCAAAAAGACTCCGAGTCCGCGCAGCGCATGCTTGCGGTGCGCGAGGTTTTTGCCCTTGGGGGCAAGCTGTAGGCTTGGCCGCCCTTTGGGCTTGCCTGCGGCGCAAAAAAACCGCAGTGTGGTTTTTATTTTTCTTTTTCACGTCCATGATCGCCATGGAATCAGGAGAGCTTCATGTCGTACCGCTTTATTCCCCAGCTCACCGATGAGGAAATCCACCGCAAGCAGCTTGAAGGCCTGCGCTACACCGTGCGCCAGGCCTGGAATTCGCCCCAGTACCGGGCAAAGCTGGAGGCCTGCGGCGTAAAGCCCGACGACATCACAAGCCTGGACGACCTGCGCCTCCTGCCCACCTGCGATGTGGAAGACCTGCGCGAAGGGTATCCCCTGCCCCTTTTGTGCGTGCCCCCGCGTGACGTGGCGCGCATCCACGCCTCCAGCGGCACCACCGGCAAGCGCAAAATTCTTGCCTACACCCAGCGCGACATTGATACGTTCAGCCTGCAGATTGCCCGCTGCTTCGAGCTGGCGGGTTTTACCCCCGAAGACCGTATGCAGCTGGCCGTGGGTTACGGTCTGTGGACCGCCGGGGCAGGGTTTCAGGCTGGCAGCGAAAGGCTCGGCATGCTGACCGTGCCAGTGGGCCCCGGCAACCTCGAGATGCACTTGCAGCTTTTGGAAGATCTGGGTTCCACCGGCTTTACGGCCACGGCCTCCATGGCCCTGCTGCTGGCCGAAGAAGTGGAACGCGCGGGCCTGCGCAACAAGATCAAGCTCAGGCGCATGGTCTGCGGTTCTGAAACCCGCAGCGAAAAAATGCGTCTGGCCATCGAGAGCAAACTGGGGCTTGAAGGCTGTTACGACATCGGCGGCATGACCGAAATGTACGGCCCCGGCACAGCCATAGACTGCGACGCCCACGAGGGCCTGCACTACTGGGCCGACCTCTTCATCATCGAGGTGCTCGACCCGGCCACCATGCAGCCCGTTGCCGAGGGCGAAGTGGGCGAAATGGTGGTCACCAGCCTGTGCAAGGAGGCTGTGCCCCTGCTGCGCTACCGCACCCACGACCTTTCGCGTCTGCTGCCGGGCAAGTGCTCGTGCGGGCTCGGCATGCCCCGGCATGACCGCATCCTTGGCCGCTCGGACGACATGATCATTTACCGCGGCGTCAACATTTACCCCGGCCAGATCATGGAAGTCATCGGCCAGTTTGCGGAGCTTGGCGGCGAATATCAGGTGGAGCTGACCCGCGACGAGCGCGCCCTCGACCATCTGGCCCTCACCGTTGAACGCGGTCAGAACCACGCCGCAGGCAACGACGAGGCCCTGGCCCGCGAGCTGGAACACCGGCTGCACAAGGCCATCATGGCCCGGGTTTCTGTCAGCGTGGCCGAGTACGCCAGCCTGCCGCGCACATTCAGCAAGTCCAAACGCGTCGTCGACAAGCGCTGACCATGAAACGCCATGCCAACCGCACCGGCAAGGGCCTGAGGGCCCACGTCAGCAGGCTGCGAGTCGCCGCAGCCCGCCTTGCTGGCATTGCTGGCATTGTTGCCCTTTGCCTTGCTGCGGCATGCCTGACGCCTGCCCTGGCGCGGGCCAACGAGCTGGCCAAGGTGGACAGCGCCGCATGGTGCGTCATCCACGCTCCGGGCCAGAAGCAGGCGTGCCTCAGGGCCGAAAGCGAATGCCGGGCCGCGCTGCCGGACATGCCCTCTGCGGGCGGCTGCCCTGACCGGCAGCTTGAGGCCTGCGTGGTCAGTCAGGGAGCCAACGGCTCGTTGTGCGCCATACTGTGCTGCTTTGACCCGGACAATCCGGCCTGCAGGTCTGCCATGGCCAGCATGCCCAACGTCATTGTCCTGCCCGACTCTTAGGGAAGGTCTGCCCCCAGCGGCCCCTCTCCCCAATTTAAACCGCACGTCATAAACACCTGTTCGCCCTGTCCGCTGGCGGGCCCTCTGGTCGCGCACTTCTGGCCACCGACAATCGGCCCTTTCGGGTTGAGGACGCTCGCGATCCTCCTGAGCGCATAGACCTTTGTCTTCTTTTGGCATATCCTCAAACACAGGCGTTCTTCCGTTGTGCACGCCTGATAAACGCCGACACAGGAGCCTGCATGCCCCTTGCCGTCACACCTGCATCTCTTTTCTTTCTGGTCGGCTACGTAATGCTGGCCGGGGGATCGTTTGCGCTTGTGAAACCGGGCCTGGGGCTGCTGATCGTACCCGTGCCGCTTCTGGCTATCCCCCTGCATCTCTTTGCACGCCGCATTGGCGACTTTGCGGGCGTGGCGCATTCCCGCTGGCAAATGCGAACATTTGGGCTTTTTTTGCTGCTTTTTCTCGCCCTTGTGGCAATCTTTTTTGCGCTGGGCGCAATCTGCACCGACGGCCCGGCCCTGGACCGGCTGGAAACCATCGGCAACGCCTACAATGCGGGCACGGTAAACCTGTACGCCTCGCTGGCCGGGCTGTGGGACATTGAAAAGTTGCGTCCCTTCACCCTGGGGGCTTCGGTATGGGCGGGTCTGGCGCTGTTGTGGCCCCTTAAACGGGCCATACAGGGCATGCTGGCTCTGGCCGGAGGCATCGCGCCCAAGGCCCTGACGCTCTCATGGCGCTGCTGCGCGCTGCTGGGGGCGCTTGCGGCACAGGGGGGCATGCTGGCGTGGCTGCTGGCGCGCCAGGGCTAGCGCAGCAGCGGCTATTCCCCTCCCCGCAACAAAACCGGGGCCGCAAAAAAGGCCGCGCAAGCCGGACGCGCTGTCCCGGCTCATGCGGCCCGTTTACAAAAAACGTGCAGCTGGCGGTTGCCGCTACTGCTTTTTGGGTTCCTTTGTCAGGTCGTCGCCGCTTTCACTCGCGTGGCGCACCAGAATGGCGCGGGCTCCCGCTATCTGGCCCAGGCCCTTGAGGTTGGTCTCAACCTTGTACCCTGCAGCCTTGAGTCTGGAGACCCACGAATCGTCTTCGGACCCGGCCATGTCGTTGTGGGCGTGGTCGCCCGCCACCAGCATAAGCGGTTCAATCACGACCTTTTTGACCTTGGCGTTTTTAAGCTCGGCCAGCAGGTCGTCCACGCTGCGCGCGCCCTCGACCGTAGCCATAAACACGCGCTTGTCCGCATCGTGGAACACGGCGCGCGTGCCTTCAAAGGTCAGATCGGCCCGGCCGTGGCTCTGTCCGTGCCCCATGAGCACCAGGGCCACATCCTTGCCGCGCAGGGGCTTTACGTCGTCAGTGATGGCCCGGATAAGTTCCTGCGCGTCTTTTTGGGATTCCAGCATGGGTCTGCCGAGAAACACCGCGTCAAAACGTCCGGGGTTTTTCTGCAGGTCGATGAGCACGGCCCGCTCAAGCTCGCTGAACTCTTCGCCCGCCATGACATGCAGCGACTGCACACGCACGACCTTTACGCCGTCGCTGGCAAGCTGCGCCAGGCCGTCGCTGATGCCGCCCACAGGATGTCCCTGCGCGGCGATCTTTTTGCGGATGATCTGCGAGGTATAGGCCCACACCACCGGCTGGCCGGGAAAAGCCGCCTTAAATTCTTCGTCCACGGCCTTCATGGAAACGAGGGCTTCGGGCACGCTGGTGCCAAAGGCTACCAGCAGCACGCCAGCCTTGCCCTGAGGCACGGCGGCGGGGGCTTTGGCCGCAGGCTCGCCGGCGACGACGGCAACAGGCGCGCCCATTACGGCGCACAGCAGCAACAGGGGCAACAGGGTGCGGGTGAAAAAATGCAAAATGGAATGCGGCGCATTACGCAGCATGGCAACCTCCTCAATGGCGCGTTGGCAGGTTGAAGTGTATGAAATGCCGGTGGATATTCGGACTCGAGGGCCATGGGGGCCTGCACCCCGCGCCTAGACTTCGCCTTCGCCGCTTGCGCGACTGGCTTGTGCACTCCGCCCGTGGCGGAACAGTGAAGCTTCGTTCCCTCTTACCGCAGCGCGACTGTTTCCGATTTGCACGGAATTCCCCGCCGACTTTTTAAAAACACTGCATGCGCCCGCAAAAGTCAAGCGCTCCAAACCCTGCGGCCCCCGTCTGGCAGGGGCTGGCAGCCGACCCCTTCGGCGGCCCCCGCCCAGCGCCGCTTCGGGGACCTGTCCAAATTCCGTTTTTTCGGCGACAATCGCCGATTTGGCGCTTCTTTTTTCTTGTTCTTTTGCTGAAATACTGATAATAAGTCACCTCCCTGTTATGGGGAAATTATGTTTGGAGGCTGGACATATGGCAGGTTTTGAAACCGGGCACGACACCGAAATTAATTTCGAAAGCGCCCTTGAAAACTACCTCAATCCCGATTTCGGCGATCTTGAGGAAGGCTCTATCACGAAGGGCGAAATCGTCCGCGTGGATGACGACAATGTGCTTGTAGACGTGAATTTCAAGTCCGAAGGGCAGATTCCCGCGGCCGAATTCCGCGACCCCGCCGGCAACATTTGCGTCAAAGTTGGCGATCGTGTTGACGTTTATGTCGTTCGCAAGAACGAAAACGACGGCACCATCACCCTTTCTTTCGAGAAAGCCAAGCGCATGCAGGTGTTCGACCAGCTCGAAGACGTGCAGGAAAACAACCGGGTCATCAAGGGCCACATTGTCCGCCGCATCAAGGGTGGCTACACCGTGGACATCGGCGGTGTGGAAGCATTTTTGCCCGGTTCGCATGTGGATTTGCGTCCCGTGCCGGATATGGATGCCCTGGTCAACCAGGAATTCGAATTCCGCGTGCTCAAGATCAACCGCCGCCGCAGCAACGTCATCGTTTCTCGCCGCGTGCTGCTTGAAGAGGAGCGCGATTCAAAGCGTCAGGATCTGCTGCGCACCCTTGAAGAAAACCAGATTGTTACCGGTAAGGCCAAAAACATCACCGAGTACGGCGTGTTTGTTGACCTTGGCGGCCTCGACGGCCTGCTGCACATCACCGACATGAGCTGGAAGCGCATTCGCCACCCCAAGGAAATGATCACCATCGGTCAGGAACTGACCCTGAAGGTGCTCTCCTTCGACCGCGACAACAACAAGGTCTCCCTGGGCCTCAAGCAGCTTGTGCCTGATCCGTGGCAGGATATTTCCGCCCGCTTCCCCGAGGGCGCCAAGTGCAGCGGCAAGGTCACCAACCTTGTCGACTACGGCGCGTTTGTGGAACTGGAACCCGGCGTTGAAGGTCTGGTGCACATTTCTGAAATGTCCTGGACCCGCAAGCTGCGTCATCCTTCCCAGATGGTTCACACCGGCGACGAAGTCGACGTGGTCATCCTGGGCGTGGACGGCGACAAAAAGCGCATCAGCCTCGGCATGAAGCAGGTTCGTCCCAACCCCTGGGAACTGGTTGCTGAAAAGTACCCCGAAGGCACCATCCTTGAAGGCGTCATCAAGAACATCACCGAATTCGGCATGTTCATCGGCATCGAGGACGGCATCGACGGTCTTATCCATGTTTCCGACATTTCCTGGACCAAGAAGGTGCGTCACCCCAACGAACTGTACAAGGTGGGCGACACCGTGCAGGCCAAGGTGCTGACAGTGGATCAGGAAAACGAAAAGTTCACCCTCGGCGTCAAGCAGCTGGTGGACGATCCGTGGGGCCACGTGCCCAACACCTACCCCGTGGGTTGCACCATCAAGGGCACCGTGACCAATATCACCGACTTCGGCCTCTTTGTTGAAGTGGAAGAAGGCATTGAAGGTCTGGTGCACGTGTCCGAACTTTCCAGCAAGAAAGTGAAGACCCCCGCCGAGATCTACAAGGAAGGCCAGGAAATCCAGGCCAAGGTCATCCACGTCAGCGCTGAAGAGCGCCGTCTGGGCCTGTCCATCAAGCAGATCAAGGACGAGGAAGAACGCCGCAAGCCCAAGGAATTCCATTCAGGCCCGCAAGAAGCCGGTCAGAGCCTGGGCGATCTGCTCAAGCAGAAGTTTGAAGAAAGCGAAAACAACTAGTCTGTTTTTGCTTCAGGATACAAAAGGGCGCTCCCGCAAGGGAGCGCCCTTTTTCGTTGCCGGATCGACAGACTCCGTTGCGTTCGCCTGCGCCGACGGCGAGACGCGCAATCTGCAAACAGCGGGCGCGGACAGACAGCGCTGGCTGCAGCCATGACGCGGCAAACGATATACGAACAAAGAACGGCGCAAGCCATGCGGCGGCAGGGACAACTTCAAGGCAAACGTCACACTGCACGGCCCCATTGTCGGTCTGGCACTTACATTCTAAACTTATTGCCAAGTATATACCCCCGTACTGCAGAGCGGAGCTGCCATGGGCATTTGTCAGACAGCTCAGCTCCTCTATTTTATTATACGCTTTGCGGCGCACCACTACGCAACTGCAGTAGCTAAAATGTTGCGCTATTTTTGACTGTCAGGACAAAAAAGAATACCATTAAAAAGTCATTAGGACACGGGTCAGCCACACTATAAATGCGGCTGACCATTCTTTCTGCCCCAACCCCACGCGCCATGCGGAAGCAGTCATGCAAAAAGTTCTTATCGTTGAAGACAGCCGAACAACCGCGCGTTTCATGGCGCACAATCTCAAGGAACAACTGGGGCTTGCACACGACTGCGCCGAAAACCGCAAGACCGCGCTTACCCTGCTGGATACAGACGCCTCACAGTATTTTCTTGCCCTGTGCGACCTCAATCTGCCTGACGCCCCCAATGGCGAAATAGTGTCCGAGATTCTTGCTCGTAATATCCCCGTGGTCGTAGTCAGCGCCAATTTTGACGAGGATATCTACAAGCGTCTTATGTTGCAGGCGAAGTTTAACCGGACATAATAAGCAAAACGCAACCGCCCGACGACATGATGTACCGCAATGCGGCGCTGGTGGGCGCCGGCCTGCGGCGGCCAAACAGCCGGCGTTTGAGGCGCTTGATCGTGGACGACTCAAACCTTTGGTGCATGCAGGTTTCCGAGCTCCTGAAGCGGCAGCGCATCATGGCCTATACCGCAAACAACGGGATCCAGGCCATGAGGCTGCTCAGGGAGCATCCGGGCATACGCATTGTGCTGGCCGACCACTATATGCCCGGCATGGACGGCATTGAGCTGACCGCCGCCATCCGCAAAACCCACACCATGGACGAGCTGTCCATCATCGTCATTTCCGTGGGTACCGACGCGGGGGCGCGCTTTCTCCGCTCCGGTGCCAACGACTACGTGTTCAAGACCTCCTCGTTTGAAGAGCTGCTTTGCCGCATCTCCATGAACCTCGACATTCAGGACCTTATCCGCAACAACCGCGCCCTGGCCGAGCGCGACGCCCTCACCAACCTGCTTGTGCGCCGCCAGTTTTTTACCGTGGCGCAAGAGGCCGTAGCCGAGGCCAGAAAAAAACGCACGCCCCTGTGCGCGGCCATGATCGACGTGGATTACTTCAAGCAGGTCAATGACCGCTATGGGCACCTGGCGGGCGACATTGCCCTGCGCCAGCTTGGGGCCATGCTGCGCGAGGAGTTTCCCGCGCCCTACATATGCGGCCGCTACGGCGGCGAAGAATTTTGCGTGGTTGCCCCCGGCATGGATAAAAAGGATTTTGCCCACAAACTTGAGAACTTTCGTACCACGGTGAGCTCAAAACCCGTACAGATCGGTGCGCTCAGCATTGTTATTTCCGTCTCTATCGGCATGGCCGAGCTCAGGGCCAACGACCTTGAAACGCTCATCAGCGCAGCGGACGCCCAGCTGTACACGGCCAAACGCGAAGGACGCGACCGCTTTGTCTGGCAGCCGTAGCCGAGTGCATTACGGACAACCGTCAAAAATATTTTCTGCGTAAAGGATCACCCATGCACTGCCAGAACCTTCTATTTGACCCGGCCCGCATTCCGTCCCCCTGCTTTGTGCTGGATGAATCCCAGTTGCTGGCCAACGCCGCAGTTCTCAACACGGTGCAGGAACGCACAGGGGCAAAAATCCTGCTTGCGCTCAAGGGCTACGCCGCCTGGGCCACGTTTCCGCTGCTTTCGCGCGTCAAGGGGCACGGCCCCCTGTGGGGAGCCTGCGCAAGTTCTGTGGACGAGGCGCGTCTGGCGCGTGAAGACTTTGGCGGCGAGGTGCACGCTTTCGCCGCAGCCTGGAACCGGCGCGAGATGGCCGAGCTGCTCACCCTGGTGGACCACATCGTGTTCAACTCCTTTGCCCAGTGGCGCGAGTTTGCCCCGGCCGTGGCCATGCAGAACAAGAGCCGCTGCCCAGACCGCCAGATACAATGCGGTCTGCGCATCAATCCCGAGCACTCCGAGGGCGCAACGGCCATATACAATCCCTGCGCGCCCGGTTCGCGTCTGGGCATACGCCCCCGGCACTTTGAATCCGACGCGCTGGAGGGCATCTCTGGGCTGCATTTCCATACCCTGTGCGAGCAGGGGGCCGATGCGCTGGAGCGCACGCTGACCGCCGTTGAACGTCATTTTGGCCAATGGCTGCCCCAATGCCGCTGGATAAACATGGGCGGCGGACACCACATTACCAAGCCGGGTTACGACCTGGACCTGCTCTGCCGCTGCCTGACCGGCTGGCGCGACCGCTACGGAGCGCAAATATACCTTGAGCCCGGCGAAGCCGTTGCCCTTGACGCGGGCTGGCTTGTGGCCACGGTGCTTGACGTGGTGCAGGCCGACGTGCCTGTGGCCATCCTTGACATCGGCGTGCCCTGCCACATGCCCGATGTGATCGAAATGCCCTACCGCCCCCGCGTGCGTTATGAATCGGACGGCGTGGCCGAGCTGGCGGGCGAGGCGGGCGAAAGGCCCTGGACCTGCCGCCTGGCGGGCAAGTCGTGCCTGGCGGGCGACGTGGCGGGCGAATACTCGTTTGACGCGCCGCTTGTGCCGGGTCAGAGGCTGGTTTTTGAAGACATGGCCATTTACAGCATGGTCAAAACTACCACCTTCAACGGCTTGCGGCTGCCCTCCATCGGCATTTGCGAGGCAGACGCGGCGGGCGCAAGCCGCTTTCGCATGATACGCGAATTTGGCTACGAGGAGTTCAGGTCGCGGCTTTCGTAGTACACCGCTCACGGCGGATACACGCAGAAAGGCCCGAAGCAATGTGCTCCGGGCCTTTCATTTGTACTTCCCTGTGGGGGGAGGACAGTGGAAAATCTTTCTCAAGCGGCCATTGCCGCCTTAAGGAAATTACACTCCTTTAACGTGGCAATGTCAAAACAATCGTTTTAATACTTACGAGGCCGGCGTCTGCGGCGCGGGAAGCGGGGAACCCTCGCGTGACTGGGCGGCTCCGTTGCTCACGGGCTTGGCGCGCTCCTGCTCTGGCTGGGCCGTAGCGCCCGGCAGAGCTGCCTGCCCGCCCATGTCCGCAGCTGGGGAGTCATTCAGCTGCCAGGGGGTGCTGCTGCGGGCCAGGGGGATCTCGCTGGATCCGGCGGGGAAACTGTGCGGGGGCAGCTCTTCCGACTGGTGCACGCCCTCAACCTGATGCCTGGCAACCATGGAAGGCTCATCGGTTCCGGGCGCGCCGCGCTTGATGCGGGTCATGAGCAGTCCCGGTTCGGGATCCATAAGCCCTGCTAGGTAGTCGCTTACCGTCACAAAACGCTGGCAACCGCCGGCCCGCAGGTCGCGGATGATGCGCGGCAGGTCGTCGACCGTGCGCTTGTGCGAATCGTGAAACAGAAAGATGCCGCGCAGGGTTCCCGGCGCATAGACCGTGCCGCGATTGTTGCGCAGGGTGGCGTAGTTATCCGGCAGGCGCTGCCAGTCGCGGCTGTCCATTGACCACAGTATCACGGTCAGGCCCAGACCCTCGGCGATTTTTTCAGTACTGGCGTCGTACGAGCCGTAGGGCGGACGTATAAAGGTAGGGGTGGCCCCCAGATTGCGCAAAATGGTATCGGTGCGGTGCAGCTCGTCTTCTTTGCGGGCAGGGCTGACGACGCGCAGGTTGGGATGCGAGTAGGAGTGGTTGCCCACCTCATGTCCCTCGGCAATGACGCGTCGTACAATGTCAGGATGGCGCTCGGCCTGGTTGCCCAGCATGAAGAACGTGGCGGGTATGCCGTATTCTTCAAGCATGTCCAGCAGGTGCGGCGTGTTTATCGAAGGGCCGTCGTCAAAGGTGAGGGCGCACAGATTTTCGCGCATGGGTTGATCCATGATGACATTGCCGTCCACCACGCGCGCCTGTGCTGGCAGTGCAGCAACGCCGACAGCAAGGCAAAAAGCCGCAAGCCATATCCGCCTGAAAAAAACTCTCATTTTCTAGTGCCTCAGCATCGAATTGCCCAGAACAGAAAACCGCCTCCCCCGGCGGCGCATCCACGGCTGCCCTATCGCGCCGCAAGCGCGAAAACAGCGGAATTCAGCGATCTGCACTGTGCTACAGGAGGTCTAGCACTCCCAAAGAGGCTCCGCAACAACACCATTGCGCCATTTTTTGGACACCTTTTCGCTTTCCTTTTAAAATCGGATGGTTAAAGAGCCGAGTTATGTAAAAATTTTTTTACTTCAAAAATTTCGCTTGACTCTGGGGGGGTGTTTGCGTAGAACTCGAATTCGCCGGGAGGGCAGTTAGCTCAGCTGGTAGAGCACCGCCTTCACACGGCGGGGGCCACAGGTTCAAGTCCTGTACTGCCCACCATCCCCAAAAACGGAGCGGTAGTTAAGTCGGTTATAACGCCGGCCTGTCACGCCGGAGGCCGAGGGTTCGAGTCCCTTCCGCTCCGCCAGAAGTCACCGGGAGGTCAGATCACTGACCTCCCGTTTCTTCATTTTATAGCCCCCGCACAATTTTCAGGGCCGCCCGCAACTGCGGGCGGCCCTGTTGGTTTTCAAGACCGTATCCTGCCAGCCCCTGCCAGGCTATGGAGCGGCCGTATGCAGCATTCAACAATGCGACTTCGTTTGCCCGGCTCTATGCATCTGCACTTTTTTTGCCGTACTCTTCGGCGTAGGCGGCCAGAATTTCAGCGATCATCCGCCCAAACCTGGGCTGCAATTCCTGACAGCGGGGGGTATTTTTTAACGCAACTCCGCTCCTTTCGCTACGGATCAGGCCAGCCTCGCGCAGTATCCTGAAATGCTGCGAGAGAGTAGACTTGGGTATGGCCCTGTCTGGCATGTTTAAAAAGTCAGAGCACATCTTTGGCGAATTTGAGCGTATGATTTCCTTGAGTATCTGCACACGCACAGGGTCAGACAACGCGTGCAGTATGCCCTCGACCGTAACATTTTCCACGGCCGGATGGTGCAGGGTTTTCATCATTTTTTCCTTACATGCGGCAGAAGGGCNGCGCTGTGTACGTCGCGCGCTTGCATCATGTATTGACAGACGCCACAATAGTTCATAAGAACGGAACTAACGAACTTAAGACCACCCCAAGCTCCCGCTTCTGCCCGGCACATAGCATATACTGGGCACACCCGGCCTACAAGCGGACAAACCGCCTGCAGACCGCAACCTTCCCGCAACAAAACGGAGACCATATGAACAGGCGTCAGTTTCTTCAGCAAGCCGCTGTCGCATCCATCGTTCTGCCGGGCACTGCGCTGCAGCCGCAGCCTGCCCATGCCGCCACGCCGACAGCCGACCGCCCTGGCAGGCAGGCAGGGTACTACTGGCTGCAGCTGGGCAACGTACAGGTGGCGGCAGTGTCCGACGGTACGTTGCGCAGCAGCGCCAGGTTGCTCAGCGAGCATCAGGACAAGGTCGCGGATGCCCTTAAAAATGCCTACGTAACCTCGCCCCGATCTACCTCGGTCAATGCTTTTCTTATTCTTGCCAGCGACCGCCGCATCCTTGTAGACGCGGGATCGGGAAAACTGCTCGGCCCCTCGGTCAACAAAATCGTGCGCAGCCTGCAAAACGGCGGGTTTGGACCTGCCGACATTACGGATATTCTGCTCACGCACATCCACGGCGATCACTCGGGCGGGCTCACGGTGGAGGGCAAAAGGATTTTCCCCGCCGCCACTGTACATGTAAACCGCGTCGAGGCCGACTTTTGGCTGAGCCAGGCAAACATGGACAATTCACCAGAATATTTCAGGCCCATGTTTGTAAAAGGGCGGGAATCGCTGGCCCCCTACCTCAGCGCGGCCAAGCTCTCCACGTTTGAGGCGGGGCAGACGGTACTGCCCGGCATAACGGCCGTTGCGGCTCCGGGCCACACCCCCGGGCACACCTGCTATATGCTTGAGAGCCAGGGAGAAAAGCTGCTGTTCTGGGGCGACACCGTACATGTGGCGGAGGCCCAGTTTCCCCTGCCCGACACCGCCATCGAGTATGACCTTGACCCGCAGGCGGCCATCAGCCAGCGGCAGAAGCTTTTTGCTCAGGCTGCCGAAAAGGGACACCTTGTGGCCGGGGCGCACATCTCCTTTCCCGGCATCGGTCACGTGGGCAAGGCTGCTCAGGGCTACCAGTGGTTTCCCATCCCCTACGTCAACGATGCCGTGGATCAGTAACGCGGCTGGAGCACTGTCAAAATTGCCGCGCAGCTCAATTATCGGGCATCTTTAACAACGCAAACTTGTTAAAAAAAATTAATAATGGCCGCAAAATTGCATCCACACTTGCAGGTTAGCAGCGCTCACAAGCGCACAGAAAGCAAGCGAGGATAGCATGACACCGATCATCTGGTTACTGGGACTCTCCGGCAGTGGAAAAACCACCCTTGGCTCACTGCTGCGCCTGTACCTTGATGGACAGGGCATTGATGCCGAATTCATTGACGCCGACAACTTTTGCCGCAGCAGAGGCCTGAGCACGGAAACCCCCCAGCAGCGCGTGCGCAATACAGATACCTTGCGCGACTACGCCCTGAGCCTGCAGGCCAGTGGAAAAACATGCGTGGTGGCAGCCGCCACTCCCTACGAGGGCATGAGGCAGGCCAACAGGGCGCTGCTGCCCAACTACCGCGAGGTATGGGTGCGCTGCTCGCTGCAAACCCTGGTGCAGCGCGATACCAAGGGTCTGTATGCCAAGGCCGAACGCGGCGACCTGCAGGCGCTTGATTCTGTTTTTGACGCCTTTGACGAACCCCGCTGCCCGCACGCCATCATTGAAACCGACGTGTATTCACTGGTGGAATGTTACGAACAGCTGCGCGACCTCGCGCTTGACTCCCTCATGACCGAACGGGACTGGCATGAAGAGGCGAGCCGCATGCTGCCCCAGACCGCAAGGGGAATATTTTCCAATGCCGCCATAGCCCTTTAACGGGGCGCACCTGACAACCTGCATAAGCCAGGTTCGGCGAAAGATGCCGCGCAGCACATGCCCGAGGGCGCACGCTGTGCGGCATCCTACATTGCGGGGNTCGGCCCGCGCCCAGGCAGCGAGCCGCCGGGCCTGAACGCCCCTACCGTCCCGAAGTTCCAGAAAACTGCTGCGAAATAAACGTGGCGTAATCGTCCGTCATGCCCGAAACAAAATCCAGCACCCGCAGATAGGCCATATACAGTCCGTCTTCCCTGCCCGGAGCGCTGGCCCCCATGAGGGTCAGGGCGCGGGTTTCCTGATAACTCATGCCGTTGCCCTTGGTGTAGTTGAAGCAGGCTGGTATAAACACGTCCAGCAGGCGCCGGTAGAGCGTATAGGTGCCGATCTCCAGCGCAGTCTTTTGCGGATTGTTCATGATCTTGCTGTTAAAGACCCTGCCCGCCTCGCGCATAAACCCGGCCACGTCCTCGCGGGCGTGGTTCAGCAGGCTGCCCTCAAGGCGGCCCTCCATGATGGCCTCGTAATTATCCATAAATGTCTGGGTAAGGGACGGAATCATGCGTCCCATGGCCGTGGTGCGCAGCATGCTGGTACGCCTGCGGTCAGAATCCATGGAATCAAGGCGCGGATCGTCAAGGCACTCGGCATCCAGCAGGGGGGCCATGGCCTCCTTGAAGTCGGCATAGGAGATGATGCGCAGCTCGCGGGCGTCTTCCATGTCGATGATGCGGTAGCAGATGTCGTCCGCCGCCTCCAGCAGGTATGAGAGCGGATGCCTGCGGTATTCTGCGCCGCTGGCAAGGCCCATGGCTGTAAATATCTCGGCAAAAAGCGCCCTCTCCGCCGTATAAAAATTGAATTTGACCTTGCCCCGGCTCTCTCCCTGCGCCGCGTACGCGGAGCGCGGATACTTTACCAGTGCGGCGATAACAGGGAAGGTCAGCCGGAACCCGCCGCGATCCTTGTTGTTTTCAAGAGCGTTGATAACGCGAAACCCCTGGGCGTTGCCGTCAAATGCCGTAAAATCAGCCCATTCCGCTGGCTCCAGGTCTTTGAAATACTGTTCCTTGTTTCCGGAATCCTTGAACCAGTCGCGTATGGCCTCCTCGCCAGCATGACCAAAGGGCGGGTTGCCAATATCATGTGCCAGGCAGGAGGCCTGGATAACCTGTCCAAGGTGATCGGGCGTATAGTCTGCCGGCAGGTCGCCGCGCCGCCGCAGGGCCGCGCCTACGCCAAGCCCCAGCGACCGGCCCACGCAGCTTACCTCAAGCGAATGGGTAAGTCGGTTGTGGATATGGTCGTTGCGCACCAGCGGGTGAACCTGCGTTTTTCGCGCCAACCTGCGAAAAGAACTGGAAAAAATTATCCGGTCGTAATCCGCCAAAAAAGGATTGCGCCCGTCCACCAGCGGGTCAAGCCTGATCTCGCCGCTGGTTTTACGGTTGGGGGCCAGCAGCAATGCCCACTGCTCCATGAATGTGCTCATAACGCCTCCTCTTCTGCATGTACGGCATGCGCGGCACGCCCGCAAGCGCGGACGACGGACGCTTTTCTTTTACAGCTTGCCTTGCTAGTCTTTATGGACGTTTTTTACAGACCTTTCCCCCAGACAGGGGAAAACAAACCGAGCAGCAAGGCCAGGCCATGACGAACTCGCTTTTTGACGCGTCCCTCTCCGCCCATCTTGAGCTTTTCAGCATACTGCAGCGCCTGCGCCCAGCGGTGGAAGCCGCAGCCGCGCGGATCAACGCCGCCCTCGGGGCAGGCGGCAAGGTGCTTATTGCCGGCAACGGCGGCTCGGCGGCCGACGCTCAGCATTTTGCCGCCGAACTTGTGGGACGCTTTCAGTGCAACCGCAAGGCGCTGGCCTGCGTGGCCCTGACCACGGACACGTCCAACCTTACGGCCATCGGCAACGACTACGGCTTCAACGATGTATTTTCACGTCAGGTCGAGGCTCTTGCCCGCCCCGGAGACGTATTTGTGGGCATTTCGACCTCCGGCAATTCGGGCAACATCATTNCGGCCGTCAACGAGGCCCGCGCNCAGGGCATAGCCTCCATCGCCCTGCTGGGGCGCGACGGCGGCAAGCTTGAAGCCCTGGCCGACATGGCCGTTACAGTACCGCACGACGTCACGGCCCGCATCCAGGAAGCCCATATTTTCATTCTGCACCACTGGGCGGACGTGCTTGAACGCGCAGTGGCGCAAGGCAAGGCCTGAAGCCGCCCGCCCACGGCAATTGCAGCCCCTTCCGCCAATCACCACGCCGGGGCCGACGCCCTGGCTCAAAGCCCGTAACGAGGTTAGCCATGGATCAGCAAAACGTCGCCCAGTTCCTTGTTTCGTGCCTCAGGGCCGAGGGCGTTAAATACGTCTTTGGCATTCCCGGCGAGGAAAACATCAAATTTGTACGGGCCGTGGAGGCCTCGGGCGACATCCGCTTTATTTTGGCGCGACACGAGCAGGGCGCGTCCTTTATGGCCGATATTTATGGCCGCCTGACGGGCAAGGCGGGCGTGTGCACCGCCACGCTTGGGCCGGGGGCCATCAACCTGCTGCTGGGCGCGGCCGACGCCCAGACCAACTCCAGCCCGCTGGTGGCCATCTCGGCCCAGGTGGGGCTAAAGCGCATTTACAAGGAATCGCACCAGATCATCGACCTCGTGGGTATGTTCAAGCCCGTTACCAAGTGGGCCGACACGGTGCTGACGCCTCAGGCCGTGCCCGAGATGGTGCGCAACGCCTTTCAGGTCGCGCAGGAGGAGCGCCCCGGCGCTACCTATCTTGCCATACCTGAAGATGTGGAAGCGGCCCCCATGCCCGATGCCGCCCCCCTCAAAGCCATGGTCTGCGCCAAGGCCATTCCCTCGCCCGCCGCTGTGGCTGAGGCCGCAGCAGTTTTGCGCAGCGCCCGCAAGCCCGTGATCATGGCAGGGCACGGCGTCGCCCGCACTGGCAATGCCGCAGTGCTGGCCGCCTTTTCCGAGCGCTACAACATCCCCGTGGCCACAACATTTATGGGCAAGGGCGTCGTCAGCGACCGCAGCCCCCAGTCGCTTGGGGTTATCGGTTTTATGCGGCACGATTACGAAAACTGCGCCTTTGACCAGGCAGACGTGATCCTCTCCATCGGCTACGAGCTGCAGGAATTCACGCCCATGCGCATTAACCCGCGCTCCGACAAGCGCATCATCCACATCAACACCTTTATGCCTGATGTGGACGCCCACTATAACCCCGAAGTGAGCATCATGGCCGATGTTGGTCTTGCCCTTGCGGCGCTTGCCAAGGCGCTGGGGGCCGAGCCGCTGCTCTCCGCCGGGCGCGGGGCCAGAATACGCGAACTGGTGGAGGCCGAACTGGCCAAGGGACGGCAGAGCGACGCGTTTCCCCTCAAGCCGCAGCGCATCGTCAACGACATACGCGAGGCCATGGGCGATGAGGATATCGTGCTGGCCGACACCGGGGCCATCAAGATGTGGATGGCCCGCCTGTACCCCACCTACGCTCCATTGACCTGCATTGTTTCCAACGGCCTTTCCACCATGGCTTTTTCGCTGCCTGGGGCCATCGGCGCGCATCTGGCCCACCCCGACCGCAAGGTGCTGGCCGTCATGGGCGACGGCAGCTTCCTTATGAATTCGCAAGAAATGGAAACCGCCGTGCGCGAAAATATTCCGCTCAAAATCCTGATCTGGGTGGACGACAGCTACGGCCTTATCAAGTGGAAAATGGACATGGATTCTGGCTCGCACGACTGCGTCGATTTTGGCAACCCCGACTTTGTGGCCTACGCCGAAAGTTTTGGGGCCAAGGGCTACAGCGTAAAAAGTGCGGCGGAGCTTTTGCCGACCCTGCGGCAGGCCCTGAACGAACCGGGCGTGTCGCTGGTGGCCTGCCCGGTGGACTACAGCGAGAACATGGCCCTGATTAACAGCCTTGGGGAGTTGACGCCTGCGCTTTGCGCGCTGGACGAGTTGTAAGCAGCACCTCCCCCACCCCGATCCGCGCGTTTCGGGCAGGCCTTCTCCTTAGGGAGCAAGCGCCTGCCCGTTTCTGTCATTGCAGTCTGGCTACTCGCCAATGCCCTCGTACAGGGCGGAAGACAAATACCGCTCGCCCGCATCGGGCAGAATAACCACAATGGTCTTGCCCTCGAACTCCGGCAGCACGGAAAGCCGCGCAGCTGCCGCCGCCGCCGCGCCGGATGAAATACCGGCAAGGATGCCCTCCTCGCGGGCAAGGCGACGGGCAAACTCGATAGCCTCGTCGTTGCCAACGGCTTCCACGCGATCCAGCAGCCCCACCTCAAGGGTCTCGGGGATAAACCCCGCGCCGATGCCCTGAATNTTGTGCGGCCCCGGCTGCAGGGGCTTGCCCGCAAGGTGCTGGCTTATCACCGGGCTTGATGCCGGCTCCACCGCCACCGAAACAATATCCTTGCCCCGTGTGCGTTTGAGATAACGCGAAATACCCGTAATGGTGCCGCCAGTGCCCACGCCCGCCACGATGGCGTCGACCTGACCGTCTGTATCGTTCCAGATTTCCGGGCCTGTTGTGGCCTCATGTATGGCGGGGTTGGCCGGGTTTTTGAATTGCTGGGGCATAAAATACGCACCGGGATTGGATGCGGCCAGCTCCTCGGCCTTCTTAATAGCGCCGGGCATACCCTCGGCGCCCGGGGTGAGCACAAGCTTTGCTCCCAGCATGGCTACCACCCGGCGGCGTTCCAGGCTCATGGTTTCGGGCATGGTAAGGGTGAGCTCATAGCCCTTGGCAGCCGCCACATAGGCCAGGGCAATGCCGGTGTTGCCGCTGGTGGGCTCCACAATGCCCACGCCGGGGCGCAACAGGCCGCGACGTTCCGCATCGTCTATCATGGCCGCGCCGATGCGGCACTTTACGGAATAGGAAGGATTGCGCCCCTCAATCTTGGCAAGCACCGTAGCCTTGGGGCCGACCACGCGATTGAGGCGCACCAGGGGAGTGTTGCCAATGGACTGTGGGTTATTCTGATAAATTCTGGACATCTGCTTACTCCTTGCCCGCCTTGGCGATGCTTTGTGCAATTCCAGATTATATGGTTCAGCCGTATCTGGCAGAGGCCTTGTTCTTGGCCCGGCAATAACATTACTAATTCGACTGACAAAGTGATAATAATGGCGCGCCCAAAAGGCAAGATGTTGGCGCAAAAAAATTATGGTTTGGCATCAAGGTCTGACGGCCAGCGCCTGCAGGCCGCATCAAATGATAAAATCGGGAATATTCGCGGCCTGGGCGTCAAGCAGATCCTGCAGCGTGGTGCTGCCGTACACGCCTTCCAGAGCCTGCCGTGCACGTTGCCACAGCGGCATAAATACGCAGTCCGGTCCCAGCGTGCACTTGCGGATAGGGCTTTCGCCCTCGCAGTCAAACGGATGCACCGGGCCATCAAGAAACCGGATAATGTCCAGGGTGGTCACCTGCCCGGCGGGACGCGCCAGCACGAACCCCCCGGCCTTGCCGCGCCTGCTTTCCACAAACCCGCCGCGCCGCAGCTGATTGAGGATATTCTCGAGAAAGCGCGGCGGTATGGCCTGAGCCTCGGCTATTTCCTGAATACGCGTCGGGCCGTTGCCCGCCCGGCGGGCCAGTTCAAACAGGGCGCGCAGACCATACTGACACTTGAGTGAAACGCTCATGGGCAAATCCTTGCGACAGGCAAAAAAGTAGCGGCGGCACAGGCCGTGCCGCCGCAAAAAAAACTGCACTCAGTTGAAGCTGACGGTTTCGCCGGGGTGCATCTCAACACAGTGGCAGGGCAGCTGCAGCCGCTCCAGCTCCGCCTTAAAGCCAGCCGTGCTCTGGGCCAGCAAGGGGAACGTGCCCCAGTGCATGGGCACAACCGCCTTGCAACGCAGCAGCTTGCAGGCAAGGGCCGCCTGACGCGCGTCCATGGTAAACACCCCGCCCACCGGCAGCAGAGCCACGTCGATGCCGTACAGCTGCCCCCAAAGCTCCATACCGCTGAAAATGCCTGTATCTCCGGCGTGATATACTGTGAATCCGTCGGGCATCCGCACGATGTACCCCGCCGGAGCGCCGGACTCGCTAGAATGGTAAGCCTGGGTCATGGTGATGCTCACGCCCTTGACCGTCACCGTGCCCCCGATATTGAACCCGATGCCGTTAATAATCTGCGCCTGCGGCACGCCTGCCTCGGCAAGTTTGCCCGCAGTGCCCACAATGGCCCCCAACTGCGCGCCAGTACGCTGGCACAGGGCTACGGCGTCGCCCACGTGGTCGGAGTGGTCGTGAGTTACCAGCACAATGTCCGCGTTATCCGCAGCCGATGGGTCAACGCCTGCTGCCGGAGCAAAAAACGGGTCAATAACTACCTGCACGTCAGGCGCGCCGATCTTGAATGCCGAGTGTCCGAACCAGGTTATGTCGCTCATGCTGCCTCCAACATAAGGCTTGGATGGTGTGGAAAAATACGAGTCTGATGGGGGGGGGACGTGGAGAAAAGGGCCCCGCCTAGGCATCTGGCGCTGTCTGCCCTGTCCAGCGGGCAATGTCGTGCGCAAGCCCCACCTGATCAAGGATACGGCCGCAGAACTGCTCCAGCATGGCCTCAAGGCTCAAGGGCCTGAGATAAAAACCCGGAGAAAACGGCATGACCACCGCGCCAGCCTCGCGCAGGGTCAGCATATTGCGCAGATGTATGGCAGAGAGCGGGCTCTCGCGCGTCACCAGCACCAGCGGCAGGCGCTCTTTGAGCGCCACATCCGCAGCGCGGTGCACCAGATTGCGCGTGGCCCCGCTGGCTATTGCGCCCGCAGTGCCCATGGAGCACGGCACAAGCAGCATGGCGGCGGGCTCGCTGCCACGTCTCCACCACGAGCCGCTGGCCGGGCCAGCGCCAAGGTCGCTGGCGGCGTATGTTGCGTGCGCCAGCGATGTGAGCAGCTCGGCCTCTGCGCCGCATTCGGCGCGCAATACGGCGCGCGCGCCGTCAGAGACCACGCAGTGAGTACGCACTTCAGGCATGGCCGCCAACAACCGCATAAGACACAAAGCCAGGGGCATGCCGCTGGCGCCGCTCACGCCGACAAGAACATCGCGCATGCATTCTCCGCCGTAATAAATCCTTGGGGCGCATGACCCCTCTGAATCATTTTTACCCCACATTGCAGCGGCGCGCAAACCCGCCCCCCAGCGGCGCGAACAGCGCTGCGCCAGCCGCGTGCCCTTGACAGCCGCCAGCACAAAGCATATCAGAAATGTTCTTATGCGCTCGTAGCTCAGTTGGATAGAGCGTTGGCCTCCGGAGCCAAAGGCCGCGCGTTCGAATCGCGCCGGGCGCACCATTAGGAATTCAAGCGGTTAGCTATAAAAGCTGGCCGNTTTTTTTCATGGGCNTTGGCAATCTGTGCCACCTGTGTGCCACATAAAAGAATTTTGCTTCGTGAAAGGTCGTATGACCCTCCCCCCGAAAAGTGCGCCTTTGAAAAGTTAGTGTTCCTGACATAAGAGCACAAGAATGAAACGCAGCAAAGTCACTGAAAAGCAGCTTATTGGGATATTGCGGCAAGCTGAGGCTGGAGTTCTCGTCGGCATTCCGCGCACGCTCAGCCACGTTTGCTGGCAATGCCCTCCAGTCTGGCGCGCGCACGGCTTTCGGTCTCCAGCCGCTGCTGCAGTTCCATGATGGTGTTTTGGGCTTTTTTAATGGTGCCGTAGAATCCGCCAAGCAGTGAAAACGCCCCGCCCTCAAGAAACTCGGCGTTTTCCACAGGCCCCGCATAGGGGCTGCCGCCAAGACGCTGCCACCGGGCATAGTCCCGCTGCCATTCAGGAAAACAGGTCGCGGTGAGGCCGTCATTCCACAGCTTGTAGGTGCCAAAGGCGTGCACCACCGGGGCAAGGGACGCCGCCGGGTTGCGCGGATGGGCATTGAAGCCCTGCGGCAGTTGAAAAACGCTCTGCGGATACTGCCGCAGCAGCATCTGCGCCAGAAGGTTAAAGGCCGCCTGATCAGGATAGCGCAACATTGCGCCGTGACGGCACACAAATTCCAGGCAGCCCTGGCGCAGGGCATCCGGCGCTGGTAAATCATTGCGGAATACAATGACGCCCGAATTCAGATTGTCCGCTGCTCCGTCAAATCCCTCAATGGGTCCGTGCAGATTTATCCGCGCGGGCTTGACCCCCGCCGGGTCGGAAAACTCCGGGTCTTCCAGCGCCAACCCCAGCGGCCCGCAGTCAAACAGCCCCTCCAGCGAATCCTGAATCAATATGTCTGAATCAAGCCAGACCACCGAGACATATTTTTGCAGCAGGTCAAAACAGTCAAACTTGGCCAGACTGAGCGGCGAAAATACCGTCGCCGCCTCCTGGGTCAGCTGGGCGGGAACGGGCGTAAAGGGCACCAGCTGCGCGCCAAGATCCCGCAGAATGCGGGCGTCGTCCGACAGCAGGGAGTCGTCGCAAAATACAATAATGTCCGCTGCCANCGCCGGGTTATGCCGCCGCAGCGCCAACAGCACCGTGCCTGCGGAAAAGGCCCAGTTGCCGGTTATGCCCATGACCACCGCGCGCTCGTTGCGCACCGTAAGGCGGCCCTCAAAATCTCTCTGCATGGTGGCTCCTGTATTGCCTGCGCGGCTCCGGGGTTTGCCTTGCATGGTCGCCGCCTGGTTTCTCCGCAGGCAGAGGATGCGCCGTCTGCCTGCGGTAAACAGCGGCTGGCTGAAGACCTAGCGGGCCGCCGTAAGGATGGCGGCAATATCCGGCTGCAGCAGTTTTTTTACGCTGCCGATATGGGCTTTGCCCACCAGTGCCTTGCGGGCCATTTCCTCTATCTGGTCGCGGCTGGGCGCGAGATTCAGCTCCTTCAGCGAAACGGGCATGCGCAATGAGCGGAAAAAGGCCTCCATGGCCTCAATGCCCCGCAGGCCGGTGACCGTGCTCGACTCTGCCCGCGCAACGCCCATGACCCGCTCGGCAAACAGGGCAAAGCGGTCGGGGCGATCGGGCAGCACGTGCCGCGCCCAGCTGCCCCAGATAGCCGAAAGCCCCGCTCCGTGGGCCACGTCAAACATGCCGCTCAGCTCGTGCTCTATCATATGCGTGGCCCAGTCGCCGCCGTCCGAGCCACAGCCTGTCAGGCCGTTATGCGACAGGCTGCCCGCCCACATGATCTCCGCCCGAGATTCGTAATTGGCGGGGTCGTCGCGCAGCACCGAGGCGTGATGCATGACCACGCGCAGCAGCCCCTCGCTGATGCTGTCGGTGATGTCCATGTTGGAGCCGTGTCCAAAGTAGCGCTCCATGGTGTGCATGAGAATATCCACGCAACCGCAGGCCGTTTGAAAGGCGGGNAGGGTCAGGGTCAGCTCCGGATTCATGACGGCAAAAACCGGACGTGCCATGTCTGTCTTGAANCTGCGTTTAAAGCCGCTTTCTTCGTTGGTCACAACGGTGGAGCTGCTCATCTCGCTGCCTGCGGCGGCAATGGTGACCACGCAGCCGATGGGCAGGCAGGCGTCGGGCTTGCGCAGGGACATATAAAAATCCCACACGTCGCCCCCGTTGGCAGCGCCGTAGGCTATGGCCTTGGCGGAATCGATAACGCTGCCGCCGCCCACAGCCAGCACAAAGTCCACCTGTGCGCTGCGGGCCAATTCAATGCCCTGCCGAATCAGCGAAAGCCGGGGGTTGGGAACAACGCCCCCAAGGGTGACAAACGACAGGCCCTCCGCCGTGAGCGAAGCCTTGATCCTGTCTACCAGACCTGAGCGCAGGGCGCTTTGGCCGCCGTAATGGATCAGCACCTTGCCGCAGTTGCGGGCCTTGATCAGGCCGCCGCACTGCTGCTCTGTATTTTTGCCAAAAATGATTCTGGTTGGCGTGTAGTAGACAAAATCGTGCATGGTGGCCTCCAGCTGTAAAAAAACGCGCATACAGCGCGGAATAACTAACTGCAATATATGTAAAGGATGACGTTTTTACATCAGCATGGCAATGGAAAGCTGCCGCAGAGCCCTTGCGGCGCTGTCGGCCTTTTGCGGCTCAACCGCCGCTTCGCGCAATATGCGGGCGGTAAACACCGCCAGGTGGCGGCGCATGTGCGCATCCTGCCCGTAGCGGGCCGTCCAGGTCTGCCAGAGCGTGTCAAGCCAACGCAGGGCGGCCACGGGATCTGCCACCCCGCCATACACAAGCCCGGCATGCAGGGCCGCCTGTGCGCCGCTGGCGCTGATGCCCAGCGGCGGAAACACATGCCCCAGCAGCGCGCGGATGTGCCACTGCCGGGCCTGCGGGGATGGCGCATAGCGATAGCGCAGCAAGGGGATTTGCAGACTGGTTGCCTGTATGTCCGCAGCCAGCAGGGCGTCGGCCCAAAAGGCCAGATCTTCCGCCCGCGCCAGCGCGGCATCATAATGTAAGCCCAGGCCGCGCACCGCGTCCAGCCGCAACATGGCGCAGCCGTTGGCCACAGGCGCGCCAAACAGGGCCGCAGCCCGCGCCGCCTCCGGCTGCTCCGCAAACATTTCCAGCACGTCTGAATGTCCGAAATACTCAACCCCCGCACCGCATACATGCAGGTGCGCACGCGCCTCAAGGCAGGCGTGCTGCAGTTCAAGCCGCCGGGGCAGGGAAATATCATCGGCGTCCATCCAGGCAAGATAGCGGCCGCGCGCCCGGCCAAGGGCCATGTTGCGCGCTGTTGCCCGCCCCTTGTTGGCTGGCAGCCTTTCAACGCGCACCCGGCTGTCATTGGTGGAACATGCCAGCGCGTACGTGTCGTCTATGGAGCCGTCGTCCACCACCAGCAGCTCAAAATCCTCAAATGTCTGCGACAGGATGGACCCCATTGCCTCCCGCAGATGCACGGCTGCGTTATAGGCGGGCATGGCCACGGTTATCTCTGGTCTGGAGGCGTTCATACGTTCCCCGCCCGGCCCAAACGATACAGCGCGGCCACGTCGTCCCTGCCGACGCCGAATATTGGCTCGGGCCGCGTCAGCGCAGGCTGTCTGCGGCAGTACTGCGGCGCGTTCTGCAGCATGCGGGCCGCCTGGGCAAAGACGTTGGTGGTTTCCANCATCCAGTTGCGGCACTGGGCCAGCTCGGCCTGACGCTCGTCCCACAGCCGGGCTTCCAGTGCTTGCACGACAGCCTGCACGCAGGACTCCGGCGCGCCTGCCGACAACTCGGCTGGAGACGGCGTGGGCAGCGGGACAAAACCAGCGGCAGGGCAGACCTCGCCAAGGTTGGGCGCGCCAAGGTACAGGGGCAGCGACCAGCCAAGCCATGCGTCGGACAACTTTTCTGTCCAGCAGTTTGGCAGGTAGTTATTTTCGAGCACCACATGATACTTGTAGGGCGCAATGGCCGCCATTTTGTCGTCCACGGGGTTGAACCCGCGCCCGTACACATGCAGTGCGTCCCCCAGCCGGTCCTTGAGCAGGTTTACCAAAACCAGACGGGCGCGCTGAGCCGCCGTTGCNGTTTTGGTGGAGCAGACCAACGAGATCAGGCCAGTTTTGGCGGGCATGGGCATGTCGCGCAGCTCGCCCAGGTTGGCGAACCTGCTGGCGTAACCGGTTGACGTGCGACTTACGCCAAAATGCCAGTTGAGACAGGGATTGCTGATGACCATACTGCGCCGCTCTACGCTGCGAAAGTCGTAAGGCGACACAACTGTGCCGAACTGGCCAAGGTATGAACGGGGATATTTTTTTATTTCAGGCGGTTCAGTAACAAACAGGATGCGCCGCTCACGGGGGGTCGTGGTGCAAAAGCCCGTGGGGGCCTCGTCAAAAACCACCAGCCAGACCTCGGCGTTGGACGGGGCCATCAGTGCGGAATCAGGCTGTGCTGCAAGGGTAAACCGCACAGTGCCAAAAGAGCCCTGGCCATCCTGGGTTTGCCGCAGCCAGGGCCAGTCCCCATGTATGGTGGCAAATTGACAAAAATATGCGGGATTTTCAGCCAAGGCCGCCTCCGCAGAGCTGGACTCCCCCCCTCCAGCCTTGCGCATGGCCGGGGCGGACACTGCCATGCGGGGCGAAACTGCCGTGAGATGTCGCCGTTAAATCGTACTCGTTGGCGCTGCCTGCATTATGCTGCCTGCGCAGCCATTTGCCGCCGCAGTACGCACCTGGGCTCAGGCGCGCGCCGGGCCCCTGCGGTGCGCCAAAACNTGTCTAGTGCTCCACAGCATAGATATTGCGAAACACCACGGAATCCTCCTGCCCGCGCACTTCAAGAATGACCTGTGCGTTGACGAGGCTCGTCTGCTTTTCGGCAGCGGTCACCATAACCGCGCGCTTGAAGCGGCTGATACGGAAACTGCCCACGTCTTCCTGATCGAACCGCAGGGGATAGGTTTTGCCGTCTGCAGTCAGGAGGGTTCCACTCACTACGCCCGAGAGTATCTTCTGGTTGTCGGCATTGCGCAGGTCGAGCGCTATGCGCAGCTTGCCGCCGCGTATTTCGCGCACCTGCACGTTGCCCACCTTGACGTAATCAAGATCAATGGCGGGGAAAACCTCGTGTCCGGGTCCATCCGCGCTGCGCGCGCCGTCGCCTGCCCCGCCTTGCTGCTTTTCGGCAGGCGCGGAGTTCGGACCGGCAACGGCGGGGCCTTCGCCGGGAGCCTCTGCAGCCATGCCGCCGGAACCAAGCCTGCGCAACACCAGCTCGCGCCCGGAGATGTTTTCTTCCCGCAGCAGCTCGTCCAGATTTTCCAGCCGCTCAGCGCTGGCCTGGGCGGTTTGGTAGTCGCTTTCAAAACGCAGCACGTTGTCGTGCAGCTGCACGTTTTGCTGCCACAAAACCCAGCACAGCCAGCCCAGCGCAACGCAAAGCAACGGCATGCAGGCCATCACCCCAAAGGCCGCCCAAAAACGCACCCTGCGCACGCGATAGCTGCGCCGGGGGCCGTTGTCCCGCATCAGGATTATGCTGAGATTTTCGCGGTACTTCAAACGGACCTCGCAAACAATGATGTTTGAAACTATGAGGTGGCCGCACACAACCTGTTGGGAGATACCTCGCCGTCAGAGCCGTTCTTCAAGCCAGGCCCCCTGAGGGGCCGGGACAGAATCACTGTTGGTCGGCGGCTCCGATGGGGGCCGCAGGCGCGCCCAGCAAAGCCCAGTCTTCACGGGCAATGCGCCAGTTTTTGCCGTCATACCGCAGCAACAAGGTCTTGGTGCCACGGTCGGTATGGCCCGAGCTGTCCGCGTACACCTGATTCATGTCGGCGCGGATGCCCTGCCTGTCGGCCACCAGGCGCAGGCCGGTGATCTGCACAAGAGTGGGCTTTACGCGTTGCCAGAGCAGCTCTTTCTGCTTCTGGATGTTCTTGGCGCCCCACCGACCCTGCTGAATGGCGTCGTCGGCATAGTACTCTATGTATTCGTCAATCCGCCCGGCTTCCCAGGCTTTGCGCCATTTTTCGATCATGGCGCTGGCGTCGTCGCTGATCTGATCCAGATAATCCGCAGCAAGGCCCAGCTCTTCAGGCTTAAACTGCGAGGCGACAATGCGGAAGTCGCCCTTGTCGTCCCTGGTCCACCACAGGGAGCGTACGCCCTGCTCCATGCCGTTGGGCGCTACAACAAGCTGGTCGCAGTGGCTCACAGCCAGCGTACCCTGCACTTCAAACCGGGGCTTGCGGCTTATGAGGCGCAGCCACGGCACGGCGAACCTGCGCTCAAGCTCGCGTATGGTCGAATTGTACGAATATCCTCGCGGTGTCCCGGCCTCGCGATTGTAGCGGGCCTGATCGTACAGCGATGCAATGTCCGCCGAACGGGCTGCAAAATCGGCGTTCCAGGCTTTAACGGCTTTTTCCAGCCCGGCCTGAACTTCCGGCGTCAGGGCCATCTGCGCCGCAACCGCCGGTTTGGCGGGCTGCGCGGGCGTCTGCACGGCTGCCGCCGCAGGCGCGGCAACAGGGGCCTGAACCGTCGCGGGCGGCGGCAACTGCCCAGCAGCGGCGGTCTCCGCAGGCTTGGCAGTCTGTTCCGCAGGCTTGACGGCCGCGCCCTTCTGGGTGGCCTCAGCGTCGTTGCGGGCCGTTTCTTCCATACTGGGGCGCGCGCCCCAGTTTACTTCCGCAGGGGGCGGCGTGGCGGCACGACGGGCAACCAGCGGATCGTTGGCGGCCATAAGCTTGTCGGCCTGGCCCGCCTTGGCGGCAGCGGCCTTATCCTGCGAAGGTTGCGGCGCGACAAGCGCCACTGGTTCAGATTTTTCGGGCGCGGCCTCCGGCATATCCAGACGGGGCGGCTGCGGCGCTTCGGAAGAAGCGTCGCTGACCTGCTGCAAAGGCGCTTCGGCCACCAGCTGACCCTTTTGAAAATCGGCGCGCATGCCCAGATCGCGAGGCGTCCACTCCATACCGACGATGCGGAACTTCTGGTCCGCGCCGCGCTGCCAGTAGAGCCTGCGCACGCCCTCTGTAGAAAGATTGGAGGCCGTATACAGCTGTTCAGACCAGGTTACCCAGTAACCGGGGCCTTCAAGCACATTGATTTTGCGATTGAAAATTTTGATGAACTGCAGGGATTTGAAAAGACGTTCTTTGTTTTGCCTGAAAGCCCCAAAGTTTTCTGTCATGGCTTTGGAATAGGCGTCGGGATTGTAATAATCGAACATCTTCACCGAGCGAGCCGCCCAGGCGTTGCTCCAGTTCTGCATCAGACGGCGCAGCTCATGGGCGGTACCGCTGTCGGGCTTGGGCTGTGCGGTCTCGTCCAGATTTTCGGCCAGCACCACTGCCGTGCCAGGGGTCAGCTGCGGGCCAACCTCGTCGATCTCTTTGAGACCGATGGCGACGCAGCCACGGGTTGCAAGAGGTTCGATGCCAAAGCCCTTGCTGTGTATCCAGATGCCGTGCCCGGTTTTGCCACGCAGCCTGTCTACAGGGTTAGGATAATTCAGGGTGTAGGCGATGCCGCCGTATTCCTTAAAATCCAGACCGCTGGCGATTTTGTATTCCACAAAATAGATGCCTTCGGGCGTGCGCAGGTCATTGAGCGACTGTTTGTCGCCGGGCAGCTGGCCCGTGGTGCAGGGGTATGTGTATTTGAGCTTGAGGGGACTTTTTTTCTCAAAAAACATGAAGGTCTGGCGCTTTTTGTCCACAGCGACCAGATGCGTCGGCAGGCCCTCGTTGTACAGCGAGGCCTGCCATTCGTCAGCAAGGGCCAGGTGGGGCGCGGCAAACGGGCAACCAATGCCAAAGGCCATCAGCAATCCGCAGGCCAGACACCGGACCAGACCATGGGCCAGGTACCCGGCCGCCAAGCTGATCAAATGTTGCGCACGCGGCCCCCTGGACGCTGCACAGGGGGCATGGGCGGCCTTAACGCGCAAGGGCCACCAATTCCGCACGGGTAAAGAGCGCAAGCAGGTCATATCCCGCCTCACGGAGCTTTTCCCGGCCACCTTCCTCCCGATCCAGGATGGCGCATACCGCCACAATGGACAGGCCGGCGTCACGCACGCGATCGCAGGCCTTCAGCAGAGAACCGCCGGTGGTAACAACATCTTCAAGCATCGCCACACGGTCGCCCGTGTGGAAGTTGCCCAAGCCTTCAACAAACTGTCCAGTACCATGGCCCTTAGCTTCCTTGCGAACCAGCAGGCCGTCGAGGGGTCTTCCCTGCTCGTGCGAAATGACCGTGGTTGCGGCAACCAGGGGATCCGCGCCCATGGTCATGCCGCCAACGCCCTTTATATCCATCTCGCGGAGCATGTTGTTGAACAGTGTTCCTATAAGCCACGATCCTTCGGCATGCAGTGCCGTGACGCGACAGTCAAAATAGTAATCGCTTCTGCGGCCTGATGCCAGTACAAAATCTCCCTCGCGGTAAGATTTTTCCACCAGCAGCCGGGCCAGCCGACGCTTCAGTTCCAGCAGTTCGTCAGGAGAAAACGTATGCATGATGTATCCTTACGCATTGTTGGCCGAAGCATTCTTGAACACGCGGGCAAAAATTTCGTCTTCGTGCTGCAGATAATAAGCGGGGTCAAAAAGCTCGGCAAGGGTGGCCGCGCCCAGGCGACCGCTGATGTCGGCATCGTTGCGCACCAGATCGGGGAAGGGAGTGCGGCTCTCCCAGCTTTGCATGGCAAGCCGCTGCACGGCCTCGTAGGCCTGTTGGCGGGGCAGCCCCGTGGCGATAAGGGCGGTGAGCACGCGCTGTGAAAAATAGAGGCCGTACGAGCGCTCCATGTTTTCGCGCATTCGCTCGGGCTTGACCACCAGGCCGTCAAGCAGCCTGGTCAGGCGGGTCAGCACGTAGTCGGCCAGAATGGTGGAGTCGGGCATGATAACCCGCTCCACAGACGAGTGGCTGATGTCGCGCTCGTGCCACAGCGCCTGATTTTCAAGCGAGGCAAGGGCGTTGGTGCGCAACAGCCGCGAGAGGCCGCTCATGTTTTCGGCCGAGATGGGGTTCTTTTTGTGGGGCATGGCCGAGGACCCCTTTTGGCCCTTGGCAAAACCCTCTTCCACCTCGAGCACCTCAGTGCGCTGCAGGTGGCGCAGCTCTACGCACAGGCGCTCCACGCCGCCCGCCAGTATGGCCAGCGAGGTAAAAAAGTGCGCATAGCGGTCGCGCTGGATGATCTGGGTAGAGTGCGGGTCAACCCCAAGCTCAAGGTAGTCCAGGGCGCGCTGCTCAAGCTCGGGCGACAGAAAGGCGTACGTGCCGACCGCGCCGGAGATTTTACCCACGCGTATGCTTTCCACACCGGCTTCGACCCGTGCGAGGTGGCGCTCAAACTCGGCGTAAAATCCCGCCATCTTGAGCCCGAAGCTGGTGGGTTCTGCGTGGATGCCGTGGGTGCGGCCCATGCACAGCACGCCTTTGTGGCGTTTGGCCAGCGTTTCGATAGAGGCCAGAAGCCCGCGAATGTCCTTGAGTATCAGCCTGCCCGCCTGCACGAGCAGCAGGGCGTTGGCCGTGTCCACGATGTCGGACGAGGTGCAGCCAAGATGGATGTAGCGCGCGTCTTCCGCGCCCACCTTTTCTTCCAGCGAGGTCAAAAAGGCGATGACGTCGTGACGGGTCACTTCCTCGATGGCCAGGATGCGGTCCACGTCAATGGAGGCCTTGGCCCGGATGTTGTCGACCGCCTGGGCGGGGATGCGACCCATGTCGCTCCAGGCCCGGCAAACAGCCACTTCAACATCAAGCCATGCCTGATAGCGATTTTCAAGGGTCCAGATGCGGCCCATTTCCTTACGGGTATAGCGATCAATCATGGCTGCCTCATGAAGCCGCGCTGGCGGCCTTGCTAGGAGCCGACGCTGCGGCCCCAGTGGTTGGCGAGGGGGCAGGAGCCGCTTTGGCGGCGCTGTTTCCAGAATCCGCGGCTGCGGGCGCGCTGGCGGTCTTGCCTTCGGATGCGGCGGAGACGCCAGAGCCGCCGGACGAGGTCGCGGATGTCGCGCCCTCTTCNTTAACNCCCTTGCGGTAACCGTAGTCGCTTACATACCAGCCGCCGCCTTTGAGCACAAACGACGTATGCGACATGATGCGGGGCGAAGGCTCGCCACACTTGGGGCAGGGTTCCTGCCCGTGACATTCCGATGCCTTGACCCATTCCTCAAACGTATGCTGACACTTGGGGCACTGATATTCGTAGATAGGCATGGTAACACTAAAAAGGCCATGACACGGCTTGCCGCCGCGCTGACCGCTGCTGCTGGTTTGCGCCCCGCGCGGCTGCCCCGAAGGCAGCCGGGCTGAGCACCATATGTGACGGCGCGTGACGTCGCAGCCGTCGGAATGCCGGTTTCCCGTGCAAAAAGCCTAGGCTTTTGCGGCCTTGGCTTCGTGTACGCGCTGCTTGAGGCGCTCTTCACGGCGCTTACGACGGCGAGCCAGTTCTTTCTTACGCTCAATTTTCTTATGTGCCATAATTCCCTCCAGGGGCGAGCCCCGTTAATATAAGTGGGTATTCATAGGCCCTTTTATTGGCAAAGTCCAGCCCTGAGGCGCACCGCAGGCCGAAAACCGCCACTGCGGACCTAAAAACATAAAGTACGTTATGCATTGCGACCCGCGCCGCCAGCATCATAAAAGCCGCTTATGCCGCCGCCGGTTTCGATTCCGCAGGGCCAAAAACCGTGGCTTTGCAGAATATTTTGCACCTCCGGCTCCAGGTTTTTNGGCATCTTTTCCGCCTGCAGCAACCGGCTCGGGCGTGAGCCGCAGGCGAAAGTCGCCAAGCGCCCCCGCAGGGGCCCCGTCCCTGCCCACCTGCCCGCCGCACAGCGCGGCAAGCGCGCCCTCTGCGGCAGCCAGCCGCGCAAGCACGGCGGCATCGGGGCGCAGGCCGTAGGCCAGGCGCGTCAGCAGGCAGGGCCGTGCCCGCTGCTCCGGCCTGTCCAAACCTGTGGCGCGGGCGGCCTCACGTACGGCGGGCTTTGACAGCCCGGCCTCGGCCAGCGGCGAGCGCACGCGGCCTTCTTTCAGCGCCTGCAGACCCGGCCTGTAGGCCTGCAGATCGTCGGCATTGGTGCCGTCGCACAGCACGCGGCCATCTTGCGCCATGGCGGCAAGCTCGCTGCGCAGCAAGGCCACAAGCCCGGCCTTGCAGCCGTAGCACCGGCGGGGGCTGTTGTTCTCCACCTCCGGCAACGTCAGGGGGTCAAACCGGGTCAGGCGCAGGGCAAGACCGCGCTGTTGCGCCCAGGCCTCAGCCTCGGCGCTCTCCTGAGGGGGGATGTGCGGGCCGCAAACATGCACCGCCAGCACATCGCAACCGCACAACAGGGCNGCGTGACACAAAAAGCGGCTGTCCAGNCCGCCAGAATAGGCAACCGCCACGCGCGGCAACCGGCGCAGCACCACAGCCAGACCCGCTGGCACGCGATCCGCNGCGCTTACAAACTCATGGCTCATAACTATCACTACAATGGGGTAGCAGACCCCCGGTTTTTTGCGCCCGCTACCAGGTGGTGCGCACCCTGGCCCCGTGCTGCGCCATATATTCCTTGCACTGGCGGATAGAATACTGCCCGTAGTGCACGATGGAGGCGATGAGCGCGGCGGAGGCTCCGCCTCTGGTGACCGCCTCGAGCATATGCCTGGGTTCGCCCGCGCCGCCGGAAGCAATGACCGGGATGGATACGGCGTCAACAATGGCNCGGGTCAGTTTGAGCTCGTAGCCGTCCTTGGTGCCGTCCGCATCAATGGAGTTGACGCACAGCTCGCCAGCGCCGAGGTCCTGGCAGCGCCGCGCCCAGGCAAGGGCGTCCAAACCCATGCGCTTGCGACCGCCGTGGATGACGATTTCGTACCCAGAGGGGATCTCGGCGCTGACGGGCACGGCCAGCACGTCCATGCCCACCACGATGGCCTGCGAACCAAAGGCTTCGGCCCCCTCGCTGATGATGCACGGGTCTTTGACCGCTGCTGAATTAACCGAGACTTTTTCCGCCCCGGCCCGCAGCACTGCCCGCATGTCGGCCACGCTGGAGATGCCGCCCCCCACCGAAAAAGGAATGAAAATCTGCTCGGCGACGCGCTCCACCACATCTATAAAGATGCCCCGCGCCTCAGCCGAGGCGGTGATGTCGTAAAAAACGATTTCGTCAGCGCCTTCTTCATAGTAGCGGCGCGCAGTTTCCACCGGGTCGCCGATGTCTTCGTTGCCCGCAAATTTAACACCCTTGGTCAGCCGTCCGTTTCGCACGTCCAGGCAGGGAATCACTCGCTTACTGAGCATGACGCGCCTCGCAGTAATCGTAGAAGTTGCGCAAGATGGTCAGCCCCGGCCTGCCGCTCTTTTCGGGGTGAAACTGCGTGGCCCACAGGCCGTCGCGCCCGTAAACCGAGCAGAATTTCTTGCCGTAGGTGGTGGTGGCAATAACGAAGGTGGGGTCGGGCTCCACATAGTAGCTGTGCACAAAGTAAAACTCGGCCCCGGGTTCAACGCCCTCAAGCAGGGGGCAGGGGGCGGTTGCCTGCAGGCTGTTCCAGCCCATGTGCGGGATGGGGGCTGGGGTGCCGTCCTCTTCAAGCATGTTGTCTTCAAACCGGCGGCACAGCCCGGGCACGACGCCAAGGGTTGTGGTGTCGTTTTCTTCACTGCGGTCAAGCAGAACCTGACAGCCAAGGCAAATGCCCAGCAGGGGCTGGCCGCGTTTGACGGCGTTGCGCAGCAGCACGTCGAGCCCTGCGGCGTGCAGGGTGCGCATGGCCTGCCCCGCCGCGCCGACACCGGGAAAAATGATGCCGTGTGCACTGGCGAGCGTTGCCGGGTCTGCCGTGATGGCGCAAGGTATTCCCAAATGCTCAAGGGCGCGGCGCACGCTTGTTTGGTTGCCTGCCTTATAATCCAGAATGGCCAGCATGGTGCATCCTCTGCTTGTTGTTGCCGTGGGGGGAATGGCGGCTAGTGGCGTTAAAAAAATAAGTATATCTTTTTGCCGGTGCGCAGGCAACGCGCGCGATTGGGCAGGCCCCGCCCGGGCTGGCAACAAAATTAAGCAAAACGCTAGGGAACGACGTGACAAATTCAATGTTCACGGTTAATATAAAAACCGTGAATATTACCTGCCACAACATCCTGTAAAAACGATCTTTTTATAGATGTTGTGCAGCAAGCGCAGGAGGCCCGCATGTACTTTCCCACTGCTGGTATTGAGTGCAACCCGGTTGTTCCCTTTGTCGTGGCGCTTGGCATCTCCTTTATTACCTCCATGGGCGGCATCTCCGGCGCATTTTTGCTGCTGCCATTTCAGATGAGCGTGCTTGGGTATACCAACCCCAGCGTCAGCGCCACCAACCAGTTCTTTAACGTGCTGGCCTGTCCCTCGGGCATATGGCGGTACTGGCACGAGGGGCGGCTTGTGTGGCCGCTGGCCCTTACCATTGCCGTGGGCACGCTGCCCGGTGTTTTTATCGGGGCTATCGTGCGTATCAATCTGTTGCCAAACCCGCAGAGTTTTAAAATATTTGCAGGTCTTGTGCTGCTGTACATCGGCGGGCGCATGGCCCTGACCACATGGCATGGCCGGGCGTCGTTGTGGTCGCGCAAGGAAAAGAAAGAAAACATGCCCGTGTGCGAGGACAAAAACGACAGGCTCCTGTGCTGCCATGTGCTCTACTGGAACATGAAGGAAGTGGCCTTTGTCTTTCAGGAAACCAAGTACGTGGTCGCCACCCGCGCCCTAATGCTGCTGAGCCTTGTGGTAGGGCTTGTGGGCGGCATTTACGGCATCGGGGGCGGGGCCATCATGGCGCCCTTTCTCGTTTCCTTTTTTGGCCTGCCCGTCTATGTGGTGGCTGGCTCCACGCTGTTTGCCACCTTTGTAACCTCGGTGGCGGGCGTTTCATTTTATGCGCTGCTTGCGCCGCTGTACCCGGCCATGGCGGTTGCGCCCGACTGGCGCATGGGCGTGCTGGTGGGCATGGGGGGCATGTGCGGCATGTATGCCGGGGCCCGCTGCCAGAAGTATGTGCCCTCTATTGCGCTGAAAGCGCTTCTGACCGTAGTTTTGCTCTTTACAGCCATGCGCTATTTGGGCCAAGGTTTCTAGCGCCGCTGCCGCCCGGATTGTTTCTGGACTCCTTACTGGCCAAATTTCTGGCCGGAGCGCTTCTGGATAAGCCGCAAGGCAGCCGGAGGCGCTCCGTCTGTTTTGGGGACAGCGCAAAATTTCAGGCTTGCTCTGTACTGTAAAGGAAATGCAATGAACGATTCCTCGCGGTTGCCCATTGGTCTTTTTGATTCCGGCATGGGCGGCCTCACGGTTTTTAAGGCGCTGGCAGAGCGCCTGCCCGGCGAAGACCTGCTCTATCTTGGCGACACCGCCCGGCTGCCCTACGGCACCAAGGGGCGCGATACCATCATACGCTACACGCTCAAGGCCGCCCAAAAACTGGTGGACATGGGCGTTAAAATGCTGGTTATCGCCTGCAATACGGCNACATCCGCCGCGCTGGTCACCCTGCGCGAGCACTTTGCCCCGCTGCCCGTCATGGGCGTGGTAGACCCCGGCGCGCAGGCGGCAGCCGCAGCAAGCGTCAACGGACATATCGTGGTGGTAGCCACAGAGGCCACCATTGCAGGCGGCGCGTACCAGCAGGCCATTGCCCGCATTCGCCCCGACGCATTTGTGACTGGCCGGGCCTGCACCCTCTTTGTACCTCTGGCCGAAGAAGGCTGGATGAACGGGCCTATTGTGGAAGGCGTCGCCAGGCGTTATCTGGCCGACATTTTTTCACTTGAGGGCGGCCGCGCGCCTGACGCCCGCACCCCCGCGCCCGACACCCTGCTGCTGGGGTGCACGCACTTTCCCCTCTTGCAGGAGGCCCTGCGGAACGTCGTGGGCCCCGGGGTTCGCATTGTGGACTCCGCAGCCACCACGGCCCTGCGCGTGGCGGAAGAACTGCGGGCCACAAACCTGCTGCGTCAGGGCGACGGGCCCGCCCACTACAGCTTTTTGACCACGGACAACACCGCCCGCTTTGCCCGTACTGGCAGCCTTTTTCTGGGCAGAAACCTGCCCGACGACCAGGTCAGCCTGGTCGATCTGTAGCGAGCCAACACATTCATTGTATTTTACCGGGATAACAAACGAAATAGGAAACAGCTCAATTTATCAGGATACTGTTTACCCAAACTATATTTCTTGAAAACCCAGAGCAGACGCGGGATTCTGCGGATTTTCGTTGACAGGAAACGGCCCCTAACGTAAGGAAACAAAAGTTCTGACCGCAGAGAAAGCGGTTTTGATTACGATTCCCCCATGACGCGAAAAAGCCTTGGCGGTTTTTTGGCGACAGTTTCATTTGAGTGCGGCGAATCGGGCCACATCTTCAGACCACTGGAGCCGTGCCCGGTCCGGCTTGCAGGGAATAACCGAAATCCTTTATGGAGTAGCATCATGACCAAAGCTGAGCTCGTAGAAAAAATCCATGCCAAAGCCGGCCTGCCCACCAAAGCCAAGGCCGAAGAAGCTCTTGACGCCGTGGTGGCCTCGCTGCGCGAAGCCCTTGCCTCTGGCGAATCTGTGACCTTCACCGGTTTCGGCAGCTTCAAAGTGGTTGAGCGCGCTGCCCGCAAGGGTCGCAACCCCCGCACCGGCAAGGAAATCACCATTCCTGCCAGCAAGGTTGCCAAGTTCACGCCCGGCAAGGGCCTGAAAGACGCCATCAAGTAAATGGCGTAGCGGCACAATTTTTTTCGGCGGCGCTATTGCCTTGCAAGCAGGGTAATCGCGCCGTCGACATTTTCTCCCGGCATGGATGCGGCCTTGGCCGCCACTGCATGCCCTTGGAGACTGCACCTCTGCGGAGGGGTGGCAGAGCGGTTGATCGCGGCGGTCTTGAAAACCGTTGAAGGTGTGAGCCTTCCGGGGGTTCAAATCCCTCCCCCTCCGCCAGTCAACAAATCTGACCGGGTTCGGAAAAGTCTCAAAAGTCGCTCCTGGCAAGGATTACGACTCAAAAGATTGTCCGAACCCGGCTAGAAAAAACCATAGACACCCACTCGCTTTGGGGGTATTTATGGGGGTATAAAATCCTTGCCAGGAGTGATACCCCCATGCCTCTTACAGACACTGCCATTCGTGGCGTAAAGCCCACAGACAAGCCCCAAAAACTCTTTGACGGCAACGGCCTCTTTCTTTTTGTCGCCCCAAGCGGCACGAAAAGCTGGCGCGTGAAATACCGCGTTCAAGGCCGGGAAAAGCTGCTGACCCTCGGCACATACCCCCAACTTTCTCTGAAAGAAGCGCGGGAAGCCTGTGTTGACGCCAGAAAACAGCTAAGCGGGGGTATTGACCCTTCCATTGAAAAGAAGGTGAAAGCCAAGAGCGGACAAACTTCTTTGGAAGCCGTTGCCCGTGAATGGCACAGCAAGCAAACGCCCACATGGAGCGCCAGACATGTCGAAGATGTTATGGAGCGCCTTGAGAAAAACATTTTCCCCTTCCTCGGCAGACTGCAACCCAATGACATAACCCCGCCGCAACTGCTGGCCGTGCTGCGTAAAATCGAAGGACGCGGCGCTATTGAAGTTGCCCACCGGGTACGCGGCATCTGCTCCCAGGTCTTCCGTTATGCCGTGGCTGTGGGCATTGCCGAACGCGACCCGGCGGCTGACTTGATAGGCGCTCTTCAAACCCGCGCTATCACCCCCAGAGCGGCCATTACCGAGCCAAAGGCTGTGGGCGGCCTGATGCGGGCGATTGACGGCTTTACAGGTACTTACATCGTAAAAAGCGCCTTGCAGCTTGCCGCGCTTACCTTTTGCCGTCCTGGTGAAGTCAGAGCGGCGGAATGGTCGGAGTTCGATTTCGCAGATAACTTGTGGCGCATCCCCGCCGCCAAGATGAAAATGCGGCGCGACCACATTGTCCCCCTCAGCACACAGGCTTTGGAAATACTCCATGAACTGAAACAGTTGACCGGAGAAGGACGCTATCTGTTCCCAAGCATCCGCACCACCGAACGCCCGATCAGCGACGTTACCCTTGTCGCCGGACTGCGGCGTATGGGCTATGAAAAAGATGAAATGTGCGCTCATGGATTCCGGGCAATGGCAAGTACCCTGCTCAATGAATTGGGGTATGAAGCTGACTACATTGAAAAGCAGCTTGCCCATAATCCTCGCGATAAAGTGCGTGGTATATACAACCGGGCCGAGTATTTGCCGGAACGCCGGAAGATGATGCAGGAATGGGCCGACTACCTCACGGAACTGAAAGAAAAAACATAGAAAAAAAATAAAGCTGACCCACCAGGGCGGCACGGATTTTTGCAGCGCGGCACTTCTCCATGGGGTGCCGCTCACAAAAACCGCGCCGCCCTTTTCGTGTGCCGGGAAGAGAGGAAGCCACCGCGCAAATGCAGCAATCTTAATCCCACACATTGGTGAGGGCGCACTTACCAGTTTCCTGTGGAAACTGAGTGCGCTCTGCGAGGCCTCTGGCGCGGAGAGACTCTGGCGGCGGCATAGAAAAGGGGCGGACGTGTCGGCTTCTGGTCTTTGCGGAAAGCAAAAGTATAGCCCACTATACTTCACTCCGCGAAGTGTGGGCGACCATGCCGCTCGACCGCCAAAGGCAGCGTGCCAATTCGCCTAGGCCATATCAAAGGGAAATGATTTGCTCCCGGCAGCTGTCATTGCCCGAAAAACAGACTACAGCCTGTGTCAAGAATCTCGCCTGCAGCTAGACATGAAGCTAGACTAACAGATACAAGAACTAATGGACAACCCGTCGCTTAATGCGAAAATATAACGGTGGTTCGTTGTTGCGTCTTTTACCCGATATGACGCCCAGCGCAACTTCATTACAGATAGGAAGTTAACCGCATGACAAGCGTAAAATTCACTATTCTAGCCCTGGCAAAAAAGATATGGCCCAAAGTTACCGCCTATGCCCTGCTTGGGGTTCTAAGCGCCCTAGTGGCGGTAATCTTCAAAGGCTACATTCCTGAAGAACTCAGTAAAATCGTCGGCGCTGAAACAGCCGGGAACATTTTGACCATACTTGCCTCAAGCATGCTGGCAGTCACCACGTTTTCCCTGTCTACCATGGTTTCCGCCTACGGCGCGGCGACAACGAATGTAACTCCTCGCGCCACAAGGCTCATCACGGAAGACAAAACGACCCAGAACGCCCTGAGCACTTTTCTCGGAACCTTCCTGTTCAGTCTGGTCGGCATCATTGCGCTGAACATGGGCTTGTACGAGGGAGGCGGCAGATTTATTCTGTTCGTCTTCACCATCGCCACAGTTATCTTTATTGTGGTGACGTTCATCCGTTGGATAGACAGGCTGACCACTCTCGGTAGAGTAAACGAAACTAACGGCCTCATTGAAAAAGCCGCAACCAAGGCGCTCACACTGCGCGCACATAAACCTACCTATGGCTGCAACCGCCTTGAAATTATCCCGGATAGCTTATCGGAAGAAAACACCGTCAAAGCAGATTCCAGCGGTTATTTACAGTATTTCGACGCCAAAAAGCTCTCTTCGCTGGCGGAGGAACATGAAGCCGATGTGTATGTGGCCAGCATGCCGGGAAAATATGTCACCAAAGGAACGCCCCTTGCCCTCCTGACCAGGGAAATGGAGCCCGAACTCCACACCGCCTTCCGCGGCTGCTTCACCATTGCGGAGCAGCGTACTTTTGAACAAGACCCGCGCTTCGGCCTCTGTGTACTTGCGGAAGTGGCCTCAAGGGCAATGTCTCCTGCGGTCAATGATCAGGGTACTGCCATAGATATTGTTGTGAGAGCAGGACGTGTGCTTGAAGTGTACGCAGTGGAAAGGAAAGACGAAGCTGCGGAATTCAAGCGACTGTGGGTGCCGGAACTTTGCATCGACGATCTTTTCCAGGACGCGTTCAATCCGGTGGCACGTGATGCGGCTTCTTCTTACGAGGTTCTGGCAAGGCTCCAGAAAACCCTCGTTCATCTTGGTGGCTTGGGCGAAGATTACCGGATGGCTGCAGTAAAGTATTCAGGAATCGCACTCAGGTATGGCGAGGAAAAACTCTTTCTTGATGAAGAAAAAGCTGAGCTAAGACGAATTGCCAGCGCATTGGAGTAGTAAAGAAGCGGCCCGGTTTCCAGGCCGCTTTGCAGAAGTGTCAATGTGGAGCGCAGTTAGGGGTTGAACTCAACTCCTATGCTTCTTCTCATGACTAATTGCCAATCTACAATTACGGAACATGCTTTGCTCAACCTGTCCAACGGATGCTGAAGTTTTTGGGCAAGGAGCCAATAGGTAAAATCTTCCTCGTCTTTTCCTTCAGCGTAACCGCGCATCAATTCTATCATCAGGTAAAAGTCATTGTAGATTTCCCGCAAGGCGTGGGCGAGCCTATCCGTGTTATACTCGTCCAAAAGCTCTTGCTCTTCTATAATGATGTTTGCCGGGATGAAATATTCCCGGTACTGGTCGCCGTCTGCGGGATTTCCAGGGCCGTGAGGGGTGGGACGGGGGTTAGCGTCAGACATAAAGCACTCCTAGATTTAGTATTTCGGCATCTTAAAATGAGAAATGCCGGGACTCAACTACGTTCTAGGAACGCTGCTCTTATTCCCCTTGCGGGTGTTTTATTAGGAGCTATCGACCCGGCAATAGTATGCTGTTGGCGACAAGTCGCACAAAAGAAAACCCAGCATAGAGCGCCGGGCAGTGTGCACGATAAAAACCAGCCGTGCACCCGCTGCCTAGAAATAGTGGAAACAGCTTATGCGGGAAGATTGGAAAAAGTCAAGCAAGAGCATCGCGGACGAGGAGTTGGATCTTCATTGCACCAGTAGCCCAAAAGGGATTCACATTGACATGGACGAGAGATTTTGCGTAGATTGTCCGGCGTGGTATGTAAAAGTCCCAAGTCACCCGAGTTTTTAGGGGGTATTCCTGGGGGTACTTCCCTGGATTTCGTTCTGTTTTTATAGTTATATCAGCGAGATGAACCAAGTATTTTACTGACTCCCCCTCCGCCAGTTTTTGCTGCAAAGTTTAAGGAGCTGAAATCCTGCATGGATTTCAGCTCCTTTGTTTTTGGCAGCGCGGCCGCAGTTGCTTGTGCGCAGGCAAAAGCCCGCGCTGGTCAACATANCCAGCAGGCCATTGCCCGCATTCGCCCCGACGCATTTGTGACTGGCCGGGCCTGCACCCTCTTTGTACCTCTGGCCGAAGAAGGCTGGATGAACGGGCCTATTGTGGAAGGCGTCGCCAGGCGTTATCTGGCCGACATTTTTTCACTTGAGGGCGGCCGCGCGCCTGACGCCCGCACCCCCGCGCCCGACACCCTGCTGCTGGGGTGCACGCACTTTCCCCTCTTGCAGGAGGCCCTGCGGAACGTCGTGGGCCCCGGGGTTCGCATTGTGGACTCCGCAGCCACCACGGCCCTGCGCGTGGCGGAAGAACTGCGGGCCACAAACCTGCTGCGTCAGGGCGACGGGCCCGCCCACTACAGCTTTTTGACCACGGACAACACCGCCCGCTTTGCCCGTACTGGCAGCCTTTTTCTGGGCAGAAACCTGCCCGACGACCAGGTCAGCCTGGTCGATCTGTAGCGAGCCAACACATTCATTGTATTTTACCGGGATAACAAACGAAATAGGAAACAGCTCAATTTATCAGGATACTGTTTACCCAAACTATATTTCTTGAAAACCCAGAGCAGACGCGGGATTCTGCGGATTTTCGTTGACAGGAAACGGCCCCTAACGTAAGGAAACAAAAGTTCTGACCGCAGAGAAAGCGGTTTTGATTACGATTCCCCCATGACGCGAAAAAGCCTTGGCGGTTTTTTGGCGACAGTTTCATTTGAGTGCGGCGAATCGGGCCACATCTTCAGACCACTGGAGCCGTGCCCGGTCCGGCTTGCAGGGAATAACCGAAATCCTTTATGGAGTAGCATCATGACCAAAGCTGAGCTCGTAGAAAAAATCCATGCCAAAGCCGGCCTGCCCACCAAAGCCAAGGCCGAAGAAGCTCTTGACGCCGTGGTGGCCTCGCTGCGCGAAGCCCTTGCCTCTGGCGAATCTGTGACCTTCACCGGTTTCGGCAGCTTCAAAGTGGTTGAGCGCGCTGCCCGCAAGGGTCGCAACCCCCGCACCGGCAAGGAAATCACCATTCCTGCCAGCAAGGTTGCCAAGTTCACGCCCGGCAAGGGCCTGAAAGACGCCATCAAGTAAATGGCGTAGCGGCACAATTTTTTTCGGCGGCGCTATTGCCTTGCAAGCAGGGTAATCGCGCCGTCGACATTTTCTCCCGGCATGGATGCGGCCTTGGCCGCCACTGCATGCCCTTGGAGACTGCACCTCTGCGGAGGGGTGGCAGAGCGGTTGATCGCGGCGGTCTTGAAAACCGTTGAAGGTGTGAGCCTTCCGGGGGTTCAAATCCCTCCCCCTCCGCCAGTTTTTGCTGCAACGTTTAAGGAGCTGAAATCCTGCATGGATTTCAGCTCCTTTGTTTTTGGCAGCGCGGCCGCAGTTGCTTGTGCGCAGGCAAAAGCCCGCGCTGGTCAACATACATATTGGTTGCTATGCTGCAGTCAACCACGGCAGCAGGATTCGCACATGTCTACAGCCATAGCACAGCAAATAGCCCGTACACTTGCCCAGCATGCAGAAATTGAGCTGGCCTTTGTGTTTGGCTCCGCCGCCCGAGGCGCGCTGCGCCCCGACAGCGATGTGGACGTGGCCGTGCTGGCTGCCCGGCAGCTCTCGCCCGAGGCACGGCTTGCTCTCATGGCCGAGCTAAGCCTGGCGCTCGGGCGCGAGGTTGACCTTGTAGACCTGTATAACGCCTGGGGGCTGATTTTACATCAGGTTCTCACCACCGGCACGCTGGCGCTCAAACGCTCAGACACCGCTTATGCCGCGCTGCTCAAGCGCATGCTGCTTGATCAGGCCGACATGGAACCTCTGCGCCAAAGAATCATTGAAAAGAGTCTGGAACGGGGGTTTTGATGGATACCGATGTCATCAAGGCGAAACTTGTTTCGCTGCAACGCTGCATGCAACGCATCCGAGAAAAAACACCCGGTACTTCCCAGCAGCTGGCAACGGATTTTGACCTTCAGGATATTCTCATCCTGAACCTGCAACGCGCTGTGCAGATCAGCACCGACATTGCCACCACCATTCTTGCCGAATCTTCATCCGTACCTTCCACCATGGCTGAGGCTTTTTTGCTGCTGCACAGGCAGGGCGTGCTTTCCGAGGGCGTGGCGCGCAAGCTGGCCAAAAGCGTAGGTCTGCGCAACATCGCCGTGCATGAATACACAAGTCTGAACTGGGATGTGGTCTACACTGTCGCGCATACGCACATTGAAGACTTTGCGGAATTTGGCCGCGAGATCAATGCTTGGGTGAAGGCGCGGGGGTAATGGCCAACTTCATGACCCATGCAAGCAGCCGAATGGGGACCACATGCAAGACATTTCTTCGTTGCGAGAGAAGCTCAAAGCCCAATATCCCCGATACCAGCATTGGGAAAAATTTAAAATTCTTGAGGCGGATCTGACCACTGTTTCAAGATACATAACTATATGCGAAGACAACCTTAAAACGCATTCCTTTGAACTTTCTGCCCTCATTCTTCGGGCTTGCACAGACGTAGAAATCATTCGCAAGCGGATGACTGAAAAAAACGATAATGGGAAGGCTGCGACGCGACTGTTTGAAATCTATCCTGACATCCGTGACGCTGAAGTTTTTTTGCCCTTGTGGTCACTTACGTTTGCGCCGTGGCAAAGCCTTCCGGATAGTAAGCCTGACTGGTGGAAAGCCTATGAAGAAATTAAGCATGACAATAGGTCATCGATACAGGCTGGGAATCTGGAATATTTTTTAAAATCCCTTTCCGGGTTATATTCTTTACTACTTTATTATGATAGATTTCTATACTCACATAAAGATACAGACAATAATGATTGCATTGGATTTGAATATCCATCAATAGAAAGCACTTTTTTAAAAATAAGATCTTCAAATATCCGCTTGGACACGTCGGCTTGGGGTAACATCTCGGTTGTCATATGGGATTCAAGTAAATTTTCGTAGTTAGTTCTCAATTTAAATCCCATCTTCACAATGATAAACGGCATCGGCTACAAAAAATAGCCGATGCCGTTTATCACAACTATCGCCCTATACCACTGCCCAGAGGGCAAAAGACTCCTGAGACGCTAACAGCCCTGCGTATAGAACAAAGCCAGCCCGCCGCGCGCGGTCTCGCGGTAGTCGTCCTTCATGTCGCGGCCGGTCTGATTCATGGTGCGTATGCACAGGTCAAGCCCAACCGGGTGTTTGGTCCCCTGCCCGGTGCGGGCCATCATCCAGGCGTTCCAAGACTTTACGGAACTCATGGCGTTGCGCGAAATACAGGGAATCTGCACATAGCCGCCCACAGGGTCGCAGGTCATGCCAAGGTGATGCTCCAGCGCAAATTCCGCAGCGTTTTCGACCACATCGGGCGTTTCACCCATCACCTGCGCCAGCATGGCCGCCGCCATGCTTGAGGCGGAGCCTATCTCGCCCTGACAGCCCACATCCGCGCCAGCAACGCTGGCGTGCCGCTTGATGAGCGTGCCCACCATGGAGGCCACCATCAGGCCGTCCACCAGGTCGGCCTCGGTTTTGCCGCGCTCCTTGATAAGCATGTGCACAACCGCTGGCATAACGCCCGCCGAGCCAGCCGTGGGCGCGGTGACGATGGGGTGGCCCATGGCGTTTTCTTCCGACCCGGCCTGCCCGTAGGCAGACAGCCGCGCAGCAAAGGCGTCGGCCGGTTCCGGCGAGCTGGCGGCCTGCTCCAGCATGAGCTTGGCGCGGCGCTCAAGGCCAAAGGGCCCCTTGAGTTTGCCCTCCAGCCCAAGGCCCGTGGCGGCGCAGCTGTCCATAACATGGATGATGTGCTGCGCGCCCTGCCGGATGTGCTGCTCCGTCTGCCCGGTGATGGCCATCTCGTTTTCGAGCATGATTAGCGGAATGCTCTTGCCCGTGGTCTTCACGATTTCCAGCAGCCCGTTCATGGAATCAAAGGAGTGCACGGGCTTGCCTTTTTCCGGGGCTTTCCAGCCCTTCCACTGCAAAAATCCGCCGCCCACCGAATAGTACTCACGCGAGGCCAGCGGTTTGCCCTTGCCCAGCAGCTCAATGACCAGCACGTTGCTGAACGGGGCCTCAATGGCGCCCTGTTCAAAAATGACGTCCGAATCCCTGAGCGGAATTTTGGCCGGGCCAAGCACCACGGTGCGCGTGTCGTCCGGTTTGATGAAAAGATTGTCCAGAAACTCGGCCTTGCAGTCCTCTGGCTTTTGCCCAAGCAGGCCCGCCGCCACGGCGCGGTCGGTGCCGTGCCCCTTGCCCGTGGCCGAAAGGCTGCCGTACAGGTGCACCTTGACGGCATCGGCCTGGGCCAGCTGATCCTGCGGCAGTTTGGAGCACAGGCCGATAAAGTCGTTGCCCGCCGCCATGGGCGCGATGGTATGCGAGCTTGAGGGGCCGGGGCCGATCTTGAACATTTCAAACACGGTCACGTCAATGGGGTTGGCGCAGGCGCTCCCCGGTTTCCACAGGGGGTCAAACCCCGCCCAGGAAAATGACGGCAGGCACAGGCCAGCGCCCGTCACAGCCATGGATTGCAAAAAACGACGACGGTTGCACTGCATACAGCATTCCTCCTGACTTATCTGGCAGATTGCGAAGCCGACTGCCGGGGCTTTTGGTAGGAAACAGGGCCGGTGGAGTAGTTGGTTCGGCGCAGCCATGCGTCGGAATACCCGGCCTTTTGGGTCATTTTGTCAGGGCTGTTGATAAATCCCTGACAGTACCGGGCCACCAGCTGGGGAAAAAACTCGCGCCAGTCACGCACTGCGGCCTCGGCCTGCGCGCGCAGCGCCTTTGCAAAGACGGCTTGCGTCTGCGCCGGGGCAGAGGCGGCCTTGGGGGCAAGCTCGGTTTGCAGCGCCGCCACGCGGGCGGCAAAGTTTTTTTCCATGCCTGCAGCCTTATCTGCAATATCCTTTGAAACAGCGTCATAGCGGGTGTTGGCGTATTCGCTCACCAGGGGCATAGGCCCCACCAGGCGGAAATCATTGGCAAACCGGCGGGTTGTCGCCCTGCTCGTAGCCCGGGCAGGCTGGGCCGCGACGGCCAGCGGCACAAATACCGATTCCGCCGGCCGGGCCAGCGCAACCCAGCACACCCAGCGGAGAGGCGGATCGGGCACGCCGGGGCGGTAACTGCGCAATGGTCGTATAGCCAGTGTAGACATGCCCATGGGCGCCTCCCATGCGCCCTTCCAGCTTGGTGGCTGGCGTTACGTCGCCGCTGGGATCCCTTGGGCCCGATAAAACGGTTTGGGATTGCCCGAAACGGCCCCGGCGGCCACGCCGCTTGGTAAGGTCAAATTCCGTGCCTTCGTAGTGATCGCGCGGTGCATGCGCTTGAGAGGTCGTCCAGGGCTCAGCGGGCTGTCTGGCTTGACGGAAAAGGGATAGGGCGCGGGTTGTGGCCGCTCTCGAGACCCCAGGCCGGGCAGCTTGAGCGACGGGGCCGCCATGGAAAACGCCCGCCACACGCGCCGCAGCGAGTAGTAGGGATGATTGTATTCGCCGTCGCTCACGGTGGTCAGCCAGTCAAGGGGCTTTGAGGCGTCCCTGGGGCTGCGCATGTTGTAGCGCTCCACCGTGGCAAACAGGGTTTTGCCGTACATCTGGTCAGGGTTGCCGGGCGTGATGTCGCGGATGCGAAACTCATTGGCCGCCACAAAAAACTGCCCGTCCGGCACGCGCTGGGCCACCCACAGGCCGCCTGTTCCCGCCGGGGAGGGGGCCATTTCCATAACCCAGGCTTCATTTTTGTCGGCCACGGGCAGGGTTTCACCCGTGCCGTAATAGCCGTACTGCTCGATAAGCGCACCCATCAGTTCAATAGCCTCGCGGGCCGTTTTGCAGCGTTCGAGGGCCACGCGCGCCAGCTCGGACGAGTAAAAAATACGCTTGCCCGGCTCTGCCGTGCAGGTATTGTGCGCCCCGTCGGTGCACTCGCCAAACATGAGGCCGTGCTCGTTCATGACGCCGTAATTGCCGTCGATATAGGCAAAGGTGTGCCGCACCTGCGGGATAAAGCCAAGGGGAACGGCGCGCGGCGTGGCGGGATGGTTGTAACCCGGCGCACGTTTGGGATCAGAAAGCCGCGGAACAAGAAAGGTATTGGTGGCGGGGTTTTCCTGCACGGCCACTGCGGAATCGTAAACCGGGCGCTGCGCGCCCTCGGGCCAGTCGCGGGCGGGAACAAACACAAGGGACTGGTCGCCAAGGTCGTTGTCGTCCGAATGGCTGACCATCACCGAGCCGTCGGCGCTGGCTCCTTTGGTAACGATGGTTGTGGTGCAGGCAAGGGCTGCAGATGGCAGCAGCAGGGCCAAAGAAACACAGCAAGCAGCAGTCAGCAACTTCATGCAACCTCCCTGGTAAATCAGGCCGTCATCAACTTCGTCCCCAAACTGATCAGCCTGCGGCCCGTTTTTGCGCCAGGCAGGCTGGTTAGCATCAGCAAACTGTTTTTTTCCTTTTGTACCGCAGGGGTGCATACGGCACAAGAACTGTCTGATCTCTACGCTTTTGTGCTGGCAAACAGTAGCCTTCCGTTCCGACAACTGTTATCGTTAACCCAATGCCCTCTCCAGATCTGACCGGCAGCAATCCGCAAAATGTCGGGCCCATCTCAGGTTTTAACGGCAACTTTTCCTCGCCAGCGCCCCATTAGCGCCCACTCAACGGCATCGCCACGGAGGTTTGTCCATGCTTGCATCTCCCTACAAGGAATTTAAAGAAGCCCTCTTGGACTTTATTTCTAAAGACCGCATCCACACAGACCCGTTGCGCATGCTGGCCTATGGCACGGACGCCAGCGTGTACCGCCTGACGCCCAAGATCGTGGTGGACGTGCTGGACGAGGCCGAAGTTGTGCAGCTGGTGGCCCTGGCCGACCGCATGCGCGTGCCTGTTACTTTTCGCGCCGCAGGCACCAGCCTGTCGGGCCAGGCGGTGTCTGATTCCGTACTGGTGCGCATAGGCAAGGGCTGGCGCAACTGGCGGGTGGGCGCGGGGGCCGAGCGCATCACCCTGCAGCCCGGCATCATCGGCTCCGGAGCCAATAAAATTCTGGCCGAATTTGGCAAAAAAATCGGGCCGGATCCGGCCTCCATCGACAGCTGTTTTATCGGCGGTATTTTTGCCAACAATGCCAGCGGCATGTGCTGCGGCACATCGGACAATTCGTACAAGACCGTTATTTCTTCGCGCATGGTGCTGGCCGACGGCACGCTGCTGGATACGGCCGACGCCAAAAGCCGCGCCGCCTTTGCCCGCACCCACGCCCACATCCTCAACGGGCTGGCCGACCTGCGCAAACAGATCATGGACAACCCGGAGCTGGCCGACCGCATCCGCCGCAAATTCAAGATCAAAAACACTACGGGCTACAGCCTCAACGCCCTGGTGGATTACGAAGACCCCTTTGAAATCTTGCAGCACGTCATGGTGGGCTCAGAGGGCACGCTGGGCTTCATTGCCGAGGTGACCTACCGCACGGTGGAGGAGGCCCCCTTCAAGGCCTCGGCCCTGTTGCTGCTGCCCACGGTCAAGGCCGCCTGCGATCTGGCCACGGCTGTGGCAACCCTGCCCGTGGCTGCGGCGGAGCTTATGGACCGCGCCTCGTTGCGCTCGGTTGAGGGAACCCCCGGCCTGCCCGAGGGGCTGGAAACCCTGGACGACAACGTGTGCTCCCTGCTGGTGGAAACCCGCGCCGCCAGCCGCGAACAGCTTGAAAATAACATCGCCGCCATCAACACGGCCTTTGCCGGCGTAACCTTTGTGCGGCCATACGCCTTTACCGACAAGCCCGAGGAATTCACCAAACTGTGGCTCATACGCAAAGGTATTCTGGCCTCGGTGGGCGGCATGCGGCCTGTGGGCACGTCCATTGTGATTGAAGACGTGGCCTTTACCCTCGACAGACTGGGCGAGGCCGCCACCGACCTGCAGGCGCTTTTCGCCCGCCACGGCTACACGGTGGCCCCGCTCTTTGGCCACGCGCGCGACGGCAACCTGCACTTTGTCTTTTGGCAGGATTTTGGCGCACCGGCAGAGGTGGCCCGCTACAAGGGCTTTATGGAAGACTTCTGCAAGCTGGTTACAGAAAAATACGACGGATCGCTCAAGGCGGAGCACGGCACGGGCCGCAATATTGCGCCCTTTGTGGAGCTGGAGTGGGGCAGCCAGGCCTATGCCATCATGAAGGAGATCAAAAGCCTGCTCGACCCCAAGAACATCCTCAACCCCGGCGTACTGCTCAACAGCGATTCGCAGGGGCACCTTAAAAACCTCAAGCCCCTGCACCCCGCCGACGAGCTGGTGGACAAGTGCATGGAATGCGGTTTTTGCGAATCTGTCTGTCCCTCGCGCGACCTTACGCTCACGCCGCGACAGCGCATCACCGTGTACCGCGAAATATGCCGCCTGCGCGCGGCCGACCCCGAAAGCCGCGAACTGAAAAAGCTGGAAAAGGGCTATGAATACATGGGCAAGGCCACCTGCGCCACAGACAGCCTGTGCCGCCCCCGCTGCCCCGCTGGCGTGGATACAGGCGTATTCATTAAAAGCCTGCGCAAAAAGGACGCCGGTTCGCTCAGCAAAAGCATTGCCGGAAGCATTGCCGACCACTTTGCGGGAACCTGCAAGGCCATGTCCATCGCCCTCAACAGCGTGGACACCCTGCACCGCATGCTTGGCACCACCATCATGCGCGACGGCTCGCGCCTGTTGCGCTGCCTGACCTTCAACAAGGCGCCGCTGTGGAACAAAAACATGCCCAAGGGCGGGGGGTCGGTCTATATGCCCTCGCCTTACACCAGCAATGCCAAAAAGGTTGTCTACTTCCCCAGCTGCATAGCCCGCAACATGGGCCCCGGCGAGGAGCACAGCGACCGCCGTACAGAGCCGGAAGCCGTCATCAGCGTGCTGCTCAAGGGCGGGTACGACGTCATTCTGCCCAACAATCTGGACAAGCTGTGCTGCGGCATGGCCTTTGCCAGCAAGGGCCTTGCCGACGCAGCCCATAAAAAGGAACAGGAGCTGGAAAAAGTGCTGCGCGAGGCCACCAATAATGGTGAATACCCCGTGCTGTGCGAAACAAGCCCCTGCCTCCTGCACATGAAACAGACCCTCGACCCCAGCATCAAACTGATGGAGCCTGTGCAATTTATCCTCGAGAACCTCATGGACACGCTCAAGCTCAAAAAGCTGCCCAAAACCGTGGCCCTGCACGCCACCTGCTCCATGCGCAAGATGGGCCTTGAGGGCAAGCTTGAAGAACTGGCCCGCAAGTGCGCCCAAACCGTCGTCGTACCCGACGGCATCAACTGCTGCGGCTGGGCGGGCGACCGTGGCTTTACCCACCCAGAGCTCAACGAGGCCGCGCTCAAGGGCCTGCGCATGCAGGTAAGCACCTGCGAGGTGGGCTACTCCTTAAGCCGCACCTGCCAGATCGGCCTCTCGCTGCACGGCGGCATACCCTACTACTCCATAGTCTATCTGGTTGACGAAGCCAGCGAATAGCAAAACGCGGGCGGCTCTCAAATGAGGGCCGCCCGCTGTGCTCTGAATTTTCATGCCTTGGCCACCGAAAAGGCGGTTTCTTATTCACGAGTTAGACAACATTAAGATTTGGCTTCATATAATCATTTATTTATTAAAAAACATTTTATATAATTGCCCAATTTATAAACCTGAGGAGGGGAATTATTATGCGTAAAAAATTTCTCATAATCGGACTTACTGGTGCGATTGGAAGCGGATGCAAAAAATTATCTGAATTTATTTCATCTGAGTTATCCAAAGACAAGTCTCAAATTAAAGCTGCTTTAGACAAGACAAATTTGTCTATTAGCGAGCATTTTAAATATATAAAACAAGAAATAAACGAGTTCAACGAACAAAAAAGCAATTACACGGCTGTTCCTTACGCAGAAACAAACCTAAAAGAACATTATTCTAGAAAACCAGCCTATGAAAAAGCAAAAGAAGTTGAAAAATCATTAAAGGCCGCCAATAAAAACCTGCGAGAGTTACTCATTCGGCGTAAAATTCTCCAATATTCTGAAAAGCTTGATAACACATTTTTTAAGATCTCGATGTCAAATCTCTTAGTAAAATTAATGCTTGAAAATTGCGACTTTGAAAATCCTAGTAGCGACAAAAGTAAAATTTTTGAAGAATATTTTTCTAAGCCAGATACTCCAGAATGCATAAAAAACATCTTAAAAGAAATTCCTATAAACACCTTTGAAAATATCAATAAATTCAACAAAGGATTCCAAGAGCGAACGTGGAATGAAAATGATTATAATACGTTTGACAATATGATCTTAGAATTTGGACATATTAAAAAAAAGCTTTTTCAAGCATCTGATAAATGCAGAGATTTTTTTCAGAATGCAGGTGACAATGCCAGAGCAACAGGCAATCCATTCGATTCATCACCTGCATCAGACTACACAAATATTTCAGTACTGGCGCAAGAGGCTAACAAGATCATTAAATACATGCGCAATAGAAAAAAGGACAGCACAAACTTCTTTATAATTAACTCTTTTCGCAATCCAGCCGAAGTCCAGTTTTTCAGGAAAAGATATGGCTCGTTTTTCTTGGCTTCTCTCTATGCGTCAAAAGAAACTCGTAAAAAAAATGTCCCAACCCTTAACGACCGATGTGATACTCGCGATGCTGGTGACAATAGGGAGCCAAAAGAACTCAACAAACAGGACGTCCCTCGGTGTACGCTTCTTTCAGATTATGCAATAACAACTGATTTTTATAAAAATGAAACTGCAAGTGAAGAACATTACAAATTTGAGATTATAAGGTTTCTATCTCTCATTGATTTTCCAGGCATCGTGCCTCCCAGGAATGATGAAGAAATAATGAACCTAGCGTATTCACTAAGTTTACGGTCAACCTGCCTCTCCAGACAAGTAGGCGCTGTCATCACAAATCCAGAAGGTTTTATTATTGCGGCTGGATGGAACGCTGTCGGATCTGGTCAGTTAGGTTGTTCACAGCTTTGTGTAGATGACTATACTAGACATGCAGAGGACAGTGGATGCCTTCTTTTCAACTGGAAAGACTCCATCGACAAATTCAAACAAGAGAATTTACTTGGGAATAAGGGAAGTGAATGTTTTTGTTTCAAAGATTTGCAATCAAAACTATATCTAAACAAAAAAATTGATTCTGCAGAAAAAAAGTTGGCAAAATGTGTACAAAACAAAAAAACTATTGAAGATACAAAAAATATATGCTCTGCACTAAAAAATAAGATCAATGTTAAGCGGCTAGAATATGCTCGCGCGCTCCATGCAGAAGAGAATGCAATATTACAGGCCGCACGCTTTGGTGGAACTGGCATTGCTGGTGGCACAATTTACACAACCACATACCCCTGCGAGCTATGTTCAAAAAAGATATATCAATCGCAGTTAAGTCGAATTGTATATACAGAGCCGTACCCAGACAGTCTTTCTGAAACACTATTTCTGAAAGACGGCATCAGGCAGATTTCCATTGAGCAGTTTGAGGGCGTAAAATCGCCAAGCTTTTTCAGATTATTCAAACCTTCATTTGATTTAAAAGAATATCAGGCAATTGATGATTATGCCTCTGACGAAGATTTATAACAACCGGGGGGGCTAACGCCCCCCTTCGTTACGACTGCTTTCGCTTGAACATCTTTTCCAGTTCGGCGGCGTCCCAGCGCAGCACGCAGGGGCGGCCGTGGGGGCAGTATTCCCGGTCAGGGGTTTCCAGCCACTGCTGCAGCAGCCCGGCGGCCTCGTCGTCGGCAAGCCGTTGCCCGGCCTTGATGGCCCCCTTGCAGGACATGGATATGAACATGTCAGCCAGATCGTCCTTGCGACCAGCCAGCGCCTCGCGCAAAAAGTCCCTGGCCTCGGCGCGCGAGAGCACCGGGGGCATGGCGTTGACGCTCAGGTTGCCGCCGCTGGCCTCCAGAGCAAAGCCCAGTGATTCCAGCCGGGGCCGCAATTCAAAAAAGCGTTCCATTTCCGCCGGATGCAGGGGCAAATCCAGCGGCAGGGCCAGCAGCTGGCCAGAACCAGCGAAGCCCCCGCGCCGCAGGCGGGCGTACAGCACTCGCTCGTGCGCCGCGTGCTGGTCTAGCAGCAGCAGCGCGCCCGAAGCATCGCGCAACACCAGATAGGTCAACGCCACCTGCCCAAGATAGGTAAACGATCCCACGGTCAGGGGCTGACGGTCCTGCCCGTGCGCAAAAAACGCATCTTCCGCACCCATGGCTACACCTGGGTCGCCAGCGCCGTCGACGCCTGCATCCGCAAATGCAGCGCCGCCTGTCGCGGATACGTATTCCTCGCCGCGCCCTGGCTGCGGGGTCTGCGCGTAGCTGGACGCGCCCTCCGCAAGGCCCGAAGGCTCCGTCGGGGCCTCAACAAACAGCGCCTCCGGCTTCTGGCCCAGCATTGCCGCCGCCTGCGCCGTGGGGGCAGCCAGCCCGGCCCGCTCCGCGCTGCCGGTGGCCGCGGCGCTCCATGCGCCAGTCGGTTCGCTGACCTGCCACGGAGTATCCTCGTCCTGCGCTTTTTCACGCTCCTGCGGCTGAATGAGAGGCGGTTTGTCCAGCCTGCCCCAAAAGCCCTGCGGACGGGGGGCCGACGCCCCGTCGGCCTTTTCCGTTTCTGGCTGTCCGGCGGCTGCCTGCGGCCAGATATTTTCGGCCACATCAAAGGAGGTGACCAACGCCCCCTGCACGGCGTGCAGCACGGCGGAAAACAGCGCCGATTCGTCCCTGAAGCGCACCTCTGACTTGGCCGGGTGCACGTTCACGTCGACCTCGGCCGGGNCCATCTCNACAAACAGGGCCACNTGCGGAAAGTCCCGGCTGGTCATGCGGCCCTTGTAGGCCTCGCGCACGGCGGCCATCAGGCGCTTGTCCGTAACCGAACGCCCGTTGACGTAAAACAGCATGCGGTCGCCGCGCGGCTGGCTCACGTTGGGCAGGGCGGCAAGCCCCCGCGCGCGGATGCCGTGCCGGGTCGCGTCAAAGGGGCGCAAGGCGTCCACAATAAGCTTGGGCCAAAGCACGGCCAGGCGTTCGGCCAGGCTCTGCCCCGGCAAAAAACGCAAGGCCTCGCGTTCGCCCGCGCTGAGGCTCAACCCTACAGCGGGCCGGGCCAGGGCCAGCCGCGCCAGCCAGTCCTGCGCGCGTTTGAACTCGGTGGAAGGGGTNTTTAAAAATTTCAAGCGTGCTGGTATGTTGGAAAAAAGGTCGCGCACTTCCACCCGCGTGCCCCGGTGCAGGGCGGCAGGAGCCGAAACCCTCAGCACGCCATGCTCCACTTCAACCTTGTGGGCCTGCGACTGTCCGTCGGGGCCGGTCACGGCCGAGGTAATGGAAAAACGCGAGACAGAGGCAATGCTTGGCAGCGCCTCGCCCCTGAAGCCGTACGAGCTGATGTGCTCTAGATCTGCCAGACTGGCGATTTTGCTTGTAGCGTGACGGGTCACAGCCAGCTCAAGGTCGTCCGCAGCAATGCCGCAGCCGTCGTCCTGTACGCTGATCAGGCTCTGACCGCCNTTTTCGAGGCAAACATCAATCTGCGCGGCGTCGGCGTCAAGGCTGTTTTCCACCAGTTCCTTGAGCACGCTGGCAGGGCGCTCTACCACTTCGCCAGCGGCGATCTGGTTGCGCAACTCAGGCGGGAGCAAACGTATATGACGGTGTTTTTCAGACATGCCCGCAGTGTATTCGGCTGCGCTCAGCAAGGCAAGCGGCCCTGCCTGCGCCGCATGCGCGCCTGCGCGTGGCGAACAAATTCCGGCTGCGGGGCTTGCCTCGGCGCACGCTGTGCTTATGTATGTAAGGCGAGGCTGCGAATGCGCGCCGCCAAACTTCTGGCAGCGCGTAAAGCCCACAGGGAGGTTTTTATGCAAAGCAACACCATGAAAGCCATTGCCGAGCCCCTGCGCGGCACTCCCGTGCCCACAGGTTACGACCCGGAAATGCTCTATGTAGAATGCGCACGCTGCGGCTCCCCCGTCATGTGGGAGCAGGGCAAGGCCACACATATTCTCCATATGGCCGGTATCGATCCCCTTGAGCTCGATTCGTCCTGCATGCTGGTTACAGACGGCTGCCCCATGTGCAGCGGCAAAGACCAGTACACGGTACAGATATTCCGGGTCAGCGGCGAAGCCAAGACGCGCCGACCCCCATTTTTCGGCAACGCGTAGTAGCCAGCGCGGGTCTACCCCGCCCGCGTACACCCCAGCAAAAGGCCGCCGGTTCATGTGCCCGGCGGCCTTTTTGCGTCTTGGACCATGCGCGCATCGGCATCGTCTCAGCCTTTCAGCCCCGGACATTCAGTATCCGGGGTTTTTTATTTACCGCCCGGCCCCCTGCAACAACAAACAACATTTACAGGCACAATAAAAAATAAANATTGGTTGATTAACNAATATATCTACAGCCTGCTTGACGATATCTCTCACCAGGAGCATAACACAAAGTAACAAACTTGAAACAAAATTAACACTCAACCGTCACGCCGGAGCCACCATGTTGCCAGCAGAACGCCGCAGAGAAATGGCCCGCCTCATTAAAAACAAGGGCGCGGTCAACACGCGCGAACTGGCCGAAGCGCTGGGCATTTCGACCATGACGGTCAGGCGCGACCTCAAGGTGCTTGAAGAGCGCAACCAGCTTGAGCTTACCTGGGGCGGCGCTGTACCCCTCAACTTTGAGGCCAACGACATCCCCCGCGCCCGCAAGGCCGTGTCCATGCTTGACGCCAAGCTGGCCATCGCCCGCGCTGCCAGCCTGTATATTAAAAACGAAGACTTCATCGCCCTGGATGCGGGCACCACCAGCCTTGAGCTGGCCCGTCTGCTCCCGACCCTGCCGCTTACCAGCCTTGGAGTGGTTACCCCTGACCTTGAAATTGCACTGCTGCTTTCCGGCTGCGAGCATATTTCGGTTTTCCTTTCGGGCGGGCTCATCGACCCGGTCAGCCGCGCCTGCAACGACAGCGACGCCGTGGCCTATCTGCGNGGGCTGCGTCTCACCATGGCCTTTGTGGGCACCAATGTATGGGATATCCACCACGGCGTAACCACCAGCACCCCGGCCAAGACGCACTACAAGCGCCAGCTCATGGCCAGCGCCGACAAAACCTTTTTGCTGGCTGACTCATCCAAATACGCCAAATTCAGCCCATGGCTGGTGGCCGAACTGCAACGCTTTGACCACATCATCACCGACGGCGGCCTGCCCGCTGAAGCCCAGGCCGCCCTGAACGACGCAGGCGCGCGCCTGTGCGTTGCAAACTAGACCGTCACAACTACCGGAAGGTTACCGTATGATCATAGCCGTTATTGCCGACGATTTTACAGGTGCGAACGACAATGGCGCGCTGCTTGCCGCCAAGGGCTTTTCCAGCGCCACATGCCTGGGCCTTGCCCACTGGAACCCCAGGGAGTTTACGCAGTGCGACGCCGTTTGCCTCAATGCCGAAAGCCGCCTGCTGCACCGCCAGGAAGCCTGGAAGGCCGTGTACGACGCCGTGCGGGCGTTTAATCTTGAAAAACCGGCCCTTGTCTCCAAACGCATAGATTCCACCCTGCGCGGCAATGTGGGGGCGGAGCTTGAAGCCGTGATCAAGTCCATGGACGACAGCCACGGCCACAACGAAACCCTTGCGGTGATGGTATCGTCCTACCCGCATTCGGGCCGCATCTGCGTGGGCGGCTACCAGATTGTACATGGCGTGCCGCTGGAGCGCTCGCCCATTGCCAAGGACGCTGCCACCCCCGTGCACCACACCGCCGTGCTCAAAATCATCGCCGACCAGACCTCGCTGCCCTGCGGCTTTGTGTCGCTGGAAAAGGTGCTCGCAGGCCCCGCCGCCGTGCGCGAGGCCATTGAGGCCGCACGCGCCAGGGGCTGCCGCGCCGTGGTCTGCGACGCCGTGTCCGACGACGATATTGCCGTTATCGCCCAGTCGCTGGCCGATGCGCCCTATCCGCTGGTATCGCTCGATCCCGGTCCGTTTACCGCCGAGCTTGCCGCCGCGCGCATCAAGGCCCCGCGCGCGGAGTTTGAAAACCGCATTTTCCTGACCGTGGGCAGCACCAGCGAGCTCACCCGCGTGCAGATGGAGGCCCTGCGCCTCGCCCACCCCTGCCACATCGTGCCCATGGACGTGCGCAAGGTGCTGGCGGGCGAGGCGGAATCGCAAGCCGAGTGCCGCCGCGTGCTGGACGCCGTATTTGCCGCGCCCGAAGACACCAAGGTTCTTGGCGTATGCACCGCCACCAGCAAGGAAGACGTTTTTCCCATGCAGGAGATGTCGCAGCGCCTCGGCATTGCGCCGAGCGAAATTTCGCGCCGCATCAACATGGCCCTGGCCCAGGTGGCCCAGGAAACCCTGCAAAACGACAACCTGCGCATCGGCGGCCTGTACACCTCGGGCGGCGAGGTTACGGTTTCGGTCATGCGCAAGCTCAAGGCGGGCGGGTTTTCCGTGCGGGTCATGGTGCTGCCCCTTGCCGTTTACGGCCACATTATCGGCGGCGAGCACCCCGACCTGCCCATGATCACCAAGGGCGGCTTTGTGGGCGACAAGGACAGCCTTGTGGAATGCGTGGAATACCTGTTCACCAAAATTTCAACCCGCAAACGGCCTGTCTAGACCGCAGCATTGCAAATCAACCTGCTTAAATACAAGGATTTTATAGATGAAACCCCTGATTTGCGCCCCCATGGGCGACCCCGCTGGCGTGGGACCGGAAATTCTGGCCGCCTCGCTGGCGGACCCTGCCGTTGCCGACATGGCCACGGTGCTGGTGGTGGGCAATACCGAAATCATGCGCCGGGCAGCCGACATCATGAAGGTCAACCTCGACTTCAACGAGGTGGACGCCAACCTCAACGGCTGGCACGAGGGCGCGGCCAACATCATCAGTCTGGACAACGTGGACATGACCAGCTTTGCCTACGGCAAGGTGCAGGCCCAGTGCGGCAAAGCGGCCTTTGAGTACATCAAGACCTCCATAGAGCTGACCATGGCGGGCAAAACGGCGGCAGTGGCCACCACGCCCATCAACAAGGAATCGCTCAAGGCGGGCGGCGTGCCCTACATTGGTCACACCGAAATATTTGGCGACCTGACCGGCACAAAAGATCCCCTGACCATGTTTCAGGTGCACAACCTGCGCGTGTTCTTTCTCACCCGCCACCTCTCGCTCATCGACGCCTGCCGCGCCGTAAAAAAGGAACGCGTGCTCGACTACATCAGCCGCTGCACCAGCGCCCTCAAGCTGCTTGGGCTAAAAAACCCCAGCATGGTGGTGGCGGGCCTCAACCCCCACTGCGGCGAACACGGCCTGTTTGGCAACGAGGAAGATGCCGAGGTCGTCCCGGCCATTGAAGAAGCCCGCCGCCAGGGCTTGAACGTTTTCGGCCCCAACCCGGCGGATTCCGTTTTTCATTTTGCCCTCAAGGGAGCCTGGGACGCCGTGCTTTCGCTCTACCACGACCAGGGGCACATAGCGACCAAGATGGTGGACTTTGAGCGCACCATCTCGCTTACGCTGGGCATGCCCATTTTGCGTACCTCGGTGGACCACGGCACGGCCTTTGACATTGCCGGCACAGGCAAGGTCAGCCCTGTCAGCATGGTGGAGGCCATACGTCTGGCTGCGGAATACGCCCCCAATTTCAAAAGGGCCTGATTTCAGGGCAGAGGATGTGATTTGCGCACAGCAGCCGGAGGGTGAGCAGAGCAAATAAAAGAACCTACCGTCGCACCGTCAACCATTCCCCCAACCCTTACCGGCGCGGGCAAACCCCCACCGTACCGCAACCACATCCACGGAGGTTGAGATGACTGCCGTCCAATCGTTCGGCATCGGCTATTCAATGACCATGCTGTGCATTTCCATCGCCATTGTCATTGTGCTGTGCATTTGCTTCAAAATACACGCCTTTGTTTCCCTGACTGCGGCCAGCCTGTTTCTGGCGCTGACGCACAACATGGAACTGGCCAAGATTGTCATGGCCTTTGAAGGCGGCCTTGGCAAAACCCTGGGTTTTCTTGCGCCCATCCTGGCCCTCGGGGCCATACTTGGCAAACTGATGGAAGTCTCCGGCGCGGCAGAACGGCTGGCGCGGACGCTCATCAACATCCTCGGCCAGTCAAAAGCGCACTGGGCCATGATGGTTGTGGGCTATATCTGCGGCATCCCGGTTTTTCTGCAGGTGGGCATCATCCTACTGACGCCGCTCATGTTCTCCATCGTCAAGGAATCCAAGCTGCCCCTCATTCAGGTAGGTATGGCCCTTGTGGTGGCCCTGACCACGGTGCACTGCATCGTGCCGCCGCACCCGGCCGCCATGGCCGTTACCGACCTGCTCAAGGCTGACGTGGGCAAGGTTATCTTTTTTGGTCTGCTGGTGGGCCTGCCCGCCGCCAGCCTCGCCGGCCCCATCTACGGCAAGTTTATTGCCAAGCGCCTGCCCGCCGTGCCCCTTACCGGCGTGTACGCCAATACCGAGCCGCGCAAGGAAGCCGAGCTGCCCCCCTTTGGCAGCTCGCTGGTCGTCATGCTGCTGCCCCTGCTGCTCATGATCGCCAAGACAGTGGTTGAGCTGACCATCGACAAGCATAACCCGCCCGCGTACATGCCCTATGTCAACTTTGTGGGCACGCCCATGATCGCCCTGTTCATCTCCGCCGTGGTGGCCTACGTGGTTTTTGGTCTTAAGCGGGGCTTCAGCTGGGATCAGCTGGGTCGCTTCAGCGAGCAGGGCATGGCCCCGCTGGCCTCCATCATGCTTGTTATCGGCGCGGCTGGCGCGCTTAACCAGATTATCACCGACAGCGGCGTGGGCATTGTGCTCAAGCAGGTGCTCACCAGCATCCACATCAGCCCCCTCATCCTGGCATGGATCATCGCCATTGCCCTGCGCTTTGCCCTGGGCAGCGCCACCGTGTCCATGATGACCGCCGCCGGGCTTATCCTGCCCGTGCTCAGCAGCAACCCCGGCATTGACCCGGCCCTCATGGCCATTGTCATCGGCGCGGGCGCAACGGGCGCTTCGCACGTGACCGACTCCGGCTTCTGGTTTGTCAAGGAATCCCTTGGCATACCCATGGGTTCNATGTACGCGACCTATACGGCGGGCACGACCATTGCGGCCGTGCTGGGCCTTGTCGGCACGCTGCTGCTCTCCATGTTTCTGTAATGAGCAAAGCGCCGGGGTCTGGTATTTCGCAGGCCCCGGCGCTATCATNGAACACGTAGTCTCTCTGCCACCGCAAGCCCACCATCAAGGAACCAGCAATGAAGATCGTCATCGCTCCAGACTCGTACAAGGAATGCCTGTCGGCCCTGCAAGTGGCCGCTTCCATCGAATCCGGCTTCCGCGAGGTTTTTCCTGACGCGGTCTACGTCAAGGTTCCTGTGGCCGACGGCGGCGAGGGCACGGTGGAAGCCATGGTCGAAGCCACGGCTGGCCGCCGTGTTTCCGCGACAGTGCGCGGGCCCCTGGGCAACCCGGTGGAGGCTGTTTACGGTCTGACCGGCGACGGCGCAACCGCCGTCATCGAAATGGCCGCCGCAAGCGGTCTGGGGCTTGTGCCGCCGCAAAAGCGCAACCCCCTCAACACCACAAGCTACGGCACAGGGCAGCTCATACGCTCGGCGCTGGACGCCGGAGCGCGCAAATTCATTCTGGGCATTGGCGGCAGCGCCACCAATGAGGGCGGGGCAGGCATGCTTCAGGCCCTGGGCGTGCGCCTGCTGGACGAAACCGGGCACGAAATCGAACCCACCGGCCTTGGGCTCGGCAGGCTGGCGCGCATCGACATGTCGGCCTTTGACGCCCGCCTTGCCGACTGCACCATTGACGTGGCCTGCGATGTGGATAACCCCCTGTGCGGTCCGCGCGGCGCGTCGGCCATTTTTGGCCCGCAAAAAGGCGCCGACCCGGAGATGGTGCGGCAGCTCGACGGATATTTGCAAAATTTTGCGGCCATTGCGCGCCGCGACCTTGGCGTGGATATGGCCGACCTGCCCGGCGCGGGCGCGGCCGGAGGCATGGGCGCGGCCATGTACGCTTTTTTGAAGGGGCGGCTGCGCCCCGGCAGCGAAATCGTTACCGAAGCTGTGGGTCTGGACGCGCATGTGCGCGATGCCGATATCGTCGTCACCGGCGAGGGCCGCATTGACGGCCAGACGGCCTTTGGCAAAACCCCCGTGGGCGTGGCCCGCGTGGCCAAGCGTCACAACAAGCCTGTTATCGCCATCGGCGGCTCGCTGCGCAACGACGTGGACGCCGTGTTTGCCCACGGCATAGATGCCGTTTCAAGCGTGCTGTACCGTCCTTGCACAATTGACGAGGCACTCACCGAGGGCAACGAAAACCTGCGCATGGCCGCGCGCAACATTGCCGCCATACTTGCCATGGGTCTTGAGCTTGGCGCAAACGGCGCGGGTAAATAACAGCATGTTTACCGACTACCGCCAGAGCTGGCGCACGCACCCCGGCTTTAACATTCTCTTTGTCTGCGCCATGGCGGCAGCCTGGGGCATCTACGCCGTGCTGTACGCCGCAGCCCTGCCATGGGCCTCGCAGCAGGCCAATGTGCTGGTTTTTGTGGTGGCGGCCCTGTGCCTCATATTCATCTTTGTCACCCCGCGTTACGGCTTCAAACCCACGGCGGTGCACTACGCCATCATGGCGGCGACCTTGCTGCCGTCGTTGCCCAACGGGCAGGAAATCATCCGGCAGAGCGGCCTGCTCTTCTGATTTGCGCCGCCCGCATCTGGCGCTGACAAAATGCAAAAACGGCCACACAGTAACGTGCGGCCGTTTTTATCATTACACGCCTGCGGCGGCTGAGCCACGCAAGCGTTCAACGCATGCTTACGCCTTTTTGGCGCGCAGGCCCGCNAAAGCCAGAATCACGCCCAGGGCGATGCCCAGCGCCGCCGCAAACAGCACCTGAAAGTGCGCGGGCAGCATAAAGGTGATGGTGTGCGCGGGAATCCAAAAAAAGGGAATGGTCTTTTTGAGCACAAAGCTCCACATGGAGTTCCAGTCGATGGCGCGGAACAGCGAAGCCATGTCGGGCATGGTGCAGAGGCCGCCGAGCGTGCCGCCGGTGGCCGCGATGTGCAGATCGGTGAGCTTGTGGGAGATCATCAGCACCGGGGCAAACAGCACGTTGATGAGCACGCTGATGGAAAAAGACATGAGCAGCTTTGCGCCAAAGCTTGTCGGTGCGCCCGAGAGCAGGCCCATCTCGTTGAGCAGCTTGAACGTACCCGCGCCGTAAACGGTAAAGGCAATCTTGATGCCGATGCCGAGAAAGCCCCAGATGACGGCCTTGGGCAAAATGCCGAAGCCCGGCCTGTTATAGCCGCCCGTGGTGATGCGCAGTGCAATGCACTCGCCAAGCGTCGCCAAAATGGCAAATTTGAGAAAACTCATGCCAAAAGGATACTGGGCGGTCAGGCTGATAAAGCCCTCAAGCGCTCCGGGCCCAAACCCCAGCCATCCGAACGCCGCCACACAAACGCCAAAAACCACCAAATCCTTTTGCCGCATACCCTCTCTCCGTATTCTCGTTGACGCTCAGGGGCTGTTGACTCTATGAGAAATTTTGTTTCCTGCCAAGGAAGGGAACCTTTTTATGAAAGGCGTGTACTACGTTGGGTACTCAACTGTAATAAAAAGGCGTCCTGACGCAAGCAGGGGCAAATGAGCCATAGAGTGAACAGGCCATCGTCGGTTGGTCCCGCGCTGCGCGTTGCCGCCTGCAGCTGGGAAGGATCAGCCATGGCCGCGCAAGCGCGCGGCCAGTCGCAGCAGCCGTCAGACGGAGGGGGGAAACCGTCAATACCGGCTGCCGCATACTAGTGGCATTTTGGCTCCGCGTAAACACCCGGCATGCACAAACTTGCGAGCACGGGGGGGAATCAGGCAAAATCAGGCGCTGGGCCAACGCACAGGGCGGATTTCGGGGCTGTCCTCCTGCAGCGAGCCTTGCGGCCCCGCCTCGGCATAAGCCTCTACCGCCTGCGGCTTGAGGCCGCCGGTAAGCGCAGCCTGCCTGAGCACCTCGCGCGTGCGCGCAAACAGGTTGCTGAGAATGGAATTGGAAACCAGCATGCCGCTGCGGGTCAGCCGCATATAGCCCTGCCGGATGCGTATGAGGGAGTTTTCGTGCAGGGCCTGCACCAGGCGCTGATGGTCGCGCACAAAGTCGCGCCCGGTCATTTCGCGGTATTCCTTGATGCGCAGCCCGCGCGCCGTGCGCAGACGCAGCATGAGCAGCTCAAGCACGCGCGTTTCGGGCGTGAGCTCTTCCACCTCTTGCCCTAGCTTGCCCTCGCGCGTGCGCGCATTCCAGGCGGCCTGACTTGAGGGGTTGGTCCAGCGGCGGTTGTTGATGGTGGACGTGGCCGAGGGGCCTATGCCCAGATAATCCTGCCCTTCCCAGTAGCCCATGTTGTGGCGGCACTGAAAACCCATACGGGCGAAGTTGGAAATTTCATAGTGCAGATAGCCCTGCTGCTCAAGCATGGCCGCGCCTTCCATAAACATGATGTTCTGGTCGCGCTCCGGCGGCAGCGTGAGGCGGCCTTCCTCCACATCCAGCTCGATGGGGGTGCCCGGCTCAAGCGTCAGCCCGTAAGCGGAAATATGGTCGGGCGCCATGCGTATGACATCCTTGAGCGTCTGCAGCCACTGGCGCACGCTCTGCCCCGGCAGGCCCCACATGAGGTCAAGGTTTATGTTGGCGCAGCCCGCCTCGCGCGCCAGAAAGGCCACATGCAGGCTGTCCTGCGCCTTGTGCGGACGGCCCAGCAGACGCAACATGCCCTCGTCCATGCTCTGCACGCCGATGGAGAGCCTGTTGATGCCCGCATCCAGATACTGGGCCGCGCGGTGGCCGCCGCGCAGCGATTCCGGGTTGGCTTCAAGGGTTACCTCGGCTTTGGACGCGAGCTTAAAATACTTGCTTATGCGCTCCATGGTCAGGCCGATGATGCGCGGCGAGAGCAGGCTGGGCGTGCCCCCGCCAAAAAACACGGTCTGCACCTCGCTGCCGCCAAGCTCATCGCCCCAATGAGCCAGCTCGAGAAACATGGTGTCCACATAGTCGCGCACAGCCGGAGAGGAGGCCGCATCCACGCCGCGTCCCAGCGGGATGGAATGAAAGGCGCAGTACCGGCAGCGCGTGGAGCAAAATGGAACATGAACGTACAAAAGCATAGACAGTCCTGTGAGTGACAAAAAAACGACGCCCGATAAGCCCGTAACACCCCGCGAAACAATGAAAAAGCAGAAGCCAACAAGCAGGCAACAATCCAGCTCAAAGTATTGCAAGGAATATGCCCGTATCCGCCTGCCTGCCTGAAATTCCGCCTGCGGGCGGCTGGCCGCCCTTGGCAAAACGGCCATGCCGAAGTATATTCACCTATTGGAACGCGGCGCAAGCGTCAGGCAACAGCCCATCACCCGCCACAGAACCCATGCGCCGCGCTGGCACCGCACCAGAGCATTTCAGCTTTGAAACGCTGCTTCATGCGGCAGCCGTTTAGAAGCGGCATTACGGATGAAGACAGCTCCGCTATTTACTTGCGCTGTTAAGCGCCGGAACGTGCGTGCCTTAAACGGTGAGAATGCACATTCTCAACGTTAATCTGCTCTAGGAGAACGCAACTCTATGGATATACGCTTTCAGAATCTTGGGACGGAACAATGGAAGGGAGATATTTTGCTGGCTCCCGCCTGCCAGGGCGAGGCCCTGCTTGACCAGTTCCCCGAGCTGGACAAGGTCGCTCCATGGCTGGTCATAGCCCCTGCCCTGCGCGACTTCAAGGGCAAACAGGGCGAGCTGGCCCTGCTGCACGGTCACCCCGACCTTGCCGTGCCCCGCGTGCTGGCCGTGGGCCTTGGCCCACGTGAAAAAGTAACCACCGACATCATCCGCAAGGCCGTGGCTGCGGCGGTACAGCTGTGCCGCAAGCAGGGCTATACCTCCATGGTGCTGCCCGAACCGGCGCTGGCAAGGCTGCCAGGGGGCCGCGAGCGGCTGGTCGAAGAATGCGTATGCTCCGCGCTGCTGGCCCTTTACAGCTTTACGACCCTTAAAAAGGCCGACGCCGACGAGCTCCCCGCCCCGCAATGGCTGGCCGTGGCCTTTGACGGGCAGGAAGTGCCCGACGCCGCCCACGCCGCCGCCCGCAGGGGCGAAAACGCCGCCTGGGCCGTCAGCCTTGCCCGCGACCTGGCCACCACCCCTTCCAATCTGCTCTACCCTGACCTGCTGGCCCAGAAGGCCCAGGAGCTGGCGCGCGAAAAAGGCTTTGCCTGCACCGTGCTTGACGAGACCGAGCTGGAAAAAGAAGGCATGGGCTGCCTGATGGCCGTGGGCCAGGGCTCGGGCCGTCCGCCCCGGCTCATCGTGCTTGAGCACGCCCCGCAAGGGCACGAGCAGGATAAACCCCTGGTGCTGGTCGGCAAGGGCATCACCTTTGACTCGGGCGGCATCAGCCTCAAGCCCGCCGCCAACATGCACCAGATGAAGGCCGACATGACCGGCGCGGCCACGGTGCTGGCCACGGTGGCCGCCCTTGCGCAGGAGGACGCGCCCCGCCGCGTGGTGGGGCTGCTGGCCTGCGCCGAAAACATGCCGGGAGGCCGCGCCGTGCGCCCCGGTGATGTGGTGCGCGCAGCCAACGGCGACACGGTTGAAATTCAGAATACCGACGCGGAAGGCCGCCTTGCCCTGTGCGATGCGCTGGCCTATGCCCAGAAAAACTGGGTCCCCGCCGCGGTGATCGACATAGCCACGCTCACCGGGGCCTGCGCAGTTGCCCTGGGAACCCAGCTGGCGGGCCTGTTCAGCGACGACGCCGACCTTGCCGAGCGCATACGCGCGGCTGGCGGCGCTTGCGGCGAAGAATACTGGCCCCTGCCCCTGTGGAAGCCCTATACGGAAAATCTCAAAAGCGAAGTAGCCGACATCTGCCACATGGGCCCACGCGAAGGCGGCGCCATCAATGCCGCGCTCTTTTTGCAACACTTTATTCAGGAGGGCGTGCGCTGGGCGCATCTGGACATAGCTGGCGTAGACTGGGCCGCCAAGGCCACGCCGCTTGTTCCGGTCGGTCCCACGGCCTTTGGCGCGCGTACGCTGCTCGATCTCGCCAGGGGAGGCGTGTAATGAAGGTATTTCTCATCGGAGCCGGTCCCGGCGATCCGGGCCTGTTGACCCTCAAGGGGCGCGATGCCCTGGCCGCCGCCGATGTGGTGGTGTACGACGCCCTGGCCAACGACAGCCTGCTTTGCCACGCCCGCTCCGACGCGGAAAAAATCTACGTTGGCAAGGTGGCGGGCAACCACGCCCTGCCGCAGGACCAGATCAACGCCCTGCTGGTGCGCAAGGCCAAGGAAGGCAAGATAGTGGCCCGCCTCAAGGGCGGCGACCCTTACATCTTTGGTCGCGGCGGCGAAGAGGCCGAGGAGCTTGTTGCCGCTGGCGTGCCTTTTGAAGAAGTGCCGGGCATAAGCAGCACCATCGCCGCTCCGGCTTACGCGGGCATTCCCGTTACGCACAGGGATTTTTCCTCCTCGGTGACCATCATCACCGGGCACGAAAACCCCAACAAGCCCGGCTCTGTGCACAACTGGCGCGCCCTGGCAGCCAGCGCCTCCACCCTGGTTTTTGTCATGGGCATGAAAAACCTCCCCGACATCGCCCGCAATCTGCTTGAAGCTGGCATGGACCCGCAAACTCCCGCCGCGCTTATCTATCGCGGCACCACGCCCTACCAGCGCAGTCTGGTGGACACGCTGGCGCACCTGCCGCAGGCGGCGGTGGACGCCAAGTTTACCAACCCTTCGGTTATTCTGGTGGGCAAGGTGGCAGGCCTGCGCGACACTCTTGGCTGGTTTGAAAAAAAGCCGCTGTACAGCCGCAGCGTGGTTGTGACCCGCGCCCGCGAGCAAGCCAGCAGTCTGGCGCAAAGCCTTGTGGATCTGGGGGCCGAGGTCATCCAGTGCCCCACCATTGAAATCAGCCCGCTGGCCGACTATGCCGAGCTTGACGCGGCGCTGGCCAATCTGGCCTCATACGGCTGGGTAATCTTTACCTCGGTCAACGGCGTAAAGCACTTCTGGCTGCGTCTGGCCAAGGCGGGCAAGGACAGCCGCGCCCTTGGCCAGTGCAAGGTTGCGGCCATCGGCCCCGCCACGGCGGACGCTCTCGCAGAGCGCGGCATCACCCCCGACTTTATCCCCGAGCGCTACGTGGCCGAGGGCGTACTTGAAGGCCTGCTGGCCCTTGAGGGCGGCAACGTGGCTGGCAAGCGCTTTTTGCTGCCCCGCGCCGCCAAGGCCCGCGAAGTGCTGCCCGACGAGCTGCGCAAGGCGGGCGCTGTAGTGGACGTTATTGCCGCGTACGAAACCGTGCCCGCCGCCCACAAAAAGGACGAGGTACTTGAGCGCATCAACGCAGGCACACTGAGCTGCGTGACCTTTGGCTCTTCGTCCACGGTGGAAAACTTCCTCGCGCTTATCCCTGCGGCGACGCTTAAGGCCCACCCGGAAGTCAAGCTGGCGGCCATTGGCCCTGTCACAGCAAAAACACTGCAAAAGCATGGCCTTACATGCAACATCATGCCCATGGATTATACCATTCCGGCACTGGTGGACGCCCTGAAAACGTACTTTGCGAGATAATCAATGCCCCTGAAAATTGCCATTCTGGCCTCCGGCAGCGGCACAAACGCCCAGGCCATGATCGACAAGGCCGCCCAGGGCGTGCTTGACGTCAGCATTGCCCTGATCGTCTGCAACCGGCCCGGCGCGGGCGTTGTTGCCCGTGCGGAAAAGGCGGGCATTCCCTGCCTGGTGCTGGATCACAAGACCTTTGCCGACCGCGAGAGCTTTGACGCCCGCATGGTTGAGGCTCTGCGCGAGGTCGGGGCCGAGCTGGTGGTGCTGGCGGGCTACATGCGCCTGCTGACGCCCGTGTTTCTTGAGGCTTTTGCGGGCAGGGTCATCAACATTCACCCCGCTCTGCTGCCGAGCTTTCCCGGCGTGCACGGCGGCGCGGATGCCGTAAACTATGGCGTCAAGGTATCAGGCTGCACCGTGCACTTTGTGGAAGAAAAGGTCGATAGCGGCCCGGTGCTTATTCAGGCTGTTGTGCCGGTCAACGCGGGCGAAAGCGCTGACGAACTCATGAGCCGCATCCATGTTATGGAGCACCGCATCTATCCCCAGGCCGTACAATGGCTGGCGCAGGGGCGCATCGCAGTACAGGCGCGGCAGGTGCACCTCAAGCCTGCCAGCACCCCCCGCGCACCGCGAGACGGCGACTGGCTGGTGTGGCCGCCGCTTGAGCAGGGCTTCTGACCCCTGGCGTACATACCGCAAATTATGGAGAGACCCCGCAAGGGGTCTCTTTTTTGTCACGCCAACCCACCCGGCGAATGCAAAGACTTGGAACCCAGGTGCCGCAAAAAAATAAGGCCAGGCCAGTAAAAAGAGTTTTGTAACCGGCCAAGCTTCTGCCTTCGACCAGGTTTGCTGAACAGTTACAGTGGGATGGCGTGCCGTATTTCCGCGCCAGCAGCCAATCTCACGCCTCCGCTTACATTACTTACAAAACTTACAAATCTCAGATGACCGTTGAAAAGCGGCTTTTTCCTGTGCTAACTTTCACTATCTTAGAAGGACACATCTATTGATTGTGTGCTCAATCAGCATTACTGTCCTGCGGCCAGCGGCAAAAACGCTGGCGCTCATGACAGCCCATTACCATCATTGAGGAAACCCTTATGACGCAGCAGTTTACACGCAGAAAATTTCTGCAATCGGCCTGCATCACCATCAGCGCGCTGACGGTGAACATGAGCGGCATTGAAAAAGCCCTTGCCGCAGCTGCCGGAGTCGGCCCCATGGCCACCTGCGACGTCCTGATCATCGGATCGGGCGGCGCTGGCCTGAGAGCCGCCGTAGCAGCCATGAAAAAGAACCCCAAACTCAACGTGGTTGTGGTCAGCAAATGCATGCCATCGCGCAGCGCCACCTGTATGGCCGAGGGCGGCATCAACGGCGTCACCGATTTCAGCAAGGGCGACTCGTACGAGCTGCACTGCTTTGATACGGTCAAGGGCGGCGACTACCTTGTGGACCAGGACTCAACCCTCAAGTTCTGCGAACAGGCCGGCCCGGCCATTCTTGAGCTGGACTACCTTGGCATGCCCTTTTCGCGTACGGCCGAGGGCAAGGTCAAGGCGCGGCCCTTTGGCGGCGCGTCCAAGGTGCGCTGCAATTACTCCGCCGACAAGACCGGCCACATTGTCGCCCATACCTGTCTGGACGACGCCCTGAGCAACGGCGTCAAATTTCTTATGGATCACGAGCTGCTGGATGTGGCCGTGGACAATGGGCGCTGCGAGGGCGCGGTGCTGCGCAACATCCGCACGGGCGAGATCGCCCCTGTGCGCGCCAAGGCCGTAGTGCTTGCCACAGGCGGCTACACCCGCATTTTCTGGAACCGCACCTCCACCCCCTACATTGCCACCGGCGACGGCGTGGCGGCAGCCCTGCGGGCTGGCGTGCCCTTTAAAGACCCGGAGATGGTGCAGTTTCACCCCACAGGCGTGGTGCACGGGGGCGTGCTGATTACCGAGGCCGCGCGCGGCGAGGGCGGCTACCTGCTCAACAACAAGGGCGAACGTTTCATGAAGGCCTACGCCCCCTCCAAGATGGAACTTGGCCCCCGCGACATCGTCGCCCGCGCCATTGAGACGGAAATCCGCGAAGGACGCGGCTACGGGCAGGGTCTGGAATCCTACGTACTGCTCGACCTGCGGCATCTGGGCAGGGATAAGATTGTGAATGACCTTCCGCAGATCCGTCACGTGGGCAAGCTGTTTGAAAATATCGACCTGGTGGATCAGCCCATGGTCATCCGCCCCACGGCCCACTACTCCATGGGCGGCATTGAAGTGAACAGGTTTGACGACATGTCCACCGTTGTGCCCGGCCTGTTTACCGCTGGCGAGGCTTCGTGCGTGTCCATCCACGGCGCCAACCGCCTGGGCGGCAACTCGCTGGCCGACGCAGTGGTCACCGGCAAGATCGCGGGCGACGGCGCCGCGACCTTTGCCAGCCAGGCCGACTTTGCCGCTGGCAAACGTCTTGCCGACATCACCGCACGCTGGCAGAGCCGCTTCCGCGATGCCACAAACGGCGGCGATGCCAAGCAGCTGTATGCCATCCGCGAAGAAATGGGCGCGCAGCTCTGGGACAACATGGGGATTTTCCGCACTCAGGCCAAGCTCGACGCCCTGACCGGCACGCTGGCCGACCTGCGCTCGCGCTACGAGGCCCTGCGCGTGCCCAACGCCAACCCCGTCTACAATACGGTATTCACCGAATATGTGGAGCTGGGCAACATGCTGCAACTGGCCCAGGCCGCCTGCCTTGCCGCCTCCGAACGCAAGGAATCACGCGGCGCGCACACCCGCGAGGACTTCCCCAAGCGCGACGACGCAAACTTTCTCAAGCACAGCATGGTCACCATGGACGACAGCGGCAAGATGCGCATGGGCTGGAAAGACGTGGAAATCACCAAATTCAAGCCTGAGGAGCGGAAATACTAATGGCCACCATCATCATTGACCGCTTTGACGGCAAAAACAGGTTTGAACAGAGCTACAAGCTGGATGCGGCGGACGTAGCCGGCAAAACCGTGCTCAATACCCTGCTGTTCATCAAGCAGACCCAGGACCCCACGCTCAACTTCACCGCTTCCTGCCGCTGCGCCATCTGCGGCGCGTGCGCCGTGCGCGTAAACGGGCATTCGGTGCTGGCCTGCGACACCAAGATGGACGATCTTATCCAGACCTACGGCTCGGATACGTTCCGTATTGCGCCGCTGGCCAACTTCAAGGTCATCTCCGACCTTGTGGTGGACTGGGAACCCGCCATGGAAAACCTGCGCAAAATCCATCCCGGCATGGTGGCGAAATCCGAATTTTCCATGAAGGAAGGCTGCCGCCAAAACCAGAAAGATTTTGACCGCATTATCAAGCAGTGGGACTGCATCCTCTGCGGCGCCTGCGCCTCCGAGTGCAACAAACTCAGCGCCGACAACAGCGACTACATGGAACCCTTTGTCTTTACCCACGCATGGCGCGCGGCCAACGACTCGCGCTCCAAAGACCCACTGCTGCACGGCAAGCCCGCAGTGGCGGGCGGTCTGTGGAACTGCGTGCACTGTCAGGAATGCGCCAACCGTTGCCCCAAAGGCATCAGCGCAGCCGACGATATTGCCGGGCTGCGGGGCATGGTCATGGCCAAGGGTATGACCGAGGGCGTCGGCCCGGCCCACGCCAAGTCGTTTTACACCGATCTGGTGGAAGACTCTGGCCGCCTCAACGAAGTGCGGCTTGCCCTGCGCACCGAGGGCATCAGCACCATTGCCCGCGCGGGCATGGCTGTTACCCTGCTGCGTCAGGGCAAGATGAATCCGCTTGAGGCCTTTGGCGGCGAAACCATTGAAGGGCACGACGCCCTGGTGAAGATGATTCAGGCGGCCCACGCCGCGGAAAAGGAGTAGCCGTATGCAGACCGAATTCGCCTTTTTTCCCGGCTGCGTGCTGACTCAGGCCGCCAAGGAATCCAAGATGGCTCTTGAAGCCGTGGCCCCCAAGCTCGGCATTACGCTTAAAGAAATACCCGGCTGGAGCTGCTGCGGCGCTTCACAGGCGCAGGATGTGGACCCCGTGGCAACCCTGGTCGCCAACGCCCGCAATCTTGCCCTGGCCGAAAAAATGGGCCTGCCCGTGCTGACCTCGTGCAGCACCTGCCTGCTTATGCTGCGCCGGGCCAAGGCCGAGCTCGACGGCGGCAAGAAGGACCGTATCAATACCTTTCTTGCCAAGGGCAACATGTCATACGCGGGCACAAGCGAAGTAACCAGCCTGCTCTGGGTGCTGGCCCAAAATGCCCAGATGCTCAAATCCAAGGTGGTCAGGCCGCTAGCGGGCCTAAAGGTTGCGGCGTTTTACGGCTGCCACAGCCTGCGTCCCGAGCACGCACTTGGCTTTGAAAGCGCCGTAAACCCCTCGAGCTTTGAAACCGTAGTGGCCGCCCTTGGCGCGCAGACCGTCCCCTTTACCAAAAGGCTCGATTGCTGCGGCTTCCACGCCGTGTACCCGGCGGAAAAATCCGTCATGCGCATGACCGGCCAGATTGTGGACAGCGCGGCGGCCTCCGGCGCCACCTGTCTTGTAACCCCCTGCCCGCTCTGCCAGATGCAGCTCGACATTTATCAGGAAGCGGCGCAGGATATCTCCAGTTCCAAGGCCCGCATGCCCGTGCTGCACCTTTCGCAGCTGGTGGGCCTTGCGCTGGGTGTCCCGGCCAAGGCTCTGGGCCTCGACTACAACGTCGTTGACGCAACCAAGGTGGCCTAACCGCCTCTGACATATCAACAACGGGCGACCATTACCCCTTGGTCGCCCAGTGCGCGCCCCCTCTTGAACCCTACCCAAGAGGGGGTTGCGCGTTGCAATAGCAAAGCGCCCGGCCAAGACGACCGGGCGCTTTTTATCTGCAAAACTGGACTGGCTGCGGGCGGACTTTGAACGTCTACCCCCAGGCCTGGGTTACCAGATCGTACAGCTTGACCGAAAGCACCTTGAGGTCAGGCTTGGTGTACTGCACGTCAGCTCCCACAACGGCGCATTTTTTGGCCAGGGCGTCGTTGATCATGGACGAGAATATGGCCACCGGCAGGTTTTTGAGAATCTTGTCGTCCTTGACGTGTTTGCACAGGGCAAGGCCGTCCATGCCGGGCATTTCGATGTCTGTAATAATGCCGTGCACAAAGTCGGAGATGGGGCGTTCTTCCTTTTCGCACCGGTCGCGCAGCCCCTTGAGGTAGTCCCACGCCTCCTGGCCGTTGACCTTCTGGGTCACGGTAAAACGGCCTTCCTTGTTGAGCAGATCAAGCAGAAGGCTGCGGATGCTGCTCGAGTCGTCCACATGCAGGATATTGTATGTTTTTTCGCCGCTGTGCTTCATGTCCGACGCGTCAAAGCGTATGGCCATGGCGGGGTGCAGCTCGGCAACAATGGCCTCGAGGTCGAGCAAAAAGATCACCCTTTCTTCCAGGCGTACCACGCCCGTTACCGAACTGCGGCTCACATTCTGCAAAAACTGCCCCGGCGCTTCCACATCCGTCCAGCTGAGCCGGTAGATGCGGTTGACCCCAGACACCAAAAAGCCCGTGCACACGCCGTTAAACTCGGTGACGATGACCTTGGCGTCCTCATTTTCAATGGGGCCGCTGCCCAAAAACTGGGCCATATCAATCAGCGGAACCACACGCCCGTTGCGGTGCAAAAACGCGCCCAAAAGAGCCTTGTGGCGCATTTCCGGCATGGCCGTTACCGGCTGACGCCGGCCAATTTCAACAACCTTGGCCACGTTAAGCCCGTAGTGTGCCTCGTAGCCGTCCTGGTTGACGAAAAATTCAACAATTTCCAGCTCATTGGTGCCGGTTTCCAGCAGGATGTTGGTCTGCGCCATGGAAAAGCTCTCCGTTGGGCCAAGGCCCGTTAATGTCGGACGGCAGATCTGTACCTGTTGCTGCCAGCCGGTGAGCAAAGCATACGCTGCCTTTCTTATCGGTAGCCTGATGCAAACATTTAGCCATAAGACCTCCGTAAGCGATTTTTTTTCGCGCTCGGCGAGGAGGCCTCCTAAACATCCATCATACGCTACATATCAAGAAAAAGCCGCGTGGACATGTAACGCTCGCCCGTATCGCAGGCAAACGTGACAATATTTTTGCCCTGCATCTCGGGCCGGGCCGCCAGTTCAAGCGCCGCACGCACGTTGGAACCTGTGGATATGCCGACCATAAGCCCCTGCGCCATGAGCTGACGCGCAGTTTTTATGGCCTGCTCGCCGTCCATCTGGATAATTTCGTCCAGCAGGCCCCGGTCAAGTATGGGCGGCACAAAATCCGCGCCGATGCCCTGGATGAGATGCGGCCCGGGCTTGCCGCCCGACAGCACCGGCGAAGCCGCAGGCTCGACGGCAACAACCTTGAAGCCGGGTATATGCTCTTTAAGAAAACGCCCCGTGCCGGTAATGGACGAGCCGGAACCCACGCCCGCCACAAGCACGTCCATTTTGCCCACGCTGTCCTTGAAAATTTCCGGCCCGGTGGTTTTATAGTGGGCAATCACGGCCTGCGGGTTGGTAAACTGCCCAAGCACAAAGCCATCCTGCTCTTCGGCGATGCGTTTTGCTGCGGCCACGGCCCCGCTCATGCCCTGAGCGGCCGGTGTAAGCACCAGCTCCGCACCCAGCGCCCGCAGCAGATTGCGGCGCTCGACGCTCATGGATTCGGGCATGGTCAACACGCAGCGCAGACCGCGCATGGGGGCAACCAGGGCCATGCCTATGCCCATGTTGCCGCTGGTGGCTTCAACCAGCAGCCCGCCGGGTTCAATACGGCCTTCATCCAGAGCCTCTTCAATGAGGTAAAAGGCCACCCTGTCTTTGATGGAACCGCCAGGGTTGCGGTTTTCAAGCTTCAGCCAGACCGTGCCGGGCAGATCGTGCGAAAGGTCAAGACGAAGCAGGGGAGTATTGCCGATGGTTTGCAAGACACTGGTCAACATGTAAACACTTGCCTCTCGTTAAAAAAACGCCAAGAAATTCGGCTTGATGGTAGATATGCGCTTTACAACAGAAAGATTTTGCTTAACTGTTGAGACATAACCATAGAAGAAAGCGTTTGCATTGGCAATTTTTGGACGCACTGGCGTAAACAGCCCACCTTGGGAGGACACCATGAAGATTTTTGCCGCATTGTTCGCTGCCCTTGTGATTACACTTTCCGGCGGTCTTGCCGAGGCAAAGCCCGATACCGTAGAGCTATACACTGAAGCCGTTATGATTGGCGACGTTCCCGCACTTGAGACGCTGCTGGCCCCAAACTACTGGCACATCAACGCCAACGGCCATATTGAGGACAAGGAACACTTCATCAATACCATAAAGAACAAGGAACTGGTCATTGACCGCCTTACCTTTACCAACGCCCGTACTGCCATGATAGGCGACTCAAAGCTTATCACAGGCACTGGCTATCTCAAGGCCAAGGCAACGCCCGCCCTGCCCGTGGGCCTCATGCGCATCACCGTGGTGGTGGTATCCAACAAGGGCCGCGAGCAGGTTGTGCTGTTCCAGGCCACGCCTGTTATCGCCACCGAAGACTGCAACGACGGCAACTGCAAGATACAGTAGCCGACGCGATACATGCCGCCCCTCTCTTTCCGCAGGCGGGGCTGCAGGCCGGGAGCTCAGGCTCCCGGCCTGTATTTTTTCAGGGGCACGACCTCGCGCGCCCATGCAGACGCAAAAAGCCGCCTTTGACAGCAAGGGCGGCTTTTTGCCATACTGCGGGGTATGGCTACCCGCAGTACGCGTGGAGGATAAACCTAGACCGGCGAAACTTCAAAATTGGCGGCAACCCTTACCTTATCGCCCACTATGGCTGCGGGGATATTGGTCCCGATGTCAAAATCGCTTCGGTTCAGCTCGCCTGTAATGCTGAACGACTGTGTTTCCTTGTTGTTGATGGGGTTGGTAATCCTGTCGCTGGCTGTAATGCTGAAGGTCACCTCGCGGGAGGCGCCGCGCACTGATAGAAGCCCGGAAATGGTACCGGTCTTGTCCGCTCCCAGAAGCACCGCGGAGCTCTGGAAGGTCAGCTCGGGGTACTTGTCCACGTCAAAAAAATCCGCAGTGCGCAAGTGCTCGTCTCGTGCATGCACATGTGTATCAATACTGGCGGCCTTGGCGGTCATGGAAAATACGGCGTCCGAAAGGTCGCTGTTGCCCACTTCAAGATCAATATCCACATCCGCAAAGCGGCCGTTGATGTCCGTAATCATAAGATGCCGCACTACAAAACCCAGATTCGAATGGTCGGGATCGTTCTTCCAGCTAGCCATAACAACCTCCTGCAGCATGCAGGTTGTACTCAAAATGTATTGGCTGATTTTGCGGCAACATCTGCCAGCAAAAACATACTTTCACGCTATGAAATAGAGATAAGGTTCCACCCCGCAGAGTCAAGCGGCACAGGCCGTTTTTATGAAATAAATCAGGAACCCAACAAATGCGGCGGCAGCGGCGACCACAAAGCCGCCGCTGCGCCCTACCCTAGAACACGCCAGGCAAGCCGTGATCGCGCAGGGCCGCGTCGCACGAGCCGAGATGATAGGTGGTGTGCGAGGCCAACATGACCATCATGGCCGCATAGCTGAGGTCCCGGCCAATCTTTTTGCTCACCCTTTCCTGCAGTTTGGTAAGATCGGCATCGGTCAGAGCGGCTATCCGAGCGTCCACCGCGCCTTTGACATCGTCGCCATAAGCTTTCATGGCAGTCCTGCTCACCAGATGCCGTCCCTGCTCCCTGAGCATCAGCACGCCTATTTCGTCGGGCGCGGGCAAAAAGGTATCAGAGTCGTTTTCGAGTATAAAAAAATTCAGAACGGCAATGGCATGCGCCACCTGCTGCCATACAGGCCAGCCGCCGTTGGTTTCGGCCCAGATGTTGTCGGGGCAGACATCCATAAACTGGGCCAGAAGGTCCCAGGCACGCTGGAAGGGGGCATCAAGAGCTGTAACTATCTCTCTGGACATGGGACATTACCTCACTCTGTAAAAGTTTGAGGATACCGGTCGCGACTGCGCAGGCAGCCTGGGCAGGCATCGGGGCGCAAGCCCCCTGACAAGCCAAAAACCGCCGCAGCTCCGCGATAGCGGGCGTACGGCGGTTCAGCATGGCACAGGGCAGGCAAGGCCTGTCGCTACGGGCTATTCGAAGCGGCTTGCCCCGGTGATAAGCACCATGTCGGTGGGCACATTTTCATGAAAGCCCACGGTCTTGGTCTTTACCTTGGCAATTTTATCCACAACTTCAAGGCCTTCGGTCACCTTGCCAAAAACGCAGTAGCCCCAGCCGTCAAGGGTGGGAGAGCTGTGGTTAAGAAAATCATTGTCCACCAGGTTGATGAAAAACTGGGCGGTGGCGCTGTGCGGGTCGCGGGTGCGGGCCATGGCAAGCGTGCCGCGCTCGTTTTTCAGGCCGTTGTCGGCTTCGTTGGTTACGGGCTCACGGGTGGGCTTTTCGTCCATACGCGCGCCAAGGCCGCCGCCCTGAATCATGAAACCGGGGATAACACGGTGAAAAATGGTGTTGGCGTAAAAGCCGTCATCCACATATTTCAAAAAATTGGCAACGGTTTGGGGGGCCTTGTCGGCAAAAAGCTCCACCAGAATGTCGCCGGAGGAGGTCTCCAGCAAAACCGTAGGATTGTCGGACATGGGTGCTCCTTGAATGATTGTTCTGCACAGCGGGCGCTCCCCGCTATTGCCCGAATATAGGGCAAGGAAGCCCGGATGACAATGCCCGTTTAGCGGTATAGGCTGCAAGCATGAACCACAAGCTTGCCAAACCCCAACCCGCCACGCTGCCGGGTCTGCCCACAACGGACGACATTCAGCCCGACCACCTGCCTCCCCAGAATCACCGCGCGGAGCTGCAACAGTCCCTCCTGCACTGGTTTGCCCAAAACCAGCGTAGCCTGCCTTGGCGGGCAAACTACACACCTTACGAGGTCTGGATATCCGAGGTCATGCTGCAGCAAACCCAGATGGAGCGCGGCGTGAGCTATTTCAACAGCTGGATGCGGCGCTTCCCCGACATCGCCAGCCTGGCCGCCGCCAGCGAGGAAGAAGTGCTGCGCCAGTGGGAGGGCCTGGGCTATTACTCGCGTGCGCGGCATATCCTCAAGGCCGCCCGCAAGATCATGACCGAGCACGGCGGCGTTTTTCCCTCCGACCTCGCCGCCATCCGGGCGCTGCCCGGCGTCGGCCCATACACGGCGGGCGCGGTGGCCAGCATTGCCTTTGGCGAAAAACTGCCCTGCGTGGACGCCAATGTGGAAAGGGTCATTGCCAGGGTTTTTGATGTGGACAGCCCCGTCAAGCAAGACCCCGCTGCGGGCGTCATCCACCGCTGGGCGTTGCGCCTTGTGCCCGAAGGGCTGGCTCGTGAGCACAACCAGGCCATGATGGAACTTGGCGCGCTTGTGTGCCGCAAAAAACCCCGCTGCGGCGTCTGCCCCCTGGCGCGCTACTGCATCAGTCTGCATCTGGGCATTACCGACCAGCGCCCGGTACCGGGCAAACGGGCCGCCATCACGCCCGTGCTTGCCGTCACCGGCGTACTGCGCTGCGGCGACAGGGTCTTTGTGCAAAAACGCCCGCCCTCCGGAGTGTGGGGCAACCTGTGGGAGTTCCCCGGCGGCAGGGTCGAGACCGGTGAAAGTCCGGACCAGGCCGCCGTGCGTGAATTTATGGAAGAAACGGGCTTTGCCGTGCGGGTGGCCCAACGCTACGGCATCATCCGGCACGGGTACACCACCTATCGGCTGACCCTGCACTGCTTTGGACTGGAGCTTGCCGCTGGCGCTGAGACGCCGCCCAAACCGCCGCTGCTCTCCGCTGCCACAGAGGCCCGCTGGGTTGCCCCGCAGGAGCTCAACAACCTTGCCATGCCCGCAGCCCATCGCAAACTGGCGGACAAACTTTTTGGCGCCCCGGATGCGGAGGGTGCGGCCGAGCCGCAACAGGCCCAGCTGCCGTCTGAACCATTACAATAAAACGATGCGGCAAATGCGCTTGCGCACCGGCAATGCCGGGCAAAAATAAAGGGCGGACTCGCAGGAGCCCGCCCTTTATTTTTTTCAGGACATTTCGGTCAGTGAACGAATTAGTCCGCCACAACCGAAAGCACGGTCTTTTTGGGGTTCTGTTTGCAGACCTTCATAATCTGGGTCAGGTTNTTTTCCACAGCACCGGCGTCCAGGGTCGTGTCGCCGGTTTTGGCGCTGGCGTAGCCATCAAGCCAGAAATAAAACATGGTCATGGTCTGGGCGTCCAACTGCACAAACGCGCTGCAGGGCAGTTTGCCAAAATCGATTTTGTCGCCCTTGGCCGAGGCAGTCATGGGCAAGGCAAACAGGGCCGCCAGCACGATTGCAAAACACAGTTTTTTCATTTTGCACTTCCGGTGTTACAGATTTTGGGACGTACAGAATGCGCACAAAGAGCGACGTGAAACATGATCAACCTTGTTGCAACATACTCGGTTGCAGCAATACATCACTACAATTGCAGTATTTATGATGCTGCCAAAGCATGGGTGCAAAAAAACGCCGGAGAGAACGAAAAACCGAAACTCTCCGCAAAGGCATATCCCCGCATAGCCCACGATGCCACGCATTACATCACAAATACTCTCTTATTTTTTTGTCTTTGTCGATACTCAAGGCCTGAATGCCCTTTTTTAAAAATCAGGCAGTTTGCAAAATTTTTTTTGCGCACATGACATATACAGCACAGTATTTTGCCAGTATTTGCGATTTACGTCTGCAATGGCATTTCTGCAACGCGCAGCATGATTACTGCGCCATGATAATGCTCATTGCGTGACAGATCTTTATTGTATTTTTTATTGAGGACACCGCAGCGCTCAGTCAAATACACATAAAAATTTCTGATTACCAAAACTCGTCTGCAAAATATAAAAGATGCTCCTCGCGGGCCGGATTGCGGAGGCGGCAGTACCGCAGTCGCCCTTCGGGCGGGACGGCGCAAAAAAAGAAGCAGGCGCAATCCGTTTGCGTCTGCTTACTTTTATGGTCGCTTTGACCTGCCGCGCAGTGCGGGTTTACTTGCCGGACCCGACAGCGGCATGTTTTTTGCGCTCCATGACCTTGGCCACGGCCTCGGCCAGACCGCCAAGCGAGGTTTCCTTGTAACGCGACTGCAAATCCAGCCCGGTGCGGTACATGACCCCGATAATTTCATCCAGCGAAATAACGCGCTGCCGCCCGTCTTCGAGCCGCGACAGCTGGGCGCAGTTGACCGCGCGCTCCGCCGCAACGCCGTTGCGCTCGATGCAGGGAATCTGCACCAGCCCTCCAACAGGGTCGCAGGTGAGGCCAAGGTTGTGCTCCATGCCGATTTCCGCCGCCACTTCCACCTGTTTGACATTGCCGCCGGTAACGGCGCAGTAAGCGCCCGCCGCCATGGAGCAGGCCACGCCAACCTCGCCCTGACAGCCGACCTCCGCGCCCGAAATGGACGCATTGAGCTTGTAAAACAGGCCAATGGCCCCGGCAGTGAACAAAAAGTCGCGCGCCCCTTCGTCGGTGGCATGGGGGTAAAAATTCAGATAATACAGCAGCACCGCAGGCACAATGCCCGCCGCTCCGTTGGTGGGGGCAGTGACAATGCGCCCGCCTGAAGCGTTTTCTTCCGCTACGGCAAAGGCGTAGAGCATTGGCCACAGGCTCAGGTCGCGTCGCCCTGCAGCCTGCAGGGCGCTCACCTTGCGGAGCAGGTTGGGCGCGCGCCTGCGCACGTTGTAGCCGCCGGGCAGCACCCCATCCGTATAACAACCGCGCTCCACTGCCTCGCGCATGGCGTCCCTGATAGCGGCCACGCGATCATGAACCTCGCTCTCGGACCGCCAAAACACCTCGTTGGCCATGACTATCTGCGCGATGGTCTTGTTTTCGCGGGCGCAGATTTCAAACAGTTCCGTGGCATTTTCATAGGGATAAGGAGGCGTTGCGTACAGCTCGCGCGGGCGGTCAAAGTCTTCGTCGGTGCGGATAAATCCACCGCCGATGGAGTAATAATTTTTGGTGTACAGCGGCTGGCCGTCGGCGGTGAAGACCGAAAACGTCATGGCGTTTGAGTGGCGAGGCAAAAAAAGGCCCTTGTGCACGCACACGTCGCGCTGAAAATTGAAAGGGACGGCGTAGGCGCACATGAGCACCAGGTCGGCGTTGTTTTTTAGCTCTGCCGTACGGCGGGCCATCTGCGCAATGTCCACCTCTTGCGGCTCCTCGCCTTCAAGTCCCGCCAGCAGGGCTCCAAGGGTTCCGTGCCCTTCGCCAGTGTGCGCCAGCGAGCCGTACAGCTCTATCTTTACCCGCGCCACCAGCGGCAGCAGGCCAAGCACGGCGAGCTCGCCGGCAAAGGCCTTGCCCGCCACCATGGGGCCAACGGTATGAGAACTGGAAGGTCCGATCCCTATCTTGAACAGGTCAAAAACGCTGAGCATGACGCTCCTCCCGCAAATCGCATGGCGAGGCGCAAGGCCTCTGACGCAACATATCCCGCAAAGGTCACCGGACACAAGCGGTTAGCGGATACTCTTCTGCTTTGTCAGCGCTGCGAACGTCGCCCCGCGCAGCTCTGCCGCCCGGTCGGCCACACGTTGCATGAACTCAAGCAGACTTTTCTTTTCCCGCTCCGAAAGCACCCCCGTGACGGCATCGTCCCAGGCTTCGATCACAGCCATAATCTGCGGGTATAGCTCATGGGCGCGGGCCGTGGGAAAAACCGTGGCAGTGCGCTTGTCGCCGGGGTTGACCTTGCGGAGGATGAGCCCCTTTTTTTCAAGCTGCGCAAGCGTGCGGGCCACGTTGCTTTTGTTGATGCAGATGCGCTCGGGCAGTCTGTCCTGGGTGATGCCCGGCTCGCGGCAAAGATAGATGATAAACAGGTACTGGCTGCTGTTGAGTCCAAACTGGGCCAGCGCCCTGTTGAGGTAGAGATAATAGTGTCGGTTGGCCAGCGTAATCCATCTGTAGGCAAGTTCCATGGCATGTTCCTGCGGCATGTGGGCTGCCGCCGCTCTGCAGGGTACAATCTGACCAAGGGCCTGCGCCCTTGCGCAAACCTGGCCGAAAGCTCGCGCCTTGACAAAACGTTCCAGGCGGGGGCATAGATCGTTGCGTACGCAACGATCTATGCCCTACCATAAGCACGAGGTCAACCATGCCCATAAAACGAAACCGCGCCCGCGTAGCCCACCGGACGGATTCTGACTTTTGCGAGGCGCTTTCGGCCATCTGCAGGGGCAATTTTATGGTTGTCACCTGCATCAACCTGCTGATGATGACAGATTATTATCTAATCTTTGTCACCGGGGCTGCCTATGCGCAAAAAACCTTTGACGTAAGCCTCAGCCTGGCCGGGCTTTCATCCGGCGTCATGGTTATCGGCTGCCTGGTGGGCAGATTTATTACCGGCAACCAGCTGTCGTCCATAGGGGGCAGGCCGTGCCTGCTGGCGGGCCTGCTGCTGTTTACGGCGAGCATTGGCGGCCTGTTGCTGGTGCATTCGCTGCCGCAGCTTTTTTTACAGCGCTTTGCCGCCGGGGTCGGCATTGGGGTGGCTGGCACTGCCACCGGAGCCATTGTGGCCTATGTGGTGCCCGCGCGCTTTCATGGTCTGGGCATCGGGCTTTTTAGCATGAGCGCAGCATTGGCTCTGGCTCTCGGCCCTTTTTTGGGCATCAGCATCTCTCAACGATACGGACATGAAGCCCTGATGCTGGTTAATGGCGGCGCGTGCCTACTGTGCCTGGTCATTTTTTTCTTTTTGCGCAACCTGCCGCTCATGCGTCTGCATGCGCGCCCGACCTTCAGCCTGTACAGTTATATAGACCCGCGCGTGGTGCGGTTTTCACTGGTGGCGCTTGTTATCTGCCCAAGTTACGGCTGCATCCAGGCTTTTTTGCCATCCTTTGCCGCGCAAAACGGACTGACCGCCGCTGCCAGCTTTTTTTTTCTTATATACGCTGGCGCTGCCATACTCACGCGGCCCCAGACTGGCAGGCTTTTTGATAAACACGGCGAGCATGTGGTCATGTACCCCGCGCTGCTGCTTACGGCCCTGGCCCTGTGCGTTCTCTCCCAGGCCGACAGCACCGCCGGGCTGCTGGTCGCCGGGCTGCTGCTGGGCATGGGCTTTGCCAATTTTCAGTCCGTGGGGCAGGCGGTATCGCTCTCTCTGGTCTCACGGTCGCGCTATGCTCAGGCCACCACCACCTTCTATATCTTTTTTGACCTTGGCATTGGCCTTGGGCCGTACATTTTTGGATTTTTCATCCCCGTTGTCGGCTACAGCGGCATGTACCTCCTGCTGGGCATGGTGGCTCTGACAGCCGTTGCCGTTTACCGACTTGTGCACGGCAACCGGGCGCGCTGACAACGCCAGTAATGGCCGGGGGTGCGCAGGCTGCGGGCTTGCCTCTTTTTACCTCCGGTTGTAGGCTGATGGATAAAGATATTTTTCCGAAGCCAAGAGGAATCCATGGCCAGTCAGAAGTCCCCCAAAGAATCCGAAGACACCACGCCAGCTGCGCAGCCCGCTACGCCCGCCGACGCCAAATCCACCAGCGCACAAACCTTGCAGGCCGCTTCTGAAGCAGCGCAGGCAGAACAACACAAAGGGTTCAGCAAAGTCAGCAAGGGCGCCTTTTTTGTAGGCATTGCCCTGGCTCTTGTGCTGGGCCTCTATGTGGGCAGCCTTGTGCCGTCCATGTTTGCGCCTGAACCCGCCCAGCAGGCGCCCGCGCCCGCCGCAACCGCGCAGCAGGCCGCCCCGGCCCAGGCCCCAACCCAGACCCGGCAGGATAACCAGCCCCCCATGCCGCCCGAGCTTGCGGCCAAAATCGCCGCAATGGAGCAGAACGTTCTTGCCAACCCCAAGAGCGCGGAAAACTGGACGGAACTGGGCAACCTCTATTTTGACACCAACCAGTCGCGCAAGGCGGCCGGAGCGTACGAACGCTCGCTGGCGCTGGCCCCCGATAACGCAGACGTGCTCACCGACCTTGGCATCATGTACCGCGAACTGGGAGAGTTTGATAAGGCCGTGGCAAGTTTTCGCCGCGCCTCAAGCGTAAATCCCCGCCATGAAAACGCCATGTTTAACGAAGGCGTGGTGCTGTACTTTGATCTCAAGCGCAAGGACGACGCCATGAAGGCATGGCAGCGCCTGCTGGCGATCAACCCCGGCGCGCGTGCCCCCGACGGGCAGACCGTTTCGGATGTGATCAGGAATTTGCGCTAGCTGCGGCAACCGCAAAAACCGTCATACGGCAAACCGCCCCCTGCCGCGGAATCGGAGGCGCTTTTGTGCCTGAAGGGGGAAAGCATATAGATATACCGGCGAACTTACAGGCGGAACAACCATGACTGTCTTTTTCTCTGGCATTTCGCGTGCCCTGCTGCGCACGTGCGCTCTGTTTTTGTGCATTGCCTGCGCAAGTTTCGGCGCACCTTCCATAGCGCACAGCGGCATGATTCCGCCCGTGATGCGCGCCTCAAGCGTGCCTCTGTCGCCGGATCTGCAGTACTTTATTGACGTTACAGGAACCATGGATGTAGAGGAGGCTGCAGCCCCCGCCAACAGCCAGATGTTCAAACCGCTGGACGTCAAGGCCCTGCCCCGCGTGGCCGGGGTCATGTGGCTGCGCTTTACCCTGGCTCCCCTGCCTGCTGGCGGTCGTTCACAGGCAATGCTGCTGGACCTGGGGGCAGACATTCCATCCGACCCGGTGCTGTACGAACCTGCGCCAAACCCCATTGGCGACGGAGTGGAGTGGCGCGAAATTCTGCCCGCCCACCGCAATGTTTTGCTGTTGCCGGAGCCGGGGCCAGAGGCTGTTGCCTGCTATATACGCCTTGACGGCCTGCCGGGTCTCTGGTTTTCACCCATGCTGCGTACGCCGCAGGACGCCGCCACCAACCTGGGCAGCCTTTCGGGCACTGCGGCGCTTTTGGCCCTTGGGGTGGTCATGCTGCTGTGCCTGCTGCGCGGCCTCTCCGAGAGGGGCCAGTGGCGCGTCTGGACAGCCCTGTATGTCGGCGTGGCGCTGCTGCAGGGCGTGTTGGGCATGCCCGCCTACGGGTCGGGACACATTACGCTCACACAGGCGCTGGCCGTGCTTGCGCCGGGTCTGGCTCTCATGCTTTTGCCCCACGTGGGGCGTCACCTCATGCGCACGCGGGGTCGCTCGCCCCTGCTTGACGCGCAGTTTGTGCTGCTTTCGCTGCCTGGCGCGGCTCTGGCACTGTTGCCGCTTCTTCCCGGTTTTGGCTGGAGCATACGCTATCTCTCCCTTTGGCCCGCAGGCACGGCCATTTTTTCGCTGAGCGCACTTGGCGGCGCCGTTATGGGCCTTGGCGGCGCCCGCCGCTTTTTGCTGGGCTGCCTTGTGCCGCCCCTGTTTGTGGTTGCGGGCGTCATGGGCCTTGATTACGGCTACGCGGCCAACCTGCTGGCCTCCGCGCCCCTGTGGGGCACGGCGCTGAGCGCCCTGCTTATTGCGGGAACAGGCCTGCCGCGCGACATGGCGCAGACAGAAGCCCAATCCAATACGGGCAAGGGCGCGTCCAGCAAACGAGAACCCGCAACATCCACCCGCAAAAGCATCGCCGGGCTGGATGCTGCCCTGGTAAGCTCGGGCCTGGACGATGGCCCCATCAACCTGGAAGCTCCGCTTGACGACCCCAATCTGCGCCTGCTGCCGCCCTCTGCAACGGCCAAAACCGCAGCGGACTTTTCCGCCCTGCCGGTAGATATATCTGACAACGCCGAGCCAGCTCCCTATGCCTCGCGTGCAAAAAATCAAAAATCCACAGCCGCCAGCGCCGACCCCGGCATGTGGGAAAATATGCTGCGCCCGCCGCTTGACCGCCTCATGCGCGAGGGCGCCGCGCTCAGCCACTGCTCGCTGCCGCCCGCCGTACGCCAGTATGCGGAAAATATGCTCGGCGCTGCGGGCGACATGGCCAAGATCATCGACAATCCGGGCCAAACGCTGGAGCCGTCCAGCGTCGGCGAACCGCGCACGCCCTTCAACCTGCAGCATCTGGTGCGCGAGGCCCACGATTGTGTAGCCGCAGCCGCCGAAAATGCGGGCATCGGCCTTGCATGGTACATGCCTCCCCTGCTTGGGCATATGTATGAGGGCCAGGCGCGAGCCCTGCGCGAAACTTTGGGCATGCTGCTTGAAAGCGCCGTGCGCGCCACCACGCGGGGGGCCGTGCACCTTTCGGTGCGGCGTGTTCCCGAAACAGTCGACCCCGGGCACCTGCTCTTTACCGTGGCGGACACGGGAGCGGGCATTCCGCCGCGCGACAGGTCTTCACTGGCGCTCACCCGCGCGTGGGAGCTGGCTGGCTCCAACAACGGCTACCTCAATGTGGAGTACGGCCCGCAGGGATCCTCCATAGCCTTTACCCTGCGTCTCAAACCCCTTGAACTCGCCGAAAACACCGAGCCAGCCGCACCGCAGGCCCGCACCCCTCATATTGCTGTAGTGGCCGAAAGCGCCGTGAACCGTCAGGCGCTGGCCCACATGATCGACAGCCTGGGCTGCAACAGCACCGAATCGCGCAGCATGCACGAGGCCCTGCAGTGCAACCGGGAGGCTCCGGCCTTTATGCTGGTGACCCAGTATCCTCAGCACGGCGCGGCAGAGGCCGATGCCCTTGGCCGCTTTGAGGCGGAGGCGCTCGAATCGGGCCTGCCCGTATTCAAGGCTATGGCCATCACCAAGGACGATAAAAACTGGGACTCGCTGGCGGAAACAGGCTATACCCACGCCCTGCTTGAACCTGTCGACGCCGAGGCCTTTGCCGCAACCCTGCGCGAAGTACTGGACGAGGCTGGCTTTTCCGACAAGCGGTCAGCCAATCCCTCGGCGGAAGCCATGTCTGCCATGCCAACAGACACCATGACCGCAGAGGCTGGCGAGACTTTGGCCATGCAGCCCCTTGACGATCTGCCCCTCGCCGCGCGGCAGGATTCCTTGCCTGACGATGCACTGCGCAGGGACGCCCGCCCCGCGCAGCAACCGGAGCAGAACCGTCTGCCCGACCTTTTTGGGCAGGACTCCCCGGCGCGGGATATGCCGCTGCCCGACCTGCAGCAGGCCGATTCGGCAGCAGGGGCCGCCGACGCACTCCAGATGGCCGGCCCTGAGGCTCCGCTTTCTTTCAGCGCGCAGGAACAACCGGAACTGACCCGCCCGCTTGCCGACCAAGGCGACATCCTGCTGCCGTTGATGTCAGACGCCGCCGCGGCAGCCGACGAACAGGCTCCCATTGAGCTTACCGACCTCTTGCCCGCTGAAAACGCCGGGGAGGATGCAGGTCTGCGGCTCTTCGTGCAGGACAATGCCCCCGCCGACACGGCTGCGGCTGTTGACCAGCCAGAAACTGCGACAACCGCGGCAGCCTCTGCGCCAGAAATTACGCCAGAATTTACGCCAGACTTGGCGGCACTTGCCCCGACAGCCTCGCAGCCAGATGCCCGATTGGATGATATTCGGGCCGACGCCAGTCATGATGTTCAGCCGGAGAATGAGCCCGCCATTGCGCCGGAAACACCGGAAGCCCTGCCCGAGGATCTGCCAGAGGAGCTGCCAGCGCAGGTGGAGAACGCCGTCGCGCAGGCAAGCGCGGGCAGCGCGGATGAATTTTTGGCTTCGGCTGGCCTTGAAGGCCCCCACTGGGCCGCTGAATTTCCGTCGGCGGATGCCGCTGCCTCAGAGGCTCAGGCGGATCTTGCCGACGAGGCGGCAGAGGTATCGACGCCAGCAGCGGTAGACGCCGCGACGGCTCAGGCGGCGGCTGAAACCAGCTTCGCGCCGGAGCTGCCAGCCAGCCAGACCGTCAGCCAGTCGGGCAACCCCTTTGCCCATGGCTATGCCAGCGGCCCGGCGGGGGAGCAAACCCCTGCGCCCGTTGTCCACAGCGCCGAGGCTGACCCGGCTGACAAGGCCGAGCCTACCGCAGAGTTCGCCGGGGCCGTCGGGCTGGACGCCATTGAATGGCCTGAACCCGGCGCGCAGACCAATCAGCAGGACAAGCAGCAGACCAGCCCGTTTGCGCCCCTCAAAAGCGGGGTAACACCTGCGGAATTTATTGAAGCGGCTCTGCCCTCGCAGCCGGATATGCCTGCCGCGCCTGCGGCGGAACAACCGGAGCCCCCGCTGTCCGCACCGGCTGGGCAGCCTGAGACAGACAATACGGACTCTCTCCGGGCTATGACCGGCAGGGCTGGCGAAGCCACGCTCTCGCCCATCAAGGCAACCGGCGGCACGGCTGCCAGCAAAGATGGCTTTGACGTGCCCGCGCCCGCAGGCAGGGGCGCGTGGGACAACTACAGCCTGCACGAAGAATGGGTAGGCGAACCAATGCCCCTCGGCACGCCGGTGCCAACAGCCCGCGTGCTGCCCGAACAGGCCGACAGTGCAGCTGCACAGGCCGTTGGCAAGCCCGCTACCGAGCCCCTTGCACGGGCTGCGGCAAGCGTTGCGCAGGCGCGGGAAGCCCAAAAGACGTACGTGAGTCCAAGCCTTGCGCATCCTGGTGAATGGGTGGGCGAACCCATGCCCATGACTAAGCCCGCAAAGCAGGAAGAAGAAGAAGAAGAACCGACCCCGCAGCACGCTGACGACCGCCGCAACCGCCCGGTCGAAATGCCGCGCACCGCCACAGGCAGGCTTATTCTCAAGCTGCTGGGCAGCGCAGGCGACAGGCCGGTTGCGGAAGGGCAGGACCAGACCAGCGACAAGCCCGACCTGATGGCCGATCTGGCGGCCATGCCCGAGCAGGACACGCCTGCGCCATCAACCCAGGCAGCTGCCGAGCCCGCCGCTCCAGCGGAACCCCGGCGTGCGGCAACCCAGCTCAAGCCCAGCGGCGCGGGCAATTCCATTATGAACTTTATCGCCGGAGCCGCCGAGGCCCTGCGCCATACGAACCACGAAGCACAGCCAGAGGCGGACAGCCCCACAGGCGCAGCACCAGCCACCGCGCAGCAGCCTTTTGCGCCCGCCACGGCGGCCTCTGCGGCGCTGGTTGCCCCCACTGCACCGCGAGAGACAGACCAAACCATTCCACAGCTTGTGGCCCGGCTCGACGCCGCCATGGACGACGCGCAGCAGGGTTTTAAAAACCGGCGCTGCGCGGTGGTGGGAGATGCGGCCAACCGTATTGCCACCGAGTCCGACGCCTTTGGTTTTCGCGTGCTGGCACGCATGGCCCGCTGCGTTGAACGGGCAGCCAAAGCCAACGACATGAACGCCCTGCGCGATCTGTTGCCCGAGCTGGCCGTGGCGGTTGAGCGCAACCGCATCGGGCTTACCCCCCGCCGCTAGCCAACACTTTAGCAGACAAAGGGAGCCCATGTACAAGACCATACTTATCCCCCTAAGCGACAAAAACGGCCTTGGCCGCGCAAAAGCCGCCCTTGCCCATGCCCGCAACTTCTTGGGCGCGGAGATTGTGCTGCTGCACGTTTTTGAACCCCTGCCACAAATCGTCGGGGGCGCGGCCCACGCGGAGCTGCTTGCGGAGCAGAAAGCCAAGGGACAAACCCTGCTCAACACGGTTCTTGCCGAATCCCAGTTGCCCGGCGAGCATGTACGCTGCCGTGTTGACGAGGGAACCACGGCCGAAACGATCATCCGCGTCGCGCATGAGGAAGACGCCGACCTGATCGTCATGTACACCGACGGACGCGACGGCCTGCAGGACCTGCTCCTGGGATCTGTGACCGAACGCGTGCTGCGCAATACAGACACGGCCCTGCTGGTTATCCGCCGCTGACATCCCGGGGCGGCCTGCGGGCCTGCCCTCAACCCGCCCCCTTCACCTGCAAGGAGGCATGCACTGGCGCTGGCCCACTGCTGACGCGCAATCACTGTGGGGATACATGCTGTTATTTTTTGAAACCCTGGGCATACTGGCTGTCCATCTTGTCTCGTGGGTTGCGGTCTGCCACGCCCTGCTGACCAAACACGATCCCCGGGCGGCCCTCGGCTGGACAGTGACAGCGCTGATGCTGCCGCTGGTGGGACCCATATTGTATGCCTGCTTTGGCATCAGCCGTGCGGAGAGCCGGGCCAGCCGCATTATGCGCCGCCAGCAATCTCTTGAGCCGGATTACGCCCACCCTCCGTTTTCCAAGGTTCCCCCGGAAAACGTGCCCGACAGCATTGCCCGCATGGAGCACATTGGCCGCGTGCTTACCGAACAGCACCTCAGCAGCGGCAATGCCGTCTCCCCCCTGTGCAACGGCGACCAGGCCTACCCGGCCATGCTTGAGGCCATAGAGCAGGCCAGAGACCACGTTTTTTTGTGCACCTACATATTCAACGCGGGCAAGGTGGCAACGGCCTTTGGCGAAGCGTTGGCCCGCGCGGCTGAGCGCGGCGTGGACGTGCGCCTGCTGGTGGACGGCATCGGCATGCTGTATTCACTGCGCAAGCCATGGAAAAAACTTGCGGCCCATGGCGTGCAGGTGGCCATGTTTCTGCCCCCGCGCCTGTTTCCGCCCAATTTCAGCATCAACCTGCGCAACCACCGCAAAGTGCTGGTGTGCGACAGCGTGGCCTTTACCGGCGGCATGAACATAGCCGACGACAACCTGGCCGAGGGCAAGACCAAATACGTGCAGGACGTGCACTTCAGGTGCGAGGGCCCCATTGTGGATCAGCTGCGGCGGGCCTTTTTGCTCAACTGGGGCTTTTGCACCAACAACTATACTGCCCTGCCGCCAACCACCACGCTGCCCTGCGGCGAAAGCCGCTGCCGCATCATAATGGACGGCCCCGGCTCCGAGGCCGATATCCTCAACGACATCTACTGCGCCATCATCAACGCGGCCCGGCGCTCAGTGCGCATCATGACGCCCTATTTTCTGCCGTCGCACGGTCTGGTCTCGGCCCTGCGCTCGGCCGGTCAGCGCGGCGTGAACGTGCGCATAGTGCTGCCCGCCAAAAACAACCTGTTTTACGTCCACTGGGCGCAATACCGCCTGCTGCCAACCCTGCTCGAGGCGGGCGTGCGCGTATGGTACCAGCAGCCCCCCTTTGCCCACACCAAGCTGCTGGCCGTGGACGGTTACTACGCGCAGATAGGCTCGGCCAACCTTGACGCCCGCAGCCTGCGGTTGAACTTTGAGCTGAATATGGAAGTATTTGATCCCGATCTGCACGACCAGATCGCCAACCACATCGACAGGACCATCATGACCGGTAAGGAGATCACCCAGACGGATCTTGCCGCCCTNCCTCTGATCTACAAGCTGCGCAACGCCGCTTGCTGGATTTTTTCACCCTATCTGTAGACGAGCAAACCCGCCGCGTGCCCCTGTCAAAAAACGCCCGTACGCGGCGTATGCACGCATTTATCTTCAGCGCCTTGATTGAAACATGCGGATACGGTTTCAACGCCTCGCAGCGCCGCTGGCGTCCAAAACAAGGGGTACAACGCCGCAGCCCCGCATGCCCATCAGCCCGCAAGGNGCAGACAGGGCACGCGGGGGCTGCCAGATATACGGGTCAAAACCCGTTAGCCAAATACGCGCACTATGTCGCTTGCGTCCATGTCGGGATGGATGGGCTTGAGAGCCAGACGGCAAAAGTCGTCAGACCTGTCCATATCCAGCTTGAGGTCTGGGCGGCGCAGCCAGTCTTCTGCTGGGTCAAAGGTGCCAATTTTGAAACTGGCGGCGTTGTCCCAGATGTAGTTGAGGCAGTGCTCGCGCTGCGAAGTCTGGGTGGCCTTGGCGTCCAGCTCTTCCAGCAGGTCGCGCGAGAGAATCTCGGCTCCCAGGCCATCGGGCCAAAGGTTGTTGCGCGGGATATGGTTGTAGGCGTAGTCCCAGTTGCCCTGGCTGTAAAAATCCACCAGGCGGTCAATGGCCCCGGCCCAGATAAGCGGATTGTCCGCACAGACGCGCACCACGCGCCCGGCGTCCGCCGCGCGGGCCGCCAGACAAAACCGGGCCAGCACGTCGTCTTCCGACCCTGCCACGCAGGGCACGCCGCGTCTCTGAAGGTGCTCAAGCAGCACGCGGTCAAGCGGCGTATCGGGCACGGCAACCACCATGCCGTCAAGCTTTGCCGCCTGCGCCAGGCGGCGCGTAACCCAGTCGATAACCGGCACGTCGCGCAGACAGAGCAGCGATTTCATGGGAAGCCGCGTGGAGCCGAGGCGGGCCTGAATAATGGCTATGACCTTGCCGTTGTTGCGCATGGGTGTTCCTTTGTGGAGCAGGTTATGCGTGCTGTGGTTGAGCTTGGGCGACAGGTTCCGCCGTCTGCTGGGCGGCGCCTTCCTGCAGGATGTTTTGCATCAGGCCCACCACGCGGCCCTTGTTGGCCGTAAAATTGAGGGCGTTCTGGCGATCCCAGAAACGCTTGCGCCGTGGATTTTTGAGCATGGCCAAAAAAACGTTGCGGATCTTGGCGTCGCTGACCCTGTCCATGATGCCCACAAAGGCAAAACCGTTGCGGGGGCGGGCAAAGGTGTGCCGTGCTTCGCGCTCGTGGTGGGCCAGCACCATTGACGGAATGCGCATGTGGGCCAGCTCATACACGGTTCGCCCGGCTGAGCAGATGGCAAGGTCAGCCCCTTCCATCATGCGGCTCATGACGTTGGTGGCCCAGGTAAATTCCACCAGCGGGTTGTCAAGCCGTGCCAGATGCGCCTCCATGGCGTCCTTGTGGGCGTAGCCCGGCCCGGCCACCAGGCGGATGCAAATGCCATAGGCGCGGCATATGGGCTCGATAATGTCCAACACCCGGCGCGAGCAGTCGTTGAGATCCGTGCCGCCAAACGTGATAAGCACGGTTTTGAGCTGGGGCCGGAAGGGATTGCGGGCCGCGCCCAAAAATTCGTCGCGCAGGCAAAAATAGTCCGGCCCGTAACGCAAGCGCTCGTTGCTGTCCCTGTCTTCATACAGGGCGTTGATGACCAGCCGCGCCCAGTCCGCACCGGGGCCTTCGTCCTCAAAATTGACGCAGCGCACGCCCGCTGTGGTCAGCCGCGCCATATAGGCCGAGGAGGTGTTCAGGATGTCGTTGACCACCAGGTCGGGGCGCAGGCGCAGCACGGTGTCGGCCAGCTCCTCGTTGCCCTGGCGCACGATCTTGTAGTCTTTGCGGGCCACGCTCTCCACCGCCAGCTCGCTCTCGCGCGTGCAGACAAAGCTGACCTTGTGGTTGGTTATCTCGTGGGCCAGCATCAGCGCGCGGTACACGTGCCCCATGCCGATGGCGGGCCAGCCTGCCACCACAAAGACCACATGCCGCCGCTGCAGCAGGTGCTCGCATATCCACCAGTCCTGATACCCCTGAATTTCGATGGCCCTGTCGTTGAGAAAATACGGCACGATCTTGCCGCGCCCGGCGATGCCGCCGTTGGCCGCCTGCAGCAGGGCAAGGCGCAGGATGATAAGAGCGCGGCTTTCCACCACCAGCGTTTTTTCGCTGTCGTGTCCGGCGTCCTCATCCAGCAGGCTTTCCAGCCCTTCGCCCTGCACGTTCCAGATGCGCTGACGCATGCTTTTGACCGTCACCAGGCTGTCGGCCTGCGCCTCGCTGTAGCGCTTCCAGGCGTCTTCAACATCCACCCAGGTCAGCAGCGGACAGGAGGCCCGCAAAATCAGGCAGTGCTCGTACTCCCGCGCAAGCTCGGCCAGCAGCCCGCGCATCTCGGCCACGATGTCCAGACTGGTAAAGCGCAGGTCCTTGTTCCAGTGATGCCGCACCCCAGCCCGCTCGCAGATCAGCGCAATCTCCTGGCTGTCGGTCAGCACCATGATGTCGTCGCCGGGCAGCACGCTGCGCGCGGTATTGATGGCCCTTTCCACAAGCGTGACCCCGGCCAGCTTTTTTACCAGCTGGTCAGGTATGACGGCATTTTTTTTAACGGCAGGTATGACGATGCAGCGTTCTTTCACTTTTTGTCTCTGTGAGCGAGAAGGGGCGGGCTTGAAGCCCCCCGTCGACGCGGCCAAGGCCGTACCGGCAGGGGGCGTGACAGGCCGCGTTAGCGCAGGCTGGCCAGAACCTCGCGGGTGGAGGCCAGCATGTAGGCAAACTCCTCCTCGCTCATCCAGTGCTGGAAGGGGAAGGAAATCATGGCGTCAAAAAAGGCGTCGGCATTGGGGCAGTCGGCCTTGCCCATGCCAAGACGGCGATAATAGTCGTAGCGGTCCAGCGGTATGTACTGCACCACGCACTTTACGCCCTTGTCGTTAAACATGGCCCGCATAAACCGGTCGCGCTTTTCTACACCCGTGGTCATGCGCGCGACCAGCAGGTGATAGTTGTGACGGCGCGAATCCTCCCGGTGGAATTCCAGCTCGGGAAAGTCGGCCAGCGCGTCGATAAAGCGCAGGGCGCGGGCGCGTTTTTCGTCGTTGATGCTGTCGATGCGCTCAAGCAGCTTCGCGCCGAGGGCGCATTCCACTTCGCCCAGGCAGTAGTTGTTGGGCTGCAGCACGTCATTGTCCAGCATGGGCAGATCCACGTTGCCCATGGCGGGCTTCCAGTAGTCGGGCCGCTCAAAGTCATAGCCGCAGTGCCCATTGTGACGCAGTGTGGGCACCAGCGCCGCCAGCCTGGGGTCGCGCACGTAGAGCATGCCGCCCTCGCCAAGCGTCGTGAGGTTTTTGTGCGAATGGAACGAAAACACGGCCATGTCGCCAAAGCTGCCGGCCTTTTTGCCGTCAAGCTCGGAGCCGATGGACTGGGCCGCGTCTTCAATGAGAATCAGCCCGCGCTCCTTGCACAGGGCCGCGATGGCCGGCATGTCGGCCACGTAGCCATACAGGTGCACCACAACGACAGCCTTGGTGCGGGGCGTAATGGCTTTTTTGATGCTTTCGGCCGTCACTACGCGGGTGAGCAGGTCAACGTCCGCCCAGGCCAGCGTGGCGCCTTTTTTGATGTAAGGGTATGCCGAAGCCGTAAAGGTGTGCGAGGGCATGACCACTTCGTCGCCGGGCTTGAAGCGGCAGAGCTGGGCCGAAAGCTCCAGCGCCGAAACACCGTTCATGGTCACAAAGCAGCTGCCCTGGGCCACGCCCTGATAGGCGGCAAACTTGCTTTCAAATTCGCGCATATGCACGCCCTGGGTGAGCGGGTCGGCATTGCGCATGGCCTCGACGACCACGGCGATTTCTTCTTCCGTGTAGCGGATGGCGCGGCCGCTGAAATTTACTTTAAGGTCCATAAGGACTCCTTGTGGCAAATGCGCCGCCGGAAGGCCCGACGGCGCACAATATGCGGTTATCACATCCTGCGGCAGCGCGGCTTGCGCCGTGCGCGGCTACATGCGCTTGAAGCGCTCGATAACGTTTTCCTTGGTGAGGATTTTTTTAAAATCCGGTCCAAGGCGGTTGGATAGCGGCTTTTCGTGCACAATGCTGGCCTCGTACAGGGCGTCGAACTGCGCGTCTGTGAGGCCGTTGCAGATGCCCTTGGGCAGGTCGATGCCCTGGCGTTCGATCATGGACATAAAGTCTTTGTATTCGTTGGGGTAAATGTCTTCAAGTACGGTGATNGCGTGGCAGTTGGCAATGCCGTGGTGCATGTGCAGCACCATGCTGAGCCCGGCCGACAGGGGATGCACCACGCCCACGAAACCGGCGGCCATGNCGCCCATAAACGAGGCGATCATGAGCTTTTCGCGGTTTTCGTCGCTCATCATGTCGCTGGAATGGTAGACCTGCTTGCTGAGGTCGATGGCTTTTTCGGCCAGCGAATCGACCACCACGTTGCGGTAAGAGCCGGTGATGCTCTCAAAGCAGTGCATGTAGGTGTCGATACCCGTGTAAAAATACTGGTTGCGCGGCACGCTGGCGGTCAGGTCCGGGTCGAGCAGCACCTGCTCGAACATGGTAAAGTCGCTGTTCATGCCCAGCTTGATGTTCTTGGCCTCGTTGCAGATGATGCCCGTGCGCGAAGTTTCCGAACCAGTGCCGGAGAGCGTGGGAACGGCAATTTTATAGGGAGCGGGATTTTTGACCAGTTCCCAGCCCTGATAGTTTTCAGCCTTGCCGGGGTTGGTCAGGAGGTTGCCCACGCACTTGCAGGTATCAAGCACGCAGCCGCCGCCAAAGGCCACCATAGCGCAAGGAACGACGCCGTTAAGGTAGGCCTTGACCTTGTCGGAATAGCCGTCGATGCTGTCCGTGGTGGGCTCGTCGGTGGAGTCTACATAGACAACCATGTCCTTGCTTTCCACAGGCAGTTTGGCAATCAGATCCTTGCCTTCAAAAAAATGATCCAGAAAAAATACGGCGGGGCCCTTTACTGCGGCGCGACGTNCGCCAAGCAAATCNCCAAGCTGGCTGAGGCTGCCCGAACCGATCATATAATAACCGACATTTTTCGCGTTGCGATACATAGTTTGCCCTCTCAGTAATGGCAGATGATGACCGGGCCATACGCTATAGCCAAACGTCTGGCAAGCTGGCCTGCAATGGGCCAGCGGCGCGGATTTTCGCCTGTTGCCGCCACGGGCGGCTTAACCTTTATATGTTGGCCCTCAGACCGCAGTTCCGTCAAGAGGATCAGGGCCGAAACGGTTGGGGCCGCACGTGCCCTTGAGCGCGTACAGCACCAGCAACAGCGGCAGGGCCTGCCACCAGCCGGAAAGATCGCGGTCGTGCAACCTGCGCGTGGACACCCCCACCGTCGGCAACAGGAGCCACAGCCCCTGCACGGCGCTGACGATGGAGGCCAGCGCCGGGGCAAGCGCCCCCAGCACGGCCACAAGAATACTCAGGATAGTGGAAAAAAGACAGAACCACCAGAATTCAGACCGGCTGGCCCGCCCTTTAAACCGGCAGTAGTTACGGGTCAGGCAGACTTTTACGGCCTCTCTGAATTCCATGCGCTTCTCCCCGGGAGGGTCAGGCCCTGTGCTTGCGCCAGCTCTGCACGGTATTGCTCAGCAGCATGGCAATGGTCATGGGCCCCACCCCGCCGGGCACCGGCGTAATGGCGCTGGCCTTCTGGCTCACGCTGGCAAAGTCGGCATCGCCGCACAGGCCCTCGGGCGTACGGTTGATGCCCACATCAATGACCACAGCGCCCTCGCGCACCATGTCGCCCGTGATGCAGCGGGGCCGACCCATGGCCAGAAACAGAAAATCAGCCTGGCGGCACTGCTCGGCAAGGTCGGGCGTGCGCGAATGGCATACGGTGACCGTGGCGTCGCCAAAGCGCCCGGAGCGGGCCAGCAGCATGGCCAGCGGCTTGCCCACAATGTTTGAACGGCCCACAACCACGGCTTTTTTACCGCTGGTGGGCAGGTCATAGCGTCGCAACAGCTCCATGACCCCGGCTGGCGTACAGGAAACATAGCCCGGCAGGCCGAGCGAAAGCCGCCCCACACTCACGGGATGAAAGCCGTCCACGTCTTTTTCAGGATCAATGGCCAGCAGGCATTCCTGCGCATCCAGCCCCTTGGGCAGCGGCAGCTGCAGCAAAATGCCGTCCACCTCGGGGTTGGCGTTGCATTGGTCAATGAGTTTCAGCAGGTCCTGCTGGCTCGTGGAGGCGGGCAAATGGTGGGGAAAGGACACGATGCCAGCTTCGGCGCAGGCGCGCTCCTTGTTGCGCACATATACCTGCGAGGCGGGGTCTTCACCCACAAGAATAACCGTAAGGCCCGGAGCGCGTTGCCCCTTGGCGCGGGCGGCGGCCACTTCCGCGCCAAGTTCCGCGCGGATGTCGGCGGCGGTTTTTTTGCCGTCAATCAAAATCATGTTGAACTCCGAAAGTATGATGGCCGCCCTAAACAGGGCGACCGCCGCTCCCGGCCGGTGCGGCGGTCGCTGGTAAACCCGCGCCCATCCATTTGCGGTTGCACGCGGGTTGGAGGTCCATACGAGATCAGCGGTGCCAAGGCCCGCAAGCCGGTCAACAACCAGCCTGCGGGCGTGTGGATTTAATCTTCTTCGTCAAGCTGCAGATAATATTCGGCCATGATCGGGCCAAAGAAATCCGCGTCGTCGCCCAGTTCTTCTTCAATGCGCAGCAGCTGGTTGTACTTGGCCATGCGTTCGGAACGGCAGAGCGAGCCGGTCTTGATCTGCCCGGCGTTAACGCCTACAGCCAGATCGGCGATAAAGCTGTCTTCCGTTTCGCCCGAGCGGTGCGAAACAACGGTGCTGTACGAGGCTTCCTTGGCCATTTCGATGGTGTCCAGGGTCTCCGTGACAGTGCCGATCTGGTTGAGCTTGATGAGGATGGAGTTGGCCACGCCCTGATCAATGCCCTCGGCCAGAATGCCGGGGTTGGTCACAAATACGTCGTCGCCCACCAGCTGCACGTGATCGCCCAGAGCGGCGGTAAGCATGCCCCAACCGTCCCAGTCGCTTTCGGCCATGCCGTCTTCGATGGAGATAAGGGGGTACTTCTGGGTAAATTCGGCCAGCCAGTCGCTCATTTCGGCATTGTTAAAGCTCTTGCCTTCGCCGCTCAGAACGTACTTGCCGTCCTTGTAAAATTCGCTGGCGGCGGCGTCGATGGCCAGGGCCACTTCCGCGCCGGGGTTGTAGCCCGCTTCTTCAATGGCCTTGATGATGTAGCCAAAGGCTTCGTCGTGGTTTTTGAGGTTGGGGGCAAAGCCGCCCTCGTCACCCACGCTGGTCACGTGGCCGTCCTTTTTGAGGATGGCCTGGAGCATATGGAAAATCTCCGCGCCGATGCGCAGCGAATCGCGGAAGGTCATGGCCCCCACGGGCATGATCATGAATTCCTGGATGTCGAGGTTGTTGGGGGCGTGCGCGCCGCCGTTGATGATGTTCATCATGGGCACGGGCAGCACCTTGGCGTTGATGCCGCCAAGATACTTGTACAGCGGCAGACCCAGAAATTCGGAAGCCACGCGTGCGCAGGCCATGGAAACGCCCAGCATGGCGTTGGCGCCAAGGCGGGACTTGTTGTCCGTGCCATCCAGATCGATAAGGGTGTTGTCGATCTGCACCTGGCGCAGCACATCCATGTCCACAATGGCCTCGGCGATCTCGCCGTTGACGTTTTCAACGGCCTTGGTCACGCCCTTGCCGCCAAAACGGCTTTTGTCGCCATCGCGCATTTCCAGGGCTTCGCGGCTGCCCGTGGAGGCCCCCGAAGGCACCGCCGCACGTGCGCTGTGACCGGATTCCAGCGTCACTTCCACTTCAACAGTGGGGTTGCCGCGCGAATCGAGAATCTCACGGCCATAAACAGAAGCAATGCTGCTCATTGTCTACTCCTTTTACCCTGGCGGGCTTGTTTGCAAAGATGCTTGCCGCGCCAAAAGCGACGGCTGCGAATACTGACGGACTAAAAGAGTTGCTCTCCAGCGTCGGCATCAGGGTGATGTACGGGGCACGCCGCGCCGCATGAGCCGCGAAACGCGCTGTACGCTAACGCGCACGTGAAATGCCCTGCCTGTTAATCAGCCGCGCCGCGTTCTTCTTCAACCGCGCCGCGCTCTTCATAGTACAAGCGGCGCAGGCCCTCAAGCAGCAGCATGGGCAGTACCTGATCAAACACAGGGCTCACCCGTGCAATGGAGGAGGCAAAGCCTCCGGTGCCAAGAACCTTGACCGGGCCGGACATCTGCCGCCTGAGCCGCTGGGTCAGCCCCTCGACCATGCAGGCAAAGCCAAAAACCAGGCCGTGCTGGATGCTGGTGGTGGTGTTGCGCCCCGGCGTGGGCTCGTCGGCGCGCACGTCCAGGTTTACCCTGGGCAGCTTGGCGGCCTCGCGCGAGAGGGCGGTCAGGGCCGTACGCGGCCCGGGAAAAATCAGGCCGCCCATGTAGGCGTCGCCACTGACGCAGTCGATGGTCACAGCCGTGCCAAAATCAACCACGAGCAGGGAGGGTATTTCGGGATACATGCGGCGTGCCGCGTACGCGCCCACCAGTCGGTCTGCGCCCACTTCGGCGGGCCGTTCATAACGGTTTTCTAGCGGGACGGGCAACTCCTTGCCCACGCGCTGCAGCGGACAGCCCACATAGCGGGCCACAGCCTCTCGCAGCAGGGGGTCAAACCCCGGAGCAACCGACGAGACAATGCAGGCCTTGAGCTGCGCTGCGACAACGCCCGCATGCTGCAAGAGCGTAAGGAGCGTAAGGCCAAAATTGTCCGCCGTCTGGGCGGTGTCGGTGCGTAGAGTGTACGAGGTCAGCACATGCCGCTCGTTGCCCAACCCAATTTTAATGGATGTATTGCCTATGTCGAAAAGCAGAATCTCGGGCTGCATGTATGCCTCCGCAAAGGCCTGAAAGGTTACAGATACAGATTATGCCCAATTTGGCTCGGCTAGGCAAGCCACAGGGATCAGGCGTCCGTGTTTTGTCGCCCAGGGAGGCCGCATGAACGCAACAGCGCATTGCCGACAGGTCTTTCATTCGGGCAGGTTTCCAAACCATCACGCCCCGGTTACTGAACGAGGGAAAAATCAACCTTGCCGTCAAACAGGTCTTTGAGCGCAAAGCTGTATTCCTTTACCGGATGATCGTGGTTGGCCATGCGCAGATGCAATGTTTCGCTGCCGTCGGGCGTCTGCCCTGACAGGGGCAGCCAGCAGAACCAGCACGCACAGCAAGTGCATAACTGTTGTCATAGCAGCGACCCCGTTGTTAATGGGCCTCTGGCCCGCAAAAAAAAACGCCGCCCCAGCGAAAAACTCTGCCGATGGCGGCGCTATGCGCATACCTTGACGCGGGGAGTCGTTTCCACCGGGCCTGAAGATCTGGCTTATTCCACAGTAACGCTCTTGGCCAGGTTGCGGGGCTGGTCAACGTCCTTGCCGAGGTAGTCGGCCGTTTCGTAGCTGAACAGCTGCAGCGCGGGCAGAGCCATAAAACCGGCCAACGGCGCGGGGAGCTTGGGGATAACCCAGGTATCCTCGGCCCCAAGGTCAAAGCCCTCGTTGGTCAGGGCGATAACCTTGCCCTGGCGGGCCTGCACCTCGACCATGTTGGACTTCACCTTGGGCAGCAGCACATCGTCCAGCGCCAGCGCAAATGTGGGAAAAGAGGGGTCGATCAGGGCAATGGGGCCGTGCTTCATCTCGCCAGCCGCATAGCCCTCGGCATGAATGTACGAAAGTTCCTTGAGTTTCAGCGCGCCCTCAAGGGCCAACGGGTAGCAGTGGCCGCGTCCAAGATAAAAAAAGTTGCGGGCCTGCGAATACTTGCGCGAAAGCTCACGGGCTTTTTTGTGCATGGCGGGCAGCGCGGCGTCAAGCTGGGCTGGCAGGCTTTCGAGCATGGCAATGATCTTGCGGCGCTCGTCGGCGGGCAGGGTGCCGTTGCGTTTGCTCCAGTACAGGGCCATAAGCGCCAGCATGAGCATCTGGCTGCACATGGCCTTGGTGGAGGCCACGCTTATCTCCGGCCCGGCCTGGGTATAGAGCACAGCCGAGGCGTCGCGCGCAATGGACGAGCCCACCACGTTGCACAGGCCAAGCACGGTGATGCCGCGCTCGCGGGCAATGCGCAGGGCGGCAAGCGTGTCGGCGGTTTCGCCGCTCTGGCTGATGACCAGCACCATGTCTTCCTTGTCGAGCAGCAGCGAATCGCGGTAGCGGAACTCGGAGGCTATCTCCACCTGTACGGGCACGTGCGCCCAGTGCTCCAGCAGATGCCGCCCCCACATGCCCGAATGGTACGACGTGCCGCAGGCCACAATGTGCAAACGGCGCGGCACAGGCAGGCTGTCCAGCTCCGCCAGGCGCACGTCGCCGTGGTCGCCTTCCACCCGGCCAGTGAGGCCGTCTGTAACTACGCGAGGCTGCTCAAAAATCTCCTTGAGCATAAAATGGCGGTAGCCGCCCTTTTGCGCAGCCTGCATGTCCCACTGGATGGTCTGCGGCTCGTGATGCACCGGGCTCAGGTCTTTGAGGCGCATGATGGCGTATTCTGAAGCCGTGGCGCGCACAAGCTCGCCGTCTTCAAGAAAGACCACCTGCCGGGTGTAGGGCAGAAAGGCCGGGATGTCGGAGGCCACAAAATTTTCGCCAGTGCCCTGACCAAAAATGAGTGGAGCCGACATGCGCGCGGCATAGATCACGCCGGGCTCGTCCTTGTCCATAAGGCAGACGGCATATGCGCCGTGGGCTTCGCGCAGGGCGGCGGCAAAGGCGTGCAGCAAGTCGGGCTCGGTCTTGCGGCGCTCGGAAACAAGGTTCACCAGCACTTCGGTGTCGGTCTCGGAGCTGAAGGTATAGCCTTTGGCCGCGAGGTCGGCCTTAATTTCCTGATAATTTTCAATGATGCCGTTATGCACGATGGCAAGAGCGCCGTCGTTGGAGCGGTGAGGATGGGCGTTGCGCTCGGCGGGCACGCCGTGGGTGGCCCAGCGGGTGTGGCCCATGGCGCTGGTGGGCGTGGCGATGCCTTCTTCGTGGGCGAGCTTTTCTTCCAGCGCGGCCAGCTTGCCGGTGGCGCGCACCACATGCAGGCTGCCCTGACGGGCAAAGGCAACGCCGGCAGAGTCGTATCCGCGGTATTCGAGACGGCGCAGGCCTTCAACCACAACGGGAACCGCAGGTCTGTGACCTGCATAACCGATAATGCCGCACATAAAGTGCCTCCTTTCATCGCCGGGCAAGGCCCGGTCACAGACCAGCTGGTCGATCTATGAAAACTAGGTAGGTATGTCGTTTTGTAAACATCCCGGCCGTCAGAACGGAAAGGGAATGTGGGGGAAATACACAAGGCCGGAACCGCGTGCGCGGTTCCGGTCCATACTGCCGACTGTCTTGTCTGCGGCCTGCGGGCGGGGTTTTACGCCGCGCGGGCTACATGTTTTTTCTGTCTACGATGTCCATATTGTGCACTTCGACCTTGGCGGTCGAAAGCAGACGCTGCATAAAGGTTTCGTACAGTCCCTGCACACGCTCGCGCTCCACGGCGTTGGCCATGATGTCCTTGACCATGTCCCACTCGGCAGGGTCGGGGGGCTGCACAGCGCCCACGTGCACAAGCACCGCGCCCTGTCCGTCCTTGGGGCTGCTGACCGCAAATGCGGCGGGCAGCCACTGGCCGATCTTGGCGCTGAACACGGCGGCTGCAAGCTCCGGATCCGGGCCGAAGTCCGCCAGTGTTCCACTGCGGTCCATGGGCTTGGCCGTCTTGATGTTCATGCCCGTTTTGAGCGTGGGGTTGATGGCGCCGTCCACAAGGCCCTTGCGGCGCTCGGTCGCCGCGCGCATGGCTTCGGTCAGGGCTTTCTCGCCCTGCAGACGGGTGGTGATTTTTTCTTTAACAGCTTCAAGCGGTTCGCTGGAGGCGGGCTGCGCATTGAGCACGCGGGCAACCACGTAGGCGTCGCCAGCTTCCAGCGCGCGGTCCACCGGCGAATTGGCCGGGGTTTTTTCAAGCACGGCGGCCGATTCAGCCGTAATGCCCATCTTTTGCTGCAGGTCATGTGCAGAGGCAAGGCCCGTCTGCTGCGCCTCCAGGCCAAGGGCCTGGGCGCTCTTTTCCAGGGGCTTGCCGAGGATGTTGTCTTCAATAAGGTTATCAAGAACATCGCGCAGCTTGTCAGCGCCCTGCTCCTTGGCCATGGCCTTGCGCACTTCGGCGGCCACGTCGGCAAAAGGCTGCATGCCGCCGCTTTTCTTTTCTTCAACCTTGATGATGTGCAGGCCAAACTGGCTGCGCACCGGCGCGGAGATTTTGCCCGCATCAAGGGCAAAGGCGGCGTCTTCAAAAGGCTTGACCGTGGAGCCGCGCTTGATCCAGCCAAGCTCGCCGCCGGGGCCTGCGGCATTGGGGCCGTTGTGGGCGTTGGCTACATCGGCAAAACTTTTGCCGCTTTTGAGCTCGGCCTGGATGGCTGCCACGGTTTCCTGAGCTTTTTTGACATCGGCCTCGGAGGCGTCCTCGGCCAGAGGCACAAGGATGTGGGCCGCCTTGACTTCTTCCTGCTGGTTAAACCGGGAGGCGTTGGCATCGTACCACTTGCGGGCTTCGGCCTCGCTGACGGATTCGGGCTTGATCAGGTTTTCTGGCGAAATACGGATATAGGCCACGTCCACCTTGGGCGGAATGGCAAACTCGCCCTTGTGGCTGTCGTAGTAGGCGGCCACCTCCGCATCAGTGGGCTTGGCCCCTGCCATGAAGTCCGCTGCGGGAATAAAGATGTAGTCGGGCACGCGCTGCTCGCGCAAAAAGTTGTAGCGGTTCTGGGCTTCAGCGGGATCGTGCCAGGCGGCTGCGGTGACCAGGGCAAAAAGCTTTTGCCGCAGCAGGTCTTCGCTCATGTCGTGCTCGTACTGGGCGGGCGTAATGCGCTGCATCTGCAGCACGCGCTTGTATGATTCGGGGTCAAACTGCCCCTTGGCGTTCTGGAAAGCGGGGATCTGCCCCACAGCCATGCGCAGCTCGAGGGGAGTCACCNTAATGCCCGTGCGGGCCGCCTCCTGCCGCAGCAGGGTCTGGCTCACGAGGTCGCGCAACACCTGACGGCCCAGGCCCTGACGAACCTGGTCGCGCGCGATGCCGGGGTTGTTGCGCATCACGGATTCTTCCGCGTTGCGGTAAGCCATTTCAAAATCCCGCGCGGTGATGGGGTCGCCGTTGACCACGGCCACGAGGTTACCCGCGCCGCGATCCTTCATGCTGCCCACGCCCCAGAAAATGAAGACGAGAATAATCAGGCCAAAGGCCAGCTTGACGCCGAGAGACTGTGAATTTGAACGGATATACTCAAGCATGCTTACTCCGAGATGCGGTATTTCCAAAAGATAAGGAGGCATCATATGCGTAAACGGCAGGAAACTCAACAACAGGAACGCCACGCGGGAAAATACCTGCGTAGTGGCCCTGCCTGTGCGCGGGCAAGGTTAACCCTGGCCGCCTATGCCAAGTTTGCGCATTCTGTGCTGCAGAGTTGAGCGCGGCACGCCCAGCAGGGCAGCGGCCCCGCGCGGGCCGGAAATACGCCCGCCCGCGTATTGCAGGGCGCGCGCTATATGCTCGCGTTCGTTCTCTTCAAGTGTGGAGATGCGGGCGGTTGCCCAGTCGGCAGGCTTTGCCGCGACGCCATCAACGGCGGCGGCAGGCGCGGCCCCGGCGGCGGCCAGGGCTGGCTGAGGGGCGTCGTCGTTTTCGGGCGACCAGAGGTGCAGAGTCTCCACGACAAAGTCTTCCGTTACGGCAGAGTCGAGCGAATGCAGCAAGATACGGCTTACCACATTGCGCAGTTCGCGGATATTACCGGGCCAGGAATGCCCGGAAAGGGCCTGCACCACAGCGCGGCTCAGGCGGGGAGGGCGGATCTCGTACGTTTTGGCAAACTGGTGGATAAAATGGTCGACAAACAGGGGAATATCATTTTTGCGCTCGCGCAGCGAGGGCATGCGCACAACTACCGAGCCCAGGCGGTAATAGAGGTCGCGCCGCAACCGCCCCTGTGCCATGGCCTGGGCAAGATCAATATTGGTAGCCGATATGACGCGGATGTCCACCCCCACAGACTCTGCCTCGCCCACACGCTCAAACGAATTTTCTTCCATAACCAGCAAGAGCTTGCTCTGCATCTCGGGGGCCAGCTCGCCAATTTCGTCCAGAAACAGCGTGCCGTTCTGCGCCAGCTCAATACGCCCTATGCGCTTGGCTGTAGCGCCCGTAAAGGCCCCCTTGGCGTAGCCGAACATTTCGCTTTCAAACAGGGTGGGAGCGATGGAAGGGCAGTTGACCTTGACGAAATTTTCGTCGCGGCGGGGGCTGTGCCGGTGCAGCCAGCGGGCCAGCATGCTTTTGCCCGTGCCTGTTTCGCCGGTGATAAGTACAGGGATGTTCAGCTTTGAAACCTTGCGTGCAACCGCCATTATACGGGTCATGGGCGGCGTTTCAAGCAGCTTGGTCTCCAGCAGGATGGTGCTTGAATCGTCAATCATCTTGTCCGTACGGTCCGGCACGGGCCTGCTTTTTGCCATGCGCTCCTCCGCCAGCACGGCAAACAGAAACGTGGTCAGCACGGGCGTAAGCTCTATTAAAAAATTGAGAATTTCAACTATGTTGTCTGGCTGTTTGACAAACGAAACGTGCAGCGTGCCGATAACCTCGCGGTTGATGATCAGCGGCACGGCAATGGTGGCGTTGAGCCCCACCGAAGACAGCGGTATTGGCCCGTCGCCCAGATTGTACGAAGACAGATCGTTGATAACCACCGGCTTGCGCGAGGAGATGGCCAGGTCGGCAACGGTGTTGCGGGCTATGCGGGTGTTGGAAAGCGACTCCACAACGGTTCCGTCAGCCGCCGTAAACAGGTTGAGAAACTCGCGTTCTGAGTCATACAGGTTGATGCAGAAGCGGTCATAGTGAAACAACACACGAAGCTGTTTTGAAAGCAGCTGAAAANACGCGTTTCTGTCGATCTTTCCTGCCACGATGCGCGCCAGATGGTGAACTACCTGCCCAACGGTGAGGGAGGGCGTGTTGAGACCTTCGGCTGTAATTTTGTATTCCATGGTGACCGCCAATATTTGGGTAATTTTGTGCCCAAATATAATCATAACTGCCTAAATATCAAGCTATTAGTTGAGCGTTCAATCAAGATTGTGAAAAAAATCCATATTTCTCGCCGCATAATTCGGCTCGCTAAACTTGGCACACGTATTGCTATATCCCTCTCAGCAAGACTTATTGGCAAAAAAAAGACTGATATTTACATGCGGTAAACAAATATACCACAGGTAAACTATCAAATTTTTTTCGGGCGTGATTCTTATTTTGCTCTCAATGCCATTAAGTATTTTGCCTAAACACATTTCTATACCATTGTTAGTCAAGGAGAGCTGTATGGTAACCCACTTTGTGGTTCACGAACCCGGCGATTGCGTCGGTGTGGTCGTTGTCGAAGGCGTTAAGAAAGGCGATAAGCTCAATGGCTGGGTTATGGACGGCAACCAGAGCATTGAATTTGAAACCCTGAGCGATATCCCGATCGGCCACAAGATTGCCCTTAAGGATCTGGCTGTGGGCGACACCGTCATCAAGTACGGCACCGACATCGGCAAGGTTGTGCAGCCCATCAAACGCGGCGAACACCTGCATGTCCACAACGTCAAAACCAAGAGGTGGTAATCCTATGCAAAAGACTTTTATGGGCTATCGCCGCGAAAATGGCCGCGTAGGTATCCGCAACCATGTTGTTATCCTGCCCCTGGACGACCTGTCCAACGCCGCCTGCGAAGCAGTGGGCAACAACGTCAAGGGCACCCTGGCCTTGCCGCACGCCTATGGCCGCCTGCAGTTTGGCGAAGATCTTGACCTGCATTTTCGCACGCTGATCGGCGTGGGCTCCAACCCCAACGTGGCCGCCGTCATCGTTATCGGCATTGAACCCCAGTGGACCAAGCGCGTCGTCGACGGTATTGCCAAAACCGGCAAGCCCGTGGAAGGCTTTGCCATCGAACAGCACGGCGACCTTGAGACCATCTGCTCCGCTTCGCGCAAGGCCAAGGAATTCGTGCACTTTGCCACCGAGCTGCAGCGCACCGAATGCAAGGTCAACGAGCTGTGGGTTTCCACCAAGTGCGGCGAGTCCGACACCACCTCCGGCATCGCGGCCAACCCCACCGTTGGCAACGCTTTTGACAAGCTGTGGGAAAACGGCGCCACCACACTGTTTGGTGAAACCACCGAAATCACCGGCGGCGAACATCTGGTTATGGAACGTTGCGCCACCCCCGACGTGCGTGCCAAGTTCAAGTTTTTCTTTGACCGCTACGCCAAGGTTGTGGACGACCACAAAACCAACGACCTCAGCGATTCCCAGCCCACCAAGGGCAACATCGAAGGCGGCCTGACCACCATTGAAGAAAAAGCCCTGGGCAACATCCAGAAAATTGGCCGCAAGGCTCCCGTGATCGGCTGCCTCGACAAGGCCGAAATGCCCACCGGCCCCGGCCTGTGGTTTATGGACTCTTCGTCCGCTGCTGCCGAAATGGTCACGCTTTGCGCCGCCTCCGGCTTTGTGGCCCACTTCTTCCCCACTGGTCAGGGCAACATCATCGGCAACCCCATCCTGCCGGTGATCAAGCTGTCGGCCAACCCCCGCACCATCCGCACCATGAGCGAACACATCGACGTGGACGTTTCGGGCATCCTGCGCCGTGAAATGAACCTTGACGCCGCTGGCGACAAGCTGCTTGAAATGTTGTTCCGCACCTGCAATGGTCGCAATACCTCTGCTGAAGTGCTGGGTCACAGAGAATTTATCATGACCCGCCTGTACGAAAGCGCGTAGACAAAATAAAAAGGCCTGCCGCACTGTGCAATGCATNTGCGGCAGGCCCAAAAGCACTACAGTATGAGATATTAATGCACGCTATTTCTTGATGAATTACGGCTGTGCAAGGAGTTGTTTATGGAACAATATTCCTCAACTCGCTACAGAGCGTGGATCGTCTTTTTGCTGTTCAGCGGCACCCTCATCAATGCCTTTGACCGGGCAAGCCTTTCGATCAGCGCTCCCACACTTATTAAAGAACTGGGCATGACCCCTACCGAAATGGGCGTGGTGCTCTCATCATTTTTCTGGCCCTACCTTATCTGCAACATATTTGCTGGCAGCTGGGCGGACAAATTTGGCGCAAAGCGCGTCATGGGCTGGGCGGCTTTTATCTGGTCGGTTTTTTCAGCACTGACGGGGCTTGCCCACGATAAAATCCACCTTATCATCGCCCGTATTGGCGTTGGCGCAGGTGAATCCGCCAGTTTTCCCGTCAATGCAAAAGTTGTGAACAACAGCTTTCCCTCTGAACAGCGCGGCGTTGTTACGGGCATATACACCGCCGGTCTGCGCATGGGTTTTGCCGTATGCCCGCTCATGATGGCCTTTTTGCTCACGCACTGAGGCTGGCGCTTTGCCTTTATCACCACAGGTATTGCCAGCCTTGTGTGGGTTGCCATGTGGTTTTTTTCGTACAGGGAAAGCAAATCCGAAACCCAAAAAAAAGGCCCCGCCCAAAAAGTGCCCTGGGGCCGGCTGCTGCGCCAGCGCGGCATGTACGGCCTTTTGCTGGCAAAATTCTTTCAGGATTATCTGCTGTACTTTTTTGTGACGTGGCTGCCGGGCTACCTGATTATTGAGCACGGCTTCACCACCATGCAGATGGGCACCTACGACTCCGTCATGTGGCTCTGCGGTTTTGCCAGCCAGCCGCTCATCGGCATGTTTTCAGATTATCTCATTCGCCGGGGCTTTTCTGTAACCGCCGCACGCAAGGGCTGCATCGTAGTGATGATGCTCATGGCTTCGCTGGTTATCGGCGTCGGTTTCACCAAGTCTTTTACCATCTGCATTTCGTTGCTGATAGTTGCAGTGGCTTGCGAGTCGGCGGGCACAACCATGCTCTGGACCATTTGCACCGAACTCGCACCCAGAAAATTCGCTGGCCGCATCGCGGGCGTCATGAACGCCGCCGGGGCCCTGGCCGGTATTTGCGCGCCCCTGATTACGGGCGCCATCCTGCATGTCACCGGTTCGTTCAGCAAGGCGCTCATCACTGCCGGCGGCATGGTACTGCTGGCCGCCTGCACTGTCATTTTCATCATACCCAAGCTTGAACCCATGGACCTGGGCGAAGCGTATGCCGACGATGGCGGGGATGCGGAAGACGACGCAATGCTGCGAGCTGGTCATTAATCATTGGCCATCGGGTCCCGGCTTCCCTCAGCCGGGACCCAGAGGTCATGGCAGCCTCACGGGCGGCCAACAGCACCAGGTGGAGTATACATAAATGCTGTATTCAGTAAAATACGGGCATCAGAAGCTCTCGCTTGCAATACCCGATACCTGTCCTACAGATGTCATTGAACCCATTACTGTTTTGCCTCTGGAAGCTCCGCTTGAGGCTTTTGAAGCAGCACTGGATTCTCCCCTGGGGCATCCGCCGCTCTCTGCGTTGCCGCAACCTGCATCCGTGGCCATAGCCGTACCAGACGAAACGCGCCCCGTTCCCGTCAGGGATCTGCTGCCGCCTTTGCTTGAACGTATATTTGCCGCCTTTCCCAAGCTTGATCACCGCAGGATAACCATTGTCGTTGGCGGTGGTCTGCACGAACCACCGGATCAGGCCCAGCTTGACCGCGTATTGCCCGCCGACCTGCACGGCTGCACCGTGGTCAGCCACGATGCCCGCAATTCGGCCATTTGCCGTATGGGCGTGACCAGCAGGGGAACGCCCGTTGAAATCAACGCGGCCTATGCCTGCGCGGAACTCAAAATAGTCATGGGCATGGTCGACGCGCATCAGTTTGCCGGGTTTACCGGCGGCGCCAAGGGAGTGGTGGTAGGCTGCGCATCCGCCGCCATGATCGCCCACAACCACAGCCTGCTCAGCCATGCGCAGGCCTTTGCGGGCAACCTTGAAGGCAACCCCGTACGCGAGGACCTTAACGAATCTGGCGTTATTGCAGGGGTCAACATTGCCATCAATGTGGCCCTTACTGCCGAAAAAAAAATTGCCGCGCTCTTTGTCGGCGATCCCCAGCTTGTCTTGCGGCGGGCCGCCCAAGAAACCCGCGCCCTCTACGGGCACAGGCTGCACAAAAAGTACGACGTTGTTATTGCCTCGTGCGGCGGGCTGCCTAAGGACATCTGCCTGTATCAGGCCCAAAAAGCTCTGGATGCCGCCCGCCACTGCGTCGCGCCCCAGGGCAAGATTCTGCTGGTTGCCGAATGCTCCCAGGGCATCGGCGACGATGTGTACGAGGATTACGTCAGCCGCTTCACCTGCCAGCAGGACCTGCTCAAAGACTTTACGCAACACGAATTCAAAATGGGCGCGCACAAGGCTTTTCTTTTTGGTCGGGTGGCGGTCGCGCACGAGCTGGTGCTGCACACGGAACTTTCTGAACGCGACACCAGCCGCTGCCTACTGCGCAAGGGTGACGCCCAGCAAACGCTGGATGCCTGGTTTGGCATGAATCCACATGCCGAGACAGCCGTCATCACCTATGCAAATTCAACATTCTTTTACACGCCAGAAGCATAACCTGCACTGAGCTGAGCATACCCCGTAACCGTTCCGCCAGCTGGCGGCTGCGGCAGGGTTGCATCCTCCGGACAGGGGACACGCAAAAAAGGTCGACCATTTTGGGGGCTGACCTTTTTTGGAGGCAAGTAAAGTACAAATTTCACAAAAATAATGTAAGAAGAGTATATTTAAACAAAAACGGATAAAAATATCNTTATGAGGTAAATATATGTCTAAAAAAATCTTTTCATCACTATATTTTAAAGTTCTCGTCGGCATTGCACTCGGTATAGCATTTGGTTTTATTTCACCAGATATTGCTATAAAGTTAAAACCACTCGGCGATGCATTTATCAACCTTATAAAGATGATCATTACACCGGTTATTTTTTGTACGGTTGTTGTCGGCATAGCTCGCATGGACAGCCTTAAGGCTGTGGGTAGGGTTGGCGGTAAGACCCTGCTTTATTTTGAAGTTGTCACAACGATTGCCCTTTTTATCGGTTTGGTTGTCGTGCACTTTGTGCAACCTGGCGCAGGTATCCACGCCGACCCAGCAACCATGGACGCATCCTCTCTGGGCAAGCTTGCCCACGCCAAGGCGCAGACCACCATGGACTTTGTCATGGGCATCATTCCGCACAGCGTGATCGGCGCTTTTGCCGACGGCAACCTGCTGCAGGTGCTGCTGTTTTCCGTGCTGTTTGGCATGAGCCTTTCGCACATGAGCGGCAAACCCAAGGATGCCATCCTTGGCACGCTTGAGCGCTTCGGCAACGCCCTGCTGGGCGTGGTCAATCTGATCATGAAGCTTGCGCCGGTGGGNGCGTTTGGCGCCATTACCTTTACCATTGGCAAGTACGGCATCGGCGCTCTGGCCTCGCTGGGCAAACTTGTGCTCTGCCTGTACACCACCAGCGCACTGTTTGTTATCGTGGTGCTCGGCCTGATCTGCAAGGTATCGGGCATCAACCTATGGCAGCTCATCTGCTATATGAAGGAAGAAATCTTCATCACCCTGGGCACAGCCAGCACAGAGGCCGTGCTGCCCCGCAGCATGGAAAAAATGGAAGCTCTTGGCATCCAGAAGTCAGTGGTTGGTCTTGTCTTTCCCACGGGTTATTCGTTCAACCTCGACGGCGCGGCCATTTACCTGACCATGGCGGCCTCGTTTATCGCCCAGGCCATGGATATTCATCTCGACACAACTCACCAGCTCACCCTTATGCTTATCCTGCTGCTCACTTCAAAGGGCGGGGCCGGCGTTGCGGGCGCAGCCCTCATCGCTCTTGCGGCCACGCTTTCCGCTACCAACATTATCCCCGTGGTGGGCATGACCCTGGTTATCGGCATTGACCGCATACTCAACGAAATGCGCGCGGTGGTTAACCTTATCGGCAACTGCGTTGCCACGGTGGCCATTGGCCGCTGGGAAAAAGCCGTCGATCTTAAGCGTGCCAACAGCGTGCTGCGGGGCGAAATCGATATCGACCACGCCCTTAACAATGCCGACGCCCGCAACGACCTGACTGAAGCCATGGTTGAAACCCAGCCCTGCAAATAATCTCCTCCACCCCCTGTATGCGCCTGCTCTCCCCATTGCCGGGAGGGCAGGCGCAATGTCATACCGCGGCCCCCGCGCCACGGATACTGCCCATGCCGTTTACGCCATAAAATGTCAGTTTGAACGCCTGTCTGCGGAGATATTAAACCAGTATTCAACCCTTGCGGTTGCCGACATCTGCGACGCCCTTGGCCGCAACGCAGCCCTGCCGTCGGCCCTCAAACCCCTGGGCGCCAACCGCATGCTTGGTACCGCCTATACCGTAAACCTGCCCGCCAGTGAAAACCTGCTGCTGTACTACGCGGTGGACAACGCCAGACCGGGCGACGTGCTTGTCGTCTCCTGCGCCGGATACACCGAAAGGGCCGTGGCCGGCGAGATTGTGGCAACTTTGGCCAAGGCGCGGGGGCTTGCGGGTTTTGTCGTCGACGGAGCGGTACGTGACGCCGAAGCTCTGCGTCAACTGGACTTTCCCGTCTATGCGCGGGCCGTGTCGCCCAACGGGCCATACAAGGACGCCTGCGGCGAAATCAACGTGCCCATAAGCATGGGCAACGTCGTTATTCACCCTGGCGACCTCATTGCGGCAGACGCCGACGGCATTGTGGCGATCCGGCGGCAGGAGGCTTCCTGCGTAGCGGAACAGGCCCAAAAAATAACCGACGCAGGTCTTAAAAAACTGCGCTCCATCGGCCAGAACGGCTCCATGGACATGACCTGGCTGTACGACAAGCTGTCCAAAACCTGCTGCGACATCCACAGCTAGACGGCGCTTGCGCNGTACGCCAAATAAAAACGCCCGCTGCTTGCGGGCGTTTTTATTTGCCAATGTGGGCGAGGCTGGCGCGGGGCCGCATAAATCAGTCTATCGGGTGCCCCGCAGCGCGGTATTCATTAAGTTTATTGCGTAGAGTGCGTACGGATATGCCCAGCAGATCCGCAGCCTGCGTACGGTTGCCAGAGGTAACCTCCAGCCCTTTGAGAATCATGATGCGTTCCATCTCGTGCAGGGGAATGACGGGGCCCTGCATGCGGCTGTCCACAACCTGCGCGGCAGGAGCTGCCGCAGAGTCGAGCGGCCGGGGCGCTTCGGTGGTCTGAGCGGCTGCCGCTGGCGCGGCTGGCGGCGTGCCGTCGTCTTCCTGCTGGGCGCATACAGTGGGGGCGTCTTCTTCAAACAGCGGCCAGTCGTCGTTCTCAAGCAAAAAGTGGCAGGGTTCCACCGGTCTGCCGTTGGCCAGCAGCACGGCTCGTTCCATCAGATTTTGCAGCTCGCGCACGTTGCCGGGAAAGTCGTACTGCTGCAGCCAGGCCACGGCGCTGTCAGAAAGCGGCGCAGCGGGCAGCTGATACTCGCGCGTATACATGCCCATAAAAAATTTGGCCAGCTGCAGCACGTCGTCGCCGCGCTCGCGCAGCGAGGGCAGCCGCAGGGGGATGACATTGAGCCTGAAGTACAGATCCTGCCGAAACTTGCCCTGTTTGACCCAGCCCTCAAGATCGCGGTTGGTGGTGGCAAGCACGCGCACGTCGACCTTGATGGTTTCCGTGCCGCCCACGCGGTCTATCTCGCCTTCCTGCAGCACGCGCAGCAGTTTGGCCTGCAGGGCCATGTCCATTTCAGAAATTTCGTCCAGCAGCAAGGTGCCGCCGTCGGCCAGCTCAAACTTGCCGGGCTTGCGGGCTATGGCTCCGGTAAAAGCGCCTTTNTCGTGCCCAAAAAGTTCGCTCTCAAGCAGATGCTCGGGCAAAGCGGCGCAGTTGACNGCCACAAAGGGCTGGTCGGCGCGTTTGCTCATGGCGTGCAGATAGCGGGCAAACATTTCCTTGCCTGTGCCCGACTCGCCGGTAATCAGCACCGTNGCGCGCGAACCGGCAACCTGCCGCGCCAGCTGCAGCACGCGGGCTATGGCCGGGTGCTCGCCCACGATGCGCGGGCCCGTGCCTTCTCCGGGGTGGGGTTTGTGACCCCCAAGGGTAGAAACCACAGGTACAGCCGCAGCCTTGCGTTTTTGTCCGGCTACGGCGGCAATGCGCTCCACATCAAGGGGTTCAAGCCAGTAGTCGCGCGCACCAAGGCTCAACAACTTTTCTGCTTCTTCAGCGCTGCCTTTGTCTGTGATAACTATGACGGGAGGAAAATTGGGGTCTTCCGCGCCCACGGCAAGCAGGTCTTCAACCCGAAAACCGGGTAATGATGGGCGCGAAAAAATAACATCAGGGCCGGATTTTTTTATAAATACAGACGCGCCCTTAAGATTTTCTGCAATGNCAAGCTCAAAACCCGCGTTGCGCAACGCAGGAAAGACGGCAGTAACAGCCGGAGCGGGGGTAAGAAAAAGCAAGCGGCGCGGTGACATAAGAATTTGTGTATCTTTTCGTGCTCCACAATGCAACCGCTTAAGCCCCAAAACAGGCTGTCTTCGGCCACTTGCGCTTTACATGAAACCCTGCGGCCTGCCTACGCCCAGCCGCTTGCAATGGCACCCATGCCCAGCAGGTTTTCGGCCGAGAGCCGCCACTGGGTCTGCATGAACGACTTGGCGCTCTCCTCCTGCAGCAGGGCGTCGGCGGAAGCCGTGCTGTCATCAAGGATGGAAGGATAATACGTAATAAAGCCGGGGTTATCTGGCATGCCGGGAATTACCACAAGAGTCAGACCGGACCCAGGCTCGTAATAGGTCATGATACTCCTCCTGCACGAAAAATACAGCCATTCTACACCCTACCTGGCGTTAAGCCAGACAAAAATACAACGCAGCTAACCACGTCAGTTTTTGTGCTTCTTTTTATGTTTTTCGGCTTTTTTTGCTGGCTCCGGGTTTTTTTCCTGCTGCGGTTGCTCCATCTGATCGGGCACGATGCTGTCCACAGTATATTCGGAAAACGTCTGCTCGCCCTTGAGCAGAGCCAGCTCCTGCGCCATAACCTTTTCAAAGGCGGGCATGGCGCCTCTGCTGACCGGCTCGCCACGCGGGTTAATGGCCTTGGCCGGGTTGATAAACCTGCCGCCCTGACGCAACCTGAAATCCAGATGCGGCCCCGTGGCCAGGCCTGTCATGCCCACAAAACCAATGACCTGCCCCTGACGTACCTTCTGACCGTTTTTAAGCCCTCTGGCGTAACCAGAGAGGTGCGAATACAACGATTCAAGACCCCCGCCATGGCGCACGATAATCTGGTTGCCGTACCCCCCGGACCAGCCGCGCTCCGTNACCACACCCTCGCCAACGGCCTTGACCGGCGTGCCTGTGGGGGCGGCGTAATCCACGCCTTCATGCGGCCTGCTATAGCCCAATATGGGGTGCAGCCTGCTGTTTGTAAAGCGCGAGGTCACGCGCGTAAAAGCAAGGGGAGCCTGAAGCAGCGACTTGCGGACATTTTCACCCTTGCGGTTGTAATAACTGGCGGCTCTGTTGCCCTCGCGGAACAGATAGGCCTCAAACATCCTGCCCTTGTTGGTAAAGTGGGCCGCTATGATGCGTCCATAGCCCTTGTATTCACCATCGCGGTAGCGCTTTTCGACCAGTACCGAAAAAGAGTCGCCTTCCTGCAGATCGCGGATAAAGTTGATTTCGGAGCCAAACAGTTCCGCCAGCCGCAGGGCCAGCTGCGGATTTTCACCGGCGTCGGCCACTGCCTGAAACAGATTGTCGTCGATGGCGGCGCTCACGCTGCTGAGCAGGGTAATATACTCGATGGTTTCTACCCGGGCCACCGGCTGCTCACTGCCCTCGACCACCAGCCTGCGGCGGCTGTCTATCTCGTATTCAAAGCGTTTTACCTTGCCCGTGGCCGCCTCGGTAACCACCACATAGGGCTGACCGTCGCGAAAAGCCCGCATGGAAAAAACCCGGCGGGCAGCGGTTATGTAATCCTGCACTGTCTGGCTGTCCGCGCCCGCAAGAATCTTGGTGACGGTGTCGCCTTTTTCCACAGTGCCCCTGACCACTTCTTCGCCTGGGGCGGCGCCTTCTTCATCCTGGGCAGCTGCGCCGGAGGTTTCCGCTCCCTCAGCAGACGGGGTTGCAGAGGCTGCCGGGGCGGCACTGACGCCATTGGCGGCCGACTGAGCTGCAGCGTTGCCGGAACCAGCAACCGTGCCGCTGTCGTCGCCTGCTGTCGAAGCTTCAGAGCTTGTCTGGGACGTTGCGCCGGTCTGCCGCTCTCCAAACGGTGGTAGCCCCCTGTGCCAGGCAAACAAACCAGCAAAAAGCAGAGCAATGACCGCGCCGACCAGACATAGTTTTTTTATCTGCAAAGACATGCCAAACATATACCTGCCGCGCTGTTCCTTGTCCAGCAAGCAGACTTGGGAGTGCAGGTTTTTCACAATTTTTCACAGGTAATGCGGCTCATTAGAGCGCCTATGCTGACAAGTGCGGCAGCAGAGCCTTCCTGACCGCCAAAAACAACTTTTTTGACCGGCGTTTCATGCCGGGTCACCCCCTGCGGCTTGCGGCACTTGTCTCATTTTAAGCTTTATGGTATGCATGTTCTTTGCTCCTTCATGGCGTGAACCGCGCCAAAACCGGCATGCAAGGCCCGTTGGCCCTGCCAGCAAAAACCGGTTGCCATGGCGCCATGCACGGAAGGAACTGTTATCCACAGGCCTATGGACAGGCCGCGCACACTATGCTGAAAAACGAGTTGCGGGACATACTGACGCGGCAAAAAGCCGATGACAGGGGAGACTGGCTGGAATCCCTTACCCTGCGTCACGAAGGCGACACGCTGAATGTCGGGTTTCCCCACTTTTATTTTGCCGTGTGGTTCAGTCAGCACAAGCGCGATCTTTTTGAACAGGCGCTTTCCTGCCGTTTTGCCGATGAAAGGCTTCCTCAAATTGTATACGAGCAGCCCGCGCTGGGTCATGTACAAACATGGTCGCTGCAACATGCGGGGCAGGAAGCCCCAGGCCAACACGGCGCTAACACGGCGGATCGACCTGTCGACGCTTCAGCCCACGGAAATGAAAACGACGCCTTTACAGCCTTTATTGCCAATGCAAAAAACTCCTTTCCCCTGGCTGCCGCCAAGGAGATAGCGGAGCAGCGCGCTGGCGTGACCTACAACCCGTTTTTGCTATGCGGGCGCAGCGGCACAGGCAAGAGCCACATTCTGCGATCCATGGCCTCAACGCTGCAGCAGAGCCAGGCTGGCAACCGCGTCATCATTGCCCCGGCAGCACGTTTTTGCGCCGACAATCCCGCCTGGGTACGCCATCCGGAACTTTTCTGGCAGCAGTGGGATGTGCTGCTGCTGGACGACATACAGGACCTTGCCGGGCAGACGGCCTGGCAGCAAAAGCTTGTGGCATGCATGGACGCCTGCCCGCCATCGACCTCGCCGGGGCGCAGGTCGGGGCAGATGGTATTTGCCTGCACGGGCCAGCCCCAGGCGCTCAAGACCCTGGACGAGCGCCTGCGCTCGCGGCTTGAAAGCGGCCTCGTGGTGGAACTCATGGAACCTGACCTTGACGTGCGCATGCGCTACCTGCAGGCCACATGCAAGGAAAGGAACATGAACCTTTCACGCGATCAGTTGCTGTTCATAGCGCAGCGCTGTTCACAGTTTCGCCTNCTGCAGGGCCTGCTGATCAAGGTNGCGGCTTTTTGCTCTGTGACAGGCTGTGAACTGTCGCAGGCAGATCTTGAAAACATCGTCCGCACGGGCGTGGCCGACAAAACGCCAGGCTGCCTTGAAATTCTTGGCGAAGTGGCGCGCACCATGAACTTGCGGGCCGAGGACGTACTTGGCGGCAAACGCCGCCCTGACCTTGTGCTGGCCCGTCAGGTCGCCATGTATATCTGCCGGCGCAAGCTGGGGCTTTCATACCCTGAACTAGGGCGGGCTTTTGGCGGTAAGGACCATAGTACTGTCATCCATGCTATTAAAAAGATTAAGAAATTTCTAGTTAGTGACAAAGCGCTCCAGCAGTTAGTGGCGGAACTGGAGCTTAAGACACAATAGCGCCCCGCAGCCGGGGTAAAACCACTGGGCAATGTCACCGGCGTTTCCTGCGAAGGCACTGGAATGTTCAAAAAAATTTGAATAAAAAAAACATGTTACGCAGCTTAGACACATAGTTACAGACGTCTATAATAGTAAGGAAAAAGCATATGAAACTTACTGTAAACAAAGAGCAAATCATCGAAGGCCTGCTGAAGGCGGCTGCCATCATTCCCGCCAAGGCAGGTGCGCAGTATCTGCGCTCCATCTGGCTCAAAGCGGAGGAGGGCAGTCTTTCCGTCATGTCCACCGACGCCAACATAGAATTTACCGGTCGGTATCCCGCCGAGGTAGCCAAGCCTGGTCTTATAGGCGTGCAGGGCAGAGCCTTTGTGGATCTGGTGCGTCAGCTGCCCACAGGCGTTCTGCACCTCACGCTTGACGAGGCTTCGGGAAATCTGCTGATTGAACAGGGCCGCCGTACCTACAAGCTGCCAGTGAGCGGGGCGGAGTGGTTTCAGAATTTTTCCGCTTTTCCCGCTGAGGAGGCGGTCACCTGGTCGGGCGACTTTTTACAGGACGTGCTGGACAAGGTGGCCTTTTGCATCAGCGACGACGACGCCATGGACGCCATCGCCTGCCTGTGCATGAAGCCGCGCGGCAACGGACGCATTGACGTGTGCGGACTCAACGGGCACCAGTTTGCCCTGGTGTCGTTTACCCACGACGAACTGGCGGAACGTCTGCCTGAAGCTGGCATGCTGATTCAGAAAAAATACCTGCAGGACATCAAAAAATGGCTTGGCGTGGATGAGATAGAGCTGAACATCACCGACAAGCGTCTGTACCTGCGCAGCCTGGACGGTGCCGAGACGCTCAGCCTGCCGCGTGCGGCTCACGAATACCCCGACTACAACATTTTTATGAGCAAGCTGGCCAGCGAAGACATGCACCCCATGACGCTTGCCCGCAAAGAAGCCATTGAGGCGCTTGGGCGTATCCTTATTTTCAACACCGAGAGCGACCGCTGCACCTACATGGATCTGACCGCAGGCGAGGCGCTGCTTTCCGCCCAGGGGCAGGATGTGGGCTCCGCCAACGAGAGCCTTGAAGTAACCTATAACGGCGATATAAAACGCATTGCCTTCCCCACACGCAACCTGCTTGACGTGCTGGGACACTTTGTTTCGGCAAAGATAGACATGATGCTTACCGGTTCTGAAGGCCCCTGCGGCATACGCGGCGCCGACGACACTGAGTACACGGTCATTATCATGCCCATGAAGGTTTCTGAAACGACCTATTATAGCGAGGAAGACGTTTAATGGCTCCTGAAACCGGCAACGGCGGGTACAACGCCTCTTCCATTACCATTTTGGAAGGCCTTTCGGCCGTGCGCAAGCGCCCGGCCATGTACATAGGCTCCACTGACGCGCGCGGCCTGCACCACCTGGTATACGAGGTAGTGGACAACTCCATCGACGAAGCCATGGCTGGCTTCTGTTCGCGGATAACGGTCATTTTGCACGCCGACAACAGCGTCACAGTACGTGACGACGGCCGAGGCATACCTGTCGACATTCACCCCAAGGAAGGCGTGCCCGCCGTGCAGGTGGTCATGACCAAGCTGCACGCCGGCGGCAAGTTTGATAACTCAAGCTACAAGGTTTCCGGCGGGTTGCACGGCGTTGGCGTGTCGTGCGTCAATGCCCTTTCAGAAGAGCTTACGGTTACCGTCCGCCGCGACGGCAAGCGCTACCGTCAGCATTACGCGCGTGGCGTGCCGCAGGACAAGCTGGTTGTCATCAGCGAAAGCTATGTGGAAGGTCACGGCACCACAGTGCGCTTCAAGCCCGACGAAGAAATTTTTGAGGTGCTTGAGTTTTCATATGAAACATTGAAAAAGCGCTTTGAAGAGCTGGCCTACCTCAACAAGGGCCTGACCATCGAGTGCATTGACGAGCGCATCGGCGAGACTCATGTTTTCCACGCCGATGGCGGCATACGTCAGTTTGTGGGCGACCTCAATTCGGGCGAGCAGGGCATTCACCCCATTATTTTTGGCGAAGGCGTGGTCGAAAACGTCACCGTTGACTTTGCCCTGCAGTACAACGCCGGGTACAAGGAAAACATTTTTACCTTTGCCAACAACATCCGCACCAAGGAAGGCGGCACCCACCTTGTGGGCTTTCGCACCGCGCTGACCCGCGCCATCAACGGCTACATCAAGGGCCAGCCGGACCTGGTCAAAAAGATGAAGAACACCTCCCTGTCGGGCGACGACGTGCGCGAGGGTCTTACCGCCGTTATCAGCGTCAAGCTGCCTCAGCCGCAGTTTGAGGGGCAGACCAAGACCAAACTTGGCAACAGCGAGATAGCCGGTCTGGTGGCTGGTGTTGTTTACGACCGCCTTAACGTCTATTTTGAAGAAAATCCCAAGGATATACGCCTTATTATCGACAAGGCCGTCGATGCCTCACGTGCCCGCGACGCCGCCCGCCGCGCCAAGGAGCTTGTGCGCCGCAAGGGCGCGCTTTCTGACAACGCGTTGCCCGGCAAACTCGCCGACTGCCAGAGCAAGGACCCTATGGAGTCTGAGCTGTTCATCGTCGAAGGTGATTCGGCAGGTGGTTCGGCCAAGCAGGGGCGCAACCCCAAAAATCAGGCTATCCTGCCCCTGCGCGGCAAGATTCTGAACACGGAGCGCACCCGCTTTGATAAAATGCTGGCCAACAAGGAAGTAAAGGCCCTCATCACCGCCATGGGCGCGGGCATCGGCGAGGAAGACACCGACCTTGACAAGCTGCGCTACCACAAAATCATCATCATGACAGACGCCGACGTGGACGGAGCGCACATCCGCACCCTGCTGCTGACCTTTTTCTTCAGGCAGTATCAGGAGATGGTGGAGCGCGGCTTTGTCTACATCGCGCAGCCGCCTTTGTACCGCGTGCACAACTCGCGCATGGAAAAGTTCATCAAGGACGACCCTGCGCTCAACGAGTTTCTGCTTACCCGCGTCAGCGAGGATGTGACCGTGGTTGCCGCCAGCGGCAAGGAATATACGGGCAAAGAGCTGATCAACCTCATGGAGCACATTGAAAAGCTTGAAAACCGCGTCAACGATGCCGAAATGGCGGGCACCCCGCGCGATCTCTTTATGGCCCTTGTTACCTATGCAAAGCAGATTGACGCGCAGAGCCTCGAAAACCAGGATAACGAACTGACCGGGTGGCTCAACGGGCACGGCTATATGCTGACCCTTGAGCGGGAAAAGAACGAGGACGAAGAGGAACGTCTGTTTGCGGTATTTGAAAATACCGGTGGGCACCATACCCGCAGGGGCATGGAATTTTTCTCTTCGCGCCTGTACCGGCAGACCTGGCAGCTCTTTGACGAGCTGCGCTCGCAGTGCGGGTCGTTTGCCTTTACCCTGCGCCGCAAGGACGGCGATGTCGCCGCCGAGGATATATTTACGCTCATGCGCATGGTGTTTGACGAAGCCCGCAAGGGCATCAACATCCAGCGTTACAAAGGTCTTGGTGAAATGAACCCCGACCAGCTGTGGGTAACGACCATGAACCCCGAAAACCGCGTGCTTCTGCAGGTTTCGGTGGAAGACGCCAACGAGGCCTCCGATGCCTTTGTTGAGCTGATGGGCGACCGCGTGGAGCCGCGCCGCGACTTTATCGAGCGCAACGCCCTGGCTGTTCAGGATCTGGATATCTAGGCGTCAGGGCGTGCATAACCTGCCCGTCGGCGGGCAGATATGCGTGCGCCTGTGTATGTTTTTTACTTACCTGTGTGGGCAACTGACGGTTTGAACGTACTTTTGCCGCACAACATATAAAAAGGGGTTTCAGCGGGGCGTAGCCCACTGAATACCGGGGGCCTGCCCTCCGATCCCNAAAATAACAGCAGCGAGGCCCGCAGTGGCAGACATGCAGTCGCAGATAAGCATAGAAAAAGAACTCCGCAAATCGTATCTGGAGTATTCCCTTTCGGTCATCATCGGGCGCGCCATCCCTGACGCGCGCGACGGCCTTAAGCCGGTGCACAGGCGTATTCTTTTTGCGCAGTACGAGCTTGCCAACAACTATAACCGTCCGCACAAAAAATCCGCGCGTATCGTCGGTGATGTCATCGGTAAATATCACCCGCACGGCGACTCTGCCGTGTACGACGCGCTGGTGCGTATGGCGCAGGAATTTTCCATGCGCGATCCGCTGGTGGACGGGCAGGGCAACTTTGGTTCCATCGACGGCGACGCCGCAGCTGCCATGCGTTATACCGAAGTGCGCATGTCCAAGCTTGCCCAGGAGTTTTTGAACGACCTGGACAAGAATACCGTGGACTTTCGTCCCAACTACGACAATACCCTGCAGGAACCCACGGTCATGCCGAGCAAGGTTCCCAATCTGCTGCTCAACGGCAGCTCGGGCATTGCCGTGGGTATGGCCACCAACATTCCGCCCCATAACCTTGGCGAACTGTGCGACGCCCTGCAACTGCTGCTTGATAACCCGCAGTGCAGCGTCGACGAGCTTATGGAATATGTGAAGGGGCCGGACTTTCCCACCCGTGGCTTTGTGTACGCGGGCAAGGGTCTGTACGACGCCTACCACACCGGGCGCGGCACCGTTAAGGTGCGTGGCCGTCTGGATTTGGAAGAACGCAAAAAGGGCGCGCAGAGTATTGTCATTCGCGAGATCCCCTTTGGGCTTAACAAAAGCTCGCTGGTGGAAAAAATCGCGGCTCTGGTCAATGACCGCAAGATCGACGGCATCACCGACCTGCGCGACGAATCTGACCGCAAGGGCATCCGCGTGGTTATCGACCTCAAGCGCGGCACCATCCCCGACATTGTGATCAATGCCCTGTACAAGTTTACGCCGCTTGAAACGAGCTTTGGCATCAACATGCTGGCCGTGGTGGACAACCGCCCCCAGCTGCTTACCCTCAAGACGGCGCTTTCGTGCTTTGTGGATCATCGGCGCGAGGTGGTCATCCGCCGCACGCGTTTTGACCTTGAAAAGGCCGAGGCCCGGGCGCACATTCTCGAAGGTCTGCGCATCGCCATCGACAATATCGACGAGGTGGTGGCCCTTATTCGCGCTTCGGCCAACCCGGAAGAAGCCCGTAACGCCCTGATGGAGCGGTTTACGTTTTCAGAGCTGCAGGCCAAGGCCATCCTTGATATGCGCCTGCAGCGCCTCACCGGCCTGCAGCGCGAAGAACTGATGAACGAATACAAGGACCTGCTGCAGAAAATTGAATTCTATCGCTCCATCCTTGAAAATTCCGAAGTGCTGCGCGGCGAGCTCAAGCGCGAGATCGCCGAGATACGCGACAACTTCGCCACGCCCCGCCGCACAGAAGTGCTGCGCGAAGCCCTGAGCGACATTGATATTGAAGACCTCATCCCCGACGAGGAAGTGGTCATTACCCTGTCGCGGCGCGGCTACATGAAGCGCACCGGGCTTGAAAACTACCAGCAGCAAAAACGCGGCGGCAAGGGCATTGCCGCACTGCATACCTCGGACGACGACTATGTGCAGGAGTTTTTGACCACCACCAATCACCAGTACCTCTGCCTGTTTACCAACAAGGGCCGCATGCACCAGCTCAAGGTGCACCAGGTGCCCGAGGGCAGCCGTACGGCCAAGGGCGTGCATATCAACAACCTGCTGCCGCTTGAGGAAAACGAGTGGGTGACGACGGTGCTGGCACTGCGCGAATTTGCCGAGGACAAGTTCTTTTTGTTCATCACCAAGCGGGGCATGATCAAACGTTCGTCCGCGTCGCTGTACGCGCGTTGCCGCAAGACCGGGCTCATGGCCGTGGGCCTGCGCGAGGACGACGAGCTTGTGGTTGTGCGACCCATCCGCGACAACAGTCATGTTGTGCTGGCCACGGCCGACGGCTTTTCCATCCGCTTTGCCTGCAACGACGTGCGCCCCATGGGCCGCGTGGCTACGGGCGTCAAGGGCATTGCCCTGCGCAGGCAGGACTTTGTGGTGGCCGCAGTCATCACCAAGGACATTGACCTGACCACAGAGATAATGTCCATCTCGGCCAACGGTTACGGCAAGCGCACCAGCGTCGACCTGTACCGCCTGCAGTCGCGCGGCGGCAAGGGCATCATCAACTTCAAGGTGACGGGCAAGACCGGCCCCGTTATCGGCGCCATGCCCGTGCGCGACAACGACGGCCTCATTCTGTTGACCTCGTCCAACAAGATCGTGCGCATTGGCGTTGACGATGTGCGCAGCAAGGGCAGGGCAACCATGGGCGTTATGCTTGTGCGCCTTGACGAAGGCGCGCACGTGGTGGGCTTTGACCGTGTGGACGAGGGCGGGCAGACCGGCAGGGACGCCAACGCTGAATTGGACGGCGACGACTTTGCCGGGGTTTCTTCCACGCCCGCCGTTGTTGAGCCCGAAGTGCCCGGCAGTGATGCCGCAGACGACGACGGCGAGGAATAAAAACGACTGATGAAAATACTGCGGCGGGTTTGCGGCAAGGCTCTGCCCCTGTGTCTGTTTCTGTTTTTTGCGGGCTTTTTGTGCGCTTGCAAAGACCAGAACCTCGTGGGCGACGATCTTTCCGCTGCCCGTACCGCGGTATCTTTACGCGACTGGTCACTTGCCGAAAGGCTTTTGGAGCGTTATCTGCGTGAGGCACGGGACGCTGACCTGCGCTGGGAGGCGTGGCAGCAGCTCCTGGTGGTGCTCAACGCCGCCGGGCAGGAGCCGCGTACAACGCTTGAGTATCTGGAAACCATGCTGGCGGAATTTGCGGACAACGACGCCAGAAGCGCCGTTATCCTGCGCCGTATGGGCGAGGTAAACGAGGGCATGCGCCGTTATGGTCGTGCGGCCGACGCCTGGAACGCCTACATAGGCCTTGGCGGTCTGTCCGCCGAGCAGACGGTGGACGGCTACCGCAGGCTTGCGGCCATGCAGTTTAATTTGCGCCGTTTTGACGCGGGGGAGGATACCCTCCAGCAGTGTCTGGCCCTGCCCCTTGCCGACCATGATAAAATAATGTGCATGTACGACCTTGCCGACCAGAACATGGCGAGGGAGCGCTGGCAGGAGGTTTCCGACCTTTGCCAGCAGATACTGGACAGCGACCCTGACAAGACCCTGCGCGGTCTGGCGGGGTATTTGCTGGCTGATGCCCTTGAGCAGCTAGGCAAAGGCAAGGAAGCCCTTAAAAACTTTGAACTGGCCCGCGACGATTATCCCAATCCGTCGGTCATTGATAATCGCATTGCGCATTTGCGCAAAAAACTGAAGAAGTAAGGCCTATGATCAAGCACGAATGCGGCGTATTCGGCATTTACGACCATGAAGAAGCGGCTCGTCTGGCTTATTTCGGTTTGTACGCACAGCAGCACCGCGGGCAGGAAAGCGCCGGCATTGTCACCTTTGACACGGACGGCGTGCACGAACACAAGGGCATGGGCCTTGTGCCGGATGTTTTTTCTGAGGCGGATCTCAAGGCGCTTACCGGCAGAACGGCCATCGGGCATGTGCGCTATTCCACCACCGGGCGCTCCTCGAGCAGCAACGCCCAGCCTTTCCTTGCCCATTTTAAGGGGCGGGACGTGGTGCTTGCCCACAACGGCAACCTGGTCAACGCGGCCCAGCTGCGCGAAGACCTGGAGAACGAAGGGGCCATTTTTTCCACCAGCAACGATACAGAGGTGTTCATGCACCTGCTGGTGCGCGCTCTCAGGCACAACGACCTGCCCGGCGCGGTCAAGGAGACCTGTGCGCGCGTGCGTGGGGCTTACTGCTTGCTGGTGATGGTTGATGGCGTCATGGTTGCGGTGCGCGACCCGCACGGTTTTCATCCGTTGGCCTTCGGGCGCATGAACGGCAGCCCCGTGTTTGCCTCCGAAACCTGCGCCTTTGACCTGCTTGAGGCCCAGTTTGAACGCTCGGTTGAGCCGGGCGAGATGCTTATTGTCAACGGCAACAGCGTGCGCAGCGACTATCTTTTGGGTCCGCTGCCCGAAAAGCCGCGCCAGTGCATCTTTGAACTGGTATATTTTGCACGGCCCGACTCGTACATTTTTGACGAGCAGGTGTACCTGTGCCGCAAAAAAATGGGCTGGAACCTGGCTGACGAATCGGCCCCTGACGTGGACTCCGTCATGCCTTTTCCCGATTCGGGCATTTACCCCGCGCTTGGCTTTGCGCAGCGCTCTGGGCTGCCCTACGAGCACGCCATGATACGCAACCACTATGTGGGGCGCACGTTTATTCAGCCTTCGCAGAGCATGCGCAGCTTTGGCGTGCGGGTTAAGATCAACCCTGTGCGCGAGATGATCAAGGGCAAACGCATCTGTATTATCGACGACAGCATTGTACGCGGCACCACCATGATGACCCGCGTCAAAAAGCTGCGCGAGCTTGGCGCCAAAGAGGTGCACATCCGCATTTCAAGTCCGCCGGTCAAGTTTCCCTGCTTCTACGGCATAGACTTTTCTTCACGAGGCGAGCTTATTGCGGCTCAGCACAACCTGCAGGAAATAACCCGCAAGCTCGATGTGGATTCGTTGCATTACCTCAGCATCGGCGGGCTGCTCGGCTCGGTGAGCAAGCCGCAGAATTACTGCATGGCCTGCTTTACAGGCGACTACCCCGTGCCGTGCGACGAATGCACCGGCAAATTCAGCCTTGAATCTGCCTGCGCCAAAAGGTAGACCATTTTCTTGCGCTGCCTTTTCTGAAGGCGGACAGTCTTATATGAGGAAGCCATGAGTATCGCACGTATCAAGGGTTTTGCGGACATGTTTCCGCCTGACAGCGACCAGTTTACGCGCATCGAAAACACCGCGCGCGGCGTTTTTGGGCGCTACGGTTTTGTTGAGCTGCGCACGCCCCTGCTGGAGTTTACCGAGCTTTTTTGCCGCTCTATTGGCGAAGAAACCGATGTTGTGCAAAAGGAAATGTACACGTTTCCTGACCGCAAGGGGCGCTCGCTCACCCTGCGGCCCGAAGCCACGGCTGGCGTCATGCGGGCCTATATCGAGAGTGGGCTGACCAACCGCGAGGCTGTAAGCCGCCTGTTTACCACTGGCCCCATGTTTCGCTACGAGCGCCCGCAGAAGGGCCGCATGCGTCAGTTCCACCAGATTAACTGCGAGTGCCTTGGCAGTCATAGCCCCATGGCCGACGCTGAGCTTGTCAGCATGCTGCTGCGCTTTTTGTCCGATCTGGGTCTGACCGACCTCACGCTCAAGATCAACTCGCTCGGCTGCGCAGAGTGCCGACCAAAATACAAGGCGGCCCTGCTCACATATCTTGCCGGGGTGGATAAAAGTCTTCTTTGCCCCGACTGCGCCCGCAGGGTTGAGACCAACCCGCTGCGCGTGCTCGACTGCAAGCAGCCTGGCTGCCGCGCCATTACAGACAACGCTCCCAAGCTGCTCGACTACAATTGCCCTGACTGCCGTGCTCACTTTGATACCGTGCTGCAGCTGCTTGACGGGCAGGGTCTGCCCTATGAGCTAGACCACAGGCTTGTGCGCGGCCTTGATTATTACTGCCGTACCACGTTCGAGGTGGTGAGCGGCAGCATTGGCGCGCAGGCTGCGGTGGCAGGCGGCGGCAGGTATGACGGGCTTGTGAAGAGCCTTGGCGGTCCCGACGTGCCCGGTGTTGGCTTTGCCTGCGGCATGGAGCGCCTTGCGCTCATGATGGGCGACGGCGGCGCGGCCGCAGCCGATTTTTATCTTGTCGCCATGGACCAGCAGNGCAGAACCCAGGGTTGGCAGCTTGCCCAGAAGCTGCGCAACGCCGGGCTGAGCGGTGAAATGAATTTCAGTGAAGGCGGTTTTAAAAGCCTTATGCGTCAGGCTGGCAAGTCGGGCGCGAGGTATTGTCTGATCATCGGCCCCGATGAAGCCGCCCAGGGCGCAGTGGTCGTTAAAAACCTTGAAAGCGGCGAGCAAAGCTCCATGCCGCAGACAGGTGTACTCCAATTCTTGCAAACGGGAACCAACAATGACTGAACAGATGCAGACGCAGGACGCGCAGCAGGACGTGCAGCGCGAACACCAGAAATTCGTCACTGAGCTTGGAGACTGGCGGCGCAGCCATTCCTGCGGCCAGCTGACCATCAACAATGATGGTGAAGATGTTTGCCTGATGGGTTGGGTGCAGTATCGCCGCGACCACGGCGGTCTTATCTTTGTGGACCTGCGCGACCGTGATGGTCTTACCCAGGTTGTTTTCAGCCCCGACATCGCCCCGGCTGCCCACGAAAATGCCCATATCCTCCGCTCCGAGTATGTCCTCGCGGTAAAGGGCAAGGTGCGCCCGCGTCCTGACGGCATGGTCAACACCACTATGGTTACCGGCCAGATTGAGATTGTGGCTTACGAATGGAAGCTGCTCAATACTTCAAAAACGCCGCCTTTTCCCATTGAGGACCGTACCGACGCCGGTGAAAACCTGCGTCTTACGTGGCGTTATCTTGACCTGCGGCGTCCGCGCATGCAGGCCAACCTGCGACTGCGCCACAAGGTTTCGCAGGCAGCCCGTCGTTTTCTCGACGACAACGGCTTTACGGAAGTGGAAACTCCGGTGCTCACCAAGTCCACGCCTGAAGGCGCGCGCGACTTTNTGGTGCCCAGCCGCCTGAACAATGGCGAATTTTACGCCCTGCCGCAGTCCCCTCAGCTTTTCAAGCAGCTGCTCATGGTGGCAGGCATGGACCGCTACTTCCAGATCGTGCGCTGCTTCCGCGACGAAGACCTGCGCGCCGACCGTCAGCCCGAGTTTACGCAGGTCGACCTTGAGATGAGCTTTGCTGATGAAGAGCAGGTCATGACCATTGCCGAAGGCCTCATGGCCCGCGTGTTCAAGGACGTCATGGGCAAGGATCTTTGCCTGCCGTTCCCGCGCATGCCCTGGGACGAAGCCATGGCACGCTACGGCGTGGACAAGCCCGACACCCGTTTTGGTCTTGAGCTTGTTGACCTTACCGACATTGTACGCGGTTCGGGTTTCAAGCTTTTTGCCACGGCGCAGCTGGTCAAGGGTATGAAGGTTCCCGGCGGCGAATCCATGACCCGCAAGGAAATTGACGCCTTTACCGAGTTTGTGAAGATTTACGGCGCCCAGGGTCTGGCCTGGATCAAGATCAAGGCCGATGAATGGCAGTCGCCCATAGCCAAGTTTCTCTCTGACGCGGAGCGCAAGGGCATTGCCGATGCGCTGGACCTCAAGGTCGGGGATATCGTCTTTTTCCAGGCTGGCGAGCCAGCCATGGTCAACGCCGCTCTGGGCAACCTGCGCGTGCACCTGGCCAACCACCTCAAGCTGATACCCGAAAACAGCTTCAACTTCTTGTGGGTTACGGACTTTCCGCTTTACGAATACGACGAGGAAGACAAGCGCTACGTGGCCTGCCACCATCCCTTTACCTCGCCCGCGCCCGGCCATATGGAGCTGATGATCACTGACCCGGCCAAGGCCCGCGCCCGTGCTTACGACATGGTGCTCAACGGCTGCGAAGTGGGCGGCGGTTCCATCCGCATCCATTCGGGCGAGGTGCAGCGGCGCATGTTTAAGGCCCTTGGCTTTACGCCCGAGCAGGCCGAAGAGCAGTTTGGCTTTCTTATTCAAGCGCTTGACCTTGGCGCACCGCCGCACGGCGGTTTGGCCTTTGGTCTTGACCGTCTGGTCATGCTGCTTTCGGCTTCGCCCAGCATCCGTGACGTTATTGCCTTCCCAAAGACGCAAAAGGCTACTTGTCTCATGACCGACGCGCCCGCTGGCGTTTCGTCGCGTCAGTTGAGGGAGCTGGGTTTGCGCTTGCGCGAAGTGCCCGCAGCGGAGCAAAAAAAGGACGGCGCAGCAGCCGACAAACCATAGGGGGCGAACCCTGCATGATTCTTGATATTGTCGTCTACCCTGATCCACGGCTCAAAGAGGTTTGCAAACCTGTTGGCGAGATAACGGACGAAATTCGCCAGCTGGCCGCAGATATGCTTGAGACCATGTATGCAGCGCCTGGCGTTGGGCTTGCCGCCCCTCAGGTGGGCCGCAACATCCGCATGCTTGTTATGGATCCTGCCATGCAGGATGAGGAAAAAAATCCACGGGTGCTTATCAATCCTGTGCTGACCCTCTCTGGCGAGAAGGTTGTCAGCGAGCAGGAGGGCTGCCTCTCGGTGCCCATGAACTACCGCGCGGATGTACCCCGAATGAGCAATGTGCACCTGCACGCCTTGGATCTGGACGGCAATGTTATCGAAGAGGATCTTGAAGAGTTCCCTGCCATTATTCTGCAGCATGAATTCGACCATCTGGACGGCATACTGTTTATCGACAAGATCAGCCGCCTGCGCCGCACCCTGTACGACAGCAAGGTGAAAAAATGGCTCAAACGCAAAAATGCCGCATAGTATTTATGGGAACGCCCGAGTTTGCCGCCGCCAGCCTGCAAAGGCTGGCGGCCTGGCCTCGTGGCGAAATTGTGGCTGTGTACACCCAGCCCGACAGGCCAGCGGGGCGCGGGCACAAACTTGCGGAATCACCCGTTAAAAAGCTTGCGTTGCAGCTGGGCCTGCCAGTTATGCAGCCCGCCAGTCTCAAGACCGCAGAGGCGCAGGCCGAGCTTGCCGCCTTTAAGCCTGATCTGCTCGCTGTCGCAGCGTACGGGCTTATTTTGCCAGATGCTGTGCTTGCCATGCCGACTCTGGACGCCGTCAATGTGCATGCTTCGCTGTTGCCAGGCCTGCGCGGCGCAGCGCCCATACAACGTGCTGTGATCGACGGCTGGCAGCCCGGCGCGCGCGCNGGNATTTCCATTATGCGCATAGCGAGCAAGCTTGATGCTGGCCCTGTGTTTGCCACTGATGGTACTGTCATAGGCGAACACACTGCCGGTTCGCTGCACGACGCACTTGCGGGTATCGGTGCGGAGCTGCTGGTGAGAGTTGTTGACGATATCCTTGATGGCAAGGCCAGGGCGGTAGAGCAGGACGACGCGTTGGCCACCTATGCGCCAAAAATTTCCAAGGAAGATGGTTTTATCGACTGGACGCTGCCTGCTGCCGAGGTTCATGCCCGGGTGCGCGGCGTCACCCCCTGGCCGGGTGCGCGGACGGTTTTGGAAACCGCCGGGCCTGACGACAACCCGCGTCAGTCGCTTTTGCTCATTCTAGCCCCAGGGCGTATTGGCGAACCAACAGGCAGTGCCGCGCCCGGCTCGCTGCGTGTGGATGCCGACGGCTTAAGCGTTGCCTGCGCGGACAAGTGGTATGAGTTTACCGCCGTACGACCTCAAGGTAAAAAGGACATGTCGGCCCGCGACCTGCTCAACGGAATTTTGCGGGGCCTGCCCAGGGGCATCGCCGGTCTGGCCAGAGCGCCAGTACCGGGCGAGTAACCCTTGCTGACACTTTTTATGTTTTTACTGAGGCTCTTTTGAGCCTCGTTTTTTCTTGTTTTGGCTCGTAGTTCATGCCTGCCTGCTGCGCTTCNCTGAGGGGCGTTTAAGGGCTTTTTTGACTATGCTCGCAGTTTTTCCCTGGCTGATGCAGCCGAGGCATCATGTTTCGCAAATCGCCCTTTTCATTACCCCCCGATCAGTACGGCGGCGCGCGCAAACGCGTTTTTATCGGGCTTATGCTTGCATCTTGCCTCTTGTCGTGCGCTGTTATTGCTTTTTTTCTTATTTTGCCGTGGGTAGGTTTTTTTTCAACGCAACACTGGCTGCCATCAGTTAGTATTACCGTTGGTTTTATTGTAATTTTTGCCATTTTGTGGCTGTGTATTATTCTTGTTTTTCATATTTATACTGGCAAAACCATGCCGGGTGTGGACAGCGTACGTCATGTTACTGTGCGTCTTTTTTTCCCACTTATGGAGTTACTTGCAAAACTTGTCNGTATTGATAGAGGCAAGGTTCGTCGGAGTTTCATCAAGGTTAACAACGAACTTGTGCTGGCCAGCGCGGTCACGGTACAGCCGCATGAACTGCTTTTGCTGTTGCCGCACTGCGTGCAACAGGCCCTTTGCCCGCAGCGTCTTGTTCACAACCCCGACAACTGCAGGCGTTGTGGTAAATGCCCCGTNGGCGGTCTGCTTGANCTGCGCGACAGGTACGGCGTACGGCTCGCCATTGCCACAGGGGGCACCATTGCCCGGCGAATAGTGGTTCAGACGCGGCCCCGTTGCATTATTGCCGTCGCCTGCGAACGCGACCTTACCTCCGGCATACAGGACAGTTACCCCGTAGCTGTCTTTGGTGTGCTCAATCAGCGCCCGCACGGCCCTTGCGTTGATACGCTTGTGCCCATGCCCGCGCTTGAAGATGCGGTTAAAATTTTTCTTGGCCTGACGCGTCGCGTCCAGCAAGGCAGGGTATGTAATGGGTAAGGCTTCGACAGCAGATAGCAGATTGTTTGCCTTGCAACGCAAGGTGCGCGCCCTCCCGTTTACAGCCCGCAACGTCGCCTTGAGCGCCTTGCTTTCAGTGGATGCTGGGCAAAGCGCTCAGCAGGCGTTGTCTCTTGCTTTTGGGCAGTCTTTTGCCGAGGGCGCGGACAAGTCCGCTGCTAGTTTGCCCACAGTGGAACGCAATTTGTGCTCGGAGCTTGTGTACGGTTATCTCCGCTCCGAAATCCGTATTGCGTTTGTGCTCGCGCAGGTTTTGCCTCGCCCGCAATCGCTGCCGCGTCCGTTGCTGCATGTGCTTGGTCTTGCCGTTTACTCATTGATGTTTCAGGACAGAATACCTGATCATGCGGCAGTTTTTAGCGCGGTGGAAACTACCCGCGCTCTCTACGGNTCTGCGCTTGCCAAGGTTGCCAATGGTGCTTTGCGCTCGTTGCAGCGACTTGCCGATGCGCCTTTGCAGACCGATTTTTATCTGCCTGGGGGGGTAGCGGTTGGGAGCGTCGAGCACCTTGCCCTGTTTTATTCCCTGCCGCTATGGATTGTGGGCCACTGGTGCAAGCGTTACGGGCNGCAAGCGGCGGAGCAGCTGGCCCAGCGTTCTTTTGCCCGNCCCTGGAGTGCTCTTAGGGTCAATGCCTGCCATGTGCTTGGCCATGATTTGCTGTCAGACCTGCTTGCGCAGGGCGGCACGCCGGTGGGGCAGTGGGGTGCCGCTTTTGCGCCGGGCAACCTGCCAGCACAGGCCTGCGGCAAGGCTTTAACCGATCTGCTGGCATGCGGGGCGGTGTCGTTTCAGTCCGCCGGGTCGCAGCTCGTGCTTGAAAAGCTTGGGCTTTATGATTGGAAGCGCCCGGTGTGGGATGTTTGCGCCGGGTTTGGCGGCAAGACTGTTGCGCTGCTCGAGCGGGAGGTTGCGGTTGCTTTTTCTACCGACCGCAACCTGCAACGCCTGACAGGCCTGCCAGGGCAGTGCGCACGTCTATTGTTGCCTTGCCCTGGCACTGCCCTGATAGACGCGGTTGCGCCGCCCTGTTCCGCCTGGGCCGGTCATATGCTGATTGACGTGCCCTGTTCCGGTCTGGGCGTGCTTGCCCGCAGGCCAGACATACGCCGCCGACCGCAACAGCAGGCTCTGGAGCATGAGCAGCTGCAAGGCCGCATGTTGGAGCGTCTGGTTGCCATGCTGCAACCCGGCTGTGAGCTTGCCTATATTACCTGCACGTTGCGCACGCAGGAAAATGAAAAACAGATACAGAAAGTTATGCGTAATGCGCCTGGTTTGCAGCTGGTGCGGCAATGGCAGACACCGCACGAACATCCATGGCTTGAAGGAATGTTTGGCGCGGTGCTGCGCAAACAGACATAAATAAAAAAGCGCAATGCGGTTACTGCCGCCTGCGCTTTTTTGTGGTTTTGCAATGCCTGCACGTGCCGTTTTTTTACGGCCAGCCAGTATTGTTCTGCTGGCTATTCTGCAGGGGTTTCCGTTGCATCCTGCACAGCGGGCAGCGAAACGCCCAGCTTGCAAAGCAGCATTTCAAGCTCTTCACGGCTTGCGTAGGCAAGCGCAATGCGCCCGCTGTTTTCGTCCCCGCTGACCTGTGTTTTGCAGCCCAGGCTTTCGCACAGGTTTTGCTGCAGGGTTTTGAACTGGGGGCTTTTTTTGCGAGGTGCTTTGGCCCGGGGCTGCGTGTTTGCTTCCTGATCTTCCCAGGGCAGTGTATTGTGACCGCGCCAGAAGGCTGCGGCGTCTTCCGCTTCGCGGACTGTCAGCTTGTGGCTGATTATACGCTGCCGCAGTGCATCTGAGGCCATGGCATTGTCGATGCCCAGCAGGCAGCGGGCGTGTCCGGCGCTGAGCAGGCCTGCCTGAATATCCGCCCGAGCGCTTGCGCTCAGCTGCAGCAATCGCAATGCGTTGGCGATTGCCGGGCGGCTTTTGCCAAGTCGCGTAGCCAGCTCTTCTTGCGTGAGCTCCAGAGCTTCTCTCAAACCCTGCAGGGCTTCCGCTTCTTCAATAGGGTTGAGGTCTTCGCGCTGCAGGTTTTCAATAAGAGCGGCGGCCATAACCTCTTTGTCGCTCAGTTCGCGCACAAAAACGGGAACTTCCGTCAGNCCCGCCATTTGCGCGGCGCGCCAGCGACGTTCGCCCGCAACTATCTGATAGGCGTCTGCCCCGTGGGGGCGTACCAGCAACGGCTGAATGATGCCTTGCGATTTGATGGAATCTGCCAGTTCGCGCAATGCGGTATCATCAAAATGTCTGCGGGGCTGGTTGGGGTTGGGCCGTAAGGATGTGACCGGCACAAGGTTAACTGCGCTTTCTTTCTCTTGCGGTTCCTGCCTTGGTGCCGAGCCGCCAAACAGAGCGTCAAGCCCTCTGCCCAATCCCTTGCTGCTGCTCATGTTTTCTCCTTCCGCATTTGGTCGTATGTTTGATATGCTTTTGCTGCCGCGCTGTGGTTTTGCGTTGTGTGCTGCCTGGCCTTCAAGCCGGCGCACTGGCGTGTTGCAGCGTTGTTTGTCTAGTGTGCCTGTATGTGTATCTGCGCATGTCTTGCTGTCATGCCGGGCTGTATGCGCGGTTTAACCCCATGGCTTGTCATGGCTTCTTGACATTTTCCCTTGGGGCGCGGCACGCTATGGGTTAGTATGGGCAGGGCAGGGCCGCTGTTGCTGTTTATGCCTCTTGCTGCCTTGCAACGCTCACGTTCTGCCTGGCATCNGGCTTTTGGCGCTTTTGCCGCAGGCGCAATGCTTTTTTGCAATTTTCAACGTGTTTGTTTTGGCTCCCAGCAAATACATTAAGGAACAAATATGCTCAACAATCCGCTACTTCAGTACGTTACCGACGCCAAGGGCAATATTGCTTCTGTTATTATTCCCTGGNCCTTGTGGGAAAAAATGGAACCAAAGGTCCGCAAGCTGCTGGAGGCGCAAACAACACCGCAAGAACTCACGCAGGCGCCCGGGCCTCTGGCCAACTTTGATGAACTCATGCAGCACTGGGATTTTAAATATCCCTATAGCCCCTCGGTTACATGTCCGCACTGTGCGGCAAGTGCCCTTGACTGGCGCAACGATCCCAACCAGTCGTTTATTTTGACTAACGCCAATATCGGCGGCCTGCTCGTTTTTCACTGCCGCAAGTGTGGCACCACTATCAGGCAAAAGCATTTTCACAATCACGTGGCTGTGGAGCATACCACGCCCAAGGATTAGTCGGGGCGTTTGCTGCCGTAGCCGTTAGCGGCTATTGAAGTACTGTGTTTTTTTTGCTGGGTCTGCGCAAAACAATTTCTTTTGCCAGGCCCAGATATGCTTCTGCGCCTTTGGATTTTATATCATAGTGGATGATTGACTTGCCGTGGCTCGGTGCTTCTGAGAGGCGCACATTGCGGGGAATGACCGTTTCAAACAGGTGCTCAGGAAAGCAGCGGCGCACTTCGTTTTTTACTTCGCGGGTCAGGCGGTTGCGCGTGTCGTACATGGTCAGGACAACGCCAAGTAGTGAAAGATCGGGGTTGAGGCGTTTTTTGACCTGCTCGTAGGTTTGCAGCAGTTTTACGATGCCCTCGAGCGCAAAAAATTCGCACTGCAGGGGAATGAGTAGCTCGCGCGACGCGCACAACGCGTTGAGGGTCAGCAACCCCAGTGAAGGCGGGCAGTCAAGGATGATGTATTCGTAGTCTTTGCGCACGCTTTTAAGGCACTCGTCCAAAAAAAATTCGCGAGCCATTTTGTCTACCAGCTCTAGCTCAACAGCCACAAGATTTGTGCTGGCGGGCAGAATATCCAANAACGGCGACCGGGTTTTTGCAATATTTTCTTTGAGTTTTTCGGGCTCATAAAAGGTGTTGTACAAATCGCCGTGCAGGTCTTCCTGGTGCAGGCCAATGCCGCTGGTGCTGTTGGCCTGAGGGTCGCAGTCCACAAGCAGAACTTTTTTTTCCATCACTGCCAGAGCGGCGGAAAGGTTGATGGCAGTGGTCGTTTTGCCGACCCCGCCTTTTTGATTGGCAATGGAAATAATACGCGCCATTGAGGCCTCCCAGTCATATTGACTGATTTTAGAGGAAGTTCTGCTTCAACCATTCCTTGCAAGTCAGGGAGCAGGTTCGTCAACGAGCATGAAATTTTTCATAGCAACAGTTNAACGCGCACTTGAATTTTAAAACTTCGTGTTTCACATGAAACATGACCTGGCGTGTTGCTGTACTGGGTTGGTTGTAAAAGAGCAGGCAGGGTGCGTCAAGATTAAAAGCATAAAAGTGTGAAGCTAACTTGCCCCACATAGCTAAACAGCGTAGTAAAAAAGCACAATTTCCAGGCTGGAGCTAATATGGAAACGACAAAAGTGCTGCTGGTTGATGACGAAACTGACGTGACGCGTATACTCTCCAAACGTCTGGGACGAAGAGGATACGAATGTCAGGCCGCTGCTAACGGTCAGGAAGCTGTAAACGCCATGGAGCAGTTTCCTTTTAGTGTGGTGATAATGGATGTAAAAATGCCGGTCATGGACGGCATGTCCGCACTGCAGGTTATCCACTCGCGCTGGCCAAAAACGCAGGTTATCCTGCTTTCAGGGCATGCAGACATGCAGCTGGCAGTGCAGGCCATGAGCGAGGGCGCCTTTGGGTACCTTATGAAGCCGGTTGACATTGACGAGCTGCTTTTTAAAATTGAAGACGCCACTACCCAGATTCGCCTTGAGGCGGAGCAGGGCTAGTAAACGTTACGTTAACAAGGACACCATATGTACAAAGGTAAAAAAATTGCCGCGGCTGTTGTTTTGGCATCTAGCATGGTTGTTGGTGCCGTGCCCGGTATAAACAACTCTGTGGCAAGCGCTGTTGAAATTACGGAAGAAAACCTGCCCCAGTTTCTCGAAAAACTGTTTCGTGAACGCCCTGAGCTAATAATGGACGTTTTGCGCAAGCAGAGCGAATCGGTGCTTGATATTGCCCAGCAGGGCTCAAACCTGCGCCGCCTGCACAGCCTTGAAGCCCAGTGGGCTGTAGACATGAAGATTAACAAGTCTGTCAAAACCGATGGCCGCCCGGTGATGGGGTCGCCCAAGGCAAAGGTGCGCATTGTGGCGTTCTCTGACTTTACCTGCCATTTTTGCCAGCAGGCCTCCAAGACTGTGGATGCCATTTTGAAAGAATACGGCAATGACGTGAGCCTTGTGTTCAAAAATATGCCGCTGGACGAAAAAGGGCCTGCCACCATCGCATCGGCGTATTTTGTGGCCGTGTCGCAGCAGAGTGAAGAAAAGGCCTGGCAGTTTTATAAAGCCCTGTTTGCCGACAGGGACAGGCTTATTGCTGAGGGCGAGGCCTTTTTGAAAAAAACGGCTGAAGACCTGCACGTGGACATGAAAAGGCTGGCCAAGGATGTGCACAGCAAAAAGGTCACGGACATTATTGCCGAAGACCAACAGGACGCCCAAAAACTGGGCATAGAAGGCACGCCGTATTTTCTCGTAAACAATCTTGTGGTGCGCGGTGCGCTGCCGCTTGACCTGTTTAAAAGCGCTGTGGACATGGCGCTGAAAAACAGCAAATAGCCTATGCGCCTACTGCCGGTCTGCAAAGCAGATCTGCCAGCAATTCTGGCCCTGCAAAAAACAGCGTTTGCCGATGAAGCCCGGCTGGTCGGCGATTGGAGCATTCCGCCGCTGACGCAAACGCTGAGCGAACTTGCCGAGGACTTACGCAAGGGCGTTATGCTCAAAGCGCTGAACGAGCGCAATGAGCTTGTGGGGACAGTGCGGGCGCTGACCGCAGGCCTCGGTGTGCATATCGGCAGGCTCGCGGTATTGCCTCAAGGGCGGGGCAGGGGCTATGGTTCAGCCTTGTTGCAGGCCATTATGGCCGCAACTACAGCCAGTAGATACGAGCTGTTTACAAGCTCGCAAAGTGAGAGCAATTTGCGGTTGTACCAGCGCTTCGGATTTCGACCTTTTAAAAGGACTCTGACCGCATCCGGCGTTGAGCTGATCTGGCTGGAAAAAACCGCAACCAGCAATGCCGGCAAGGACCGCAACTTCAAGACGGGGTAGGGCTCTGCCGCATGACCTGGTCAGTTGAGGCGGGTACGTTTTGCATGCCCCAACGGTGCGCAGGCCGTCCCAGGCAAAATTGTTTTTTATCAGGTTGCGGAATCAGGCATGGTTGCGCTGTTAAAACGCAAGAGTAAAAACGCAAAAAGCAGGTCGAGAGCGACCTGCTTTTTGCGTTGATGCCTGGGCACAAAAAACATGCAGTACGGTATTGCCGGGTTGTTACGGAAAGCCAACACCCCGAAAAGCATGCAGATAGGCCAATGCAAAGAATCCTTGCGCAACCCCGCAGATTGATGGTGCGCGGAGCGGTGCGCAAAGGCATGTGCCGTAAAAGGGAAGAATGGGTGCATAAGCGTCATGCGCCAGCCGCAAAAATATGCCCAGGCGAGCAGGCAGAGCTAATCTGCGTTGCCGCGATTGCGGATAACCCTGGTCATCCATGAGCGCAACTGGTCAAGATCAGCCTGTTGCGTTTTTTCGGAGGCGTCTAGCAGCGTACGCAGGTTGGCAACCTCCTGACGCAACTGACCCACCTCAGGCGCTGGCGTGGCGCCGGGGGCTGGCAAGCGCTGCACCACAAGCTGCAGCAGGTGGGCGATGCCCTCAATGGCGCTGGTTTGCCGCTCAAGAATCTGCAGGGCGGCAGAAGGAAAATACTCATTACTCACTGCAAAGTCGGCAACATCGCCGGCAGCGGCGGTGTCCGCAACCGCCACCGCGTTGCGGGGAAAACGTGCGGACAGGGCGTCCTCGACCGCAGCCGCCGTGCGTGACTTTTGCATTTGCTCAAGTATTGCGGAGATGACCTCTAGAGTTTCGCGACGGTAACGGCGTCTGCGTCCATCGCCAACGCTGGGTATAAACTGCGAAAAACGTTTGCAATAATAGCGGGTTGTGGATTCCGGCAAAGAAAAATGGCGCGAAATATCCGCAATACTTAACAGGCTTTCAGCTACAGCAGCCTTGCGTGCCATGTTTCCTCCCGTGCCGGGAAAAGAGCTTTGTTATGCAATCTGAGCAACGTACAGCCCGGCAAATTGAATAAAATGAGGGGAGTGGGCAGAATCGGAACTCAGCAACAAGGTGATTCCGATACAATTCTTGTTTGAAATACTCCAAACAAAATTTAATAGCAAGTCAGCAAACAGAAAAGGCGGTACAGACAAAGCCGATACCGCCGTATTCAGACAATTACGCTGTTGCGCTTTGGCGCTTATGCGAATCAGTAAACCACCCTGCGTACCGCCACAAGGCTGTTGCGCCAATAGGGAACATTCAGGCTTTCCACGCGCACGTTTTCGCCCCGTCGCGGGCTGTGGATAAACGAATTACCCCCGGCGTATATGCCGGTGTGCAGGCCGCGCGGGCCAGAACCCGTGCGGAAAACGAGTATATCGCCCTGCCGCGCCGAGGAAAGGGATACCTGTTGCCCCGCGCTGGCCTGATCAGACGTGATACGTGGAACCTTCAGGCCGTTTTGCCGGTACGCCCACCAGATAAGACCGGAGCAGTCAAAGCCCTTTTGGGGGGATGCTCCGCCAGCGCGGTATTTTTTGCCCATCTGCGTGTACGCTGTCTTAACGACCTTTTGGGCCGATTCGGGCGCTGGGCCGCCGTCGGGAGCAGACCGAAAAGCGCCGCAGGCCGTCAGAAGTACGGCGCAGACAAGCAATAAGGCCATATTGCGCCAGAGGCGCCAATTGAGTGTGCGCATTGCTGCTTCCATGCTGCAACCTGCTGTGTTTGCAAATAAATTTGCAAAGGTCAAAAATATAACACCATGCTCGCTGCATCAAGAGTAGCAAATAGCGTGCCTTGTGTGCGTACAAGGGGAGCTGGTGCGGTGTTTTTTGCTGATTGCCGCAACAAAAAAGCGCCGTGGTAATTCGGCGCAAACGGAACATGCAGCGCGGGGTTGAAAAAAGCCCCGCATGAACGGGGCTGTGGATTTGGATGTGCAATGGGAGCGGCCGGAGCCGCTCCCACCATGCATGTGCTGTTTTATTGCGCGGGTTTTGCCTCGGGCGTGACGCGGGTCTGGCCGTTCCAGACCTGATCCGCCTTGGGCAGAGCGGGCAGCAACTTGGTCCAGGGGTTCTTTTTGAGGAATTCCGGATCCTGCTGCAGCTTGCGGCTCATCTCAAGGATGGGCGGCACTGTTTCCTTGATGTCCCTGGAAAGCGGTTCGGCAATGCCGAATTCCGTGGCCTTGATGGCCAGATCCACAGCCTTCTGGCTGCATTCCATGGAGGTCATGAGGGTATCAAGGGTCTTTGCAGGGTTGTGGAAGCCAACGCTGTTTTCCGCCGAAACGTAGTCCCAGAACAGCTGACCCTTGCGCACCATCTCACGGGCTTCAGTCATCAAGGCATCGTAATCGGGCGAACGCTTGCCTTCATAGCCATTGGCGAGGCGTACGGCCTCGTGCGCCTTAACCGAGATTTCCTGAGCTTTGAGCAGCTGCTCGTAGGCCTTTTTCTGCGTGTATTCAACACGGCCGCGCAAGTAGTCGGCTGTCTTGTCCGCATGGCACTGCCTGCAGGCGCGCAGCTCGGGATCCTTGAGGGGCGAGGTCATCCAGTGGCTGGAAACCTTTTTGCCGCCTTCGCGCATATAGGGCATGTGGCAGTCGGCGCAAGCGACGCCAGCAGCCCCGTGCGGGCCGTCCTGGAACATCTCGTAGTCAGGATGCTGCATCTTGATCATGCCGACCTTTGAGGCCGCGTGCGTCCAGTCGACAAAAGGACCAGGCTTGCCGTCGGGGCCCTTGGCGCCGTGACCCTTGTAGTACTGGTACATATCCTCGGGGTTGAAGCCGTTGTCCCAGGGNAANACGGGTTTGGCGGCGGGGCCGTTGTCCTTGTGGGTAAAGTAGTATTCCACATGACACTGGGCGCACACGAGGCTGCGTTTCTGGTTGCGCGAAAGCTTGGCCCAGTCTTGCCCGCTGCGCTTCANCCAGTCCTTGAGCGGTTCAGAGTAGGGGCGCAGCTCCATGGTTGCCGGGTCGTGGCAGTTGGCGCAACCGATGGTTTCGTCCATGCCGTCAATCTTGTCCTTGCCGCGAAATTCGTTGACGTCTTTGGACCAGAAGCTGTCGCCGTACTGTTTGACCCACTCCATCATCTTGGGGGTTTTGCAGTTCCAGCAGGTGGCGGGCAGGCTACCCTTGCCGTCTGCGGCAAACCGGTTGATGCGGTCGATATTGACAAAATCCTCAATGGCGTAGGTGTGGCCGCGGGCTTCGTTGTACTCGTACATAAAGTGATAGCCCAGCCACAGGTTTTTCAGATAGGGCTGCGCGTGCTTGAAGCCAGCGGGCAGGGGGTTGACGTTATCGTTCTTGTGGTAGGGTATGGAACCCTTGTACTCGGTCATGACCGAGGTTTCGTTGTTCTTCATGTACGAGGCGTACTGCTGGGGAAATTCCTTTTTGAAAGCAGAAATACGGGTTTCGTTTTCAGGAATGCCGGTTTTGTACTTGGGGGCCGTGAGGTCAGTTGAAACATCCTGACAGCCCGTAAGCAAAACCACACCAAGCAGGGCCACCACTCCCAGGGCCTTGTGTATATTGCTCTTAGTCATTGGCTACCGTCCTTGTGCTTATAGGCATCATGCGCATATGGGCCATACCCCGGTGGCAATCCACGCAGTAGGGTTTGGCGTCCATGCTGGCCACATTGACATTGGTCTGGCTATGGCAGGCCATGCAGTTGGCATTAACCACATCCTTGGTCCGCACACTCAGAGGGCGCGGAATGTCGTGGCCTGAAACATTGCCGATAAAGTCACGTAAGCCTTCCTGGGCCTTGAACGGCAGCTTGACCAGCAGATTGTGCGGGGCATGGCACTCGTTGCACGAAAGCTTGGCATGCGAACCCATTTTTTGGGTTACGGCCGCTTCCTGCATTATGTGACAACTGGCGCAAAACGGTCTCTGGTCAGTTGTCGTCATGGCGTACGCAAGCACAGCCAAAAGCACCATTCCCGCCGCAACGCCGCCCAACAGCACCTTAAGCCATGGTCCATTGCGGGGTGTTCCCATAGAGCCTCCTTAACTCGCTCCTTGCGTGTCGCCCCAATGGCGGCAACCCCACTAAAAGAACAAGAACCGTACCAAAATGCGCAAATAAATTAAAAAAATAATAAATAAATAAATTGGCATATTAGATAACACTAAAGAAAAAACAGTGATTCTTGTCACAGAAAAAATCAGAAAAATAAGACAAATTCATAAAAATATGACAACTCGCACCAGAAGGTAAGCAATGCTGCGCGAATCATTAAGGAAGTCAAAAAAAATGCCGTGGCTGGCCATTGCGGCCAGTCTTGCCTGGCTTGTGCTGACCGGTGTGCTGTACAAAAATGCCGTGCAGGTCAATGCCGAACACAGTCTTGAACTTGAGCATACACGACTCTCAACGATGGCGCAGCAATTAATGGACGCNAGAAAACTGGAATGCCGCACAACGGCCGGCGTGTACGTGNCGCAAAGCGAGTATTGGCCAGCCAAACCCCATTGGCTGCCCGAGTCGGAGCGNCCACGGTTCCAAAACCAAGGATGGCCGTACCCCTTTGTTGCTTGGTTCTCAACCCAGGGGGCCTATATGAGCCGTCCNGCTGGCGGGANACGCAGCTCGCCGCAGAAGGCGTGAGCATCAAGCATCATCAGCTAACGCCCCCACTTGCGACCCCGGAAAATATTGGCCAACGTCCTGGGAACGCCCTCAGGCCTTGGCCCCCGTTGCCGCCGGNCGAAAAACCCCCGGAAGTCTTTTCGAACGCCGCCCAGGCAGTGGGCGGACGGGGCCAAAAGCCTGGCGGCTGTTGAGCCCGTGCTCACTGGCCNCCAGCAAAGTTTGGCCATGCGCTGCCATAGCAGGCAGATAAAGGTGGGGGGATGTGCGTCGGCGGCCNTCAAAGCGGTAAGCCCAGGACGGCGACCNATCCGTTTCAGAANAAGCCCTGGANCAACAGGCGTCACAACCATGCGCCCTGTTGTAACGGGTTTTGCTTGCCGCTTAAACGGGGGTGTGCCTCGCCATTGGCGGCCATGCGCACGCTCGNACCTCTACGGCGCAGGCGCTGGCNNGCNCNGAAGGAAAGCCAGCCCCGCATGAAGAGTCGGGCATTTTNATGGGGCNACCTGAGTTCAAATGACATTGCGTACGCCGCTCAAACGGCCATAGTGGGGCATGAGNCGAGGGCTGGCCCAANAAAAAAATCTGCCCNAGCAGGGAGCGCCAAACCGCGGCCNTCAATTATCTGGTACAGGCTGGGCCGAAGGCCCTTGCACGANAATGGTTAGGCCGGACCATCGATTGGACCACGCTTCTTTTGCGCTTGAGCAGGGCACCGCCGGTCCCCTGCNGGCCCGGTCTNCCGTTCAACCTGCGTCCAGTGGCCTGGCCCGACTGGCGGTGGAGCTTCTATCGGGGCCCATCTCAGAAAACAAATCAATTACACCTTACGCTGAGGCTGGGACAAAAACCTGCCCGCCTGCCGCCGTGGGGCGAACACAGTTTTTGCCTGCGGCAGGCGCTCGGAGCAATATCATCAAGCAATTGCGGGTGGAAATTTANGCAGGCAGGCTCTGTACGGGTGTTTGCGACAGGCATTGAAAATACCCCCGNCCGCAGCTGCGGCTGGCCCATAGCGGNGACGGGATACCGGGGCCCTGGCCTCGCACAGGAGGATCAGGCCCGCGTGTTCGAAGAGCTTTCAGCCGGGANNNGCGACCAGCGCCCACACGCNGGGCAACGAGGCCTGGGCCCCTGAACATCGCGCGCCAACGCTGGCGGAGGCTCATGGGGCGGCGAATGTATGCAGACTGGTCCTCCGCGGCCNGGNGCAAGGGAGGTNCTGTTTTACGCTGGGAGGTTATGCTCCAAGCAGTAGCACCCAAAGTCAGANCAGCNNAGCGGANAGGCAGGAAGACGCCGCAGGGCAGAATCAACGCGCGCCCACTGCAGGGCAAAAAAGTGGCTGGTGGCCGAGGACACCACGTACNNTTGCCTACGCCCTNGGGCAGATGGCTGCTGGGCATGGGGGCCGAACCGCTTGGCCGTTGCAAGCGGTGAAAAGTGCGCTGCAAACACCTCGCCTGATCCAAGGCAGGGGCCGTGGGATATGGTCATCCTCGACAGCCGGTTGCCTGGCTTGAGCGGCCTGGAAGTACTGAGCGCCATTCGCCAGGGCGAAACCCTGGCCCCACGCCAAACTCTAGCCGTCATCTATACTGCCACCAGCAGCAGCGAATTTGTGCAGACCTGCAGAAAGCTGGGGGCAGATGGCGTATTTTTGAAGCCACTGAGTTTTGAGCAATTGCGCAGTCAGCTGGAAAGAATTGTCGCAGAAAGGCATTATGTCCGGCACGGGCCTGCCTCGCAGCCTGGGGACGACAAAAACGCAATAAACGGTGGCGCAGTGAAAAGTTCGGCATTGCAGCGAGATGAAGCCATCCAAAGTGGTAACGTGGTGTGGAACCGCAACGCGGCGCTTGCAGACCTCGACCATGACGAAGCCGTACTGCGAAATCTTGTGGATGTGCTGGGGCACGAGCTGACAGAGCGGCTCGCCGCACTGGACGCGGCCATTGCCGACGGTAATGCCGAGCAGGTGCGCCGCACGGCGCATGCCTGTAAAAATTCGGCGGGCATCATGCGCCTAGATCAGCTGCGAGCGGCAGCCAGCGCGGCTGAGAGCGCGTCAGGCGACACCCTTGCGCCGGCCGCGCAAACGCTCAGGCAGGCCATACTTGAGGCCAGGCAGGCGCTCGTCGCCGACGCGGCGGAATAACAGGGCCACTCCGGCGGTGGGTCGCGGTGTGCCAGCAGCGCCCTGCGGCGCTGCTGGCGGCAGCAGAACAACTTGCGGCGGTAAGCCCCGCGCACGCGGGTATGAGGAGGGGATCTGATGGCCAGAGTCCTCGTAGTGGATGACGAAGGTCTCATGCGCACCATGGTGCAGGTGGTTTGCAACCGCATGGGGCACGAGACGTTGTTGGCAGGCTGCATCCAGGACGCCCTGCGCATGGCGGTGGAGCCAGTGGACGTGGTGCTGCTTGACGTATGGCTTCCTGATGGCAATGGTCTTGAATATCAGGCAGATTTTGCGCATCTGCCCGGCGACCCCGATGTGGTGGTCATTACGGGCAACGGCGACGGCGACAATGCCGAGGCCGCGCTGTGCTCTGGAGCGTGGGAGTTTTTGACCAAACCCCTGCAGATGCGCGACATTGAGCAATGTCTGCGGCAGGTGCTGCAGTTCAGGCAAAACCGCTCTCCAGCGGCGGAATCGCTGGTGGTGGACAGCGGCCATATTCTGGGGGCCGGGCCTGGCATGAGCCGCGCGCTCAAGTTGTTGGCGCAGGCGGCAAAAAGCGAAGTAAACGTACTTTTGCTGGGTGAAACAGGCGTAGGCAAGGAGTTGTTTGCGCGGGCGCTGTTTCGTAACAGCGGGCGTGCCGCCAAGCCCTTTATAACGGTGGACTGCGCCTCGCTGCCCGAAACCTTGGTGGAGAGCCATTTGTTTGGACACAGTCGGGGGGCCTTCACTGGCGCCGACAGGGCGCGGGACGGCTTGCTGCTGGCTGCCGACAAGGGCACGCTGTTTCTTGATGAGGTGGGCGACTTGCCGCAGCCCATGCAAGGCGTGTTTTTGCGCGCGCTGGAGCAGCGCCGTTTTCGACCCGTGGGCGAGGTGCGCGAGGTGAGCAGCGACTTCAGGCTGGTGGCGGCCACCAATAAAAATCTGGAGCAAATGGCCCGGGAAAACACCTTTAGGGCAGACCTGCTGTACCGGTTGCAGGGCATAACCATTGTCATCCCCCCCCTGCGCGAAAGGCTGGACGAAATACCGGCTCTGGCCCNACAGGGCATAGCCCGTTTTTGTCTCGCCAGCGACCAGCCTGAAAAAAGTCTCTCCAACGAAGCCCTGAATATGCTGCTGGAATACGCCTGGCCCGGCAATGTGCGCGAGTTGAACCACTGCCTTGAGCGCGCCTGTCTGGCGGCGGGCAAAAGTGATCTGCTGCTGCCTGCGCATCTGCCCACCCGCATGAGGGTCGCCAGCGTGCGTCGGCGTATGCGGCAGGGGCTCGCTGAACCAGAGCGGGCAAACGAAATGCTGCTGGCTACGGATGCCACGCCCGTCGCAAACGGGGCCGCAGGCCTTACGCTGTCAGCTGGGGCCGACAATACGCAGCCCAGCCTGCGAGAATGGAAATCGCAAGCGGAAAAAGCCTACGTCCGGCAGGTGTGGGATATGAGCGGCGAGGACGTGCGCAAGGCTGCGGAAGTTGCAGGTATTTCACGCGGGCACTGGTATGAACTAATGAAAAAAAATGGGTTGTAGCAGGGTGTTTTTTGCCATGGGTGGGCGCAGCAAGGCAGAAAAACACGACATTTGCCCAAGGATGCTTGCGTCAGAAAATAAAAGGAGCTATAGGCGAGAAAAACCGGCATTGAAAGGCAATGTTAGAGATTATGAACAAGAGTCCCATTACTGTCAGAGGCTATGTTGCGGCAGTGCCGCGCTCTGTGGACCCGCGCCAGGCCCGTGTTGCGGTTGTGCAGGATGATGTGGAGTACCGCATTATGCCGCGCGGCGCCGGGGTTGATCTGGACGATGAAGTCAGCGTGCCCGTCGAGGTCTCAGGCCTGGTGGAAGAGGCCGACGGCGTTGTGTACCTCACCGTGCGGGGCTATAAGGTGCTTGAAGACGACTCCTGGCTGGAAGAATAGCCTCCCGCCGCATCGCCCAAGTGGTCTTCCTTAGCGCTTGTTGCCGGATATGGCGTCTGCCAAACCGGAAAGTCCGGCGCGTCCATGCGTTTGCGCCTTGCGCGCTGGGGCGACGCAGCTTTCGCCTGCNCAGCTGTTTGCTGCACCGGTCAGCAGATTGCGTGTCCCGCGCGCCAAAGCAAATACCCGTCTGTTAAAGACCTCGTCGTACGGTGGCCTGCTCCCCGGCGAAGTCCCGTGATCCCTTTTTTGTCCCAGCATTCGCAAGCGCCAATGGCGCTTTTTTTTTTGGCCCACGGCCGCTAAAAAAGGCTGATCTGCTTTTGCGCCTTGCGGGTGTGCTCGGCAAGGGCGCTGTGTCGGCAAAACTCGCGTATTTGGCCTATAAAGGGCGAAGGCTGCAGCTGCAGCGTGCGGCCATAGAGGCTGCGCTGGGCGCAGTGGCTGAGAAACAGCGCGCGGGCGGCACGCGTCAGGCCCACATAGAGTAGCCGACGCTCCTCAGCCTCGGTTTGCTGGCTTTCCCCGCAGGATATCCCCTCTGTGGGGAAGAGCCGCTCGCGCCGCAACGGCAGCAGGCCGTCTTCCAGCCCAGGAATAAATACCGCCTGAAATTCAAGCCCCTTGGAGGCGTGCAAGGTCAAAATCTGCACGCTCTCGGCTTTTTCGCGCACAAGTTCGGCCTCGCGCAGCCAGGCCAGCTGTTCAAAGAATGCTGGCCAGCTGCCGCACTGCTTCCATACTCGGCACAATTGCCGCCAGCTGTGCCCGCTGGTAAAGAGTTCCCCCGCCCATGGCTGGCTTGCAAGCCATGCGGCCATACCCTCGGGCGCAGGCATGGTCTGGGCTGCCCAGTGTTCTGGCAGTCGGCAGGTCTGATCCTGCGATTCGGCAAAAAATTGCGCAAAACCGCAAGCGGCCGCCAGTATGTCCAGCAGGCGGGCGCAAGAGGGGTCCTGCCAAAAAGCGTCCTGAGATGGCGCTGCGCATGGGATGCCCGCCTGTTCAAGGGCAGCTCGCAAGGGGGCGATCTGCGCCTTGAGGCGCACAAGAACCGCAANATCGCCGGGTGCAAGGGTTCCGGCCAGGCCATGCAGGTCGTCCGGGTCTTGCCTGTCCATGAGCGTGTGGGCGGTTGCACCAAGCAGACGCCGCACGCGCTCGGCAACCCAGCGGGCTTCGGCATGCTCGTCAGGGGCGGAAAAAAGCCTCAGGTCGGCCATGAGTTGCTGCGCAGCTCGCAACGGGCCGCACTGCCCCTTGTGGAGCAAAAGGCTGCGGGCCATGTCCAGCACGCTCTGGCTGGAGCGAAAGCTCTGCCCGAGCCTGTGCACGTCGAGGGCCGGCCAGCAGGCGCGCAGACTGGCTTCGCTTTGCCCCGTAACGCCGCGAAAGCCGTAAATGGCCTGATCAGGGTCGCCGATGCCAAAAAACCCCGTGCCGTCTGCGGGCAGCAGTGCGCGTACAATGGCGAGCTGCACAGCGGAGAGGTCCTGCACCTCGTCCACAAGCACATGCAGGGGGCGTGCGCTTTCGTCCAGAGGGTTTGCGGCCTGAGCGCGGGCGTGCGCAAGCCACCAGTCCAGCAGGTCGGCATAGTCCACATAGCGTTGGCCAGCGTTTTTGCGGGCCGCATAGTTGGTAGCGGCACGGGCCAGCGGGCTGTTGNCCTGTGCGTCGGCAAGGCTTGCCCGCTCGCGCGCCAAGGCCAGTTGATCCCACAGGTCGCGGGCCTCGCGGGTTTTCAGCGCGGGGTTTGCCAGCCGAAACAGGTTGAGCGCGGCATCCTCGCCCAGCAGCAGCGGGGGGATGCCTTCGCAGGTCTCGCGCATGGCGGCCCAGGCCATGCCGTGCAGGGTATCGCACTGCGGCAGGGAGCTTTGATCCGCTGCCAAAAAAGCTCCGCTCAATCTCTCGCGCAGCTCGTCAGCGGCACGGCGGGTAAAGGTGACGGCCAGCACCCTGCGCATGTCCACGCCTTGCCCGGCCAGCCACTGCAGGCGTCCCACCAGTACGCGGGTTTTGCCCGCGCCGGGGCCAGCCAGCACAAGCACTGGCGCGGGGCCGCTGGTAAGGGCCTCCTGCTGCTCGGCGGAATAGGCAAACACCCGCGCCGGGCAGTCCGGTTTGGCGGCGGCCCGCACAGCCAATAAATTGGCGGCATCCACCGTTCCGTCCGCAAGGGGCAGAGACGCGTGGCGTACCCGTACCGAACCTTGAGCGGATGCGTCGTCCGCTGCTGCAATGGCCTTTTTACGTCCACGCTTGGCCGGAGCTTTTACACCCGGCAGAGCTCCGCGCGCGTCTGCCAGCTCTTCTGGGGCAAAAACCCGCACAATGCCGTACTCGCCGTCATAGCCGCCCTGACGGTAGACCTGTCCGCGCCGCATGCGGGCCACGGCCTCGCCCAGCGGCTCCCAGTGGGCGCGGATGTCGGCCTCCGGCAGACTGCAGAGGATATCCAGCTCAGGCCCAAGCTCACGCAAAAGACGGCTGTAGCGTTCCTGCACCCGCCGCGAGGAGGGGCCAACACCCAGAATTTCGCCCACCACCTCGGCCAGCGGTATCAGCGGGCGCACCTCGGGCTCGTGCAGGAGTTGCGCCGGGGTGTCGCGGTCGGCCAGCTCAAGCACGCGGTGCAGCACGCCCACGGTCAGCGGTTTGCCGCAGACGGGGCAGATATTGCCAAGGGCCAGCGAATCTTTGGGTTCCAGCACCACGTTGCAGCTGCGGTGTCCATCGAGGTGGTACTTGCCTTCGTCGGGGTAGAATTCCATTGTGCCCAAAAAACGGCAGTCGAGGCCGCTCTGGTCCTCTCGCCGGGCAGAAGCGCGCAGGGCCGCAAACACACCCGCGTAGCTCGGCTGACCCGCAAAAAGATTGGCCTCGCGCCCCAGATTGGCCCCGGAATGCGCGTCTGAGTTGGACACAAGGGCGTACCCGTCAAGCCTGCTGATAAGGCGGTTCATGGCCGGGTCGGACGAAAGGCCGGTCTCAAGAGCAAAGATGTGCTCCGAAAGGTCGCCGTAGCAGTCCTCCAGCCTGTCAAAGCCGGATTTGGAACCAAAAAGCGCAAACCAGGGCGTCCACACATGGGCAGGAATCATCACCGAACCGGGCGCGCATTCCAGCATGATTTCAAGCAGATCGCGAGAGTCCAGCCCCAGAATGGGCCGTCCGTCGGCGTTGAGGTTGCCTATCTGGGCCAGGCGCAGCGAAAGCCGCTCCGCATCCTCAAGCGTGGGAACAAACACGAGGTTGTGGACCTTGCGCACCTGACCGCCGCGCTTGTAGATGGAGCTGATCTCGGTCTGCAGCATGAACAGCGGAGCTTCGGACGCACGCAGGCCGGGGCTTGCCGTCGGGTCCATGAAGTCCAGCGTTTCCGGCTCCACCGCCAGACGGTAGAGGCCGGAATTCTCGTCGAGCACGAGCTGTTCCGCCAGTTCCGCCCGCCACTGGGGGTGGGTAAAGTCGCCCGTGCCCAGTATGTTGATGCCCTTGCAACGTGCCCAGGCGGCCAGATGACGGGGATTGAGCGCCTTGCTTGTGGCGCGCGAAAACCGGGAATGGATGTGCAGATCAGCTATAAAATTCATGGTTCACCCTGCGGTGGTGGTGTATAAAATGTCGTGCCGCGGCACGGGCGGCCCGTTAAGCCAGCCAGGGGCAAAACTGCAGCGCCCGCGCGGACCAGCGGGGGCCGTCGGTTGCGGTCTGCGCGCTGTGCAGCGTCAGGGGCGCTTCAAGCACGCACTGGTGCGCCGCATTTTTGCGGGCCAGCGCAAGAACGCGCATGGCGGGCCTTGAGGCGTAGGCCCGCACGGGCACAATGCCGCGCAGGCCAAGACCCGCGTCATTCAGGGCGGCGCACAGCCGGGGCAGCGCTGCAGCGTCGTAAATACAGCAAAAATATCCCAGATGCCGCAGCAGGTTTGCGGCGGCGCGGCAAAACACCGTCAGCGAGACCTCAGGCGTATCAGCCCCAGTGTTCTTGCGCGTACTCTCTCCCTGCGCTGCGCGCAGGGCCCGCTCGCGCATCCGGCGGGGCGAGGGGCGGCCCGCCACGTCATAGGGCGGGTTTGCCAGTACCAGGTCAAAGCTGGCGGGCTTGCCGCCGGAGGTCTCGGGCAGCCGCCCAAGCTGGCGCAGGTCAGCCAGGTCGGCCTGGGCAAAGTGCAGNCTGTCCGCGAGGTCAAGGAGCTGCGCATTGGCATTGGCGGCCTGCACAAGGGGCGCTTCCCTGTCCAGCCCAAGGCCTTTGAGAGTGTCGCAACGCAGGGCCAGCCCCAGCAGGGCCGCCCCGCAGCCGCAGCCTAGCTCCGCAGCGGCAAGGCCGGTGCGCCGGGCCGGGCTCAGGCCTTCCACCTGCCGTGCGGCAAAAGCCGCCAGCAGCAGCGCGTCCGCGCCAAAGCGCAAGCTGCCTTGCGGCTGCTGAAGCCCGCGCGGGAAAAGCGCACGGGCTTTGTGGATGGTGGCTTGGGTGTCCATGGCGTTTCCTGCGCAGGAGAAAGGGCCGCCGACAGAAATGGTATCCCTGCTGGCGGCCCGTGATATGTCGTGCTGTGCATGCCGCCGGGCGGCCTGCANGGGGGCTACAGCAGCGCCCCCTCCCAGTTGAACAGGCTTTTGCGCCGCATGTCGGGCACAGAGGCGGGCGGGTTCTCCTGCATATGCGCAAAAAAGCCGTATCCAGCCGCCGAGAGCTCCTGCCGTTTGCTGGTGATGTCCAGCGGCCAGCCAGGATAAATCCAGATATTGCCGCCGTACTGCCGCGCCCAGAAGGGTTCGCCCATGGGGCTGAGGAAGGGCTCGTTGGGCTTGACGCCCAGCAGGCCAAAACGACTGATGCCCACGGGCCAGTAGCCGGAAAGCACCGCGCCCAGCGGCAGGGGGCTTTGCGCGGGCAGGGCGAGCATGTCTTCCTGCGCCAGTTCGGGGCTCACAAATGCACCCGCAAAGCCCATTTGCGCCAGCACGCCAAGGGCTGAGGCATTGGCCGCATTGCAGAACGGCCCTGCCAGCAGGTCGGCGTTTTCGTCCAGCTGCTCTGGGAAAAGGCCTCGCTGCCATGGCGCGTTGCAGACAAAGTGCCGTGCGCCGTCGCGCCACAGCCGACCTATGGAGCGGCGCAGGGTTTCCTCCTCATCCGGCCAGATAACAGGCGGCAGCCACCAGCACATGCGCGGGGCCACCGTGCGCGAGAGCTCCGCGCTACGCGCCGATAGCCAGAGGCCCTGCAACTGGCTGCGGCTTGTGCGGGTCTCCTTGCCGTGGGGCACGCTTGAGCGCACGTACACGTCTGGCCGGGGCTTGGCCTTGATGGGCTTGGGCAGACGCGGGTCGGTTTCTACCGGTTTGCTGGGGCGCGAGGGCATGGCCTCAAGGCGGGCCTGCCAGCTCTTGATGATGCGCATAAGCTCCGGTTCACGCCGGTCAATAAGAAAAACCGGCGTGCCTGCCTTGGGCGTTTTGTGCTTGGGCAGGCGCAGGGCAAGGCTGCCCCCCTTGGGGATGCGCCGGGTTACGGGCAGGGTGGCGTGCCAGCGCTCGTCCTCCACGCCCACGCGCAGGTAGTCCTGCGGCAACAGCTCAAAAAAGGGCTTGAGCGTCACGCCGCCTTCGGGCTCGATGCGTATCTTGCCCGCCAGCAGGCCGGAGCTGGTCTGGCCGTCCGGCGTGATGGGGATGGTGTGATCCTTTTGCGGCAAAAAGCGCGCGCGGGTCACGGGCCGCCCCAGAGCCATCTGCAGTATTTCTTCCGCAGCTTTGCGGGCCTGGGCGTCGCCGGGGTTGTCGCGCAGCATGCGGTAGGCTGTCACCACATGGTACACGTAGTGCGGGCCTTTTTTGCGGCCTTCGATCTTCCACGACACCAGATGCGGGATGTTCATCAGGGTTTTGGCCAGCACATCCAGCGAAAGGTCAAGGCAGGAGAACCAGCGTCCGTTGTGCTCCTTGCCGCGCACCTGTCCGCGCGTGGTCTGGCGTCGGGGCGCGTCAAACGATTCGTTTCTGCGGTCGTCGGATTTGTCCCGGTCGTCGGGCCTGCCACGTCCATCGCGTCCATCGCGTCCGGTGCGGTTTTTGCGGGCAATGTCCATGCGCGACTGTTCGCGGCGCAGTCGGTCCTGCTCCTCGCGTTCCGCATTGCGGATCAGGGCAATGGCCGCAGGGCCGCCCTGACGGTACACGCGGCGGCAGGGCTGCACGCAACGGCCGCGCAGGCCGCTTTTGCCACCCATGTAGCTCGACCAGTAGCAGCGGCCGGAAACGCAGTAGCACAACGCGCCGTGTACAAAGCATTCGAGGTCAAGGCCTTCGGGGCAGGCCTCGCCCATGGTGCGTATTTCGTCAATGGAAAGCTCGCGCGGCAGGATAACGCGGTTTGCGCCAAGTTTTTTGGCCTGCAACAGGCTTTCGGGGTGGGTGAGGTTGGCCAGGGTCGAAAGAAAAAGGCCGCCCTCAAAACCTGCCTGACGGGCAAGATCAAGCATGGCCAGATCCTGCACGATAAGCCCGTCGGGGCGTACCTGACGGGCAAGGCGGGCCGCCAGCCGGTATGACTGCGAGGTCTCGCCCGGCTTTATGAGGGTGTTCATGGCCACATAGACGCGAGCGTTTTCGGCATGGGCCAGATCGGTAAGGCGCGAAAGCTCGGTCAGGCCAAAATTTTCTGCCTGCATGCGGGCCGAAAAATGCTTGAGGCCCAGATAGATGGCATCGGCCCCGGCGGCAAGCGCAGCCAGAAATGAAGGCGCGTCGCCCGCCGGAGCCAGAATTTCGGGCCGGGCGGGCGTGGGTGCGGTCAGGGTTGCGTGGTCCGCAGAGGGGGAATTTGTGTCGTTCATATTTTATAATACTCTTTGTACCAGGCCACAAAGCGGGCTATACCCTCGCTGAGCGGCGTGGACGGGGCAAAGCCGGTGGCGGCGGTGAGGTCGTCAATATTGGCCCAGGTGGACTCCACGTCGCCCGGTTGCATGGGCAGCAGTTCCTTGCTGGCCTTCATGCCCAGGGCGTCTTCAAGAGCGCGGATAAAGTCGTTGAGTTCCACCGTATTGTTGTTGCCGATGTTGTAAATGCGCCAGGGCGCGGAGCTGCTGGCGGGGTTGGGGTTTTCGGGGTCAAAGTCGGGGTCGGCCTGCGGGGCCAGCGGCAGCAGGCGCACCACGCCTTCGATGATGTCGTCGATATAGGTAAAGTCGCGGCGCATGCGCCCCTCGTTAAAAACCTTGATGGGTTTGCCGTGCACAATGGCGGTGGTAAACAGGTGCAGGGCCATGTCGGGCCTGCCCCAGGGGCCGTAAACCGTAAAAAAGCGCAGGCCTGTGCAGGGAATGCGGAACAGATGGCTGTAGGCGTGGGCCATGAGTTCGTTGCTTTTTTTGGTGGCGGCGTACAGGCTCACCGGGTGATCGACGTTGTGCTGCACGCTGTAGGGCCGGGCCGCGTTCATGCCGTAAACAGAGGACGATGAGGCAAAAAGCAGGTGGCCGACCTTGTTTTGGCGGCAGCCTTCAAGTATATGCCCAAAGCCCAGCAGGTTTGCGTTAAGGTACGATTCCGGGTTCTGCAGGCTGTAGCGCACGCCAGCCTGCGCCGCAAGGTTGACCGCGTGGGTAAAACCCTCGCGGGCAAACAGGGCGGCCATCGCCGGGCCGTCGGCCAGGTCCAGATGCTCAAACCGGAACCGGTGCGCTTCGGGCATGGCGGCAAGTTGGGCCAGACGGTCTTTTTTTAGTTGCACATCGTAATAGTCGTTGCAATTATCAACGCCCACAACGCTGTGCCCGTCGGCCAAAAGCCGCCTGCAAAGATGGTAGCCTATAAAACCCGCCGCGCCGGTCACAAGAACATGCATGAGAACCTCCCAGAGTGCATGCAGGCAAGGTAAGCCAGATGCGCCTTCTGGGCAAGGGCGGCGCGAAGGCGTGAAATCCTTGTTTCGGGGTCGTGGGGCTTGCGGGAAAAAGCGGCGCATCGTATGTTTTGGGAACCGAGGTAACGAATGCAGAAAGCAGAGAAAAACAGCACCGACGCGCAGGGGCAGCCCGCCGCAGCAGCGGGCAAAAGCCGCAGCGCCGGTCGCGTCGCCTGGTACGCCGGTCCGTACAAGGATGCGCTCATATACCTTATGGTCGCCATATTTTTTGTGGAACTGGTGGTGGGCGGCGTCTCATTTTTTTACGGCGTCATGCACTCCGCGCCGGAAGTGCCCGGCGGGCCGCCGCTGGCGCGCTTTCCCTGGTTGGGCTGGGCCGTGGCCGCCGTGCTCGCGCCTGTGGGGCTGATGCTGATAGTGCACCTTTCGGGCACGTATGTTTCGCGCTACCTCGGCAGGGAGGACGTCCAGCAGGCAGACCCTCAGAGCGGCGCAGGGTATGGGGCGGACGACGATCAGGTTCCCGAACGTCTGCGCCGGTTTTACGCCATTATCCGCAATGCGCCGACTGTGGCCCTGTTGCTGGGCATCATGCTGCTGGGCGCTGGGCTGTTTTTTGTGGACGGGGCTTTTTCGGCCATTGTGCGGCTGGGCGGAGCCCTGACCGACTATATCCCCTGGATCGCGGGCAGTCTGGCCGCGCTTATCGCCATGTGCTATCTGGTGCACCGCTGGTTTGTTTACCGGCACCACCGCATGCAGCAGGAATATGAGTATCGGCGCGAAGTGCTGGAGCGCACGGGCATTGTGCTGGTAGACAAAGGCTGCATCCCCCTGCCGCAAAACGAAATGCAGCGCCTGGCCCTTGGCGGGCAGGTGGTGGAGGCCAAGGCCCTGCCGCCGGTGCTGGATGCCCGCAACGCGTCGGGCAATGGCGCAGGTTGCAGCGCTCCTGCCGGGCACGACGACGATGTGACCGATGCGGAGATCATCAGCCCCGATGCCGCCACGCCAGCGGCTGGCGCGGCCCCTTCGGACGACCAGACGCATTTGGACGATGCGGCAAGCCCGGACGGGGCGGGCCGTAAAGCCGCAGCCGGGGACGCCGTCGATCAGGCGCAAAAGCCCGGCCAGCAGGGCTAAACTGACAGAATACCGATCGGGTCGGATAACCTGGGGCAAAAAATGAGCATACCCAAACCAGGCACACCTGTCCGCGGCTCCCGAAGCGGCGTGCCGCTTATGGCGCTTTTTGACCTTTTGGGCAAGCGCTGGGCCATGGGCGTTATCTGGCAGCTGCGCAAGGGGCCTGCCACTTTCAGGGGCTTGCAGGCGGTGTGCGAATCCATATCCCCGGCGGTGCTCAACAGCCGTCTTAAAGAACTGCGTGAGGCCCGGCTGGTGTGCGCCACCGACGAGGGCTATGCCCTGACGGATATGGGGGTTGAATTGGGCCGTCTGCTTGAACCGTTTGGAACCTGGGCCATTGCCTGGGCCATGGAAGTGGCCCCGGAGGAAGCTGAACGCTGGAGCGAACTGCTCAGCAAGAGGCTTGCCTAGCGCCTCCCCCGGGGTTTGCTGTTCTGCTTGCGGGCTTCAGGCCGACAGACCGTGCGCAGCCTATTGCTGCGCTGCCTTGATCGCCTTGAGCGTGCGGCCGCCAAGGCCGATGGCATCGGTGCCGTATTCCTCGACAAATACCACAAATTTTTCCTGCGGAACCTGCGTTGCGGTCACGGCGGCAGCGGTCAGGCCTTCAATCAGATTTCTTTTCACTTCTTCAGTGGTGCTGTGCAGAGCTATGGTAATGACAGGCATGGGGTTTCTCCTTGTTGTCTGCGTCTGTGCCTCATGCCAAACGGCGAGGCTGCGGGCGCGTATGGGTGTTTGCTGCGATCGCTATGGATTAAATAGCGCGCTATTAAAAAAATAGCAAGAACACCCGGAGCGTAACCCAGGCTGAACCTTTTTACCTTGCTGAACGGGGCGAAGGGATGGGCTGCCTTGGTCAGGCCGTCTAGCCCTGTCGGCGTCGCAGCTTTTTGTGCGGAGAGCCTGTCAAATATTGAAGAGGGCGCTTGCAAGCGGTGTGTTCACAACGCTGCGGCCTGCGTAAGGCCGCGCCTGGCCAGCGCCATATCTGCCAGGGCGTTGATGCAGGCGGCGGCCACGGCTGAGCCGCCCTTGCGACCCAGCAGGGTAAAGTGCGGCCACGGGCTTTGCCGCAGCAGCTCCTTTGACTGGGCGGCGTTCACAAAGCCCACGGGCATGCCCACAATCAGAGCTGGGGGCTGCGCGCCCTGCGCCAGTACTTCCAGCAGCCCCAGCAGGGCAGTGGGAGCGTTGCCGATAACAACGATGTTGCCGCCCATATTTTGCGCAATGCTCTCAAGCCCGGCGCGGGAGCGCGTGGTGCCCCGGCTGCGCGCAAGCTCCGCAAGGCCGGGCAGGGCCATAAGCGGCGTTACCGTGACGCCCAGCGGTTCAAGGCGACGCATGGGCAGCCCCGCGGCGGCCATGCGGGTGTCGGTGTACACCGTACAGCCCGCCAGCAGGGCGTTCACGCCAGCCTCCATCCCCGTAGCGGAGAGGCGCAGATCTGCCACAATATCCGTATCGCCGAGGGTATGGACGCAGCGGCGGGCCACCTGCCACAGAGGGCCCTCAAAAGTGCGCGGTTGGGGAATTTCGGCATCTATGATGGCAAAAGAACGGTTTTCTATCTCTGCCGGGGTGCAGGCCGGGTCAAGCTCTGTCGTGATGGGGGTGCGGGATGTCATGGCGTCCTTACGAGCGTTGATCTTTGTTGTATGCCGCGCAGAGCCCCAGCCATACACGCCAGAAGCNGCGGGAGCCTTCCGGGTAGCAGTGCAGCCATGCCCCGGCCACAGAGCCAAGGCGGCAGCCGTCATCGCGTAAAAAAAGGCCCTGGCTGTCGTACAGCTTCCACAGGGGGCTGCATTGGGGCGGCAGGGGGGTGTTCTGCTCCTGCGCGTAATGAAATTCGTGCCCGCGCACCCACAGGGGGCGGTTGCCGGAGGTGTTGCCTTGGGCGTTTACCCGCGCGCTCGGTAAAAACCCCGGCGCGGCCGTCGCCGCCCGGTACCCAAGAGCGGCCCTGGTTGCCCCCAGGGCGCAGCTGCGCGGCAAGAGGCCGCTCATGGCGTACTGANGCCCGTTCATCTGCAGCGAGCGCATAAGGTACATGTAGCCCCCGCATTCGCCGTACATGGGCATGCCCTGGGCCGCAAGCCTGTGCAGGGCCGCGCGCATGGGCGTGTTGGCCGCTAGGCCCGCCGCGTGCAGCTCTGGATAGCCGCCGGGGAAGTACAGGCCGCTGCACTGCGTGGGAGGNGCNGCGTCGCGCAATGGCGAAAAGGCGACCACCTCTGCCCTGAGTTCGCGCAGCACTGCGGGCAGGTCCGCGTAGCAAAAACTGAAGGCCTCGTCCCAGGCCAGCCCCACCACCAGCTTGCTTCTGCCCCGGCAGGCGGTTGCATCAGTGGCGAAAAAACGGCTTGCGGGCACCGGCATTGCTGCTGATTCAGACTCCACGGCTTGCGCAGGGCCTTGCCTGCTGCCGGAGTCAACAGTGCACTTGCACCCGTGCGGGGTGTCGCGTCTGTTTTCTGGACCGCCTGCTGGCTGCGCGGCGTAGTCTGGCCTGAGGCATGCCAGGGTTGCACCCGCAGGCTTTTCCTCCTGCACGGGGGCTTCCGTGGGGGCAGCCATGCTGGCCGGGTGCAAGGACGAGCGTACCCCTGCAAGGCGGAGCAGCAGGTCAAGGTCGCAGTGGTCTTCGGCCCATTGGGCCAGAGCTTGCCGGTCCACGGCGGGCAGTGCCTCGTGCGCCTCCACCAGCCCCAGATGACGCGCGGCCAGCGCGGGCGCTCCCTGTCGGGGCAAAAGGCCCAGCAGCGGCACTCCCTCGCTTTTGCCCAGCGGGGCCAGCGATTGCCGCAGCAGGTCGGCGTGCCGGGTGCTGCCCACATGGGTGCAGACCATGCCCAAAAAGCGTAGTGCCCGTCCCTTGGCCCAGGCTGGCCGGTGGTGCAAAAAACCCTCAGCCATGGCGGTCACCGACTGGCCCATGCCTCCTGCATTGAGCACCAGCAGGATGGGGAGGCCCAGCAGAGAACCCAGATGGGCCGTGCTGCCCGCCCCATTGTGCCCGCCGTCAAAAATACCCATGGCTCCTTCCACCACCAGCAGATCTGGCGGGCAAGGCGCGGCAGTGGTCAGGACGCCTGCCGTCTGCCGGTCAGGCAGGCGCATGCGTTCAAAAACGCGCAGCAATCCTTTGGGCGGGCCGCCGCTAGTGCGTAGGGACTGCGAGCCGGGCGACGGCGCGGATTCACGGCACATCCATGTATCGAGGTTTGCGGCAGGCTGGCCGGTAAGGTCGGCGTGAAAGGCAGCGTCGATATAGTCCGGCCCGGTCTTGGCCGCCCGTGCCGCAAGACCCCGTTTGTGCAGAGCGCAGAGCAGGGCCAGCGTAAAGGTTGTCTTGCCGGAATTGCTGCCCGTGCCGCCTATGACAAGGCCGGGTATGCTCGGCTGCGGCTTGGGCATGTGAGCGCTCCGTGCGGCGGCAGGTGGGGTGTGGCCTTGCGGCTGGCGCGGTCAGCGCTGCCGCAGCGCCTCGGCAATGATGGCCGCATCTTCCTGCGGTCGGGCCTTGAGCTGCAGCTCGGGGTTGCCGCCGGTGCAGGCAAAGCCATCGGGCCCCAACTCCACAAAACCGGCTGAAACCACGCGGCTGTAGGGCAACTGCTCGCGCATGTCGCTGTGATCCACGCGACGGGGAAAGATAAAGGGCACGGCCTGGCCGGAAAAATCTTCAACGATGAGGTACTTCACAGGAGCCTCCTCAGCGCGCGTCGGGCGCGGCGGGCTTGGCACTGCGGCGGTTTTGCAGATATTGCCGCACGGCCTTGTTGTGGTCGTTGAGGTTGGTGGAAAAAACGTGTTCCCCACCATCGTATTTAGCCACAAAATACAGATAGTTGTGCGCCTCAGGGTGCACGGCTGCGCTAAGGGCTGCTGCACCGAACGAGCATATCGGGCCGGGCGGCAGACCGGGGCGCTGATAGGTGTTGTACAGGTTGTTGGCATCGTCCAGGTCGCGGCGGCGCAGGTTGCCGTCAAAGGCCGGGCCAAGGCCGTAAATGACAGTGGGGTCTGCCTGCAGCAGCATGCCCTTGTCGATGCGGTTTTGGTACACCCCGGCCACGCGGGCGCGCTCCGCATCGATGGCGGTTTCCTTCTCCACAATGGAGGCAAGGATAATCCAGGTTTTGAGCTGGTCGGCCTGGGCCGGTCCCGGTTTTTTGCCGTCGGGCCAGACCTGGGCCGTCTTGCGCCAGAAGTTGTCCACCATGCGTCCGGCAACGGCCCGTGCCTGGGCAAGATCGACGGTTTCGTTTTTCTTGAGCAGATAGGTGTCGGGCATCAAAAAGCCCTCAGCCGTGGCAAAGGGGATGCCGTAGTGACGCAAAAAGTCCGGATCTGTCAAAACCTTGCGAAAATCTTCAAAAACCACAAGCCCCGCTTCTTCCAGCAGGCGCCCGGTCTGCCACCAAGAAAGCCCTTCGGGAATGGTGACGCGGTACAGCACCGGGTGCCCGTTGACCAGTTCATCCAGCACTTTTTCGGGCAGCCAGCCGGTATTGAGGGCAAAGCGGCCAGCCTGCAGGCGGTTTTCCCATTTTTTGTAGCGGGCCAAAAGGTCAAGCTTGCGCGCGTCGGTAACAACGCCCAGCTTGGCAAGCCCGGCGCTCACCTGCGCCAGGCGCGCCCCCGTAGGGACGTCAAAAAAAACATCGCGGCCCGGTGTTTCGGGCGCAGTGGTAAGNAAGGTGTGCGCCTCATAGGCCATCCACCCCCCACCTGCCAGGGCCAGCAACAACAGCAGCCCTAGCGCGCGCAGCAGTATTTTCATGCTTGTCTCCGGTCCTGGGGCGCCAGCGAAAGAAAGGAGGAAAGGATGCGCACGGCGGCCTGCTGGTCAAGCACTGCCTTGCGTTTGCTCAGTTTGAGACCCGCCTCGCGCAGGTCCGACCATGCTTCCGCAGAGCTCAGCGCTTCCATCATAAAGAAAAAAGGCAGCGGCACCCTGCGTTTGAGGCGTTCGGTGACATTGCGTATCTGGCGCGTGGTCAGGCTTTCCTCGCCATCAAGCGTGAGCGGCAGGCCCATCACCACAGCCTCTGCGCCAGCCTGCATGATGCGCTCCGCCAGCGCGGCCAGAAAGACCTTGCGATCGGTAAAGTCCTCAAGCCGCAGGGTCTCGAGAGGAAAGGCCAACCGCCCCTCCGGGTCGGATACGGCAAGCCCGGTGCGGGCCAGGCCGTAGTCTACGCCAACGAATTTCACTGCAAGCCTCATGCTGCGCAAGTTGCGCGTGTTGAACGGTAACCGTCCGCAATATCTGTCTGAGCGGGTGTGAGCAGCCTAAATGATGCCCAACAGCGACAACAGGCCCACGGCGCTGCCGCTGACCAGCGGCCCCAGCACCAGACCCAGCGCCCCGGTAAACAGCAACAACAAAAGAATGACAAATCCGTAACGCTCGATACTCAGGTAACGATATGCGGTAGTTGCAGGCAAAAAATAGGCCACAACCTTGCTGCCGTCCAGCGGAGGAATGGGGATCAGATTCAGCCAGCCCAGACCAAAATTAATGATTACGCCGGACTGGATGGTCTTGAGCGCAAACACGTAGCTTGAACTCTGCAGCCATTGCTGCGGGGGGAAGATGTGGATCACCACCCACAGCAAAAGGCCAAAAAGCGTTGCCAGAATAAAGTTTGTCAGCGGCCCGGCAAGAGCCACCAGCATCATATCCTTTGCGGGATTGCGGAAGTTGCGGGGATCTACCGGCACGGGCTTTGCCCAGCCAAAGACAAAGGAGCCGGAAAGGCTCGTGAGCACAAAGGCCAGCAGGCCCATGGGATCAATATGCGGCAGGGGGTTAAGGGTCAGGCGGCCCATAAACTTGGCGGTCGGGTCGCCGCAGCGCGAGGCTGCCCAGCCGTGGGCCACCTCATGCAGGATGATGCCCAGCAATGCTGGAACAGCGGCCACAGCCAAGGTGCTCAGCACCTGAGATATATCTAGGTTCAGCATATGTTGCGGTTACCATTTTCCTCTTGGCGCGGCAAGGTCGGCCTAGCCGGACGAGGCCACCTTGCGCACCAGCAGATTGTCTTCGGGCCAGATACGNCGGTCAGGGGTCAGCAGCTGCCCGTCGCGGGCCACGAGGGCGGTTTCTTCCGCAAGACCCAAGGCCTCAAGCAGCTGGCGCGAGGTTTTGGGGCGGGGCAGGGAGAGTTGTTTTTCTTCCGGCTGCAGCAGCACGGCTACGCGCGCGCCGGTGTGCTCGGGCTTGATCACATGGACGCGGGGATCTTGCGCCGCAGGGGCGGATTCGTTGACAGCGGCCGGGCTGGCCGGAGTGGCGGTATCGGTCATGGATGCTCCTACAGGTATTCTTCCAGCAGCGCACAGGTGGCGCAAACCAGGGGGGAACAGGTTTTTATGAACAGGTTGCCCTTACGCACGGCGGCCATTCCTTCAGGCGTGGTAAGGTCGTGGCCCAGCACCTCCCGGCACAGCAGGCTGCCGTGCGCCTTGGCAAAGGCTCCGGTAAAGGCGTCGCGCCGGGCGTAAAAGGCTTCTTTTTGCGGGCGGGCGCAGGGGCCGTTTGGCCCGTGCAGCATGCCCAGCACCATGAGCGAGCCGGAGACGCAGCCGCACACTTCTGCCCGCCCCATGCCTGAACCAAAGGCGGAGGCCACGCGCAGGGCGGTTTCTTCCGGCAGGCCAAGTCGGTCGGCAAAGTGGGTCAGCACCTGCTGGGCGCAGATAATGCCCATGTTGAAATTTTCCTGTACTTCGTCCAGTTCAGGCAGCCCGTTCATCCTACATGTCCTTTGTGCAAAAATAATAGGCAAGGGTAACCACGGTCATGCTGGTGGCTCGTAGACCCTGGTTGGCCAAAATAAGCCGCAGGGCCAGCGCCGGGCGAAAAAAACCGGCGTACGACGGAAACTGGTGCCGTATGGCGCGCATGGGGGTGGAAAGGATATTGCCCACCATAAGGGCCAGCACCACGTCGCGCGGCGAAAGCCCGCCAGTCTGCAGCACGCTGCCCGCCGCGCCGAGGGCGGCCCCAAGCTCCGCGGCCAGATGCAGCACAATGATGCCCATGGCCTGGGGTTTCAAAAACGACAGCCAGCCCATGTGGTCGGCCAGCCATGCCTCGGCCAGCGCAAAGTATCCGTAGCGCTGCAAAAGGAACATAAGCACATATATGGGCGCGGTGAAGTAGACGAGCTTGGGCAGACGGCGCAAAAAGCGCCGCCAGGCCTTGCGTAGGGCGTCGGCCCACGAGGAGTCCTGCTCCTTGAGGCTCTGGCAGGCGATGCAGCCGTGCGGCGGCGAGGGCAGCAGCCAGCGCGAAAGCACAACCGTAAAGCCCGTGCGCCCTACGGCGGCCACAAGGGTCAGGGCCACATACACAAGGGCCGGAGTACCCAGCACAGGCCATGTGAGCAGAAAGATGGTGGGCGTGTGCACAAGATAGGCGGGCAGGCTGTTGAAAAGGTTTGCCAGCATCAGCTCATTGCTGGAGAGCTCGCCCAGGTTGTGGCTGTCGGACAAAAGTCCGTTGGCGGCGGCAGGCGACACAAAGGCCAGTGAAAAGCTGGCCCCGGCCACGTCGCGCAGATGGGCGGCGCGGGCCAGAGGTGCGGCAAGGCGGGCCAGATGGCGCGTCCAGCGCAGCGCCTCGAGCAGGTTTGCCACCAGAAGGCCAACAGCCAGCCCCATGAGCAGGCGTACCAACGGCCAGCCAAGTGAATGCCAGAGTGCGGCGAGCGAAAGTGCGGTGTCGGGGGTGGTTGGTGTCATACTGGTGATGTCGGCAACTGGCCTGAAAAACGGGAATTGGCAAAAGCTGCGGGGTGCGCGCCCCTGCGGGCAGCCCCGCAAGGGCAAAGTGGCGGGCCTTGTCAGGCCTAAGGCTTATAGCCTGTGTCGGGGGGCAGATCTCTGCGGCTGGCCTCGGTGCGGGCCAGTACGTCGCAACGCTCGTTTTCCGGATGCCCGGCATGCCCCTTGAGCCAGTGCATGCGCACTTTGTGTGTGGAAAGCATGGGCAGCAGCCGCTGCCACAGGTCGACATTGAGGGCGGGCTTTTTGTCGCTCTTGATCCAGCCTTTTTTTTGCCAGCCCCATACCCAGCGTTTTTCCACACTGTCGCACACGTACTTGGAGTCGGTGTACAGCTCAACCTCGCAGGGGTTTTGCAGCTGGCCCAGAGCCTCCACCACCGCCAGAATTTCCATGCGGTTGTTGGTGGTAAGCTTATAGCCTCCGGCAAATTCCTTGCGGTAATCCTGCCCGTCAAGTTTGAGCACGGCTGCCCAGCCTCCGGGGCCGGGGTTGCCCAGGCACGAGCCGTCGGTATGAATGGTCACTTTTTGCATTGGCGTCCTTTGCGCTTGTTCCCGCCGAAGCTGTTTCGGCGAGGAGACAGCATACACGGCAACGCACCGCTGGGCAATGCGCCCCAAGCGAAGGGAACCCGCTTATCCGGGTCGGCAACTAAAAAAGGCCAGGGCATATCAAGCCCCGGCCTTTTCAGTATTTGTACCCGTTGGTCTAGTAGCGGTAGTGGCTGGGCTTGTAGGGGCCCTCGACCTTTACGCCGATGTACTCGGCCTGCTCGGGGGTAAGCTTGGTCAGCTTGACGCCCAGGCGGGCAAGGTGCAGGCGGGCAACTTCTTCGTCCAGCTCCTTGGGCAGAGTGTACACTTTCTTTTCAAGCTTTTCAGAAGCCAGCTTGAGCTGAGCCAGGGTCTGGTTGGTAAAGCTGTTGGACATGACAAAGCTGGCGTGCCCAGTGGCGCAACCCAGGTTGACCAGACGGCCCTCGGCCAGCACGATGATGCTGCGGCCGGACTTGAGGGTCCATTTGTCCACCTGCGGCTTGATGTTCAGGCGGGTGATGCCGGGGGTGTTTTCGAGATAGGACATCTCGATTTCGCTGTCGAAGTGGCCGATGTTGCAGACAATGGCCTCGTCCTTCATGCCTTCCATGTGCGCGGCGGTGATAACGTGGTAGTTGCCGGTGCAGGTCACGTAAATGTCGCCCTGAGGCAGGGCGTTTTCGACCGTAGTGACTTCAAAGCCCTCCATGGCGGCCTGAAGTGCGCATATGGGGTCGATTTCCGTCACAAGCACGCGCGCGCCAAAGCCGCGCATGGACTGGGCGCAGCCCTTGCCCACGTCGCCGTAGCCCACAACCACAACTACCTTGCCAGCCACCATGATGTCGGTGGCGCGCTTGATGCCGTCGGCCAGCGACTCGCGGCAGCCGTACAGGTTGTCGAACTTGGACTTGGTGACCGAGTCGTTGACGTTGATGGCGGGGAACAGCAGCGTGCCGGCCGCTTCAAGCTGATAGAGTCGGTGCACGCCGGTGGTGGTTTCTTCCGATACGCCCTTTACCTTGGCTGCAACCTTGTGCCAGTGCTGCGGGTCTTCTTTGAGTCGCAGCTTGAGGCGGTCAAGGATGCACTGAAATTCCTTGTTGTCGGTCGGCTGGTCAAGGATGGCAGGGTTGACTTCGGCCTCCACGCCTTTGTGGATGAGCAGGGTGGCGTCGCCGCCGTCGTCCACTATAAGGTCGGGGCCGCTGCCGTCGGGCCAGGTGAGGGCCATCTCGGTGCACCACCAGTAATCTTCAAGGCTTTCGCCTTTCCAGGCAAAAACCTTGGCCAAGCCCATTTCGGCAATGGCGGCGGCGGCGTGGTCCTGGGTGGAAAAAATGTTGCACGATGCCCAGCGGATGTCCGCGCCAAGGGCGTGCAGGGTCTTGATGAGCATGGCCGTCTGNATGGTCATGTGCAGCGAGCCCGTAACCTTGAGGCCCTTGAGCGGCTTGGTGGGGCCGTATTTTTTGATGCATTCCATGAGCCCGGGCGTTTCGCGCTCGGAAAGCTGCATTTCTTTTTTGCCAAAGTCAGCCAGCGACATGTCGGCCACTTTGTGGTCAAGGGTCAGGTCAAGGGGCTTAATCATGAGGGTCTCCTATCCGTAATTCTGTTGTGGTCGTTTGCGATATATTACTAAAAAAACTAACTAGTTGTGATGTAGCTAACAGGCCTCGGCGCTCAGCAACAGCAGGGTCATGTCCCGGTCAACGGGCATGTGCCTGCACTGCAAAACCCTGAACCCCGCCGAGGCAAGGTCCACGCCGAGCTGCTGTTCGTCAAAGCCAAGCCAGCGGTCGCCATAGCGGATACGCATGGTTTCGTCGGCGTGGCGCTGAAAGTCGGCCACAAAAAGCCTGCCGCCCGAGGCCATGATGCGGCGTATCTCGCGCAGGCCTTCGGCCGGGTCGGAGAGGTGGTGCAGCACCAGGTTGATGCAGGCAAAGTCAGCCTCGTGGTCACGCAGGGGCAAGTGGCTGAGTTCGCCAATACGCAGCGATACGCGGCCGTCGGCCAGAGCTTCTGGGGCAAAGCGGCGGCGGCAGATCTCGAGCATGCGGGCAGAGCCGTCCACGCCGATGAGGCCGTGCGCCTTGGGCAGCATGCGGGCCAGCACCGCGCCCGTACCGCAACCAAGATCCACTGCGGTGCCGCAGCCNGCGGGTACGGCCTCGCAAACTGCTTCAGAAAGATCAAATGAACCAAGTACTTCGCGGTTAAGCTCGTCCCAGTCTTCCGCAATGGCGTTAAAAAACTGGCGGGTTTTGAGTGCACGCTCCTCAAGAATCTGGGCGGCCATGTTGATGTCGGCGCGCATGGCCGCATCAGGGTGCACAAAGGGGGTAAGGGCACGCAAAAATTCGCGTTCCTCGCCGGAGTGAGGGGTTGCGTAAAATACCCACAGGCCGTCCCGCCGCGAGGTAAGCAACCCCGCTTCGGTAAGTATCTTGAGGTGGCGCGAAACGCGCGACTGCCCCATATCAAGGATGCTGACCAGCTCGTTGACCGAGAGTTCGTAATGCAGCAAGATGTGCACAAGGCGCAGGCGCGTCTCGTCCGAAAGGGCCTTGAAATATAAAAGTGCCATGTCTTTCCTATAAATCAAATTTGATTGATACAAGTATCAATATATCTGGATATAGTCAATATGCTCAGGCCGCGCCCGTGTTGTGCGCTCACGGCAGCAGGGCAAAACTGGCCGGAACAGATAAATATACGCGCCTGGGGTAATCCGGGTTAGCCCGGACCGGAGTCATGGAGCAGTGATGGCAGCCTTTCGCAAACGTCAAAAAGACACGCAACCCATACCCGCCATGGAGGTTATGGCCTCCGTGCTGGCCGGGCTTGGCGCAGCCCCCGGTCAGGGGGAAACCCGCGCGAGGCTGCAGCAGCTCTGGCTCAACTGGGCAATGGTGATGGGGCCGGAGCTCGCGCCGCTGGCGCGCCCAATGGGGCACCACCGCGACCTTTTGCTCATTGGGGCTGAGGACGCCATGCTGGCGCAAGAGCTGCACCTGCTGGCGGGCGAGATGCTTGAGAGGGTCAACGCCTTTATGGAGCAGCCCTTCTTTACGGCCATCAAGGTGACGCTGCTCATGGGCAAGACCGGTCTGGACAAAACCGCAGCCAGTAAAGCCGCGCCTGCAAGGGGGAGCGCCCCCCGACCAAAAAGGCCGGAACCACCCAACGCCCACGGGCTGTATCTTGAAGCCATGGACCCCAGCTCGCCGGTGGCGCGGGCTTACGCGCGCTTTGTGCGTCAGCGGGGCTGAAGCTGGTTGGCCCATGCCCGCGCGGCGCTGCCGCAACCGCAATGCGTCCGCCCTGCTAGGCGGGTTGGCGCAAGGGGCAGGGTGGTGCAAGGATGGGTGCAACGGCAGCCTTTGTCCGCCGAAAAACGTAAACCGCAAAAGAAAAAGCATCTTTTTTTAGTAAAAAATTTAATATATTACAAAAAATACGTGCTGTTTATGCATGCGATTTTGTTGTTCGCTTGCTGCGCTTTATTGACAACGCTTCTGCTGCAGTGCTAGTTTTCCCCAACGTTGGTTGGGTATTTGTTGTGACCGTTGTTTGATGGTCTGACCCTGCGGAGGATAATGAATGAACGCGCAGAAAACCATGGAAGACATCTGCCTGAAACAGGACAATGGCTGCGACTTTGCGTTTAGCGGTCGTCTTTTTTCAGAATGCTCATGGTATGATGAATCGCAGGGCACACTGACCCGCCAAAAGCTCTATGTGACCGAAAGCAACGAACAGGTGTACTACATCGTGCGTTCCAGCGGTCAGGAACGCAGCCGCCACGCCTACAAGCTTTTCATGCGTGGCGATGTGTGCATTATCCACAACGGCGTTACCGAAATGGCCCTGCAGTTTGAGATGCTTATGCTGGCCGTGCGCGGCCTGTGCGGGCTCGAATCCGGCGCTACGCCCTCCCTCTCCATGGTTGAAGAAATGCTCAAGGCCGCCAACGCCTGATATTTCCATATAGCCGCTGCTGGCGCGCACGCGCAGGCAAACGCAACCTCCACATGAAACGGCCCTCTCTTTGAGAGGGCTTTTTCATTTTGCGCTGCAGACATTATGGAATATTGCAGGACGGCGCATTGTTTTCACGCAGCCCGACCGCGCCGTTGCGACCGGGCTGCGGCGATCAATCAGTACAGGCCAAGAAATTTTGGAACAAAGGTTGTTATGGANGGGAAGGCCGTTATGACAGCCAGCGCAAGCAGGGCTGCCCCAATAAGCGGCAATGCCTCCTTGCTGATCTGCTCCATGGTGAGGCCGCTGATCTTGGCGCCAACATAGAGGTTTACGGCCACAGGCGGCGTAACCTGACCCACGGCAAGGTTGATTGTCATCATGATGCCAAACCAGACAGGATCCCACTGAAAGTGGCTGACAATGGGCAACATGAAGGGCAGAAATACATAGTAGATGGAAATGGCGTCCAGCAACATGCCTGCAAACAGCAGGATAATGTTGATCATCAGCAGCACTATCCATGGGGTATTGGACATGCCAAGCAAGACGCCAGAACATTTTTCAACCAGCCCAACGGCTGAACCAACCCACGAATACAGGCCTGCACAGGTGACCACAATCATTACTATCGCAGTTGCCTTGGCAGTTTCTGTCAAAATTTCAATAATAATTTCAAGGCTGTTGATTGTGCGGTAAATAAATACGCCCACAAAAAGCCCGTAGAATATGGCCACAGCGGCAGCTTCTGTGGGGGTGAAAACACCGCCATAAATGCCGCCAAGAATAACCACGGGGGTCATGATGCCCCAAAATGCTTCACGCAGGGCCTTGCCGACGGGTTGCTGACGTGGCTTGCCCTTGTATCCGCGTTTGCGCGAGATAAGCAACACCGCACCCATGATAAAAAAAGCCACGACAACGCCTGGTACAAAACCCGCTGCAAACAGGGCCGGTACCGATACATCCGCAACACCGCCATACACAATAAAGGCTATGCTGGGGGGGATGACAATGGCAAGGCCAGACGTGACAGAAACTGTCGCCGTGGCAAATGCCTTGTCATAGCCTGCCTTGGCCATGCCGGGAATAAGTATGAGCCCCAGGGCAGCCACTGTGGCAGGCCCGGAGCCGCTGACAGCACCCCAAAATGTGGCTACGGCCACGGTGGCCACGGCCAGCCCGCCAGTCATGGAACCCACCAGGGCCTCCATAAGCGCAACAATGCGGGCGGCTATGCCTGCCCGCTCCATGATGTATCCCGCGAGAATAAAGAAGGGTATGGCAAGCAGTGGAAATTTGGCAATTCCTGCAAAGAAATTGTAGGAAAGCATGCTGACGCCCATATCCCACTTCCACACCACAAAAAGGGCGGAAAAGCCCAGCGCAAGGGCAATGGGCACGCGAAAAAGCAGGGGAACAAGAAAAAGCGTAAACAACCAGAAGGCGGGATCGTGAAGCAGTGCGTCCATAGTATCCCCCGCCTAAAAGTTGTTGGTGCGCTGGTCTTCAAAAGCCCTTTGCGCAATGCGGAAAATAATAAGCAGGGAAAACAGCGGGGTGGCAATTGTGTACCACCATACAGGAATCCCCAGGGCCTCAGAGGTCGCGTCAAGATCAATTTCGTCCACTACCTCGGTGAAGCCAGTCCAGCACAGTGCGCCAAAAAAACACACGCCAAGCAGTACAGAGCCCCAGTAGCAGATGCGCCGATAGCGCAGCGGCAGTGAATCGTACAACGCGGTCATGCCCAGATGCCCACCCTCGCGAAAGGCGCGGGCCGTGCCCAGCATGGTTATCCAGACAAAGAAATTGATGGTAATTTCTTCTGTCCATGCAAAAGAAAAAGAAGTGCAGTAACGTACTATCACGTTGATAAATGCGATTACAGCCATTGCAGCCAGTATGAATGCTCCCAGCAGATCCTCAAACCGTTTGTCCAACAGACTCCACATCATTGTACCCATCCCTGAANNCCCCCCTCAAACGCCCGTGNCGTCATGAGGGGGGTGATGCTATTTTGCTGCGGCCATATCCTGCTCAGCTGCCTTGACCAGATCGGGCCCGATTTTTGCTGCCCAGTCATCGCGCACGGCCTTGGTGGCCTTATGGAACTGCGCAATCTGCTCGGGAGTAAGGCGCGAAACAGTCATGCCGTGCTGCTCAAGGCAGGCATAGGGGTCGTTGATTTCGGGGAGTTTGCCGATTTTTTCCAGATAGGCCTTCGAAGCGCCATCGTCCATGCCAAGGCGGGAGAGGGCCTTGCTGTAGGCTTCCATTTCTTTGGCGCAGGCAAGCAGAATCTGCTGGTCTTCGGGACTAAACTGTGACCATACTGCGGGATTGATGCCGAGCATCAGCGGGTCAATGACGTAGTGCCAATCGCAGAGAAATTTGTGGAAATCCCATATTTTCAGTGGGATATTGATGCCATTGGTGGGGTTTTCCTGCCCGTCCACAACGCCCTGCTGAAAGCCCGTTGTGGCTTCTGCCCAGTTCATGTTGACGGGGTTTGCCCCAAGCGCACGAAAAGTATCAATAAAAATGGGGCTGCCAACCACGCGGATCTTGAGGCCCTGCATGTCTTCGGGCTTGGTGATGGGGCCTTTGCTTGTGGTCATTTCGCGGTAGCCGTTTTCGCCCCAGCCCAGAAATTTAACGCCCTTATGCTCAACAGCGGCGATCAGCATTGCGCCCGACTTGCCAGCGGTGACCGCATCGAGTGCCTTGTAGCGGTCTGGCTGCACGGCCATGAAAAAGGGCAGCGCCGTGAGGTTCAGCTCTTTGATCTGGGGCGACCAGTTGATGGGCGAAGCCAGCGCAAAATCAATGGCGCCGTTGCGCAGCATAAGAAATTCAGAGGTCTGTTTGCCTGCCAGCAGCTGGCTGGAGGGATAGACCTTGATGTTTATGCGGCCATTGGTGCGCTCGTTGACCAGCTCGGCAAAACGGGCAGCTGTCAGGCCCCAGCCAGAGGTGGCGCCAGGAACAACGCTGAGTTTGTACTCTGCTTTGTAGGCCGCCTCAGCCTTCTGCGATAAAGCAAGCAAAGCCCCGGCTGACAGCAGGCACACGAATACAACGCCCCATGTCCAACGCATAACGCCTTTCATATTCACAATCTCCTCATCAAAAGGGTAACAAACAAGACCTTGCCACGCATGCGCGGGCAACATGTATGAGCGCCAATCCTTCGCAGCATTGGCGGCTCTGCCGTAATAACGGGATCTTTGGCAGCCTTGTGGGCCGATGGACGCCGGCAGGTTTTACAGCGGGGCTTGTGGCCGGGCGTTGCCGCTGAAAGGTACCCTCGGTATAAAGATCGCGAATGAGTATTTCTTTATTTATGCCAGACTTACGCAGAATGGTACAGATTTTTTTGGGGTGTTGCGTGGCAGGCTGTGGAGAAAATTGGTTTGACGCCAAGTTGAAAGGGGTGGGCAAGTGCTTTATCATGCACCATAGAATACGCTTCCATAAAGATGGCTGGCAACGAGTTCAGCAATCAAACATCATACGGCAGTGAGGCAAGATGAGCACGACACTAAAGCCAGGTATGACAGGCACTCTGGAAACCACGGTCACGGAATCNATGCTGGCAAGCAGCGTGGGCAGCGGCAAGGTCGACGTGTTTTCAACCGCCATGATGGTGGCCTGGATGGAAGCGACAGCCGTGGATGTGGCCCAGGCCTGCCTGGAGCAGGGGCAAACTACTGTAGGAACCGGCATAAACGTGACCCATGTGGCTGCAACGCCGCNGGGCATGAAGGTGCGCTTTACCGCAGAGCTGACGGCTGTCTCCGCCAACGGCAAGGGCCTGAGCTTTAAGGTTGCCGCCCACGACGAGGCCGGGCTTATTGGCGAGGGCACGCACGAGCGCGTGGTGGTGAACAGGGAAAAGTTTGAGGCGCGCACCAGGGCCAAGGGGCAGCCCAAGGATTAGCCAGCAGGATAAACAGTAGGGGCCAGAAGCCGAATCGTTACGGCGCGGGGGCCATACTGCCGTTGGCTGTTGTTGTGGGCTTTTGCGTCAAAACGCAGTAATCTGCTAGGGTCTGTACAATGCAAGGAGTTTTTATATGCAGAATCTTACTTTTGTCGGCATATCGGGCAGCCTGCGCAAGGCCTCGCGCAATACCGGGCTTTTGCGCTGCTGCGCTGCGCATCTCCCACAGGGCGTAAGCCTGCGGATTGCAGATATTTCTTCCCTGCCGCTGTATAATGCGGATATGGAAAAACCCGCTGCCGCGCAGCAGCTGATTGATCTGGTCAGCGCTGCGGACGGTTTGGTGCTGGGCCTGCCCCCGGAATATACAACTATTCCCGTTGGCCCCGGCCGCTCAAAAATGCGCTGGAACTGGCCTTTCGCGCGAGCCCGATCCTTGTCCCGCTTGGCGGGCCAAGAACGGCCTGCATTGTGGGCGNGCGGGCGCGGTATGGGCCACTTCGCGCGCGNATGGGCACTTCGCGCGCGCAGTACCATCTGCGCCAGGTGTGCGTGTATCTGAACCTGCACCTGCTAAACAAGCCCGAGCTGTTCTCCAATGCCTTTACCCCTGCGTTTGCCGACAACGGCGACGTGCAGGACGAGGCCCTTGCCCAACAGGTGGCGGCGCTTATGCAGGCCATGGCCGACTGGACGTTGCGGCTTAAATAACCCGCTCTTGCGGCCCCGTGGCGTGGCCCATCCGCAATGCGCTGCGGGGCTGAAATGTGCAAAAGGAACTTCAATGGCTGGCTGTGCCGCACGCCGTAAGCTGCAGGTACCACAACCGGCGCACGGAGCGCATGCTGCCCGGCATGGATCTGTTGCTGGACGCTTATACTGGTTGATTGCGGCATGGCGAGGGCCATTGACCACTGGCGGCAAAAACCGCTGCGGGGCTGGCGTCGACCATTGCGGCACGCAGGCTATCCCGATAACTCCGCTGGAAATTGTGGGTTTGCGGCTGCTTGCGCAGCAGGAGGCCTTGCCGCATGAATATGCGGCGGCTGTCGGCGGCCTGCGCTATGCTTCGTGGCCNAAAGGCCGCGCTTGGAGACGTGCCCTTTTTGGCGCGGCAGGTGCTGCGCCGTGTAGCCCGTGCGCCCCATGGCCTTCAGTATATTGTGTACGGCCAACCCTGCGCCCAGGGCGAGAACCGCACCCAAACGAGCCCGCAGGACGTGCTGCGACCGGGGCGGGTTTTTTTGCAGGCTGACTTGCGGCATACACTGCCATGGAACCGCGAGCGGTATCCGCTGCTTGAGCAGGAGTCCACTGCTGAGGCCCAGGCATTTTTCCGTTCCTGTGCAACCATCTTCAGGCCGTGCCGGGGGCAAGGTATCTTGCGCCGCAGGACGTGGCCGCCAAAGTCAGCGATTTGCCAGGTCAAGCCTGAGCAGCGCACCGTTGTTTATCCCCACAAAGAGCCCCAGAGGCGTGCTGGCGGCCGGGCAGACCGGCACGGCCAGATACTGGCCGGTTTTCCAGGCGTCTGCGGCAAAGGGCAGGTATTCGCCAGCCAGGGCCACAGCAATCTGGGCAGGGTCTTCCGCCAGTGGCGCGGCGACGGACTTGACGGATGGCTGCGCAAGCAGCATCTCCGCTGCCTGCTGCTGTACAAACAGCGGCAATAGCCTGCGCCAGTCAGGTTTGTTGACGCGCAAAACCGCAATGCGTTCAATACGGGTCATGTCCTGCCCGTGCAGTACCAGCCATAGATTGCTGAAGGTGGCAGAGGCGGAGAGGGCTTCTACGCCTGCGGGCGCGCCGTTGGCGCGCACCAGCCATGCGCCGTCGATGCCATACGTGCCCAGGTCCTGCGTCAGCGTCAGCGCCAGCGGTTTTTGCGCCGCAAGCTCGGCCCGCGCCGTCAGCGCGCCAACGGCGGCACTGGCGAGGGGCTGGGCGCTGTGCACGCTGCCAAGCCCGAACATCCAGGCCACCCAAAGGTTGGGCCACGTTTCCGGCTGCGCGGGCAGGGCCTCGCCCGTCTGCACAGGAAAAATTTCATCTGGAATACTGCGCTGCACCGCAGGCTGGGGCAGGCTGGGGTCGATGGCCCGCTTGCGTGCTCCGGGACGGTAAATTTCGCCCAGCAGACCAAAGCGCGGAGAGGTATTTTGCCCTTGCGCGGCCTGCCCAATGGCTTGCAGGGCGTCGTAGCGTTGCTGCAGCTGCAGGCCAAGCTGCAGCATGCTGCCGTTGATCGCGTTGACAGCCGTAGTGCGCCAGTTGGCGCTGCCAGCCAGCAACCCCAGCAGTAGAACGAGCAGGACAGGCATCAGCGCCTGCCGGGGCAACCGCGCCAGCGCGCGCTCCAGAGCTGGCATGGCTTCAAGTATTCCCCACAGGGCAAAGCCAAAGGCGTAGGCAGAAAAAATGGCCAGCCCGGAGGGCAATTTGCTTGAAGAGCTGACTGTCACGTCGCTTAAGGCGTGCAGCACGGTGATAAGGCCCGAAAGGCCCATGTAGGCCGCAACGGCGAGCGCCGCCAGCAGCAGGCCCGAACGGGCCGGGCCAGCGGAAGGGCGCAACGGAGGCTGCCCCCGCAGGCCTCGCAGTACAAGCACAAGCAGCAGCACCACCCACGGCCACAGCCCGTCAAAAAACCAAAAGGCCGCATGACGCCATTCGTCAAACGCCGCAGCCAGCTGCCGCAGTTGCGTGGCCGTATCAATATGGCGGGTGGCTCTGCGCATCTGGTTGCCCGGCGCAAGAAACGAAAAAAGCAACGCGCCAAAAATCCATAGCCATACAACGCACATATGGCGTAACCGCATGCGGGCCGTCTGCGCAGCGTCGGGCTCAGTTTCACGGGCGGCAAAGCGGTCGGCAAGGGCCAGCAAAACCGCAACAGTGCTGGCGGTCAGCGCCGCCAAGGCGGAATGCTCAAACACGCCCACGGTCAGCACGCCCACAATGACGGCGTGCCTGCGCGCCGAGCGCGCCTGCGCAGCGGGCGCGGTCCACAGGCGGCACAGCACCCACAGGTACACCAGCGTCATGGCCTGCAAAAGGCCCATGGTCAGGCTGTCTGTAAGAAGGTAGAGGTTGGGCAGACTCTGGTGGCAGGCCAGTACAGTCAGCACGGCCAGCAGGCCGCAAAAGGCGGCAGGCCCGCGCCGCAGCCGCACCACGCGCCCAAGGCCGTACAGTCCCAGGCCGTACAGCGCCGCCACGCCTGCGCACACAAGACCGTAAAGAGGGCGCAGCTCTGCCGCCTTGCCCAGAAATACCGCCAGAAAGTGATAGGTGTAGCGACCACTCCAGGTAAGCCACTCGCGCGCGATCTCATACAGCCCGCCGGCCAGGTCAAAGGGAAACATGGCCCTGGTGACCTCGTCAAAGTCGTCCCCGCGCGGAAACAGGAAACAGCAGGCGTAAGCAAAAGGCAGCAGCAGAGCCAGCAGCAGAGCCCACCAACCCCAGCCGGGCGCAGGCAAAATCAGACGTGAGGCAGACGGTAAGGCCGGGGACGCGCCGTCTTGTGATGCGGCAAAATTGGCAGGCTGCGCCATGTGCTGACAGACCTTGTGTTTGCGCGGGAGGCCCCGTGATCCGGAACCCCCCGCGCGTTATCTTTTGCAGACATGCCGACCGGTTGGCAGGCGGCGGGCGGCGCTGTCTGACAGGGCCGCCGTTTGGGCTGCACGTTATTTTACGTCGACAATGCGCACTTCGCCCCGCGCTTCGTTGGCCTTTTTGCGGAAGGTCTGGCGGCGGTCCTCGCCGTCGACCTGTCCGGCCAGCCACTCGACCACATGCATGACCGGGCGCTTGTCGTGCATATTGATAAGGCAGCGGCCAATGCCGATCTTGCACGAGGGGCAGCCCACAATGACCGGCGCATCACTGGCTTCTTCAAAGGCGTCGCCAAGGCGTTGCTGCTTGCGCGAGCGCAGCAGGTTGTAAATCTCGGGCGAGGTCATGGCGCCCATGCCAGATTCGCCGCAGCAGCCGGGGTTGAGGGAGATTTTGGCTCCGCTGAAGTCGCCCAGCGCCTTGACGATCTGCTTTTGCCCCTTGATTTTGTGCACGTCGGCCCATTCGCAGTGGCAGGCGCCGTGGTAGACGACCTGCGATCCCTCGGGCAGGGGCCCCCTGAGATCATTTTTGTCGAGCAGGGGCAGGGTAAGCTGGCCCACGTCGCGCAGGGTAAGCTGGGGAAACTGCGTTTCCATGTGCAGGCGCTCAAGGCCGTCGCGGCACGAGCCGCAGGCCGTGACCAGATGCTTGCAGTCAAATCCCTGCTTGGCGAGGTTGCGCAGCATGGAGGCCAGATACTGGCGGTTTTGGGCCATGTTGTCTTCAAAGGCCGTATCCATTCCCGCCGCCAGCAGAGGAAAGCCGCAGCACAGATGCCTGGGCGGCACGGCAACGGCAAAGCCCGCCTTGAGCAGCAGCATGACGGATGAAATGCCGATGCGGTCATAAAACAACGCGCCGCCGCAACCGGGGAAGTACAGCACGCAGGGCATGCCCGGCGCAGGTTCGGCAGGTGCAAAGATGGAACCCTTGTGCAGCTTGAGGGCCTCGTACAGGTTGGTATAGCCCATCTTGGGGCCGCGCCCGGAAAACAGCGGGCTTTTCATGCGCCGCTTCCACATTTCGGGCACGAAACCAAGAAACTTGTTTTGCATCTTTTGGCCCAGCGAGGCCATTTTGGCGGCCTTGGGCACGCGGTGCTGAATATCGCCCGAGAGCCACTCGAGGGCATGCCCCTTGATGGGGTGGCCGCCCGCGCCCTCGTGCTCCAGCAGGGCGCGCAGGGTAAGGGCCACCTCGCCCGAGGGAATCTTGACCGGGCAGTTGGCCATGCAACGCCCGCAGGCCGTGCAGTGCTCCACAATGTCGCGCAGCGCCTTGTGCAGGCTTTCGTCAATGCGCCCCTTGTTGACCTGGCTGTAATAGACAGCCTCAAGCAGCATGCCCAGCACCATGTTTTTGTTGCGGGGGTGATACTGCATGGAGCGCTCGGGGTAGCACATGGAGCAGACCTGCTTGCACTTGCCGCAGCGGGTGCACACCTGAATGGAGGTGAGCAGGCTGATGAGCTTTTCCTTGTCGGGCAGGCCGCTCTCGCGGATATCGCGGATGAGCCTGTTGAACGAAAAGGTGAAGGGCCTGACTGGCAGCTCGCGAAACACCAGCTTGGCCGGGTTCATGACGTCGCGGGGGTCAACGCGCTCTTTAAAGGCGCGCAGCGCGTCCATCTTGTCCTTGCCAAAAAAGGCGATCTTGGTGATGCCTATGCCGTGCTCGCCCGAGACCTCGCCGCCCATCTCCTGACATTCGGCCATGATGCGGGCTGCGGTTTCTTCCGCTTCTTCCAGCATATGGGCGTCGTTGGAGTTGACGGGGATGTTCACATGGCAGTTGCCGTCGCCCGCGTGCATGTGGCTGGCCACCACAATGCGGCTGGCGTCCATGTATTCCCTGATCTTGTCGATTTTTTTGGCAAGATGGGGATATTTTTCTTTGAGCTTGGCAAGGAAGTCTTCCGCCCTGGCGGCCAGCTCCATGTCCGAAACTTCGGCGGCTGCCACGTCGCCCGAGGCGGCCTTTGAGGCCTGCGAAAACTCGCGGTTAAAGTCCTTGTCTTCCATGGGAAAGCCCGGCAGGCGCCCCACTTCCTGCAGGGCGTGGCGGTAGGCCGCTGCCGTGCATTCAAGGTTGATCTGCTCAAGGAACAGCGCAAAGTCGGGGATGCGGTCCATGGGGATAACCACGTCCTCGTTCATTTTAAAGCCCGAGGTGCGTTTGGCGATGGCCGAGAGCCTGTGCCGGTCTTCCCAGAAGCGCTCGCCTTCCTTGTCGTCGGCGGCAACGATAATATCCACGTTGTCCTGCTGTTCGACAACGCCCACGATGTCGGCCACGCATTTGTCGAGCAGGTAGGGGTCGTCGCCGTCCACCTGCAGGATGATGACCGAAATGGGCGAGCCCTCGTATTTTTCGGACTTGCGCTTGTATTCGATGGCCTGCACGTACTTGGCGTTAAATTCTTCCATGGCCGAAAGGTGGGCGTAGTCGCCCTCCTGGCGGATGCGGTTGCGCAGGGCCACCAGCTCGCGCACCACCACGGCTGCGGGGTGCATGGAGCGGCCAAAAAATTCAAGCACCATGACGCGGCTGTACTTGGGCTTGGGGTGGATGATAAAACAGGCCTCGGTGATGATGCCGTCCACGCCTTCCTTCTGCATGCCGGGCAGGCCGCCCAGAACCTTGTTGGTCACGTCCTTGCCCAGGCCCGGCAGGCGTATCTCGTCGCCGCGCAGGTGCACCACGTTGCGCACGCCGCCGCTCACATCCTTGACCACAAAAACGGCGGTTTCGTCGGGCAGAATCTTGTGGCGGGGGTGGTTTTCACGCTCGACGGTGATTATTTCGCCCGTAGGGGTAACCATGCGCCACCACAGCAGGTTGTCGAGGGTGGTGCCGTATTCGAAGGCGCTGGGGCCGCCGGCGTTTTCAGAGACGTTGCCGCCGATGGTCGAGGCCTGCTTGGAGGCCGGGTCGACGGAAAAAAGCGCGCCCTTGGCGTCCACCGCATTGATGACAGCCTGCGTGATGACCCCCGCCTGACAGGTGACGGTCATGGCTTCAAGGTCGACGGGCCCTATGCGCGTAAGGCGCGTAAGGCTGACAATGACCGTGCGCTTGCGCGCCGGCACAGCACCGCCGGTCATGCCCGAGCCGCCGCCGCGCGGGATAAGCGCAAACTTCATGTCGTTGGCAAGCTTGACCAGCTCGGCCACCTGCTCGGTATTGTCTGGCTCGACGACCAGCAGCGGCAGTTCCATGCGCAGGTCTGTGGCGTCGGTGGCCGATTCGACCATGGCGGCAGGGTTGGTGAGGATGCACTCATCGGGCAGGATGCGGTGCAGCGCGTCCACCAGTTTGGTGCGAAAGGCCGTCTCGGCCTCGTGGGCCGACCAGAACATGGTAAGGCCCTCGCTGATGGCGGTGGCGTAGTAGTGCGCCAGCGAAACCGATTCCTTGTCAAAGCTCTCGCGCACGCTGGTGCGCACGGTTTCCGCATTGATAAAGGGGTTGTAGGCCACCAGAAAAAGCTCTTCGGCTATGGCGATGGCCAGGCTGCGGACAGATTCGGGCCATTCTGCGAAGTCGTCGATGTTGATACGCAGAATCCTGTTCACCACATAGTCAGGAGAAATGGAGATATGCGGACCCTTGTGGGGCATGACGTTCTACCTCATGAAGCTCTTGCGGCGTTGCCGCCGGTCAAATCCAATGAAGACAGGGCGGGTATGCGCAACCCGTCGCCGTTTGTGCCCCGCATCTTGCCGGAACCCTCACATGCCATGCGTTGCGCCGCCAATAGCCAACCATGCCGAACCGAAGCCCGTATTTGTGCGGGGTCGGGCGGCATGGCAAATGGGTAACAGCTCGCGCGCTTGTCAGGCCGCAGGCGGCTGGCAATTTTTAAAACCACCGGGTACGCCGATGGCTCTTGCGCGGGGAAGCCTTTTATCTACGTTCTATATGGGCGGTTGGCAAGTGCGCAGGGCAGGCCCAGCGCCACGATCAGGCCAGCAATGTGCGATAACAGGAATAGTAGTCTTTGACATTTGGCGGGCTGTGGATATTCTCTGCCTGACGGCAGGCCCCCCTTGGGAGTTTCCGCTTTTATCTACGGAGTTATATTGATGATTATCGTAAAATTACAGCCTATTACGGATGTTTTTGACTGGCTGCATTCTGCCTGGGAGCGGGCCACAACCCAGCGGCGGGTGGCCCTGTGCATCCTTTGGGTATACTTGCTCTCGCTGCTTGGGGTGGAGCTGAACAGGCTGGGCATTTTTCCGCCCTGGTTGGCGGCTATCACGCCGCGCAGCCATTTTTATGCAATCCATCTGGCATTTACGCTGATTCTCGGGCTTGAGGTCATGAGCCTCATCTTGGTGATACCCAGTTCACTTTCGCAATCCATGGGCAAGCAGTTTGAAATTCTCACCCTCATACTGTTGCGCAACGCTTTTAAGGAGCTGGCCCACCTGCCAGAACCCGTGAGTGTGGTCAACGACCTGCTGCCGGTTATCAACATTGCGGTTTCCGGGGCGGGAGCGCTGGCCGTGTATCTGTGCCTGGGGCTGTACAAGCGTATTGCCAGGCAGCATCTGCACTTTATCGCCACCGCCGATCTGCGCATGCGCTATGTCATGAGCAAAAAAATGCTGGCGCTGGCATTGTTCGGCATTTTTCTTTTCACGGGCCTTAGAGATCTTGTCCTTTTTGTGCAAACGGGCGAGGAGCATAATTTTTTTGAGACGCTCTACACGGTGCTGATTTTTGCCGATATTGCCATGGTGCTCATAGCGCAGCGGTACATGCCCGCCTTTCATGCGGTGTTTCGCAATTCCGGCTTTGTTATCGGCACATTGCTCATGCGGCTGGCCCTTTCGGCCACACCGCTGTGGAGCCCGGCCATCGGTATTTTTGCCGCCGTGTTCGTGCTGGCCGTAACCTGGGGAACCAACTATTTTACGCCCCTGCACCAGCAGGGCTACTGCGTGCGCGAGGTTGAATCCACCGACTGAGCCTGCCGGGCTAGCTGAACTAAAGCAGACATTGGGCCGCACCGGCATGGCGTTTTACACGCCCCGGTGCGGTTTTTTGCGCGCATTGCCAGCTCGTGCGACCTGCCAGGAGGAGCCGCGTATGAATCGAAATGCCCAGCCGCGCGGCGTCGCGCACAAGTGCAAGCGTGCGGCCAAGCGTGGTAAAATATATCTGTCTACGCCCGCAGCTTTTTTATGCTGTTTGCGGCTCTGCGCCGCAATTGCCTTGATCAATAAAAACGTCCCGCACTGCAATGCAGCGCGGGACGTTTTGTCAATCAACCGGCAGAGCAGGCTAGTAGGCGTGCTCGTCCTTGAGGTCGTCGTTGGTGACCGGCGCGGAGAATGTCTTGTACAGCCAGAACTGGTAGGCAAGCACAATGGGAACCATCACCAGGGCCACGCCCAGCATGATCTTGAGGGTCAGCTGGCTCGAAGCGCCGTTGAAGGCGGTGACAGTGGCGGCAGGATCAATGGAAGAAATGATCATGCCGGGGAACATGCCCGCCACGCCAAAGAAGGTAACTCCCAGGATGAACAAGGCGCTGCAGGCCCAGGCCAGCCAGAGCTTGCCCGCGCCAAGCATGACGCGCGCGCCCACAAGGCCAGCCAGAGCCAGCAGAGGCAGAGCAAACAGCACTGGCGAGGCAAAAAAGTTGGCGTAGAGCTTGGTGTAGATGCCCGTAAGCACCAGAAAAACCACGAGCAGCAGCAGCATGAGGGGCCACAGGAAGGTAGCCGAAGCAATAGCGCGGGTCTGCAGGCTGCCGGTGCTCTTGATGGCCAGCCAAAGCGAGCCGTGCAGCAAAAACATGCAGAGAAAGAACACGCCGCCCGCAAGGCCGTAAATGCTCAGCAGGCCAAGCAGGTTGCCGTGGTACACGCCCCTGGCGTCAACAGGAATGCCCATGAACAGGTTGGCAAAGGCAACGCCGAGCAGCACGCAGGGCACAAGGTTGGAGAGAAAGTGCACGCAGTCCCACAGGGCGCGCCAGCTGTCGTGCTCGACCTTGTTGCGAAACTCAAAGGAAACAGCCCGGAAAATAAGTGCAAAAAGCAGCAGCAGCAGGGGCGCGTACAGCGCGCTGAACATGACCGCATAGGCCTTGGGAAAAGCCGCAAAGGTTACGCCGCCGGCGGAAATAAGCCACACTTCGTTGCCGTCCCAGAAGGGCCCGGCAGCATTGTACATGATGCGGCGCTCAGACTCGTTTTTGCCCAAAAAGGGCAGCAAAGCGCCAAGGCCCAGATCAAAGCCGTCCAGAACAAAGTACACGGCCCACAACAGCGCCCACAGCACAAACCAGATGGTTTCCAACATGGCTATACCTCCTGGGCGTTGGGGCCCTTGATGGCGTATTTACGCAGCAAGTAAATGTCCAGCAGCCCCAGCAGGGAATACACCACAATAAAACCGCCCAGCGAAATGGCGATATTCTCTGCGGGTACCGGCGATACTGCGTCGGAAGTGCGCATGAGACCGTAGACAATCCAGGGCTGACGGCCAATTTCGGCCACTGCCCAGCCCAGCATGATGGCAATGTAGGGCAGGGGAATGTTCCATACCAGCGCCTTGAGCAGCAGCGGGCAGGGTTCGTCCTTTTTGCGTTGCAAAAAGGCGCCAACCGCCAGCAGCACAAATATGCCCGCCATGACGAGCATACCGCGGAAGCTCAGGAAGGTGGGCATAACCGGGGGGCGGTCTTCCTTGGCAAAGTCTTTGAGGCCTTTCACTTCGGCATCGGTGTTGCCATAGGCAATCCAGCTCAGCATGCCGGGCAGGCCAATGGCCTGTACCTTGTTGCCCTCGTTGGCTTCATCGGGCCAGGTCAGCAGGTAGAAGGGCACGTTGCGGCCCGTTTCCCAGTGCGATTCAAGCGCGGCCAGCTTGGCAGGCTGCACCTGGGCCACGGTTTTGCCCTGCTGGTCGCCAGAGAGGCCCAGCAGCAGCACAAGCGCCAGCGTGAAACCAGCGGACATCTTGAACGATGCGCGGAAAAATTCCACGTTGCTCTTGCGCAGCAGGTGCCAGGCCGAAACGCCCAGCACAAAAAAACCGCCAAGCGCCCACGATGCCAGCACGGTGTGGGCGTACATGCCCCAGGCGTAACCGTTGGTCACCACCTGCCAGAAGTTGGAAAGCTCGGCGCGTCCCATGGTTTCATTGATGGTATAACCCACGGGGTGCTGCATAAAGCCGTTGGCAAGGATGATCCAGAGTGCGGAAAGGTTGCCCGCGAAGGCCACAATGTAGATGGACGCGAGGTGCATTTTTTTGCTGACCCGGTTCCAGCCAAAGTGCCAGACGGCAAGAAATGTGGATTCCAGAAAAAAGGCTACCGTGGCTTCAATGGCCAGCAGTGAACCAAAAATATCGCCCACGTACTCCGAGTAGCGCGACCAGTTTGTACCAAACTGGAATTCCAGCGTGATGCCAGTCACCACGCCAAGGGTAAAGTTGATGAGAAAAAGTTTTCCCCAGAACTTGGCTTGTTTTTTCCAGAATTCGTCGCCGGTGCGAACATATCGGGTTTCCATCCAGGCAAGAATGATGGAAAGACCGAGAGTGAGCGGCACGAATATGAAATGGAAAAAAACGGCCACAGCGAATTGCAAACGCGAAAGCATTACAACGTCCATGCAGGCCCTCCTTGAATATCCTTCAGGCGAGATAGCTTTTTTCCCATCAAATAGCAAGTAGTTACGAATATCGTTTTACCTCGCATTCCTTTAATGACGCGGGTATTATTATTTATCCCCCTTATTGTTGAAATATGATTTCATTTTTTCGGGCCAAAATTTTACCGCCGCAGCCAGTCTTTCTGCTGCGTTGCGGCAAAGTTCGCGCAAAAAACAGGTGTTTTTTACGTGCCTCCCCTTGAAAATTCGGTAGGGAATATTATTTTCAACCATATCGTTTTTCAGGAGGTTTGTCATGGCAGAGGCTGGTAAGAATTCCCGCCAATTCCGCGCTGAGGTGCGCAAGGTCCTGCATATCCTCACCAATTCGCTCTATACTAATCGCGAAATTTTTTTGCGGGAACTTGTTTCCAACGCATCGGACGCGCTGGATAAATTGCGTTATCGCATGAACCGGGGCGAGAGCCCCAGCTTGCCTGATCTTCCGCTCGAAATCAGCATCACCCTGGACAAGGACGCCAAGGTGCTGACCATTGCCGATACCGGCGTTGGCATGACCGCAGACGAGCTGGCCGAAAACCTGGGCACCATCGCCCGGTCCGGTTCGGAACAGTTTTTGGCGGACGTGGCTGCGGAAAATGCCGCCAAGGCAACAGATCAAGCAGCCGAAACCTCATCTGGTGAAGAAGGCGCGGATGCACGGCCCGCGGATGCAGCCAACATCATCGGACGCTTTGGCGTGGGCTTTTATTCCGTCTTCATGGTGGCCAGCAAGGTCGAGGTTACATCGCGTCCGGCTTTTGGCGACAACGCCGAAGCCAGCGTGTGGGTGAGCGACGGCCTGGGCACGTTTACCATTGACCCCGCCACTGGCGACGCCCCCAGGCGCGGTACTGTCATCAAGGCCTGGCTCAAGGACGACGCCACCGAGTTTGCAGAAAAATTCCGCGTGGAATCGGTCATTCGCAAGCACTCGGCCTTTGTGCCCTTTCCCGTGCTGGTGGGCGGCGAGCGCGTAAACACCCAGCCCGCCCTGTGGCGCGAGCCCAAGTTTTCGGTCACCAAGGAGCAGTACGACTCCTTTTACAAGGCACTGACCTACGACGCCAAGGATCCGCTGGATACCTTGCATCTTTCGGTGGACGCGCCCGTGCAGTTTAACGCCCTGCTGTTCACGCCCGATTCGGCGCAGGACTTTTTTGGCGCTGACCGTGAATACTGGGGGCTTGATCTCTATGCCCGGCGCGTGCTGATCCAGCACCGCAACAAGGAGCTTGTTCCGGAGTATCTGGCCTTCCTTAAGGGCGTGGTGGACACCGAAGACCTGCCGCTGAACATCTCGCGCGAAACGCTGCAGGAAAACGTGGTGCTGCGCAAGATCAGCCAGGTACTGGTAAAGCAGGCCCTTGGGCATCTTGAAAAGCTGGCCAGCAACGACGCGGAAAAGTACAGCCGCTTCTGGCAGCTGCATGGCAAGGTCTTCAAGCTGGGCTACCACGATTACGCCAACCGCGAGCGCATCTGCGCCCTGTTGCGTTTTAACTCCTCGGCGCTGGCAGACGCAGATGCGCTCACGAGCCTTGACGAGTACATGGCCCGCGCGCCCGAGACGCAAAAGACCATCTGGTACGTGGCCGCGCCCAACCGTGAGGCCGCCCGCCTCAACCCGCACATGGAGCGCTTCCGCCGCAAGGGTGTGGAGGTGCTGTGGCTCTACGAGCCGGTTGACGAATTTGTCATGGACAGCCTTGCCAAGTACAAGGATTGGGAATTCAAGTCGGTGGAAACAGCGGCGGACGACGCCCTGAAGGATTTGGCCGACAAGGAGCAGCCAGAGCACGAGGCGGCAGTGCCGCTTTCGGAAGACGATACGGCGAGCTTTGACGCCCTGTTGGCAAAGATGAAAGAGATTCTGGGCGAAAAGGTCACCGACGTGCGTGTGTCGCATCGCCTGGCCGACAGCCCGGCTGTGCTGGTTTCGCCCGACGGGGGCATGTCCTCTTCCATGGAAAAGCTGCTCAAGGTCATGCAGAAGGACGACTCCATCCCCGTAAAAGTGCTGGAGGTCAACCGAGACCACCCGCTGCTGCGCAGCATGCTGCGCATCTTTAAGGCCGACGCTGACGACAGGATACTTGCCGACATGACGGGCTGCCTGTTTGACTCCAGCCTGCTGCTGGACGGTTACCTCAAGGACCCGCAGGCGCTGGCCGCACGCACTGGCAAACTGCTTGAGGAAGCCGCCGCCTGGTATACGGAAGTGCGCAAGATATAGCTGGCGGGGCGCCCCAGCGGGGTGTACCGGCCATGGCCAAAATACAAACGGCCCCTGTGAGCGATCACCGGGGCCGTTTGTATTTTTTATCTGGGCAAGCAGGGGGTTAGTACACCACGCTGTACGACATGACCTCGGGCCTGTGGAAGAAAAACTCTACCCGCCGGTTCATGGCGCGGCTTTGTTCGTCAATTCCGGGTTTGAGGGGGCGGGTGTCGCCGTAGCTTACAGCGCGCATGCGCGTGGGTTTGATACCCTTGTTGGCGAGATAATGCACCATGGCCGAGGCGCGCGCGCCGGAAAGCTCCCACGCAGAGGCAAAAGGCGGCCTGGCCTCGGACGAATCCGCATGTCCCCGCACCACGAGGTACAGGTTATACTCGTTCATGAGTTTGAGCACCGCTTCCAGCACTTTTGTGCCCTCGGGCAGCAGGTCGATGCTGCCGGGTTTGAACATGACGTCCGAGTTGACGCGCAGCTGCACGCCCACGTCGTCGGCGCTGATGCCCGACGAATTTTGCGGCACGGCGTCAGCCATGAGCATCTGCTTGATTTTTTGCGCGATGGCGTAGTGCGACTTTTCAACCTCGTTGATCTTGAGGTCGCGCGCGTCGATCTTGTCCGTATTCTGGATAAACGGATTGTTGGAAATGGGGGATGTGGAACTGGAATCGAAGTTTCTGTCGCCGCTGAAATAGGCGGCAAGCCCCGCCTTGGTATCCGGCGGAACCATGCTGAGGATCCACAGCAGAAGAAAGAAGGCCATCATGGCCGTAACAAAGTCGGCATAGGCCACTTTCCATGCGCCGCCGCCCATAGGCTTTCTCCTTTCTGTAGTATTTTGCGCCGGGCCGTGCGCACACTGCCGGGGCCAGCAAAAGCTGGCCTTCAGCGCCCTTGCCTCCAATCCATATCAGGTTTTTGCGCAAGGGCAAAATATCAGCACGTCACGCCCCCGCATGGGCCTGCTAGCCGCTCTTGAGGCGTTCTTCCATTTCGGCAAACGAAGGCCGGAAGGGATAGGGTATGGCCCTGCGTCCGTATTCAACGGCGATAAGCGGGGTAGAGCCGCGAATAGCCGCCGCCACGGCTTCCTTGATGGAGTTGAAATAAAAATGTTCTTCAGCCACGTAGTTTTCAAGCTTTGCACCCATGGGGCCAAAGAGGCCATAGCAGGCAAGAATACCAAAAAACGTGCCTACAAGTGCTGCCGCGATGTAGTGGCCCAGAACTTCCGGCGGTTCGTTGATCTTGCCCATGGCAAGCACCACGCCCAGCACGCAGGCCACAATACCCATGCCCGGCAGCGATTCGGCCATGTGCGATACGGCATGCGCCGGCAAGATGCCTTCTTCGCGCATGGTCTCGATATCCACGTCCATAAGGCTGTCGATGTCGGCGGGGTCGCCGGTGGTCAGGTACACGCGCAACGTGTCGCCCACAAAGTTGACCACTGTGGCGTCTTTGGAAATGTTGGGATACTTGCTGAAAATAGGGCTGGATTCGGGCTTTTCCACATCGCTTTCAATACTGATGACGCCTTCGCGGTGCATCTTGGAAAAAAGCGCGTAAAGCAGGGCCAGCGTTTCGAGGTAGTGCCCCTTGCTGGAACCCGGGTCGGCAAACAGGTGCTTGAGGCTTTTGACAACCAGGCCAAAGGTGTACTTGGTCTGCGAACCAAAAAAAGCCCCAAGACCGCAACCCAGAATGATGATGAACTCGGCGGGCTGAAAAAGAACGCCCCAGTCGCCGTGGGCCATGGTGTAGCCCGTGCCGACAGAAGCCGCAACAATGACCAGTCCTATAAGTAAGTACATACCGCCGCCTGTTCTCTCAATGCTGTCCGTGTCGTTCGGTCACCTGCCAGGGGCGTCGCCGCCCTGAAAAAATGCGTACTCGCCCGATGAACGGGATTTCGTACCCATAAAATCACGTACGCATGTCGCCGCACTGTCAGGCCTTCTTGTATGCTTAACGCCCGCAATGCTAATAGCTTTAGCCCAAGGAGCCGAAAAGGCAAGCCCTGGTTCAAATTCGCTGGCTCCGCGATGTTGCGGGCAGCCTGTTGCAGGGGGCTGCCCGTTTGCCGGTCGTTACTTGCCCAAAATGCCGCGCAACAGGCCGCCAGCACCCTTGGCCGCGTCCTTGGTGACGCCTCCGGCCTGTTTGCCCGTGTTTACCAGCGTGCCGGGCAGACTTTTGGCCATATCCAGGGCAAATTTGGGGTCAACGCCGTACGAAATGTCACTCAAAGGTCCCCTGGCCGTCACAGGTATGGTCAGCCCCAGGGTCTTGATGTCCATGGCCGCGTCGAGGTGCTGCCTAGGCAGGCTGATGCGGGCCTTGCCAACGGCGTTGAGGCTGGGCGAGGTCACGGTTATGGGCGCTGCGTTTATTTCGCCGTCCTTGGCCGTAAATGGCGCGCGGGTCAGATCAAACCGGTCGGGCAGGGGGCCGCCTTTGCCCGCGAGCATCGGCAAGCTTTTGGAAAGCTCGGCCATGGCGGGCACGTGCAGCTGGCGTATTTCAACCTGTCCTCGCCCTGCGAGGCTTTGCCGCAGGTCTGCCGCTGAGCCGCAGCCCATGGTCAGGTCCGCGTCGAACAGGGCTGTACCGTCCACCATACGGCCCTTGCCAAGGGCCACCATAAGCGGGCCAAGCTCCACATCGGCGGCATGGGCCTTGACGGCGCAGGTCTGCGCGCCCATGTCCATGCTGCCCGTGGCCTTGACGGCCCCGCCGCTGCCAAGGCTGGCCGTCAGCGAGGTCAGGTTGTAGCGGCCTTTTTCGCCCTTGAGGGCCAGTATAATGTCCTTGACCTGCAGGCCTCCCTTGCTGATGCCGCCCACCTTGGCGCGAATGTCCAGGGCTGGCATCTTGCGCATTGCCGCAGCATCTGGTTTGGCGGTGCGTTTGGCGTGGGCCGGGCCGCCGTCGCTGGCTTGGGCCTTGGTCTCCGCCCCCTTGGCGGGAGCCTCGGGGGCAGGCAGATAGGGGTCGAGATTGATCATGCCCGCCTGTACGTCCGCTGTTATGCCCATAGGGGCATCAGCAGGCAGGTCGAGGCGCAGCCCGCCACGCAGGGTAATGTCGTCCAGCTGCAGCTGCATCTGGCTGAAGTTGAGGGCATCGGACGTGTAACGCAGCATGGTTCTGAACCGCAACTCGTCCTTGCCTGCGACGGCCTTGATTTTTTGGCCCGCCAGCGCCGCCAGCTTGTGGGGGGAGCCTTCGATCTCCAGTGAGCCGTTAAACGACGGCGCGCCAAGGGCCGCCTCGCCGGAAATGTTCAGACGCGCCTGCGGCATGTTGAGCACGGCCTTGTTCAGCTGCAGGTGCAGGTCGCTGAGCCGCAGCGAGCCCTCGCAGGTCAGCTGCAGAGGGCCTGCCTCCTTGGGCAGCAACCCTGTCAGAGGGGTGACGGTCAGCGCGGTCTGCCGAAAAAGCAGCTGCGGCGGCGCGTAACGCAGACGGGATGAAAAGGCCAGAGTTCCTGTCATGCTGCCAGCCTCAGATGCGGTGGTTTTGCCGCCAAGGGCAAAGGTAAAGTCGCATTGCACCACGGCCTCTTGCCCCGCGCGCAGATTTTCGACCGAAAGGTTCACATCGTTGATGTTCAGGGTCTGGCCGCTCGCGGCCATATAGACAACCGAACCCTGGCGCAAGACCAGGCGTTTCAGTTCAATGGGCAGGGCTGCCGGTTCCGCGCCAGCCTTGGGCGCGTTTTCGGCGGCGGGCTGGTCGCTATTGGGCGCGCCAGCGGCGACGGATTTGCCTTCGCGCACTTCTATGGCAGGGCTGTCCAGCCGGATTTCGCGCACAACCACATTGCCCGCCAGCAGCGGGCTGAGTTCCAGCTGGGCCATGCCGCTCTTGACCGCGATGGACACGCCCTGTCCGTCGTTTGCATTGCCCCAGTGAGCTTGCCCAAAGTGGACGCCAAGGGGAAAAAAGGAAATCCCGGGTGGGGTGTCGAACTGCAGGGGCTGGCCTGTGGCTTTGGCCGTGGCGTCAGCGATCTGCCGCACCACAAAGCCCGTGTCCACGCGACTGATCAGAACAAACGCGGCCCCCGCCAGCACGGCAATGCCGCCCATAATCCATAAAAAAACACGCTTCATTGAAACTCCGCAGGCGTCGCGCGGCCAGAAGGCCGCGTTAGCCGTCCGTGCCTTGTGGGCAGCGGGGTATGGATATGACCACTGTTTCTCTTATACGAAAAGCCCGCGAGCAGCGCAAGGCGAAGAAAAGGCGGGTTTGTTTCAGTGTATCCTTGTGCGGTCGTAGTTGCGGTCTGACCTCGCAATCCATATATTACCAAAAAAAGACAAATAATGCTCGGCGCTCCATACGGCCTGGGCCGCAGGTGCAGGGAGGACGTATCCACATGGCGGGCAAAACCATCCAGACAACAACCATGCGGGGGGGCGGCGCGCCCTCGGCCCTGCCGCCAGCCCTGATGGTTCAGGGAACCTGCTCCAATGCAGGTAAAAGCCTGCTCGCGGCCGCCCTGTGCCGTCTGCTGGCCCGGCGCGGCCTGCGCGTGGCGCCCTTCAAGGCGCAAAATATGGCCCTTAACTCCTTTGTCACCAGCGACGGCAAGGAAATGGGACGCGCCCAGGTGCTGCAGGCGGCGGCCTGCGGCCTTGCCCCCGACGTGCGCATGAACCCGGTTTTGCTCAAGCCCACATCCAACACCGGCTCGCAGGTCATCGTGCTGGGGCAGCCCGTGGGGCAGATGCGCGTGGGCGAGTACCTGCGCTATAAACCCACGGCCTGGCAGCATGTGCGCCAGGCCTACAGCAGCCTGTCGGCGGGCATGGACGTCATGGTGCTTGAGGGGGCAGGCAGCCCGGCGGAGATCAACCTCAAGGCGCACGACATCGTCAATATGCGCATGGCCCGTTATGCCGGGGCACACGTGGCGCTGGTGGCCGACATCGATCGCGGCGGCGCCTTTGCGGCGCTGGCGGGAACCATGGCCCTGCTCACCCGCGCTGAAAGGGCGCGGGTGGGAGGATTTATCCTCAACAAATTCCGGGGCGACGCCAGCCTGCTGGACCCGGCCCTGACCATGCTGCAAAAGCGCACAGGCAAGCCCTTTTGGGGGGTGGTGCCCATGCTGGAAGACCTGCGCCTGCCCGAAGAAGATTCGGTCAGCCTTAAGGAAGGGCTGACGCCGGGCCTGCACTCGGGCGCGGCAGACGGTACGGCAGACGTGCTGGATATTGTCGTGCCCGACCTGCCGCATCTGAGCAACGCCACCGACCTTGACGCTCTGCGCAACGAACCAGGGGTGCGGCTGCGCATTGCGCGCAACGCCGACCAGTGGGGCGCGCCGCATGCGGTTATCCTGCCGGGAAGCCGCAATACCGTAGACGATCTGCGCTTTTTGCGGCGCACTGGTCTGGCGGCCTGCGTGCTCGATTTTGCCGACCAGTGCCTGCGGCATGGGCGCGGCGCGCTGGTGGGCGTTTGCGGGGGCCTGCAGATGCTGGGGGCAGAAATTGTCGATCCCCTGGGGCTTGAAGAAGGCGGCCGCGAGGCGGGGCTTGGTCTGCTGCCGCTCGGCACAAGCCTGCAGGCGGCCAAGCGGCTGTGCCGCTCAAACGGGTGGGCGCAGGCATGCCTGACCGGGCAGGGGCGGCAACAGGTCTGGGGTTACGAAATTCACCATGGGCAGACCGCGCCTGTGACCACTGTGGCCCGTCAGCGTCCCGACGGTCTGGCGCAATGGGCGTGCGCCCCAGTGCAGGTGGTAATGGCGGACAGCGAGGGGCAACCCCTGGGCTGGGGCTTGTGCGATGCGCGGGGCCGCGCCCGGGTGTGGGGCAGTTATCTGCACGGGCTTTTTGACGCGGATGCCTTTCGCCACGCTTTTTTGCAGGGCCTGCGGCACGAGGCCGGTCTGCCGTCAGAGCCAAAGACCGTGTACAGCCTTGGCCCGGAGCTGGACAGGCTGGCGGACGCCGTGGAGTCGGCGCTGGATATGCCCGCCATCCTCAGGCTGCTGGGCCTGGACTGAAGCCTGGGCCCACAGCTAGCTCGCGGGGTTTGCCGCAGCCTTGCCCCTCCACTGGCTCAGCAGTACGCCAAGCACTATGAGGGCCGCCCCGCCGTATTGGGCGGGGAGCAGTTTTTCGTCCAGCAGGGCAATGCCGAACAGCAGGGCAAAAACAGGGATAAGGTTGGTGTAGGCGGCGGCCCGCCCGGCGTTAAGGCGCTTGACGCCAAAATTGTACAGGCCGTATCCGGCAAAGGTAACTATGCCGCCAAGATAGAGCAGACAGGCCCATGGCGCCCAAGCGGGAAAGGTCCTGCCAAGGCTGACAAACGCGGCGGATTCAGGAACGGTCGCGGCCAGCAGGCAAAAAAAGACCATGCCCACAAAGGCCTGCACGGCCGTGATGCACAGTGCGCTGTACTGGGCCGAAAGGTGGCGGGCCAGCACGGTGTACCCGGCGGCGCAACACATGGCGACGCCTTCAAGGATGTTGCCCAGCAGGGGGTTGGCCGCTTTTTCGTCCGGCACGGCGGCCAGGGTCAGCCAAGTGACGCCGCATACCGCCAGCAAAAAACCCAGCCACATGCGCAGACCGGCGTGTTCGCGCAGCGTGGCAAAGGCGGTTGCGGCCACCAGCAGCGGCAGCAGGGAAGTGATCATGCCTGCCTGCGAGGCGGTGGTGAGCCGCAGGGCGTTGGTTTCAAAAAGAAAAAAAAGACAGGGTTCGCACAGGGCCATGAGGGTGAGCGTGCCCAGATGCCCGTGTGCTTTCAGTTCGCGCCACAGCCGCGGCCATAGGGGCAAAAAAACAATGCAGGCCACGAGCATGCGCCCCGCCATGGTTTGCAGGGGGCTCAGGGTGGTCAGGGCAATGCGCAGCACGACAAAGGTGGACCCCCAAAAAGCCATGGCGGTCAGCAGTGCCAGATGGGGCAGCAGATTGGGAGCGGTGGGGGGCATGGCGGTTTTTCGGTTTCTCCAGAATGGTCGCGGATGATTTTTGACGCAGCCTATGGTAAGAAGCCCAATACTTCAAGGTTCAGCTGTACCAGTCGATTGCGCGGGGCATTGCCTGACGGTCTGCGGTTTGCGGATGGCAGCCTTGCCTGCGGGAGCACGAAGCATGAGCATCAAAACCATCATCAAGACTTCCAATCTCGCGCAGTTGCTGCTTCTTTTGCTGCTGGGGCTTTGCCTTGTATTCTTTGGGCGCGGGTTGCACGAAAGCAGGCGGACGCTTGAAAACTATTACAGGCTCGATTCCCTGCTGGTGGATGTGGAAACCAACACCCGGCAGAGCTATGAAGAAGCCCATGCCTTTATTTTTACCGGCAGTCCTGAAAGGTACGCCAACTGGCAGATACTGAGCCAGGCGAGAGCTGGGACGCAGCAGGATTCCGCAAGGCACGGCGTGTCTTTTGAAGACACGGCGCGCAATCTCAGTCTGTCCTCAAGCATGCAGGCGCAGGTGCAGTCGCTGCTTGCCCTGCGCGAACACCTGGACACTCTGCTGGATACAGCCGTCAGCATGGCCCTGGGCAGCAGCGGCCCCCCGCAATGGGACAGGGATAGCCTTGATCTGAGCGGTGCGCAAAACTGGGCCGACAGGGTAAATCTGGACAGCGAGGTGCAGCAGGTGCTGTTCAGCGCCCAGGCCCTGCGCGAGGTGCAGTACCGCAGTTTTCTCGACCAGGTAAGCATGCAGGAAGCGCCGCTCGTGCAAATGCTCTGGGCCATGGTTATCGCCTTGCTGGCCCTGGCCGCCAGCGCGGTTGCCAACATTTATATTTTCCAAAAAAGGGTTGCGCAGCCGCTGGACGAAGTCAGCCTGTATGCCGAGGGCGTGGCTGCGGGCGAGGATCCCCAGCCGGTCAAGCTCAGATACAGGGACGAGCTTTCGGGCATGTTTGGCTCGCTGCAGCGCATGAAGGGAACCCTGTTTACACGCATACGCGAGCTCAAGGAGGCCGAACGCCGGGCGCGTAAAAGCAAGCAGCAGGCTGTGCTTGCCAGGGCGCAGGCCCTGACCTCGCTGGAGCTTGCCCAAAAGGCCTCGCATGTGCAGGAAGACTTTTTGCGGCGCATGAGCCACGAAATACGCACGCCCCTCAACGCGATCATCGGCATGAGCTATCTCAGCCTGCAGACGGGTCTCAGCGGCGTGCAGCGCGATTATATGTTGCAGATCAACAAGTCCGGCAGCGTGCTGCTGGACATGGTCAACCGCATCCTCGACTTTTCCAGCGTCAACGAGGGTTTGCTGCGGCGCGAAAGCCGCGCTTTTCTGCTGCCCCGGCTGCTGGAGCTGCTGCGGCAAAGTGTTGCGGGCAGCGCCCTTGATAAGCATCTGGAACTCCATTTTACCATTGATCCTGACGTGCCGACGGTTATAGAGGGCGACGAGCGCCATCTTGAAGAAGCGCTGCGCATCCTTTTGGACAATGCGGTCAAGTATACCCGCACGGTTCTGTGGAGTGCCGCGTGCAATACGCGCACGACGGCGGGCAGGACGATGCCTGCCGCCTGCTTTTTGTAGTGGCGGACACCGGTCCCGGCATGGATTCGACCTTTCTGGAAAAACTGTTTGAGCCCTTTGCCCTGGGCGACGAATCGATGACCCGCTCGACCAGTGGCCTTGGCCTCGGGCTGGCGCTGGCCCGTCAGCTGGTCAACCTGCTGGGCGGTGATCTGTCTGTGACGAGCTCGCTGGGCAAGGGCAGCCGCTTTTTCTTTGAACTTTCGTTTGGCCGGGTGCAACAGGGCGAAGCGTCGGAATCCCTCTCCGCCCAGGAGGAGGCGCTCGCCGCCGTAGAGAGCATTTTTACCCCCGCCGATGTGCAGCAGCAGACCGTGCTGGTGGTGGAAGACAACGACATCAACGCCCAGATCGCCAGCGAGCTGCTTGCCCAGGCCCGGCTGGCAGTGCGTGTGGCCTCCAACGGCCTGGCGGCGGTGGAAGAAGTACGCCGTGGAGGCGTTGACCTGGTGCTCATGGACGTGCAGATGCCGGTGATGGACGGCCTCGAAGCCACCACGCGCATACGCGAACTGGGCTATACGCCGGAAATTTTGCCGATTTTGGCCATGACGGCGCATGCCGACGCAGCCTCGCGCATGGACGGAAAAAATGTGGGGATGAACGACTACCTCACCAAGCCGGTGGATCCGGCAGCCCTGTACGCGGCGCTCAAAAAGTGGCTGCCGGGCGGGCTTGAATTCAACCCGCTGACCCAGGGCGGCGCCCTATGCGTCGCAACGGTGGAGGAGAGCGCAGGGCAGGGGCTGGACGTCATGCGTTCAGCGGATGCCGCCGTGGCTGAGCCGGAGGGGCTGGCCGTCAACGTCGAAGCGGGGCTTGCCACTGTGGGCGGCAACCGCGACCTGTACCGCGAGCTTTTGCTGCGTTTTGTCGACCACTATGGCGAAAGCGCCAGAGAGCTGCGCGGGATGCTGGCCTGCGGCGACTTGCGGGGAGCGGCGCGGCTGGCGCATACGGTCAAGGGCGTTGTCGCCAATCTGGGCGTGGAGCGCGTCTGCCGCCTCACGCGCCGCATGGAAAGCTCCCTGCCGCTGAACTCGCCCAGCGAAAGCCTGATGGATGAATTTGAAAAGAGCATGGATGAAGTGCTCATGCGCGTACGTTGCCTTGAGGGCACAAACGCCATGACCACCACCGGCACGCTGCACCTGGACGGCGAGCACCGCGAGGCTCTGACGGCCCTGCTGGCGGAGCTGCCGGAACTGGTGGAAGTTGACTGGGGCAATGCGGAAAGCACGCTGGAAAGCTTTGTGCCGTTTGTGGACGGCACGCCGTATGCGGAAGATCTGGCCGCCATCCTTGCTTCGGTAAAGGACTTTGACAACGGGGCGTTGCAGGGGCAGGCGGCCGCCCTGCAGATCCGCCTGCTGGGTGATCGAGCGTGAAAACCGTATTTTGCCTCGACGACAAGATCCAGTACCTGACGCTGCTCAAGGTGGCTGTGCGCTCCCTGCGCGCGGTCCAGGGCAGCGAAGCCCCCTGCCTGTGCGTGTATGCGGGCAGCGACGCGGCCCTGCTGGCCGAGCTTGCGGCCGAAAACATCCCCGTGGCGCGGTATGCTCCGCGTCTTGACCCCAGTGGCTTTACCCCTTTGGGGCAGGCCTGCGCTGGCTGTTTTCTCAAGCTCGAGCTGGCGCTTGTGCCCGAGCTTGCCCAGGACGACCGGGTGCTTTACTGCGATACGGACGTGCTGTTTTACCGTCCGCTTGATGAACTTTTTGCGCAGCAGCCGACGTATGTGGGCATGGCCAGGGAATACACGGCGCCCTTTTTTCACCAGTACCAGCAGCTGTCGTACGAATACAGGGGCGCCAGCTACACGGTGCCCCTGCCGTTTCCCATCTGGACATATTCGAGCGGCGTGGCCCTGTTTAATCTGGAAAGGCTGCGCAAGCGCGATTTTATCGGGCACTTCATGGCCTTTTGCAGAGAGAACGAATCGCGCATCGGCAACCTTGACCAGTCGCTGATCAATTATTTTTTTGGCAAGCGCATCACCCGGCTGGACGACTGCTGGAACTGCCCGCCGTACCGTGAGGAATGCAGGGATGCTGCGCGGATAGTGCACTTTCACGGGCCAAAACCATGGGAGCACAACAGGCCCGAGCTGGCCGACCTGCGCATCAACCATTACACCTACATGCGTGAGCGCTGGATGGAATACCTGACCCCGCAGGAGCGTGCGCTTGTGCAGAGCTGGGCCTGAAAACGGGGTTGCGTCAGAATGCGCGGCAGGCGGGGCGGACGGTCTGGATTTGTTCTGGCCTCTGAAGTATTTTGCGCATTGACCGATAAGAATGAAAACCGGGTCTTAAAAACCCCAATTAACGCAGTCGGCAACGGCGCGTAACAGGCCGGGCCGCAGCGGTTGCGGCGGTTCAAGGGCCGAAAACGCCCGCTTATACCATGGAGGCCATCCCATGACGGATACAATGGACGCGGCGCAAGCGCCGAGGCTGGAGGCGCAGGACTCTGGCCAGGAACATGACGGCGATCTGCTCCAGCTCGTCACCTTTCGCATTGGCGAAGAAGAATTCGGGGTTGATATCCTTTCTGTTCAGGAAATCATCCGGCTCATGCAGATTACCATGGTGCCCCATGCCGCAGCGTTTATCGAAGGCGTCATCAACCTGCGCGGCAAGGTTATTCCCGTCATCAACATGCGCACCCGGTTCAGCATGCCCGCAGTGGAGCATGACGCCAACACGCGCATTGTGGTGATGGAATTCAACCAGAAGATCGTGGGTTTTCTGGTTGACGGCGTGTCCGAAGTGCTGCGCATCCCCGCCTCAACCGTCGAACCCGCGCCCCCGGTAGTGTGCGGTATCGGCTCGGAATACATACGCGGGGTGGGCAAGCTCGAAGACCGTCTGCTCATTCTGCTTGACCTCGACACGTTATTGAGCGACATGAACGCCGATGCGGGTTAGCATGGCGGCCAGGCGCGCACCCCTGAATCTGCACGGACGGCGGGTTTGTTGAAGCCCGGCGGCCTGCGCTTTTTTGAGTGAACGACGCGCAGCCTGAAGCCAAAGCCAGCCGGAGCGGCCCAGCCGCCACGGTCATGCCGCCGCAGCAGGAGGCCTTATGTCCATGCGTCTTTCCCGTTCCATTGTGGGTGAAGCAGAAGCCCGCGCCGTCAGCCGCGTCATCACTGAAGACGGCTACCTCGGCATGGGCAACGAGGTGCGCCTTTTTGAAGAAGAAGTGGCGCACTACATTGGCGTCAAGCCCAGTCAGGTTATCACGGTCAATACCGGTACAGCGGCCCTGCATCTGGCTGTGGACGCCGTTGCCGCGCAGTGCCGCGTAGACGGCAAACCCGAAGTCCTCGTTCCATCGCTTACCTTTGTGGCGTCTTTTCAGGCCATTACAGCCGCAGGCTGCATGCCTGTGGCCTGCGATGTGCTGGCAGAAACCGGCACCATTGATCTTGCCGACGCCGGGCGCCGCGTGACCCCCCGCACCATTGCAATCATGCCAGTGCACTATGCCAGCAACCCCTGGCATCTCGATGACGTGTACAGTTTTGCACGCGACAGGGGCCTGCGCGTTGTGGAAGACGCCGCTCATGCCTTTGGCTGCAAAAGCCACGGCCGCATGATCGGCAGCTTTGGCGACATGGTCTGCTTCAGCTTTGACGGCATAAAAAATATCACCTGCGGCGAAGGCGGCTGTCTGGTTGCCTTTGACGAAGAGGCCGGGCAGCTGGCTTCGGACGCCCGCCTGCTCTCTGTGGCCAACGATGCGCAAAAGCGCTTTACGGGCGGGCGCTCGTGGGATCCGGACGTCAAGCGGCAGGGCTGGCGCTACCATATGAGCAACATCATGGCCGCCATTGGCCGCGTACAGCTTGGACGCCTTGAGGCGGAATTCATACCGGCCAGGCGGGCGCTTACGGCCATTTATGAAGAACGGCTCGCCGGGGTGGACGGTCTGGCGCTGCTGGCCACTGACCCGCAGGACTTTGTTGTGCGCCACATCATGCCCGTGCGTGTGCTTGACGGCCGCAAGGACGCGGTCAAGGAATTTTTGGCCGCGCGGGATATCCCCACCGGCGTGCACTACAAGCCCAACCACCTGTTGAGCTGCTTTGGCGGGGGAGCCCAGTCGCTGCCCGTAACAGAGCAACTCTATGCCGAGCTGGTAACCCTGCCCCTGCACCCCGGCCTCAGCGTCGAAGATGTGGAGAGCGTGTGCGACGCGCTTGTTGCGGCACTGAAGTAACCGCATCCGCAAGGGCTGCCCGACGTGGCTAGCGGCTGGCAAAACCTGCCGGGCTGCTCCCGGCTTGCGGCGCTGGCGCGCGGGCTTTTGGCCCGGCGCTGGGTGCGCTTTGGCATTGTGGGCGGCGCGGCTTCGGCGAGCTACTTTTTGCTGGGGTTGCTGTTTGTCAACGTGCTGCAGCTGCCTATACTGGCGGGCAATGCCCTGGCCTTTGCGCTCAGTTTTATCGTATCCTATCTTGGGCAATGCCTGTGGACGTTCCGCGCGGCGGATGCGGGCGCGGGCATTGCCACCCACCGCTCCATGCTGCCGCGCTATGCGGCTACCCAGGCCGTGGGCCTGGGCCTGAATTCAGCCATTATCTGGCTGCTCATGCAAATGGGCGTTCCCTATGCCTGGGCCATGCCCATAGCTGTATTGCTTGTGCCGGTTATGGTCTATATGCTGTGCAAAATCTGGGTATTCAAAAAGCAGGCGTCGTTTGCCCCGGCCAGGGCAGGGCAGACACCTCCGCAACCATCGGCCGTCTCCGGCCCTGCCCGCAACAAGGATAACGCATGAATGCCCCAGCTGTTTCGGTTATCATGAACTGCCTGAACAGTTCCCGCGATCTGCGCGAAGCCATGGACAGCCTCATGGCCCAGACCTTTGCGGATTTTGAAGTCATTTTTTGGGACAATTGCTCCACTGACGAGAGCCCCGCCATTGCCCGGAGTTACGGTGACAGGGTGCGCTATTTTCGCGGCGAGACCATCGTGCCCCTGGGCGAGGGGCGCAACCTGGCGCTGGCCCAGGCGCGCGGGCGCTATCTGGCCTTTCTCGACTGCGACGACGTGTGGAAACCCACCAAGCTGGAGCGTCAGGTCGCCCTGTTTGAAGCCAACCCCCGCGTGGGGCTGGTATGCACCGATACGGAAATTTTTGACGGCAGGCGGGTGCTCAAACGGCTGTTTGCCGAAACCTCGCCCGCAAGAGGCATGGCCTTTGCCGCGCTGATGCAGCGGCAGTGGATATCCATGTCGTCGGCCATGGTCAGCCGCGAGGCGTTGACGAGCCTTTCGGCGGATAAAATTCCCTCCGGGCAGGGCTGCAACGGGGGCTGGTTTGACCAGAGCCTCAACGTGTGCGAAGAGGCCGACGTTTTTTATCGCATTGCCCACGACTGGGAACTGGACTTTGTGGATGAGCCCCTGACCCTGTGGCGGGTACACGGCAACAACACCACGTTCAGAAAATTTGGGCAATTTGCCGATGAAACCCTGCGCATACTTGAAAAACATCGGATGCTTTATCCCGGATATGATCAGGAATATGCGGAGCTTGTAGCAATGATGACCCGCAGGGCGGGTTTTCAGAAAGCCGTGGCGCTGTGGCGCGAGGGGCGCAACAGCGCCGCCCGCGAGGCCATAAAGCCCTGGCGGTACAGCGGTCTCAAGTTCAAGATTTTCTGGTGGGCCAGTTACCTGCCTGGAGTTTTTTTTGACATGGCTGCCCGCCTCTATTTCGCGCTACCCGCCAATTTTCGACAATAGCGCTAAGTTTTGTGTCGTCAATATAGTAAAAACGTGTTGTTTTTTTGGCTAAAAGATTATATTCGCTCTCAATGGTCTTAGAGGGGGATTGGGTAGTATTACAGGGTCGCACGGAAGGGACTCCGCACTGCCATAAGCCCCCTAGTAACACATAACAGTTGAGGGTCTGTTATATGGCTTGGACACAAGTGTATGATCCGGTTGGCGGAGCTGTGGTTTCCGCCCTGCTGGCAGGTATCCCCCTGATCAGCCTTTTCTACATGCTGGCCGTGCGTCGTGCTAAGGGGCACTACGCTGCGGCTCTTGCCGTTGGCCTTTCTTTCGTTCTGGCGGTTGCCGTCTGGGGCATGCCGTTCGGCACCGCCTTCGGCGCTCTGACCTACGGCGCGGCCTTCGGTCTTTTCCCCATCATCTGGATCGTTATTACGGCGGTCTGGGTGTACAACATGACTGTGGAATCGGGCGAATTTGAGTACATCAAAGAATCGCTCGCCCGTCTGACCGACGACCGTCGTCTGCAGGCCATCTTTATCGCCTTCGCCTTTGGTTCCTTCATTGAAGGCACCGCCGGCTTCGGCACGCCTGTGGCCATTACCGCCGCCATGCTCGTGGGCCTTGGTTTCCGCCCCCTGTACGCCGCCGGCATCTGTCTGATCGCCAACACCGCCCCTGTGGCCTTTGGCGCCATTGGTATCCCGATCATCGTCGGCGCGCAGGTTTCCGGTATTCCGGAAATGCACGTCAGCCAGATCGTGGGCCGTCAGCTGCCCTTCCTTTCCGTGCTTGTGCCCCTGTGGCTCTGCGTGGTTATGTGCGGCTTCAAGCGCGCCATGGAAGTTCTGCCCGCCATTGTTGTGGCTGGTGTGAGCTTTGCCGGTTCGCAGTACCTGTTCTCCAACCACCACGGCGCGACCCTGCCCGACATCATGTCGGCCCTGATCACCATCGTCGCCATGGTGTTGTTGCTGCGCGTGTGGAAGCCCAAGACCGTTTGGCGCTTTGAGGGTGAAAAGGAAACCGTGCTCAGCGGCGCCGCCCCCTCTACGGGCGTTGTGCTGCGTGCCTGGCTGCCCTATATCGTGCTGGCCGTCATGGTGTTCTTGTGGGGCCTGCCCCAGTTCAAGAACATGCTGAACGCCGTGCCCGGCGCGGTGCTCAAGTTCTCCTGGCCCGCTCTTGACGGCATGGTGAACAAGGCTGCCCCCATTCTGGCCGCCGGCAAGGACCCCAACTACCCCGCAGTGTTCGTGTTTAACTGGCTCTCAGCCGGTGGCACGGCCATTCTGCTGGCTGGGTTCTTCTCTGTGCCTTTCATGCCTGGTTATTCGTTCGGCAAGGCCGTCAGCTGCCTTTTCCGCACCATTCACCAGCTGCGCTTCCCCATCGCGACCATCGCCATGATTCTGGGTCTGGCCTACCTCATGAACTACTCCGGCATGAGCTCCACCCTGGGTATTGCCTTTACCCTTACCGGCCCGCTGTTCCCGCTCTTCTCGCCCCTGTTGGGCTGGATGGGCGTGTTCCTGACCGGTTCGGACACCTCTTCCAACGCCCTGTTCTGCGGTATGCAGCGCTCGACGGCTGAAGTGGTGGGCATGGATCCGGCCCTGGCCGTTGCCGCCAACTCTTCCGGTGGTGTTACCGGTAAGATGATTTCGCCCCAGTCCATCAGTGTGGCAACTGCTGCCACCAACCTGGTCGGTCACGAAGGCGATCTCTTCCGCTTTACGCTTGGGCACAGCTTGGCCATGACGGGCTTTATCTGCGTGCTCACCTACCTGCAGTCCAACGTGCTGCACTGGATGCTGCCGTAAACGTGGTTTACCTTCCGTAATGCGACGCCGCCCCGCAAGGGGCGGCGTTTTTGCGTTTTTGCGGCGTATGCAGGGATCGGCCCCCGCGTAAAAACCGGTCTCTCGCTATGCCTTGCCGGGCAAGCATTTTGGCCAGTCTTGCCAGCCGGGCTTGCGTGCTTTATGGTGCGCTGCAATGCTTGGAGGAGTAAATGGATTCGCAGCAGGTCTCTTTTTCTACTATCATCAAATCGCTGGGCCTTGTGTTTGGCGATATCGGCACAAGCCCCATCTACACGCTGGCCGTCATATTTTTACTCACAGAACGCACGGAGGCCCATTTTATCGGCATCTTGTCGCTGATAATCTGGACCTTGCTGCTGCTTGTGACAGTGGGCTACGCGTGGCTCGCCATGAGCCTGAGCAAGGGCGGCGAGGGTGGAACCATTGTGCTGCTTTCCATTTTGCGGCCGCTGCTCAAATCGTCCAAAAAGCTTGGTGTTGCTTCGGTGCTGGCCTTTGTGGGCGTGTCGCTGCTCATCGGCGACGGGGTCATCACACCCGCCATTTCCATTCTCTCCGCCGTGGAAGGCCTGACCCTTGTGCCCGGACTGGAAGATACGTCCAAGGGCGTCATTGTGGGGCTGGCGCTGGCAATCACTGTAGTGCTGTTTGCCGTGCAGCGGCGGGGCAGCGGTGCTGTCTCCGTTGTTTTTGGCCCTGTCATGGCCCTGTGGTTCGGGGTGCTGGCTTTTTCGGGCGGGGTCTCCATTGTGCAGACGCCGCAGGTGATCAAGGCCCTGAACCCCTGGTACGCCATTGATTTTATGATTCACAACGGTCTGGTGAGCTTTTTTGTGCTTTCAGAGGTCATACTGTGCGCAACCGGCGGCGAGGCTCTGTATGCGGATATGGGGCACATGGGGCGCAAGCCCATCATTGCCGCCTGGGGCATTGTGCTTCTGGCCCTGATTGCCAGCTACATGGGACAGACTTCGTTTCTGATCCGCAACCCAGGCGCGGAAAACGTGCTGTTTGAAATGATCAACAGCCAGGCGCACTATCTCTACGTCCCCTTTCTTGCGCTCAGCCTGATGGCGACAGTCATTGCCTCTCAGGCGCTCATTAGCGGGCTGTTTTCTATCATGTATCAGAGCATGGCCACCCATATCATGCCGCTGTTTAAGGTCGATTACACCTCCAAGGAGCTGCATTCGCAGATCTACATCAATTCGGTGAACTGGGGCCTGTTTATCGCGGTGGTGCTTGTGATCTGCGGCTTTGGCGAATCGCACAAGCTGGCCGCCGCCTATGGTCTGGCGGTTACGGGCACTATGACCATCACCGGTATTTTTATGGTGTGGATATTCCACCTGCAGGGCAGAAACTTTAAAGCCGTGATTGCGGCCTTTGTCTGCGCTCTTGATTTTGTCTATCTGCTGGCAAACTTCTATAAGTTCCCGCACGGCGGCTACTGGTCCATACTTATTTCGCTTATCCCGCTTTCGGTTATCCTTGTGTACACGCAGGGGCAGAAGGCCGCCTACCAGCGCATGCGCCCCATGGGCAAAGAGCAGTTTTTAAAGAAATTTGCCGAAGAAAAAGCCCAGGGGCACACCATACGGGGCACAGCTATCTTTTTTTTGCGCAATCTGGACAAGGTTTCGCCCTACATTGTCAAAACCATGTTCAGCAACGGCATCATTTATGAGCAAAACATCATGCTGTGCATGGCGCGTACCTATGAACCCACAGGCGTGATCTGGCGCTTTGCCGAAGACCCGGCGGAAGGTATCCGCGTTTTTGAAGTTTCTGCGGGCTATATGGAAGTTGTGGACATCGACCACATCATGTCCGAGGCGGGCATAAAGCCGCGGGTTATCTTTTACGGCGTGGAGGACATCCTCACCAGCTCCCCGCTGTGGCGTATTTACGCCCTGATCAAAAAGTTGGCCCCGTCGTTTGTGCAGTTTTACAAAATGCCGGTGCACGCCGTGCACGGGGTCATAAGCAGAATTGACATGTAAGGCTGCCGCCGTGCTGGGCAAAAGGAGGCTCCGGATGTACAATTACGCGCGCCCTGTGCGCCTGTTGCTGCTCTGCCTTACGGCTGGACTCTGGCTTGGGGGCTGTGCCCAGCAGCAACGGCAACCTCTCTCGTTTGACGACCAGCAGGCACTGGCTGCCAACAGGCAGTGCAGGGCCGAAGCCACGCAGATGAACAACGAGTGGCGCGGGGACACCAGTTATTTTCCCTGGCGATCCTATTACAATATGTGCATGCGGCGGTTTGAGGTAAGTGATGAACAGATGCGCAGACTCCGGCTGCCGTAAACGGCCTCGTCCTGCACGGTGGCTGCCGAATTGCCCTGCGAGGCATGACGTTATCGGCTAGCTGTCAACCGGGCGTCTCTGGCGGCGTTATAAGGCTTTTTTTAAAAATTTACGACCACCGCTAGCCCTTGCAGGCAATGGCGCCGGGAAGGCCGTTTTTGCTCCAAATTTGCCAATGCCTTGTAGCGGGCAGGTGCTGATGCGCATATAAACAAAGGGTGACTTTTCAGTCACCCTTTTTGCATTTGCTGGTTATTCGTCCCCGACTTTAAGCGCCGCCAAAAACGCTTCCTGCGGCAGCTCGACGTTGCCCATGCGCTTCATGCGTTTTTTGCCTTCCTTCTGCTTTTCCAACAGTTTGCGCTTACGGGTGATGTCGCCGCCGTAGCACTTGGCCGTGACGTCCTTGCGGAAAGCCGAGACGGTCTCGCGGGCGATGATCTTTTGTCCGATTGCCGCCTGAATGGCCACCTGGAACAGCTGGCGCGGGATGCTGCGCTTGAGCTTGAGCGCCAGTCCGCGCCCGTAGGTGTAGGCACGGTCGCGGTGCACAATGACCGCCAAGGCGTCAACGGTTTCGCCATTGAGCATGATGTCGAGCCGCACGAGATCTGAGGCGCGGTAGTCCAGCGGGTGGTAGTCCATGGAGGCGTAGCCGCGCGTGGCCGACTTGAGCCGGTCAAAAAAGTCGTAAACAATTTCCGCAAACGGCAGCTCATAGGTCACGACAACGCGGTTGGTTGCCAGGTAGTGCAGGTTTTTTTGCGTGCCGCGCTTTTCTTCGCACAGTTTCATGACATTGCCCACGTAGTCGTTGGGCACGTGGATGTCCATGGTTACGTATGGCTCGTACAGCGCACGTATCTTGGTGGGGTCTGGCAGGTGGCTGGGGTTGTCGATGTCCATGCTTTTGCCGTCGTTGGTGTCCACCTTGTAGACCACCGAGGGCGCAGTGGCGATGAGGCTGACCTCAAATTCGCGTTCCAGCCGCTCCTGAATGATCTCCATATGCAGCAAGCCCAAAAAGCCGCAGCGAAAGCCAAAACCAAGGGCCTGCGAGGTTTCCGGCTCAAATGAAAAGGCCGCGTCGTTGAGCTGCAGCTTTTCCAGAGCGGTTTTGAGGTTCTCGTATTCGTCGGATTCCGTGGGGTACAGACCGCAAAAAACCATGGGCTTCACTTCGGTAAAGCCGGGCACGGGCGATGAGGCCGGGTTGTCTGCAAGGGTGATGGTGTCGCCCACGCGGGCGTCGCCCAGGTCCTTGATGGAGCCGCACATAAAGCCCACTTCGCCAGTATGCAGTGCGGCGACGTCTGTGGCCTCGGGCGAAAAAACGCCCAGCCGCAGCACTTCATATTCTTTGCCCGTGCTCATAAGACGCACGATCTCGTTGAGCTTGATGGCCCCGTCCATTACACGGAAAAGAATCACCACACCCTGATAGCTGTCGTACCAGGAGTCGAAAATAAGCGCCTTGAGAGGAGCTTTTTCGTCGCCGTGGGGTGCTGGCAGGCGGTGCACAATGGCTTCTAGCACTGCGTCCACGCCCATGCCGGTTTTGGCGGAGACGGGCAGGGCGCCTGCGCAGTCGAGACCGATGCTTTCTTCAATCTCGGCCTTGACGCGGTCCACTTCGGCGCTGGGCAGGTCGATCTTGTTGAGCACGGGGACGATTTCGTGGTCATGGTCAAGAGCGAGATACACGTTGGCCAGCGTCTGCGCCTCGACGCCCTGCGTGGCGTCTACCACCAGCAGCGCGCCTTCGCAGGCTGCCAGAGAGCGCGAGACTTCATAGTTGAAGTCCACATGGCCGGGCGTATCGATGAGGTTAAGCTCGTACATCTGCCCGTCTTGTGCGGTGTAGGGAATGCGCACTGTCTGGGCCTTGATGGTGATGCCGCGCTCCCGTTCCAGATCCATTTTGTCTAGGTACTGCTGACGCGCCTCCCGCTTGCTGACAACCTGGGTCAGCTCAAGAATGCGGTCGGCCAGGGTGGATTTGCCATGGTCGATGTGGGCGATAATGCAAAAATTGCGGATATTTTCCTGCTTGGGCATGGTCATGTCCTGGGAAACCGGATGGGGTTGGCGGCTGTTTTCCGCGTTGAACCTGTATCAATATCCAAGATTCGCGCGGAAGTCTATTTGCTGTTGGGTGGAACCTTGCAGCTACCTGTCGGTGGTAATGGGCAAGGAGCAGAGAAAAAACAGATCGAACGTAATTTTCTTTTTCCGTATTTCAATATAGCTTGGATCATTGGTAGAAATTTCTATTGATGATCTGTTGCCTTCACGTTGGTGAAAAACAGATGCCGGTGTGGATATGCTATTTGCTGGAATAAAAAAGACAAGTAGTTTATTATTACTTTCGTTAAGAACAATAAAGAGGTCATGCAAAAATTTTTTATTGTCCGTGGTTATCCACCAAACAGCTTTATAACTGTTTATATTAGCAAAAACTGTATTTTTAGGCGTGATTGCTAGCTCAGGGGAATGGGTCATGAGAAAACTGACGGTCCATTTTCTGTCTATATTCCCGTTCATTGGAACCCCCACAAGAAATAAGCAAAGCCGCAACAGCGCGGAAGCATTCCACGCGGCTGCGGCTCCACAAATCTGAAAATTGGTAGCTCAGCGAAGCTGGGCCAGCTGCAAGCGCACAATTGCGCGTTGCAGAGCGGCTTCAGCGCGGGTGATGTCCACCTTTTCGTCATGACTGGCAATGCGCTTTTCGGCGCGTTCCTTGGCAGCCATGGCACGGGCGGTGTCAATGCTGTCCGCCAGCTCTGCCGATTCGGCAAGCACGGTGAGCACATCATTGTTCACATCGGCGAAACCGCCAGAGATGAAAACATGCTCATCCTTGCCGCCGGCGCGGTAGCGCAGGCCACCGATCTTCAGGGCGGAAAGCAGGGAAACGTGCTTGGGCAGCACGCCGAATTCGCCCTCAATGCCAGGGCAGACGGCCATTTCCACTTCGCCGCTTACCACGGTTTTGTCCGGCGTAACCACTTCAAGTTGCAGCGTGCCCATAGGTACTCCTTCGCTCCTGATATACGCAGATGGCCAGGTTTGGGTCGCGCCTGACCGGCGCGACCCATAACCTCAAAGCGTTGCGGTTAACGCCTTACTTTTCTTCCTGCAGCTTACGCTGCTCGTACTTGGCAACGGCCTGTTCAATGCCGCCCAGCATGTAGAAGTCGCCTTCCGCCATGTGGTCGTAATCGCCGTCCAGGATGCCCTTGAAGCCCTTGATGGTGTCTTCAAGCTTCACATACTGGCCAGGGGTGCCGGTGAAGGTTTCGGCCACATGGAAGGGCTGCGAGAGGAAGCGCTGAATGCGGCGCGCGCGCGCAACAGTCAGCTTGTCTTCGTCAGACAGTTCGTCCATACCGAGGATGGCGATGATGTCCTGCAGTTCTTTGTACTTCTGCAGCACCATCTGCACACGACGGGCCACCATGTAGTGATCTTCGCCCACAACATTGGGGTCGAGGATGCGCGAGGTGGAGTCGAGCGGGTCCACGGCGGGGTAAATGCCCAGTTCCGCGATCTGGCGGGAAAGCACGAGCGTGCCGTCCAAGTGCGAGAACGTGGTGGCCGGGGCCGGGTCGGTCAAGTCGTCGGCAGGGACGTAAACGGCCTGCACCGACGTGATCGAACCGTTGTTGGTCGAGGTGATGCGTTCCTGCAAGGCGCCAAGGTCAGTACCCAGGGTGGGCTGGTAACCCACGGCCGAGGGCATGCGGCCAAGCAGAGCGGACACTTCGGAACCAGCCTGCGTGAAACGGAAGATGTTGTCGATGAAGAGCAGCACGTCCTGGTGTTCTTCATCACGGAAGTATTCCGCGCAGGCAAGGGCCGTAAGGGCCACGCGGGCACGGGCTCCCGGAGGTTCGTTCATCTGGCCGTACACAAGTGTGGCGCGTTCCAGAACGCCCGCTTCCTTGAGTTCGTGGTACAAGTCGTTGCCTTCACGGGTGCGTTCGCCCACGCCCGCGAAAACCGACGAGCCGCCGTGCTGCTTGGCGATGTTGTTGATCATCTCCATCAGAATAACGGTCTTGCCCACGCCAGCGCCGCCGAAGAGGCCCATCTTGCCGCCCTTGGGGAAGGGAACAAGCAGGTCAACGACCTTGATGCCGGTTTCAAGCAGTTCCACCTTGGTGTTCAGGTCTGTAAAGGCCGGAGCAGGACGGTGGATGGGATAGTATTTTTCAGCGTTAACCGGGCCCAGTTCGTCAACGGGGCGACCGATGACGTTCAGGATACGGCCAACAGCGGCCTTGCCAACGGGAACCATGATGGGGTTCCCGGTGTCGACCGCGTCCATGCCGCGGACGAGACCTTCGGTGGCGTCCATGGCGATGGTACGAACGACGTTGTCGCCCAGGTGCTGCGCAACCTCACAGATGAGGCTGGGAGCATCGCTATTGTTCGGGTTGGTTATCTCCAGGGCGGTGAAGATATTCGGCAGGTTGCCGTCGCTGAACTCTACGTCCACCACGGCGCCGATAACCTGAACGACTTTACCGATGTTTTTGCTCATGTTTGGCTCCTTAACCCTTCAGCGCTTCAGCGCCGCCGACGATGTCGATGAGGTCGCTGGTGATGGAAGCCTGCCGCGTCTTGTTATAGAGCCGCGTCAGCATGTTGATCATCTCGTTGCAGTTACGGGTGGCGTTGTCCATAGCGGCCATGCGGGCGGCGTGCTCGCTGGCCGAGGTGTCCAACATGCCACGGTAAACCTGCACTTTGACATAGCGGGGCAAAAGCTCCGCCAACAGCTTTTCTTCCTGCGGCTCGTACACGTATTCACAGTGGGGTGTACCAGCTGTGTCGGCAACTTCTTCGGCTTCCGGCGTTTGCAACGGCAGAAGGCGAAGGGTGCGCGGGGGCTGGCTGCCCATGGATACAAACTCGCCGTAAATCAGCCACACTTCGTCGAGTGCGAAGGTTTCGTAGCCGTGTATGACTTCCTGAGCCACTGAGCTGGCCAGAGGGAAGTCAATGCTACCCATGCGGTCGCCATAGGCAGTGAAAATCGTGTGACCGGCAGAACGAATGGCGTCGCGGCCTTTACGTCCTACACAGGCAAAGCTGATCTCCATTCCTGCCTCGGCCTTTTCTTTCGCCAGCCGCAGAGCGGTGGCGATGATATTGCCGTTAAAGCTGCCGCACAGGCCACGGTCTGATGTAACCAGCACGATGGCGCAGTGCTTCTTTTCCTCATGCTCTGCCAGCAGGGGGTGGGCGTTGCCCTCCACCTTGCTCGACAGTTCGGCGAGCACGTCGCGGTATTTGGCCGCGTACGGCCTGAAGCGCTCGATGCGGGCCTGGGCGCCGCGCAGTTTCGCCGAGGCCACCATGTTCATGGCCTTGGTGATCTGCTTGGTCTTACCGACCCCCACGATCTTCATTTTTACGTCTTTGAGTGAAGGCATGCTTATCTCCCGTATGGAGGGGGCCCCTAGGCCTTCCAGCCCTGCTTGAAGGCGGTAATGGCCTCGGTGAGCGCTTTTTCCACAGCCTCGTCAATGACTTTCTTATCTTTGATTGCGTCAAGCACATCCTTACGCGTGTCACGCATAAAGGTGAGCATGTCGTCTTCAAACTTGCGGATACTGTCCACCGGCACGTCATCCATGAAGCCACGGGTAGCGGCAAAAATGGAAGCCACCTGCTCATGCGAGGGCATGGGCTTGTACTGGGGCTGCTTGAGCAGTTCCACCAGACGTGCACCACGGTCAAGCTTGGCCTTGGTGGTTTTGTCCAAGTCAGAACCGAACTGGGCAAAAGCCGCAAGTTCACGGTACTGAGCAAGGTCGAGACGCATGGTGCCGGCGACCTGCTTCATGGCCTTGATCTGCGCGGCGCCACCCACGCGGGACACGGAAAGGCCCACGTTAATGGCCGGACGCACACCGGCGTTGAAGAGGTTGGGTTCCAGGTACACCTGACCGTCGGTGATGGAGATCACGTTGGTGGGGATGTACGCGGAAACGTCGCCTGCCTGGGTTTCAATGATGGGCAGAGCCGTCAAAGAACCGGCGCCCAGGCTGTCGTTCACCTTCGCGGCGCGTTCAAGCAAACGCGAGTGGAGGTAGAACACGTCGCCGGGGAAAGCTTCACGTCCCGGGGGGCGGCGGAGCAGCAGCGACATCTGGCGATAAGCCACGGCCTGCTTGGAAAGGTCGTCGTAAATGATGAGGGCGTGCTTGCCGTTGTTGCGGTAGTACTCGGCCATTGCGCAGCCGGTGTATGCCGCAATGTACTGCAAGGGCGCAGGATCGGACGCCGTGGCTGAAATGATGGTGGTGTATTCCAGTGCGCCGTAACGGCGCAAGGTGTCGGCCACCAGAGCCACGGAAGACTTCTTTTGGCCGATGGCCACGTAGAAGCAGTGAATGTCCGTTTCTTTCTGCGCCAGGATGGCGTCAACGCAAACGGCGGTCTTACCAGTCTGGCGGTCGCCAATGATAAGTTCGCGCTGTCCGCGGCCGATAGGCGTCATGGCGTCGATGGCCTTAAGGCCGGTGGGCATGGGCTCATGCACGCTCTTACGCGCGATGATGCCAGGGGCCTTGATTTCCACCGGGCGCACTTGCGTGGAGTCGATGGGTCCAAGGCCGTCGATGGGCTCACCCAGAGGGTTGAGCACGCGCCCCATAACGCTGTCGCCCACGGGCACGGAGAAGATCTTGCCGGTACGCTTGACCGGGTCGCCTTCCTTGATGCCCACGTCCGAACCGAGCAGGGCCACGCCGACGTTGTCTTCTTCGAGGTTGAGCACCATACCCATGACGCCGCCGGGAAATTCCAGCAGTTCCATGGACATGGCGTTCTGCACCCCATAGACACGGGCGATACCGTCACCGACGTAGAGCACGGTGCCGGTTTCGCTCATTTCTACGCGCTGCTCGTAGTTTTGGATTTGATCCTCAATGATCTTGCTAATCTCTTCCGCTTTGATCTGCATGTGCTATTCACCCCTCTTGAATGTCTCCCGAAGGATTCCCAACTGCGCGCGCAGACTTGCGTCCAGCACCCGGTCACCCATTTTGAGCACCATACCCCCTAGTATGTCTTTGTCCACGGCAAAGGTCAGCTCGATATCGGTTCCCGCCTTCTTTTGGAGGGTATCCTTGAGCTTAGACTGTTTGTCTGCGGAAAGTTGTACTGCGGTTATACACTGGCCGCGGATAATACCCTTGGCCTCGTCCAGCAGTTTGCCGTACCACTCTGCGATCCCTTTGAGAAAGGCAAGCCTTTCTTTGTCTGCCAGCAGAAAGCAGAAGTTGCGCATGGTGGTGTCGGCCTTAAGCTTGCCCAGCAGTTTGTCGAGAACTGCCTTTTTTTCTTCCACGCCGATAACAGGGCTTTTCAGGGTAAGGTCAAGCCCAGGCGCAGTGGCAAGCAGCTTGCCAAGAGCTGCCAGGCATTCACCGTGCGAGCTCAGGGCTGCTTCCCCTTCCTTTTTGCCCAACGCAAAGATTGCGTTGGCGTACCTGCGTGCAACCACGGTGTCGATCAATGGAGCACCACCTTGTTAAGGGAGTTGGCGATAAGCTTGTCGTGCTCGGCCGCGTTGAGCTTAGCGCTAAGGGCCTTCTCGGCGGCGTTCACGATTTCATCGGCAATGGAGGCGCGCACTTCAGCGAAGATGGCGCGGCCTTCATTTTCCGCCGTTAGGCGCGCCTGCTCCACAATCTGAGCGGCCTGGCGGTGAGCCTCTTCCACAATGCCCTGCTTGAGGGCTTCGGCCTGCTGGCGGCTTTCGGCCAAAATGGCCTCGCGCTCAACATTAAGGTTAGCAATGCGGGCTTCTACCGAAGCCAGTTGCTCCTTGGCCGTCTTGCGACGTTCGTCAAGATTGTCCAGGGCATTCTTGATACCTTCGCGGCGGTTCTTAAAGAAACGCTTGGCCAGATCGCCGACGAAGTGCCAGAGGATGCCGGCAAAAATCACGAAGTTGAGCACGCGCCAGCCGAAGTCGCCCCAACGCGGCGCTGCATGTCCCTCAGAAGCCATGGCTCCTGCAGGAATGGCCACCAGCGCGGCAAAGGCAATAACGAGCGGCAGGATAAACCCCGCGTGTTTCCATCTGCTCAAAGCCCACCCCCTCTGTTCGATAATATGCCGATTCAAAACAGTTCCCAATGATGCCCGCAACGCGCAGCGCTGCGGAGCGGCCCGCAAAGGCCTGAGTCAGCGCCGCTTGCTAGCTCTTGATCAGCCGGTCGGCAAGGCGGGAAGAAAATTCGCCCACCTGCTTGCGCAGCGCGTCAAGAGTTTCCGCAGCCTGTGCCTGCAGCGAGGCGCGGGTTTCAGCCAGAATGTTGCGGGCGCTCTGCTGTGCTTCGCCCACCAGCTTCTGCTGTTCTGCCACGCCAGCGGCGCGGCCGTCCTCACGGTTGCTGCCTGCGTCCTGACGGGCGCGGGCCAGTTCGGCCTCATAGTTGGTGAGCCGTTCGCCAGCCTGATACTCGAAAGAGCCGGCTTCTTCGGCCATGTCATCCATGACGCCGTTGCGCTTTTTGATGATTTCGCGGATGGGGCGAATCAGGAGGATGTTAAGCACGTAAATAGCGATAAAGAAATTCGCCAGCTGAAAAAGCAGGGTGACATTTAAGTCCAGCATGCCGCATCCTCCATATGAATTGCGGATTGAAGGAGTTGAAAATACATAAAGCCCTTGCAACATAGCCCCTTGCCCCTGTTATGTCAAAGGGTATTGGTGACAAATTTCGCAAACTCCGCAATTTTTTTCCCGCGAGCCTCGTTCAGGCTTCTGGGAGTCGAGGAAAATGCCAGCCTTGATGTTCGTCGGCGTGCACTGCATCGACCGCGCAGAAAAAATGCGTTGGCGTTGGCTGTTTAAACAAACAAATAAAGTGCAGCGGCAACAATGGCGGCGCGTGCAGCAGCCAATTGTGTGGTAAGCAGCAATGCAATTGCAGTGTTGCAGTGTTGCAGGCGGGGCAGAAAGGAAAATGTGTTTGAGAAGAAAGACACAAAGCAATGCAAAATCTGATTTAACAGGTCTGCATTATTCCTGGTTTGCCAATCATACGATGATCGAGTGGGCCGGGTCGTACCCGGCCTGGGCGAGCCACTGGGCGGCTTCTTCCGCTGCGCCGTGAACTGTCAGGGCGTTGAGAATGCGGCAGCGGCCTGGCGGAGGCAGCGCGTTGCGGCCCTTGACGGGCACCCCCAGCACTGTGTTGCCGATCTTGCGCGGATCAACGTCTACATATGCCGCAGGTACAACACCCAGACGCCATAGCGGGGCGAGGCGCTGGCGGGCAACCCGCCCCGCGCCGATCACCCATACATGCGGATGAAAGGGGTTGTTGCGTTCAAGCCAGCGGGCCAGCCAGACTGCCCGCAGGTTGTCGCAGGCCGCGCGTGCGTAGCGTTGGTCGGCACGGGTCGCACGGGTGGGGGCGTCGTTCCACACCAGCAGCCGTTGCGGCAGTTTGTCCATTACCGCGCCGCTGTCGAGCCAGCGCAGCCATATTTCCCAGTCTTCGGCAAAGTCGCCGTGGCGGTACGCGCCCCATCGATCAACGCACGGGCGGCGAAACATGACCGAAGGATGACAGACTGGCGTATCCCGAAAGCGGGAGCGGCTGATCTGTTCATGGTTCAAAAGGCAGTTCTGCCAGTCCACAAAGTGCGCAAAGCCGTACGCCGACTTCCGGTCGCCGCCAAAAGCCACGCAGGTGGCGGAAAGGTCAACGCGGGGATTGTCAAACAGGTGGGCCGCCTGCAGGGCCAGCCGCTGCGGATGCGCTGCATCGTCCGCGTCCATGCGCGCCAGGTATGCGCCGCGAGCGGCGACAAGCCCGGCGTTGAGGGCGGCCACAATGCCGCCGTGGGGCAGGTGCAGGGAGCGCAAACGGTGGCCTAGAAGGCGCGCCGAGCCCCAGTGCCGCAAAACCTGCCGGGTGTCGTCAGTGGAGCCGTCGTCGACGACAACGACTTCAAAATCCGGCAGGGGAGCGCTGGCGGCGGGCTGCTGGTCGAGCAGGCTTTGCAGGGCCGCAGGCAGGGTGTCTGCCGCGTTGTATGCGGGCAAAACCACAGATACCAGCGGCAGGGCCGGGGTTTCAGGGTTCGTGCTCAACGCTTCGACCATAATCAATATTCAGGGCTGGCTGCGACCGCTGGCGTGGCAAGGGCAGCAGCGCCGGTCATGCCTGGTCCGCGTGCGCGCGCCACAGCTGGGCAATGCGGCGGCAGATGGCCGAGAGCGGCCGTGATGCGTCCACCACATGGTGGGCCGCCGCTTCGTACAATGCGCGGCGCTCGGCGAGCACCTGGCTGATTTCTTCCACAAGGCCCTGGCCCGTCAGCGAAGGCCGCTGGCTGTTAAGAGGGTTGCGCCCCAGACGCTCGGCCAGAACCTGCACCGGCGCGTCAAGAAAGACGACCATGCCGCGTTGGCGCATGAGCTGCCGGTTTGCCTCGGCCAGCACCATGCCGCCGCCGGTGGCTACCACGCAGCCGCCGCGGTGGGCGTCGGCCACGTCGCGCAAGGCAGCGCTCTCGCGGGTGCGAAAGCCGGGCCAGCCCTCCTCGGCTACAATCTGGTCTACCGTGCGGCCCGCGCTGTCCAGCAGATGCTGGTCGGTATCGGCAAAAGGCAGATCAAGTTTTTTGGCCAAAGCCTTGCCGATGGTGGTCTTGCCCGAGGCTCGCGCGCCCACAAGAAAAAGAATGCTCATCCTGCCCCCAGAGAGGATCAGCGCCGCAATGCTAGCAGCGCTGCAACGCGGTTAAAGAATGCGTACGCCGTCCTCTTCGACCAGCACCGTGTATTCCCAGCGGATACCGCCCCACTGCGGGTAGTACAGCCCCGGCTCGACAGTCACGACCATGCCGGTCTCAAGCGCACCCTCGGCCCGCGGCGAAAGGCTGGGCGCTTCATGGGTTTCAAGCCCTACGCCGTGCCCCAGGCCGTGGGTAAAGGCGCTGGCCACGCCCGCCTTGGCAAAAACATCGTGCGCCAGGGCGTAGACCATGCGCAGGGGCATGCCGGGGCGCATGCCCTCGATGGCGGCAGTTTGCGCCTGCCGGGTGAGGTCGAGCGCACGGCGAAAGGCGTCGGTGGGCGCATCGCCGACCCAGAATGTGCGGGTCTGATCGGAGCAGTAGCAGCCCACGCGGCAGCCCACGTCAACAAGCACCGGGCAGTTGCCGGTGACGGCGTCCCCGCCGGGGATTGCGTGGGGCAGGGCGGCGTTTTTGCCGACGGCCACAATGTTTGCAAAGGCAAGCTCGGATGCGCCGTTTTCACGAAAGAACTTCTCGATCAGCCAGCTGATGTCTGCCTCGGTGCGGCCCGGCTCCAGCTGCCCCTCGACCCACTTCATGAGCTTGTGGTTGAGGGCGAATGATTTTTCAAGGGCGGCTATTTCGCAGGGTTCCTTGATGCGGCGCAGGCGCTCCACCATGCCGTCGGCCGCTTCGCAATACAGGCCGGAGCCAGCGGCGGCAAGGGCGCGTGCAAAGGCCAGGCTGACGCCCTGCGACTCAAGGCCGATGCGGCTGCCGCAACGGCGCAGCAGGCCGTGCAGCTCGCGGGCCGCGCTGCCGCCGTAGATAAAAATACGTTCCCGGTCCCAGATGCGGGAGGCGGCGTCAAGGTAGCGGGCATCCGTAGCCAGCCAGTCGTGCCCGTCGGCGGCGATGACAAGCCTGCCTGCGCTTTCGTTAAACTGCGGGTCGTGCAGCTCAAAGCCGGAGAGATAAAACCTGTTGGCTGCCTGGCTGATCAGCATGGCGTCAAGGCCGCGAGCGCGCATGGCGCTGCGCAGCTTTTCACGACGGGAGGCGAAAATGTCTGTCATAAAAATCTCCTGAGCGCAGCATACCCGGCGCGGGCCCCCGTGAAAAGTTGAAAGTTGGCGATGTTGCGGGAGGGCGCGGCAGGAAAAGTTTGGCCTTGCGTTGGACAACTGATACTTTTTTTGTATAGATTAGCCATGAGGCTTTGCACCGCTGGTCAGTTGACCTAGAACCCAAGTAGGACTATATATATAGACATGTCACAATCAACTTCTTGCGAACTTGACGTACTTGATCTGGTCCCCTTTGGCCAGACCGGCAATGAAAGTCGCTTTTTTGCGTTGCGCCTTTCACGCCCAGACTGGACACGGTGGCGGCCGGGTCAGTTTGTGATGGTGCGTCCGCGAAATTTTGGCCTGGATATTCCCTGGGCCCGTCCGCTCGGCATCTGCCACATGACATCACGGCACATGATCTGCTTCTTTCAGGTGCGCGGCAAGGGTACGCGCCGCATGGCCGAGCTGCGTTCGGGCGACAAGGTGCGCGTGTGGGGGCCGCTTGGCAACGGGTTTACCGTCGAGCCCGAAACCCCGACGCTGCTGCTTGCGGGCGGTATGGGCATTGTGCCCTTTGTGGGTTACGTGAGCGAGCACCCGAAGCCCTGGAACATCTCCATGCTCTTTGGCCACCGCGAGCACATCAGCTGCTACCCGGTAGACAGCATCAACGAGCATGTGCCGCTGGACAGCCTGCGCGAGGCGGAATCGGGCGATCTTGACGACTTTATATTTACCATCCAGGAGCGCATGAGAGAATACGCCGAGCAGAAGGGTCTTGTGCTCGCCTGCGGCCCCACGCCCTTTATGCGCACAGTGCAGAAGTTTGCCGCCGAGCTTAACGTGCGCTGCCAGCTCTCGCTTGAAAACCGCATGGCCTGCGGCGTGGGCGCGTGCCTGGGCTGCGTGACCAAAACCACAGAGGCCTGGCCGGTGGAAGAAAAGCGCGAAGGGCTGGTGCAGGTATGCAACCACGGCCCGGTGTTCTGGTCTGATCAGGTCGAACTGTAATCTGCCTGCGCTCAATCGATTTCAGAAACGACGCTTGACGCCAACACGCGGCAACCGTTGCGGCCATAGCGCGCCGCGCCGCCAACAGGCGGGCGCATTGCAGCTCGTGTGCCAGTACTATCGGGCAAAGCCACGCATAAAATGCCGGATGCCGGCAATCTGGAGAATGCGGCATGGATTTTTCTGTTACGCTCAAGGGGCAGACGCACGATCTGACCCTTAAGAACCCTGTGCTCACGGCTTCAGGCACCTTTGGCTACGGAATAGAATTTGCGACCTACGGCAACCTCGCGGCTTTGGGCGGCATGGTGGTCAAGGGGCTCTCACTGCTGCCGCGCCAGGGCAACGCCACGCCGCGCATTGTGGAAACCACGGCGGGCATGCTCAATGCCGTGGGCCTGCAAAACGACGGCGTCGAAAAATTCTGCACCGACAAGCTGCCACGTCTGCCCTGGCAGGAAACAGCCGTTATCGCCAACATCTACGCCGGTTCCGTCGAAGAATTTGCCGAGCTTGCAGCCCGCCTTAACGAAGAAGAAGGCGTGGCCGCGCTTGAGGTCAATGTTTCGTGCCCCAACGTCAAGGAGGGCGGCGTGCTTTTTGGGCAGGACCCCGTCCTTGCCGCTCAGGTAACGGCAGCCGTGCGCCGCGCCGCGCCGGGCAAGCACGTCATGGTCAAGCTTTCGCCCAACGTGACGGATATCGCCCTGATGGCCCGCAGCGTTGAAGACGCTGGCGCGGACAGCATCTCGTGCATCAACACCCTGCTTGGCATGGCGGTTGACCTGCAAAGCCGCAAGCCCTCGCTGGCCAATGTGGTGGGCGGGCTCTCCGGCCCGGCCATCAAGCCGGTGGCCCTGCGCTGCGTATGGCAGGTAGCCAGGGCTGTGGCTATCCCCGTGGTGGGGGTTGGCGGCATCGCCACGGCTGAAGACGCGCTGGAATTTTTGCTGGTGGGCGCCAGCGCCGTACAGGTGGGTACGGGCAATTTTATGCGGCCCGACTGCGCCTTTACCCTGGTGGAGGAGCTTCCCGCTGTTTGCGAACGGCTGGGAATTGACGATCTTGGCGCCTTTCGCGGCAGCCTGAATCTGGATTAACCATGTCGCTTACCATCATCCCCGCCCGCTCCAAGCAGGAGTTTGCGCTGTTCATGGATCTGCCCTGGAGCCTCTATGAACGCGATTCCCTCTGGACGCCCGGTCTCAAAAGTCAGGATGCCGAGCTGCTTACTCCCGGTGAGCATCCCTTCTGGGAGAGCGCGCGGCGCGAACTTTTTCTGGCCATGCGCGACGGCCGCCCCGTTGGGCGCATCGCCGCCATTGTGGACGAAAAATACAATGCCTACGCCAACGAAAAGTGCGGGGCGTTTGGCTTTTTTGAATGCGCCAACGATAAGGAAGCCGCCCACGCGCTGCTGGACGCGGCGCGCGACTGGCTTGCCGGGCAGGGCATGACCTTTATGCGCGGGCCGTTGAACCCCTCGGCCAACTATACCTGCGGGCTTCTGGTGGACGGCTTTGAGCATGCCCCCACCATCATGATGCCCTGGAACCCGCCCTATTACGCCGAGCTGCTCGAGACCTGGCACTTGCGCAAAGAGCAGGACCTGTTTGCCTACCTTATCGAGCGCTCGCGCATCGCGCAGCCCGACTGGCTCAACGCGGAGGTGGCCCGCCTCAAGGCCGAGGGCCGTTTTACCTGCCGCACCTCAAGCAAGGCGACCCTGGCGGACGACATCCGCACCATGCTGGATCTGTACAAGATTTCGTGGGCCAAAAACTGGGGTTTTTCGCCGCTTTCGGACGGCGAGGCAGAGCACCACGTCAAAGAGCTCAAGGGTGTTCTGGATCCCGAATTTTTTGTGCTGTTTTTCCACAACAACGAGCCAGCGGCGGGCATGGTGGCCCTGCCGGACATGGCGCCGCTGCTGCGGCGGCTCAACGGCAAGCTGGGCATATCGGCCCTGTGGCACTGGTGGCAGTCGCGGGCCGAGATCCGCGGCGGCTACCGCATTATCCTGTTCGGCATCCGTGAAGAATTCCGCCTTATGGGCCTGCCCTTGCTGCTGCTCGACTTTTTGCTGGAAAAAGCCCGCCAAAAGCCAGATTTTCAGTGGGTTGAAGGTTCGTGGGTGCTCGAAGACAACGTGCCCGTCAACGAACTGATTGAAGATTTTTCGGGTCAGCTCACCAAACGCTACCGTATTTATCGCAGGGAGATACAGCCATGACCCCGGCGGCAGGCAACAACACGGCCCCGCATCTGGCGGGAAAAAAGGTGCTGCTTACGGGCGGCACTGGTTTTGTGGGCCGTCATCTGCTGCCGCAGCTACTGGCGGCAGGGGCCGAGGTCACCTGCCTCACGCGGGCCGTATCGCGCACCGGGCATCTGCCTGCGGGCGTAGCTACGGTTCAGGCCGACCTGACCAGCGGTCAGGGGCTGGAAGAAGCCCTGCAGGGCAAGGATGTGGTCATCCATATGGCGGCCCTGCTGTTTGGTCTGGGCTGGCAGGATTATTTGCGGGCCAACGCGCTGGCCGCCCGCAGCATGGCCGCAACTCTCGCGCGGTTGTCCGCCGGGGCCGGGCTGCCGGATAATTTTCGCTTTGTGCTGGTCTCGAGCCTCGCGGCGACAGGCCCCAGCGGCCTTGCCCCCGGTGTGGACGACGCCACTCCGCCCGCGCCGGTTTCGGCTTACGGCTGGTCAAAAATGCTTACAGAGCAGGTGCTTGGCCGCGCCCTTGGGCAAAGCCTTGTAACCCTGCGGCCCCCCATCATTTACGGGTCGGGCGACAAGGGGTTGCTGCCGGTTTTCAAGGGCGTGCTGCGGGCCGCCACGGCCGTGAGCCCCGGTGCGGGGCGCGAGTTTTACGTCAGCGCCGTGCACGCCGACGATATGGCCCAGGCCGTGTTGTGCGCCTGCAGGCCCGAAGCTCGCGGGGTATATCATCTCAGCGACGGCGAGGCCTACACCATGGCGGGGTTTTGCCGCACCATGGGCGTCGCCATGGACAAGGTCATGGGCCAGACCTCCCGCAAGGGGCGGGCTGTGCGCATAGTGCGCATGCCCCTGCAGGTCATGGCGTGTACCGCCGGGCTCTCCACGGCCTTTGCCGTGGTGGCCGATGCCGTAGCCAACCGCCTGCTGGGCCATGGCCTGCGGCGCGCTCCGGCGTGGAATCTGGACAAATACCGCGAGGCCCGTCAGGCGGGGTGGCTGTGCGACAACAGCCGCATCTGCAGCGAACTGGGCTTTGCGCCGCGCGTGAACCTTGAGGCGGGCATGACCGAAGCCATCGAGGGCTACCGTCGAGAGGGCTGGTTGTGAAGATCACCATACAGGAACTTTCCAAGGCATTTGGCGGCAGGGACATCCTCAGCAATTTTTCGCTGGAGGTGGACTCTGGCGTGCGGCTGTGCGTCTGCGGCCCCAACGGCACGGGCAAATCCACACTGCTGCGTCTGCTGGCAGGTGTAGAAAGCCCCGACGGCGGCAGGGTCATCTTGCCGCGCGGCTGCCGCCTGGGCTTTGTGGAGCAGGAGTTTGCGGAACAGGTTCTCGATACGCCCCTGCTGACCTATGTGCTGGACGTGCTGCACGACTGGAGCGACTTTTGGTCAGAGTGGGAGGAGGCCGCCGCCAGCAAGGACGAACCCCGGCTTACGGCCCTGATGCACCGTCAGGGCGAGCTTGAGGCGCTCTACGGTTACAACCCCGAGCACAGGGCCAAGGCCGTGTTGTCTGGCCTGGGTTTTGCCGAAAGCAAATGGGGCCGTACCCTGCGCGAACTTTCGGGAGGCTGGCGCGAGCGCGCCAAGCTGGCCCGGGTGCTCACCGCCGGGGCCGACGTGCTGCTGCTGGACGAACCCACCAACCACCTGGATGTTGAAGCCGTGGAATGGCTCGAGTCGTTCCTCATGGACTTCAAGGGCGCGCTGGTTTTTGTGGCCCACGACCGCATGTTCATGGACAATGTGGGCACGCACGTGCTCTATCTGGGTCTGTCCAAGCCCGTGTTCCGCAAGGCGACCTATACGCAGTTTTTGACCCTGCAGGAAGAATACAACGCCCAGCGCGAGCGCGAGGCCCGCGCCCTCAGGGAAGACCTTGACCGCAAGATGGCCTTTGTGGAGCGGTTTCGTGCCAAGGCCACCAAGGCGCGGCAAGCCGGGTCGCGCCAAAAGATGGCCAAAAAGCTCGAAAAAGAGCTGGAAGACTACAGACCTGAGCCCAAGCGCAAAGAGCTGAATTTCAGCTGGCCTGAAGCTCCGCATTCCGAAAAAATCGTTCTGGCCGCCGCTGATCTGGATTTTCGTTTTGACGACGGCAAAACCATGTGGCCGCCGCTGACGTTTACCCTGTTTCGCGGGCAGAGGGTGGCGCTGGTGGGGCACAACGGTTGCGGCAAATCCACCCTGCTCAAGCTGCTGGCCGGTACGCTTGAGCGCCGGGGCGGCAATCTGGTTACCGCCTCGCAGATGCGCATGGGCTACTACACCCAGCACCAGATGGACACCCTGCGCGGCGACACCACCGTGCTCGGAGAGTTGCGCCGTCTTTCTGACCCGCGCACCACTGAAGAAGAGCTGATGAGCGTGCTCGGCCTCTTTTTGCTGGGGCAGGAGTATTTTGAACGGCAGGTCAGCGCCCTTTCGGGCGGTGAAAAAAGCCGCCTCGTGCTGAGCTCGCTGTTTTTGAAGCGCTGCAACTTTTTGCTGCTGGACGAACCCACCAACCACCTTGACCTTGAAAGCCGCGAGGCTCTTGTCAGCGCGCTGCAAAAATTTACCGGCACGCTGCTCATGGTGGCGCATGACCGCTGGCTGCTTTCGCAGGTGGGGGCTGAGGCCTGGGAGCTCAACGAAAAAGGGTTGACGGTGTTTCCGGACTTTACGTCCTATGACGACAACCGCCGCGCCCGACTGAGCGGAGCCATGGACGCGCAGCCCGCAGCGCCGGGCGCTGGCGGACAGACAGGGGGAAGGGCCCGGCAGGCCGATGCCCCTCCGGCCCAGCCGCTGTCGCGCGACGAGCAAAAACGCATCAAGCGCGAGCAGGCCGACAGACGCAACGCCCTGCACAAGGAACTGAAGCCCCTGCAGAGCCGTTACGAGGCGCTGGAAAAGGAGCTTGCAGCCGTGCTTGACCAGCAGGGCACGGTAGAGGCGCAGCTGGCAGATCCCGGCGTGTATGCCGATCACGCGCATTCCGGCGAGCTGCTCAAGACGTTTGAGGCTTGCAAACAGCGCAGCGAAGCCATACTGGAAGAAATGACAGGGCTTGAAGAAAACATGGCGGCGGCGCGGGCCAGGTGGCACGTGGAGCAGGACTGATCGACCCGGCTTGCGGGCAGGGGCGTTTAACTGCAGTTGGCAGCCATTCAGATTCGGGCCTGCGCCCGATGCGGAGTAGTGCATGCAGCATATAGAAGTAGCTGCCGGTATCATTTGGCGGGGCAAACGTTTTCTGACCAGCCAGCGTCTCAGCGACAAGCCGCTGGAAGGGTACTGGGAGTTCCCCGGCGGCAAGCTTGAAGCTGGCGAGAGCCCCTTGGAAGCACTCAAACGCGAGCTGGCCGAAGAGCTTGGCATAGGCGTGCGTCAGGCCGTGTTCTGGAAAAACCTTGACCACGAATACGCCGAGCGCGGCTTTGGCGTGCGCATCTACTTTTTTCATGTGATGGAATTTGCTGGCGAGCCATGCGGCGCGGAGGGCCAGAACCTGCGCTGGGTCGAACCACAGGAGGCGTTTGCCCTTGGCTTTTTGCCCGCTGATGCTGTGGTGCTTGAAGAGCTTGTCTCCAGACAGCCCAGCATTGCCTGAGACCCCATGCGCCATGCCCGATAAAAAAACGCAAATTTGTTTTGTCAAGCAAGCCCGCCATGTGCGGGCTTTTTTATGATCTCAGCGTTGTCCCGGACCTGCCCGGCTATGGAATTGTTCCGCATAAAAAGGTAATTTGAAAAAGGATTAGGGAATATCGGTTACACTACGGGGTCTGCCAGCCAAGTGCAGGCTTCTGGCTGCAGCGCCGCCAGGGCGGGCGCAGCCTCTTGCGTCAGTTGTCTACATGCCGGGCGCGGTCTGCTGACTGCGGTTCGTTCGCACAGTCAAACGTAACGGCAGGTGATCCATGCGCATTAAGCAGCTCTCATTTATCGTGTGCGCTGCCATTGTGGGCCTGTTTGTTCTGATTTCCTATATTACGTCCGAGGTTGTGGTGCTGCGCGGGGTGGATGCCATAGAAGGCAAAAGCTCCAGCGAAAAAATGAAGCAGCTGCGCAACCACCTGCACGCCCAGCAAACCCAGTTGAGCCATATTGCCGTGGACTGGGGTTGCTGGGACGACGCCTACCGCTTCATGCAGGATTCAAATGCAGATTTTATCGCCACAAATCTGCGGCAGCAGATGCTTGCCAAGCTCAACGTGTCGTCCATAGCCTATTACGGCTGCGGTGCCGTGCACACGGCCATTGCCGTGGACTCCTCCGAAGACTGGGATTCCGAAAAGTCGGCGGAGGCGCAACGGCTTTTTGCGTTTCTGACCCGCAAGATTATGAGCGGAACGGACGAAGGTCTGATGGGTATTGTGATGATCAGCGGCGTGCCGCACATCATGGCGGCCCAAAAGATACGCGATACCGCAATGCTGCTGCCCGCCAACGGCGTAGTCTTTGTGACGCGGGCCATGGATGCCGGCTTTATCAAGGATACCGAGCACGATACTCTGCTTAATTTTAGCATCGTGCCCGTGGACGTTTTCAATAATGTGCGCATGCCTGCGGATGACGAGACCGGTTTTAAAACCGTGCGCGAAGACGGCGCAGTCAATTCCTATTCAGTCGTACGCGACGTGTTTGACTGCTCCGCCTTTTGCCTGAGGCTTGTGACAGATAGAGAGATTGCACAGCTCGGCAAGCGCATGTTTATGCAAAACTTTGTGCTTATCGTCATGACGGGCATGGGTATGCTTGTGGCCTTTCTGTATTTTGCCGAAAAGCAGATACTGCGGCGCATTCTCTCCATGCAAAAGCAGGCGCAGCACATCGAAAAAAGCAGCAAGCCACTAAAAAAGATTGAAATTCAGGGAGATGATGAAATTTTTGATCTCTCCATGAAGATCAACAGCATGATAGATGCGCTGCAGTCGAACGAAAAATTTTTGCAGCAAACGCTGGATACGCTTCAGGCGGGCGTTGTCACCATAGATCCCCGAACGCAGAAGATCCGCAGCATCAACGCTTTTGCCCAACAGTTCATAGGCCTGCCCGCCGAGGAAATTGTGGGCAAGCCCTGTCATGAGTTTATCTGCCCGCAGGGGGTTGAGCGGTGCCCCATGGACAAGGACAGCACCAAGGCCGAACTGCTGGCGGGCAAGCTGGTGTCTGCCGACGGAACGCAAAAGACTATCGTCAAATCCGTGCGGGCCATCCAGATGAACGGCGAGGAAATTTATCTGGAATCGTTTGTGGACATAACCGATCTGGAAACCACGCGACAGGAGCTGCAACGCTCTGAAGAACGTTACAAAACCCTGTTTATGAACACGGGCACGGCTACGGCCGTTATCAGCAGTACCGGGCTGATTTTTTTGACCAATACGGAATTTTCCAATCTTGTGGGTATCCCCACGGCGCAAATTGAGGGCAAGCTGTTTATAGGTCGGTTTCTGGGCAAGGGCGGGCTTGGGCCAAAAAAACTGGATGACGAGCATGCACGCAGTACTCGCGTAAAGTACGAGACCGAGCTGCAGACGCACAGCGGCAAAACGGCCAATGTGCTCGTGACGCAGGCCAGGATACCCGACAGCGGGCTTTCGGTCATTTCGCTGCTTGATATTTCCGAGCGCTCGGCCATGGAAAAAGAGCTGGCCTACAGGGCCAACCACGATCTGCTTACGGGGTTGGCCAACAAATCTCTGGCCGAGGAGCGACTGCTGAGCGCCCTCAAGGACGCCAGCGACGCCGGGGGCATGGTGGGGGGTCTGCTGGTGGATCTTGACCGTTTTAAACAGGTCAACGACAGCTTTGGGCACTCGCTGGGCGACAAGCTTTTGCGGCAGGCGGCCGAGCGTCTGACATATCTTGCGCGGTCCGACGATTGCGTAGCCCGTACCGGCGGGGACGAATTTGTCATTGTGGCGGGCAAGGTGCACGACAGAAGGCAGATTGAAGCGCTGGCAAAAAATGTACTGTGCTCGCTGAATCGCTGTTTTTATGTTGACGAATATTCCATCTATCTCAGCGCCAGTATCGGCATTGCCTGTTATCCCGACAACGGCGGCACCATGGAGTCGCTGTTGCAAAGCGCTGACCTTGCCATGTACAGGGCCAAGGCCAAGGGCAAGAACACCTATGAATTCTTTACCGAAGACCTGACCGTAGCCGCCAACGACCGCATGGCCCTTGAGACGGAATTGTTCAGGGCCATGGACGCCGCTGTTTTTGAAGTGCACTACCAGCCCAAGATCAACATCGCCGACAAAACCCTTGAAGGCTGCGAGGCCCTGGTGCGCTGGAAGCGTGCCGACGGCAACTGGATATCGCCGTCGGTGTTCATCCCTCTTGCCGAAGAGACGGGCCTTGTGCGCCGGCTCGACATGTTTGTGCTGCGCCGGGCTTGCAGGCAGCAGAGCGAGTGGCTGGCCCAGGGCCTGGGCAATGTGCGGGTGGCGGTCAACATGTCGGGCCGCAGCATCGCGGCCGAAACCTTTGCGGGCGACGTGCTGGACTTGCTGAGGCGGGAGGGCGTGCGGCCGGACCACGTAGGCATCGAAATAACCGAGACAGCCTTTATGTCCAACATGGCCGAGGCGTCACGGGCCATCGCGGCCTTGAGCGAGCAGGGGGTGCGGATATATCTGGACGATTTTGGCACGGGCTATTCTTCGCTCTACTATCTGCACACTATGCCCATTGCCAGCCTCAAAATCGACAAGTCGTTCATTGACGGCATCAACGCGCCCGCCAACGCCTCCAACGAAATGGTCAAAACCGTGCTTACGCTGGCCTCGGGCCTTGGCATGTCCACCGTGGCCGAAGGGGTGGAAACGCGCGAACAGGCAGAGTTTTTGGCGGAAAACGGCTGCAGGGTCATCCAGGGCTACCTGTTTTCGCCAGCGCTCAAGGGCAGCGATTTTGCGGCCTTTCTTCTGGATTACCCGGCGCGGGTGGCGGCGGCCCTGGCATAAACAGTTTTTGCCGTGCTGGCGCAGCAACAAAAGCCCCGCGAGACTTCTCACGGGGCTTTTGTTGCTGATAAACTGCTGCGACGTGTCGTTCAGCGATCGGTGCGGGCCATTGCCGCGCAGCCACGTGCAGGTTAGCGCGCTCCCTTGGGAAACAGCACCACTCCCACGGTTTTGAAAACAATGTTGATGTCCAGCAGAATGGACATGTTCTTGATGTAGTACAGGTCGTACTCAAGCTTGCGGCGCGCGTCTTCCTCGGAGGCTCCGTAGGGGTAGCACACCTGCGCCCAGCCTGTGAGGCCAGGCTTAACCGTGTGGCGCAGGCTGTAGTAGGGTATGGTGTCCTTGAGCTGGCGCACAAAGGCCATACGCTCGGGGCGGGGGCCGATAAAGCTCATGTCGCCCTTGAGGATGTTCCATATCTGGGGCAGCTCGTCTATGCGCACCTTGCGGATAAATTTGCCAAACTTGGTCACACGGGCGTCATGGGCGCTGGCCCAGACCGCGCCGTTCTTTTCCGCATCGGCGCGCATGGAGCGGAATTTGTAAACGGTAAATTCCTTTTCAAACAGGCCCACGCGGTCCTGCTTGTAGATGACCGGGCCGGGCGATTCGAGCCGCACGATAATGGCCGTCAACAGCATGATGGGCGCTGCGGGTATGAGCAGCAGCAGCGAAATCAGTACGTCCAACGCGCGCTTGAGGCGGCGCAGCGACCCACGGGTGTTGAGCGAAAAGCCCTCGGTCTGCAGCAGCCACTCGTCGTTGATTTGCGAGAGCGGCAGGCGCTGCACCACATGCTCGTAAAAACTGCGTATATCCACCACCATGCTGCCGCGCAGTTTTGCTTCGAGCAGGTCGTGGGCAATGTCGTCGTCAATGGGGGCGTCGGGCAGCAGCAGAATCATGGTCGCCTGCTTTTCCTTGGCGATGTCCAGCGCCATAAAGGGCGCGCCAAGGCACGGCCCGGCGTCAGGCCCCTGGTCGCGCTCGCCCACGTAGCCCAGAATCTGGGCCTTGGGCAGACCCTCGGCCAGCAGCTGGCGCACCTTGCCAGCGCGGTCCACGCCCACAAGCAGGATGCGCAGGGGGTGAGTGAGCCTTTCGGCATTGAGGTGATATATCCAGCGCCAGCCCAGCGAAAAGCAGAGCGAAAGCAAAAAGAGCATGACCACGGTTTCGCGGTCAAACCGCCAGTGTTGAAAGGCGTAGGAGGCCGTTGCCGAAGAAATGATGCCCAGCAGGCAGGCCACCAGCACCCGGCCCACGGTCTCTTTAAAATCCTCGTTGCCCACGCTGTAGGCATCAAGAATGTAAAAAAAGAGCATATAAAAAAAGATGGTAAAGAGCGTGGCGCCCGTATAGTCATGAAAAATGCTCAGATCCGGCTCGACCGTCAAAAAGCCGGAAATGCTGAGGGCAAGCAGAATGCAGACGAGATCCAGCAGCTGCAAAAGCGCCATGCGGTATGTACTTATCATAGTGTGTCCTCAGTGGCGGGGACGTGCATGTCTTCAAGAATGCGCGCAGCCACTTTTTCGGCGTCAAATTCGTTCACGGCCATTTCGCGTCCGGCCTTACCCATGCGGGCAATGTCTTGCGGACGGGTGATAAAGGCTTCCATGGCGCTGGCCAGAGCCTGCGGGTCGCGTACAGGCACAAGATACCCGTTGACGCCATCGCGCACAACTTCGCGGCAGCCCGGCGCATCGGTAACCACGGCAGGCCGCCCCATGCTCATTCCCTCCATGATGGAGGTGGGCGTACCCTCGCGCCACGAGGGCAGCACCAGCACATGGGCCGCGCCCACGTAGGGGCGCACGTCGCGCGTTTCACCAAGATATTCGATGCCGCCCTGTTGCTGCCAGCTGCGCATCTGTTCCATGCTCACGCTGCCAAGGCCTTTTTCCGGCGGGCCAAGCACCTGAAAGCGGGCCTCCGGGTAGCGGGTCTTGAGCATGCGCGCCGCCTCGGCGTATTCCGGCAGGCCTTTGGCCTCAAGCAGGCCTCAAGCAGGCGCGCAACCAGCAGAAAAACAGGGGCTCCGTTCAGTTGTCCATCAGGGGAATAGTTGGGGAATGGGTTGGGGGCAAAGCGCCTGGTATCCACCCCTGTGCCGCGCGCCGTTAGCACGCGGGCGCTGGAGCCCAAAATGCCAGACTGGCGAAAAACCGCGATGTCGTCCTGGTTTTGAAAAAAAACGCCCTCAACCCCGGCAAGGGCCGTGGCGTAGAGCAGACGGCCCAGACGGTTGACGCATTTTTTCAAAAAGGTGTCGGCCTCAAAGGCGTAGCCAAGGCCCGTAATGGTTGCGTAGATGTGCGGCACCCGCGCCAGCTTTGCGGCCAGACAACCGTATATGACGGGCTTGATGGTGGAGGCGAAAAGCAGATCGGGCTTTTCCTGCCTGAAAAGACAAAACAGTTCGCGGGCGGTGCGCAGGTCGCTCAGAGGGTTGAGCCCCTTGCGGTCCAGCGCGTAGTGGCGCAGGCTCGCTCCCTGTGCGGCCAGCGCCGCCTCGGCGTGCGCAGGTCGCTCAGAGGGTTGAGCCCCTTGCGGTCCAGCGCGTAGTGGCGCAGGCTCGCTCCCTGTGCGGCCAGCGCCGCCTCGGCGTCGGCATCCCCCGCAGGAGCGCAGCAAATGACCTCATGCCCTGCCCGCCGCATATGGCGAATCAGCACGCTCCAAAAATTGCTCATGGCTTTTGCCTGGTTGCCCAGAACAATGATCTTCATGCTTGGCGCTCTCCCTTGCCCCGCGCTGCCCCGCGGGCGTATGTCGCATGCGCAAGTCTATAGCATCACAACGATGCTATGAAAAGGGGCAAGCCATGTGTGGGTATGCAGTGGTCCGCCAGTGCGCCAGCTTTACAGTCGCACCGCTACGGGGTAAAAGCGTTGTGGTTGTGACGCCCGGCAGAGAGCCGGCGCATACCGCAAATCTGAAAACAGGACGCAACACATGAGCGCGTATTCCGACCTTACCAAATCCATGACCGCCCAGCCTTCACGTTGGCTTGTTACCGGCGTGGCGGGCTTTATTGGCTCCAATTTGCTGGAACATCTTTTGAAACTTGGCCAGACCGTTGTGGGGCTGGACAACTTTCTCACCGGCTACCAGAAGAACCTGGACATGGTGCGCGACATCGTGGGGCCTGAAGCGTGGAGCCGGTTTACCTTTATTGAAGGCGATATCCGCGATATCGACACCTGCCGCGCAGCCTGCCAGGGTGTGCAGCACGTGCTGCACGAGGCCGCCCTTGGCTCTGTGCCGCGTTCCATCGACGACCCCCTGCTGTCCAACAGCTGCAATATTACCGGCTATCTGCACATGCTTGTGGCCGCGCGTGATGCGGGCGTAAAAAGCTTTGTGTACGCGGCGTCTTCCTCCACCTACGGCGATTCGCCCGAGTTGCCCAAGGTGGAAGACAAGATCGGCAACCCCCTGTCGCCCTACGCCGTCACCAAGTATGTGGACGAACTGTATGCCGACGTGTTCCACCGCTGCTACGGTTTTTCCAGCGTGGGCCTGCGCTATTTCAACGTGTTCGGCCAGCGGCAGGATCCCTACGGGGCCTATGCGGCTGTCATCCCCCAGTGGTTTGCCAGCCTCATCAAGCAGGAAACCGTCTTTGTGAACGGCGACGGCGAGACCAGCCGAGATTTCTGCTACATCGACAACGTCGTGCAGGCCAATATGCTGGCCAGCTTTGCCCAGGGCGACGCCGCCAACAAGGTTTACAACGTGGCCTTTGGCCAGCGCACGACCCTGAACGAGCTTTTTGACCTCATCAAGGAAGAAGTGGCCCGCCACAAGCCCGAGGTGCAGGGCGCTCAGTGCGTTCACCGCGACTTCCGCGCTGGCGACGTGCGCCATTCGCTTGCCGACATCAGCCGCGCCGCAAAGCTGCTGGGCTACGGCCCGCAGTTTGACGTGCGCCAGGGCCTGCGCCTGGCGGGCGACTGGTACGCCGCCAACCTGTAGCCGCCAAATAGCATTCCAAAAAGATAAAAACCCCGCGCAAGCGGGGTTTTTTGCTGTCAAAGATCAAAATAGCGAGATGTTGCGAGAGTTCAGGCGTTGGATGTTCCTTTGAGCCGGTGGACGCTCCGCGGCCAGTTTGAACCATCCTCACGCCGCTAATCTGTCCCTATTTGTCGCCCACTACAAACGCCCCAGGGTACATGCCGCGAAAAACTTCAAGCTGCTGCTGCGCGCCGAACGAATCGGGCCACGGCCCTATCTGCACGTTCCACATGTTGTTGCTGCCGTAGACAAGTCGCCCATGGTTGCCGCTCTGCGAAAGGATGCTGATGAGGTTGTCGGCGTTTATTCTGTCGGCAAAGGCTCCCACCTGCACGTAAAAAGCTCCCGTCAGGTCGCCGTTCTCCTGCATGCGCTCGACGCTGCCCATGCTCTGCACGCGCACTCGCGCCGTGCCGGGGCCGACAATGCTGAGGCGGTTGGCCGCAGCCCGCGAAAGATCAATGACGCGGTCGTCCACAAATGGGCCGCGGTCGTTGATGCGCACAATAATGGAGCGGCCATTGCCCAGATGCGTAACGCGCACCCTTGTGCCCAGCGGCAAAATCTTGTGGGCTGCCGTCATGCCGTACTGATTGTAGGTCTCGCCGTTGGCGGTGGTTCTGCCGTGGAAGCCGGGGCCGTACCAGGAGGCCGTGCCTTCTTCCACAAAGCCGTTGGCCGACTTGAGGGGGTAGTAGGTTTTGCCGCGCACCGTGTAGGGGCGGCTGCCCGGCACCCCGCCCTTGTGCCAGGAGCGCGAGCCGCAGCCAGCGAGCAGGGCGGCGCAAAGCAGTGCTGTAAAAAAAAGCAGAAGTGGTCGCGCCGTCATGCACATCCGCGGCCCTGGCCAGCCAGATAGGGCAGGCAGGGGAGGGAATTTTTTTTGCCGCAGGCAGCGCATACGCCAGTTCCTTCGCATTGCGAGGTGGATTCGCACTCCAGCTCGGCCAGCAGGGCAAGGCCCTCCCGCCCCAGTCTGCCGCTTTCTTTTGCCTTGGCAAGCAAGGCAAGCGCGGGTTCGTGGCGACCGGCATTCAAAAAATCTCGGGCGGCCATGAGGTATAGCCGCTCCCTGTCGTTGCCAAAAAGCGAGGCCAGCAAGTGGTCGTAGTTGGGCCCAAAGACGCGGCGGGCAAAGTCCTCCTCGCTGGCGAGCCAGCGGGCAAGATGGGCATTGTACCGCTCGACGGCCAGATAGCTCGCCAGCAGGCGCAGCCCGTGCCCCAGTACGTGCATGATGCGCGAGAGTTCGCGCGACGAGCTTTCGGAGGTCTGCCCGCCGAGGCCGCGCAGGGGGTTGTACATGTCTGCCGTAACGGCAGGGCTGCGCGAAATCTGGATAAGACGGTTGGCGTAGTGCTGCCCCTGAAAGGCGTCTTCTTTCAGCTTGCCGCATTCATGAAAGGCATAGCCGATGCACCAGTCTATCAAGGCTTCAAGGGCTTTTTGCGCTCTCGCTCCGCCCGGCAGCACGCTGTCGGCATGGCGGCGCAGGGCGTTGATCTGCGCAAGCTCGGCCTCGTTGCCGCTTTCTGTCGGCGGGTCTTCGAGCAGCGGCAGCTCCACGACGGGCATGCCGCCCGGCGCCATGGCCTCAATACCTGGGCTGTTGCGGAACAGGTGGTGGGCGGTGTCTTTGAGCCGCCAAAAAACCCCCTTGCGCATGGCCTCGCCCAGGAGGTCGCGCAAGGCGGTGTACGAGACGGCCCCATCCACGTCAAAGCGGTGGCGCTGGTCGGCCAGCAGGCTGTAAACTGTGCAATAGTCGCGCACAAGATCGCGCACGAGAAAATCGCGGTTGGCCAGCAGCCAGCGTCCGTTCACGCTTCGTCCTCCTGCAGCAGGGCTCGCGCTACGGCAATATCGTACAGCAGCGTGGGGTCTGCCTCGGGGTTGCGGTCTTGCTGATACATGCGGGCAGCGCTGCGCACAATGGCCATGCTGAGCCAGGGGTGGCGCTCCCACACTTCGGGGTGGTCGCCCCGCCAGAGTCTAAACTCGACCTCTCCGTCCGGCCCGCGGCGCACGTAGACGCGCGACTGGGGGTTGCCCGCCTGCGGGTGGTAGTACAATCCAAGTTGGTCTTTCATTAATAATAGCCCTTGCTGGTCCGCAGTCAAAGCCGCTCGTTGGTGCAGAGTGCCCGCACATTCAGGTATAAGCATACGCGCAAGCAAGCGGTTTGCCAAGGGTGGGAAATATTGTTGTGAAAAATTGTACAATATTTAAGAAAAAAGTTGCTTTTTGCCCGAAAAAATTCCCCCCAGCTACCGCCTAAAGTAATGATTTTGCCATACTGTGTTCACGTGCATTGTGTCGCAAAGCCTTGAGCGACGGGTATTCACACGCCTTCTGTGCATATAGTGCCGCCCCGGTTGTCATTAGGTTGAAAATGGGCTAAGCAGTGATTTGACCGCGTTGCGGCCTGACGGTCGGAGGCCCTTGCACGTCCGTTATCCGCGATCCCTTGGGGCGTCCCGATTTTGCGGGGCGGGCGTATGTGGGTTTGTCCTGCATGCGTGTGCTGGCGGGTAGTTTACCGCCATGCATGGGCAGCGATTTCGCGCCTATACCCCGGATTGCCGCACCGGATCGCCGCAGTTGACCGGCACGTCACGTGAACGCGTGATACAAACAAACCATGTGGAGGTATGGCAATGGCGAAACATGCAACCCCCTTGTTGGACCAGCTTGAAAGCGGCCCTTGGCCGAGCTTTGTGTCCGACATCAAACAGGAGGCGGCCTCTCGGGCCAAGAACCCCAAGGGTCTTGACTATCAGATCCCTGCGGACTGCCCCGAAGACCTTCTGGGTGTGCTTGAGCTTTCCTACAACGAAAAGGAAACCCACTGGAAGCACGGCGGCATCGTGGGCGTGTTTGGTTACGGCGGCGGCGTTATCGGCCGTTACTGCGACCAGCCCGAAATGTTCCCCGGTGTGGCCCACTTCCACACCATGCGTGTGGCTCAGCCTTCGGGCAAGTACTACCACAGCAAGTTCCTGCGCGACCTGTGCGACATTTGGGACCTGCGTGGTTCCGGTCTGACCAACATGCACGGTTCCACCGGCGACATCGTGCTGCTTGGCACCCAGACCGCCCAGCTGGAAGAAATCTTCCACGAACTGACCCACAAGATGAACGTCGACCTGGGTGGTTCCGGCTCCAACCTGCGTACGCCTGAAGCCTGTCTTGGCCAGTCGCGCTGCGAATATGCCTGCTACAACACGCAGGGCATGTGCTACCAGCTGACCATGGACTATCAGGACGAACTGCACCGCCCCGCCTTCCCCTACAAGTTCAAGTTCAAGTTCGACGGTTGCCCCAACGGCTGCGTGTGCGCCATGGCGCGTTCTGACTTTGCCGTTGTCGGTACCTGGAAGGACGACATCAAGATCGACCAGGACGCCGTGAAGGGCTACGTGGGCGGCGAATTTGCCCCCAACGCCGGCGCTCACTCCGGTCGCGACTGGGGCAAGTTCGACATCCAGAAGGAAGTCGTTGACCGGTGCCCCTCCAAGTGCATGAAGTGGGACGGCTCCAAGCTTTCCATCAAGACCGCCGACTGCGTGCGCTGCATGCACTGCATCAACACCATGCCCCGCGCTCTGCACATCGGTGACGAACGCGGCGCGAGCATCCTCGTGGGCGCCAAGGCCCCCGTGGTGGACGGCGCCCAGATGGGTTCGCTGCTCGTGCCTTTCGTTTCCTGTGAAGCCCCTTACGATGACGTGAAAGAAGTCATCGAAAAGATTTGGGACTGGTGGATGGAAGAAGGCAAGAACCGCGAGCGCGTGGGTGAAACCATGAAGCGCCTGTCGTTCCAGAAGCTGCTGGAAGTCACCGACACTCCCGCCGCTGCCTACCATGTGAAGGAACCGCGTTCCAACCCGTACATCTTCTTCAAGGAAGAAGAAGTGCCCGGCGGCTGGACCCGCGACCTCACCGCTTACCGCAAACGCCATCAACGCTAGTCAAAGGGGGAGAAGAACATGGCTTTTATTTCTTCCGGGTACAATCCCGCAAAACCGATGGAAGGCCGCATTACCGACATCGGACCCCATAAGTATAATGAATACTTTCCTCCGGTGATCAAGAACAACTTCGGCAAGTGGCTCTATCACGAAATTCTTGAGCCCGGCGTGCTCGTGCACGTGGCCGAAAGCGGCGACAAGTGCTACACCGTCCGCGTGGGCGGCACCCGTACCATGTCCATCACTCACATCCGTGAGCTGTGCGACATCGCCGACAAGCACTGTGGCGGGTACCTGCGCTGGACCACCCGTAACAACATCGAATTCATGGTCGACAGCGAAGCCGGCATGAAGGCCCTGCGCGACGACCTGAACAGCCGCAAGTTTGACGGCGGTTCGTTCAAGTTCCCCGTGGGCGGCACCGGCGCTGGCATCAGCAACATGGTGCACACCCAGGGTTGGGTGCACTGCCACACCCCCGCCACCGACGCCTCTGGCCCGGTCAAGGCCGTGATGGACGCCGTGTTTGAAGACTTCAAGTCCATGCGCCTGCCCGCCCCCGTGCGTATCGCGCTTGCTTGCTGCATCAATATGTGCGGCGCCGTGCATTGCTCGGACATCGGCCTTGTGGGTATCCACCGCAAGCCCCCGATGGTCGACCACGAATGGGCTGACCAGCTGTGCGAAATTCCTCTGGCCGTGGCTGCCTGCCCCACCGCCGCTGTGCGTCCCACCAAGGTGGAACACAACGGCAACAAGGTGAACTCCATCGCCATCAAGGAAGACCGCTGCATGTACTGCGGTAACTGCTACACCATGTGCCCCGCGCTGCCCATCTCGGACGGCGAAGGCGACGGCGTTGCCATCATGGTTGGCGGCAAGGTTTCCAACCGCATCAGCATGCCCAAGTTCTCCAAGGTCGTTGTGGGTTACATCCCCAACGAACCGCCCCGTTGGCCTTCGTTGACCAAGACCGTGAAGCACATCATTGAAGTGTACGCGGCCAACGCCAACAAGTACGAACGTCTGGGCGACTGGGCTGAACGCATCGGCTGGGAAACCTTCTTCAAGATGACCGGCCTTGAATTCACCCACCACCTTATCGACGACTTCCGTGATCCCGCCTACTACACCTGGCGGCAGAGCACGCAGTTCAAGTTCTAGGTATAGCTCGTTTTAACCCCGGCGGCGCATCCGCGCCGCCGGGACAGGAGAACCACCATGGCTGACGACAAAGACGTTGTTGTTGAATTTTTGAATAGCAAATCCGCGTCCAAGTCCAAGTTCTATTTCAAGGACTTCCTTGAATTGTTCCCCGATCGCGGTCCCCGCGACGTGAAGAAAGTTCTCACCAAGCTGGTGAACGAAGAAGTGCTGGAATTCTGGTCTTCCGGTTCCACCACCATGTACGGCCTGAAGGGCGCGGGCAAGCAGTCCGCCGCTGAAGGCGAAAACTAGTAGCGTAAGCACCGGCCCAGCGCCTGTTGCTTTGGGCTGCGCCAAAACGCGCTTTTTATTACGGTCGAGTACCTTGCGTACACTCCCTGCATAAAAAGCGCGTCTTTGTTGCCGCTGAGCAGCTACACGCCGATGCCTCCGGCATTCGCTGCCGGTTATGCTTGATTCACGTCGGGCCAGCAGGCCCGGTCATGCCCCACGGCATGAACATCCGCAAGGCGCGTCAGCCTTTGCGTGGTAGCTTCAGCAAGTTATGCCGCAACGCAAGTTGTGGCATTTCTTGCTTTTGTGGGCTCGAGGGGTAATGCTTTGCCATGCCCGACGCAAAACACGATTGCCTGGCGTCTGCGCTGGGCGGGTATGGCCGCATGCTGTGATGCGCCGCTAGGCCTGCACAGCCGCAGATGTGCCGGGTCGGCGTTACGAAGCGTCACCCCTTTGGCAAGACGCCGCAGGAGGCCCTATGAGCACGTCGTTTACCTTGCCTGATGCAGAAAAAAAGTTTCTTTCACAGCAGGCCCGCACCTCCATTGAAGCGGGATTACTGGGAAAAAACGTTGCGGATGTTCCTCAGCCGCCAGCAACGGAGTTTGCACCTGGCAGCGTGCTGCACCGCAAGCTTGGGGCCTTTGTTACGTTGCACATCAGCGGTGCTCTGCGTGGCTGCATAGGCAATATTATCGGGCGCGAACCGCTGTACGCCACAGTATGGCACATGGCCCAGGCGGCGGCCTTTGCCGACCCGCGCTTTCCCGCGCTGGGCTTGGCGGAGTGGCCGCGCGTCAACATGGAGATTTCCGTGCTGGACGAGCTGACGCCTTGCCCCGACCCGCAGGCTGTGGAAGTGGGCCGTCACGGGCTGGTGCTGCAGTACGCCGGGCGCAGCGGCGTTTTTTTGCCCCAGGTTCCTGTGGAGCAGGGCTGGGACAGGCTGGCCTATCTGGACAACCTATGCGGCAAGGCGGGCCTGCCCCCCAACACGTGGAGACTGCCCGGCGCACAGCTTTTTTGGTATGAGGCCACGGTGTTCAAGGCCGTGGAGTAACCGTGACCGCGCGCGGGGCCTGAAGCAAGATGCTTGCGCATGCCCGCGCCCGGGTATATAGTGCCCAAGATTTCTCAGGGCGGGGTGAGAGTCCCCACCGGCGGTGATGCGGCGGCCAGACGGCCTCGCCAGCCCGCGAGCGCCCAGTGTTTGGGGTCAGCAGATCCGGTGCGAATCCGGAGCCGACGGTTACAGTCCGGATGGAAGAGAACGGTTTTATGCCGCGCGCGGCGGTGCGTCCTTTATTTGAAGGCGCACTTTGCGTTGCGGCCCGTCCACGCCCTGATGCACCATCTCCCGGCCCGAGAGGCCGGAAACAGGAGAACGGAATGCATCAGTCCTCATTATCCCTTTCGTCATTCGGCAATTCTGAAGAACGTGTGCGCGCTGCTTTGACTTCGTTGAGCAAAGGCGGCGGCGTCTGCGTTGTGGATGACGAAAACCGGGAAAACGAAGGCGACCTCATTTTTAGCGCGCAGCACATCACCGTGCCGCAGATGGCCATGCTGATACGCCACTGCAGCGGCATTGTCTGCCTGTGCCTCACCGACGAGCATGTGCAGCGGCTTGAGCTGCCCATGATGACGGAGCACAACACCAATACGCAGGGAACAGCCTTTACGGTCACCATTGAGGCGGCCACCGGCGTTACCACGGGTGTTTCCGCCGCTGACCGCGTGGCCACTATCAAGGCGGCCGTTGCGCCGTGCGCCAGACCTGCGGATCTACGCCGTCCCGGTCATGTCTTCCCCCTGCGGGCGCGCCCCGGCGGCGTGCTTGAACGGCGCGGACACACCGAGGCGACCGTTGATCTCATGCGTATGTCGGGTCTGGAGCCGTGCGGCGTGCTGTGCGAGCTGACTCTGGATGACGGCGAAATGGCCCGTCTGCCCGAGGTGGCGAGCTTTGCCCGCGCCCACAACATGCCTTTGTGCAGTGTGGAGGATATTGCGGCGTGGCGGTTGGCTATGGGAGATCTGCACCTCGCCGCCAGCGCATAATTGATGGGCGCGCTGCAAGCGTCTTTTGCCGCGCGCGTCTTTTGCCCGCGCGCGTCTTTTGCCCGCTGACAGCGTCAAGCAGGGCTTTTTGCTCCAGTCGAGTACCATTGGCGTACACTCCCTGCGCAAAAAGCCCTGCTTTTCTCGTCAGCGAACAAAATCCATCGCGCGGGAAGTCAAGGAGTCGGCTCTCTGGACGCAAAGCGACCCTTCCTCACAAGGCGCAGGAAAGTCTGAGCTTCATGAAAAAAGACAGCCCGGTTCATGGAATGAGCCGGGCTTGAATTTTGAATGGCGCTGTCGCGATTAGCCGAAGTATTCGTGGGGAGACTCGAGGACTTGAGTAAAGAGCTTATAAAACTCAGCCAGATGTATTCCGTCAATAAAGCTGTGGAGTGCTTCTATTGATACGGTGATGTTGCCAGAGGAATCAATTTTGCCAAAAAGGAATCTGGGAACACTGTCGACCCAAGGATCTCCCCACGGGTTGGTTGCTGACAGTATGGGGATATCTGGCACGCAGCTAAAGTAGATTAGGCTCTGGGCGTCGCCGCCCTCGGGATAAAGGGTTGGGGTCTGGTCGGCAACCGTCCGTGCCGCAGTGATGTTGCTGCTGAACACCGAGAAGTTTTTATCAAATTTTGCGACGCAATTGCAGTGCAGTGCTCTGCCCTTGGGGATGTAGGTAAACGCTGCATCAATGCTGTCAAATTCCGCAGGGCGCAGATTAACGATTCTTTGTCTAAAGCCAGAAACGCTATTGGCGGCGAACATGGCGGCAAAATAGATGCAGTCTGTAAATCTAAAGCCATGCTGCTTTTTTACTATGCATAATTTGTCAACATTTGCCGAAAAAGAAACACTGAAGCACGGATTTTTACGAGACTGAAAAAAATTAAAATGTTCATTTCTTTCCCACGAATCATCAAGGTATTTCATAATGAATCCTGGTGCGTCACTATTTTTTTAACAAAAGCGCACATTGCCTGACATCTCAGGATAATCATTGCAGACTATCGGCTGCGGTCTGACGCTGGCACGGCTGCAAGTGTTGGGTAAATTCTTTTCAGGTGCTGAATATTGCTACTCGACCGGCGCGAGGCGTTGGGCCAGCCTGGTATAGCGCTTGCGGGTCTTGTTGTTGTTTACGGCCATTTTAAGGGCGCGGGATTCGCCCACGAGGATGACCAGCTGCTTGCCGCGCGTAACACCCGTGTAAATGAGGTTGCGCTGCAGCAGCACATAGTGCTGCATCATGATGGGTATGACCACGGCGGGGTATTCCGACCCCTGCGATTTATGGATGGAGATGGCGTAGGCGGGCGCTATTTCGTCCAGCTCGTCAAATTCGTAGGGTACGACGCGCTCGTCAAAGGTGATGCTGAGAGTGCGCTCGTGCACATCCATAAAGCTGATGCGGCCCATGTCGCCGTTAAAAACGTCCTTGTCGTAGTTGTTGCGTATCTGCATGACCTTGTCGTGCAGGCGAAAGCAGCGGTCGCCACGGCGTACTTCGATGCCGTGAGGGTTCAGGGCTTCCTGCAGGCAGGCGTTCATGCGGCCGGCGCCCACAGCGCCCTTGTGCATGGGGGTAAGCACCTGAATATCATCTACTGGGTCAAGGTTGAAGCGGCGTGGAATGTGGTTGCGCACCAGGTCCACAATAAGCTCGGCGGCTTTTTCGGCGTCGTTCTGGTGGATAAAGTAAAAGTCCGAGAGCCGTTCCTTGCTCGATTCCAGCGAGGGAATTTCGCCCCGGTTGATGAGGTGGGCGTTGCAGATGATTTCGCTTTCCGCTGACTGGCGGAAGATTTCGGTCAGCTCGACAACGGGCACAACGCCGGAGCTGATGATGTCCGAAAGCACGTTGCCAGGGCCCACCGAGGGCAGCTGGTGCACGTCGCCCACGAGCACCAGGGTTGCGCCCAGCGGTACGGCCTTGAGCAGGTGGTAAAAAAGCAGGGTGTCCATCATGGAGGCTTCGTCCACCACCAGCAGGCCGCAGGCGAGGGGGTTGTCCTCGTTGCGGGCAAAGCCGTCTTCCTTCGGGCTGTATTCGAGCAGGCGGTGGATCGTGCGCGACTCGCGGCCCGATGTTTCGGACATGCGCTTGGCGGCGCGGCCTGTGGGGGCTGCCAGCAATATGCGGGCGCGCACCTCGCCAAAAAGTTTGATGATGGCGTTGATGATGGTTGTCTTGCCCGTGCCGGGGCCGCCGGTAAGCACCATCAGCTTGCTGCGGGCGGCGGTGCGCACGGCTTCGAGNTGCTCGGGCGCGAGCGAGATGTTGAGCTCGCCCACCACCTTGTCCACCNGGGCGTCAGGATTTTCAAAACGCACGGATTTGGGCGAGCGCAAAAGCCGCTGGATGTAGAAAGCTGTCTTGGATTCGCAGTGGTGGTAGCGGCGCAGGTAAACGCCCATTTCGCCAGAGGCGTCGGGCATGTCCTGCTCTTCGCGTACGATGCGCTCGTCGCTTTCGAGAGCTGCGAGGGCGTCCTCCACCAGGGCTTCGTCCACACCCAGCTGAGCGCAGACGGCCTCGGTCAGTTCGGCCTGCGGCAGGTAGACGTTGCCGTCGTCGGTGGACTTTTGCAGCACGTAGAGCGTGCCCGCCTGAATGCGCAGGGGGTTGTCGTGCTCAAAACCGAGTTTGGCGGCGGCCGCGTCGGCGGTGACAAAGCCGATGCCGTGGATGTCCATGGCGAGGCGATAGGGGTTTTCGCGCACGATGGCGAGGGCATCCGCCCCGTAAGCCCGATAGATGCGTACGGCGTAGGCCGGAGTAATGCCGTGGGGCTGCAAAAAGAGCAGCAGATCGCGCATGCCCCGGTGCTCCGCCCACGAAGTACGGATGCGGTCAAGGCTCTTGCTGCCTACGCCGCGTACCTTGAGCAGGCGTTCGGGCTCCTCGTCGAGGATACGGATGGTGTCTGTGCCAAATGTTTCGACAATGCGTCCGGCCATTTCTTCGCCAACGCCCTTGATGAGCCCTGAGGCGAGATAAAGGCGAATTCCCTCACTGGTGGCGGGGAGCATCTCTTCGGAGTTCTGAAACTCGATCTGACGGCCAAACCGGGGGTTGTTGACCCAGCGCCCGGAAATTTTAAGCTGTACGCCAGCCTGGGGGTTGACCATATGCCCGATGCACGAAACCGGGTCGCGCGGGCGGGTAAGGCCAGCGTTGCCGCCGCCGCTGCTGACGCTGGCGGGCAGCAGGCGCAGTACGGTGTAGCCGTTTTCTTCGTTGTGAAAAACGACGCGCTCAACAGTGCCTGTAAGTTCAACGGCGTCAGGATCTTGCAAAAGGGGCAGGTTGTTCATGGGCGCGGAGTGCTCTTGTTGGCGGGGCTTGCGGCGGCCTTGCGCTGGCGCGACCACCAGAACCAGTTGCACTGTTCGTGCGGCAGCTGGGGGTTTTGGGCCTGGGCCACGGCGCAGCAAAACACGTCCAGGCAGCATATATCAACGGCTTGCCCCTTGATGCGGCACAGGTCGTTGTACAGGGTCTGCGGGTCGCGGCAGGCCAGGTCGTGCACATCGGCAACCCCAAGCAGGCGCATGTCTTCAAGTGTGGCCGGGCCTACGGAGCGCAGCGCGGCAAGCGGGCGGGCGTCCGTATTTTTGTTCACAGGCCAAGCCCCATGCGTTGCTGCAGCAGCAGGGCGTCGGCCAGCGCCAGGGCCGTCATGGCTTCCATCACCGGCACAACGCGCGGTATGGCCGCAAGGTCGTGCCGTCCGCCAATGAGTACGGAGGCCGCGTTGCCCTCTTTGTCCACGGTTTGCTGGGTGACGGCAACNGAGGCGATGGGTTTGACGGCGGCGTGCATGACAATTGTCTGCCCGCTGGAGATGCCGCCCAGGATGCCGCCCGCGTGGTTGGAGGCAAAGGCGGCTTTGCCGGGCTGAGGCGGATCAGCGGGCAGCAGCGGGTCGTTGTTTTGCGTGCCGTGCAGCTTGGCCGCGCCAAAGCCCTCGCCGACGGAAAATCCCTTGACCGCGCCAATGCTCATGATGGCGTGGGCCAGCACGGCCTCAAGCTTGTCAAAAACGGGTTCGCCAAGGCCTGCGGGCACATTGCGGGCCTCGATGCGCACAATGCCGCCCAGGGTGTCGCCAGCCTTGCGGGCGGCCAGCACCACCTTGTCCCATAGCTGGGGCATGGCTTCGGTTGCGGCGCAGTAGGAGCGGTTGCGGGCGTTTTCCAGATCAAGAGCGGCCCAGTCCTGCACGGCGGTGCCGCCCAGCTCCACGCAGGCAGCCATAATCTTTACGCCGCGCCGTTCAAGTATCTTGCGGGCAATAACGCCGCCAGCCACGCGGGCGGCGGTTTCGCGGCCCGAGGAGCGGCCCCCGCCCCGGTGGTCCCGTATGCCGTTGTATTTCTGAAAATAGCCCCAGTCCGCATGACCGGGGCGAAAAATTTCGGCCAGATTGCCGTAGTCGTGCGAGCGCTGGTCTTCGTTGGCGATGTAAAAGGCTATGGACGTGCCGGTGGTCACGCCTTCGTACACGCCGGAGAGTAGACGCACTGCGTCAGATTCCTTGCGCTTGGTGGCGGTAGGCCCCTGACCGGGTTTGCGGCGGTCAAGCTCGGCCTGGATGTCGGCCTCTGTTAGCTTTAGGCCTGCGGGGCAGCCGTCAATGACGCCGCCAAGGCCCACGCCGTGAGATTCGCCGAATGTCGTCAGCCGCAGAGCCTGCCCAAATGTATTGCCAGCCATGTGCTACCTCGCCTTCACTACAGCATTTTGAGACGCCGCGTCAGCGCGTGCGTCTCTGTGGCGGGCGTCCGCTCGCGCGGTCGCCGGAGCGATTTCAGGGTGAAATTGCCCGAAAGCCGCGCCAGGGTGCACGGCCAAGTGCTTCAGTATAGGCAAGGGCGGGACGGCTTGCAACTCGCACGGGCCGGATAGTTTGCCGTCGCCAGCCGGGCAGGGTATGGAGGCGCGGCTGACAAGGGCGGAAAAACTGCGGAAGTGTGGCAAAGAAGCGGAAAAAACGGCAGCGGGGCAGGGATCCGCCCAAAGGGATATCCCTGCCCCGCGCAAGTACATTGGCCGGAGGGGTTAGACCTTGGCGGCGGTGCGCAGGTCGGCCACGGCGTCGGTTTTTTCCCAGCTGAATTCGGGCAGCTCGCGGCCAAAGTGGCCGTAGCAAGAAGACTTCTGGTAAATCGGGCGCTTGAGGTCAAGGCGCTTGCTGATGAAGTAGGGGCGCAGGTCAAAGACGTCGCGCACGGCCTTGGTCAGCATCTCGTCAGAAAGCTCGCTGGTGCCCTGCGAGGAGACAAGCACGCTGACGGGCTGGGCCACGCCGATGCAATAGGCGATCTGCACTTCGCACACGGGGGCGAGGCCTGCGGCAACCACGTTTTTGGCGATGTANCGGCCCATGTATGCGCCGGAACGGTCAACCTTGGAGGGATCCTTGCCGGAAAAAGCGCCGCCGCCGTGGTGGCCGCTGCCGCCGTAGGTATCCTGGATGATCTTGCGGCCGGTAAGACCGCAGTCGCCCATGGGGCCGCCAACCACAAACCGGCCCGTGGTGTTGATGAAAATTTCGCAGGCTTTTTCATCAAAATAGCCGGAGGGCTCCAGAATGGGGCGGATGACGTGTTTTTTTACCGCTTCGGCCACATCAGCCTGGCTGGCGCTGGCAGCGTGCTGGGTAGAAACCACCACGTTATTGATGCGCAGGGGTTTGCCGTCCTGATATTCAAAAGAAACCTGGGTTTTGCCGTCGGGACGGAAAAAGTCCACCGTGCCGTTCTTGCGCACCTTGGCCAGCTGCTGCGAGAGCTGATGCGCCCAGTAGATGGGGGCGGGCATAAGGGTGGATGTCTCGTTGCAGGCAAAGCCAAACATCATGCCCTGGTCGCCCGCGCCCTGATCTTCGGGCCTTTCGCGCAGCACGCCTTGCGCGATGTCGGGCGACTGGTGGCCGATGGCGTTGATAACGGCGCAGGTCTGCCAGTCAAAGCCCATTTCAGAGCTGTTGTAGCCGATGCCCTTGATGGTTTCGCGCACAACATGGGGCAGGTCGGCGTAACCGCTGGTGGTGATTTCGCCTGCGATAACGGCCATGCCGGTAGTCACCAGCGTCTCGCACGCCACATGGGCGTTGGCGTCCTGCGCCAGCAGCGTATCAAGGATGGCGTCCGAGATCTGGTCGGCAACCTTGTCGGGGTGGCCTTCCGTGACAGATTCTGAAGTGAAATAATACCTGCCCTTGGTTTGCATATGATTCTCCTTGGGCGCTCGCGTCAGAGCGGCGCGGGTTTATGAACGTAACAGTATGTTGTCGATAAGCCGGGCTTTACCCATGCGCACTGCGCAGGCCATAAGCGCAGGGCCATCGACCTCGCTGAGCGGCGCCATGGATTCCGGGTGGACAATGCTGAGGTAGTCCAGCCGCCCCATGGGCAAAAATTCCGCCCAGCGGCGCAGCACTGTTTCACGCAGCAGCTTGACGCTGGTTTCGCCGCTTTGCGCCAGTTTCTGGGCGTAGAGAAGGGCTTTGCGGATTTCGGGGGCGTGGGCGCGTTCTTCGGCCGAAAGGTAGACGTTGCGCGAGGACAGCGCGAGCCCGTCAGCTTCGCGCACGGTTTCGCGGGTCTCGATGCGCACGGGCACATTAAGGTCGCGGACCATGCGGCGCAGGATGGCCTGTTGCTGCCAGTCTTTTTGCCCAAATACGGCCACGTCCGCGCCGGTAAGCATAAACAGCTTGAGCACCACCGTGCATACGCCCCTGAAATGAACAGGCCGCGACAGGCCGCACAGNCCGCGCGAAAGTTCGGGAACTTCNACCCATGTTGAGTGGTCAGGCTCGTACATGGCTCCGGGTTGGGGCATAAAGAGGATGTCCGCGCCCTGGTTGCGTGCGATTTGAGCATCTCGCTCGGCATTGCGGGGATATGCTTCCAGATCCTCGCCGGGGCCGAACTGGGTAGGGTTGACAAAAAGGCTCACCACCAGCCGCTTGGCCAGGGTGCGCCCGTGGGCCATGAGGTCTTCATGTCCCTGATGGTAATAGCCCATGGTAGGAACCAGAGCGATGTCGTCGCCAGCTCTGTGCCAGGCCTTGCATTGGGCCGCCAGTTCTTGGGGATTTGTTAATATCTGCATATCAAGGTATTGTGATATTGTTTATGGAGCAACATATATACACGCGAGCCGTCAGCTTGTAAAGATTCCGCCCGGGCAAAGAAACAGAGCCGTGCACTGGGGATGCTTGACCCTGCCTGCGGCTGTGGGCATAACAGCCGATGGGGGTATATATGCTGAAACCGTTTTACCAGGGCAAGTTGGATACATTCTGCGCCATCTATGCAGTGCTCAACGGCCTGCGTTTGACCCACAGCATCCGCGTGCTCAAGGCTCGCGACATCCTCAACGAAACCCTGATGGGCCTTGCAGCATCGCCGGAGGCCTTCCGCGCCGTGCTGGAGCAGGAAACAGACTACTGCAGCCTGGTGGACGGCATGCTGCGCATACAGGGCAGAGCCTTTCCCCTTGAGGTACGCCAGCCGTTTACAGNCGATGACGATCCATCTGTGGAGCAGGTGTGGGATTGCTGCCGTACGTGGCTTGCGCCGGGCAGCGGCCGCGCAGTGATCTTTCGGTTTTTGCGCCACCTCACCCTGGACGGCCCGCCGGTAAACCGCCACTGGACCACTGCAGACGCGCTTGCGGGCGACGTGCTGCACCTGTTTGACTGCAGCCACGAGGCCGAGGCTATCCTGAATGTACGGAAGGACAGCTTTGTGACCCGNGCGGACGACATCTGCGAGGGCAAGCTGCTGCATATCCAGCCCTACACCATTCGTTTGCTGCGTCTGCCGCTGTAAAAAATTACGCAAACCTGATGTGACGGGCCTGGCCGGATTTGGCCTGGGTTTTGCGGTGCGGCCGGTGCCCGTGCCCTTGCTGCCGCCAAAAAAAAAGCCCCTTGCGGGGCCGTGCGGTTNCTGCTTTGGCGGGGTAAAGGGGCGCGGGGCGGCCCCGGTAACAATCAGTATTCCCTGGGGGGGGCTTCGTTGCTGATGGGCAGGCCCAGGCGCACTGCGTCTGCCTTTAGCTGCGGGTGCACCCAGAAGGCCTTTTCCTGCACAAAACTGAGCACTTCAAACTCCGCAGTATCCACCGGGCGGGAATAATAGAAGCCCTGCGCGCAGTTGCAGCCGCTGTTGAGCAAAAAGCGGGCGTGCTCCTTGGTTTCCACGCCTTCGGCCACAATGGACATGTCCAGGTCGCGGGCCAGGGCAATGGTGTTGCGGGCCACAATCTGGCCGCGCTGATTGTTTATGCCGTCGCTGATAAAGGCCCGGTCGAGTTTGACCACGCTGAACGGCAGGTCGCGCAACGTGCTCAGGGACGAATAACCAGTGCCAAAGTCGTCCATGGAAAAAACAAAGCCCGCAGCCCGCAACTCGTCCATAAGCCGTATCAGGCGCGGCTCGTTGGCAAAAAACGCGCTTTCGGTCAGTTCCAGCTCCAGCATGTGGCGCGGCAGGTTGTACTTGTTCATGAGGCTGACAAGCTTGTTGGGCAGGTCGTCGTCATTAAAGTGCAGGCGCGACATGTTTACTGAAATGGGCGTGGGGTCGTACTTTTTGTCCAGCCATGTGCGCAGTGTCTGGCAGGTCTGGTCCCAGATGTAGGAATCGAGGCGCACAATAAAACCGTTGCGCTCAAAAAGCGGAATAAACCGACCGGGCAGAATGAGCCCGTCAGAGGGATGCTGCCAGCGCACCAGGGCTTCGGCCCCCACAATGCGGCCGCTCGATATTTGCACCTTGGGTTGTAAATACAGCCGGAACTGCTCTTTTTCCAGCGCCTCGTACATCTGGTCGGTGATATAGCTTTCGTCGTGCAGCTTTTTGCGCAGCGCTTCATCATAGAAGGCAAAATTGACAATNNCGCTGCCCTTGACGGTTTTTAGCGCCAGATAGGCCCAGTCGCACAGTATGTGGGCTGGCGTGCGGGGATTTTCCACCGGGCAGATGCCAAAAAACAGTTTGACCCTGAAGGTGTCCGAGTAATGCTCAAGGCGTAGCGATAACGCCTGAACAAACTGCAGCGCGCGTTCTGAGCCGCCGGCAAGGCATACGGCAAAAACGTCGGCGGTAAGCCGTGCGAAAACCTCTTTTTCGGGGGCAAGGCGCTGGCGCACAAGGCGGGCGATGCCCCGCAGCAGGCGGTTACCTTCTTCCAGACCAAAGGATTCGTTGATGCCCTTGAACCCGGCCACGTCAAAACGCAGTATGCAGTACTGCTCATGAGCCCGGTTTTTTACGAGCCTGTCGATTTTTTCAAAAAATGTCTGGGTGTTGTATGCTCCGGTGAGGGGGTCGTGCTCCGCCCGGAGACGCAGGGCCTGCTCGCTGCGCGTGGCCGCGTCCACATCGTTGAGCGTGCCTATGTAGCGATCAGTTGATTCGCCGTCATCAAGCTTGGTGTAGGTGACCTTGCACCAGATGTACTGGCCGTCGCGGCGGCGCAGGCGAACGTTTATCTCGCCAGACCGGATGCCCAGGGCCAGACGCGCCAGGCAGGTGTCAAAGGGCTCCATGTCGCCGACATAGAGAACGTCGTCCTCGCGCCAGACATCAAAGGGATTGCGCCCGTCATAGTCGCCAGCCAGCATCTCGGGTATGCGCGGGCTTAAGTAGGTAAGGTCTTTGCCGCGCCACTCAAATACAAGGGTGCGGGTGTGGTCGACCACAGCCTTGTAGCGCAGCGCGTCAAGTTTTTGCTGCACGAGATGTTCGCTGTCGTGCCCCATATCGTCTGTGTCGTACCTGCTTTGCATATCTTCGGTGCAGACAAGGTACATTTGCCCTTCGCCGTGTCGCAGTGCTGCAAAGACAATGATGCGCACCCAGCGGTACGAGCCGTCCAGGGCTTTTTGGCGAATGTCCTGAGCCGCAAATGCGGGAGTGCCCGCCATGCGTTTTTGCAGGCCCTGGGCGGAAAAAAAGCTGGCAAAAGGCCCTGCGTCTTCGGGGTGCACCCGCGTGGCAACGTCCGCCCGTATTTTTTCAGAAAGCGACAACGCAGGATCCGCAGGGGCAAAGTGGGCAGGATTGTGGTAGATATTGCTAAAAATATCGGTTTCAAAATCGATAAGGCTGATATCGTCATAGTGGCTTTGCAGCGCAGCGATCGGATAAACCTTTCCCGCATCTTCCACAGACTGCCCGCCATCTGTCGTAATGGCTAAAGTGGCAATATTTGCGGGAGAAAGTGTTTTCATGTGGTTCCGCCTTGCGGCATTACAATCTGCGAAAGGGTTGTTCAACAACAAATTATACCTAGCACCAGAATTATCGTTTTGCAAATGTGGGCGGTTGCATGGACAGGGCAGGCCGCGCGGCTCGCTTTGCATGGCGGATGACAATCGGCCCGCCCCTCTGTATTGTGCCCAGATGACAACCGTAAAATTTGCCGCATCTCTTAAAGTCTGGTCACTGAGTCTTGGCTGCCCCAAAAACAGGGTGGACAGCGAGCGCCTGCTCGGCTCGCTGGGCGTCGCCGTGCAGCATGTGGAGCACATGGGCAAGGCTCGCCTGGTATTCATCAATACCTGCGGGTTTATTGACCCCGCAGTGCGCGAATCTGTACGTGCGGTGGTGGATGCCGTACAAAGGCTCCAAAAGTGCAAGGTCAAGCCCCTGCTGGCCGTTGGCGGCTGCATGGTGGGACGTTATGGCGCGGCGGAGCTGGCAGCCGAACTGCCCGAAGTGGACGTGTGGCTGCCCACCGGCGACATCCCGCGCTGGCCTGCCATNCTGGCGGCGGCGCTGGGCTTGCCCAAGCCGCCTGTGCACATCCCCGGGGGCGGCAGGCTGCTTTCCACCGGCCCTTCGTACGCCTGGCTCAAGGTGGGCGAGGGCTGCAGGCACAAGTGCGCTTTTTGCACCATCCCCNCCATCCGGGGCGGGCTCAAATCGCTGACTGCCGACGACATCGCCGACGAGGCCCGCGGGCTGCTGGCGCAAGGTGTGCGCGAGCTGGACCTTGTGGCGCAGGACCTTACCTCTTGGGGCGTCGACCTTGGACTAAGGCACGGACTGCCGAGCCTGCTCGAAAAACTGGTGGGCCTTGACGGGCTGGCGTGGCTGCGCCTGCTCTACCTNTANCCCAGCGGCGTTACGCCGGAGTTGCTGCGTTTTATCAGAGATTGCGGCGCACCCTTGCTGCCGTATCTGGATATCCCCCTGCAGCACGCGCACCCCGACGTGCTGTCGCGTATGGGGCGCCCCTTTGCGGGCGACCCCCGGCGCGTGCTCGACGCTGTTCGTGCGGTGTTGCCCGACGCCGCCTTGCGCACGACCTTTATTGTGGGCTACCCCGGCGAAACCGAAGAACACTTTGAGNCNCTGTGCCGCTTTGTGGAAGAAAGCCGCTTTCAGCACGTGGGGGTGTTCGCCTATCAGGCGGAAGACGGTACGGAGGCTGCAACCCTTCCCGATCAGGTGCCNGACGAGGTCAAACAGTGGCGNCGGGATTCGCTGATGGAAATTCAGGCCGACATCAGCAACCAATTGCTGGCGGCCCATGTGGGCANCCGCATGCAGGTGCTGGTGGACGCCCCGCACCCCGACTGGCCTGGTCTGCACAGCGGGCGGGTGTGGTTTCAGGCGCCCGAGGTGGACGGCATCACCTATGTGAGCGGGCCCGGCGTTGTCCCCGGGGCGCTGGTGGAATGCGACATTGTGGAGAACAGCGACTACGACCTCACCGCGCTGGCCTGAGCCCNCTGCCCAATAACGGGGTAAACCCCAGTCCAAAATATCCCCGAAGGGCGAACCCTTCGGGGATATTTTGGGAAACGTGCCGAGCACGCCCTCAACCAGCNTTAACCCTGAATGAGCTGCATGGCCATCTTGGGCATGCTGTTGGCCTGCGAGAGCATGGCCACAGACGACTGGGTGAGGATTTGGTTGCGGACGAACTTCGTCATTTCCGTGGCCACGTCCACGTCGGAAATGCGGGATTCTGCCGCCTGCAAGTTTTCAGCCTGGGTTGTAAGGTTGGAAACGGTGTTTTCCAGCCTGTTTTGCAAGGCACCCAGGTGCGCCCGGATCTTGTCCTTGGAAACCACAGCATTGGTAATGGCAACGAGAGCCTTCTGCGCCGCCTCCTGGGTCGAGATGGTCTTGCCGTCGGTGTTGTCAGCCTGATTGCCTACGCCCAGAGCCGAGGCAGTGCTCGTGCCGATCTGGATGTAGTAATAGTCTTCCGCCGAGTCGTTGGCAGAGCCAAAGTGNACCTTCATCTTGCCCGTGGCGGTCATCTTGCTGCCGTCGTGGGTGTCACTGGACAGATTGCCGTCCAGCAGGTGGATTCCGTTGAAGTCCGTGGCATTGGCGATTCGGGTAATTTCCGAAGCCATGGCCTGGTACTCCGACTCGATCATCAGACGCTGGGTGGAATCGTACGTGCCGGTGGCAGCCTGTTCGGCCAGTTCCTTCATACGGGTCAGCTTTTCGTCGATGACGCCGAGGGCGCCGTCAGCTGTCTGGATGAGGGAAATGGCGTCGTTGGCATTACGCACACCCTGCTGCAGAGCAGTGATGTCGGTACGCATCAATTCGCGGATGGCGAGGCCGGCGGCATCGTCCGCCGCGGAGTTGACGCGCAGGCCTGTGGACAGACGTTCNGTCGAAGTCTTCAGGTCGCTGTAATGCTGGGTCAGGTTGTTGGCAACATTAGAAGCCATTGAGTTGTGATTGATATACATGACATTCCTCCATGAATGTTCTGTCTGCCCGGCGGCGCACTACGCGCGCCCGCTTCCATGCGGACTGCCGCCGTTCATCCCGCAAATGCGGGGAAAAAGTTTATCAAAACCGGCCTGCGGTCAGCTATGCCGACCCAGACTGTAGCCCTAAAACGACAGGCGCTTTTGCCAATCTGATTCGTGGCTTCAGAGAGGCAATATTTGCCTGAAAACCTGCACTGCGTTTACAGCAGGATTCATGCCAGAAAATTTTATCAGGGGGCGTCAAGATACTGTCAGGCTAATGGCAAGCAGCTGCCCATATGGGTTATGCACAGGGTATTGACAGCAATAAAGTTATGATTACCTATATGATATAAAGATTTACACAGGAGGTTTGCTATGAGCAATAATCTTCGTATGCTGCCCGGTCGCTGGTTTGCGCCTCGCGATGCCGCATTTTGTGTAAACAGCCCTTCGGGTATGCCCTTGCGTGATGAAATTGACAGAATTTTTCAGGGCTTGTTCAACGGGATGGTCTCGCCGTGGGGCGATACTGGCGGCTTGCTGCCCGCAAACAGCGATGGCCGCGAGCAACCCTTGATGCCCCGGCTGGATATGACAAGTGATGACGCGGCCTATATGCTGCGCATAGAATTGCCGGGTGTGGAAGCGGACAAGGTCAACGTGGCCGTTCAGGACAAGGTGCTTGTGATCTCCGGCGAAAAACAGCGTGAAACAGAAGAGAAAAATAACGATCAATACATCCGCGAGAGGGTGTTTGGCTCGTTTAAGCGTATGCTGACCTTGCCGGACGACGCGGACGCAGAGGCCATAACAGCCGCATATAAAAACGGCGTGCTCAGCGTGACAGTTCCCCGTAAGGCTCTGGCCGGGTCAATGTCCAAAAAGATAGATATCGTGCGGGAATGATGCTTGCGGCCAGCACCGCGTAAGCATTGTGCTGGCTGCAGGGTTTGAGGGGCAGGGAGCGTTGGTGCGCTCCCTGCCTTTTTTTGCAGGTATGCGTCAAACAAAAAAAGCCGAACCGCGAGCGGTTCGGCTTTTTGTAAATCTGGTTGGTTGCGGCCTTAAAACTCTCCCCAGTCTCGCGGCCAGTTACGGGCTGTTGCCCTCCACCACCTGGTTTTACCGCTAGCCAGAGATCAGCGTCATGGCCATCCTGGGCATGCTGTTGGCCTGCGAAAGCATGGCCACGGCAGACTGGGTGAGAATCTGATTGCGGACGAACTTCGTCATTTCCGTGGCAACGTCCACGTCCGAAATGCGCGATTCCGCCGCCTGCAGGTTTTCGGTCTGGGTGCTCAGGTTGGAGATGGTGTTCTCCAGCCGGTTTTGCAGCGCGCCCAGGCTTGCCCGAATCTTGTCCTTGGAAACCACGGCATTGTTGATGGCCACCAGTGCCTTTTGCGCCGCTTCCTGCGTGGAAACGGTGATGCCGTCCGTGCCGGTAGCCTGGTTGCCCACGCCCAGAGCCGAGGCGGTGCTCGTGCCGATCTGGATGTAGTAATAGTCTTCCGCCGAGTCGTTGGCCGTGCCAAAGTGAACCTTCAGCTTGCCGGTGGCGGACATCTTGCTGCCGTCGTGCGTGTCGCTGGACAGGTTGCCGTTTAGCAGGTGGATGCCGTTGTAGTCCGTGGCGTTGGCGATTCGGGTAATTTCCGAAGCCATGGCCTGGTACTCCGACTCGATCATCAGACGCTGGGTGGAGTCGTACGTACCGGTGGCGGCCTGTTCTGCCAGTTCCTTCATACGGGTCAGCTTTTCGTCGATGATGCCCAGGGCGCCGTCGGCGGTCTGAATGAGGGAGATAGCATCGTTGGCGTTACGCACGCCCTGCTGCAGGGCGGCGATATCGGTACGCATAAGTTCGCGAATGGCCAGACCGGCTGCATCGTCCGCTGCGGAGTTGATGCGCAGACCCGAGGAGAGTCGCGAGGTTGAGGTTTGCAGGTCGCTGTAATGCTGGGTCAGGTTGTTGGCCACTTCAGAGGCCATGCTATTGTGATTGATATACATACATTCCTCCATGAATGCTGTACGTCCCAGGCGGCGCGAAATGCCGACGCGTCCTTGCGTGCTACCGCCTTTTGTCAACTTAATCGGCTCGGGCGCAAAAAGTATTAGGGGGCGGAGGCAATTTTGACGTGCGGGCATAATGGCCAAAAAATGGCTTGCAGCGCCATATTTTTGCCGTAACGCCCAAAACATGCNGGGAGAAANGAGGAAAAATTTTCCGCACAGACCCGCGCGAGCATATTTTGCCGGGTTGCCCGACGGATGCGGGCAAGGTCCCAGTATTTGACCGGAGGCCGGGGCTGCGCAACCTCGGGGTAAAAAAAGCGGCGGGCGTTTCAAACGCCCGCCGCTACAGCGACAGTGTCGGCTTCTGCGTGTGGCAGAGCCTGCATGCGCGGGGCATGCCGAGCCGTTAGCAGTCCTTGCCCACCATGAGCAGCAGCCGCAGCAGCTGGTTGGTGAAGCCGGATTCATTGTCGTACCAGATAAGCAGCTTGACCATGGTGCCGTCGAGCACCTGGGTGGAAAGCGCGTCAACCACGCCGCCGTAGGTGCTGCCCTTGTAGTCTATGGACACCAGCGGTTCTTCGCAAAAGCCCATGTTGGCGGCCAGGGCGCCCTGGCTGGCAGCCTGCAGGGCTGCGTTGACCGCAGCGGCGTCACAGGTTTTTTCCACTTCGCAGGTCAGATCCACCAGCGAGCAGTCAAAGGTGGGCACGCGCACCGACATGCCGTTGAGCCTGCCTGCCAGTTCCGGCATGACCTGCCCCACGGCCTTGGCAGCGCCGGTGCTCGAGGGCACCATGGACACGGCGGCGGCGCGGCCGCGACGCCAGTCTTTATGGGTGCCGTCCAGAATGCGCTGGCTCATGGTGTAGGAGTGGATGGTGGTCATGAGCCCGTGGCGAAAGCCAAAGGTCTCGTGCAGCACCTTGACCGCAGGGGCCAGACAGTTGGTGGTGCAGGAGGCGGCCGAGATGATGTTGTGCTGCGCGCCGTCGTAGGTAGCGTGGTTGACGCCCATAACGATCATGGCGTCCACATCCTTGCCGGGTGCGGAGATAACGACTTTTTTGGCGCCGCAGGCCAGGTGCTGGGCGAGCCCTTCTCTGTCCTTGATGGTGCCGGTGGTTTCCACGGCCAGGGTTACGCCCAGGCGTTCCCATTCCCATTCGCCCGCCTTGCAGCGGGTAACGGCGATGTGGCGGCCATTGACGATGATGCCGTCTTCATCGTGATCAACCGTGCCCTGAAAGGTTCCGTAGGTGGAATCATACTTGAAAAGATAGGCCAGCGCGGCATTGTCCGCGCGGGCGTTGATGGCGGCGATCTGGATGTCTTGATTGTCGGCCATAAGACGCAGCAGATAGCGGCCGATGCGGCCAAAGCCGTTCATTCCAACTTTCACGGGCATGATTCGCGCTCCTTGGGGCGGTAGGGATTAGGCTTTATTTGAAGATCCCATGACATTGCGGATCTTGTGGGCCACCATATTTTTGACGGCGTCGCGCGCGGGGGTCAGGTAGGCGCGCGGGTCAAACTGATCGGGGTGTTCGGCAAGGTACTGACGGATGGAGGCGGTGACAGCCAGGCGGATGTCCGTATCCACATTGATTTTGCACACGCTCATTCCTGCAGCCCTGCGCAGCATGTCTTCGGGCACGCCCTTGGCTCCGCCCACCTGACCGCCAAACTGGTTGCACTGGCTCACAAATTCCTGCGGCACGCTGGATGCGCCGTGCAGCACCAGGGGGTAGCCCGGCAGCTTGTCGCCAATGCGGGCCAGACGGTCAAAATCAAGCTTGGCTTCGCCCTTGAACTTGTACGCGCCGTGGCTTGTGCCGATGGCGACGGCCAGCGAGTCGCAGCCGGTGCGGTTGACAAATTCCACAGCTTCGTCGGGGTCGGTGTACACGTGCTCGGCGGACTGCACATGTTCTTCAATGCCCGCAAGCTTGCCCAGTTCGGCTTCAACCCACACTCCGCGCGGGTGGGCGTAGTCCACGACCTGTTTGGTCAGGGCGATGTTTTCTTCAAACGGCAGGTGCGAGCCGTCTATCATTACCGAGGTAAAGCCGCCGTCGATGCAGTCGCGGCACATTTCAAAGCTGGGCCCGTGGTCGAGGTGCACCACCACGGGGATGGAGGGGTCGAGCGCCAGGGCCGCTTCCACCAGCTTCATGATGTATATCTGGCCGGCATATTTGCGCGCGCCCGAAGAAACCTGAAGGATGACAGGCGATTTTTCCTCGGAGGCCGCGCTCATGATGCCCTGTATGATCTCCATGTTGTTGACGTTGAAAGCGCCAATGGCATACCCGCCAGCATGGGCGGCAGCGAACATTTCTTTGGGATTGATAAGAGGCATGGTTTCCTCCAGAGGGTCTGGCATTGAGGACGGTCAAAACACAGTTGTCATCCAAAAATGACAAATATGAACATATACCAATTTGCCGCAAAGGGGAATGCCTGCAGCCCCACAAAGAGGCTGACTTTCCGCTGCCCCGGCTGTGCCCTGCACTGGCCGGGCCGCGCATGCGCACATGCCCGTGCGCGGCTGTAGCGTACAAGGGGCGGCAGCGTCAAGGGGCCTTTGCCGTTTGCCTATTTTTTCGGCGAGTTGTGGCCATCGCCCCAGGTTTGCGCCGCAACGGCGGGGCTAGCCCAGCCGCATGCCCTCCAGCGCTTGCAAGCCCTCGGCATCGGTAAAGTCAAAGCGCAGCGGGGTCAGTGTTATGTATCCCCGGTTGAGCATGTCTTTGTCCGAATCGGGCTCTATGGATTTCTGGGGAATTTCGCCTTCCAGCCACCAGTAGGGCGCGCCGCGCGGATCGAGGCGCTCCGTGTAGGTGTTTACCCACACCGCGCTGGTCTGGGGGCAGACGCGCAGCCCTTTGACGTCGTCCAGCGGGCAGGCGGGATAGTTGACGTTGATCACCCTGCGGCGGCCCAGCCGTGACCAGTCGATGCGTTCGGCCAGGGCGATCAGGTGTCGGGCCTGCGGCAGCAGGTCTCCGTTTTTTACCTTGTAGCAGTCGTGCGAGACGGCGATGCTCGGCAGGTTTTCGTGCGCGGCCTCTGTGGCTGCGCCCACCGTGCCGGAATAGAGAATGTCCGGGCCAACGTTGGGGCCCGCGTTGATGCCAGATATGACCATGTCGGGCTTTTTGGGCAAAAGTTGCCCAAGGGCCAGTTTGACGCAGTCGGTGGGTGTGCCGTAGATACCTAGGCCCTTGAAGTCGGGTTCTTCAAATTCCATGGCCCGTACGGGCTCAAATACGGTCAGCGAATGGCCCACGCCAGACTGCTGGCTCATGGGCGCCACAACATGCACCGTATGGCCCGCCTCAAGCAGGGCTACGTACAGCGCGCGCAGGCCGCGCGCGCGGATGCCGTCGTCGTTGGTCAAAAGAACGTCCATTTGACAATACCTCGGAAAGAAGGGAAATTCGCCCTAAGGCCCGCGTGTTTTGGGTGTTTGGAGCGGCCCTGCCATTTCAGGAAGCCTGGCCGCATGGGCCATGCCCGCGAAGCAAAAAGCATATGCCCGGCGCAAAGGCGCGCCGCTGGAACGATATATGGAAAAAGGCTGTTACGTCAAAGATATTGCCCCCGCCTCGGAGGCGCGCGGCATCTTCGTGATTACCCAGGCGGCGCAAGGGCAGTCGCGCAACGGGCCATACTGGCGGCTTACGCTTGCTGACGCAAGCGGCAGCCTTGAAGCCAAGATATGGCACCCCCTGAGCGCGGAGTTCAGCGAACTGGCCGCAGGCACGCTGGTGTGGGCAGAGGGGCGCGCTGGCCTGTACCGCGATCAGGTGCAGCTCACGGTAGAGCAGATGCGCATGCTTACTGAAGAAGAATGCGCATCGGTGGACCATGCGGCCCTTATGCCTGCCAGTCCCTTTCCGCTGGATGAAATGCTTGATGAGCTGCTTGATCTCATCAANAAGGAATTTGTCTACCCGCCGTGGCGCAAGTTTGTGCAAGGCTTTTTTAACAACGACGAGCTGCGCGCGGCCTTTCGGGTCTGCCCNGCAGCCAAGGGCGTGCACCATGCGTATGTGGGCGGCCTGCTTGAGCACACGCTGAGCGTCTTCAAGCTTTGCCGCCGCATTGCCGATCATTATCCGGAGCTGGACAGGCAGACGTTTCTTGCGGGGGCCCTGTTCCACGACATGGGCAAGATCCGAGAATTTTCTGGCGGCATCGCCAACGATTATACTGATGAGGGCCGCCTGCTGGGGCATCTCATGCTGGGCATTGAAATGCTGGAGCCGTTTCTGGCTAAATCGGGGCTGGAAGAGCCGCTGCAGCGGCATCTCAAACACCTGATTTTGAGCCACCATGGCGAGCTGGAGTTCGGCGCGGTGCGCGTGCCGCATACTCCCGAAGCCATGGCCCTGCATTATGCCGACAACCTGGACGCCAAGATGGCCCAGTGCCGAGGTCTGTTTGCCCAGATAGAGGGCGACGGAGAGGCCTGGACCCCGTGGCAGGCTACGCTGGGGCGACCCGTGCACCGGGCCGCGCGTACGCCGGATAAAGCCGCCCCCGCAACCCGCAAAAAAGCGGTGAAAGAAGAATGTTTATCACTTTTGAAGGTATAGAAGGCGCGGGCAAGTCCACGGCCATCAACTATCTTGCGGGTTTTTTGCAGGAAAACGGGCTCGACCCCCTGTGCACGCGCGAGCCGGGCGGTTGCGCTCTCGGGCGCAGCNTGCGTTCCATTCTGCTTGACGCCCGCACGCGCGAGCTTTCAAGCCGGGCGGAGCTGTTTCTGTTTCTTGCTGACCGGGCGCAGCATGTGGCGGAGATTGTCCGTCCCGCGCTGGAATCGGGGCAGACGGTGCTGTGCGATCGATATACCGATTCCACACTGGCCTATCAGGGCTATGGACGCGGCCTGGATACTGAGTACCTGAGCAGGCTCAACCAGGCGGCCACAGGCGGTCTGCAGCCGGAGCTCACCCTGCTGCTTGATCTGCCCGTGCGCTGCGGGCTTATGCGCGCTGGCGAGCGTAACAGGCAGGAGGGGCTGGTGGTTTCAGAGGGGCGTTTTGACGCCGAAAGCCTCGATTTTCACGAGCGGGTGCGTCAGGGGTTCCGGGCGCTGGCCGAGGAAGAACCCGAGCGCTTTGCCATCGTCGACGCCTCGCAGCCGCCGGAAGATGTGGTTCTGCAATGCCGTTCGGCCATCGAGTCGCATTTGCGGCAGCGGGGCAGGGGGCTGGAATAATATTTGCGGCGCGGGCAGGGGCATGCGGCCCCCGCAGTGCCGCGCCTGCCATGCGGGTTTTGGCGCGGTATGCGCGCCGCCAAGGAGAACTTATGTACGAATGCTATACGCTTGAACTGGAAGGCTCGGCCCTGCGCTTTGCACCCCGCAAGGATGGCGGCAAAGATCTGGCCTATCTGCCCGGGCAGCCGCCCAAGGGCTATACCCTGATCAATCTCATCGGCGATCCCGCACTGCTGCACTGCGCCATCTTTCGCAAAGAGGAAGGCCCGGGCGGTTTTTTTGTCATGCACGACACCGAGGGAGTTCTGTTTATGGCCGTGGCGGATACCAACCTGACCTACGGCATGGGCCTTGCGCACATGGGCCGCATGGTGACGTACGCCCGTTATGGCGCGGACATATTTGAAGAACTGTCAGAAGATGATGGCTGATACCGCTCTGGCCCCCCTGGCTGCAGNCCGCAGGCTGGGCGTGGTGTTTTTTCCCGCCTTTGACTGGGCCATTTCCGAGACCCATCCGGAACGGGAAGAGCGTCTGCTCTACACACGCGACCAGCTGCTTGAAGAAGGCTTGTTCGACATCCCCGGCATTACGGAATACCGCCCGGCTTTTGCCACGCATGCCCAGCTTGAGCGCGCGCACTTCTGCCTGCCTTCGGCAGCGGCGGTAAGCACTGATTCGCACCTGGCTTCGGCGGGGGGAGCCATCCGCGCCGCCCAGCTGGTGTTTGAAGGGCGCGAGCAGCGGGCCTTTGCCCTGGTGCGGCCTCCGGGCCACCACGCCATGCGCGTGGTGCACGGCAACCGGGGCTTTTGCAATATCAATAACGAAGCCGTCATGGTGGAGTATATCCGCGACCACTATCCGAGTCCCGATGGCCGCCCCCTGCGCATCGCCATCGTGGATACGGACGTGCACCACGGCGACGGCAGCCAGGATATTTTCTGGAACGACCCGCACACGCTGTTTATTTCGCTGCATCAGGACGGGCACACCCTGTACCCCGGTTCGGGTTTTCTGCCGGAATGCGGCGGCCCCGGCGCACTGGGGCGCACCGTCAATATACCCCTGCCGCCCGGCACCTCGGACGAGGGGTATCTGTACGCCATTGAGCATGCGGTGCTGCCCATTCTGGAAGATTTCAAGCCCGACCTGATCATCAACTCCGCCGGGCAGGACAACCACTTTACCGACCCCCTGGCCAACATGAAGCTTTCGGCCCAGGGCTATGCGGCGCTCAATGCCGCCCTGCAGCCCAACATAGCGGTGCTTGAGGGCGGGTATTCCATACGCGGGGCGCTGCCCTACGTGAATCTGGGCATCTGCCTTGCGCTGGCTGGCATGGACGCCTCGGAAATCCGCGAGCCGGGCTGGACGCCGCAATCCACGCGCCAGCACCCGCAGGTGGGTGAATACATCGCCCGCCTGTGCCCGCAGGTCAGGGACGTATATTTTCATCCCCCGGCGCGGCCCTCGGAGGGCGCGGAAGAAGACGGCTGGTGGGTGCGCCGCAAACATATCTTTTATGATACGGACATGCTGCGCGAGGGGCAGACAGAAGCCTGGCGGCTGTGCGGTCAGTGCTCAGGCCTTGGACGCATCGAGACGGCCTCGGAGCGGGTGCCGCGTTCGCTGTGTCTGCTGGTGCCGCGCCATGCCTGCCCGCAGTGCCGGGCAGAAGGACGCGAGCTTGCCGCGCAGGCACGCAAAAGCGGGCGGTACGCGCATGTGCGCGTGCTGGACGGCGACGCCGCAGACCATGGCGAGACGCAAAAAGCCGGGGAATGAGCAGGAGCGGACAGTTTTTATGCCGCGACCTGTTGACGCCGGAACTTTTACGGGCCATAAGGCCGGTTCCGCGCGCGGCGTAACAGGCTTGTCACCCCGCGCGGGCAGTATGGTTACCGTTGCGGGCAGAGGCGTTCAGCTGTTAATCGCTGACGTCGCCGCAGGCAACAGGCGCTCGCGGGCGCATCGTATGAAAATGGCGGCGCGGCCATGCCGTGCAGTGGTATAGGACCTCTTCCATCACGGAGAAGGAACATGTCTCATATTCTGATTATTGGCGCGGGCGGCGTAGGCAGCGTTGTGGTGCACAAGTGCGCGCAGGTGCTCAAGGAAGGCGGATTTTCAAAGGTGACGCTCGCCAGCCGCACCATTGCCCGCTGCGATGCCATTGCGCAAAGCGTCAAGACGCGTCTTGGCGTTGAAGTGGCCACCGCTCAGGTGGACGCGGACAACGTGCCCGAGCTCTGCGCCCTCATCCGTCAGGTCAAGCCTGACGTAGTGTGCAACGTGGCCCTGCCGTATCAGGACCTGCACATCATGGACGCCTGCCTCGAATGCGGCGTGCACTATGTGGATACGGCCAACTACGAGCCGCTGGACACCGCCAAGTTTGAATACAAGTGGCAGTGGGCCTACGACGAGCGCTTTCGCGAGGCCGGGCTTACGGCCCTGCTCGGGTCGGGTTTTGACCCCGGCGTCACCAATGTGTACGCGGCCTGGGTGCTCAAGCACCAGCTGGACGAGGTACACGTGCTCGACATCATCGACTGCAATGCGGGCGACCACGGCCAGCCCTTTGCCACCAACTTCAACCCCGAAATCAACATCCGCGAGGTAACGGCGCGCGGGCGTTACTGGGAGCGCGGCGAGTGGGTCGAAACTGATCCGCTTTCCTGGTCCATGAACTTTGACTTCCCCAGCGGCATTGGCTCCAAAAAGTGCTTTCTCATGTATCACGAGGAGCTGGAATCGCTGGTGAACAACCTCAAGGGCATCCGCCGCGCGCGTTTCTGGATGACGTTTTCCGAGAACTACCTCAACCACCTCAAGGTGCTCGGCAACGTCGGCATGACCCGCATCGACCCCGTGAAGTTTCAGGGGCAGGACATCGTGCCCATCCAGTTTCTTGCCAAGCTGCTGCCCGACCCGGCNTCCCTCGGTCCCCTGACCAAGGGCAAAACCTGCATCGGCGACCTCATGCGCGGCCTCAAGGACGGCAAGGAAAAGACGGTCTACGTGTACAACATCTGCGATCACGAAGAATGCTACGCAGAGGTTGGCTCGCAGGCCATTTCGTACACCACGGGCGTGCCCGCCATGATAGGCACCAAGATGGTGGCTCAGGGACTGTGGCGCAAGCCCGGCGTGTGGAATATGGAGCAGTTTGACCCCGACCCCTTCATGAAGGATCTCAACGTCTACGGCCTGCCGTGGCAGTGCCTGGATGTGACAGGCAAAATATAGCCAGCGTACTGGTTTGCTTATTGCGAAACTCCGGTGTCTGCCCAGGCAGCCCCGGAGTTTTTTACTGGTGCCTCGGCGTCGCGGCTTGTCAGGCGTTGGGGATACCGCTAATTTATTGGTCATACGAATCCGCGGGGCATTGCGGCAAGCTCTCCGCAACCCCGCGTCGCGCACGTCCCTAATGAATGCCAAAGGCCCTCGGCGGCTTACGCGCCGGGTACGAGGCAACGTGCGTATGGCAAGGTATGTCAGGTGATTGCAAAAACAATTCTTATTTTTTTTCTAAGCATCTCCTGTGCCGGAATGCTGTATGCCCTGAGCTATTCGTCGCGGATAGCCCGGTCGAACGGGTATGCGGCATTTATGTTTTTGTTCATGGCAATTTTTATATATTCTGTCGGTTATATATTCGAGCTTTCGTCAACCACCCCTGAAACCATCTATCTCTCCTTAAAAATAGAGTATCTCGGCGCGCCGTTCATACCGGTTCTCTGGTTTGTTTTTGCCATTTATTACAACAACCACGCCATAAAGAGCAAAACCCTGCTGGCCTTGCTGTTCGTGATTCCGGTAATAACCGTTGTCATGCTCTATACCAACGGGTACCACCACGTTCATTACAAGACCTTTGCCGTGGACGACAGCGGCCCCTTTCCCGTTGCCGCGACACAAAAGGGCTGGTGGTATTATATTGATTTTATTTATAAAATGCTTCTTGCCTTTGCCGGTCTTGGCCTGTTTGCCGTGGCTTACGGCAAGGCCTCGGGATACCGCAAGCGTCAGGCCAAAACCATCTTTATNGGGGCCTTTTGCATCTGGACAGGCAATTTGCTGCAGACCCTGGGCCTTGCCCCGTACGGCATTGACATCGAACCTTTTTTTCTCTCGGCGGCGCTGCCCCTGAGTGGGTTTGCCATGTCGCGCCTGCGCATGTTCGACCTTGTGCCCATTGCGCGCGACAAGGTTTTTAAAACCATGAGCGCCAGCGTTATCGTGCTCGACGACAGGCAGCGGGTGGTGGACTTTAACGACAGCGCGGTTTCCATACTGCCCGCCTTGTCGGACGACGCGGTAGGGCGGCATGTGCGGGCCGTATTTCCTGCAGAAACGAGGTTTGACATCGACGGGCTGGTGGAAAAGGAGGCGGCGGAAATATCCTTGCCGGTGAGCGGCGGCATGCGCTTTTACAAGGTTTCCTGCGCCAGGGTGGCCGCTTCTGGGCATAATTCCGGCCTGATCATCTCCCTGTACGACGTCACCGAGGGCAAGGAGATGCTTGAAAAAATGCAGCGCATCGCCTCACGGGATGCACTGACGCAGGTGTTCAGCCGCTGGTATTTTATGGATGCGCTGCAGCACGAGGTTGAGCGCTGCAGGCAGGCAGGCGGCCGTCTGAGCTTTATGCTGCTTGATATTGACCACTTCAAACTGGTTAACGACAGCTACGGTCATATGGCGGGCGACAACGTGCTGTGCGGCATTACCCGCGTGCTCCGGCAGGTGCTGGGCGCGGGGGCCATGCTGGGGCGCTATGGCGGAGAGGAGTTTTCCATACTTTTGCCAGCCGTGGGGCAGGCGGAAGCCGTGGCGGCGGCCGAGCGGCTGCGGCAGGAGGCTGCGGCTGCGGAAACCCGTTTTGGCGGCGTTGCCGTCATGGTGACGATCAGCATCGGCGTCGCGGAGGTTGCCTTTGCGCCCGGTGCTGCGCAGGGCATGTCCAACCTGCAGCTTTGCGACGCCCTTATCTTGGCGGCGGATACAGCCCTGTACCAGGCAAAGCAGGATGGCCGCAACAAGGTGCGCTCTACAAGCCTTGCCTACGGCGTGCCGGGGGATGCGCAGCCATAAAAATTGCCCCGCAGGCGCGGGGCAATTCGGGCGGCAGTCCGCCGCAGTGCAGCCCGGCATGACGCCGGTTTTTTACGGCCTACAGAAAATGGTCACCAGAATACAGAAAAAATCTGTCTCATGAGCACCGCACTTGCGGGTTTATGCGTACTTGCGGCTTATTTCGTCCCCGGCTTTTTCGACGTCTTCGCGCATCTTGACGCGGGCCTCGGCGATGCGTTCGTTGAGTGCGGGGTCGGATACGGCCAGAATCTGTGCGGCCAGCCAGGCTGCGTTGCGTGCCCCGGCCTTGTCGGTGGCGACAGTGGCGACCGGGAAACCAGGAGGCATCTGCACCGTGGCAAACAGCGCGTCCATGCCGCACAGCGCGGCGCTGGAAACGGGAATGCCAATGACCGGGCGCGTGGTGCGGGCAGCCACAGCCCCCGCCAGATGCGCGGCCATGCCAGCGGCGCAGATAAACACGCGCGCGCCCTCGGCCTCGTGGCGGCGCACCAGTTCTTCGGTGCGATCGGGGGTGCGGTGAGCGGAGCTTACGGTGATAAAAAAGCTCACGCCCAGACTTTTAAGAACGTCGACGCATGGGCTGATCTTTTCCTCATCCGACTTTGAACCCATCAGGATGACCACTTGCGGCATAGTGCTTCCTTCCTCTCATGCGGCGCTGCGCGCCGGATACGCTTGAACAAAAAAATCGTTATTTACCTGCAAGACGGCGGATGCCCTTGTCGCCAATGTCGGTACGGTTAAACCCGTCCTGCATGCGAACTTTGGCAACACCGGCATAGGCGGTCTTTTTGGCTTCGGCCAGGCTGTTGCCCAGAGCGGTGACGCACAGCACGCGCCCGCCGTTGGACACGAGCGAGCCGTCCTTGATGGCNGTTCCACTGTGAAAAACCTTGACTCCGGGCACGCTGTCGGCGTCTTCAATGCCTTCGATAGGCAGACCNTTGGCGTACGGGCCGGGGTAGCCCTTGGCCGTTATCACCACGCCCAATGCNGTCTGGCTGGTCTGGCCGAGGCTTGCGGGGTCAAGCTTGCCGCGCACGGCGGCCATCATGATGGCGGGCAGGTCGCCGTCAAGGCGCATGAGCAGGGGCTGGCATTCGGGGTCGCCAAAGCGCACGTTGTACTCCAGTACCTTGGGGCCTTGGGCGGTCATCATCAGCCCGGCGTACAGCACGCCCACAAAGGGGTGGCCGTCCTTGGCCAGCTCGCGCAGGATGGGCCGCACGGTGAGGTCGGCCATTTCTTCCAGCATGCTGTCGGGCAGCACCGGGGCCGGGCTGTATGCGCCCATGCCGCCCGTGTTGGGGCCTTCGTCGTTGTCAAAGACGCGCTTGTGGTCCTGGGCTGAGGGCAGGGGCACGGCGCGCACGCCGTCGCACACGCAGAGAAAGGAGGCCTCTTCGCCCACCAGGCATTCCTCAACCACCACCAGATTGCCCGCATCGCCAAAGGCGCGCTGGGTCATGATTTCGTCGATGGCGTCCAGCGCTTCTCGCAGGGTCTGGGCGATGATCACGCCCTTGCCCGCCGCAAGGCCGTCGGCCTTGATAACCAGAGGCGCGCCTACCTTGTTGATGTGGTCGCGCGCCGCCTGCGCATCGCTGAACACCGCGCAGTGGGCGGTAGGCACGTTGGCGCGGTTCATGATTTCCTTGGCAAAGGCCTTGCTGCCTTCAAGCCGCGCNCCGTAGGCGTCGGGTCCAAAGCTGGGAATGCCCGCCTCGCGCATGCGGTCGACCACCCCAAGAGTCAGGGGCAGCTCCGGACCAGGAATGACGAGGTCGATATGCTCCTTGCGGGCAAAAGCCAGCAGGCCGTCCAGGTCGTCCACAGCGATGGGCACGTTTACGGCCCCCTCGCTGCTGGTGCCTCCGTTGCCGGGCGCCACAAACACGGCGCTCACTTCAGGGCTTTGCATAATTTTCCAGACCAGGGCGTGTTCGCGGCCGCCAGAGCCGATCACAAGGATGCGCATGCTTTACTCCAAAAACTGTTGTCCGTTTGATTGCCAAGGTTGTAAGAGCGGCAAAACCTGGATGGGTTTTGCCGCTTGAGAGTGTTGATGCTGTCAACACGACCGGAAATCAGGAGCAGGCTGCGGCGGTGCCGCGCCGCGAGCGACTGATTTCCGTGCCTTCCCGCCCGGCGGCCTGGCCGACGAGGGCGGCGCAAACCCCGCGAAGCGGAGTTTGCCATCAGTCTGGAGCGGCAAAACCTGGATGGGTTTTGCCGCTTTGATGGTTGGCTATTGCCTGATCTGCGGCATGGCCGACAGCTAAAATAGCGCTGCGTCCGCAGCATATAAAAACGGCCCCCCGCGCAGGCGAGGGGCCGCATACCCCGCTAGTTGGGGCTTACTTCAAAGTCGCTCAGGTCCGCAGGCACGTTGGGGTTGGTGGCCGAAACGTCCAGGGGATAGGCGGTGATCATGCACTGGCGGCTGCCAATGCCAAGATCAGGCGAGGTGTTGAGGCCCACAACAAGGTCAAGTATGCCGTTGTTGTTCACGTCGCCGAGGTCAACTTCGGCCACGGAGCCACGGATGCGGCGGGTCTTCCACTTGAGGCCGAGGCCCACGCCGTCCCAGTACAGGGCGTGAACTTCACCCTGTGGGAAGAAGCGGTAGCGGTCAAAGAACTGCGCTGCCGTAGAAATGGGCTTGTTGACGATCAGCGTGTAGTCGCCGGTGTTGCCGATGTCGGCGGCGATAAGACGCATGGGGGCGTAATACTTGCTGGGCAACTGGTAGTTTTTGTCAATGCCGAGTCCGGGCATGCCCTTGTAGTGGTCCATGCCGGTGGCGGAGCCGGAGTAGCGCTCCATGGTGGTGTGCACAAGGTTGTTGCTCATGCCCTGGAAGAGCTTGATGCGCTCGTCGTCGGTCAGCATGACGAGCTGCGCGCCCTTGCCGTTTTTGCCGCCGGGCAGCCATACGCAGTTAAACACGGTAGCGCCCGTGGGCAGGTCAATGCGGGTGCCCAGCGCGTACTTGCCGTCCTGCTTGGTCATGATGCGCACGCCGGGGGCAAAGAGCTTGAGCGAGTCCCAGCCCTGACCCACAAGGGTGGGGGCGTAGGTGGGGGGCACGCGCATGACGCTCACAAAATAGGGAATACGGTCGGCAATGGGCGTGAGCTTGTTGCCCTTAAAGCTGTAAATGTACGAGTAGGGGCGGTTGGACGTGTCTTCCGTGGTGGTGATCACCAGGGCCATGCAGCGGTCGCGGTTGAGGTCGATGGCGCGCATGGAGAAGTTGTTGTTGGAGCGCGAGATGGTCGTCTCGGCCAGCAGCTTGAGCTGTCCGTTGGCGGGCCAGGCGTAGATGCGCAGGTCGTGGTCGCTCAGAATGGCGACTTCGTTTTTGCCGTCGCCGTTAAAGTCGCCCACGGCCATATCGACCATGTTGTAGGGCAAGCGCTGGGTGCGCAGCCGCGAACCGTCTTCAGCGCCAGCGCCCTGATAGCGGAACTGCGGGTTCAGGTAGACCTTTTGCTGGCCGGTTTCGTTGGTAACGATGTCGCCGTTGGCCGTGACGCCGCGCTGCGAGGAGGAGGCGGTGGAACCGGGGGTGCGCACTGCGCCTGACATGCCAAAAACTTCCTGGCTCATGGCTGCGGTCAGGTTCTGCACGCTGTTGGTCAGCTCGCTCACCGGGCCCTGGGCGGACTTGCTCCAGGTTTGACCGGACTTGTCAACGCTGTTGACAACAACCGTGCATTCGTTGCCCATGACGTTTACAGAACCCCAGATGGCGTTGTCCGCCCCGGAGGAGCGCAGCGCCTGCTGGGCTTCTGCCTGACTGGAGGCCTTGGCCTGTCCGGCGCGGGCGTCGAGCATGCCGGGCCGGTCAAGGCGACCCTGAATGGTGGCCGGTACGGCCTTGGAAAGATAGGCGTAGCTCTGGGGGGCATTGACCGTAAACGGCAATACCACAGCGCTTTTTGCTGCGGCGCTGACGGCGCCCGCAGCAACGGCCACGAGCAGCAGGCAGACCGAAAAAGTCAGTCGCATGGCGAATTTCATTCCATTCTCCTTGAGTATTCACGCAAATACCCGGTAAAGTACGGCCACCCGGGCCGCTGTGGCGACCAGCCGGTTCACGCGGTCAAAAAACCGCAGCCCGGCACGCCCGCACCCGCGCACTATACGCACACTTGCCGCGCCACGCAATACGCAAGGCCCCCTCCGCGCAGGTGCGCGGGCATAAATAGGCATAAATTCCTTGCGGGAAGGACGCGCTGCCCATACTATGCCGCATGCCCAAGATTCTTTCGCGTTCTTTTCGTCTGGTGTGCGCCCCGGAACAGATCCCCGCCGTGGAGGCCCTGTTGCGCGCGCAGGGGTATGAATTTGAGCCGGAGCCTTTTTCGCCGCTCTGCCGCCGTCTGGTGGACGAGCCACGTCCCCTTGGCGGTTCACTGGCGGCTTTTTTCGGCTACATTTATATTCAGGACCGTTCGTCCATGCTGCCGCCCCTTGCCCTTGCCCCGGCCACGGGCAGCGCCGCGCTGGATATGTGCGCCAGCCCCGGCAGCAAAACGGGTTTTCTGGCCCAGCTGGTGGGGCCCACGGGTTTTGTGCTCGGCAACGAGCCGTCGCCCACGCGCCTTGGCACCCTGCGGGCCAATCTGCATCAGCTTAATCTCATTCAGGCGGGCACGTGCTCCTACAGCGGCGACGCGCTGCCCCTGCGGCCCGGCTCGTGGCAAAACATCCTGCTTGACCCCCCGTGCTCCGGCTGGGGAACAGCGGAAAAACACCCCCAAGTGCTCAAACTCTGGCAGGGCGATAAACTTGACAGTCTTACGGGCCTGCAGCGGCGGCTGTTGCGCCATGCGGCCTCGTTGCTTGGGCCCGGCGGTCGGCTCGTGTATTCCACCTGCACGACCAACGTGGACGAAAACGAAGCGCAGGTGCGCTTTGCCGAGCAGGAGCTGGGGCTTGAACGGGTGCATCTTGAGCCCTTTGCCGGTTTTGTGTGGGAGGAGTTGCCCGGCGGCGAGGGGACGCTGCGCGTGGACGGCGCGCGCTCGCAGGCCCAGGGGTTTTATGTGGCCCTGCTGCGCAAGCCGGGTCAACCCGCCGGGGATGCAAATTTTGAGGGCAGCGCCGTACTACTGGCGGCAAGCGCCGCGACGCAAGCGCCCGACATGTACGCGCAGCCCAGGCTGGAGCAGCCGTTTGACAGACGCGGTGCAATGCGCGGCGGCCGCAACCGTAACGACGGCCCTGCGGCGCGGCAGTCCGAGCGCCCCCTGGGCAGCGTCCTGCCAGCGCAAAGCCTAGCCTGCGCCACGTGCGATCCCGCCTTGCTGCCGCCGGGGCAGGCCGTGCTGTATGGCGAACATGTGCGCTTTGTGCCGCCTCACGCTACAAGACTTATCCCCTCCGGGTGCGTGTGGCAGGGAGCGCTGCTTGGCAGGCTTTGCGGCGGGGTTCTGGATGCTGCGCCGAGGCTGCGCGTGCTCATGCCGCGCGATGCCGGGGCCGCCAGCCTGGTGCTGGACGACGTGGCCGACATTACGGCCCTGCTGTGCGGTCAGAGCCGCCAGACGGGCCTTGCCGGGCGCGAAGCCGCGTTGTGGTGGCGGGACATGCCGCTGGGGCGCGTGGTGCTTAAGCAGGGCAGGGCCGTAGCCAGCTTTAAATAACTCTGCGGCAGGGCTGCGGGGCAATCCTGCGGCCCTGCCGTGTATTTTTTCTCTTGCGTCCGTCTGGGCCGCACATCCCCGTGCGCACCTGTCCCCGAACGTGCCCCCAAATGTGCCGCTGAAACTGAGCCGCAAGACTGCGCCGTGGTGGTCAGTCTTTGCCTGCGGCCAGCATCCTGAGGCCCCATACCGACTGCCCGAGCGAAAGCCCCCCGTCGCCGGGCGGCAGCTCGTGGTGAACGAGGGCAATGAGCCCCTGCTCGGCCAGCGCCAGCGGCAGCAGCCGCGCCAGCGTGGCGTTTTGCATCACCCCGCCGGTCAACCCTACCGAGTGCACGCCAGCCTTGCGTGCGGCGCGGCCAGCCATGGCCGCCAGGGCGCGCGCGAGGCTCAGGTGGAAACGCGCGGCGATTTCGCCGGTATCCATGCCCTGTGCCTGAGCCTGAGCCGTCTGGGCAAACAGGCCCGTGCTGTCCAGCTCAAGCAGACCCTGCCTGCTGGCAATGCCCACAGGCCAGACCAGCTGGGCCGCAACCCTGTCGCGCGCCCGGCCTTCCAGCGCCGCCCGTATGGGCTCCGCCGTCCTGCTGGCGGCATCTTCAAGCCGGATGGCCGCCTGCCCCTCGTAACTTGTGTTTAGGCACAGCCCCAGTTGGGCGGCCACGGCGTCAAAGAGTCGCCCGCAGCTGGACGTGGCCGGGCAGTTGATGTTGCGCCGCAGCATCTCCTGCACGGCGGCAGCGGCCTGCGCCTGTTCCGGCAGCCAGGGCGCGGGCAACTGGGGAAGGGGAATCTCCGCCTGCCGGCACATGGCGTGCAGGGCCAACGCAATGCGCCAGGGTTGGCGCACCGCCGCGTCGCCGCCCGGCAGGGCAAAGGGGGCAAGGCGGCCCATCCGTTGCCAGTGCGGCCGATCAAGCTCCATAAGCAGCAGCTCCCCGCCCCAGACCGTGCCGTCGTCGCCAAGGCCCGTGCCGTCAAGGCAGAGGGCCAGGGCCGGGCCATAGTGGCTGTTTTCGGCCAATACCGCGGCGGCGTGGGCGGCGTGGTGCTGCAAGCGCCACAGGGGCAGGCCTTCGCGTCGGGCGCGGGCCTCGGCATAGCGGGTGGAAAGAAAATCGGGATGCGCGTCGCACACCAGGGCCTCGGGGCGTACTTGCAGCAGGCTTTCAAGGTGGGCGGCCACCTCCTCATAAAAAGCCAGCGTGGCGGGGTTTTCCAGATCGCCGATGTGCTGGCCCACAAAGGCCTCGCGCCCGCGCGTCAGGCAGATGGTGGCCTTGAGCTCCGCCCCTGTTCCCAGCACGCAGGGGGCGTGCTGGGCCGCCTCTGGCAAAAAAACCGGGCGCGGCACATAGCCGCGCGCCCGCCGGTAAAACAGCGGTTCAGAAAGCAGGCCTGCGTCAGCAGCGCTGCCCGTGGGCTTTGAAGCAGCGCCTGTCGCAACACCTGTCGCAACGTCTGCCGCAGCAGGCAGGCGCGGCTGCAGGGTTACCACGCTGTCGTCCACGCGCACCAGAATATCGCGGTCGTGCAACAGCCATGCGTCGGCCAGATGCTCCAGACGGTTCAAGGCTTCGCGGTTGCCAAGGCAGAGGGGCTCGCCGCCCGCATTGGCCGAGGTCATGACCAGCACCGGGGGCAGGGACGCGAGCGCGGCCAACCGGTCAAAAAGTACGGCGTGCAGCGGCGTGTAGGGCAGCATGAGGCCCACCTTGCCCGTATCGGGCGCGACCTCTGGCGGCAGCCATGCGGTATCGGCGGGCGCGCCCTTTGGCGGCTGGTTCTGCTCCCGGCGCGGGCAGAGCACCACGGGCTTTTCCGGGCTTTGCAGCAGGGCCTCGTGCTCTGGCGTGAGGGCGCAGAGGGAGCGAGCCGTGGACAGGTCGCCCACCATGAGGGCCAGGGGCTTGTGCGGACGTGTTTTGCGCAGGCGCAGCTCCCGCAGACTCTGGGCGTTACGGGCGTCGCAGGCCAGCTGAAAGCCTCCCAGCCCCTTGAGCGCCAGAATACCCCCCTGGAGCAGGGTTTGCGCGGCCCTTCCAAGTGCATCGTTAATGTTTTCGGCTGTGGGGGCGGTGCATCCCTCGCGGGCGGCCTTCGCGTCCACAAACCACAGGCGTGGACCGCAGGCCGGGCAGGCCACGGGCTGGGCATGGAAGCGCCTGTCCGCCGGGTTGGCGTACTCAGCGGCGCACTGCGGGCAAAGGGGAAAGCAGCTCATGGACGTGACGGCGCGGTCGTAAGGGATGGACCGCGTAATGGTGTAGCGCGGCCCGCAGTTGGTGCAGTTGGTAAAGGCGTACTGATAGCGGGGGTTGGCGGGGTCGTGCATGTCGGCCAGACAGTCGGCGCAGACGCTCATGTCGGGGCTTACAAGCACGCTGTGCCCGGCCTCGCCAGAGCTGGAAACAATGCGAAAATCCCGTTCGCCTTCAACCGGTTGCAGGTCGTGCTCCGCCACGCCAGTCAGACGGGCCAGCGGGGGCAGCTCGGCGCGCAGGCGGCTACCAAAGCGCCGCACCTCGTCCTCCGTGCCCTGCAGCTCCATGCGCACGCCTTCTGATGTATTGCCCACCGTGCCCGTGAGCCCGCCCTCTGCGGCAAGCCGGTAGACAAAGGGGCGAAAACCCACGCCCTGCACCTGCCCGGAGGCCACAAAGGCTCTTCTGACCGTCAGTTTGTTACTCATGCCATTTATATACAGCAAAGAGCAAAAGGTGTCAGCAGGGAGCGGCCCCGTTGCCTCGCGGCGCATGTATGCTTGCGAGGGTACGGGGTTTTCGGTATTTTGAAACCTGCCTGTCGCCAAGGTCATCCCGCCAGTGCGGCGTCCAACCCGGCATATCCGGTAATCAGGAGCGTCTATGCCCCCCGTGCGTACCATCGGTTCCCGCATCCGTGGATTTCGCGAAGAGCGTGAAGTGGATCTGCATACTCTTTCCCAAAATACGGGCCTTGCGGAAGACTATCTTGAAAAGCTGGAATCAGACGCGATTTACCCCTGTATCGGCCCCCTGCAAAAGGTGGCCCGCGCCCTCGGCGTGCGCCTGGGCACGTTTTTGGACGACCAGTATTCGCGCGATCCCGTGATGAGCCGCATCAGCGACGAGGCCGAGGCCGATGAAGCGCTGCACACAGGCCGCGTGCCCCGCCCCAGCTACACTTACCATGCGCTGGCCAAGGGCAAGCACGACCGCAACATGGAGCCGTTCCACATCCGCATTTACCCCGACAGCGGCGAACGCAAAACCACCTCGCATCAGGGCGAGGAATTTATCTGCGTGCTCAAGGGCGAGCTGCTTGTGGTCTATGGGCGCGAAACACGCGTGCTCAAACCGGGCGAGACCATCTACTACAATTCCATTGTGCCCCACTATGTGGGGGCGGCGGGCGACGAACCCGTGGAATTTCTGGCCGTAACATACAATCCTTAAGGCGCGCGTAATGCCCTTCAGGCCGCAAAACAGCCTATCCGCGGCGCAGCCGCCGCAGCACGTCTTTGGGAGGATGCATGGAAGAAAAAGTTCGTGAGCGCCAGGCGCAGTTTGAACTGCGCGAATGGACGTTGGGGCAGGTGCTCGACAACACGGTTGCGCGTATCCCCGACAATGAGGCCCTTGTTTACCCAGACCGCAACTACCGCCAGACCTGGAAAGAGTTTGGCGCGCTGGTGGACGACTTTGCCAAGGGGCTGATGGCCCTGGGCGTGCAAAAAGGCGAAAAGGTCGCCGTATGGGCCACCAACGTGCCGTACTGGGTGGCCCTGCAGTTTGCCACAGCCAAAATCGGCGCGGTGCTCATTACGGTAAACACCAACTACCGCGAGCACGAGTTGCGCTACCTGCTTACGCATTCTGAGTGCGAAAATATTTTTCTTATCGACAGCGTGCGCGACCACGACTATCTCGACACCCTGTATCGCATTGCCCCCGAGCTGCGCATACAGTCGCGCGACCATCTGATGTGCAAAAGCCTGCCGCACCTCAAGCGGGTGTGCTTTTTGGGCGCCGAAAAACACCGGGGCATGTATTCCGTGCCCGAAATTCTTGCGCTTTCCGTCATGGTGGACGACGCGGAGTACGCGGCCCGTCAGGCCCAGCTTGACCCGTGGGACGTCATCAACATGCAGTACACCTCGGGCACAACGGGTTTTCCGCGCGGGGTCATGCTGACCCATGTGGGCGTGGGCCTGAACGGGTACTGGATCGGCCGCCATCAGAATTTCGGCCCCGACGACCGCGTGTGCCTGCCGGTGCCGCTGTTCCATTGCTTTGGCTGCGTGCTGGGTGTTTCCGCTGCGGTAAACCACGGCGCAACCATGGTTATCCTTGAGTCGTTCAACGCCCTCAAGGTGCTGGCCGCGCTGGACAGCGAGCGCTGCACGGCCGTGTACGGCGTGCCCACCATGTTTCTGGCCGAGCTGGAGCATCCGCTGTTCAAGCGGTTTGACCTCTCGCACATGCGCACGGGCATCATGGCGGGTTCGGTCTGCCCCGAGCCGCTTATGCGCCGCGTGGTGGAAGACATGAACATGACCGAAATAACCATCTGCTACGGTCTTACCGAAGCCTCGCCGGTTATGACCCAGTCTGACATCCACGATCCGCTGCCGTTGCGCTGTGAAACCGTAGGCTGCGCCATGCCCGGCATTGAGGTGCGCGTGGGCGACCCCGAAACCTGCGAGGAGCTGCCGCGCGGCGAGGTGGGCGAGATCCTTTGTCGGGGCTATAACGTGATGAAGGGCTACTACAACATGCCCGAGGACACGGCCAAGACTATCAGCCCCGAAGGCTGGCTGCATTCTGGCGACCTTGGCGTCATGGATGAAAACGGCTACCTGCGCGTCACGGGCCGCATCAAGGACATGATTATCCGTGGCGGCGAAAACGTCTACCCGCGCGAGGTAGAGGAATTTTTGCTGGGTATGCCGGGCATTCTGGACGTGCAGGTGGTGGCCGTGCCCAGCCGCAAATACGGCGAGGAAGTGGGCGCGTTTATCATCCCCCGGCCCGGTGTGGAAATTTTGCCCGAAGACGTACGCGATTATTGTCGCGGCAAGGTTTCGTGGTTCAAAATTCCCAAATATATTACTGCGGTTACGGGCTTTCCTCTTACGGCCAGCGGCAAGATTCAAAAATTCAAATTGCGCGAGATGGCGGCCGAACTCTGGCCCGAAGCCATGGAGCGCTGAGTCTGATGGCCGCGCCTGGTCTGTGACGGGCGCGGCCTCATCCATCACGGCCTGACCTGAAAGGGGGAATGCATGCTTCTCAATGCCGTTCTGTGCGTCTGGAACGAGGAGGATGTTATTGCCGCCACGGTCAGACACGCCTTTGCCCAGGGCTGCACCGACGTGTTTATTGTCGACAACGCCAGCTCAGACGGCACGGTGGCGGCTGCGGAGGCCGCCGGGGCCGTGCTGGCGGCAGCGTTTGACAGCAAGTATTTTAACGAGGACCTCAAGGTCACCTACCTCAATGAGGTGGTGCGCCGCTGGAACGAGCAGCACAACCCCGAGAGCGCCTGGTGGCTTTTTGCCGACGCCGACGAGTTTCCCGCCCTGGACGGCGGGCTGCGGATACTTGACTTTCTGGAGGGGCTCGACCCGGCCATTCGCGGCGTGCAGGGCTATCTTTTTAACCACCTGCCCACCCATCAGCCCTACCTAGCGCCGGGGCGGCATCCTGCCGATTTTATGCCCCTGTGCTCCAAAACATGGGGCGGCAAAGTGCCGCTGTTGCGCTACGACAGGGGGCGTCCGCACCTTTGGTCCATCGGCGGCGCCCATGATGTGGTGACCCATGGCGAAGCCCTGCCTGTCGTGCAGGACGCGCTGCAGATACACCACTTTCCGCACCGCAAGCCAGAGAGCACATTTGCCCGGCTGAAAAAGCTGGTTTTTCGCAATGAGGACGGCACAAGCCGCAGCGACTGGCACGACAACTTTTTACGGCAGGTGGGTGCGAACATCTCGCAGTACAACGCGCGCCATGACGAACTCATGAGCATGTACAGCGACAACCGGGGCAAGGAGCTGCTGTGCGGACCGCTGGAATACGACTTCCGCACCCTTGTGCGCTGGTACGACGCCTACGACGATGCGGCCTTTGCCGCCCCACCGCTGGAGCAGAGCCTTTGCCGGGCTGTGTACTATTTCTTTTTGGAAGAGTATGACATTGCCCTGTGCAGGTTTAAGGACGCCTTTGATCTGTGCGGCGATGCCGACACCCGCCTGCGCATCCTGGTAAAAATGGCCGAATGCCTTGCGCATTCCTCTGCGGATGAAGCGCGCGCCCTGCTTGTGCCCCTGGTGCGGCAGGGCAATCACGCCGTAAATGAATATATCAACGCCTTTTGCGGGCATATCCTTACTGGGCAGGCCCCGCCGCCAAGGCCGCAAAGCGGCCCGGCAACGGCCAGAATCGGCGTCAGTCAGAGCGTTTTTCCCGACGGCGTGGCCCAGAGATACACCGCCATGGCCGCAGATATAAGCGGCGACTTCCGCCCGTTTTTTCGCTGACCGGGCAATGCCCGGCACAACCGTAATCACTGCAAAGAGCATCTATGAGCAATCAAGATTTTTCGTTAAATGGCGAGTCTCCCCTGTCCATGTCCGGCATCGGCGATATCCCCCCGCAGGCGCCCTCCGTCCCCGAGGCGGTCCCCGCGGCAGCCGTTGCCGCGCCGCAGCCGTGCGCCTGCCCTCTGGCGCAGGTGCCCGCAAATGTGTGGAAGGAACTGCTGCGTCGTCCCTTCCGCAAGCGGCATCCCATTATTTTTTGGGGGTTTGTCGTGTTGTTGCTGGCGGGCGTCGGCGTGCTGGGGGCCGTAATTGGCGGCAACGGGCTTATGGGCGGCCAGCGCATGGCCCTGGTCTCCGTCTCTGGCCCCATCATGGATCCCGAACCAACGCTGGAGTGGATACGCAAGGTCGAGCGCGACCCCTCGGTGGCGGGCGTGCTGCTGCGCGTTGACTCCCCCGGCGGCGGCGCGGCGGCCTCGCAGGAGCTGTATAATGCCCTGAGCGCACTGGCCAGCAAAAAGCCCGTGGCCGTCAGCATGGGTTCGCTGGCCGCGTCAGGCGGACTTATGGTCAGCATGGCCGGGTCGCGGATATTTGCCAACGCCTCGACGGTCACAGGCTCCATTGGCGTGCGTATGGATATTCCGCAGCTGCAGGGGCTTTTGGGCAAGATCGGCGTGGGGCAGGAGACAATAACCACAGCGCCGTACAAGGACGCGGGGTCGTACATGCGGCCCCTCAGCCCCGAGCAGCGCGAGTATTTTAAAAAAGTGCTCGACGATATGCACCAGCAGTTTGTGGACATCGTGGCCAATGGCCGTCATATGGAGCACGCCCGCGCGGCTGCCCTGGCCAGCGGCAAGATTTTTACCGGGCGCGAGGCTGTGCAGCTGGGACTGGTGGACGAACTGGGCGGGCAGGATTCGGCACTGGCCTGGCTCTCGGCCCAGTGCGGCGTGCCTGCGGAACGCAAGCTGTTGTCGCGCCCCAAGGAGGGCGGGTGGCTGCCGCGCGGACTCAAGACCATGCTGGGTGTTGACCTGGGCGCGCTGGGGGGCCTTGCGGCCAATGAGCCTGTGTTTCTTTATCAGTTTTAGAGGGTTGCAGCGCCGGGCCTTTGCGCCGCAGGCCGCGGCCGGGCAGGGCGTGATGGTATAATGTATAGTTATGTCAGTGCATTGTGATAATTTTGGACGGCTGTTATAGACAGCCGTCCTTGCTTGTGCAAATATGCACCCCGAAAATTCATGCGCTCTGCGCAGTTGTTTGAAGGAGTCATTGTCAATGAGATATGCGCTGTTGGGTTCCTTGATGGCCTGCGTGCTGTTGTCGGGCCTGTGCGGTGTGGCGGTGGCGGCGGAAAAAAAATTCAACCATTACAGCATAGACCTGCCGGGCAAGTGCACAGCTACGGAAAAAGACGGCATCGCAACGGTAAGCTGTGGGCAGGATTCATTTTTTGCCATCGGCATTTTCACCAAGGCCGAGGCTGGCGGTCTGACGCCCAAACAATTTGCCGAAAAACAGTCGTCCAGGCTCAAGGGTACAGCTCCCGTCAAGGCTGACGACGGCGGCGGCTGGGCCTTTCAGGCCATGTCCGGCAGGGTGATGACCCACGTGGACGTGTCGTCCGAGGGCGACCTGACCCTGCTGTTTATCAGCGACGTGAGCGACAAGGATTGGCCAGAAGCCCTGCAAAAAGCCTATGATTCGCTGCGCGGCGCGGACGACCCCTCGGATGCGCTGATCCAGAAATCGCTTTTTGAGCGCGAATAATACAGGCTCCCCATTACAAAAATCTGGCCCCGTCGGAGCATCCGGTGGGGCCTTTTGCGTTGTTAGGGGCGCATCTTCAAGGCGGGAGCCCTGCCGGGGGTGGAGCTACCCGGTTTGTTGCGGCCAGCTTTGTCTCAGCTTATCCCGTCCACGCTGCACATGTCGCTGTCAACCTTGTTGCGTCCACCGTCCTTGGCCCGGTACAGGGCTTTGTCGGCGACCCTGATCAGTTTTTCGCAGGCCTGATGGGCAAAGCGGGCCGAGGTTGCGTCGATGCCCGCCACTCCGATGCTCACGGTCACAAAACCGTAGGCTGTTTGGCAGTGCGGAATGCGCAGGCCCGCCACGGCTTCGCGTACCCTTTCCGCCACGTTCAGGGCGTTCTCCTTGCTGGTCTGCGGCATGACAATGGCGAACTCCTCGCCGCCATAGCGAAATATTTCGTCCGCCGGTCTGAGCAGCGCCGCGCCCATGGCCTTGGCCACGCGGGCCAGACATTCGTCCCCCGCCAGGTGCCCGTAGGCGTCGTTGTACAATTTGAAGTTGTCCACATCGACCATGCCCACGCACATAACACCGCCCTCACGTGCCAGCCGCGCCATCTCTTTGTGCAGGGTTTCGTCAAAGTGGCGGCGGTTGAACACGCCGGTCAGGTAATCCTTGGCGTTCATTTCTTCCAGCGTGCGGTTGGCCGCTTCAAGGCGGCGCTCCAGGCCTTTGCGCATGCTGATGTCGCGCATGAACACGCAAATGGAGGTGATGTCGCCGCAGGCGTTGGGCAGGCCAAAGACGGATATGGCGTAGTCCTTGCCGCCATGGATAATCTCCCGCTCGGGAAACTTCTCGCCCGCATCAAACAGCGTAAAGGCGCTGTTCACCAATTCCATGGAGGGGACGCCCATTTCGCCAACATGGCAGCACACCAGCTCGTTGGTGGGCCTGCCGGTCAGCCTGGCGTACTGGCTGTTGACCGTGCGCAGCCGTCCCTCCCTGTCTATGAGGCAGAAGGCCACAAATGCGCGCGCAAAGATAGCTTCAAAGGCCGGGGGCATGCCGGAATGGATGTCCACAACGCCGATGCAGCGTTCACTGCCGGCAAAAGCTGTAATGTTGCCGTGGGCATCCCGGACGGGCGTAATGTTCAGGGTGGTGATGGTATGCGTGCTCCCTGGGCACACATAGCGCACCGTGCACCCCGCAAGGCCGTTGCTGATGGATGCATGGTCAAGGGCCTGACACAACATGGCCGCATCTTCCGGGTGCATGCAGTGCGTTAGCGGACTGCCGGACAGGGATCCCTCGGGGATTCCCAAAAGCTGTTCTTTTGCTGGGTCGACAACGAGATATGTGAGATCAAGGCCAATGCGCCAGTGCACAGTGCTGCTGTTCTTCTGGACCGACAAGCTTTACCCCCCCTCGCAACAGCCCTGAAACGCTTTTGGCAGCAGGCAACGGGCTGTATTGCGCAAAAAAAAGTCGATTTTATGTACAGTACACCAACGAGAAAGGTTTTTCCAGCTATTTCACGCATGGCCGTAGTGATTACATCTATATCGAAGAGGTAATTTGTCGGTAGTTTGCAACAATGGCTAATGAAAGTGGAATTATTTTTTTAGACCAGAAAATAAAGAAACCAGATGATAGCTGAAAGCGGCGGAAAGAAGGCGGATGTGATGAGGTCACATCCCTGAGCGGGCGGCAACCGGCGAGGTGCAAAAAAATCAGGCGGAGAAATGCCGTCAATCAATGGCCGGAATAATCAAGAACATTGTTGAGGGGAGCGCTGTGGCTCTCTATGCGCCCCTGCGTAAAAATGTGGCGGGTCAGCCGCCAGGCTTCCATATCAAGCACATCCAGCTTGCCCTTGTGTGCGGGCTGTATATGGGTCGTCAGCGCCAGCAGCACTTCGTCAAGGGGAAAGTAGGTCCCTTCAAAGGAAATGCGGGCCATGTCGCCGTCGCGTTCCAGCACGGGAATATCGTCATTGTCCGGCAGTGCGTCGGCGCAGGCGTTTGCCAGCGCGGCATACAGTGCATCGTCCGCCGGGTAAATGTGCCCGTAAACCTTGAGCAGGGGCTGGCGGCTCAAGGTGTGGCCGCCTTATGGGGCGGTTGGGGCTGCTCTGCGGCGGCGGGCTGCGCTGCAGGCGCGGCCTCGTGTACAGAAGGCGTGAGGCAAAGCTGCTGCTCTCGCGCCGCAGCGAGTCCTTCGCAATCGCCAAGGGCGCAGGCGGCCGTGAGGTCCGCGCATGTGCCCTGGGTATTGTTGCGCAACATACGCAAGGCCCCGCGTGCGCGCAGCAGCCGGACCCTGTCGGCGGTGTGCAAAAAGGCTTCGGGCGTGGCCTCAAGGGCCGCGCTCAGGTCGTCCTCGGCCAGCGCCAGCTGCTGCAGCCGCCAGTGGGCCAGCGCGCGGATGTATCTGGCCCGTGTAAGGCCTGGTGCGAGATCAAGCGCAGCGGCGGCAGAGGCGATGCTGCGCTGCGGCATGCCGGACTGCAGCTGCGACTCCGCCAGCAAGAGGCGCAGGGCGGCGCTGCCGGGCAGGTCTGCGGCGGATTTTTCCAGCAGGGGCAGGGCGGCGGCCCCGGTCAGCCAGCCCTCCGGCTCAAGGCGCAGTACATCCATGGCAGCCAGGCAGGCGGTCAGCTCAGCCGCAAGGACATCGGCATTGCGCAGGGCCGCCCTGCGTGCGGCTTCCTGCCGCGCATCCGGCATGACCGGCATGGGAGGGTTTTGTTTTATCTGCCCCGGCGGCGTAGCCTTGGCCACATACCACGTACCGCCCGAACCGGGCTCAATGTTGGCGCGGATCTGGCCGCCTGTCATGGCGTCAGCCGCCGCAAGTTCATCGGCGACCTGGCGGGCCGAGGCCAGCGCGTTGGCAAGATCGGTCAGGAGCAGTCGCCGCGTCAGCAGCACATCGGGGTTGCGCAGCAGACGCAGCAAGGTTTCGGCGGCATCGGGTCTCGCCAGCAGCGTAACGGTTACCCCCTGCGCGGCTGGCCCGCCATCGGCGTCCGCCATGGCAGGCGACCCTTCCACCAGGGCTGTGTACAGCTCCGCAGCCAGAGCCGTGCGCTCGCTGGCTTCGGTAACTCCCATGCGTATGTCGCGTCTGTTGGGCAGTTGCGCAGCTGCGTCGCGCAGGGCTTCAAGCTGGGCAGCTGCCTCGGCGCACAGCTTTTGCGCATGCGGCGGCAAGGGGGCGACAGGGCATTGCGCGCTGCTTTTGACGGGCGAAGCCAGCGGCAGGGAGCCGGGTTTTGCGGCAAGGGGCATATCGTCGGGGGAAGGCGCGGCTGCATCCTGCCCTTCGGGCGAGGGGGCGGCTGCATCCTGAGAGGCAGAGCCCGCATTGTTTGCAGCGGGGAGGGGGGGCTGATTGGGCGAATTTTCGGCGGCGTACGCCCTGCCGCCGGTTGTGACGACCGGCGGCAGGGCAAAAATTTCCAGCATGACGGCAAGCGTTATGCCGAAAAGTAGGGGACGCAGCGCCCGCATGGGCTTATTTTTTTGCCTCGATGGTCTGGACAATCTTTTGCGCCATGGGCTTGACCAGGTCGCGCAGGGTTTCCAGCATCAGGTTGTCGGCAGCGCTGCCCGAGGGCAGACCGGTGCGCGACTGGGAGGCGTTGAGCGATTCACGCATGATGCGGGCCTGCCTGTTGGCGAGCACGTAGTTGGCCCGCAGAGAGGTGGCCATGTCGGTGGTCGAGGTCTCGCGGATATTGGCCTCGTCGATCTGGCCGGTCACCAGAAAATCGGGGTTGCCCTTGCGTGCTTCATTCACGCTGATGGAGTACGAAACCTGCATGCCGTTGCGGGCCAGCTCGTCGGCCAGTGCCTTGCTGATCCACTGCGACACATTGTCGGTGGTCACAAAGGCGCTGTTGTCGCGGCGCGTTCCGATAACGCTCTGATCCATACGCTTGTCTTCAAACGTCACAACGGTCACACGGGGAGCGTTGGGAGAAGGAAGCACGGAAGCGTCCAGCGGTGGGGGCGGCAAAAGCCGAACATTGTTGCTCGGCCCGCAGGCTGCAAGCAACGCCAGCAGGGAAACACAAAGAACAATGCGTAGATGTTTCATGACGGCCTCTCGTAACTTGTATAGAAAATCTCCAGATTACGCTTAACCGTTTATACGCAAAATCTGCTTTTTGCAAGGATCGCGGGCGGCCTTATGCGTATCAGTGCAGGCGCACGCGTGCTGAAGCCGCCTTGCAGGCTGTGGCCCAGCGTGCTACAGCCTGTCTGTTGCGCTCCTTCCACGGAGCTCTATTGTTATAATCCCGCGCAGTGCGCGTTTTTTTCAGGAGCGGCTATGATCGACCTCAAATTGGTGCAAAAACAGCCTGAAGTGCTGACCAGGGCTTTGACCGACCGGCATTCAGACCTGAACGTAAATGAATTTTTGGCGCTGGACGCCCGCCGCCGCGCCCTGCTGACCGAGGTGGAAACCCTCAAAAGCCGTCGCAATGCGGCCTCGGCGGAAGTGGCCGCCAAAAAGCGCGCGGGTGAGGACGCCACGGCCCTGCTGGCCGAGATGAGCGGCGTTGCCGATCGCATCAAGGAGCTGGACGTGGAAACCGCCCAGGCCAAGACCGATGTGGAAACGTGGCTCATGCGCGTGCCCAACCTGCCTGATGCTTCTGTGCCTGCGGGCAAGGACGAAACGGAAAATGTCGAGGTGCGCCGCTGGGGCAAGCCCCGCGAATTTGACTTTGCCCCGCGCGAGCACGGCGAGCTGGGCGTGGCCCTTGGCGGACTTGATTTTGAGCGCGCCGCCCGCCTCACGGGCAGCCGGTTTGTGGTTTCGCTCAAGTGGGGAGCACGGCTCGAACGCGCGCTGGTGAACTTTTTTCTCGACCAGCACACCATGGCCGAGGATTATATTGAAGTTTGCCCGCCTTACATGGTCAACCGCGCCAGCATGACCGGCACGGGCCAGTTGCCCAAGTTTGAGGAAGACCTGTTCAAGCTGCGCGAGTGGGACTACTATCTCATACCCACTGCCGAAGTGCCGCTGACCAACCTGCACGCGGGCGAAGTGCTGGACGAGGCCGACCTGCCCCGCGCCTATTGCGCGGCCACGCCCTGCTTCCGCTCCGAGGCGGGCAGCGCGGGCAAGGATACGCGCGGGCTTATCCGCATGCACCAGTTTACCAAGGTGGAGATGGTGCGTTTTGCCCACCCCGACGACAGCTTCAACCAGCTGGAGATCATGCGCGGCCACGCCTGCAATCTGCTTGAGATGCTTGAACTGCCGTACCGCGTCATCACCCTCTGCACCGGCGACATGGGCTTCAGCTCAGCCAAGACGTACGACGTGGAAGTATGGCTGCCCACGCAAAAAACTTACCGCGAAATCTCGTCCTGTTCCAACTGCACAGATTTTCAGGCCCGCAGGGCCGACATCCGCTTTAAGCCCAAGGGCGGCAAGGCAGCGTTTCTGCATACGCTCAACGGCTCCGGGCTGCCCACGGGCCGCACCATGGCCGCCATCCTCGAAAACTGCCAGCAAAAGGACGGCAGCCTTGTGCTGCCCAAGGCGCTGGTTCCCTACATGGGCGGCGTGGAAGTTATCGAGCCGAAATAGCGCGGCATCACACGTAAAGTCTATTGTAAAGCCGGGCGCTCCCTGAGGGGAGTGCCCGGCTTTTTGCAGTCAGAGCTGTTTGGAGGGGATCAGGCGGGCTGATTTTTTTTGCGGCGCAGCACGGCTGCCGCCAGCGTCATATTGGCAATCAGGCTCAGACCCAGCAGGATGCGCAGCGGCATGGCAAAATCGCCCGGGCCAACCTCGGTCGGAGGGGCCCCGCCAGCCGTAGTTGCGGCCTGCAGGGTGGCGTTGACCTCCATAGGGTGCTCGACCCTGTGCCCCATATTATCGGCCATGATGATGCGCCAGAGGCCCGGAGCGTCGGGCATGAAGGCAAAGCGCCCCTGCGCGTCGGTGCGGCCATTCTGAAACTCCACCCTGGCGTCGGCGGGGCTGTATACCTCCACCTTGGCATAGGTTGGCTGCTCGCCGCCAGCATAGGCAAACTGCACCAGCACCACGCCTTCGTGCCAGCTGTGCGCCGCATACAGGGCATGGGCATGGCCCTGGGCGGCAGTGCCCGCCACAAGCAGCAGGGCCCCAAGAACAATGGCCGCCATGCCGCGCGGATGAATAATGCGCATGAAACAATCCTTGCTCACGGTGTTGCAGCGTCGCAAACGGCCTCAGGCCGGGTGCCAGACCTTCCCCGGCCCGAGGCCTGAGGGTTGGGCTGTTATTTTACAGGAAAAACATAGGTGGCCCGCAGGTGATGCTCGTCCGCATCAGCGCCGGGGGTCTTTTCCACCACGGTGCTGCGCAGCATCCACAGGGCGGGAGCGTCTACGGTAAAGCTGGCCTTGCCCTGCGCATCGGTCTGCGCCGTGAACTTGTAGGTATCCTGATCCTTGCTGAAGCCGTCGTGGGTCAGGCCCACAACCGCGTTGGGCACAGGCTTGCCGCGCAGCAGCACCTGCGCGCCAATGGGGCTGCCGGGCTTGGCGTCCGCAGGGTTGGTCAGCAGCACTATTTCCAGGTCCTGACCAAGGGCCTTGCTGTACAGGGTGTCGCTATGGCTGGGGTTGAGCAGGGTCTTGGCAAATTTTTCGTACTTGCCCGACGACTTTACCTTCATGCCCTTGGCCTCAAGGGCAGCGCGGCTGCCTTCCATTTCGCCCTGGGTGGTTTCGCACCATATCTGGGGCAGGCGATGGCCTACAAGCAGCGCGGGGCCGTTCTCGGGGAGGGTAAAGTCGCCGACCAGGGCCGCAAGGGCCTTGTCTTCCGCCAGCGCGATGTCGGTATTTTTGCCGTTTTGCAGCAGGTACAGACGCACGTTTGAGGGGTTTTCAGCTTCTTCGCTGACCATAAACACGTGCGAGGCCTGAGCCTGCAGGCGGGTTTTTTGTCCGGCCGCCGGGGTGGCTGTGTCTGGTTTGAGAATGAATTCGTGAGCCTGCGCGGCGGTGGAAAGCACGAGGCCCGCGAGGGCCAGAGCCGTGCAGAGATGTAGACGCAGAGGTTTCATGGGGGGCTCCTTGTGTTACTAAAAGATAAAACATGTTACCTATGCGCAAGGGATATGGCAAGTCGTAACACGACACAAAATAAAAAAGCCCGCAAAATACGGGCTCTTGGGCGCAGTGAAAAAAAGTATTTTTAAACCGTAGCAAGAATCTGCAGGGCAGCCAGGTGCTCCAGCTCTTCGGCCAGGCACAGGGCGTCGGCCAGGGTGCGGCCCAGGCAGCACAGGCCGTGACCGGCCATCCACACGGCATCCTTGCTCGCGGCGGCCATGGCTACAGCCTCGGCGAGGTCGGTGGAGCCGGGGGGCAGCGCCGGGGAAAAGCCCAGTTTTGCCCGCCAGACCTCGGCTTCAAAAAGCGGCAGCCGCAAAAAATCTTCCTGCCTGCCTGCCATGCGCAGGCTCAAGGCCAGCAGGCGACGGGGGTGGGTGTGCAGTATGGCGTCGCAGTCGGGCCGGGCGCGGTAAATGGCCAGATGCATGCCTGACTCTGAGGAAGCTGGCCCGCCAAGCAGGGTTGCGCCCGTGCCGATGTCCATAAGGCAGCAGTCGGCCTGTGTTATCCTGCCCTTGGCCGTGCCGCTGCGGGTTATGCACACGGCGCCGGGCGCATGGCTGCCCAGCCTGCGGCTGGCGTTGCCGTTGCAGCCGGAGAGCAGGCCCTGCTTCCAGGCGTCACGGCATACGGAGCGAAATTCTTCGACCATGGAGGCAGGGATGGAAAGCTGCGCCTCTGCGGACGGGGCGGCCTGGGGCCGCTGCAACTTGCTGCTCATGCGGGGTTTCCTCTGTTTTGCCATGCACGCAGGTCAAGCTGCGACAGCTCTCCCTGCTGGGTGGTTTCCACACTGTTGACCAGACGCACCATAAGCCGTTGCAGGGCCTTGTGGGCGGGGTTGAGCGTAAAGGCAAGACCGTCTGCGCCCATGGCGGGCAGGTACTTGCGCCCCACGTTAAGGGGGATGATCCCCTGCTCGTAGAGCAAAAGATACATCAGATAGGCCTTGGTGCCAGAAAGATCGGCGGTGTGGCTTGCGTACTTGCCTTGTTCCTGCTGGGGGTCGACAAATTCCGGCTCCGCCCCCAGGTGGCGCAGTGCGTCCTGTTGGGGCGCGTAGGCCAAGATGTAGCCAGCCTTGCGGGCGCGCCAGCTGTATTCGAGGTCCTCGTAGCCGTAGCGGCCAAAACCCTCGTTCCAAAAGCCCAGCCGCTCGTGCACGGCGCGGGGTATGCACGCGCAGGCCCCGTTGCAGCAGGCTACTTCGAGCGCGGTGGAGCCGTCCGCGAGCATGAGGGGCGCGCCTTCGTGCTTGGGGCACAGCCTGTAGCCAGCCATGCCCAGCCGGGGGTTGTCGGCCAGCATGCGCATGAGGCGGCCAAGCCACTGCGGGTCAAGCACCTCCACGTCATTGTCCAGCTTGACGTAGAAATCGGCCCCGTCAGCATCGTCCCAGGCAAGGTTGGAGGCGACGGCCACGCCCATGTTGCGGCGCAGCAGATGCAGGCGCATGTGCGGGTGCTCGCCGACCAGCCCCTGCAGATATTCCCGCGTGCCGTCGGTGCTGCCGTTGTCCACCACGGTCAGGCCATAGCCCGGCGGCGTGTTTTGCAAGAGGCTGGCAAGGCAATGCCTTGTAAGGGCAAGCCTGTTCCAGGTGACCATGCCGATATGGGCGCGCACGTCAGGCATCCTGCTGGTTGCGGTCAAAGTGGTCAAACCCGCGCATGGCGGCCAGCTTGTCCAAGGGCTCGTTGTTGCAGACGATGCCGCCGCCCGCCGTGACGACGCCGATGCTCGTAAGCCTGGGTATGGCTGCGTGCAGGGGGGGCAGCATGTCGGGCGCGCAGGAGCCCAGCAGGGCGTAATCCTCGCCGCCCAGCAGCGCCTCGTGAACAGGATTTTTGCCCGTCGCATCGGCGTAGCCCACCACCTCGGGGTGCAGCTGGCCGCGTGCCAGCAAAATTTCCGCCCCCAGAGTTCCCCGGCCCGACTGCCCGCCCGCGCTCAGCTCGCCTGTAAGGCCCAGCAGGCGGGGCAGGTCGCGCATGATGCCGTCTGAAACGTCCATGAGCGCCGGGGGCCGCGCGTTGAACCCGGCCCTGGCCAGCATGAGCCCGGCGTCCACTTGCGGCTCGGGGTGCAGGTGCGCCGCGCAGGCGCAGGGCCAGTCCGCAAGGGCCGCCCGGCCATGGGCTTCAAGTACGTTGAGTCCCACGCGGGCCAGGCCCAGCCGTCCCACGACAAACAGCACGTCGCCTGGCATGCTGCCGCCACGGGTCAAAAAGTTGCCGGGGTCAGCCGGTTCGCCCCAGACGGTTATGGATATGTGCAGCCGCTCGCAGCCGGAAAGGTCCCCCCCGGCCAGCACCATGTGGTGCTCCGAGGCCAGGGATGCCATGCCGGAAAAAAAGGCCTCCAGCCACGCGGCGTCCACCCAGCGCGGCAGGCCCAGACACAGGGTAAAGCCCACAGGCCGCGCCCCGCAGGCGGCAAGGTCGCTCACGTTGACGGCCAGGGCCTTGTAGCCTGTTTCTTCTGGCGTAAAATACGCGCGGCGAAAGTGGATGTCTTCGAGAAACAGGTCGCTGCTCACAGCCAGCGGGCGCGTCCCCCTGAGGACGGCGCAGTCGTCGCCGCGCCCCAGCAGCAGCGAGGGGCCGGTCTGCGGAAAGTGCCTGCCCAGACAAGCCAGTATGCTGTCTTCGGAAAGGGCGTGTTGCGCGGCGTTGTGTGCGGGGGGCGTGGGCATGTCAGCTCTCCAGAATCAGGTATTCGCTCAGTATGACCTTGAGGCCAAAACCGGGAAAGTTCACCTGTACCTTGTCCGGCGGCAGGTGGCGTATGATCTTGCCGCGCCCGAAGATGCGGTGGCGGCAATAACACAGCTCGCCGCTTGAGGGCGTTGCCGTCCGGGGGGGCGGGCTGCCCTGTGGGGCCTGCCGCAGACCGGCTGGCTCGGCGTTTGCGTCTGGCGCATCCTCCGGGGGCAGCTGGCAGTCGTCATAGGCCTCAGGGCTTGGGATGCGCTGCGGGCGAGGCAGCAAACCGCCGGTAAAGGCCCCGGCGGGCATGGCGGGGTCTGCTCCGGGCAGGGAGGTTTTGCGGCCAAAGCCCACGCCGCCCGCGCTGCGGCGCGAGAGCGCGCCGCCAAATCCTTCAACCCACTCCTCAACCATGCCCGGCGCAAGCTCTCGCATAAAGGGGCTCTGGCTCACATGCTGGCTGCCGCGTTCGGCCCTGTTGTACAGCGAGGCCGGGGCGTAGAGGTCCAGGTTTTGGCGCGCGCGGGTGCAGGCTACGTACATGAGGCGGCGTTCTTCTTCAAAATCTTCGGGCCGCGCCAGCGCGTGGCGCGAAGGAAAGCGGTCTTCCACCAGGTCGATGACCAGAACGGCGTTCCACTCCAGCCCCTTGGCCGAGTGAACGGTGGAGAGCGTTATCTTGCCTTCGTTGCTGTCCGCGTCGTCCTCTTCGGGCGCTTCAAGGGCAAGGTCGGCCACAAAAAGATCAAGCTCGCTGTAGCCCGAAGCCATCTGGATGATTTCTTCCAGTCCCTGCTGACGGCGTGGCCAGTCCTCGGGGTAGAGGGCCTCAAGGCGCGGGCGGTAGTGCTCAAGCACGGACGACAGCGTGGCTGCGGGCGGCATGGGCCGGGCGCGCAAATCGTCCACAAAGCGCATGTCTTCCAGCAAACCCGGATGCTTGGCAAAGGCTTTTTCTGTGGACTTGGGGTCGCCGCTGCGGGCCACGGCGTAGAGTTTGTCCACCGTCTTGGGGCCGATGCCGCTGTGCTGGGCCGCCACGCGGGCAAAGGCCGGCAGGTCGAGCGGGTTGAGCAGCAGGCGGGCGTAGGCAATGACGTCCTTGACGTGGGCGGCCTCGGTGTAGCGCAGCCCGCCGTACTTGCGAAAGGCAATGCCCGCCTGGTTGAGCGCCATTTCAAGGTTGTACGAATGGAATCCGGCGCGGAACAGCACCGCGATTTCGTGCGGCAGGTGGGTTGCCAGCAGCTCTTCCACCCGGCGCACTACCAGCTTTGCCTGGCTCATGTCGCTGAGGGGGGTGACCAGACGTACCGGGTCGCCGCCCACCTTGCGGGTAAACAGGTTTTTGCGGAACGACTCCGCCGCGTGGGCCAGCAGGTTGTTGGCCACATCGAGCACGGGTTTGGTGGAGCGGTAATTTTCTTCAAGCCGCACCACGCGCGCACCGGGAAACAGCGTGGGAAAATCCAGAATGTTGCGCACGTTGGCCCCGCGAAAGGCGTAGATGGACTGCGCCTCGTCGCCCACGGCCATGACGTTGCCGGGCGGGCCGTCCTCCGGCCCTGCCAGCAGGCGCACAATGCGGGCCTGCACCAGGTTTGTATCCTGATACTCGTCCACCAGAATATGGCTGAAGCGCTGCCTCAGCGAGGCGGCGGCCAGCTCGTTGCGCCGCAGCAGGGTTTCGAGCTCAAACAGCAGGTCGTCGTAGTCCAGCAGGCCTTTTTCCTGCCGGTATGCGGCATACGCGTCGCCCAGGCGCGCCAGCCCCTCGGCGTGGGGCAGCAGATGAAAGGCCTCGCGCCGCAGCACTTCGTCCAGCGGCAGCTCCTTGTTGCGGGCCTTGCTCAGCAGACCAACTATGCTCTGGGTTTTGGGAAACGACCTGTCGCCCTTGCCCAGCTTGAGCTGTTCCTTGCAGCGCTTGACCGCATCGGTGATGTCGGCCCCGTCCATAACGGTAAAGGGGCGGTCGCCGAGCCAAGCGGGCTTCCAGCGCCTGAGCGCCCCAAAGGCAAAGGCGTGAAACGTGCCGCCCTGCACGCCCGCGAGCCCTTGATTGAGCAGCAGACCCGCACGGTGCAGCATTTCCTGCGCGGCCTTGCGCGTAAAGGTGAGCAGCAGCATGGCGTCCGGATCCACGCCGTGCTCCGCCAGCCATGCCAGACGGTAGACGATGGTGCGGGTTTTGCCGCTGCCTGCGCCTGCCACCACAAGCACGGGGCCGTCGCCGCAGGTGGCCGCCTCGTACTGGGCTTCATTAAGGGCTTGAGCGTAATCAATCATAGGGGCACGGTAGCATAAGGCGACAGCGCATACCAGAGGCCGCGTGCACCCATCCCGCCCTTGACTTTGTCCTCTGCGGCCATGAATATCACTGTAGAACACGTAAAAAGGAAACTCATGCACATTACGGAAAACGACTATATTGCGGGGGCGGGAGCACGGTTGCCGCGCCGGCGCAGGCTGTTTCTGGCCCTTTTGCTGGGTCTGATGGCCGCCTTTGGCCCCCTGTGCACCGATACGTACCTGCCGAGCCTGCCCGTGCTGGCGGCAGACCTTTCCATCTCTACCGCAACCACCCAGCTGACCATCACGGCCTGCCTGCTGGGCATGGCCCTTGGGCAGCTTTTTGTGGGGCCGCTTTCAGATTCGACCGGGCGGCGCAAGCCACTGTTTGTGGCCCTGATGTTTTTTACGCTGGCCTCGGTCTGTTGCGCCGCCGCCCGGTCGGGCAACAGTTTTATTGCCCTGCGTTTTGCCCAGGGGCTTGGCGGGGCGGGCGGCATTGTGCTGGCCCGCGCCATGGCCTGCGACCTGTTTCGCGGGGCGGAGCTGACCAACTTCATGAGCCTGCTCATGGTCGTCAACGGCATTGCGCCCATCACTGGGCCTCTGCTGGGCGGCTGGCTGGCTTCAATGGCAGGGTGGCCCGCCATTTTTTACTTTTTAACCGGCTTTGGCGTGCTGCTGATCCTGCTCAGCGCGCTTGGCCTGCCCGAAACCCTGCCGCAGGGCATGCGCCGCGACGGCGGCCTGCGCGCCTCGTGGACGGCCATGGGCGCACTGCTGCGCCAAAAGCCTTTTATGTGCTATGTGGGCGTGCAGGGTTTTACCATGGGCGGCTTTTTTGGCTACGTGGCGGCCTCGCCCTTTGTGTTGCAGGGCATGTACGGGCTTTCGCCCAAGACCTACAGCATCATTTTTGGCTGCAATGCCCTCAGCCTCATGTTTTTTGCCTTTGGTACGGCGCGCAACGCCCGCCGCCTTGGCGAGGCCCGCCTGCTGCGCATCGGCAATACCCTGCGCGCAGTGGCCTGCCTCGGTGTACTGGCCGTAACCGTGGTTACGCCCGCCTCGCCCGTGCCCCTGCTCATAGGCCTGTTTTTTATGATTGCCCTGCAGGGCATGACCCTGCCCACCAGCTTTACCCTTGGCATCAGCGCGCAGAACGTGGGCGCGGGCACGGCTTCTGGCATACTGGGGGTTTCGGTGTTTATTTTTGGCGCGCTCGCTTCGCCCCTTGTGGGCCTGGCGGGGGGCGGCACGGCATTGCCCTTGGGTATTGTAAGCGCGGTGACTGGCGTTGCCTCGGCGTTGCTTGGGTATGTGGGCGACCGCGAGCTGAAAAAGCTCAGGGAATCCAGCGGGGCGGAGGCGCAGCCGTAAAGGCCGGTTGCCCGGACGGGTGCCCCGCGGCAAAAGGGCCGACTGCATTGACGCGCTGTTGTCTGACGTTTACAACAGTTGCGCTTGCGCTTTTGTCGCTGCGCAAGGGAGATGCCGGATCATGGATTGGGATGCCCAACTGTATGACAAAAGCCACGACTTTGTGGCGGCATACGGCGAAAGCCTGCTCGGCCTGCTGCCGGACAGGCTGGATTTTGTCGTCGACCTCGGTTGCGGCACTGGGGCGCTCACGGGCCCGTTGACGGCCAAAGCCGCGCGGGTGGTGGGCATTGACGCCTCGCCGGACATGATAGCTCAGGCCCGGCTGCGCTTGCCGCAGGTGGAATTTCTGGTAATGGATGCCTGCGAAATGCCGTGGAACGGCTGCGTGGACGCCCTGTTTTCCAATGCCGCCCTGCACTGGATTGAAGACCAGGAGCGCCTGACCGCAACCATGGCCCGCGTGCTTCGCCCCGGCGGCATGCTCGTTTGCGAATTTGGCGCGCGCGGCAATATCGGGCGTCTGCGAGCGGCCTTTGCCGAGGTCTTTCAGACGGCGCTGGGCAGCGAGGGCCTGGGCCCGGCGTATCTGAACAGCGAGCGTTTTTACTTTCCTTCGGCGGACGAGTACGCGGCGCGGCTCGCACGGCACGGGTTTTCTGTGCGGTTGGCCGAGGAATACGACAGGCCCACGCCGCTCAAGGGCGGCAAGGAAGGCCTTGCCCGCTGGATGAGCCAGTTTTTTGCCCAGGATCTGGACTGTCTGCCGCCTGCGGCGCAGGAAAATGTTTTTTCCGCCGTGGCCGATGCCTTGCGGGCGTCGCTGTGGGACGGCGGTCAGTGGATTGCTGATTATCGGCGGCTGCGGGTTGTGGCCGTAAAACACTAGGAGTCTCCATGCCCGAAGCTCAAGAACAATTTCAAAACGGCGTTGCCAAGGTTCTGGAAGCGGTAATGTTCGAGAACTGGCTGCGGTTTTACTTTATCTCCGAAAAGCCCGACGCCCCCACGGGCAGGGACGGACAGCCCGCATTGTTTGTCGCCGTGCCGACCAAGGCCATGGAACGCATCAGCGAGATGTTCCCCCGCCTGCTGCCCATGGCGGAAGAAATGAACGGCCAGGAAGTGAGCTTTGAGACCTCGCGCCGCGCCGTGTGCAATTTTGTGCTGGCCCATGTGGACGGTCAGGTTATCGCGCGCGACTCCGCCGCCATGATTTTTGAAAGCACGACCTTTCAGGTACAGATGCAGATGTTCAACGCCTGGGTGCAGATGCACGAAGAGCAGCTTGACCGCAATTTTGTGGATTTTGGCGGCTGGCAAAAGCTCTTTGACGAATGGCGCAGCTCGGCCGCCGCGCGAGAGCTGGCTGAAAAGCTCGCACTTTCCGCGCAGGGGGGCGCTGCCGCTCCGGGCAACGACTCTGTGCAGTAGGCAGAGCAAGAAAATTTTTTGTACAGTTTTGCGCACTCAAGACAGGGCACAGGCAAGGATGGTTAAACATTTTTAACGGGCGATAGCGGCGGAGATAAAATTTTATCCATAAAAAGCAGCATATTGAAAGAATCTAGAGTTTCTGCTTTTTTGGCACGCCCATTGCAGCATGGAAAGTACCTTCCTTTCTTTTGCTGACAGCCTCCTCCAACCGAAACGGCCTGCCTCCCCAAGCGGGCCGTTTTTTTATGTCAAATCACGGCAGGATCACATGCAAGACAAGTTTCTGGCTTCGGAATATTCACCATCAGCGCCCGATGCGGCTGGCTTTCATATTATCCCTGTTCCGCTGGAGCAGAGCGTTTCGTACGGCGGCGGCACAGCTCAAGGCCCACAGGCCCTGCTTGCCGCCTCGCATCAGCTGGAGGCATGGGAAAGCGGCTTTGCGCCTGGCGAAGCGGGTTTTTTTACCGCCGAGCCGGTGGACTGCTCCGGCCCGGTGACGGACACCCTTGACCGCATCGAGACCGCTGTGGCCCACGCCATTGCCTGCGAGGCCGTGCCCGTGGTGCTGGGCGGCGAGCATACGGTAACCCTGGGCGCCCTGCGGGCCTTGGCCCGGCAGGCCGAAAAAACAGGCGAACCCTTTGGCGTCGTGCAGTTTGACGCCCACGCCGACCTGCGCCCCCAGTATGAAGGCAGCCCGTACTCGCACGCCAGCGTCATGTACCGCGCCGTGGCCGATCTTGGTCTGCCGCTCACGCAGTTTGCCGTGCGCGACTTTTGCCGGGAGGAGGCCGCAATCCGCAAGCAGTTTAACGTGACGCACTACGACGCCTATTTTATCGCCCGCGTGGGGCTGCCCGACCAGCCCCTGCCCGAGGGCTTTCCCAAAAATATTTACATAACCTTTGATGTGGACGGATTTGATTCGTCCATCATGCCCGCCACCGGCACGCCTTCGCCAGGCGGCATCAACTGGCGCGAGGCCCAGTATATACTTGAGCGCTGCGTGGCCGGTCGCCGCGTGGTGGGGCTGGACGTGGTGGAGCTGGCCCCCATCAAGGGCCTGCACCATGCCGATTTTACGGCGGCCAAGCTGACCCACCTCATTATGGGCCTGGCCCACGATGCCAACCACAAGGAGCAGCAAGCATGAAGAACACCGCAGTTACCTTCCGCGAAGCCAAAGGGCAGGACAAGCTTGTCATGCTGACGGCTTATGATTACAGCACTGCGCGGGTTATGGATATGGCCGGTGTGGACGCCCTGCTGGTGGGCGATTCGCTGGGTATGGTGATGCTGGGCTACCCCGATACGCTTTCCGTAACCATGGACGACATGGTTCGACATTGCGCGGCTGTGGCGCGTGGAGCGCAAAAGGCCCTTGTGGTCTGCGACATGCCCTATATGAGCTACCATGTGTCGGTGGAAGAAACAGTGCGCAACGCCGCCCGCCTGATGACCGAAGGCCGGGCGCAGGCGGTCAAGCTTGAAGGCGGGGCGGAATTTGTCGCCGAGGTGCGTGCGCTGACGCGGGCGTCCATCCCCGTGATGGGGCATCTGGGGCTTACGCCGCAATCGGTAAACGCCTTTGGCGGCTTTAAGGTGCAGGGCAAAAGCATGGCTGCGGCCCAAAAGCTGCTGGACGACGCCCGCGTCCTGCAGGACGCCGGGGCCTTTGCCCTGGTGCTCGAATGCGTGCCCGCCGCTCTGGCCGAGCGCGTCACGCAGGCCCTTGCCATCCCGGTCATAGGCATTGGCGCGGGCGCTGGCTGCGATGGTCAGGTGCTGGTGTGGCAGGACATGACGGGCATGACCCAAAGCCACCTGCCGCGTTTTGTCAAACGTTTTGGCGATGTGGGGGCCAGCCTGCGCGCTGCTGTTGAGGCTTACTCGCGTGAAGTGCGCGCCGGGGCCTTCCCCGCCGAGGACCACGTCTACCCCCTGCCCGACGGCATGGAAAAGACGCTGAAAAAACTCAAGTAAGCCTGCCCCGCAGCAGAAGTTGCCTGTAAAAACGCCCGCATTTGCGGGCGTTTTGCAGTACTCGGGGCTGTCTTGCGGTTTCCGCCTCAGCGCCGTTTAAAGTCCACAGCAACGCGCACGCGTGAGCCCGCCTTGTTGCTGAACAGCAAAAAACCGTGCTCCAGCCCGTGCAGATAGAGACGGCGGGTGATGTCCACATCCTTGCGGCAGTATGTGGCGATGTCGTCAATGCGGCCCTGTTGCCACCACTCGAGTGCCTGCAGGCCGTCGGCGCTTTTGGGTTCGTTAAGGGTAGCNTGCCCGAGGTTGTCCAGCGAAAGCCTGTAGTTAAGGCGTTCGGACACGCGCTGCAAAAGGTCGAGGCTGGGCAGGCGGTGCAGGTCAAAGTTCGCAAAGGCCGAGAGCACGGCATAGTCAAAGCGCAGGCTGTTAAAGCCGACCACAAGGTCTGCCCCGCGCAGGCGCTCGAACAGGGCGGGCAACTCCTCCTGCTGGTAGGCAAAGTAGTCGTCGGCCTTGCTGTCGTAGACCACGGCAACGCTCACGCCCATGCGGTCGGCCCTGTTCCAGCCGCCCACCTCGGCGGCGGAGCGCCGGGTTTCCACGTCAAAGACCACAAAATTTTTGGGCGGCGGCACGGGGGTATGCGTCAGCAGCCCCGCCGCGTCAAAGGTCTCCCCTGCCTGAGCGCCAGCCTTGCTGCGGGTTGNGCCTTGCGGTTCGGGGACGTTGACGCTCAAAACCGGCTGCGCTGCAAAACCGAACAGGCTGTTCTGGTTGTCTGGCGCGGGTTGNTTTTTGCTCATGGATTGGTCCTCCATTGCAGGGTGCACGGCGGCATCGGGCAGGCTATCCGTGTTGATAAATTCCAGGGCGGAGAGCGCAGGCCGAGTCACAGCTCCCAATGCCGTGGGCGNGTCGGCCATTTCCATATCGAGCCGGTCAGGGGCCGGGCTGATGCGCAGCTCGCGGTACAGGGCGTCGCCCTCCGTGCCGGGGGCCAGCATCTCGCGCAACAGTTCCAGCGCGCCGATCTTGCTGATGGGCCTGTTGCCGGAGCCGCATTTGGGCGAATGCACGCACGAGGGGCAGCCGTCCTCGCAGGGGCAGGCGGCCACCGCCTTAAGGGTTGCCTCAAGCAGCCCCCGCGCGTCGGGAAAGGCCTGGCGCGTCAGACCTGCGCCGCCGGGCAGGCCGTCGTAAATGAATACGCCCGAAAGCCCGGTCTGCGCGTGCAGCGGCGTGGAGATGCCGCCAAAGTCGTTGCGGTCGGCCATGATCAACAGGGGCAGCAGGCCGATGGCCGCGTGTTCCAGCGCGTGGATGGAGCCCATGTAGTGCAGAAACTTTTCTTCCAGCGAGGCGCGGATGCTGTCGGGGATGACAAACCATAGGCCTTCGGTTTCAAAAATCTGCGGCGGCGCGTCCAGCGGCGTGATGGTGAGCAGACGGTTGCCCGAGGTGGAGCGTTTTTCGTAGCCGGTCACAATGTCCGTGATGCGCAGNCGTCCCCGGCACGCCAGCACGCGGCCCAGCGATACNCGCTCGACTTCTTCAAGAATATCAGTGCTTTTTTGGCCGCGCGTGCGGGTAAACCACGATACCTTGGCCGCCTTGGCCACAATGCGGGCGCGGGCTGGGTCCATCTCGCCGATCACGTAGCTGCGGCCCCTGTGCAGGTAGACCGCGCCGGGGTGCGTCTCTTGCCAGGCGCGGAAACCGTCCACCGAACCGATGATCTGGCCGTCCTGGTCTTCGATGGTAAAGGTCTGGCCCGTGCCGCGTAAATCCACATGGCGCTGGGGCCGTTTGCGGGCGGCCAGCAACTGCGTGCCGTCGGCGGACTGCAGCAGCAGGCCTTTGGCGTGCAGGGCGCGGGCTGCGGCGCGGGCTGCCGGGCTTGCCAGCATGGCGTCACCGGGGGTGAGCGGCATTTCTGCCGCCGCGCACTCCAGATGCCGGGTGAGGATGACCTCGTTGTCTGGGTTGACCACGGCCTTTTCTGGCGGGCGGGTGAAAAAATCCTCGGGATTGCGGGCAAAATACTGATCCAGCGCGTCCTCGCCCGCCACCACAATGACGGCGGATTCCTGCTGGGCGCGCCCCACGCGGCCGCCTCGCTGCAGTGTGGCCATGACCGTGCCGGGGTAGCCCACGAGAATGCACACGTCCAGACCGCCAATGTCTATGCCCAGCTCCAGCGCGCTGGTGCTGACCACAGCCAGCAGATCGCCCGAGGCCATACGGGCCTCGATGCTGCGGCGCTCCTCGGGCAAAAAGCCCGCGCGGTAGGCGGAGATATGCTCGGCAAAAGTCCCGGACTGCCCGGCCCACAGGCTGATGAGTTCGGTCATGCGGCGTGAGCGGCAATAGACGATGGTGCGCAGGTTGCGGGCTAGCGCGGCCTTGAGCAGATCAATGGCCGCCGTGGCGGCGCTTTGCTCCGGGTTGAGAAAGACAAAATGCCGTGGCCCCTGCGGCGCGCCGGACTGGTCAATGACCACGGGCGCTGCGGGCATGCGGGAGGTGGATTGCAGGGTTGCCGCGTCAGCCCCTGCCTGCGCGGTGGACGTGTCAGCGGGACTGGCCGTGCCGGTCAGCGCCGCCGCCAGCTCGCCGGGGTTGCCCACGGTAGCCGTGCACAGCACATAGACGGGCCGTGCGCCGTAGCGCCCGGCAATGCGGTTGAGCCGCCGGAACACCTGCGCCATGTGCGCCCCGAATACNCCCCTGTAGGTGTGGGCCTCGTCCACAACCACATGGCTCAGGCCCGCCAGAAATTCCGCCCACTGCTCGTGGTGCGGCAAAATGCCCAGGTGCAGCATCTCCGGGTTGCTGATGAGCACCGTGGGCGGGTTGCGCCGTATCTTGCGCCTGAAGTGGTCGCTGGTGTCGCCGTCGTACAGGGCGGCGGTGGGGCGGGCCTCGCTGGGCCAGCTCTCCACCAGAGCGTTGAACGCGCCCAGCTGGTCCTGCGCCAGCGCCTTGAGCGGAAAGAGATACAGGGCGCGGGCGTCGCGGTCGCGCAAGTAACGGTCGAGCACGGGCAGGTTGTAGATGAGGCTTTTGCCGCTGGCCGTGGGCGTGGCCGCAACAACGGAGTGCCCGGCTCGGATATGGTCTGTGGCCAGCGCCTGATGGCTGTACAGCCCGGCGATGCCGCGCAGCTCGAGCACCCTGCTGATGGCGGCGGGCCAGGGCAGGCGGGTAGGGGCGTAGCGCGGCTCTACCGCTGCAAAAATGCGGTGGCAGGTGACCTGCGGCCCCAGTTTTTCCGACGCCAGCAGCGCGGTGATATATTCCCCGACAGACACGTCGCTGCCTATTCCGTACCTGCGGGCTGCTGGGCCTTTTCGCCCGGTTTGAGGCAGCGCTGCACGCGGGCGGGCGAACCGGCGGCAAGGCAGAACGGCGGCACGTCGCGCGTCACCACGCTGCCCGCGCCGATAATGGCGCCCTCGCCGATGCTCACGCCTTTAAGAACAAGACAGTTCATGCCAATCCAGGCGTAGTCGCCGATGCTCACGGGGCGGTCGCCCTCCATGCCGGGGTCGGTGGCGCGAGCCTCGGGCGGCCAGTGGGCGTGAAAGTCCGAATCAACCACAACGCAGTTGGGGCCAACCATGACCTGACGCCCAAGCCGTATGACCGTGGAGCGGGCAGTGATGGAAGTGCCGCTCAGCTGGCAGCCGGGGCCGATCTCTATGCCCGCCCCCGGGCCAAAGGTGCGCAGCCGCACCGGGGCGTACAGTGTGGCAGCCGTGGCGCGCCGCCATGATGAAACAAGGCTTGCGCCAGCGCCGATGCGCATGCTGCTGCCCGGCCAGCGCAATAGCCCCACCGGACCGTGGGCCGTCACGCCGGTCTCTACACGCACGCCAAGGGCCAGAGCCTTGAGGCGCAGGCGCAGGGTTCCCCAAAACGCGCCGTTGACGCGCATGATCTGCAGACACACGTAGCTTATAACGTTGGAGGGGGTGAGCCCCCGCTCCAGGGCTTTTTTTAGCATGCTCATGGTGGTTCCATGGTTGTCGTTGCGAATGGCGGCGACCTGTGGGCCGCCTGCGCAGCATTATGCCAGAGTCGGACCGCATGGTCGAGCAGAGCCGCAACGTCCTGCCGCCCGCGTCTGCCAGGGTGAACTGCGGCCAGCCGTCGCTAGTATTGCTGTTGACGGATGGGTGGCGCGGTATACGTTGAAGACCAATCGCTTTCTGCACCCGCAACATCATGGCAGGGCTCAATATTCGGCGAAGCGCTGTTTAACCAGGTTGGAACAGCCAATATCCTTGACGCCAGCAAGCTGCGGAAGTAAATTGAAATTGAATGTTGTTTTTAAAAGGAGCGTGGAAATATTATGGATTCTGTCATTCCGCTTACTTCCCTCAAGGTGGGCGAGCTGGCCCGCATCGTGAGCATCAACGCCAAGGGTGAGCTTGCACGGCGGATCCGCGACATGGGCCTTGGATCGGGCATGCCCGTTTCTGTCGTTGGCTATGCGCCCCTGCGCGACCCGCTGGCCCTGCGCTGCGCAGAGGTTACCATCGCCCTGCGTCGCAGGGAGGCCGGGGCCATCATGGTGCAGCCATCCGCCCCGTAAGGAGGAGTGCCCGTTGTATGAGGAGCCGTCGCAAGACCTGTTTTTTAACGCTCTGCCAGTTGTGCGGAGCGTTTTTTTTGCCCCTNGTCAATCTCAAACAGACGGGCGTTCTGCCTGTCACCGGACGTGAAAAGCCGGCGCCAGATCTGTCACCGTGGCCGAATCCAGCGTATTGGGGTCGTAGTTTTTGACGAACTGCAGGGCAAAATCCACAAATGTCGTGGCCGCGTCCGAAAGCTTGCGGGCGGTGGGCAGGTACATATGCATTTCGCGGTGCAGCACCGGCTCGTGCAGCAGCGTGGCCACAAGTCCGTAGCCGCGCGCCAGCATGAGTGAAAACCGACCCGCCAGAGCGACGCCGCATCCGGCGGCGGCCAGTGCAAAGGCCGTGGGCATCTGGTTGACCACATGCCCGATGGTAAAAGGCGGCTCTGTCCCCACGTCGGCGGCGATATAACCCACAGATTCACGCCCTACGGCGACCACCGGAACCTTTTTGACCTCGTTCCAGGTGCTGTACCGCCCTGCGAGAGGGTGATCAGGCCGGGAGAGCATGCTCACCGGGGTGGTAAAAAACTGCCGTACGGTGATGTCTGTCTCCGGCAGGCGGGCAGGGCCAAAGCCCACCTCCGCATCCCCCTGCTGTATGCTTGACTGCACCAGCGCCATGGGTTGATCAACAAGTTCGACCCGTATGCCTGGCTCGCTTTTTTTAAAATGGGCAAGCAGCAGGGGCAACAGGGTGCAGGCAATAAGGGGCGCGCCCACTATGCGTACCCGGCCCGAACGCAGGCTGCTGAGGTCTGCCGCGTATTTTTCCATCAGCAAAAATTCGTGAAAGGCCTTTTGCGCCAGCGTATAAAGCTCGCGCCCGTCGGGCGAGAGCGACACAAAGCGCGACGTGCGGTCAAACAGGGGCACCCCGACCTGGGCTTCCAGATCCTTGATAAGATTGCTTACGGCGCTCTGGGTGATATGCAGTGAAGCCCCCGCCGCCGTAAAGCTGCGCAGGTTTGCGACGGTCAAAAAAGCTTCGATCTGGCGCAGGGTCAATTGCATCAGTTTTTCCTTTTGGTTAGCGCTTTCTATAACTTTATATTATCAATCGACAAATAAAAACAATTTTACCTCACTGGATCCGGGACGCATAGTCGTGACAATAGAACTTCCATATGGGGCATACCGGTAGCCACAGACGGAAGGATACACTGTTAACAGCAAACAGTACGTGATGCATGTACGTTTTGAGTGGTAACGGAAAACCCGCCAGGAGGGAAGAAGTATGGATGGGAACGTAGTATTTTCTGCGAATACCAAAATCTATATAGAAGGAAAACAGACAAAAAAAAGATTTATAGTTGTATTCTGTCTGTTTATTGGCATATTTATAGCATATCTTGATCGTGTAAACGTGTCTGTACTGGCTGCAAATGATCCTTTTTTGCTTGAGATGGGCATAAAAGGAGCGCCGGTGCAGATAGGCATGATGATGTCTGTTTTTCTTGCTGCATATGGAGTGGCCAATGTCCTGTTGGCTCCCATAGGCGATTACCTTGGTCCCCGCAAATCCATGATGTTCTGCATCGGCCTTTGGACAGTGTCGCTTTTTTGGGGCGGCATTGCCTCAACATTCACAATTATTATCGCCAGCCGGATAATACTTGGCGTGGGCGAGGGCATATATTACCCGCTGCAGAGCGTTTTTGTAAAAAATTGGTTTCCCAGGCAGGAACGCGGGCGCGCCAACGCCGCATGGGTTGTGGGCCAGTCTGTCGCGCCAGCCTTGGCCATGCCTTTTTTTGCCTATCTCATTGGCCACTTTGGCTGGCGGTCCAACTTCCATTTTTGCCTGGCGGCGGGGCTCATCCCCCTGTATCTGCTGTGGCGGCATACGGCCGATACACCGCGCCAGCACAAGGGCATCAACAAGGCCGAGCTGGCCCATATTGAAGCCGGACAGGATGTTGCCGCCGTTCAGGAGGTTATCCCCCTGCGGCAGCGCTTGGAGGGCTTTGTCGGCAATTACCGCTTCTGGCTTCTGGTCTTCTGGTATTTGTGCCTCCAGTGCATGTACTGGGGCCTGATCACCTGGCTGCCCAGCTACCTTAAATCCGCCAGAGGCTTCAGCTGGAACGAAATGGGCTGGCTGGCGTCGCTGCCGTTTGTGCTCTCCATTATCTTTAAGATTTCCTGCGGATTTTTAACGGACAAGATTGGCCGGAGTGCGCCAATCCTTATGGCAGCCATGTTTCTGGCTGGCTGCTGCGTATACCTCGGGGCTGTCACTGAGCAGAAGTACCTCTCTGCCGTGCTGCTGTCTCTCGCGGTGGCCTTTTGCACCATGGGCACGCCAGTGGCCTGGACTCTGCTGCAAGGGCTGATTCCCGGCAAATCCATGTCTACCGCATCGGGCATCATGAACGGGCTTGCCAACGGGCTGGCCTCGCTTGCGCCCGCCATGATCGGATTTTTTATCACTACTACCGGCCAGTACAGCGGCGGTCTGCTTTGCCTTGTGTTTACTGGTGCGGCGGCGACCATCGCCGCAGGCGTGCTTGCGGCTCAACGCTACTAACCGTGCCGTTTACAGGAGACTGATGAATGAAGATTACAAGCATTGATATCATCGACGTGGCCAACGACTTCAGCTCTGCCACCAGCAAGTGGCGGCCTGTTGTTGTAAAAGTAAATACGGATGAAGGCGTCAGCGGTTTTGGCGAAGTGGGCCTTGCCTACGGCGTGGGCGCTTCTGGCGGCTTTGGCACGGCAAAAGATCTGGCCCAGATTCTCATTGGCATGGACCCCACGTGCAACGAGGTCATCTGGGAAAAAATGCTGCGCAAGACCTTTTGGGGACAGGGTGGCGGCGGCATTTTTTCCGCTGCCATGAGCGGCCTTGATCTCGCCATGTGGGACATCAAGGGCAAGGCGCTTAATGTGCCCCTTTACCAGCTGCTGGGCGGCAAAACGCGCGGCAAGATACGCGCCTATGCCAGCCAGCTGCAGTTTGGCTGGGGGGCTGGCAAGGACAAGGTCATGCTTGTGGATCCCCAGGCCTACGCCGAAACAGCATTGATCGCGCAGGACGAAGGTTATGACGCAATCAAGGTGGACGTTCTCGCCATGGACGCAAACGGCAACTGGAACCAGCAGGATCTTTCGGGCGTGCTGCCCGACAGGATACTGCGCAGGGGATACGACCGTCTTGCCGCCATCCGCAAGGCTGTTGGCCCGGACATGGACATCATTGTTGAAATGCACTCCTTTACGTCCACCACTGCGGCCATCCAGTTCGGGCGCATGATCGCCGAGCTGGGCGTGCTTTATTATGAAGAACCGGTCATGCCCCTCAACCCCAAGCAAATGAAAAAAGTTGCGGACAGCGTGCCGATTCCGCTGGCGGCCGGCGAGCGCATTTACTGGCGCTGGGGGTATCGTCCCTTCCTTGAAGAAGGCTCGCTCAGCGTCATCCAGCCGGACATCTGCACCTGCGGCGGCATCACCGAGGTAAAGAAAATCTGCGACATGGCGCACGTCTACGACGTGACCGTGCAGATCCACGTCTGCGGCGGCCCCATTTCCACTGCGGCGGCCCTGCACATGGAGGCGGCCATTCCCAACTTCATGATTCACGAGCTGCACCGCTACGCCCTGCTTGAGCCCAATACCAGGACATGCGTGCACAACTACATGCCCGCAAAGGGCATGTACTCCGTGCCCGAGCTGCCCGGTCTGGGGCAGGAACTGACGCCCGAAACCATTGCGGCGTCCACGGTTGTGACGGTGAAGTAGTTTCCATCGCGGCGCTATCCGCAATAACAGCCAAAAGCCGTCCGGGGATGACCCGGACGGCTTTTATATATGCGGCACAAGATCGGTTACGAGCGGTTTTGCCCAAACACGCAGGTGCGGTTGCGGCCTGCGGCCTTGGCCTGGTACAGGGCTGCGTCTGTCTGGCGTACCAGCAGCTGGCCTTCTTCCTGCTGATCGGCGGTGGGCGCGATGCTGCTCACGCCCAGGCTTACCGTCACAAAGGCGCTCACCGGCGAGGCCGGGTGGGGCAGCTGCTCGCGGGCGACCTCCTTGTGGACGCGGGCCGCCACGGCCTGCGCCGTTGCTGCGTCCGCGCCGGGCAGCAACAGGGCGAATTCTTCGCCGCCGTAGCGGGCGCAGGTGTCTGTGGCGCGGGCGGCCCGGCTCATGGCCGCAGCCACGCGGCGCAGGCACTGGTCGCCTGCCTGGTGTCCAAGGCTGTCGTTGTAACGCTTGAAGGTATCCACATCCAGCATGATAAGCGCCACGGGCGAATGGTTTTCGCGGGCCTGCGCCCAGAGGACGCGCAGCTTTTCGTCAAAGGCGCGGCGGTTGCCCACGCCGGTCAGGCCGTCCACCAGCGACATCTTTTGAAAATGGTCGTGCTCCGAGGCCAGTTTTTGCGAGCGCACCGTGGCGAGTGAAAGGTATGTGCCGAGATTTTCGAGCGATGCGGCAATGTTGCCAAGCTCGATGATGAAGCTGCGCCTGGGCGGCTGACTGGCAGCCCCTGTGCCCAGCTGGTTGAGAAAGGCCATGATGCCTTGCAGAGGCCGGGCAAGGTGCAGCCGCAAAAGCCCAAACAGCGTTACCAGCCCCGCGCCAAGCAGCAAAAAGCCCAGGAGCAGGCTGTTTTCGAACTGATGCGCTAGGGTTGCGGTGCGTTGCAGCTGCAACAGCATGTCGTCCGTGGCGGGCTGTCGGGCGGCGATCTCGGCTATGCCTGCCTCAAGCTTTGCCAGCGACGCATCGACCAGGGCGGCGTCGACTACGGGCGTCGTGTCCCCATCGCTCTGCCGGGCGGCGGTCAGGGCCGCGCGGGTTTCGTGCAGGCGCTCCTGCAGCGTCGTGTCGGCCTTTTTACGGGTTTCGGCCAGAGCCATAAAGGCCCCGTATGTTTTTGTACCCGCCACGCTCATTTCACGCGTCATGCTCATAAAATAAAAAAAGCTGGCCGTGAACAGCAGGGCCATGACGGTCAGACCCAGTGCAAGGTATGCGCGTATGCCCATGCCGGATACGCGTTCTGTAGTGTCAGACATTTACAAGCCCATCCCCAAAAAACGGTATGTCTGGTACACGCCAACAGCCATGCCAAAGGCCAGCAGCGTATTGAACGCAATGCTAAAGGCCACCCACTTCCAGCTGCCCGACTCCTGCCGGATGACAACCAGGGTGACAAAGCAGGGCGCGTACAGCATGACAAAAATCAGCAGGGCCAGAGCCGTGCCCTGATTCCACGAGGGGTCGCTGCGCAGCAGCTCCGCCAGCGACGCGGGGTCTTCAGGATCTTGCGCCCCCAGCGCGTAGGCTGTGCCAAGAGTGGAGATGATGGCCTCCTTGGCGGCAATGCCGCCGATAAGGGCCACGTCGGTGCGCCAGCTAAAGCCCGCATAGGCGGTTACGCCTTCAAGCCATGTGCCGAGGCTCCCCGCCAGGGTGCGGCGCAGGCGCTCCGCCTCCAGTTCTTCCTGTACTTTTGCCCGCGAGTTTTCATAGAGGTCGCGCGACTGGTCGGAAATATCCTCCCTTTCAAGTTGAGCGCTCAGGCGGGCGATTTCGTTTTCGTAGGGGAGCGCCGTTTCAGGATCCAGCGCGGGAAAGGTCATGGCCGCCCAGATGAGCATGGCCAGAGGAACAAGCACTGTGCCCGCTTTTTTCAGGTACATCCAGGTGCGCTCCCAGCAGTGGATGCATATTCCGCGCAGGGTGGGCATGCGGTAAGGGGGCATTTCCATGACCAGCGGCGTGGCCTCGCCGCGCAGCACGGTTTTGCGCAGCAGCAGGGCCACGCAAAAGGCCAGCACCCATGAGAGCATGATGATGGCAAACATCATGTTGGCTGCGTTGTGCGGAAAAAACGTGCCCACAAGCAGCAGGTACACGGGCAGTTTTGCGCCGCAGGCCATGTAGGGCAGGGTGAGCATGGTGGCCAGTTTTTCCTTGGGGCTGCGCATGGTGCGCGTGGCCATGACGCCGGGTATGGCGCACCCCCCGGCGATGCCCCCGGAAATGATGTAGGGCATCACAGAGGCCCCGTGCAGACCGAAAAACTGGAACACGCGGTCTGCAATGTAGGCCATGCGGGCCATGTAGCCGCTGTCCTCCACAATGGCTATGAGCGCAAACATGATGAGCACCAGCGGCACAAAGCTGAGCACCCCGCCCACCCCGGCAATAACGCCGTCCACCAGCAGCGAGGCAAACAGCCCGTCGGGAAGAGCCCCCTGCACCTGGCCCGCCAAGGCGCTGAACGCGCCCTCAAGCCAGCCTTGGGGGTATGAGCCAAGAACAATGGTGATCTGAAACATGGCGTAGAGCACGCCCAGCATGATCAGCGCGCCCCAGACGGCGTGGGCCAGCACCCTGTCCAGCCGGTCTGAAAGGCTCAGACGGTGACGGTCGCCGGTTTTAACAATGCACGCTGCCGCTATTTGACGCACAAAGCCGCTGTGTCCGTCGGCAATAATGCCTTCTGTGTCGCGGCCTATGCTGCGCAGCTCGTCCTGCACAAACCGGCACACCTGCGCCATGTCGGCTGCAAGGTTGGGATCCGCCTTTTGCAGGGCGGCAATGGCCTCGTCGTCGTCCTGCAGCAGGTTGAGGGCCAGCCAGCGCGGGGCGCAGTGGCCGTAGGGCGACGCTGCAAGGCCGGGGCTTGCGGCTATGCGGTGTTCCATGGTTTCCAGGATGGGGTCCAGCAGCGGGCCGTAGCTTATGCGCAGGGCTTGCCCGCCGCCAAAGGGCGGGGCGTCGTCGGCCCCCTGAGTCGTCGCGCCGTTGGCCGGGGCGTCCAGCGCAGCCTGTCGCGCAGCGGAGAGCGCCTCGCGCAGGCCGTTGCCCGCCGTGCCCACCGTGGGTAGGGCGCTTGCGCCCATAAGCTCCGAAAGCCGCAAAAAATCAATGCTGATGCCTGCCGCGCGGGCCTCGTCCATCATGTTGCAGGCTATAACCACAGGCAAACCCATCTCGCGCAGCTGGGCCGTAAGCAGCAGCCCGCGCTCAAGAATGCCCGCGTCCACCACATTGATGACCGCCTGCACCGCTCCGCCCAGCAGCACATTGCGGGCGACCACCTCCTCCTGCGAATAGGCCGAGAGCGAATACGCGCCGGGCAGATCTACCAGGATGATCTCCTGCCCCTCATGGCGGATGAACCCCTCCTTTTTTTCTACCGTCACGCCGCTGTAGTTGCCCACATGCTGGTGCGCACCCGTAAGCGCGTTGAAAACCGTGGTTTTGCCGCAGTTTGGGTTGCCCGCGATGGCCAAACGCAGCGAATAGGCCAGACCGCCAATGAGCGTACGTGCGTTGCCGCCGCGCAGCTCTGCAGTCTCTGAGAAGGATTCAGGCATGCTTTGCGCTCCTGTCTGTGCCGCGCCGGAGCAGGCCGGTGAGGCTGAAATTCGAATGGAATTGAAATTTATTTTCAAAAAGGAATGAAGTCAAGCCTCCTCTAACTCGTGTGGGCTGCATCANCTCGTCTGATCAGATGGGCGCGCGNGTGGGGCATGAAGGTCTCCAGCAGTCAGTCCGGCGGTGCAACCGCATAAACGCCCACGGCAGCTGTAGAAAGGAGAGCGGCTGTCCTGAGGCCAAAGCGATCAGACACGTCTTTGGCGACAGCCTGNAGAACGAGAAGGGGCAGCGTCACAAAATCCATGACNGGCCACCTCTTTGGGGCGGCTGGCGGCATAGAGGCCATCATCGCCCTGCAGGCCCTGCGCAACGGCATGCGGCCGCCGACCATAAATCTGGATGCGCCGGATGAAGCGTGCGACATCCCGCATATCCGCAACGAGGCCATGGCGGCGGATACTCTACGTCCTGTCAAACGTGTTTGGTTTTAGATGGCATAACCATTAAATTTTATTTAGGAAATACGGCGGGTAGTCTAACGTAAAAGCAAGGCCCGGCTTTTGCCGGGCCTTGTCGCGTAAAAGGGCGTGCGCTCCCTAACTTTCTTCCTGCAGGGCGGCGCGGATGCGGCATACACCGCAGCGGTCGCCAGACGACGTTGGGTAGCCGCACTCTGTGCAGGGGGCCAGTTCCAGCCCCTCCTCGGCTTCGCGGCGCGCGAANACGGGCCGTCCGCGCGACAAAAAGCCCTGATAAAAATCAAGTTTGCGGCCCGGCATGGCCGCCTCNAGGTTCTGCATCAGCCCCTTGAGCGTGGTAAAACTCGCGCCGGGACTGTACGGACAGGGGGCGTAGTGGTTCTCTATGCCCATAAGAAAGGCGTAGTTGGCCGTTTCGAACTCCGAGAGCCGCCACAGGGGTTTGACCTTGCGCGAAAAGCCGTGCTCGCTGTCAAGGCGCGGCCCCTGGTCTGAAAGGTAGGACGTATCCCAGCGCAGGGTGTTGCTGAACAGGCGTGCCACCTCGTCGTCGAGGTTGTGGCCTGTGGCCAGCGCGTCAAAGCCCTCGTCCAGCGCGACCTTGTTGAAGTAGTGGCGTTTGATCTTGCCGCAGGCCGAGCAGATGGGGCGGTTCAGCCGTTCTTTTACCAGCGGGATGGGCAGCCCCTCGGCAGCCATCTCCTTGATCATCAGCTTGAGGCCGTGCTTGGCGCAAAAGCGCTCGACCACGCCCCTGGCCGCTGCCGACGAAACAGGAATGCCCAGATCAATGTGCAGGCCGGTGACGTTGTACCCCTGGCGCGAAAGTTCAAGCATGAGCGCCAGCGAATCCTTGCCGCCAGAAAGGGCCACCAGCACCCGCTCGTCGCGGGTGAACAGCTTTTGACCCTCAATGCCGCGCTCCACCTGACGGGCAAAAAATTTCTTGTAGCAGTCGGGGCAAAAGGCGGCGTTGTGACTGCGCAGAGCCACAACGGCCTCGGCTTTACATATTTTGCATTTCATACGGTTCCTGTATGTGTTTGCGGTGCTGTCCCGCGCGCGGGCCACAGATTGCGGTCTGGCGCAGGGTGTGCAGTGGTCGGGGTTAGTGTTGCTCCGCCGTCCGGGGCATTGGGTGGCTGTTTTTTTCAAGCCAGCCGAGCTGTCCGCACCAGTCTTCGTGTCGGGCGCAGACGGCATCGGCAAAAGATTCGTGGCTCAGCCCAGCCAGCAGCGCCTCGCCAGCTCTCACAAGGTCCTGGCGCAGGCGGGCGTCGGTCATGACGTTGATCATGGCCTCTGCCAGCGACTGGGGGTTGTTTTCTTCAAACATGCAGGCGGCTGCTGGCGCGGCCAAAAGCCGCTGCGCGTGCAGGTCGCTTTGCCCGCAGATCACCGGCATGCGGGCGGCAATGCCCGCGCCAAGGGTTTCGGGCAACTCGTCCGGAGCGGAGCCGGGGGCTATCCAGGCGTGGCAGGCCTGCAGCAGCGGGGGCAGCTCCTGCTCGTTAAGCAGGCACAGGCGCGTCTGCACGCCCAGTGATTCCGCCTCGTCCAGCACTTCCTGAAAACGCGGGCCACCACCAGCAGCGCGCACCTCCCAGCGGGGCAGGTCGCGGCGCTGCCATATGGCCGCCATGGCCCTGATGACAATGTTTGTGCCCGAGCGCGGGGTAAGGGCGTCGCCCATGCAAAAAATAAACCGCCGGTTTTCGTCAGCCGCACTTGCCTGCCATGCCGGGGCGGGCTCAAAGCCCTCAAGGCTCATGCCCGGCGCGACTTGCACAAGCGTGTCGCCCGCAAGGGGCAGGCTGCGGTTTTTGGGGCCGCGCCAGGCTGTTTCACCTGCCGTGATGGCGGCCGCTTTGGCAATGCGCTCCTGCACATGGTTTGAACCGCACAAAATTTTGTGGGCAGCCAGCATGCCCTTGCCCGCACACACCTCGGCATGCGGCGGGCGCAGCAAAAAGGCGTGGCTCAGCAACGTGGTCTTGGGCGGGCGCATGGCAAGCACGCGGCGGCCTGCGGCCATGCCGCTTTCGCCAAAGGTCTGCACCAGCAGGTACTTGTGCCGCCGTTGCCACAGCCACAGGCGCACGACATCCAGAGGGCCGCCAGCGGCCAGTGTCGGCAGGTTGAGGGCGGCGGCGCGCCTGTGCAGGCGCGAATTTTTTGCGCACAGCAGCATGGGCGCCAGCCTGCCTCCGTCGCGCATGGCCGATGCCAGGGCCAGGGCGTGGTCTTCTTCCAGCCGGGCTGCGCGCATGGGCGCACCCTGTTCTGTCCATCGACGCTGCTCTTCGGGTGAAGGCGGGCCTTCTGTGGTCTGTTGCAGCGCAACAAGCAAAACACGCATCAGATGGGTGCGCCTTTTTTCAGCATATAGTCCAAAAGAACATCTTTGAGCCACAGGGCCACAGGCCCGGGCTTGCCAGCCTGCGCACCCTGCCCCACGGGCTTGCCGTCAAAGTGGGTGATGCCCACGCACAGTGTGGAGCTGGTGAAAAGCAGCATCTCGCGGGCGGTGGCGATGGCGGCCTTGGGAATGGGCATTTGCACCACGGGCATGCGCTGCGCGGCCACGTCCATGGCTGCCAGCAGGGTTGTGCCGGGCAGGATGCGCCTGATCTCGGGGCAGAGCAGGCGGCCCTGAGCGTCCACAAGGCCCACGTTGGCCACGGCGGCCTCGCCCATGATGTCGTTTTCGTCAAAGGTTACGGCAATATCCATGTTTTTTTGACGGGCTTCCATGGACATGAAGACATTGGGCAGATAGTTGGTGTTTTTGATGCGGGCCAGATATTCCTGCTTGGGCGGGATGGCGCTGGTAAATGCCGTAAAGCCCTTGGCGTACAGGGCCTCGGAGGGCAGCGTTTTTTTGAGGGCCACAATGTACAGGCCTGCCTGCGGGCACTCGGCGGGCGAAATGCCAAAACCGCCGGGGCCACGGCTCAGAAAGACACGCAAATCGCCGTTGTCCACGCCTGCGGCCCGGGCCACGTCGACAATGCGCTGGCGCACATCGTCCCAAGGGCAGGGCGGCGTGATGGAGAGGGCCGCCGCGCCGTCCACAAGCCGGGCCAGATGCGCGTCGAGGCCAAAAATTGTGCGCTGGCGAAAGCAGATGCTTTCAAACAGACCGTCGCCTCGGTGACAGATGTGGTCGTCAAGGGGCAGCAGCAACAGGTGCGCGTCGGTGCAGATGTGCCCAACGCGGTAGTCATAAAAGGCGAGAACCTGCTCCGACCCCGGACGGGGTGCGGCAAGCAGGGCCTTGAGGTAGGTTTCAGCGTCCACAGCTTTCACTGTAAAAGCCTCCAGGCGTCCAGGCGCGCGGGTTTATGGCAAACCCGCGCGCCCTTTGGGCCTATTTCAGAAACACGTTCTTGTCGGTCACGCGCAGCAGGTTGCGCTTGATCAGTTCTTCGCCGATCTGCACGGCGTTGAGGGCAGCGCCCTTGCGCACGTTGTCCGCGACGATCCAGAGGTTCAGGCCATTTTCAATGGTTTCGTCCTCGCGGATGCGGCCCACGTAAGTATCGTCTTCACCCACGCAGTAGGCGGGCATGGGGTACATAAGCTCGCGCGGGTTGTCGAACACGCGCACGCCGGGGGCCTGCGACAGCATGACGCGGGCGTCCTTGGCGGTGACTTTTTCTTCGGTTTCAATGTTGACCGACTCGGCGTGGCAGTAAAACACCGGCACGCGCACGCAGGTAGCCGTAACCTTGACCGAAGGATCTTCAAGAATCTTGACGGTTTCGTGAACCATCTTCATTTCTTCCTTGGTGTAGTCGTTTTCAAGGAAGATATCGATATGCGGCAGTGCGTTAAAGGCAATGCGGTAGGGGTAGGTCTTGCACTCGGGGTCGCGCCCGTTAAACAGGTCGCGCACCTGGCGCTCGAGCTCTTCAATGCCTTTTTGTCCGGTACCGGAAACCGCCTGATAGGTTGAAACCACAACGCGCTTGATCTTGGCGGCGTCGTGCAGGGGCTTGAGCACCACCAGCATCTGGATGGTCGAGCAGTTGGGGTTGGCAATAATGCCGCTGTGGGCCTCAAGGGCATGGGCGTTGACCTCGGGCACGACCAGAGGGCAGCGGTCGTCCATGCGCCATGCTGCGGAATTGTCCACAACCACGCAGCCAGCGTGGGCAGCATGCGGAGCGAATTTTTGCGAAGTGCTGCCGCCGGCGGAAAAAATGGCCAAATCAATGCCCTCAAAGACATCTTCTTTAAGCTCTTGCACGGTCAGCTCTTTGTCGCCAAAAGGCACTTTGTTGCCCGCAGACCGGGCAGACGCAAAAGCGCGAATTTCAGTGGCGGGAAAGTCCCTTTCGTGCAGGGTCTTGAGCATTTCACGGCCTACGGCGCCTGTGGCGCCTACAACGGCTACAGTCAGCTTCTTGCTCATGGTATTTCGCTCTCCTTGGGCGATGGGCGGCGGCGCGATGCCTCCAAAAAGGTGAGCGAGTACTATATCTGGCAAAAGAGCAAATGTGAAGGGCGCGAGGCCCTTGCAATGGCGCTGGATGGGGCTTTTTTGCGGAAAATGCGAGCCCTTTTGCGGGCGGCGCAAAAAACAGTCCGCCGCATGTGCGCTGCGCTGCTGGGCTGCAATCTGCCAGAGATGCTCCTGACAGGAGCGGCCGGGGTTTGCTTGGTGCAGCCAGACATCTTGGGGAGGACTGGTGCTCTTGGTGCTGTTGGTCACAGGGGGGTGGCCGAAAGAGTCTGAAAAAGAAATAAAAGTGTTATGGGATGGGGTATGGGGGAGGGACCCTTTTGCAGCTACCCGGCGGGCGTACCATCGGGGCGTTTTTCTGGCCGCGTAACGGGCCGGAAAAGTGGCAGCAGTGCAAAGGTCCCTCCCCCGCAAAACAAATCACTGCGGGGTGAGCTAGAATTCGAGGTTGCCGGGCGTGCGCGGGAAGGGGATAACGTCGCGTATGTTGGTGATGCCGGTCAGCATCATGAGCAGCCGCTCGAAACCCAGACCAAAACCTGCGTGCGGGGCGGTGCCAAAGCGGCGCAGGTCCATGTACCACCAGTAGTCTTCGGGGTTCTGCCCCAGCTCCTTGATGCGGGCCGTCAGGCGGTCCAGGCGTTCCTCGCGCTGCGAACCGCCGATAAGCTCGCCGATGCGCGGCACCAGCATGTCCATGGCGGCGACGGTTTTGCCGTCTTCGTTCTGGCGCATGTAAAAGGCCTTGATTTCTTTGGGGTAATCGTAGACGGCCACGGGCCTTTTAAAGTGTTCTTCGGCCAGGTAGCGCTCGTGCTCGGTCTGCAGGTCGATGCCAAAGGAAACAGGAAAGGTAAATTCCCTGCCGCATTTCTGCAGAATTTCCACGGCCTCGGTGTACGAAACGCGGGCAAAGGGTTCGGCCACCATGCCCTTGAGGCGGTCAATGAGGCCCTTGTCCACAAAGCTGTCAAACAGCTTGAGGTCGGCCTCGCAATGGCTCAGGGCGTGCTCTATCACGTGCCGGGTGAGGCTTTCGCCCAGCTCCATGAGGTCCTGCAGGTCGGCAAAGGCCATCTCTGGTTCGATCATCCAGAACTCGGCGGCGTGGCGCGGGGTGTTGGAATTCTCGGCGCGAAAGGTGGGGCCAAAGGTGTACACNCGGCCAAGGCCCATGGCCAGAGCCTCTGCCTCAAGCTGGCCGGAGACGGTCAGGTTGCACTGGCGGCCAAAAAAGTCGGCGGCCAGGTCCTTGTTGCCTGGCTCAAGGCTGGTGACGCGAAACATCTCGCCCGCGCCCTCGCAGTCCGCCCCGGTGAGCACCGGCGTGTGCACCCACGAAAAGCGGCGGCCCTGAAAAAACTGGTGCACGGCCTGGCCAGCTTCGGAGCGGATGCGGAAGGTCGCCCCGTACTTGTTGGTACGCGAGCGCAGGTGGGCGATGGTGCGCAAAAATTCGTCGGAATGACGCTTTTTTTGCAGCGGAAAGGTCTCGGGGTCGGCAAGGCCGAAAACCGTGACCGCCTGCGCCCGTATTTCCCGCTGCTGTCCCTTGCCGGGCGAAGCCACAAGCTCGCCGGTAATACTGACGGCCGCTCCTGTGGCGGCCTGGTCAATCATCTGGTGGGCTTCGGTTCCGGCGTCCACAATGCACTGCATGTTGCCAAGGCAGGAGCCGTCATTGATCTCTACGAAAGAAAATTCCTTGGAGTCGCGGCGGGTACGTATCCAGCCGCAGATGGTGATTGAAGGCTGCGGTTCGGTTGCTGCAAGAGCGTCTATTATAAGGGTTCTTTGCATGACATATTCCTTGTAATGCGGCAATTTGCAGGCATTGTAGCCCTTACTGCGGCACATCTCAAGATGTGCCGCAGCGGGCAGGCGATGGCTGTTGGCCGCGCGCTCTGGTTAAAACGCCCGTACCAGCCACGCCCCGGCAAACAGCAAGCCAATGCCCACGAGCCGCAGGGGCGAAACGGGGTGCTCCGGAAAGCCCACCAGGGCAAAATGGTCAAGCAGCACAGAGGCCGCCAGCTGGCCCGACAGCATCACGGCGGTCATGGTCGTCGCGCCCAGCTTGGGGGCCAGAAAGATCGTGCAGCTCACAAAGATCGCCCCTAGCACTCCACCTGTCCACATCCACCACGGCACCGCCGAAAGCTGCGATAATCCTGGCCAGGTATGGCGCGAGGCCATGCTGTACAGCCACAGGGCAACAGTGCCCACCGCAAAGGAAACAAGCGCTGCCTGCATGGGCTCGCCCAAAAAACGGCGCAAAAGCGTATTGATGCCCGCCTGCACGGGCAGGCAGCAGCCAGCCCCAAAGGCCAGCAGTAAAAGAAGGTGCTTCATAAAAAATCCTTAAAATTGGTTCCTGTNGTCTGGCTGCCGGTATTGCTGCAACAGAAAAATTTTGCAGCGCGCCAGCTAAAACTCCAGCATGCTGGATATACGGCATTTTTTCAGTGAATGCATGCATAAATACGCGCTTCACCTTTTTCTAAAGATTATATAGAGTGAATCAAGGTCAGGAACAAATCAGTTTTCCGCTGGCCTACGCCTGGGCATTTGCCCACCAGCGATCAGCAGCGGGCATATTCTGGAATTGAGGGAATGGCATGAAAAAATTTGTTGGCGTTTTTACCCTGATATGCATTTTTGCGCTTGCTGGCGCGGCCTTTGCCGCAACCCCCCAGGCCGGAAAGCCCGTGCAGGACAAGCCCGAAAAGACCGTTGACCGCGTTACCACCGTCAGCGTGTTGCTGGAAGGCACGGACAGCATCGGCGCGCGCCTTGGCACCAAGCTTAAGGAGCGCTTTAATCAGAGCAGCCTGTTTACCCTCAATGATGATGAAGAAAAAGACATTCCCAAGCTTTACGTGATGGTAAACACGCAGCCAGAATTTGCCGGCCGCCCCGCCGTGGGCTCAGTGTATTCTGTATGCTGGGTGTTCAAGCAAGGCCGTGGATACCTTGGCTACCTGCTGGCCCGCGATCTTGGCACGGTGAGCGTGGAAGATGTGGACGGGCTGGTGGACAAGCTGGTGGAACGCACTGACGGCATAGCCGCCAAGTACAGCAGCTTGTGGAAGTAGCCCGGCTGAGGCCGGGACGCCAAGTCTCGGGGGGCGCTGCATACTGACAAAAATTTTTCTGACCGGTGGCGGCTTGCTGCTGCCAGGGGCAGGTTTTGTACCGTTGCCCGATCTGGTCAAAGAGACAAGCTTCCTTCAACCCCGCGCGCCGAAATTTTTGGCGCAAATCAAAGGGCCTCCCACGTGGCGGGGGGCCCTTTTTGCCTGTCTGCGGTTTGCTTCGGTGCGCTTCATCGCGTCTTGGCCAAATAACTCTGGCCCAACCTGTGCCGCTTGTTCCGCCCGCCTGGGACAAGGGGTACATGCCTGTATCGCGCTGGTGGGCATGGTCTGTACAGGTCAGCTCTCGCCGGAATCTTCGCGGATATAGTGGGGGTCGTCCATGTCGCCCAGCCAGGGATCAGGCACTTCCTCATAAAAACAGTAGCGGTTTTTGCCCGCCTGCTTGGCCAGATACTGGGCATTGTCGGCGCGGTGCAGGGCCACGTCGTACGAGGACTCCGAGCCGTCAAACAGGTAGATGCCGATGCTCGTGGTAATTTCAACGCGTTGGCCCTCGTGCTCCACAAACATATGAAGTTCTGTGAGCAGGGCTTCCGCCCGTTCCTGAAGCGCCTCGCGCGTGATGCCCCTGGCGAATACGCAAAATTCGTCGCCGCCAAACCGCCCCACCGCATCGGCATTGCGAAAGATGTGCTTGATGGCCTCGCTGGCTTTCAGCAGCGTGGCGTCGCCCGTGACATGACCAAAGGTGTCGTTGATCAGTTTGAAATTGTCCAGATCAAGGAACAGCAGCGCGTCTGTTCTGCCCTGCTGCGGTTTGACGGGCATGGCCGCGCATATCTTGTCGCGAAAGGCCGTCTTGTTGAGCAGGTCTGTGAGGTTGTCGCGCTGCGTGCGGCGCTCAAGCTCGGCGCGTCTGCGCACTTCTTCATCAATATCAACAATTTTGCCCACAAGACGCAGGGGGGCGTCTGGCTTGCTGATGCGCGTGGCCTGCACGCGGCACCAGATATAGCGCCCCTCGGCGGTAGGTATGCGCATGACGGCAAAGGCCGTGGGTTTGCCGTTGCGTATGCGCCGCCTGAGCTCGTTGAGGGCGGGCAGATCGCTGGGGTGCACGATTTTTCGGTTGATCGGGTGTCCCTTCTCGTTGAACAGGGGTGTGGCCTCTCGGCCAAACTTGAGCAGAAAATTGGGCGAGCAGCGGAACTGGCGTTTTTCTGTATCCACGTCAAAAAAGATGTCCTGTGACTGTTCAAGCAGAATGCGGTAGCGTTCTTTTTCCTGCTCCAGCTCCTCCTGCATGCGTTTTTGCTCGGTGATGTCCACCACAACGCAGTCAATGGAATCCTTGCCGCCCTTGTCCCCTGTAAACGTGCCGCGCAGCAGCAGGGGCAGCCACGTGCCGTCCTTGTGTCGCAACCGCAGTTCCAGCATCCTGGTCAGGGCGCCGTCATGTTTTTCGGCAATCATGTCCAGCAGTTTTTGGGTGTCTTCGGCGTGCAGCAGATCTATGAGGTCGGTGATCCCTGGGTTGTTGGCATCGTGGCCCAGCAGCTGCCAAAACCCGTTGTTGGCGTCAAGGATGCGCAGCGGCAGCTGGGACGAAATGCTGATGACGCCGCCGTTGATGTTGTCGGCAATGTGGGCAAGACGCTGGTCGCTGGCCAGCTGGCTGTACATGTTTTTGCGGCGCAGGTGCAGGGCGTAGGCGGCCAGCGCGGAGACAAAGAGCACGAGTTCGGCAATGACAATGAGCAGCGAGCGATACTCGTACAGCAGGTCCGACACTGTGGGGGGCGTTATGGCAGCCGTGATGTTGCTGGAAATGATCTGGGTTCTGTTTTTTTCGTCAATGGTCAGCAGCAGGTTGTTCAGTATCCCCTGCAGAACATCCGGAAGATCTGGTCTGATGATCAGGCGGATTTCCTCAAGGTCGGTATAGCCTGTGACGGGGTTGAAATCGGCGAAACGGGGCGAGTTCATGAGGCTGTTGGCCACCATGGAACTACCCAGTACGGCGTCGGCCTCGCCTCGTCCGACAGCCGTCATGCAGTCTTCTTCAGAGGGAAAGATGCGGGCGGCGGCCTGGGGAAAGATGCGGGCGGTGTAACTTGCGGCGTTGTAGAGAGTTGCCGGTACCGCCACCCTAAAAAAATCGGTGGAGGATATCTTTGTCTCGGGTTTGGCAAAAAGGTTTAGGTTGGAGCGCGCCAGCGGGGCTGTCAGACGCAGGGTCTTGTCCGACTGCGGATCCGAAGCGGCAAAGGAGTCCAGCACCAGATCGAGCTTGTTGTCGGCAAAAATACTGGCGATGTCGGCAGCCGATGCGTGACGGGGTTCAAAGATAAACTGCAGACCGCTGCGGGCGGAAGCGTCCCGCAAAATGTCGGGCAAAATGCCCCGGGCGTTGCCGGTTGCGGGGTCTTGCCACGAAAAAGGTTTGCGGTTGGGGGAATAACCCACGCGCAGGGCGTGGCGCTGGGCGATGTAGGCAAGCTCGGAGCGCGTCAGCGGCGTCTGGTACATGCGCGGCAGGTACTGACGCCCCAGNCGGTATTCCAGGTCGGGCTGCTCCATTTTGAGCTGCACCATGGCCTGNTCCAGCTCCTGCATAAGCTGGGTNTTTTGGGGCAAGGTTATNTAGTAAAAAGGCGCAAGTTTGCACTTTGCAAGAATTTTTTCGTCACTTTGCAGCGAGAGCACGCTTTCGAGCAGCGCGTCCACCTGACCTGCTCGCATAGCCGCCCTCTCCTCGTCCCTGCCGGGGTACTCCGCCATGGCAGGCATGGCGACGCCGCGCTGCTGTATAAAAGCAGCGAAGTCCTTGCGCCAGATGGCGTTTGGCAGTGTGCCCACGCGCAAGTGCGAGATTTTGTCCAGATCGTCGTAGATCACCGGCGAATCGNCGGGGGCAATAATGGCGGTGTAGGATGTGCCGGCGGGGTACGCGCAGTAGAGATAATGCTGGGCACGCTCGGCGGAATGCAGGGCTGGCGCCGCGAGGTCAATTTTGCCGGAGTCCAGAGCCTGGAGGCAGGTGCTCCAGTCTTCCAGAACAACAAAGGTGACGTTCCAGCCGCTGTAGCGGGCCAGCTGCGCCAGATGGTCAGGGATGTAGCCGGAAACTTTGCCGTTTTCGACCCTTGTAAATTGCGCTAGGGGGGTCAGCCCCACGCGCACGGCGCGCTGCTGCGCGGCATGACCCGATTGGACGGAAAAAACGGACAGGCACAGAAATACAGAGCAGAGCAGGACTGTAAGGGGGCGAACGTGCCTGTTGCTCATGTGCTGTACACCTACACTTGCGCCAGTTTAGTTTAGTCCGACATCCGCAGCCGTGCAAAAAGTCGTGCGGCCAGAGCCTCAAGCACCCTGGCGGGGGTCACTCCGTAATTGAGAGCTTCCTGCGCTTCGGCAAACCACTGGCAGGCCGTTGCCCGGCCAGTGACGTGCAGCCGGGCCAGCACAGCATCCAGCGGGCGCGCCGGGTCATGACTGCCGGAGAGTATCCTGCTCATGGCCTTTTGGCAGCAGAGCAGCAGGCGCGTGGCTCCACTGGCGTCAATGGCTCCCTTGCCGGCAACCTTATCCAGAAAACCCTGCCCATGAACAAGAAATTGCGCAAGCGCGTCTTCCCACGGCTGCATGTCTGTATCGTCCGCGTGGCTGTCGGGCCAGGGCAGGGTAAGACAAAACGACCGTGAAACGAGCGTGGGCAGCAGTTGCTCGCGTTGCGGCGCAAGCAGAACAAAAACAGTGGTTGCGGAGGGTTCTTCCAGAGCCTTGAGCAGCGCATTGGAAGCTTCGTCGCGGGTGAGGCTGAGCCCCATGAGCAGTACAACCCTGCGTCCCTGTCCGTGCGGAGCGTCGCGCAGGCGAACCTTGAGTTCGCGCACGCGCTCCATGTTAAAAGCACGGACAGGGCCAGGGTTTTCTTCGTCTTCCCGATTACTTATGCGTCCGTCATAAGCCGCCAGGTCAAGGTGCTCGCCAGCGGCTATCTGCAGGCACGAGGGGCAGGCCAGACAAGGCTTGCCCGTGGCGGCTGCCTGCGGGCAGTTGATACGGGCAGCCCAGTAACGCGCCGCATCCATGCGCTGGGCTTCGCTGCCGCCTTCCAGCAGCAAAACCTGCGGCGGGGTCGCGCCCAGGTTGTCGAGCACGTCCTTCAGCCGGTCAAATGCTGCATCGGCTATGGCGGGCAGCAGGGTATCCATGACTTGCGGGCACGCCCGCTAGCGTACGATGGTTTGACGACGCTCGGCGCCAACCGAGATCAGCGAGACCTTTACGCCCGTCAGTTCTTCAATGCGGCCAATGTAGGCGCGCACCGTGCCGGGCAGTTCTTCAAAGGCGGCGCACTGGGTAATGTCTTCTTCAAAGCCGGGCAGTTCTTCGTACACCGGGGTTACGCTGCCGAGCGAGCATTCTTCCTGCGGCAGGTAGTTCAGGCGTTTGCCCTTGTACTCGTAGGCGACGCAGATCTTCAGCACCGGCAGGTTCTGCAGTACGTCGAGCTTGGTCAGGGCGATGTCCGTAAGCCCGTTGAGGCGTACGCTCTCGCGCAGCACCACTGCGTCCAGCCAGCCGCAGCGACGGGGGCGGCCCGTGGTGGCGCCAAATTCATGCCCCTGGGTGCGCAGGTAGCTGCCCGTGTCGTCCAGCAGCTCGGTGGGGAAGGGGCCGGAACCCACGCGGGTGGTGTAGGCCTTTACAATACCCACGATGCGGTGCAGGGCCGAGGGCGCGATGCCGCAGCCTGCAGCCGCGTTGCCCGCCACCGTGTTGGACGAGGTGACAAAGGGGTAGGTTCCGTGGTCGATATCAAGATGGATGCCCTGAGCGCCTTCAAAAAGGATGTCGCCGTTTTCAGCCTGCGCTTCCTGCAGGCGTTCTTCCACCTCGGTGAGGTAGGGCACCAGGCGCGGGGCGAGGGCCAGCAGGTCTTCGCACACGGCGTTTTCATCAAGGGTGTCAAATTTGTAGAGGTCGCGCAGCAGAACATTCTTTTCCTGCAGNGCGTGCGCAACCTTGGCGCGCACGAGGTCGGGATCGGTCAGATCGCCTGCGCGCAGACCCACGCGNGCGGCCTTGTCTTCGTAGCAGGGGCCGATACCACGGCCGGTGGTGCCTATCTTGTGCCCAGCGCGTTTGGCTTCGCGNGCCTGATCAAGGCTTTTGTGGTAGGGCATGATGAGGTGGGTNTTTTTGCTGATGCCAAGNCGGGCNGGCGAAACNTCNATGCCCNTGGCNGCNAGNTGATCCACNTCTTCAAGAAANACGTGCGGGTCNAGCACAACACCNTTNCCGATGAGGCAGATTTTGTTTTCGTGCAGAATGCCAGANGGGATAAGGTGAAGAATGGTTTCNTCGCCCTGCACCTTGATAGTGTGNCCAGCGTTGTTGCCGCCCTGAAAGCGAACAATAACGCGGCTCTGGGCGCTCAGCATATCAACAATCTTGCCCTTGCCCTCGTCGCCCCACTGGGCNCCGATGATGACCGTATTCGCCATGGTGTTACCTGCCTGCAATACCGCCGCNCGACGGCGGGTGATGTGGGCTGCGTNNATGCNCNGGACGCGACAGAACGACCGNAGGGATGTTTACCCTACGGCCCCACTGCTACGAAAGCGGGACGCAAAGCCATTGATGGTACGTATCCCGTATGCAAGCGCAAGTCAAATGGCACTGCAGGGCCATTCGACGCGCAAGTCGTCAGTTTTTGGGTTCGGGCTCGTCGACGGGGTCCTGCCCGTCCAGTCGGGACGGCTTGAATTCCAGCACCCTGCACTTGCTGACGGCGGGGGCTTCATCCGGTCCTTCAAGCTCAAATTCCGGCATGGGATTGACCACACGCTCAGGCTCCTTGCCCAGGGGCTGCGACTGCTTGGACCAGTGGTAGTTAAACAGCTGGTTTTTCCAACGCTTGGCCTGGATAAGCGAAAAAATGAGCGTGGCTTCCTCCCACCTCTTGGTGGGTTCAAAGCGGCTGGCCGTTGTGGCGTATTTGCTCCACAACGACATAAGCGAGGCTTCGTCAATGGCGTCCAGTTGCTGGGCCAGCCTGACAAGCAGCTTTTCCATATTACCTCCCATGTAACAAGACATTGTAGTGTGCGCTTTATATTTCGTCAACGCGGGAGCCAGGCGGGTTTGTCGGCATGCGGCGTCAGGCTTGCCCGCGGCGCGTGTCGGGTGCCATGAGAATACACCTCCCGCGCCGGGATTGCCGCCTTTAGCCCCGGCGACAAAACCGCCAGCCCTGCAATGGGCGTATTTGCTGCAGCGCGGCGAATATACTTCTCAATCCAGCGCGGCTTGTCCGAGTGTCGCCCTGGTGCTCACGCCGTGAATGTCGGTATTTTACTGTCCGCATACTCCCGCGTGCTTTACCGACACCGTGCGAAAAGCCGCACCCGCCGCAGGCGGGAGAGAATCGGGGCTGGTTGTTTGGCGGGTTTTATGCTATGCGAAGGCCTCACATGACCGGCGAACATCTGGAGGCAAGCATGTCGGATCTCAAGTCCATGTACAGCACCGTCCACAAGGACGCTTTCCCTGACACCATGACCATCATTCTGGGCGAAGAAAAACTCGTATACCAAAAGCGCACCTGGACGCTGGACAACGAGGAAAAAGGCCTGCGCTACGGCGAAAACCCCGATCAGCCCGCAGCCCTGTACGCCCTTAAGGAAGGCTCCATCACCTGCGGCGGTCTGACCTGGCGCGGCCCCGGCAACGGCATTGTCTCGGCGCTCACCGAAAGCCAGATGATCCAGGCAGGCAAACACCCCGGCAAGACCAACCTCACGGATGTGGACAACGGGGCCAACATTCTGCAGTACCTCACCGAGCGCCCTGCGGCGGTGATTCTCAAGCACAACAATCCCAGCGGCGCGGCCTGGAGCAATGCAGGCGTTGCCGTTGCCCTTGAAAAGGCCTTCTGGTGCGACCGCATTGCCGCCTTTGGCGGCGCGGTGGTGGTCAACCGGCCTTTTACCCGTGAAGCCGCAGAAATTGTCGCCGCCAATTATTTTGAAGTGGTCGCCGCGCCTGCCTTTGAAGAAGGCGTGGTGGAAATTCTCAAGGGCCGCAAAAACCTGCGCATCATGGAATTGCCCGGCCTTGGGCGGCTTGAAGAGCTGACCAGCTCGGCCTTTCTTGACATTAAGAGCCTCGCCGACGGCGGCATCATTGTGCAGAAGTCGTTTGTGAACCGCATTCTTGAGGCTGGCGATTTTCTGCCCGCCACTGCCACCACCAAGGACGGCCTGTCTGTGTCTGCGCGCGCACCCAGCAAGCAGGAACTGGACGACCTGCGCTTTGCTTGGGCCGTTGAAGCCGGTGTGACCTCCAACTCTGTGATCTTTGTGCGCGACGGTGCTACCCTTGCCATCGGCACGGGCGAGCAGGATCGCGTGGGCTGCGTGGAGCTGGCCATTCACAAGGCACACACCAAGTATGCCGACACGCTGGCCTTCCGCGAACTGGGTCTGTCGCTTTACGAGCTTAAGGAAAAGGCCGCCACCGATGCGGACATGGCCGCCAAACTGGCAGACATAGAAAGCCGCACCGAGGCTTCGCACGGCGGTTTGGCCGGGTCTGCTCTGGTATCTGACGGCTTCTTCCCCTTCCGTGACGGGGTGGATGTGGCCGTTGCTCAGGGTGTTGCAGCCATTGCCCAGCCCGGCGGTTCCATGCGCGATGCAGAAGTGATCGTGGCCTGCAACGAGGCCAAGCCGCAGGTGGCCATGGTGTTTACGGGGCAGCGTTCCTTTAAACACTAGCAATGGTTTTTTGCCCCTGAATTAATCAGGTACGCGGCCCGGCTTGGTTTGCGCAGGTTTATCTGCGTTTGCCGCCGGGCCGTGGCTTTAGGTTTCGCAGTTTTTTTGCCGCAACGTTAACAAGGCCGCCGCATGCTGCAATCCCCTTTGTCTTCCCCTATGTGTGACGCTTCTGGCCACGCCTCTGGCCACGCCCCCGGCCACCCCCAGAGCGTGCACATGCCACGTCTGTGCGTATCGGCCCTTTCGGGTGGCGGCGGCAAAACCCTGCTGTCCCTGGGCCTGACCCAGGCGCTGACCGCGCGGGGGCATGTGGTCAAGCCCTTTAAAAAAGGGCCGGATTACATCGACGCCGCATGGCTGACCATGGCGGCGGGCAGGGCCGCCACCAATCTTGACCCGTACATGCTTGAGCCAGGGCAGCTCAGGGCGCTGTTTGCGCACGCCATGCGCAAAACACGGGCGCAAACAGGCGCAGACGAGGTGCTTGGTGTCATCGAGGGCAACCGGGGGCTGTTTGACGGCATGGACGTGAGCGGGTCGTGCTCCACAGCCGAACTTGCGCGTACCCTTGCGTGCCCGGTTGTCTTCAGCCTCAACTGCACCAAAATGACCCGGACGGCGGCGGCGTTGGTACGGGGCATGACGACCTTTGAGCCGGGTCTGCAGTTTGCGGGCGTGGTGCTCAATCAGGTGGGCACTGCGCGGCAGGCAGACCTGCTGCGCAAGGTTATCGAAGAATACACCGACGTGCCCGTGCTGGGCGTGTTGCCGCGTCTGGAAAAGAATCCGCTGCCTGAGCGCCACATGGGCATTGCCTCGTGCGGCGACGCGCTTTCGCCGCAGGCCCGCGCCGTGCTTGAAACGCTGGGCTCATTTGTGGCCGGGCACATTGATCTTGCACGCGTTATGGACGCAGCGCGTGCCTGCGCTGACCTTGAGGCGGCTGACGGCGTAGATCTGCTCGAACCGGCGCCGGTTACGGTTGGGGGCGGCACTGCCGGAGCATCCGAACCCGCGTCTCAAAGCCGCGCAGCCGGGACGCTGGAGCCTGCATCGCTGCAAGGGTTTTGCGTCTGGGGGGGCGAGACCTGCGCAGAGGCTGCCAGCCGGGTTTGCGCCGTCGGGCGTCCGCGCATCGCCTATGTGCGGGACAGCGCCCTGTGGTTTTATTATGAAGAAAATCTTGAAGCCCTTGAGCGTGCAGGAGCCGAGCTTGTGCGGCTCGAAATAGCGGGGCGGGGTGCAGCACAGTGGCCGGAGCTGCGTGGTGCCTCGCCGCAGGGCGGCTGCGGCGAAATCGACGGGTTGTACCTCGGCGGGGGGTTTCCCGAGGATTGCGCGGAGCAATTGAGCGCGTCGCCGCATATGCGCACGCTGGTGGCCTGGGCCGAAGCCGGGTTGCCCATTTATGCGGAATGCGGCGGCTTTATGCTGCTGTCGCAAGGCATAGAGCGCGAGGGCAGGCTGTGGCCCATGAGCGGCATTTTTCCCGTGGTGGCCCAGTTTTGCGGCAAGCCTCAGGGGCTCGGTTACGTGCGGGGAACCGTAACGGCTGAAAATCCTTTTTTCCCGCTGGGCATGGAAATTCTCGGGCACGAGTTCCATTATTCCCGCTGCCGCTGGCAGGGCGCACCGCCCCCGCACGGTTTGCTGCTGCACAAGGGGCAAGGGATGGGCGGTTGTCAGGGGGAGGTCTCCATGCGAGGGCAAAACCTCGACGGGCTTTTGCACCGCAACGTGTGGGCTTCGTACACGCACATTTTTGCCCTGGCCGTTCCGTGTTGGGCCAGCAATTTTGTGGCGGCGGCCAGGCGTTTCGCCAAAGAGGCTGACTGCCAGAGGAAATTGTGATGGTGGAAACTACGCGCGTTTCGGTGATTATTCCTGTCTGGAACCTCTGGGACATGACAGAAACCTGCCTGCGTTCGCTTGCGCAGCATTCCGCCGGTGAACATCTGGAAGTGGTGGTGGTGGACAACCATTCCACCGACGCCACCGCCACAGAACTTGAGCCCCTGGGCAAGGCCCTGTTTGGCGAGTTGTTTGCGGCCGTGCGCATGCCCGAAAATGTGGGCTTTGCCAAAGGCTGCAATGCCGGCGCGCGGGTCGCCAGCGGCGACCTGCTGTTTTTTTTGAACAACGACACCACTCTCACCCCCGGCTGGCTGCCGCCCCTGCGCGAGGCCATGGCCGACGCCAGGGTGGGCGCTGCGGGGCCGCTGCTGCTGTACCCTGACGGAACAGTGCAGCACTGCGGCATCTACATCTCCCCGTTCAATACTGTTGGGCATCTCTACGAGCACCTGCCCGGCACTTTTGCGGCCGCCCGCAAAAACCACCCTCTGCAGGCCATAACCGGGGCGGCCATTATGCTGCGCAAAGGGGAGTTTGCCGATTGCGGCGGATTCCACGAGGAGTACCGCAACGGATTTGAAGACATCGACCTGTGCTTTGCCCTGCGCGCCCGAGGGCTGAAACTGCGCGTTGAGAGCCGCAGCGTCGTCTATCATCATACAAGCAGCACACCAGGGCGCTTTGCGCACGATGTGCAAAACAGCGCAGTGCTCTTGCAGCGCATCGGCAAGGCCATACGGCCGGACGAGCACATCCTGGCGGGCCTTGACGGCTATCGCCTGTGCATTGGCCCTTCGCTGGCTACATGGCTGGAGCTGCCGGAGGAGCGCCAGCAACGTTTTAATGAGGAATTTGGCGGAAGTGCCTTTGACAGCGCGGCCTGCCAGGCCCTGTTGCACAGGGAACCGCTGTGGCTCGACGGCTGGCTGCTGCTGGTCGCGCACCTTGCCTCAGAGGGGAATATTGCGGCGGCCATCAGCACGTTGAACCATTGCCTGCGTATCATGCCCGCCCCCAAGGTTTACGGGCAGATACTGCACCTTGCCCGGGATGCGCATCTTGCGGAGGAAATGCTGGCTGATATGGAGGCCGAGCGTGCGGGGCGCGATTTGTCAGTGGCGAAAATTCGGGTGCAGCAGGCACGCCGCGCTGCTTACGCCCGCAACGATTCCGCTCTGGCGCAGTTGCTGGGCGACTGGCTTGTGCGGTACGCGTCCTGATTTGATCGGTTGCGGCTGGCGTGCAGAGTGCGGAAAGCAGGAGGCGGAAAACAGGGTGTGACGGTCGTCAACGCCTCAGCGCATCGAAGGGGCGGCCTGACAAATTTTACCGCGGCGGATTGACGGACAAAATAAAAAAACGCGGCAAGGCCTCAGCCCGGTCGCGTTTTTACATGTTATGTCAGACCGTTCAGAAGCGGGCTGCGATCAGATCTTCAAGGCTGCGCTTGGGCACATGGTGGACGCCCTCGGCATCACGCCAGTAGGTGGTTGCGCCATTTTCAGGCATGGGGGCAACCACGCGTTTTTCTTTGGCGACGCCAAGGCCAAGCACCAGAGCTACCTTCATGTCCTGTGGCACGCCAAGCAGGGCGGGGACGGCCTGGTGGTCGAACGACTGAATCATGCAGCAGCCCCAGCCACGGCTGGTAGCGGCAAGCTGTATGGTCTGGGCGGCAATGCCCACGTCATAGCAGTTCAGCTCCTTGCCGGTCTGGGGCATGAGGATGGCAATAAAGGCGGTGGGACGTTCGCCGGGGTGCGGGCCGCCCCAGTCTTTCAAAGCGCCAGCCCAACGGGTGAGCGCAAAAAGCTTTTGGCATGTTTCACCGTTACCCACGAGCGTAAAACGAAGTTCTTGTCCGTTTTTGCCGCTGGGGGCAAGGCGGGCGCAGTCCACAAGCCATTCCAGATCGCCCATGGCGAGGGGCTGATCTTCAAAAAAACGGCGGCATGTGCGTGCTGCTTTAGCTAGAGCTTTGAAATCCATAGCCAGCTCCTTGGTTTCTCCGGGCTGAACCCGGCTGTTTGCGTCAGACAGCGCCACTTTACACTGTAAGCAGCAGAAAGCACAACTGGCTCCACTGGATGCACGCGCCGAGAAAGTCGCCGGAAACACCGCCCTGCAGCCGGGCCTTGTCTATAAGGCTGTGCACCAGCGCAAACTGCCCAAGGGCAAGCAGCGGCAGCCGCCAGAAGGGGCAGCCGCCAAACAGAACCAGAACAGCCATGGCTGCCGTAAGCAGAACCTGCCAGCGCGCCAGTTGCGGCGTGCAGCCGGCGCAGGCCAGACCGCCCAGCGAGCGCTGCTGATATGGGGTCGTGTTTGCAGCAAGCCAGATGCATGCCGCGCGGCCCCAAGCAGGAGCAAGCACCAGGGCAATCCACTGCCCCTGGACCAGGTGCCCCACAAGGCTCAGCCACAGGCCGCTGAAGGCCACAAGCATATGCAGTGCGCCAAACGCGCCAAGCCTGCTGTCGCGCAGGATGGTCCAAAAACGTTCACCCTCTGCGCCGCTCCCAACCGCATCGCCCAGATCAGACAGCCCGTCCCAGTGCAGGCCTCTGGTGGACCATATCTCGCAGACCATCCAGGCCCAAGCGGCCAGCGCGGCGGCGACGATGTTGCCCGCAACTCCGTATGTCGGCTTGTCAAAGGCCCACAGCGCGGCAAAGGCCGCTAAGGTGCACAATGCGCCAATTACAAGCCCGACCGGGGCAAAAAACGGCATGGCCGCACTGAGGGAGGCTGCGGTGCAAGATGGGCGCGGCGGCGCCAGACGGGTCAAAAAAGCCAGGGCGTCATGAAAACGTCCTGGCCATGCTGCTAAGGTGGTAATGGCCACAGCGTCAGCGGGTTTGGGGATGGTTGAAGGCCAGCGCGTACAGGTGGTGGAAAAAGTCCACGTATTCAACGTTGATTCTTTCAGGCACCTTGATGCGTGAGGGAGCAAAGTTAAGGATGGAGGTAATGCCCGCATCCATCAGGTGCTGCGCTGCCCTCTGCGCCCTTTCGGGCGGTGTGGTGATGATGCCGATTTCAATGTTGAGGTCGGTCACCATGTCCTTGAGGTCGCGTGTGCAGTGCACCTCGAGCCCGTGGACAATCTCGCCGATCTTGAAGGGGTCGCAGTCAAAAATACCCACAATGTTGAATCCGCGAGAGCGAAATTCGCCATGGTTTAGAATGGCCTTGCCCAGGTTGCCGACGCCGATAAGCGCCATGCGCCATTCGCGGTCGACGCCAAGCGACGAGGTGATCGCGGCAATAAGCGATTTGACATGATAACCTACGCCACGGATGCCAAATTCACCGAAATACGCCAGATCCTTGCGAACCTGAGAGCCGTTGACGCCGCATGCGTCCGCAAGGGGGTTCGAGGAGATTACCTCAACATTGTCGCGCGAAAAATTTTCAAGCACCTGCACATAGGTCGCAAGGCGCTGGATGGTCGCTCTGGGGATATGTTTGCTTTTCGGTGGGTTAACCATGGTGTACCTTCTGGATGCGCAGCGGGTCGTATTGTTACAAGCTTTGTGAAATTGATTTTATAGCAGAAATATTGCTCGGCGCAAGCTTTGTGAATCTGGTGCTCTTTGGCCAGATAACTAGCCAAAATCGTAGGAACTAGTGTTGTTCTGCCGGGTTTTGCGTGATAGACAAAACCCTTGATTTTGCCTGCCCCAAACAAATTTATGCCTACATCTATTGATAAAATTTATTTCACGACTTTTCAAGTTTTGCGCATCTGCGTTGGGTTTGTGCGTGGTCTGTTGTTTCAGTAGGTTATGCAAATGAACTGCTGTAGGAGATTATTGCTACCACAAAAGTTAACAAAGGTTAAGCGTATAGATTACTTGTCTTAGCTGGTTAGCGAATGAGTAAAATTTTTGGCGTGCATGGTCGCGCAGTATTTTGCATGGCGCGGGTTGCTGCCCTACCTGCGGGCAGGTCCGATGCCCTGGCAAGTGCATGCCTCGGTACCGTGAGGGGAGGCTTACTCCTGCAGGCTGCACGTGTTGGTTGTGCATCTTGCGCCGCGCCTGGGCCGCGCCGTAGCTATTTCGTGAGGCAGGCAGGTTTAGGAGAAACCCTGGCTTGTGTGTATGGCAGTGTGGGGCAAGGTTGCTGCGGCGTAAACCCTTGGGGGGCCATGAACAGCCCGCGGTTGCGCCTGCGGAATAAAACAAAAAGGGCGACCCTGGGGCCGCCCTTTTTGTAAATCAGACGATTCGAACTTACGCGTAGGGGTTGGCGTACAGCAGGATGAAGCTGATAACCAGGGCGTAAATGGCCAGCGATTCGATGAAGGCGAAGGCCAGAATCATGGTACCGGTGATCTTGCCGCTCACGTCAGGATTGCGGGCAACGCCTTCGCAGGCGCCCTTCAGACCAAGACCCATGCCGATGCCGCAACCGAAAGCGGCAATGCCGATGCCAAGGGCGGCGGCCAGGCAGGTGTAGCCCAGAGCCGAGGCGTCGAGCTGATTGGCGGCGAAGGCCATGCTGGCCATGCCGAGAAGGGCCACGGTGTTCAGGGCGATCATCAGAAACTTACGCATGAGACACTCCTTGCACTGTTGTATTGTTGGGTCGTTATCGACCATTCCCCACTATGTGTCGTGTGTAACGTCCCGCATTCGCCGCTAGTCGGCCGGCTGCAGGCAGCCCAGGCCTAGCGGCCTAATGCTCGGGTGCTTCAAGCGCGCCCTTGATGTAAAACATGGTCAGCATGAAGAACACGAAGGCCTGCATGGTCTTGCCCAAGAGGAACAGGGCGTAGATGGGCAGGGTTCCGAGTATGGGAGCCATCACGAAGAACAGCACCATAACGATTTCTTCACCACGGATGTTGCCGAAAAGACGGAGTGAGAGAGAAACCGGGCGCGACAGGTGCGAAACCACTTCAAGCGGAAGCATAAGTGGGATAAGCACCTTGGAAGGGCCGGTAAAGTGATGGATGTAGTGCGCCTTCCAGCGGATCAGACCTATGGCGTTGTAGAACACCAGCACGAACAGAGCCATGCACACGGTGGTGTTAAGGTTGGCCGTAGGGGCGTCAAGGCCGGGTACCAGACCCATGAGGTTCATGCCAAAAATGTAGATGAACATGCCAGTCAGCAGGCCGACGAACTTACGCCCGTTTTCGCCCATGGTGGCTAGGATGAAGTTCTCGATGGTATCCACCAAGGCTTCAAAAAAGTTTTGCAGGCCTCCGGGAACCATAGTCAGCCGACGGCGCATAATCAACGCGACGGTGAACAAAATGGCCATACAGACCCAGGAGTAGAACACATGCTTGAATTCCACCATCTGTCCACCGATGGTGATCTCGTCCATGCCCATAAATGTGGAGAGCAATACCGGATGCGGCAAACCACCTGCCATGAGCCATGCCTCCTGGTGAATACGCGCCAAAGCGCTGCGTTAATGTTAGACCCCTGCGGGCCATCCCCCAAAATTTGCGGCCATGGGCTCACGCCCTGACGGTGTACGACCGGGTTGTTCCAGTCGGTTTTGCTTTAGTCCGCAGGGCGTCGCGGGCTGCGCGCTGCCAGTGCGTAACTTGCCAGAGCGCATGCTCCGGCGGCGGCCATGCCGCCCACTATGGCAAAAACAGGAGCTCTGCAGGTGATCAGCGATACATAAAGAACTGCGCCAACCAAAACAAGCCTGCCTATCCAGCGCACCAGTACGATACGCAAAAAGGCCGTACTGTAATCGCCCAGGCCCTTGCGCAAAAAAAAGCGCGCCAGCCCCCAAAACGTCCAGGCCATTATGGTCAGGCCCACTCCAAACCAAAAAATCCAGGTCGTGGCCGTAAAGGCCAACCCGCCGACCAGCAAAGTGAATGCGGCGAGCAAAATTTCGTTGCGCAGCAGCACGCGGATAGCCGGGTGGTCTATGCCGCGCCGCCAAAGCCAGGCGTCAAGGCTGTGTATCATCAGTTTCAGTCTGCGCACGGCTGCTTGTCTTGCCTTGCCCTGCTGGGGGCGTTGCGTTTTGCTGTTCCGGCACAAGGCCTTTTCGGCGGGCGTCCTGCACTGCTATTTTGCGCAGCAGGGCCTGGGTATCGCGGTAGACGTTCAAAAAACCTGCCGCAATGCCGATGAACAGAAAAACCAGCTTGCCCCAAGGTGTGGTTCCAAACCAGTGGTCGATGCCGTAACCAATGGCAAACCCGACAGCGGGGCCGCTAACCAGATGCAATCCGATGACCCCAGTGTTGGCCATGGCTTCCATGCCGGTTTGCTGCTGTTTAAGAAAATCCTTGAACGACATGAGGCCTCCGCGCGCATGGCTCTCGGAACCTGTAGCGTCATGGTCCCCTTAACGCTGTTCAAATTATCACAGCCGACCTGACGCGTCAATGACTTTGGGCGGAAACTTGTGATTACGCTGCATTCCTTGCAGCCCAGAGAGCCAGAAAAGCGGCTGTTGATACCAAAAAAGGGGATCAAAAAAATATGAAAATCCGCACCACCGACAGGCGGTTTTATGTTTTGAGCCAGAGACTCAGCGTCTCAAGATGCGGCGTGTGCGGAAAAAGATCCACCACTGCGAGCCGCTCCAGCCTGTAACGGCAGCGCAACTGGGCCGCGTCGCGCGCCAGGGTTGAAGGGTTGCACGATATATAGAGGATACGCTCTGGCGCTATGTGCAGCAGTGCGTCAAGAGCGCGCGGCGAAAGTCCCGCCCGAGGGGGATCAACCAGTGCGTCTGTGACGCTTGGCAGAGTCGTGCCTGCGTGGGGGTTGGGTTTTGCTGCATCTGCCGCCGCGTCAACTGCCTCGTTATCCCCCTGTGTGGTTTGACTGTGCGTTGCAGCCCAAATGTTTTGTGCGCCGCACGCTGCAAGACGTTCCAGCCGCAGGGCGGCGTCGCCTGCCTTGTATTGGCAGTGGTGCTGACCGTTGTTTGCCGCATTGATCGTTGCCAGCTTTACGGCCCTGGCGTCCTGCTCCAGCCCAAGCAGGGCTGCGTAATCCGCCGCCAGCAACAGGCCCGGAGCGCCAACACCGCAGTAGAGATCAAGCAGGCCGCGGCTCTCTGGGGCGGCCTCGGCCTGGGGCGTCAGCATGCTCTGGGCGGTGCGGGCCAGCACCTGCGCCGCGGCGGTGTTGACCTGAAAAAACGAGGCCGCATCCAGGGCAAAATAAGCACCATTGAGAGGCTGAAACAGCCGGGCCGCTGCGGGATTGTCCATTCCCGTTGCATCCAGAGTCTGCACGCGCTTTTCACCAAAGGCAAAGGCGTCTGCCGTGCTGCGTTCCTCATGGATAAAAGCGTATAGCTGTGGAAAAGCCGCCAGCACTTCGCGTCCAAGGGCGCGCACAGCGGCCCGTTGCTGTGCATCGCCGGGGCTTGTGATGCACAGTGCCCACCAGCGCGGCGTACGCAGGTCTGCGGCCAGCCCCCGGCGCAAAACAAAAAAACGCCAGAAGCCAGGATCGGCCGTGTCTTGCTGCACTGTATAATAATGACTGGGTACTCGGCGGGCCGGTTCATGGCGGTTGCCGCGAGCCGTTTGTTTGCACTGGTTGGCCTTGCGGCGGGAAGCTGGCATTGTGACCGAACGGGAGTCGGGCTGGGCGCCGGGCCGCGCATCTGGCGGAACATAGGCGGCAAGGCCGCTCTTGGCTGCCAGATTGCCAACCATGTCGACCATGCGCAGGGCTTCTGCGGGCATGAGAGCGCACTTTGGCACGGCCACCACATCGCGCCCGTTGCGCCTGCGCAGGCCGAGCATGAGCCCGCATTCGCGCGATGCGTCTGGGCCAAAGGCAAATTCCATCTTGTTGCGAAAGCTGATGGCGGCAGGAGAAGGCGCAACCGGCCCGAGCAGGGTTTCAAGTGTGGAGCGGTTCAGCCCGCCTATGCGGCTGAGCGCGTCCAGCGCTATGGTGCGCTTCCAGAAAAGTTGCTGTTCATAGGGCATGGTTTGCAGCGGGCAACAGCCGCAGTCGGCATGGTGCGGGCAGATGGGCTGGGCCGCGTTCGGGGCCTCGCGCAGCAGCTGCAGCGCCTCGGCCTCTATAAAGGAAGACTTGCGGCGCGTGATGCGCGCCAGCACCTTTTGCCCCGGCAGTGCGTTGGTCACAAAGACCACCGCGCCGCGTCCCTGGCCGTCGGCAGACGCAAGGCGAGCGATGCCGCGCCCGTCGTGCGACAGGGCGGTGATGTCAACAGTGATAGCGTCGGTAGGGGCATTCATGGTGCTCCACAGATAGCAGCAGGCAGGCGGGGGCGCAAGGGCGCAGGCCTGGTGGATAAAAGGGATTGCACCCCGACGGCAAGTTATGTATTATCATCGTTCGCGCAAGTCGCGGACTGTTCGGCGGGTTTTGCAAAAAAAATGGCAAAACGCGCTTGACATTTGTCGGCCTGTGGGGCAAATATGCCTTTCTCTTTTTGGAGGTTGATATGTACGCGATTATCGAGACCGGCGGAAAACAGTACCGCGTCGAAGAAGGTTCCAAAGTAGTTGTGGAAAAGCTTGCGGTACAGACCGGAAGCGAAATTTCCCTGGACAAGGTGCTGATGGTCGGCGGCGCAGAATGCAAAGTCGGCGCTCCCTATCTTGCCGGGGCCGCCGTCACGGCGGAAGTGGTGGATCACGGGCGTGGACCCAAGATCAAGGTGTTCAAGCGCTGGCGTCGTAACGACTCGCGCAAGATGCGCGGTCATCGCCAGGATTACACCACCATTCGCGTTAAGAGCATCAACGCCTAGAACCCGGTTCTGTCGAGGTTCGGGCAAGCTGCGGGCAAGGCTTGCCATAGCGGCTCCGCATTCGTGCAGGGGCGAGTTGAGCGATATTTATATTATGCCCCGCCGGTCCATAGGGTCGGCGCCCCAGGGAGGCTACCATGGCACATAAGAAAGCAGGCGGCTCTTCGCGCAATGGCCGCGACAGTGAAGGCCAACGCCGCGGCGTAAAGCGTTTTGGCGGTCAGAAGGTTCTGGCTGGCAATATTCTGGTGCGTCAGCTCGGCACCACCGTTTACCCTGGTGTAAACGTTGGCATGGGCAGGGATTTTACCCTGTTCGCCAAAGTGGCCGGCGTCGTGCGCTTTGAAAAGTATATCCGCAAGCGCCGCGTTCACACGCGCGTGCATGTGGAAGCGGCCGCCGACTAAGCGCGGCCGCGTGGAATTTGCCGATGAGGGAAGGGGCCGCGAGGCTTCTTCCCTCTCGGTGTTTGTGCTGGGGTATGCGTGGCCAGAATGCGCCACTGCCAAATATGCGGCCAAACCGGCGCGGGCACAAGCCCACGCTGGCCTTTGCCGCACAGCTGCTTATGTAAGCGGCTTTTTGGAACGGCAGCCCCATAAAAAAACGGTGAATGCCGCACTGCGGCGCACCGCGCGGACTGACCGCAAGGATACCCCATGCGATTTGTAGATGAAGCTCGAATTCAGGTGCGCGCCGGTAAGGGCGGGCACGGTTGCCTTTCGTTCCGGCGCGAAAAGTTCGTGCCGCGCGGCGGGCCAGACGGCGGCAACGGCGGCGACGGCGGCTCTGTACTGTTAAAGGCCGACGGTCGTCTGCTGTCGTTGTACGACTTTCGCCTCAAGCGTCTGTACGAGGCCCGCAATGGCCGCCCCGGCGAGGGCAGCCAATGTGACGGCAAGAAGGGCGAAGATATGGTGCTGCACCTGCCGGTGGGCACGCTGGTGTTTGCCGAAGGCCCTGACGGCGAGGAACTGCTGGCCGACCTCAGCGACCCCGATACCGAGGTGCTGGTGGCCCGTGGCGGGCGCGGCGGCAAGGGCAACGAGCACTTCAAGTCTGCGACCATGCGCGCCCCGCGCTTTTGCCAGCCCGGCGAACCCGGCGAGGAAAAGAGTCTGCGCCTCGAGCTGAAAATTTTGGCGGACGCCGGTCTGCTGGGTCTGCCCAATGCGGGCAAATCCACGTTTATTTCGCAGGTGTCGGCGGCGCGCCCCAAAATTGCGGCCTATCCCTTCACCACGCTCACGCCCAACCTCGGCGTCATGATTGACGAGGTGGACCCCGACAGACGCATGGTCATTGCCGACATCCCCGGTCTCATCGAAGGCGCGCACGAAGGGCAGGGCCTTGGCCTGCGCTTTCTCAAGCACGTTGAGCGCACGCGGTTTCTGGTGCACATCCTCAGTGTCGAGGATGTGGGCGATGAAGACCCGTGGGCGGGCTTTGACCTTATCAACGAAGAGCTGCGCCGTTTTGACGCAGAACTTGGCGAACGTCACCAGATCGAGGTGGTTAACAAGATCGACCTGATCACGCCCGAGCGGCTGGCGGACCTCAAGGGCCGCGCCAGGGCAGACGGCCGCGACATCTTCTTTATTTCCGCGCGCGACGGTATTGACCTCGAACCGCTGGTGGAAGAACTGTGGCGCATGCGCGATCAAACCGACAGCCACGCGCCCATCCTGCACTTTGCGGAAATAGACGGGGACGAAGATGAGGAGTTCCCCGAAATTGAAGTGATCTATACCCGCGAATAGCGGTCTGTGGAGCATATATGGCAGCCCCCAAGGAAGACTGGCGGCAGGAACGCGCGCGCGTGCTCACGCAGGCGCGGGTTGTGGTCGTTAAGGTCGGCAGCGCTGTATTGACCGACGCCAACGGACTGTGCGCCCCCGTGCTGGATAATCTGGCCGGGCAGTTGGCCCGGCTGCGCAACCTGTTGCCGGGCGGCGATGCCGTCGATGCGCACCCCCGCAGGCTGGTGCTGGTTTCTTCCGGGGCTGTGGCTGCGGGCAGAGCCGCGCTGACATCGCGCGGGCATGTGGTTGAAACAGCAGGTCTGGCTGCGCGTCAGGCTGCGGCCGCCGTGGGCCAGGGCCAGCTTATGCAGGCCTGGGACAAGGTTTTTTTGGCCCACCGCATGCCCACCGCCCAGGTGCTGCTGACCCGCGACGACCTGCGCGCGCGCCAGCGCTTTCTCAATGCCCGCAACACCTTTGCCGAGCTGCTGGAATGGGGCGTGCTGCCTATTGTCAATGAAAACGACACGGTATCCATCAGCGAGCTGAAGTTCGGCGACAATGACTGCCTGGCGAGCCTGCTGGTCAACCTGACCGGGGCCGAGCTGTTCATCAATCTTACCTCTGCCTCGGGCGTTCTGGCCGCCGATCCGCAAAAAAACCCCGACGCTCCCATTCTGGATCATATCGAGGATGTGGCGGCGCTTGATCTGGGCCTGCTTTGCGGCGGCAAAACCTCTGTGGGCACTGGCGGTATGTATTCCAAGCTTCTGGCTGCCCGTCGTGCCGCGCAGATTGGCGTGCCAACGCTGATTTTGCCAGGGCGCGAGCCAGAAATCATCACGCGGGCCTTTGCTGCCAGCGGCGTCTGCCCTACGCCGGAAGGGCACAAGCCTTTTACCGGCGGCACATGGGTGTGCCCGGCCATGCATGCCATCCCACGGCGCAAGTTCTGGCTGGCCTATCAGTCCGACCCGGCAGGCGGGGTGCATGTGGACGCCGGCGCGGCCAAAGCCCTGCTGCACAAGGGCGGCAGTCTGTTGCCCGGCGGGGTGTTTCGCGTCGAGGGCAGCTTTCAGCAGGGTGCGCTTATCCGCGTGTTGCACGAGGGCCAAAGCCTGGGCGTGGGGCTTTCCAACTACAGCGCCGCCGACCTGAAAAAAATCATGGGCCTGAAACGGCACGAAGTGGCCGCGATACTGGGCGACGCGCACTATCCTGAGGTTATCCACAGGGACAACCTGCTGCTGGATGCGGCGGTGTAAGACGTCAGCTGCTCCTGCCTTGCCCTGCCCCCGCAGGCAGATAAAAAATATTGCATATTCAGACGGCCAGCTTTTTCCGCAATTTCAACGGAGAAAGCTGGCCGCCGTTATTAGTTGTACTGGGTAGTAAAAGCATGTCGACGTGCTGAAACCCCCGTTGTAGCACAGCCTGGCCTGACTGTTGGCAGCATGGCGCAAGCTGGGGGCTCGGCCGGGGAACGCGTGGAATTCACAGCGTAGCGGTGTGAGCGCCTGCCGTTGCCGCCTGCCGGAGCAGACGCTGAGGGCAAAAACACCCGCATCGGGCTGCAATGTTCAGCCCCGGCAGCAGCCATGCCGTTGCCCGCCCCGGGCGGCATGCCTTGGCGTGCGCTTACTTGAGCGCTGCTGCGCCAGCCTTTGAAACGGCGGTGTCTTCAGCCACGCTGCCGCCGCTCACGCCTACGGCCCCGACAATGACTCCGTTGCGGACCAGCAGCTCGCCGCCGCCAAAGATGACGAGGCCTCGGTTGGTGACTTCAATGCCAAAAAGTTCCTTGCCCGGCTGGGCGGCAGCGCCGAGCTGGGCAGTGGACATGTTGAAATAACGGGCTGTTATGGCCTTTTTTTGCGCAATGTCTATGCTGCCAAGGAAAGCCCCGTCCTCGCGGGCAAAGGCTTTGAGGTTGCCCCCGGCATCCACTACGGCGATATTCATGGGAATGCCCTGCTTGACGGAAAAGGCCAGAGCCGCGTTAACCACAGTCTGCGCTTCGGCCAGGGTAAGATCGCCGGGAAGCTGTTTGGTGGGCGGGGAGGCGTAAACGTTGCAGGCAACCAGAAGTAAAACAAGAAAAAACGGCAGGATACGGCGCACGGTGCTACTCCTTAGTTGATGTTAAGGGGATGGGGCGTAAACCGTGTTTGGGCAAACCCGCCTGGGGCGGGCCAGCTGTTGTTTTACGGTATTCTTTTGTGCAAAAAAGCACAAGTGGTCTCGGAGCGCTTGTCTGATGCCGCTCAGCGCAGGGGGTATGCCTGCCGAACGGCTGTCCGCAGGGCATAACAAGCAACCCCCAGGCTGTATGCCTTAGCAACAGCGCAGGGGCGCTGCTGCGTGGCTGGCTGTGAGGCTGCCGCTCTGTGAGGTTGCCGCACCAGGGGCTGGTTGGGGAGGCAAGATGCCGACAACTCGCGCCAGGCCCTGGCTGCACGGTTTGCGACCGGGCCTGCAGACTGGCGGCAGGTTTTAAGCAAAGATTATCAAGGCCCACTGGCCCTGCAGGTTAGCCGTGCGAGCGCGACTTTTTGAAGCGGATAAAAACTTCGCGCAGCTCCTGGCGCGAAAAGCCCATAACCGCAGGCATGCTCAGGCACAGCAGGCCCACAGCGGTCGTGTAGATGACGCCTGACGTCAGAAAGCGCGGCAGGGAGTCGAGATCGCCAATACCCATAAGCAGCGTCGCCTGACGGCAGCCAAAAGCCAGCAGCAACAGCACGGCGAGGCTCCACACCTGGTGGGCCACGTTGCGCCAGAACTTGAGGGGGATAAAGCGCGAAGCCAGCCAAAGGTATACATTGACGGTGATGATCTGCACGCACACGGTTTTGAGCGCAAGGCCCACCGCACCCAGGCCCAGGCCAAGATATTCCGGCGGTGCAAGCAGAAACCATGCGGTACTGAACCCGTAGATGCATTCCAGCGCCGCCATGTTGCGCAAAACCTTGGTGCGCCCGGTTGCGTGAAAGACCGATCCCGCCAGCTGCCCGTAGGCCTGGTGCAGGGGGTAGAGCGCCATGATCTGCACGGGCAGGGTGGCTGCGGCAAACTGCGCGCCGCCAAAAAAATTCACCAGGGCGGAGCCCTCCGCCAGCGTAAAGCACGAAAAATAGGCCGCAACCACATACAGCAGGGGCGCAAAGCGCGTGAGCAGCCGCCCCATGGCCTCGCGGTCGTTGTTGCCCCAGGCGATGGAAAGCTCGCGCATGACCAGCGGAGTCATGGCCGAGACAAAAAGAAAGCAGGCCATGCTGACCTTTTGGGACAGGGCAAAAAATCCCTGTTCTACGCTGCCGTCAAACCACTGCAGCAACCAGCGCTCGGCCGAGAGCAGCAAAAACGAGAGCAGCGCCTGCACAAACAGGGGGTGGCTGTAGTTGAAAAATTCCCGCCCGTAGGCGCGGTTTTGGTCCGGCGTAAGGCGAAAGTGCAAGGGGATGCCCGCCTGCCGCCAATAGGAGCGCGTCACCAGCCAGTAGCCCAGTGCCGTGGCCCCCAGCATAAGATACTGCTGGGCAAACAGGGTGTGTATGTTCAGCCAGTCTGCCCAGAACATAACGCCAAGCAGGCCAACCGTGAACAGCGAAACCGCTGTGCGCACCATCTCGGACGAAACCGTCGCGCCAACGGCGTCGTTCATGGAGCGCAGCACGCGCCCCCACCATGTCAAAAAGGCCCACATGGCCGCCAGCGGGGCCAGCCACAGCGGCACGTCGGGCATGAGCAGCTCGCCCGCAAATGGAAACTGCAGCAGGGCGGCGGCCAGCAGAATAATGGCAAAAACCGCCGCGGTAACACGCATGTAAAAGCCAATGAGGCCGGTTTCCGACTGCCTGCGGGAGAGCGAATTGTAAAAGCAGGTGGAGGTTCCCATATCCAGAAAGCCCGAGAGCTGCTGGAACAGGTTGGTGGCAAAGCTGTAGTTGCCGTACATTTGCGGTCCCAGCGCACGCGGCAAAATGGCCTCCATGGCAAGATACACGGGGACAGAGGCGATATTGGCCACAAGCTTGAAAATATAGCGACGGGCCAGGGTGGGAGTTGAGCTTTGCATTCCGGGAAATTAGCTCACTTCGGCGGCGCGCTCAAGAGCGGAAGCCGTGCGTGCAAAAAATACCTGCACCGGGCAGGATTATCCCCGGCAGGGGGCCGCCGGGGCGTGTTTACGGGCGCAAAAATTTGCCGTAACATCCAACACCCCTTGCGGGCGCAAGGGGAATGTCTGTTGTTCATACCACAAGGATACCGCCATGGATGATGAAGCACGCAGCAAAAAAATGAAATCCGGGCTGGAAAAAGCCCCCCACCGCTCCCTGCTCTATGCCCTGGGCCTCACCAGGGAAGAGATGGATCGTCCTCTGGTAGGTATTGTGAATGCCGCCAGCGAGGTCGTGCCCGGGCACATGCACCTGAACAGCCTTGCCGATGCGGTCAAGGCCGGTGTGCGCATGTCGGGCGGCACGCCGTTGCAGTTCCCGGCCATTGCCGTATGCGACGGCCTGGCCATGAACCATGAAGGCATGCGCTTTTCGCTGCCCTCGCGTGAATTCATTGCGGACTCCATTGAAATTATGGCCCGTGCCCACGCCTTTGATGCGCTGGTGTTCATACCCAACTGCGACAAGTGCGTACCCGGCATGCTCATGGCCATGATGCGCCTCAATATTCCCTCGGTGCTCGTTTCCGGCGGCCCCATGCTGCCCGGCGACATCGGTCCCGGCAAGCGCGGCGATCTCATCACCGTGTTTGAGGCAGTGGGCAAGGTGCGCAGCGGCGCCATGACCGAGGAAGAGCTGGAATATATGGCCGAACGCGCCTGCCCCGGCTGCGGCGCGTGTGCGGGCATGTTTACGGCCAATTCCATGAACTGCCTGTCCGAGACCATCGGCGTGGCCCTGCCCGGCAACGGCACCATCCCCGCCGTGAGCGGCGCGCGCATCCGTCTGGCCAAAACCGCCGGTATGCGCGTTATGGACCTGCTGCGCAAAAACATCCGCCCGCTGGACATCGTAACGCCCAAGTCTGTGGCCAACGCCGTGGCGGTTGATATGGCCCTTGGCTGCTCCACCAATACGGTGCTGCACCTGCCCGCCGTTTTTGGCGAGGCCGGGTTGAAGCTGGGCCTGGATATTTTTGACGAAGTCAGCAAAAAAAGCCCCAACCTGTGCAAGCTCTCCCCGGCGGGCAAGCATTACATGGTCGACCTTGACAACGCTGGCGGCATCCCGGCGGTCATGACCGAGCTGGACAAGCTTGGCCTGATCAACAAGGACTGCATGACCGCAACGGGCAAGACCGTGGGCGAAAACCTCAAGGACATGAACGCCCGCGTGCTGAACCCCGACGTGATCCACAGCGTTGAAAACCCCTATTCCAAACAGGGCGGCATCGCCATTCTGCGCGGCAGCCTGGCCCCCGGCGGCGCTGTGGTAAAGCAGTCCGCCGTGGCCCCCGAGATGATGTGCCGCGACGTCAAGGCCCGAGTGTTCGAGTCGGAAGAAGACGCCATGAAGGCTATACTTGACGGCAAGATCAAACCCGGCGACGGCGTGGTCATTCGCTACGAAGGCCCGCGCGGCGGCCCGGGCATGCGCGAGATGCTGTCGCCCACGGCGGCCATTACGGGCATGGGACTTGGCAAGGATGTTGCCCTGCTGACCGACGGCCGGTTCTCTGGCGGCACCAACGGCGCGGCCATCGGCCACATTTCGCCTGAGGCTGCCGACGGCGGCGTTATCGCCCTGGTGCGCGAGGGCGACATGATCCATATTGATATTCCCAACCGCAAGCTTGATTTGCTGGTAGACGCGGCCGAACTTGAAAAACGCCGCGCCGCCCTTGACGTGCCCCAAAAAGACTGCCCTTATCCGGTGCTGCGTCGTTACGCGTACCTAGTAAGCTCGGCGGCCAACGGCGGGCGCTACAAGGATATTTGAGGACCTCGGCGCTGAGTGCTGCAAAACCCCCATGGGCCTGGCCTGTGGGGGTTTTGTGGCCTTTCAAGAGCTGGGCGATTTGCAAAGGAAAAGACACATGGAATTTTTGCATGCGCTGGGCGGGGTTTTTGGGCTGATGCTCATGGGCTTTGTTGGTTTTATGCTGGCCGCGCGGCACTGGTTTGGCTCGGAAACGCGCATTATGCTGCCCCGGCTGATTACGCAGATAGCCCTGCCGCCTTTTCTTATGTACACCATCATGCATTCGTTTCACCGCAACGATCTGCTCATGCTGGCAAAGGGCGCATTGCTGCCGCTGTGTTCCGTGGTGCTCACGTTTGCGCTGGCGGTGATTATTGCCAAGTTTGCCAGGATCAAGCGGCAGCACTTTGGCCTGTTCTGCGCCAGCGTATCCAATTCAAACACCATTTTTGTGGGTATTCCCGTCAATCTGGCCCTGTTCGGCGAAAATTCCGTACCCTATGTGCTGCTGTACTATGCCGCCAGCACCGTATTTTTCTGGACAGTGGGGCAGTATTCCATCACCTGCGACATTACGGACAGCAAGTGCTGCATCCCCCTGCACACGCGCCTGCTGCAGGTGTTTTCGCCGCCGCTCATGGGCTTTATGACCGGCGTTGGCCTGACCCTGCTGGGCATTGAACTGCCGGAATTTTTGCAGAATGTGGCCCGGTCGCTGGGCAACCTGACAACGCCTCTGGCCATGATATTCATCGGCATTTCCATCTACGACATGGGTCTGCGCAGCATAAGGATAAGCAAGGACATGGCCCTGCTGGTAGTGGGACGCATGGTGCTGGGGCCGCTGGTCATGTCGGGCTTTCTGCTCTTTTTTACCGTGCCGCCGCTCATGGCCAAGGTGTTCATCATCCAGGCCTCGCTGCCGGTGATGGCCCAGGCGGCTATTTTGAGCGCCCATTACCACACGGACCCCGAATTTGGCGCGCAGGCCGTGAGCCTCACGACCCTGCTTTCCATGATCACCATCCCGCTCTACATGGCTATTTTTTAGCCGCCGGGCAACACACGCAAGCGCCGGGCAAAAAAAGAAGGCTGCGGATCAGAAGATCCGCAGCCTTGATATTTTTATTGATGACTGCAGTTACTTGGCGCTTTGGGCCAGCACGTCGAGCATGAGAGCGTCGGGCTGTTTGCTGCAGGCATCCAGATAGGCCTTGAGGACGTCGTCGCTGACAAGCACGGATGCGGGCTTGCCGCTTTTGCCGCGGTTGTAGCCGTCAAGCCAGATCACAAAACCGCTGCCGTCGTCGGGGTTGGCGGTGTAGTCCTTGCACTGGGTCTTGTCGGCACGCCAGGTGCTTGTGGTATCCACGGGGAAGGTCTTGCGGCTTTCCTGCCACACTGCAGTCACTTTTTTGCTGGGGTCAACCTGGCAGGCTGCGTAAGCCTGACCAAGCAGGGGGGCAAGGGTTTCAGGGTCGGCTATGGGGTTGCCGGTTTTGGCGCTCACGTAGCCGTCGATTTGCAGGGCTTCAAAAATGGGTGCCTGTCCGCCTTCAGTGATGGGCTGGGTGATGAGTTCGGCGCAGATATAGGCGGCAGGGTCGATCTTGTCGTTGCCGGCCTGAACGGCCACGGGCAGTCCAAGCACCAGGCAACAGAGAATGAGCAGCTTGTTCATGAAAACTCCCTTGAAGAAAGTGTTGTTCTTCCTTGACCCACACAGGCGGCCCTGTCAACTGCCGTTTTAACCCGTACGGGACGGGCAACGGCAAACGGCGCAAGGGCCGCGCGGGTTGGCCCGCAACGGTCGGATGCGGCCTTGGGGCGGTCAGCGCTGAGCGCAGGGCAAAAAGCAGCGGGAGGCTCCCTGTTGCCGCCAGACAAGCAGCAAGGGAGCCTCCCGCAATCAGCACTTGCGCGGGGTCGCGCCGGTTACATTTCCGGCGGCAGATCCTGCAGGTCTTTCCAGGTAAACACGGGGCCGTCCACGCACACGTAGCGCCCGCCGATGTTGCAGCGGCCGCAGATGCCGATGCCGCACTTCATGCGTTTTTCAAGCGTGGTGACGATGTTCTCCGGCGCAAAGTTGAGCTTTTGCAAAGCCTGCACCGTAAACTTGATCATTATGGGCGGGCCGCAGAGCACGGCCACGCAGTTTTTGGGGTCGGGGTTCAGCTCCAGCAGCACGTTGGGGATCAGACCAACCTTGTGCGGCCAGCCCTCAAAGGGGGCGTCGATGCACAGGGTGCAGTCCAGATCGTCGCGGCGCAGCCAGTCTTCCGTTTCATAGCTGAAGGCCATATCGCGCGGGGAGCGCGCGCCGTAGAGCAGGCCCACCTTGCCGTAGTCGGCCCGGTGCTCAAGGATATGCAGCATGATGGTGCGGATGGGGGCCATGCCGATGCCGCCGCCCACAAAGAAGATATCCTTGCCCTTCCAGTCGGCGTAGGGAAAGTGGTTGCCCAGGGGGGCGCGCACGCCCACTTTGTCGCCAGGCGAGAGCTTGTGGATGGCCGCGGTTACCTCGCCCGCCTGCATGACGGAAAACTGCAGGTAGTTTTTCTGCGACGGCGGCGAGTTGATGACAAAGGTGGACTCCCCAGCGCCAAACACCGAGAGCTGGCCCACCTGGCCGGGCTCATAGGTAAAGGACTTCATGGCGGCTTCGTCGTCCAGCACCACGCGCAGGGTCTTGATGTTGCCGGTTTCCTGTATGACTTCGGCCACGGTGGCGGGCATGGGCAGGTACGGGTTGCCCTGCATCATGGGCCGGGCGGTTATTTCGCGCAGCATGCCTCCGTCGGGTGCGGGCTTGAGACCCGGCTTGGCGGCGGGCTTGGCTGACGCAGCGGGTTTGGTATCCACAGCGGCTTCCACCTTTGCAGCACCCTGCTCGGGCGCGGCTTTCTTGGAGGGCGCGGCCTTGACGGCCTTGCCGGTAGTTTTTTGGGTTGCCATGTCTGCTCCTACTTGTCCGTGGACTTCTTGTCATCGTTGCCGTCGTCGATGGCGGCCAGCACGATGGCGCGGATGTCCAGGCAGACGGGGCAATTGCTGATGCACCGACCACAGCCGCTGCATGAGAACGCCCCCCAGTTTTCAGGATAGGTGGAGTATTTGTGCGACACTCGGTTGCGCATGCGCAGGGCCTTGAGCATGCGCGGGTTGTGCCCGCTGGCCTCGCGCGTAAACAGCGAGGACATGCAGTTGTCCCAGCTGCGCAGACGGCGTCCACCCTTTTCGCTCAGTCCTTCGCCCTCGTCTGTGATGGTGAAGCAGTAGCAGGTGGGGCAAAAGTAGGTGCAGGCCCCGCAGGAGAGGCAGCGGTCGGTCTGATCCTGCCAGAACTGCGTGTCGGTAAAGCGGGCCGCCACCTTTTCGGGCGCGTCCTTGATATTGGGAGCAGGCGTAAGGCTGGCCCAGGCCTGCTTGCGCGCGGCCTCGGCCTTGGGGAACAGCTCGGCCCCTTCGGCAAGCGTGGACGCGGCCAGCAGTTCTTCACCCCTGGGGGTGATGGCCTGCAGCACGTAGCCGCCCTCGATCTCGGTCATGAGCACGTCCGAGCCTTCGGGCGAGGTGGGACCGCCGCCGACCCAGTGGCAGAAGCAGGTATTGCAGCCGCTGCCGCAGGTGAGCGTAACCACTGTCAGCTGCTCGCGCCGGGCCTTGTAATAAGGATCGGCGTAGGGGCCCTTGAGGTAGGGGCGGTCAAGCACGACGTAGCCGCGCGCATCGCAGGGGCGGCAGGCAAAAACCACGGTGGGCTGGGCTTCGGGCTTGTCGTCCAGGCTCATGGTGACGCGCTCGATGTTGTCAGGATCCTTGGTTTTTTTGTAGCGAACCAGGGTTTCGCACTGGGGCAGCACGGCCTCCTTGGCGGGTACGGTGGCTTTTTCCATGGTGAAGGGCTTGCCCTCCTGCCATGGCTCAAAGACGACCGAGCGCTTGTTGGCGGGCTTTTCTACCGGCACCAGCACGCGGCGGCCATTCTGCGAGAGATAGGCAAGAAACGCGGGCAAGCCGTCGGGGGTAACAAAGCGGATGGTGCTCATTTCCAGTCCCTCTCATGAATATTCTTTTCAACCACTTCATAGCCCAGCAGGGGCGGCACCTCGTCCGGGTTGAGGCCGGGCTGGTAGCCGTCAAAAAGCTGGGCCACCGCGCGGGCGATCTGCTGGCGCAGGGCCATGATGGGAATGCCCACGGGGCAGGCGCGCTGGCACTCGCCGCAGCCTGTGCAGCGGCCGGCCAGATGCATGGCGTGGATGGTCTGGAAGAAGAGTTTTTCCTTGGCGCTGTCCTCCTGCGTCATCCAGTGTGGATCGCGGCTGTCGGATACGCAGTAGTCGCGGCACACGCACATGGGGCAGGCGTTGCGGCAGGCGTAGCAGCGCAGGCAGCGGTCCATCTGACCGCGCCAGAAGGCGAGCCGTTCGTCCAGGGACATGGAATCGAGCAGGGCCAGCTCCGGCGGAGTGCCCGCCGCGCCGTCCACCTTGACGGGCTGCCCCAGCAAGGTATCGGCCAGCACAGCCGAAGGCGTGGTGCAGCCGTAGCACTTGCCCTGGGCGTAGTCTGTCATGCAGAAACGGTGATCCTTGCCGTCGGCGGTAATGGTCACACCGGCCTCGTCATAGGTCACGCCGTCGATTTTGGTGTAGCGGCCCAGGTCCTGGTTGACGCGGGCCATGTCCAGCGTGCCCTCGCAGGGCAGGGCAAAGATGGTCACGTCCTCGCGGCGAATCAGGTTTTCCTGCAACAGTTCGACCACCGAGCGCGAATCGCAGCCCTTGACCACAATGCCCACCTTTTTGCCCTTGAATGTGGGCAGGTACACGGCGGGATTGTTGACGTTAAAGGGCCCCCACACCAGCTTGTCCACGTCCTCGGGGGTTTTCATGAACAGGGGCACGGTGTGCGCGGCGTCGTAGCCCTGCTGCCAGCCGATAACGCAGTCGAGCTCGGGCAGCTTGGCCTTGATGGCTTCCTTGAGCTCGGCCAGGGCGGCCTTCTGGCCAGTGCCCAGCGAGCGCAACGAGGTCAGCGCCATGTCGGCGATTTTGAGCAGCGGTTCGGGGTCGTCAAGCTGGGGCGCGGGGCCGAGCTTGTGGATGCGGTCGGTAAAGACCGTCACAACCTGCTGCCAGCGCTGGCCTTCGGAGGCCGAAACCCATGTGTATTCAAAGCGGCGTTCGTCAATGCCCAGCACGGGCAAAAACTGCTTGAGCACCTCAAGGCGGCGGCGGGCGTAAAAGTTGCCAGCGGCGTAGTGGCAGTCGCGCGGGTGGCAGCCCGAAACCAGCACGCCGTCCGCGCCGTTGAGCAGCGCCTTGACAATAAACAGCGGATCAATGCGGCCCGAGCAGGGCACGCGGATGACGCGCAGGTCTGTGGGCTGGGTGGCACGGGCCACGCCAGCCGTATCCGCACCGCCGTACGAACACCAGTTGCAGAGAAAACCAACAATTCTCAGTTCTTTGCCGTTTAGCACTGGCATAAGGCGTTTACCTCCGCAAGGATCTGGTTGTCAGTAGCGTGTGAAAGCTGGATAGCCCCCTGCGGACACGTGGACGTGCACAGACCGCAGCCCTGGCAGACGGTTTCGATAACCTGAGCCTTGCCCTCGCCCCGGATTTCCACTTCCTTGATGGCGCCAAAGGGGCAACAGCGTATGCACTTGCCGCAGTTGACGCAGCGCCGGATGTCCACCTGGGCGATCTGCGGGTCGCTTTCAAGCTTGTCCTTGGAGAAGAGCGCCAGCACCTTTGCGGCAGCGGCCGAACCCTGCGCCACGGAGGCCGGGATGTCCTTGACCCCCTGACACACGCCCGCCAGATACACGCCTGCGGTATTGGTCTCCACAGGCTTGAGCTTGACGTGACTTTCCATGAAGAAGCCGTAGCTGTCGTAAGAGATGCGCAGCTTTTCCGCCAGCTGGGGCGAACCCTTGCTGGCCTCTACGCCCACGGCCAGCACCACCAGGTCGGCCTTGATTTCCACCGGCTGGCCCAGCAGGGTGTCCACGCCCATGACCGTCATCTGGCCATTGGCGTCGGGGTATATCTGTGACACGCGGCCCCGGATGTATTCCGTGCCGTATTCTTCCATGGCGCGGCGGGTAAACTCGTCGTACATCTTGCCGGGCGCGCGGATGTCCATGTAAAAAACAAAGGACTTGGAATCGGGAATGTGGTCCTTGGTCAGGATGGCCTGCTTGGCCGTGTACATGCAGCAGAAGCCCGAGCAGTAGGGACGGCCCACGGATTTGTCGCGCGAGCCCACGCACTGCACAAAGACGATGTTCTTGGGCTCCCTGCCGTCCGAGGGGCGCTTGACGTGCCCGCCCGTGGGGCCGGATGCGGAGAGCAGACGCTCGTACTGCAGGGAGGTGATCACGTCGGGGTATGTGCCGCCGCCGTATTCCTTGTATACGGTCCAGTCCATGAGGTCGTAACCGGTGGCGGCAACAATGCTGCCCACCTCTTCGGTGATGATCTCATCTTCCATGTCGTACTTGATGGCGCCGGTGGGACACACCTTGGCGCACACGCCGCACTTGCCCTTGAGGAGCTGGCGGCAGAACTGCGGATTGATGACGGCCTTCTTGGGGATGGCCTGCGGAAAGGCGATGGTGATGGCCGTGGTGGTGCCCGTCAGTTCGTTAAAGGCGTCGGGCGTCTTTTTGGCCGGGCATTTTTCGGTGCATGCGCCGCAGCCGGTGCACAGGCTCCAGTCCACATAGGTGGAGCGTTTGCGGATTTTTACCGTAAAGTTGCCCACATAGCCCGAAATATCTTCCACTTCGGAGTAGGCGTAGAGTGTAATGTTGGAGTGCTGGGCCACGTCCACCATCTTGGGGCCGAGAATGCAGGCCGAGCAGTCCACGGTGGGGAAGGTCTTGTCCAGCTTGGCCATCTTGCCGCCGATGGTCGCCTCGCGCTCCACCAGCACCACGGGCACGCCGCCATCGGCGCAGTCAAGCGCGGCCTGAATGCCCGCCACGCCGCCGCCGATGACCAGCACGCGCTTGTTGACGTCAAAGCTCTTGGCCATGAGGGGCTTGTTGTTGCGCAGCTTTTCCACCGCAAGCTGCACCAGCTCGGCAGCCTTGTTGGTGTTGGCTTCCATATCCTTGCCGATCCACGAGACATGCTCGCGGATATTGGCCATTTCAAGCATGTAACGGTTGAGCCCGGCGCGCTCCACCGTACGGCGGAAGGTCGGCTCGTGCATGCGGGGCGAGCACGAGGCAACAACCACGCCGTCGAGCTTGTGCTCGTGGATGGCCGCCTCGATGGCCGCCTGACCCGGCTCGGCGCAGGTGTACATGGGGTCGTCGGCATAGACCACGTCGGGATAGGTGCGGGCTATGGCCGCCACCTTGGCGCAGTCCACGGTTCCGGCGATGTTGCTGCCGCAGTGGCAGATAAAGACGCCTATTCTCATTACCTGCCTCCTTCAGCGGCCTTGGCCTTCTGCTCGGCGGGTTTGGCCGCTTCTTCACGGCGCAGCTCGCCCAATTTGCGGATAAGACCGTCGGCGCTGACGCACAGCTTGTTCAGGCCCAGCTCTTTTTCCGGCAGGTCAAAGGCAATGCCCATCATCTGGGTAAAATAGAGCACCGGCATGCGGAACTTGGTATCCATGGCCGCGCTGGCCTGATCCTGACGCAGGTCAAGGTTCATCTGGCAGAGCGGGCAGGCCACCACAATGGCGTCAGCGCCAAGGCGGGTGGCCAGCTCAAGGATGCGGCCCGAATTTTTGGCCGTCATGGGCCGCTCGGGAATGCCAAAGGATGCGCCGCAGCATGCGGTCTTGAGCGGAAAGTCGAGCATCTCCGCGCCGCAGGCCGACATCATTTCTTCCATGAGTGTGGGGTTTTCGGGGTCGCCGAAGTTCATGACTTCCGCCGGGCGGCTCATGAGACAGCCGTAGTAGGCCACGAGCTTGAGCCCCTTGAGGCTCTGACGCACGCGGGCGGTGATGGCTCCCATGTCCATCTGCGCGGCAATGCCCTGCATGACGGAGGTAACAGGCGGAAATTCCTTGGCCGAGGGGCCGTCGAGCAGCTCGTCCACCCGGCTGCGAAAGGCGGGGTTTTCCATGCGTTTGGCAGCCATGCGCAGGTTGGAAAGGCAGCTGGGGCAAGGAGTCAGCAACACTTCGGCCTTTTGCTGGGCGGCGATATCAAGGTTGCGCACGCACAGGGCGGCGGAAAGTTCGGTATCAACCGCGTGGGCCGGGGTGGAGCCGCAGCAGTTCCAGTCGGGAATGTCCACGAGGCGCATGTCCAGAGCTTTGCAGACTGCCTGGGTGGACATTTCATAATCTTTTGAAGACCCCCTGGCCGAGCAGCCGGGGTAGTAGGCAAAATTCATGGGCGCACCCCCTCACGCTTGGCGCGTTCCTTGTAGCGCGTAAAGATGCGCGTGACCGGTCCGGCCCCGCCGGGCAGAATGTGGGGCTTGAGGCCCAGCTTGCCCTTTTTGAGGGCTTCTGGTGCTAGATCCACATCGGTAAATACGCGGAGCGAGCGCATCATGTAGAGTGCCATGGTGCCGATTTCGTGGGTGCGGCCAAAGGTGCGCACCGTGTCCAGGAAGGAAAACCAGAATTTTTCCACCTTGGGAACGGCCACCCGGCCTTCCTTGCGCGCCATGTGGCGCAGGGTCTCCATGACTCCGGCCACATCGATGTTGTTGGGACACCGCTGGCTACAGGTGGAACAGGACAGGCACATCCAGATGGAACGCGAGTCGAGAACCGCGTCTTTCAAACCCAATTGTACCGCCCGCATGATCTGGTTGACCTGCATGTCATAAACGAATCCTGCGGGACAGCCGGCAGTACAATTGCCGCACTGATAGCAGGTAGACACTTTTTGTCCGCTGTGAGCTTCCACTTCCTCCGTAAAGGCGGGATCGCGCAGTCGGTTCAGGTTAATGGCTTCGTTCATGGGAACTCTCTGGTTAGAAGCTGATGGGGTGCCGCTGTGACAAGTCTGTCTACAACGCTACAGCAGAAAAAGTCAAAAATCTAGGCTCGTACCCATGCAAATCATTTACTGTGTATTTACTCTGGTTTGTTTGCGGCCCTCTTTGCCAGCGACTGGGCCGCACGCAGGCCAAGAAGGTAGCTCTCCACGCCAAAGCCGCAGACGCTCCCCGCGCAGACCGGCGACAGCACCGAATGGTGGCGAAACTCCTCGCGCGCGTGAACATTGGACATGTGCACCTCAACCACCGGCACAGGCAGGATGGCCAGCGCGTCGGCCAGGGCGTAGCTGTAGTGCGTCCAGGCTCCGGCGTTGATGACCACGGCCTGCACGCCCTCGCCCAGCGCCTGATGGATGCGCTCAACCATGACGCCTTCGTGGTTGGTCTGAAAGCTCTCTACCGTTACGTTCAGTTCCCCGGCCAGCGTCTGCAGGGCCGCGTCAATATCCGCCAGGGTGGCCGTTCCGTACTGTGACGGATCGCGCTTGCCGAACATGTTCAGGTTGACGCCGTGCAGTACAAGAATTCGCATGGAAGCCTCGCTTTTCATGTCGGGTTATCGGGGTTGCTGCCCAAGAGCCGCCTCAAGGGCCCGCCGTGATTCGGCAGGCAGCCCCTGCCCGGTCCACAGGCAAAACTGCGCATCCCCCTGACCAAAAAACATCTCCAGCCCTGATATGCAGCGGCGGCCAGTCGCGCGCGCCTCTCGCAAAAAGCGCGTTTCAAGCGGATTGTACACAATATCGTAGGCAAGGGGTGTTGCGTTGGCATCACTTTGGGGCGCAAGTTGCGCTGCCAGCGAAAAGTCGTAGGGGGTGTCGTCTTCGGCCTTGCCGCGCATGCCAAGAGGCGTGGTGTTGATAACCAGCAGGGCGTGCGGCTCGTGCCGGTTTTTCCACAGCAGGGGGGCGAGGCCAAATTCATCGGCCAGCGGCAAATGGGATTTGTCGGAGGGCGTGGCTACAAAAACATGGGCTGGTCGGCCTTCGAGGCTCGGCGCGGTAAGGCCCGCCGCCACGGCGCGCGCCGCGCCGCCCGCGCCCAGCAGCAGCACGTCTGCCCCGGCCAGCTGCACGCCCGCAAGGGGAGCCATAAAGCCGGCCACATCGGTATTTTCACCGCAAAGGCGGTCGCCCTGCCAGTAAATGGTATTGGCTGCGCCCACGCGCCGCGCAAGGGGGCTCACCTCGTCCAGCAGGGGCAGGAGGCCCACCTTGTGGGGAATAGTTACGGAACAGCCGCGAATGTTGAGCAGCCGCACGCTTTCCACAAAGGCGGGCAGTCTGTCGGGCGGCACTTCCCACTTCAGGTACAGGGCGTCGATGCCAAGTGCTGCAAACCCCGTATTGTGCAGCAGCGGCGAAAGACTCTGGGCCAACGGCCAGCCCGTGACGCCATAAAGGGCTGTGCCCGTAGCAGGGGATGCGGCTGCGCTCATGGGCGTGCTCCTGAAAAAAGGACGGCAAAAATATGCGCTGTTGGGCCGAGTGCCGCAACACGGTGGAGTACCATACCCTATGGGATTGCCTGGGGCAATGCCGCGCGGCCGGGATTGTCCGGCTAATCCCAGTAGTTGGGTGATAAATGGTGGTTGCCAGCCGAGCAGGCGTTAACCTGCGAGTTTTGCTGCGGATACGGCAAAGCCCCGGCGAACCGGGGCATAAAATATGGGGAGGCAGGCAAGCGGGCCAGGCGAAGACAGCGAAATGCAGTTGGGGCCAGCGGCTACGAGCGCTTGAGCTCCATGGCCTTTTGCAGCATCTGGTCGGCGGTGGTCACCACCTTGCTGTTGGACTGAAAACCGCGTTGCGTAACAATCATGTTGACCATTTCGTTGGCCATGTCCACGTTGGAGTTCTCAATGTTGTAGGCATTGATTTTTCCGTAGTTTTCTGTGCCTGCAACGCCCATCTCCATCTGGCCGGAGTCTGGCGAGGCGGAAAAAAGGTTGTTGCCCTCGCGGCGCAGGCCGTCCTCGCTGGTGAACCTGCATAGGGGTATCTGCCACAGGTTCATGCTCTGGTTGTTGGAGTACTTGCCCACCACGGTTCCATCCGCGCTGATGGTGATGTTGTTCAGCGAGCCTTCGGGGTAGCCGTCCTGGGTCTTGGTGCGGGTGACGGCCGACTGCGTCGTGTAGTTGGTCGTGGCGTCGGCGGCGCGGGTATAGGCATTGCCCATGCTGGCCAGAGCCGTGGGGTCCGTGCCCACGCTAGCGGCGTTGCCCGGTGTGTTTTGCCAGCCGCTCTTGGCGGAGATGCCCATATTTACCGTAACGGGCGAGCCGTTGACGGACATTTGCGGCAGGCCGTCCTTGGTGAGGGTGGCCGCATTCCAGTCGGCAAGACTGGTGCTGCCCGCAGTGGCGGGCGTGTAGGCCGACATGCCCGTGATCTGTCCGCTGGCGTTGAAGCTCATGGTGCCTGACATGAGCGCCTGCGCCGTGCCGCCTTTGCTGTCGGCACTGGACGCGATAAGGTACTCGGCGGTGGTGCCGGAGCTGCCCGAGGGCGCGCCGTCAAAATATATGGTGGCCGAGTGGGCCGTGCCGTCGGCGCCGTACAGGGTAATGTCCTGGCTGTAGCCGTAGGCGGAGCTGCTCAGGGGCGGCGTGTTGGCCGAATTGTACTGCCCAAGCAGGCTGAAATACGGGTTGGCGGCGTCCGACGAGTGGTCGGTGCTCTGCGCCACGTTAAAGCGCAGATCAACGGAGGTTGTGGCCTTGGGCGACATCTTGGCAAACTTGTCGATGGTTACCTGGTTCAGTCCGCCCTTGGTGCCGTCGGCATTGTACTTGTAGCCCATCAGGGCCATGCCCGCAGGAGTGCGCAGCACCCCGGTATCGTCCGGTCTGAAGTCGCCAGCGCGGGTGTAGTACTGGTTGCCGGTTTTGTCGGTAACCTGAAAGAACCCCTTGCCGCTGATGGCCATGTCGGTGACGGTATTGGAAGATTCAAACGCTCCCTGCCCGTACATGGTGCGCACGGCATCCACCTGCACGCCCTGTCCCACCTGGCCCAGAGCCACCCGAGAATTGGTCTGCGAGCCCCACCCCTCGCCAATGTTGCCCTGCTGCGCGTAAAAGACGTCAGAAAACAGAATGCCTTGCTGCTTGTAGCCGATGGTGCTCACATTGGCGATGTTGTTTGAGATGACGTTCATGCCGTCACCCAAACTCTTCATGCCTGTGGCCCCGATGTACAAAGACGAGTTCATGTTCTGCCTCCTGCCGTGAGGGAAATTTTTTCCCATGCCCGGTAACGACGCCAAGCCTCCGCCGGGGAGCCCTGCTGCCGTTCTGCCGCGTTTGCGCGCGGTACGCCTGACCTGCCGCCATTTGCGGCAGACAAAGAAAAAGGCGAAGGGGAAAATTATTCCTCTCCGCCCTGTATAGAAGCAGAATCTGTGCCAGCCCGCGCGGCAAAACCCCGGGGCGTAGCTTTTATTTTTGCAAAGGCAGCCCGGCCTGCTGCCAGGCCGTGATGCCCTGGTTCATGTGCAGGATGTTGGTGATGCCCTCTTTTTCCATGGCATCGTACGCGCCTGCCGAGCGGTTGCCCGTACGGCAGTACAGCAGAATGGGCTTGTCCTTGGGCAGGGCGAGTATCTGCGAGTCAAAGGACGCGCCAAAAAAATCCATGTTCACCGCGCCGGCAAGGTGTCCCTCGCGGAACTCCGCCGGGGTGCGCACGTCCACAATGGTCAGGCCCTGCGGCGGATTTTGCAGCAGCCCGGCGGCTTCATTGACGCTGATATCCTTGGCGGCCGCCTGAACGGCCACCAGCAGGATGAGGCATACGAGCGACGACGCAAGGCCGTGCAGCCGCGCGGGCCTTGTCGTTGCGGACTGGTATTGGGTCATGTGCGTATCCTGTGCTGTTTGCGGGGGGGGGGCGGCGCACCGCCCCCGAGCACTGCTGCTACCCGATGGCGGCGCGGGCCTTGGTAAAGCCATCGGCGGCATTGCGGATGACTTTTTCATCCACGCAGAAGGCCAGACGGAAGTAGCCGGGGCAGCCAAAGCCCGAACCCGGCACCGCCAAAACGCGCTCGTCAACAAGCCTGTTCACAAAGGCCACGTCGTCCCCTCCGGGCGCCTTGGGGAAGAAGTAGAAGGCCCCTGCTGGCATCTGAAATTCGTAACCGGCGTTTTTGAGCACCTCGGCCATGGCCTTGCGGCGGGTGGCGTAGATGTTCAGGTCAACCTGGCTGCCCAGGGCGGCGGCCATGATATGCTGGCCCACCACCGGCGGGTTTACAAAGCCGAGGATGCGGTTGGTAAGGGTAAGGCCCGCCATGAGCTCGGCCTTTTCGTGGAGCAGGGGCGACACGGCCGCAAAGCCCACGCGCTCGCCCGGCAGCGAAAGGCTTTTGGAAAACGAGCTGATGACCACGGCATAGGGGTAGAGCGGCAGCACCGAGGGTACTTCAGCTCCGTCGTACGCCAGAAAGCGGTAGGGCTCGTCGGCCAGGAGCCAGATGGGCTTGCCGTATTCCTGGCTCTTGTTTTCCAGCAGTTCTGTCAGAGCCTTGAGATCCTTGCGGCTGTAGATCACGCCCGTGGGGTTGTTGGGCGAGTTGATGAGCACCACGCGGGTTTTGGGGCTGATGGTCTCTTCAAGCGCAGCCAGATCGGGAGCAAAGGTATCGGTCTTGCTCATGACGGCGCGGAACGTGCCGCCGTGATTGGCCACATAGAAGCCGTACTCCACAAAATAGGGAGCAAATCCCAGCATTTCTTCACCGGGGTTGATAACGGCGCGCAAAAAGGCGTTGAGCACGCCCGCCGCGCCGCAGCCCAGCAGCACGTCGTTGGCGGTCAGGGCTACGCCCTGCTCTTGGCTCAGGTGGGCTGCCAGTTTTTCCCGCGCCCAGGTAAAGCCGCCATTGGGCATGTAGCCAAAGGCAAAGGGTTCGGAGGCGTGTTCAGCAAAGGCCCGCAGGCCGGACACGACTGCAGGGGGGGCTGGCAGGTCGGGGTTGCCCAGGCTGAAGTCATAAACATTGTCCGCGCCGTAACGGGCCTTGAGCTGTCCTCCGGCCTCGAACATGCGCCTGATCCACGAGGCGTTTTCCAGATACCCCGAAACACTGTCTGCAAGAATGGACATATACTGCTCCCACTGGTTGTTGTATTCGACCTGACTATTGGTTATGCTTCCAAAAGCCGCATAAAGCAATTGTCATTTGGAGGCTCTGATGCGTTTTGAATTTTTAGGCAAAGCCCGGCGCGTGCTCATTCCTGCGCTGTGCGCGGTGGCCCTGCTGCCCGCTTGCGCCTCCAAGGAGACGCAGGAAGTTACTGACGGCATGGCCGTTACCGTTACCCTGCGTGATGTTCATCGTTGTTCTCGTATCTCGCCCGAAATCCAGGTTGCCCAGGTTCCTGCCAATACGGAGTATTACGACGTTCGCCTGGTGGAGTTTACCGGCGATTCACAGGAGCTGTACCTTGGCGGCGGCTCGTGGAACAACGACGGCACTGGCGTTATCCCCGAGGGCGGTCTGACCCGTCACTATCGGGGTCCCTGCCCGCCCAGCGGACAATCCAGGGAATACGCCTTTGTGGTGTCGGCCATGACCCGCCAGAGCATGCAGCCCCTTTCTGTACGGCTGTATCGTTTTACACAGGAATAAACCCCGGCGGCTTGCACCGCTCCAGACCGCCATGGCGGCCTGCGGCGGCAAGGCAAAACGGCAATTCCGTCCCGTTGCGGTGGGTACCGCGCGGGGCGGTTTTTTGTTGCCCTGCATCGTGCGCGGCGTCTGGCCTCACGCTTGCCCTGTATCCTGCCCGACAAGGCTGGCCATGCCGCCAGTTGCACCCGGCGCTGTCGTTGCTGCCAGCGCCGACAGCTGTCGAAGCAAATTTTATCCGTATTTTTCGGCCCGCGGGGCGGGCCCTGCAATACGGATTTTGCGGTGCGCAACCGCCAGTCCATAAAACAGCAACAGGCGCTGGAGGCGTTGTTACGCCGCCAGCGCCTGTTGCGCGTAGTTGCCTAGTCGTCTTCGTCTTTCAGTTCCGGCGGCACGGCCACCGCGCCGGTGATGATGCGGCGGCGCGGGGCGGGCGTCTGGGCTTCAGGCGCTGCCGCACGGCGCACTGACGGTTCGGGCAAAGTATTGTACAGCGCCCAGAAGGGCGGGTAGAGACCGGTCATGATGCCGGGGTTGCCAAGTTTCTGGTGGGGGCTTGCGCAGGCGGTCAGGGCAAGGGCCATCGCCCATACCGGATCGGGGGCGTTCCAGCCCGTACGGACGCCAGTTTGTTCTTTTTTGCACAATCTGCCGTTTTCATCCAATTCGAGTCCCACTGCAGAAAGAAAACTTTCCGCCGTCGTTTTGTCCGTTCCGCAGGGCAGGGCGGGCAGCACGGCCTTGTCGCCGCGCAGGGCTGCGCAAGCAGCCAGAGCCAGCGGCAAAGGGGCCCACGCGGCGGGGAAACCGGCGGGCAGATCGCCCTTAGCGTACTGCTTGAGAGGGGTGGCGGCGCTGGCGAACACCTCGGAGCCTTCCTTGCTGGTTTCGCACCGCAGGTCGAGGCCAAGCTGTTTCAGCAGGTCCCAGCCCGCTTCCGCCGCAGGCAGGGCGGGCCACTGACCGCCCAGGCGGGCTTCGCCGCCGAGGGCCAGCGGCAGGGCCAGCAAAAAGATCGCCAGTTCCGGCTCCATGGCCGCTTCGGGCTGCGCGGGCAGACTGAGCGGACCAGGATTGACGCGCACCTTGGCGCCCTCGGTCTGCACGTCGGCGCCCGCCGCGCGCAGGATGGGCAACACACGGGCCACAATGAGCCTGTGGTCGGGGTGCGCGGACAGGTCAAGGGCAATGGCTCGTTCGTAGCAGGGGGCGGCCAGCAATATGCCCTCGGCCAGCTCTGCCGGAACGTCGGCCGGAAGCTTGACGGAGTCGGGCAAGATGCCGGAGCACTCAAGCCGCGCGGGCAGGCCGTCGCTCTTGGGCACAACGTGCACGAGGCGCGCGCCCAGAGCGGGCAGAAAGTGCCGTACAGCGGAAAAATCGGCCAGCTTGAGGCTGGAATCGCCAGTAAACTTGGCCCGCGAGGGGCGGCCAAGGTAATGGCCCAGCAGCATAAAGAAGTTCCAGGCGCTGTCGCCCGTGTGGATAACCTTGTCTGGAGCGGCCAGCGGGGCAGCGGGGCGTGCTATGACGCCCTCGTCCTCGCGTGTGAGCGAAGCGCCCGCCTGGTTGAGCATCTTGACGCAATCCACAATGGGGTCGTTCATGAGGCAGGGGGACAGGTGCAGCGGCTGGCCCGTGGCTGCGGCCAGCATAAGCCATGCGCGGGTGGCGCGGCAGGCAAGGGGCGCGGGCATGCGCAGACGCACATGCTTTGCGGGCGGCGCAAGGTTGAAGGCCGTGCGCGGCGCTTCGTGGGCGGTTGCGCCAGTTTCGCCCACCTCGTCAGCGCCGTCGCGCGCGGAGGCGGGGCGGGGCTGAAATTCCACTTCCTGCATGAGCGAAAAAAAGTGGCCGGAAAGACGCGCATCGCGGCTGATGCGGGAGACTGAGGCCTCCCACGATTCGCGGATGGTTTTTTCTTCCGTCGAGTCGAGCCGGGGCTTGTCGCCGCGCATGCGGACAAGAATATTGTTGCGGCGCAGCAGCAGTCGCAGAATGTCGCGGTCTATCTCGCAGACCACCTCCCGCAGGGGTTTGCGGGCGCGCGTATCGCCGGTTTCGTGTCCGTTGTGTTGGCCGCGCGGGGCGCGTGGGCCCCGTCCTTCGCGCATGTCACGTGGTGCGCGGGAATCGTTGGAGTTGTCGGTCATGCCTTGTCCTGTGCTGATAATGAACTTTGGATAGGAGGGGTTCGCCCGTGGCGCAGCGCTGGAAAAACAACAGGTTGCCGACTCATGGTTCGATTTGCCCCAGGGGCTTCCCTTATCTGCCCAAGCGTGTTAGCTTGAAATGAGCTCTCTTGCAAGGGTTGCGCACGGTGCGTTCCCATAAGGGCAGAGCTGCTGGCATTTGAAATGCTTGTGACACGAGAGGGCCAAAAATGCCAAAGGGTTTTTTTTTCACAAGGCTCTCAATGCACTGAAATTGTTGCGAATCTGCACGATGCCTCTGTGACGTTTCCACGAAATTTTGCAGAGGGGGGTTGACTCAAAGGCTAAGTGCTTGTTACTAATTGCGCAAGCCATACGCCCAACCTTCGTTGTGGAGGCGCTCGGCTAACCCCGGCGTGACGGATTTGCCGCGCGCCTCGCCGAACCCGGCGGGTTTTTCTGAAACACTTAAAGAGTTGGAGGATACGTATGCCGACGTTTGTCGATCCGTCCAAGTGCGACGGCTGCAAGGGTGGCGAAAAGACGGCCTGCATGTACATTTGCCCCAATGACCTCATGATTCTTGATCCTGAGGAAATGCGGGCTTACAATCAGGAACCCGATGCCTGCTGGGAATGCTATTCCTGCGTGAAGATCTGCCCCCAGGGCGCCATTACGGCCCGCCCCTATGCAGACTTTGCCCCCATGGGCGGGACCTGTATCCCCATGCGTTCGGCCGACTCCATCATGTGGACTGTTAAGTTCCGCAATGGCAACGTGAAACGCTTCAAGTTCCCCATCCGCACTACCCCTGAAGGTTCCATCAAGCCTTTCGAAGGCAAGCCCGAAGGCGCTAACATTGACGACGAACTGCTGTTCACCGAATCCGCTCTCGCCGCCCCCAAGGCAGTGCTGGGCAAGAAGTTCGACGTCGCTGAAGCCGACAAGTCCTTCACCTGCATGGAACACGGCCATTAGGCTATTGCAACCGCTAGTGCGATAAGGAGAAACAATTATGCCAATGATTCCCGTCAAGGAAGCGACGAAGGGTGTGGCCATTGCCGAGCCTGAAGTGAAAGAACATGCTGTTGACCTGCTGATCGTGGGCGGCGGCATGGGTTCCTGCGGCACCGCTTATGAAGCGGTGCGCTGGGGCGACAAGCACGGCCTGAAGATCATGCTGTGCGACAAGGCCACCCTCGAGCGCTCCGGCGCCGTGGCCCAGGGTCTTTCCGCCATCAACACCTACCTGGGTGAAAACGACGCCGACGATTACGTCCGCATGGTCCGCACCGACCTTATGGGCCTGGTTCGCGAAGACCTTATCTTCGACGTGGGCCGTCACGTTGACGACTCCGTGCATCTGTTTGAAGAATGGGGCCTGCCCTGCTGGATCAAGGGCGAAGACGGCCACAACCTGAACGGCGCCGCCGCCAAGGCCGCCGGCAAGAGCCTGCGCAATGGCGACGCCCCCGTGCGTTCCGGCCGCTGGCAGATCATGATCAACGGTGAATCCTACAAGTGCATCGTGGCCGAAGCCGCCAAGAATGCCCTGGGTGAAGACCGCATCATGGAACGTATCTTCATCGTGAAGCTGCTTCTCGATAAGAACACCCCCAACCGCATCGCCGGCGCCGTGGGCTTCAACCTGCGCGCTAACGAAGTGCACATCTTCAAAGCCAACGCCATCATGGTGGCCGCTGGCGGTGCCGTTAACGTGTACCGTCCCCGCTCCACCGGTGAAGGCATGGGCCGCGCTTGGTATCCCGTGTGGAACGCCGGTTCGACCTACACCATGTGCGCTCAGGTTGGCGCCGAAATGACCATGATGGAAAACCGCTTCGTGCCCGCCCGATTCAAGGACGGTTACGGCCCCGTGGGCGCGTGGTTCCTCCTGTTCAAGGCCAAAGCCACCAACTCCAAGGGTGAAGATTACTGCGCCACCAACCGCGCCATGCTGAAGCCCTACGAAGATCGCGGCTACGCCAAGGGTCATGTTATCCCGACCTGCCTGCGTAACCACATGATGCTTCGTGAAATGCGCGAAGGCCGCGGCCCCATCTACATGGACACCAAGACCGCCCTGCTGAACACCTTCGCCACCCTGAACGAAGAACAGCAGAAGGATCTTGAATCCGAAGCTTGGGAAGACTTCCTCGACATGTGCGTGGGCCAGGCCAACCTGTGGGCCTCCACCAACACCGCGCCTGAAGAACGCGGCTCGGAAATCATGCCCACCGAACCTTACCTGCTCGGCTCCCACTCCGGCTGCTGCGGCATCTGGGTTTCCGGTCCCGACGAAGCTTGGGTGCCCGAAGACTACAAAGTGCACGCCAGCAACGGCAAGGTCTACAACCGCATGACCACCGTTGAAGGCCTCTTCACCTGCGCCGACGGCGTGGGCGCTTCCGGCCACAAGTTCTCCTCCGGTTCGCATGCTGAAGGCCGTATGGCCGGCAAGCAGATGGTTCGTTGGTGCCTCGATCACAAGGACTTCAAGCCTGAGTTCGCTGAAACCGCCGATGAACTGAAGAAGCTGGTTTACCGTCCCTTCTACAACTTCGAACAGGGCAAGGCCGCTTCTACCGACCCCGTGGTGAACCCCAACTACATCACGCCCAAGAACTTCATGATGCGCCTTGTCAAGTGCACCGACGAATACGGCGGCGGCGTAGGTACCTACTACACCACCTCCAAGGCGCTGCTTGACACCGGCTTCAACCTGCTGGGCATGATGGAAGAAGACTCCTTCAAGCTGGCCGCTCGTGACCTTCACGAACTGCTGCGCTGCTGGGAAAACTACCACCGTCTGTGGACGGTGCGTCTGCACATGCAGCACATCGCCTTCCGTGAAGAATCCCGCTACCCCGGCTTCTACTACCGCGCGGACTTCATGGGCCTGGACGACGGCAAGTGGAAGTGCTTCGTGAACTCGAGGTACAACCCCGCTACCGGCGAAACCAAGATCTTCAAGAAGCCCTACTACCAGATCATCCCCGACTAGTCGGCGGCACTGATGCCATATGGGGGCGGCCGCAAGGCCGCCCCCTCTGCTGCAAGCCCTGGCCCCGCCAGAGCCTGCAGCGGCGAAAAACGCGTGCCGGCGGCGGCCCAGGCCCTGTCGGAAAAAGAGCGGTTTTCGTGCCAGCCTGTTGGCGCGGCGTGTGTTTTGGCATACGGTGCGCAGCACGAGGCAAATGTTCGGCAAGGGGATGACCGGCAGCAGGCCCCCCCATTGTCGGCGGGCGTGGTGCGGGCAGTTTTGTGCGCTGACGCTCGCAGAGGTCGGCCACGGGGCCGCTCCTTTTTTTTTCGCGGCGGGAGTCCTTTTCCTTCTTCAGCCGCTATGCAACAACGCAGGAGGATATCCAGGATGTCCAATGCCATTCTCGTCGTGGGCGGCGGCTTTGCAGGCCTCACAGCCGCCATTGAAGCGGCGGAACTGGGCCACGACGTCTTTATCGTCGAAAAGTCGCCCTGGCTTGGTGGGCGCGTGGCTCAGCTCAATAAATATTTCCCCAAACTCTGTCCCCCCTCCTGCGGCTTGGAAATCCAGTTCCAGCGCATCAGGAAGAACCCGCGCATCAAATTTTTTACGCAGGCCGAAGTGGTCGGGTTCATGGGCGTCAAGGGCGATTACAAGGTGAAGGTGCGCATCAGCCCCCGTCACACCGCCCCCCACAACATCGATTTCAGCCTGCTTGCCTCCAGCCTGACCGGCGAGGTGGAAAGTGAATTCGAGCTTGGTCTTGCCACGCGCAAGGCCCTGCACAAAGATATGCCTTTCGCCTTCCCCAGCCGCTACACCCTTGACCTCGACGCGCTCTCCAAGTCTGACAGCGCTCGGGTTGCCGGGGCCAAGTTTCTGGACGTCAACGAACCGCAGCGCGAGCTCGACCTCAACGTTGGCGCAGTGGTTGTTGCCACCGGCTGGAAGCCCTACGACGTTACCCGGTTGACCAACCTCGGCGCGGGCAGCGTCAAAAACTGCGTTTCCAACATGCAGCTTGAACGCCTCGCTTCGCCCTTTGGCCCCACCGGCGGCCGCATTGTACGCCCCTCTGACGGCAGGGTCCCCAACCAGGTAGCCTTTGTGCAGTGCGCGGGTTCGCGCGACCAGAACCACCTGAACTACTGCTCGTACATCTGCTGTATGGCCACCATCAAACAGTGTCTGTACATCGCAGAGCAGAGCCCCGAAACGCAGATCACCGTATACTACATCGATCTGCGCGCTCCGGGCCGCTACGTTAAGGTGCTCGAAAAGGTCAAGGCGCTGCCCAATGTGAAGTTTGTCAAGGGCAAGGTTGCCGACGCCGTGCAGGCCGAGGGCAACCGCGTGCGCATCACGGCTGAAGACGCCGTGCGCGGCGAAAAGATGACTCTTGATTATGACCTTGTTGTGCTGGCCACTGGCATGCAGCCCTCGCTGGCTGGTGAAGATGCGCCCCTGCCCCTGCCGCTTGATGAAGACGGCTTTATTGCGGGCGGAGAAGAGGCTGGCATTTTCGCCGCTGGTTGCGCGCGCATGCCCCTTGATGTGATGCGCTCGGCGCAGTCTGGCACAGCCGCCGCCCTTAAGGCGGTTCAAACGGTGAAAGGGAGGTAGGCGGCATGTCGGGTAAAATTGGCGTCTATTTTGACCAGCAGAACATTGGCGGCGGGCTTGATCTGACCGCTCTGGCCGAGCAAACGAGCCAGAAGTGGGGCGGTCTTGTGCCCGTGGTCAAGGTTGTTCCTGTGCTGGCCCTGGCCGTGAGCGAAATCAAGGCCGACATCGAAGCGCAGGGGCTGGACGGCGTACTGCTGTGCGGCGCTTCGCCGCGCATCGATGCAGATATCTACCGCCTGCCCGTGCAGGTGGAACACGTAAACCTGCGCGAACAGTGCGTGCAGGCCTATAAAAATCCAGACAAAACCCCCGTGGACACGGCCAATGGCGCGCCTGAACTGCTGGCGCTCATGGCCCGCGACTATGTGAACATGGGCGTGGTCAAGTTGCAGAAGAGCGAAGTGCCCGACTCTGCCGCCGTTACCGGCGTGCAGCGCGTGCTGGTTATCGGTGGCGGCTGGACCGGTCTTACCGCAGCTGCCGAAGCTGCCGAAACCGGCTACGAAGTGGTGCTGATCGAAAAGGCCGACAAGCTCGGCGGCGCGGCCAACAACATCCCCATGGGTTCGCCCCTTGCATCGCCCTGGACCGACAAGCAGCCCACCAACGTGGCCGACAAGATCAGCAAGGTGCTTGGCAACAGCAAAATCGCCGTGCACATGAACACCCGCATGGAAAAGCTGGAAGGCCAACCCGGCGAGTTCAAGGCGACCTTTGTCACCCCCGCTGGCTCGCAGACCATCGAAGTGGGCGCAGTGGTGCTGGCCACCGGCTGGGTGCCGCTTGACCAGAAGTACCTTGCCGCCATGGGCCTTGGGCAGAGCACCAAGGTTGTGGATGCGGCCACCTTTGGCAAGATGCTGGTCGCCGACCAGGTGAGCGCCCGTCGCATCGCCTTTGTGCTCGACACCACCATTGCCGAAGAAGCCGTCAAAAAAGCTGCGGAAGAAGCCGAAGCCGCCCCTGCGGCAGAAGCCAAACCCGCCGAGGGCGAAGAAAAGGGCTTTGTAAAAGCAAACCTTGAAAGCTTCCGCCATGTTGCCTATTCCAACGCGGTCAACAGCGTGGGCATGCTGCGGCTTGCCAACACGGTCTGCGAAAAGACCAACGACACCTGCCAGACCTTCATTCTGTATAAGGACATGACTGTTCCCGGCATCCTTGAGCGCTTCTACAAAAAGATGCAGGACCGCCTGGGCGTCATGATGACCAAGGCCGACGTGACCGACATCCGCGAAGCTGGCGACCACATGGTCGTGAGCTGCAAAAATACCCTGCTGGGTATGGACTTTGACCTGGATGTGGATCTGGTTGTCGTGCCCACCGGCCTTGTGCCGACCACAGCCAAGGACGTGACCGTCTGCTTTGACTACCGTCAGGGCCCGGACTTCCCGGATCTGAACCTCTTTGACGGGTTTGCGGATTCCAACTACATCTGCTTCCCCTACGAAACGCGCCGTACCGGCGTGTACGCCGCTGGCTGCGTGCGTCAGCCCCTGACCATGGACGCCTGCGAAGAAGACGCCCGTGGCGCGGTGCTCAAGGCCATGCAGTGCATCGAGGCCGCCAGCCACGGCGTGGCAGTGCATCCCCGTTCGGGCGATCTTTCCTATCCCGTGTTCAACTTCGTGCGTTGCACCCAGTGCAAGCGCTGCACGGAGGAATGCCCCTTCGGCGCTCTGGACGACGACGAAAAGGGAACGCCCAAACCCAACCCGGCGCGCTGCCGCCGTTGCGGTACCTGTTTCGGCGCTTGCCCGGAACGCGTTATCTCCTTTGCCAACTACAATATCGACCAGATCGGCTCCATGATCCGCGAAGTTCAGGTTCCCAAGGACTTCAAGGCCGACGGCCCCCGCGTGCTGATTCTGGCCTGCGAAAACGACGCATATCCTGCCCTTGACATGGCAGGCGCCCGCAACAAACCCTGGAGCCCCTACTGCCGCATCATCCCGGTGCGCTGCCTTGGTTCGGTCAACGCCATCTGGGTGTCCGACGCCATGAGCAAGGGTTTTGACGGCGTCATGCTGCTGGGCTGCAAATATGGCGATGACTACCAGTGCCACTTTGTGAAGGGCTCTGAAATCTGCTCACGCCGCAAGGAAAACATTGCCGAGACGCTCAACCGCCTTGGCGTGCAGCCCGAACGCGTGGAACAGCTTGAAGTGGCCATTGACGAATACGACAAGGTTCCCGACCTGATCGACGGCTTTGTTGACCGCATCATGGCCATGGGCCCCAACCCGTTCAAGGGCATGTAGGAGGAAGGCAGCAATGGCACAATGTTCAATCAAACCTGATATGGAGTTTGTCAGGGCACTGGAAGAATCTGGGGGCGAATCCCTCAAGAAATGCTACCAGTGCGCCACCTGCTCCGTGGCCTGCCCTCTCGCTCCGGCCAATGCGCCTTACCCGCGCAAGGAAATGGTCTGGGCTTCTTGGGGCCTCAAAGACAAGCTGCGCGCCGACGTTGACCTGTGGCTCTGCCACAACTGCGGCAACTGCTCTGACCTTTGCCCGCGCGGCGCCAAGCCTGCCGACCTTATGGGCGCGGCACGCAACGTCATTTACCGTGAACTGACCGAACCCACCGTGGTGGGCAAGCTCATGAGCAAGCCCGCTGGCCTGCCCGTGCTCTTCGCCATCCCCGCAGTGCTGTGGCTCTTTGTATGGTGGATCCGCGCCGGGTTTAACGGCGGCCAGTGGTTCCCCCGCGCTGCGGACGGCCGCATTGTTTTCGGCCAGGTGTTTTATGGCGACTACACCATCGACCCCATCTTCATGATCACCTTCTTCGGCGCGGCCATCATCCTCGCCCGGGGGGTCATGAAGCTGTGGGCTCTGTTCAAGCCTGAAGGTTCGCTGGCCGTCATCGGCAAGCAAAAGTGCTGGGTCTGGCATCTGTGGGACGTGCTGTGGGACGAAGTCATAACCCACCGCAAGTTTGACGATTGCGAGGACGGCCCCGCCACCGGCAAGGACACCCCCAACCGCAAGTTTGGCCACATGCTGCTGGTGTACAGCTTTGCCATCCTGGCCTTTGTTACGGCCGTGGTGGCTGGCGGTCACTGGGTCGGCAAGGTCATTCCGCTGGTGCACATTGAAACGCCCATGGCGCTGACCTTCCCCGTGAAGATCCTGGCCAACCTGGGCGCGCTTATGCTGCTGGGCGGTCTTGCCATCCTTACGGTCCGTCGCATGTCGCTCAACCCCAAGTTCCAGGGCTCCAGCTGGTACGACTGGTATTTGCTGGGCATCATCTGGCTGGTGGCCGTCACCGGCGTGCTGTCGCAGTGCTTCCGCCTGGCGGACGCCATTGTGCCCGCCTTCCTGGTGTACTACATGCACCTGGTATTTGTGTGGATGCTTTTTGCTTATCTGCCCTGGTCTAAGCTTGGCCACTTCGTGTATCGCACGGCGGCCCTTGTTTACGCCCGCATGTACGGCAGAAGCTAACGGCGTTGGCCCCCGGCCATGCGCCGGGGGCCGCCCTTGAGGTTGCGCACAGTTCCCCGTGAGCTTTTTGAAAAAATTACGATCTCCGAGGAGGAGGCCGCCATGTCTGATACATCTCGTAAAGTTTTTCCCGTGGAGTCCGTGCTTGCCCTGGTTGTGGGCAAGGAGGGCGTAGACGTCAAGGAAATCGCCGGTTTTGTGGCCGGTCGTTCCGTTGCCTGTGATACCTGCGCCAAGGCCGTTGGCCCATTTGCCGCCGCGTGGCTGGCCCGCTGGTACCCCAAGTTTGCCGACCTGAACTGGGTTGAAGGCCAGTCGTGGGACGCCTTTGTCAACACGGGCCGTAGCGCCCTTGGCGACAATGTTTCCCTGACCTGCATGGACGGTCTGACCAAGACCCTGTGCGACAAGGTGCTGACCTACCTTGGCGAAACCTACGCCAGCATGGCCGCCCAGACTGCCGCCGCCGCCGCTCTTGAAGAACGCGTACGCGCGCTGGAGCCCGCCGAGTCACGCGCCGCCGCTCTTTCCAAGAAGGTTGACGAGCTCGAAGCCAAGATCAAGACCATGAACACCGATATGGGCGGCCTGCGCAAGCAGGTGGCCGAATTCCAGGGCAAGGTCGCCATCAACCATGACGAACTGATGATGAACATCAAGGACGCCATCAAGGACGGCCTCAAGGGCATGGTCGTGGGCGGCGTTGCCGCTGGCGCCGCCGGCGCTGCCGCTGGCGAAGAAGCCGCTCCCGCAGCTGAAGAAAGCGCCGTGCCGGACGATTTCGGTTTTGGTGCTTCCGGCGCCAACAACGACGGTTTCGGTTTCTAAGCGTTTATGCGTTTATACGGGCGGCTGGGCTTACCCCGCCGCCTGGGCAAATAAAAAACCCGCCATTGGCGGGTTTTTTTATTTGCTGCAGCTCTACGGCACAGTTGCGGGCAGATGCCTGCAAAACTGCAGCTGCCCTGCAAGGCCGCAAAATTGCCGTTACCAGCGCTCGGGCATGGAGTGTGGCGGCAGCGCATTTTCCGGCTGGTCGCCCAGCTTTTCGCGCAGCAACCTGATCACCGACGTGGCGTCGGCAAAATCCTGCTCGAGCTTGTCCAGCTGAAGCTGTTGGGCCGTCAGGGCAGCATCCAGAGCCTTGAGGCGTTCCTCCTGAAAAAACGTCAGTTCTTCCAGCCTGGTCAGCCTGTCTTCTTCATTGACGTGGCGGGACATGGATTCCTCTCCGTTGCAAGCAGTTGGAAATATCAATCACGTCGTACACCTTTGCGCCCGCGTTCTCTTTCAGTCTGGCGGCTGCGTCCGTCGTCGCCGCCAGTTCGGTTGTTGCGCCTGTCGGGGCCGCGCCCGTCGGCATCGGGACGGTAGCCCCGCGAGTATTGACCGGCCTCAGGCGTGGCCTGCCGATGCTGACGCTGGGGGCGGTTGGCCTCCTCCTGCCTCGTCGAGTCGTCGCGGCGTCCCTGCCCAATGCGGGTGGAGTAAGGGCGCTCATGCGGGGGGGTGCCTGCACGGGCCTCTTGCCTGGCGCGGGGGCGGCCGGGGGTTTCGTTTTCCGCCGTAGCGGGCATAAGGATGTAGTGCTGCCGCATGCGTTGGGCATCGGTGCGCGCCACATAGATGGGCTCGCCCATTTCGTCGCGGCCACAGTAAAACATGGCTGTGGCAATGGTGCCGGGCGTGGGGATAAAGCACTGTGTTTGCTGCGGGTTCCAGTGCCGCTGCCGTAGCCAGCGCGACAGGGTGCGCATGTCTTCGTCCGTGCAGCCGGGAAAGCCGCTCATGAGGTACGGCACCACATATTGTTCGCGTCCCGCAGCGCGGCTTTGCCGTACAAAACTGTCCAGAAAAACCTCAAAGACATCCAGCGAGGGCTTGCGCATGAGTTCCAGTACTGAAGGCGCGCAGTGCTCGGGCGCGACCTTGAGCTGTCCGCCCGTAAATTCGCCCGTATAGGCAGCCAGCGCATCCGCATCGCGCAGGGCCAGGTCGGCGCGCACGCCGCTGGCCACGCGGGCCTGCTTGACCTCGGGCAGCGCCGCAACCTTGCGCAGCAGCTCAACATGCCTGTGCTGCGGCGTGATAAACGACTTGCACACGGATGGAAAACAGCAGCTGGCGCGTCGGCATACGCTCTTGACTGGCGATGTGTTGCCCTGGGCGTGACGGCTGTCAAGGGCGCAGTGCCCCTGCCACATGTTGGCCGTGGGGCCGCCCACATCCGAGATGGCCACCGGCCCCTTTCCTCGGGCCATGTTCTGCTGGCCCAACAGGCGGGCCTCTGAAAGTATGGACTGTTCGGAGCGCGAGCTGATGCGTCTGCCCTGATGCAGGGCCAGCGAGCAGAACGAGCAGCCCCCGCCGCAGCCCCGGTGGCTGGTGATGCTGGTGCGCATCATTTCCGCAGCCGGGATCGCTTCTTTGTAGCGCGGGTGCGCTAGCCGGGTGAAGGGCAGGGTGTACAGGTCGTCCATTTCTTCCGTGCTCAGGGGCTGCGCGGGGCGGGCAAGCACCACGGCGCGGTCGCCCACGGGCTCGTAAGCCCAGGCGTCCAGGCGGTGCACCTGTCGCTCCAGCTCCTGCGTCAGTTTGAGCAGCTCAAAGGCGTCGGAAAAAATTTGCTCGTGCGCGGGCAGGGCCACCCAAGGCTCGTCCTCAAGCGCGGGGGGCAGGTTGGCCGGGTGACCGGAGGGGTCCAGCTTGTCCATCCAGGCTGTACCGGAGATGCCGCGAATATCCTCGCCCCTGTCCAGGCGTTGCGCGCATTCGATAATAGCCTTTTCGCCCATGCCCCAGATGAGCAGGTCGGCCTTGGCGTCCATGAGGATGGGCCTGCGCAGCGCGTCTGTCCAAAAATCGTAGTGTGAAACCCGGCGCAGACTGGCCTCGATGCCGCCAAGCACGATGGGCAGACCGGGAAAAGCCCGGCGGGCCAGATTGGCGTATACGAGACAGGCGCGGTTGGGCCTCGCCCCCGCCTTGCCGCCGGGGGTGTAGGCATCGTCATGGCGCTTTTTGCGAAAGGCCGTGTAGTGAGCCAGCAGCGAATCAAGCGCACCTGCGCTGACCCCGGCAAAAAGGCGGGGACGCCCCATAACAAGCAGATCGTCGGTGTTTTCCCAGCCGGGCTGGGCAACAATGCCGGTGCGGAAGCCGTGCCGGATAAGCCAGCGGGCAAGCAGCACGTTGCCAAACGAGGGGTGGTCAACATAGGCGTCGCCGTTGATCAACAGCACGTCAAGCTGGTCCCAGCCAAGGCCGCGCATTTCTTCCGCGCTCATGGGCACAAAGCGCGGCTGGCGCAATGCGCCTCGCGGGGCGTCGCCGGGCGCGACCTCGTCCGCCCAGAGGGAACTGACGGTTTTGCCCTTTGCCTGTGGCGTCTGCGGCGAGGGCGCACTGTCGCGCAAAAGATCGGGGAAGGGCGGCCTGCGGGCGGCAACGGGTTTGCCGTCGGCCTTGCCTGCGGCCTTACCTCCAGTATCGGGGGCAGACGCACCGTGCGCGTTGCCGACGTTTCTGGAGGCCTTGCGCCGCGCGGCACCTCTTGACGCAGCAGCGGGCGCACCCGCTGACAGAGGAGCGGCAGCCTTTGGGGAACTGTCGGGCTGCCGCTCGAAAGCAGGGTCGCCCTGGCTGTCGTGCTGACGCCAGGGCTGCGGAAATGACGGGGAACGTTTATTTGCCATTGGGGGGTGTCACCAGGGGCATGTCGGCGCTGCCGGGCATGGGCATTGTAGAATTGCCGGGCATGCCGCCCTGGCCGCCCATCATGTTGCCCATGCTGCCGCCCATGTGCCCTGACGAATGGTTGGCGACAAATTCGTCCCACTCGACCCGATCAATGGCTTTGTCGCCGTTTTTGTCAATGACGGTAAAGGCTTCTTCGCGTATGTTGGGAAAACATGTTCTGAATTCCTCGTAGGTTACCTTACCGTCCTTGTCGGTGTCCATCATCTCAAATTTATCAACCTTGCCGCCCTCGGCAGCGGCGGGGTTGGCCTGGGCGGATGCCGCCCAAAGGCAGAGCACTGCGGCAAAAGCTATATTCAGAAGTTTCATGGGGGGTCTCCTTGTGGTGTTGGCAGCCCGACAGGGCAAAGCTCCTGCCTGCTGCAATGCAAACATAAAGCCTTGCGCGTGATCGGCAAGGCCGTTGCCCCTGACCGGGCTAATCTTTTTTGAATTCGAGGCCCATCTTTTCCATGTGCTCAATACACAGGATCAGGTTGTCGGGCTGTCCCGGCTTGTGGTCATCGGGGTAGAGCAGGGCAGACATGTAAAAAACCGAGTTCAGACGCAAAGACATTCGCGCACTTGCCGAAAAGCCTTCTAGGGCAAGCGCGTAGTTAAAGCGTGTTTCGCCGGGCAGGGGTTCAAGCAGGGGTTTGGCGTCTTCCGCCATGCTGGCGAGCAGCTCGGCCTTGCGGCGCATGAGTTCATTATGGCCGGGTGTATCTCCGGCGTCAAGGCGGGCAAGGGCCTGCGTCTCCGTCGTCATCACTTCCGCATGGCGGTTGCGCAGCCAGAGGAAAAGACTTGCCAGGGGCTGTTCGTTGGTGTTTGCGCTCACGGGATCCTCCTGCAGGGTTCGGCACGTCCATGTGTTTGGCGTGCGTGATGTTTAAAATGATACAGTTCAGAAAAGAAGGCAACGCCGGGCAGGCAATTTGCTGCGCGGCTGCGGGCAATCGTTGACAGACGCGCCCGTTTTGAAGAAATATTATACTAGATCCCCCCATTTATCTGAGCCGTGAGGACAACATGGGCATTTCTCTTCGGGCCAAACTTGCCTGCGGGTTTGGCGTCATCTTGCTGATTTTTGCCGTGACGGGCACTTTTGCCATGCTGGCCATGCGCGCCCAGCGCGCTACCCTGAGCATGCTGGGCAGGCACGAGTTGCCTACCATCAGCCTGCTGCAAGAGGTATCGCTTGGCATGCAGCTGTACCGCAAGGCTGAAAAGGATATCTTGCTTAACCTGGGCGACGCCAAAGCGCTCAACGGTTATATGGGCAAGCTCAACGAACTTGCAGCCTTGCAGGGCAACAATTTGCGCCTGTTGCAAAACGTCCTGCGGGGCAATCCGCAGGCCGGGCCCAGCGCCGAGGCCCTGGCGCAGGAGGCCGCACAGGCCTTTGCCAGCTATGATGCAATTGTGCGGCCTACCTCTGCTGAGCGGCAGCCGGTAAAGGTTCCATGGACGCAACCCAGGCCAACGCCTTTTATACTACTTACAAAAACCATGTGCACGCCACAGAAAAAAATCTGGCGGCCCTTGAAGCGCTGTTTATGGCGCGCGTTGTGTCAAGCCAGCAGGAGCTGGCGGAGCAGACGCGCAGCACGGAAACGCTGTTGATGGCATCCATAATCGGCAGCGTGCTGTGCGGGGCCGGCATAGGGCTGTTGGTGCTGCTGTCTGTCACCCGGCCCCTTGGCCGCGTGGTCAACCTTGCGCGGACCGTGGCCGCAGGCGACCTTGAGGCCAGGGCCAGCGGCGCGTACAGCGCGGAAATGGCTGTGCTGCGCGATAGCATTGAAGCCATGGTGGGCACGCTCAAGGCCAAGATAGCAGAGGCCGAGGGCCGAAGCGCCGAGGCGGCGGAAGAAGGTCAAAGGGCCCGGGAGGCGGCGCAAGAGGCCCAGGCCGCCAAGTCTGCCGCAGAGCGCGCCAGGGCCGAGGGCATGATGGAGGCCGCAGGTCAGCTGGAACGCTCGGTGGAGGGTATCTCTGCGGTCACGGCGGCCATATCTTCGCAGGTGCGGCAGGCCCGCACTGGCGCAGAGCGGCAATCGTCCCGCGTGGGCGAGACAGCGACCGCCATTGAGCAGATGAACGCCACCGTGCTTGAGGTGGCGCAAAATGCCGCCAGCACCGCCCAGAGCACTGACGCCGCGCACAGCAGGGCCAGCGAGGGTTCTGGCGTTATGCGTCAGGTGGTTGACGGCATGGACGAAGTGCGCCGAGTGTCTGCCGAACTCAAGGATTCCATGGATTCGCTGGGCGGCATGGTGGGCAACATCGGGCAGATCATGTCTGTTATCTCCGACATTGCCGACCAGACAAACCTGCTGGCGCTCAATGCCGCCATTGAAGCGGCCCGGGCGGGCGACGCGGGGCGCGGCTTTGCCGTGGTGGCCGACGAGGTGCGCAAACTGGCGGAGAAAACCATGGGCGCAACCCGCGAGGTGGGCGAAGCCGTAACCGGCATCCAGAACGGCACGCGCGCCAATGCGGAAAATATGGATCGGGCCCTTGCCTCGGTGCAACGCACCACAGAGCTGGCCGGCCGCTGCGGCCAGGTGCTGCAGGAGATTGTGACCATGGTGGACAGCGCCAGTGATCAGGTGCGGTCCATCGCCACGGCCAGCGAGCAACAGTCGGCAACGTCTAAGGAGATTGCCCGCAGCGTGGACGAAATTAACGGTATTTCGCATGATACGGCGCAGGTTATGGCCAGCTCTGCCCAGGCTGTGGAGCAGCTGGTAGGCGAAGCCAACGCCCTGAAGGTCCTGGTGCACAAGATGAAGTCTGGCACGTAGCGGGCCGGGCGTAAGCCCGTATCGGAGGTCAAAACCGCTGAAGCCTGTTTGCGGCTTTGAGCGAGCTCTGCATCAGGCAAAATTCGGCTCTAGAGGATGCCCTGAAAAAGGCATCACCTTTATTGCATGTAAAAAAACAAGCCCGGCTTTTGGCCGGGCTTGTTGCATATCTGCGGGTTAGTCCCAGTGACGCTTGTCTTCGATGGGCCGGATCTGCGGGGGCAGGCTGCCGGGAGCCAGCACGCGCAGTTCGGGGCGCAGTTTGATCTTTTCGCGAAACTGGTGCAGCAGCTCTTCTTCGCGTTTGAAGCCGCTGGTTTCCACAAACAGGGTCATTTCGTCGATGCCGCCGGGGTTGGTTACTTCGATCTGCCAACGCTTGATTTCTTCAAAGCGGCTCATGACCTGTTCAACCTGGTGCGGGTAGACAAACATGCCCATGATGCGGGCGGTGGTATCCACGCGGCCCACAATGCTGCCAAGGCGCGGGCTGGTACGGCCGCAGGCGCAGGGGCTGCGGTCGATGTACGAAAGGTCGCCCGTGGCAAGGCGTATCAGCGGGTAGGTCTTGTTGAAGGCCGTAACCACGATTTCGCCCACTTCGCCGTCCTTCAGCGGAATGCCCGTGTCAGGATGGCAGATTTCCACGTAGCAGCGGTTGGCAATGTGCAGGCCGGTTTTGTGGAAGCACTCGTAACCGATGCAGCCCACGTCGGCCGTACCGTAGCCCTGACGCATGACGAGGTCGTACTTCTTTTCCATCTGCGAGCGCATCTTTTCAGACAGGCGTTCGCCGGTGACAAAGGCCACTTCAAGGAACAGATCCTTGCGCAGGTTAAGGCCTTTTTCTTCGGCCTTTTGGGCAAGGTGCATGAGAAAGCTGGGCGTGCCCACATAACCGGAGACGCGCAGCTTCTGCATGATGTCGAGCTGGGTGGCGGCGTCGGTGGGGCCAGCGGGAATAACCGCGCAGCCCAGGTTGCGCAGCGGCTCTTCAAACATGAGGCCAGCGGGCGTCAACTGGTAGTTGAACGTATTCTGCACGGCGTCGCCGGGGCGGAAGCCAACGGAATAGAAGGCCTCGGTGTAGCCCCAGTAGTCTTCTCCACGGTCTTCGGGATCAAAGATGGGCCCAGGCGACAAAAAGATGCGCTTGAGCTCGCCGATATCCTTGGTGAGCAGACCGCCCAGGCGCGGCCCCATGGACTGAAGGAAGATAAGTTCTTTCTTCTTCAGGATGGGAATGTGCTTTATATCGGTAAGTGTTTTGAATTTCTCCACATTAAACTGCGCACGGTCGAAGCGCTTTTTAACGTCTTCTGAATAGCGGTAGGCGTAGGAGAGCAAATCTTTGAGCTGAATAAGGCAGTACTGGCGGCGCTCACTCTCATCCAGTACTTCACGGCGGCTGTATATGCCTTCTGTGCGGTCTTTACGGGTCATACCTACTCCATGGGGCGCGGTTGGTTTTGCAATTGGTGAACATAGACACTCCATTTGCAAAACGCAAGCATTTTTTTAAAAATTCAAATATATCAGATAGTTATTTATATAAAATTTTTATGGCCAGTTGCGACATTTGGGGGAGTTTTCATTTTTTCAGTTGCGTTGCGCTGCCTGACGTATCGGGATCATTGCCATTATCGTCATCTTGGGCAGCGGCGCTGGACAAAGCCAGGCAACGGGCGCGCAGGCTGTCGTACACCGGTTCCACATGCAGGGCGTTGGCCGTAAAGGCGGCAATGTAGGCCGTAAGCACCACTACGGGCATGTTGTGAAACGAGCCGGTCATTTCCAGCAGCAAAAACGCACCGGTAAGGGGCGCGCGCACAGAACCGGCAAAAAGCCCCGTCATGCCGAGGGTAAGTACGGTGGCGGCCTGGTCAGGGCTGATCAGCCCTGCAGATTGCAGCCCCGAGGCCATGCACGCGCCGCCTATGGAACCCATAAGCAGCACGGGCATGAGCAGCCCGCCGGAAACGCCGGAGGCAAAGCTTGCCCACGAAAAGGCCATCTTAACCGCCAGCAGGGCAGACAGGCCAAGCAGCGGCAGGGGCAAACCCGCGAGCTGCAGGGTGCTGACGCCAAAGCCCACAAGCACCTGCGGGTAGAGGTACAGCAGCCCCCCCGCCAGCATAAACGGCAGCAAGACGCGCACGGGCAGAGGCATCAGGGGGCTGTGGTCGGCCCAGCGCGTTAGGCGCAGCAGCACGAGGTTATAAAAAGCCCCCAGTACGCCCATAAGCACCCCGGCAACGGGAATCACCCACCACTGCGTCCAGTGGATAAAAGGCTGGCTCGCAAAAGGGAACACCAGCCCAAAGCCAAAGAGCACCTGCACCACAAACCAGGCGGAAAGCGCGCACACGCCCGTAAACAGCAGCATGGGCGCACTGATGATGGTCTTCATCTCTTCAAAGGCAAAAAACATGCCCGCCATGGGTGCGCCAAAAGCCGCAGCAAGCCCGGCTACGCTGCCGCCCACAAGATAGCGCGGCAGGCTCTGGCCGCCGCGTTCGCCCCACAGGCGCCCCACGCCGGCGCCCACCGCAGCGCCCATCATAATGGACGGCCCCTCGCGGCCAACCGAAAGACCGCCGCTGAGCGAAACGAGAGTGCCCGCAAACTTGCACAGCAAAACGCGCAGCCAGTTCATGCGCATCTGGCCGCGCACCATAAGCTCGACCTGCGGTATGCCGCTGCCGCTCACAAGGGGTTCAACGCGCAGGGCCAGCAGGGCCAGCAGGGCCAGCGCGGCCAGCCCGCCAAACAGGCACGCGGCCACTGCAGGAGAGTATATATTGTGCTGGTGCAACGCCTGCACCAGGGCCGCATTGATGTGGTCGTAGGCAAAACGGAACAGGCCGATGACCCCGCCGGTAACCCCGCCGGTAGCCATGGCCTGCAGTATGACTCGTTTGACGCCGATGTTGCGCAGGGCATCAAGGTCGCGCAACGTCGGGGGGATGGGACTGAAAAAAGGCACGCTGAATCCTTGGTTTGGCTGTTGACGGGGGGAAGTATGGCCGGAAGAAACGTGTATTTCAACCCATTGCGCGGAATTCTCAAAAAAAAGCTTGCCAAAGTCAGCGCAAGTGGATAGAAGACTTTTCCAGCCGCTGTGAAAGAGCAAACGCTCTGGCGGCAGGCCCTATGGGCCGAGGTAGCTCAGTTGGTAGAGCAGGGGACTGAAAATCCCCGTGTCGGCAGTTCAATTCTGTCCCTCGGCACCATAAATTTCAAGGACTTAGGCAAAAAAGCCTAAGTCCTTTTTTGTTTTGTAGGTAGAGCTCTCCCCCACCTCTCCCCCATCTGAAAATGACGGAGTGTGTATTCTGATGAAGCGGCATGAAGTTCTTGCCTTCATCTGCTAGTATACTTCGGCATATGCTTTTGGCACAATTGCCAGAAATGGAGGTTACTGTGGCTTGGACTAATCTACCATCCTTGGAAAGATACCTTAAAACGAACCCCCATTCTGGATTTGACGATCGGATTCGTTTGGAACCGTTGCAAATAGAGTTGCTATTTCGGCTTACACCTCCAAACTTGGCGTATGCTCTTTTTTCAGTATCAGAGGTAATGAAAGATCTGTTTCCCGTGAGCTTTGGTGGAAATTCGTATTGCCAAAATTGGGGTTTTATCGTCGTAGATGGCACGCCTGAGTCTGGTAAGGAAGACGCCACGGAAAAGGGAGTGTCAAAGAAGGGGCTGTTGGGGTTGATTGGCCAAGAAGGCTTTGTCAGTATTGATAGTGATCATCGGCGGGATAAGCGAACTTTTGTGGATTGCCTTATAAATAGGAATAAGGATCTTGATGCGTTGTATTACGGCATAAGGGGTTCAATGCCATTAATTCCTTCAAAACGGCGTCATAAAAGTCTTCTTAATGTCTATTGTTGTGTTGGCAAGGATAAGGCTTTCGCTCTGTTAAAGCAAAAAAATATGAGTAGTATTGGGTTATTAAATAGGTTTTTGTTCGTGCCTAGCGATGTGTGGTCTACAGTTTGCGGAGAAAAAGAACGCATTGAAGCTATAGTTAAGGTGGCAGAAAAAATTGTTAGAGAAAAGGTTGTGAAGAGTGTAACTATCCCTAATCATGAGGTGGGCACAATCGATGCTTACTGCGATCACATAGCGGAGGAGTTGAAAGATTTTGTGTATATTAGAGGGCAGGTTGCATGTATTATTAATCTATATAGAACAGTACTTATAAAACTGTATGCAATTCTACGGCTCTTCAAAGATGCCACAAAAAGCGGAAGATATGGTTCTATGATGGATATTGCGGATGCACTAGCTAGACTCTTAATAAACGCACATCTCGTGATAATGAATGAGATGTCGCGCAATAAGCAATTGTATTATGAACTATTAAATTATATAGAACATGCTAAAAAGCTCACATTTCGTGACATCACAAGAAAGTTTCAATCTGATGACAAAACTGTCCTTAGGAACTATGTAGATTTTTTCTGTAGTAATGGTGTTTTGGATGAAGTAAAGGCGCATAGCGTTCTGAAAAATCAAAGAGAAGTAACGTTCTTCAGATTCTGTGACCACTGAATAACTCCCTGGCAGCAGTTGGTAAATGATCATACTGCCAGGAAGTTGCTGTTGCGTTATGATTTTGTTTCCCTTCCCTCTGGGAGCTCAAGTTGCTGTTGGGGAAGTACACTGTTTTGCTTGCGAGCATCGAACTCTTCAGCCGCAAAAGCCGCAGCAAATACCCCTGCGATTCCCGCCACCATGCCGCCAATGAATACCCAAGTCTTGCTCATGTTCTTGCTCCCCTTGTTCTTGCGAAATGATAGAAGGCGGGGAATTCCCGCCTTCTGCATGCCCGCCAAGTGCTAGCTAGTCGTCCCAGTTGTCTTTGATGACCTGCAATACGGCGATGGCTACTGGTATCCAAGCCAGTGGGTTCATATGACCTCCATTGTTTTTAGCAACGCGGGATGCGCCGTTTTTTGTTAAACGTAAAGAAACGAAATATTCCAGTTCGGTGCCACGGCCTAAAATCAAGCGGTACCATCATACTGCACCGCCTTTGAGTAATGCAGCCTGCAGCATGGCAAACATGGCAGGCACCAGATCAGGCAGATCGTTGACCACCTTACTTGTGTGCGGCAGCAGATATGTAATGTGCTCATCCCGTATGCCAAGGCCATAAACTTCAAAGCCAAGTGTTTGCGCCACCCCTATGGCATTGTTTGCAGCGAGCGGGTTGTCCGGCATGCCGTCAGTGATAACCAGGATCATCTTGCGTTGCTCTTTTAGGGGCAGCATGGTTTGCAAAACCCACCACACGGCCCCAGCTAGGGGAGTCCCTCCAGAAGCCCGAATGTCGAACATATCTGGCACGGCCTGCCCGTGTCGCATGATGGGGAATACTGAATTGGTTTCCGTGACTGCGGGAAAAGCAGTTACTGCATGGTTCACGCCACGGATATGACTCAGCGCCGTTGCCACTGCAAAGCATGCCCGATTGGCAAGATTAATCGGTGCGCCAGCCATACTTCCGCTTACGTCCAACAGGATATGGACAGCCGTATTGAGGCCTAGTTGCACAGACTCTTTTTGGAAAACCCGAACATTGCCAACCAGCAGACGGTGTAGCGAATGCGCGTGCAGTGTGCCCTTGCGCCCAATACTACAGCGCCTTTGCGTTTGCGCCTGCAAAAAGCCTTGAAGGCGAGTACGCAGGGCAATGCTGGCCTGAAGGGCTTGCAGCTTCTGCTCTGCTGGCAAGGCGGCTGCATGCCGGGTGCCTTCTACCGCCACGGTCAGCGCGTCCTCAGAGGATTCCGCGCTGCTGTTGGCAAGCTCAATCGTCATGATTTCCCCAATGTTCTTGGGTAAGTCTTGTGCCTCCGCATGAAAAAGAGCTTTGAGCGGTAACGCGTTCAAAGCCCTCGACTGTTGAACCGGCGCAGAGGTGCAAGCCGATTCAGGTTGTTGGTCGATTCGTGAGGCAGAATCGTTGGTCTCCTTTGTCGGCTGCGGCATGTCGCCGTGATCGTTTTTGTCCGTACACTTGTTGGTTGCCATTGGCTGAGGCGGTTCCCACTGCCGGATGCACTGAGCTATTTGCCGAGCGTATTTTACGGCTGCCGTCGTATCCGGGCAATGGATGTAGACCTTGACCAATATGTCATCCAGGGCCTCTTTCAATCCGGGGAAGTGTTGCTCCATGATGCTCGCCGCGTTTTGGCGTGCCGAGCCCACTTCATCCACATCCCAGGCCCGCACCGTCAACAGCACATAGTCCAAAACAGCAAGGGCCGGGGAATCATCCCCGGCCCTTGGCTGTGCTTGCTCTACAAAGAATCGTCGTATCAACCAGTTCAGGTTTCTTCGGCAGCCAGGGAAAATGCCTGACAGCATTTTTTCAACACGCCAGTCCTCAAGGCAATTGAACAGGTTGAAGGTCACAGGATCAAGGTTTTCAGCTTTCAGCACGCTAAAATCAGTATGCCGGATATGGCCGGATTCATGATCCACAAACGACCTCGCCAGAGCCAATAATTCCGGCTCACAATCAATGGGCAACGATGGCAGATGGATAACTTTACCGTTGGTGCAAGCCTCCTTGCCGCCAATACGCACCTGTACGCCATAGCGATCACCCAGAATGGATGCCAAAAGGGGCAGGCAGTTGAGAACGTCATTTGTGCGTACCATAGCGTCACCATAGACCCAGGCTGGGTATGGCAGGATGCGGCAAAGCGCTATCTGGCACGGGAATCTCAGGCAAGATGGGCTCATCGTCCATTTCTCCATCTACGGTGCCATCCATCTGTCCAGCAGGGCAGTCCGACTCGTGGATAACTCCCGGACCAGCCAGCAGGGCATCCAGCACAAAGGCCGGGCCGTAGCCCTCGATAACTTTTTGGGCGTGGCCTACAAGAGCCGTGCTGTCCTTAAGCAGGCAGACCAGCCCCTGCAACAGTAGCAGATCTGTGCCGGTGATGTTCCCTTTCTTGGGCATACGCAGCAGTGCAGCCTGCACGATGTCAGCCACCGGGGCCACATGCGGCTCTACAAATGACAAGCCCGTGAGCTTTGCATGTAGGGTACGCAGCGGCGAAAGCGCCTTGTGGGTTACCTCCGTTTTGCCATGATAAACCCTGCGCCATATATCGTCAGCCGACTTGGCCACCTCATCAAACAGGGTGCCGCCGAGCCCCTGCACCTCTTCCGCCAGACCGGCTTCCAGCACAGCGGTGTTGTCTGTGTGCTGTTCAAGCGGGGCCACCTTATACAACTGCCAGCGAAAATCCATGCGGGCGCGTACATAGTCAGGCCCCACAAGGGAGTTGCGAATAATTTCGCCCCACTGATGGTGCTTCTCAAGCCATGCCTGCACATTTTTGTCGTAACAAGCCAGAAACGCATCCTTTTCTTTCTGGAACTCGGTGCGGATGTTGAGCAGCTCTTGCACGATCTCGCCTGCCTTTTCTTCGGGGATGGCCCAGCCGGACATAAACCGTACACCGTGCCGGTCAAGGTAGTTGAAGGCGCGGGCCTTGAGCGTGCCAAACACCTTGAGGTTTTCCGGGTCGGCAATGCGCTTTGAGCCCAGCGAGGCCAGATCATCAGGCGGTAGCTCTGCGCCGCCCAAGTCCTCTTGGCTCATTTTGCGACGGGCAGACCACAAGCTGACGTTGAGGTTGAGGGCTAACAAATTGTCCAAAATGCGGATGTCAGAAACAAGTTGAGTCATAGTAGCCTCCTAGAACGAGCTTTTTGTTGTATTTAGGGAGTAGCCTTCTTTGATTTTCTTTTCTGCGCGTGCTTCAAGCTCCATCACGGAATTGTTGCCCTCACAGTTTTCGGCGGGAATAAAATGCTGCTGGCCAACGGTGTCCGGCTTGCCCCACTTTAGCGTGAGGCCCACAGGGCTAGCCTCGCCGATCCAGAACTTGCCGTCCTGCTTTTTGCCGGAAAGGTTGTGAATTACCTGAAGATGAACGAGGGGCTTGGCCACCGTGGGTGTGTGGTGCAGATGGCCGCGCATGAAGCGTAGGGCTTGCTCGCCTTGCAGGATTTCAATTTCTGCCGTTACGGTTTGGGGGGACTCAACTTCCACCTGTTGTGGGAACATGCGCTGAGCCAGCTCGTGCAACATTGCGCGGGTTTCACGGCTTGCACGGTAGGCCAGCGCCCGGTCGAGGGCGTAGGTGACAGGCTGTACGCCCTGATGAGCCAGCGGCTGAAAGCGAACGGTCAGATCACCCCATCGCAGCAAACTGCGAGTGGAGAATGTAACTTCAATGGCGTTGGTCAGATTACTGGTGGAAGCCTCGCCCATGAACAGTTTGCGAACCTCATTGGCGTAGTCCACCATGGTTGCGCACAACGATTCGGGTAGCGAAGGGAAGCGCCGTGCGAGCAGGCGTTTTTCCACCTCGGCAGATGGGTAACCCACTTCGCAGATAGTAAAGCGGTCCAGCCATGCAAGGTTCTGCCGCTGGGTGCCCTGGTAGAGGCCGGTGTCATCGCCACCGCCATTGGTATTGGCTGTGGCAACCAGACGGAACATGGGATGCGGCACAATCAGTTCGCCGCCGTTTTCTGCAATGCACAGGGGTGCCCCGTCCAGCACGCTGTTCAGGCCTGCTGCAATTTCTGGCGAGGTCAGGTCGATTTCGTTCAACAAAATTATCGCCCCGTAGCGTATGGCAAGCGCAAGTGGGCCGTATTCAAAGGTCATGCTGCCATTTTTTACTGTCAGGTGACCAACCAGGTCGGCAAACTCCAGCCGCCCATGTCCGGTGACCTCAAATACCGGGTAGTTAAGCCTGGCTGCCAGCTGCTTGATGCAAGTCGTTTTACCACAGCCTGTGGGGCCGAAGACGTACAGTGGTTCCTGGGGGTTGAGAAACCAGACCACAACATCGCGACTGGACTCATGGAACATATAGTCGTGGTCAATGGCCGGGGTGTAGGCTGAGGGAACGGAGTAGCCCCTGACCGTGGTGCCAGAGGGCTTGCCACTGAATACCTGGCCTGCATCGAGATCGGTGGGCTGCAGGTTACTAAGGTCGTCGATATTATTCATGCGTAGCTCCTTAAAACGAAAACTGCCCCAGGGCGGGGCTGTTGTGGGGATCGTGATAAAAGTGAGGGGATGGTCATGAGCACCCCATTTTTCAGTTTATGGGCGAAATGCTCAATTTTTCGAAAGGTGAACCTGTGCGCTCGCAACGGGCCAGCAAGGTGTCCACGTCGATGTCGCCCTGGTGCTTAGAGTGAAAAATATCGGTCAACTCCTCCCGCAGAGCATCCTTGTCCAAAGTGGTGCGACCATCTGCCACTGACATGCGAAAGCGGTAGTTTCCAGTGTCTACCCAATCCCGTGTGCCAGCCTGGCGGTGAACCAGCTTAAGCACAGTCTCCATTTCTTTGATTTCATTATCTAAGGCAGTGCGCTGTTCCTTGAGGGTAGCCAGCTTTTCCAGAGCTGGTTCCCATTGAGGCATTTGCACGCCCTGCGGGAATTTAGGGCAGTCGCTGTTGTGTTCGCAGTATGGGCACAATGGGTAAAACCCTTGAGCGCAATCCATCTGTGCCAGGGTTATGTGCCCGGCGCGGAATGCTGTAAGTTCTCCCCAAAGTTGTGCCGCATGGTCAAGGGCCGTATCGAGCATGGCCTGATTGAAGCCATAGGGGCCGAATGCTTTAACCTCTTTCATGGAAAGGCAGAGCAACCACGCTTCCATACTTGCCTCGGTAGCAGTTGCGGGCAGCTGAATGCCAAATTGGACACGGCAAAGTTGTGGGAAAGTCATTTTGTCATACAAAAGTGTGCCATCCCCAGCACGGAGGCTAAAGACGGGTTTGGCCCATGCTTTTACTAAAAGGCCGATTTGTCCGTGTAGTTGCAGCAGATGGGAATCGTGCGGGGTGTCTGGCAGCTTGTCTGTACTTTTAACTTCCAGAATCCGTATGGCATTAACAGGCGCACCCCAGACCAGCACAAAATCAAGATGAGCCTTGATAGGTACGCCCTGATGCTGCCAGCTGATCTCAAGTTGAGGCAGTACGTGCAGACCCAGTGAAGCTAGAGCTTGCCCAACCCCAGATTCGAACCAGTGCCCGCGCTGCAGCGTAAGCAGACGCTCTAGGCTATTTGTGGTGGGCAGTACCTTTCTGGCTAGTGCCGCCCGGGGGCATTCCCAGTGTTGGCCGATATCACTCATTCCCACATAGCTGGAGCGGTCGCCCAGATGGGCGAGTGTGTCTTTGTGGGCAACGGCTTGCAGGCCTTGCCGAATTAACGCCCGTAATCCTTCTGTGCGGTTCTGTTCCATGGTTTAGTCTCCATAAAAGCGAGAGGGCCGCCATCAGGCAGCCCTCTCGCTCGGTCTTTTGATTTTCACTATGCGGCATCAACATACTTCCACCACAATTTTCTCTGTGGATTCCAGCGGAAGCCCGAACCAGTCAATAATTCTTTTTTGGCCTGCGTGTTGCCGGTGGCAATGATGCAAGGCCGTCCGTCCTGAGCGGTAACTTGCTGGTAGGTGACGCCTTCCAGCGGCGGGAGATTTTCAAGGCTTGCTGGCGGGAGATTTGAGGGGCCTGAAATGTTGAGTGTGGTTGTTGGCTCGTATTGCCGCGCTTTTTGTGATTCAGGGGCGTTTACGGGCAGTTTGGGACGTGTGGGCGATTTTTTGCCATTTTTTGCACCTTCACCGTCGTCATCTTCCGTAACCATGCCCAACATGGCGGTTAGAGCGTAGCGGCGGGCATAGGTCATTGCCGATCCCATGCCCTGAGGGTCGGCCTTTGGCAAAGGAACAACAGCAAGGGAACTTTGCCATTGCCCCGACTCTACATGTGTCAGCTTGGTAACCAGCCCTAAGGAGTTCGGTTGCTCCACAGGCACTGGATACTGGCACATCCAGATGCCGTTTTCGATAAGCGCATCACGGCAGGTATCCATGACGCTGTTGAGACTGGCGTACCAGCTCTTGGTGAAGGGGTTTTCTGCGTCTTTGGTGACAGGCTGCACGGTTCGCTGCACGTTAAGCAGGGCCTTAGCGAGTTCTGTGATGTTTTCTGATTGGTATTGATTCATATGAGCCTCCTTCTTCAATAACAAAGTGACAAAACCCCGCCCAGCTTAGTGCTGGACAGGGCTTTCAGGTTGATTTGAAGCACTACTCTGGTGTTCTTGTAATAGTTATATATCCTTAAAAATTGGTGAATAACATTGTTTCATATTCAATTTTTCTGTTCATGCGTCAGGAACATTAACTTTTCAATGGCATACTTCTCGGGGGAGGGTCACAACCTCACTGAGCTGCTAAAAAATTTCCACAGTCAAGGAGAGGCACTGGCTGCTTACAAGATTGTCAGTAAAAAGTGCTCAGCCTCACAGGCAAGGTGGCAGCCAACAGCAAAGCTACTCTGTATGGGTATTATCCAAACAAGGGTATAGGGTGTATACATTTTGAAGGGGTATGAAGGCTTGTATTGATGATAATGGCACAAGAGATTTTGATGAAGAAAAAGTGTAATGTTTGGGGCTGGCAGCGGCAACGCGCTTCAGCTCAACGATAACTTCAACAAGCACGTCATAGAAGTTAAAAATAACGCGTAGGTTGATACCTTGCTAATGTCCCTTGGAAGCAGATAAAGTCCAATATCAGAAGCGCAGTATGGACATATTTGCAAAAACAGCGTCAATGGGCCAGTAAGGGGTGAGATGAGGCTGTCAGCCGTTCATCGAGAGCAATGGGCAACCCTTTGGGGTCTTGTCCTGACGAAATGGTTTAACAATCAGGCTACTTCTTAAGCAAGTTAAAGAAAATTTTGAGTTGGGTTAGCTGTGCCTAGTATCTGCGGTGTTATCTCTGGCGTGACAAAAGCAGGCAGGATCAAACTGAATGAGTAGAAAGAACGGAAATAGTACAAGTAATGCCGATCTGGATATCGCGTCCCTTTCCGGGCATCTATGGGAAGCGGCCAATATCTTGCGGGGTCCTGTCGACGCTGCTGATTTCAAAACCTACATCTTCCCTCTGTTGTTCTTTAAGCGACTCTCTGATGTCTACGACGAAGAGTATGCCGTGGCCTTAAAAGAATCCAACGGCGACGTGGAATTTGCACTGTTCCCCGAGAACCACCGATTCCAGGTTCAGGATGGCTGCCACTGGAACGATGTTCGGGCCAAGAGCGCCAATATCGGGCATGCGCTTCAGAAGGCTATGCGCTGTATTGAGCAGGCAAATCCGGGCACCCTGCACGGCATTTTCGGGGACGCCCAGTGGACTAATAAAGAGCGCCTTTCGGACGCGCTGCTCAAGGACCTGATCGAACACTTCTCGTCGCTCAACCTGGGCAATGAGCACTGCAAGGCGGACATTCTCGGCCAAGCCTATGAATACCTGATCAAGAAATTTGCCGACCTGACCAACAAGAAGGCCGGTGAATTTTATACCCCGCGCTCCGTGGTCGCGCTGATGGTTCGCATCCTTGCGCCCAAGGCCGGGGAAACCATCTATGACCCGGCCTGCGGGACCGGCGGCATGCTCCTTGAGGCGCTACATCATGTCAAAGAGCATGGCGGCGATGAAAACCTCATGCTGGGCAAGCTCTACGGCCAGGAAAAAAATCTGACCACCTCCTCCATCGCACGGATGAACCTTTTTCTCCACGGCGCGGAAGATTTCCATATCGAACGCGGCGACACCCTGCGTTTGCCCGCCTTTTATTCAGGCGACAGTCTCGCCACCTTTGACTGCGTCATCGCCAATCCTCCTTTCTCCCTGGAAAAGTGGGGGGACGATGCCTGGATCAACGACCCCTACGGCCGTAATTTTGCCGGGCTGCCGCCAGCCAAATCCGGCGACTTCGCCTGGGTTCAACACATGGTCAAGTCCATGGCTCGCAAGACCGGCCGCATGGCTGTGGTGCTTCCCCATGGCGTGCTGTTCCGCATGTCCAAGGAAGGCGAGATCCGTCGAAAGTTGCTGGAGATGGACATGCTCGAAGCGGTAATCGGCCTCGGTCAGAACATTTTCTACGGCACCGGTCTCGCGCCCTGCGTCCTGGTCTTGCGCGACAGCAAGCCCAAGGCCCACCGCCAGAAGGTGCTGTTCATCGACGCCTCCAAGGAATTCAAGACCGGCCGGGCCCAGAACGAGCTGCTGCCGAAACACGTGGACAACATCCATCGCTGGTACGAGGGCTATCAGGATGTGGAAGGGATCTGCCGGGTGGTCACGCTCGACGAGATCCGCGAGAACAATTTCAACCTGAACATCCCCCGCTACGTGGAGCCGGTGATCGAGGAAGAATCCATGACCATCGATCAGGCCATAGTCAGCCTCAAGGAATCGTTGCAGGCGGCGTATGTGGCCGAGGATCGTCTGAAGGGGCTGCTGCTCAGGGAGGGGCTGCTGTGAAAGTCTACCAGTACAAATCACCCATCGGCCGCTTCCTCATCAAACCGCAAGCCAACAGTCGTTGGGGGCTGTGGTTCAAGGATGACCTGCTCGGCTCCTATCACTCGGCCATGGCTGCCGCCGATGACGTTTACATGCAGACGACCGGCGATTACGACTGGGACTCCCTGGATGGCGTCGCTATTCCAACGGACATTTCTGAATGGGAAGTGATAGCGCGATGAAGAAGAACAAACACATTTCCCAATCGGAACTCGAATCCTACCTCTGGGGCGCGGCCACCTTGCTGCGCGGCTACATTGACGCCGGGGACTACAAGCAGTTCATCTTCCCGCTGCTGTTCTACAAGCGCCTGTGTGACGTGTATGACGAGGAGCTGGTCGATGCGCTGGAGGAGTCTGGCGGCGATCAGGAATACGCCGCACTCCCCGAACAGCACTGCTTCCAGATCCCGGAAGACGCCCACTGGAAGGCTTCCCGTACTAAGGTCAAGAACGTGGGCAAGGCTATCCAGGACTCCCTGCGGACTATTGAAACGGCTAACCCCGACACCCTGTACGGGGTGTTCGGTGACGCTCAGTGGACCAACAAGGACCGTCTGCCGGACCGCATGCTGCGCGAGCTGATCGAGCATTTCAGCTCGCAGACGCTTTCGCTCGCCAACTGCCCGGAGGATGAGCTGGGCGTGGGCTATGAGTTTCTGATCAAGAAATTCGCCGATGATTCCGGCCACACCGCTGCGGAGTTCTACACCAACCGCACCGTGGTCCACCTGATGACCGAGATGCTCGAACCCAGACCGGGAGAGTCGATCTATGACCCCACCTGCGGTTCGGCGGGTATGCTGCTTTCCGCCGTCGCCCATCTGAAGCGGCATAACAAGGAGTGGCGGAACCTACGGCTGTTCGGCCAGGAGCGCAACCTGCTCACCTCCGCCATCGGCCGGATGAATCTGTTCCTGCACGGCATCGAGGACTTCCGCATTGTCCGGGGCGATACCCTGGCCAATCCAGCCTTTGTCGAAGGCGACCGACTCATGCAGTTCGATGTAGTCCTGGCCAATCCGCCGTACTCCATCAAGCAGTGGGACCGCGATGCATGGTCGGTCGATCCTTGGGGTCGGAACATCTACGGCACGCCGCCTCAGGGCCGCGCCGACTATGCCTTTTGGCAGCACATCATCAAGAGTATGAAGGCCAAGAGTGGTCGCTGCGCCATCTTGTTTCCGCATGGCGTCCTCTTCCGCAATGAAGAACTGGCCATGCGTGAGAAGCTGGTCGCCCACGACGTGGTGGAGTGTGTGCTGGGCCTCGGTCCCAACCTCTTTTACAACTCGCCCATGGAAGCCTGCGTCGTTATCTGCCGGATGAACAAGCCTAAAGAGCGCAGGAATAAGGTGCTCTTCATCAACGCGCTGAACGAGGTGACCCGTGAGCGGGCACAGAGCTTCCTCACTGACGACCACATCCAGCGCATTGTCGATGCTTACCATGCTTTCGGTGACGAGGATGGCTTTGCCCGGGTGGTCGGCAATGACGAGATCCGGGAGAGAGCCAGCAATCTCAGCATCCCGCTTTACGTGAGGGCGGGCAACGGAAACGGTAATGGTAACGGCTCGACCGAAACGGTTAGCCTCAAACAGGCCATTGCGAACTGGCAAGAAAGCTCGATGGGATTGCGGGTGTCGATGAACGACCTCTTTAAAGTGCTTGAAAAAGACTGTCTTTAGGTGGGCGTAGATTTAAGAAGATTACTGGGAGACGTAAATTGTGCGACTTGAGAAAGCATCTCCCCTGTACACCTTGGTGTTTGAAAACAGACGTCCTGCCAACTCGACTGGAAAGATGAAAAATTACTACAACCAGTGATTGCGCATGGATGCAGATTCCCTGGCATCGGGATAATGATCAAGGGAGAGAAAAGTCAGTGAAATCGGAAACCGTTCAGGAACTACAAAGTCGGTTTGATGCCCTGAGCCAGATCATACCAGGCGAAGGAGTTGAATTCTGGTTCGCCCGAGATCTGATGGAATCGCTTGGCTATGCCCGCTGGGAGAACTTCCTGGCCGCCATCAATCGTGCAATAGAGTCTTGTGAAACAACTGGTTACAGGGCGGACGATCATTTTCGTGCCGTTACGAAAATGATCGCGATCGGCAAGGGGGCCCAGCGACCAGTAGAAGACTTCATGCTCACCCGATACGCCTGCTATCTGACAGCCCAGAACGGCGACCCTCGGAAGGAACCCATTGCTTTTGCACAAAGTTACTTTGCCATTCAGACACGCAAGCAGGAACTGATTGAAGACAGAATGCGTTTGCAGGTCCGGCTGGACGCCAGGGATCGGCTGCGGGAGTCGGAAAAAACACTATCTCAGAATATCTATGAGCGTGGCGTTGATGATGCCGGTTTTGGCCGTATCCGGTCTAAGGGGGATGCTGCACTTTTTGGCGGGCATACCACTCAAGTGATGAAGGATCGATATGGTATCTCTAAAACACGTCCGTTGGCCGACTTCCTGCCGACCCTGACCATAGCCGCGAAAAATTTGGCTACCGAAATGACTAATCATAACGTTCAACAAGAGGATCTGCAGGGCGAACACGCCATTACCAATGAGCATGTGCAGAACAACGTGAGTGTGCGTGACATGCTTGGGCAGCGTGGTATAAAGCCTGAAAAACTTCCTCCCGAAGAAGATATCAAGAAATTGGAACGTCGGGTAAGGGCTGATGAAAAAAGACTGGAAAAAAAGTCGGGCAAATTGCCTGGTCAAACTCTCAAGGAAGAAGGGAAATGATCAAGCGAATTAAAGTGCTAAAAGAAATCGGTCGCTTTTCTGCCTTAACCCCAACGCAAGGGACAGAAGGCGACTTTTCCAGCTTGAATGTTATCTACGCTGGCAATGCTTGTGGAAAAAGTACTCTGTGCGATGTGTTTCGCTCTCTTGATACTGGTAATCCCGATTATGTGATTGGGCGCAAGAGGATTGGGGCGAACACACAACCAGAAGTAGTCATGTTGTTTGAAGGGGGACATGTTGTCCGTCTACAAAATGATCAGTGGCAAAATCGTGATAATTGTCCACGGATTCATGTTTATGATGAGCGTTTTGTGTCTGAAAATGTTTTCATTGGGCATTACATCAGCGCAGAACAGCGCCGTAACTTGTATGGCCTAGTGATCAGTGATCGGGCCATCGAATTGAAGCAGGCAGTCGATGCCGCGGAGCAACAATTAAGCAGCGCAACCGCTGAGGTTAATGCTGTACAGCCAAACCTAACTAGGCTTATTCCCACTGGTTACACCATAGACTCTTTCAGACATCTTCCTTCTGTAGACGATGTGGATGTTCAAATTGCTCAAGCAAGCGAGGAATTCAAAGCAGCCGAACAAACAAAGTCAAAAGCTGATGCCATTCGTGCTCGCAACCCACTGGCTCCCTTGCCGATAGCTGAAGTTCCAAAGGCATTAGGTAAGGTTTTGACCTCAACCCTCGATTCAGCGTCATTGGCTGCGGAGGCAAAAATAAGGGATCACCTCGCCGCCACCTCTCAAGGGCTTCCAATGACTTGGGTTAAGCAAGGATTCGATGCGCAGAGCAGTACAGCTTGTCCACACTGCGGACAGGATATGCAGGGCCTGGATATTTTAGATGCATATCGTTCATTTTTTTCTGGCGAATTGCAGGCACAGGAACAGCTCCGGGAATCAACGAAATCCGCTACCCAGAGTGCCTTTGGTGATGCCGCTAAAAATTTGATCCGGCAAATCCTCACAGCTCACAAGACCGAACAAGACTGGTGGAAGGATGCAGCTGGTTATGAATTTGCGTTGCCAGAGCTTGGTGATGTTGAAAATATAATAGCTTTGCTGCAAGGCGCTTATCAGGCTATAGATTCTGCATTGGCAAGAAAGCAGGCAAATCCAGGAAGCGAAGCTCTCCTGACCAGTGAAGAGTCCGCCTCACTAACTGCTTGGAATGAGCAGGCTGCCACACTGAGAGCTTATAATGAAGCATTAAGTGTGATAAACCGTGGGATACAAAATCGCCAGAATGATGCTGGAGTAATTGATCTAATGCATCTAAGGCAAAAACTTGTAGGCTTGAGTGCTGCCAAGAAAAGATATGAACAAGTGGCTATAGATGCTTATGACGTATACGATAAGGCTACTGAACAAAAATCGAGATCTCAGCAGGCAAAGCAAATCGCCAATGAAGCGCTACGCGTGCAATCTAATCAGCTTTTTGAACGTTATGGCAAACGAATAAATCAATTATTGGTGCTTTTTGGTGCGGATTTTAAAATTGTCAATGACGGGGTGACTTTTAGAGGAGGCCCCTCTGGACAACTCGCAATTGAGCTAAGAGGAGAACGCGTTTCTGCCACGCCAGAATCTGCTTCTGACCCCTCTCGAGTTTCTCTCGCTAATACGCTCAGTGGTGGCGATCGCAGCGCGTTGGCGCTCGCATTTTTTTTGGCTAAGGTGGAAATGGCATCAGATGTTGATAGCTCAATAGTTGTTTTTGACGACCCTTATCATAATCAGGATCGTAGCCGTCGCCAATGCACTATCGAACAAATCCATAATCTTACAGGAATTACTGATCAATGTTTTGTGCTGTCGCATGACCTCGAATTTGCGCGGGCGGTTGAGAAGTGTCATGGGCGGCAGGTGAAGACCTTTATTCTCAATCCACTAACTGACCCGGTAATCCTTGAAGCAAAGCCGTTTCCGCCACTTCCAAGCCAGGCATATATAAAAAACTATAGCACTTTATATGGTTATTCGAATAATCCTGCAAATTATCTTCAACATTTGAGAGAGGTAGCAGACACGCTTCGTGTAATCCTCGAGGAGTATCTGCGCCTCAAATTTCCTAAAGCGTGGGGAGAACATGATTGGCTGGGTGATATGATTGGAAAAATTCGTACTGCAGAAGCAGGAACGCCATTATCACATTGCCAACCTCTGACTGAAGAACTTGGGCATATCAATACATATAGCCAGCGTTTTCACCATGGCGGAACTGGCGATGCGGCTGATGAGGCAGAAGTTAGAGAGCTAAAGATTTATGTAGATAGAACTCTGAATGTGATTCATGCCGGGGGACATATATGACCGCCTTGAAGCCCGGCTGGAAGATGGTGAAGTTCGGCGACATCGCCCAAAACGTTGCTGTGCGAGTTGACCCGGCCGATGCCAAAACCGATGTCTATGTCGGGCTGGAACACCTCGATCCCAGTACGATTCATCTGCGCCAGTGGGGTCACCCGACCGATATTACCGGGCAAAAGCTGGCCTTCAAGAAGGGCGATGTGATTTTCGGCCGCCGCCGTGCGTATCAACGCAAACTCGCCGTGGCTGAGTTTGACGGCATCTGCTCGGCACATGCCATGGTCGTCCGCGCAAAACCCAAGATGATTCTGCCGGAGTTTTTGCCGTTTTTCCTGCAATCTGACATGTTCATGGAACGAGCCATCGAAATATCGGTGGGCTCACTTTCGCCGACGATCAACTGGAAGACGCTGCGAGAGCAGGAGTTCCCGTTACCGCCTCTTGATGAACAAAAACGCATTGCCGAGATTCTGTGGGCAGCGGATGAGGCGGCATCGGCTTATCAAGAAGCCCTTAGCCATATTCATGTCGTTTCTCAAATTCGTCTTGAGCACACTCTCGGCACCCTGAATTGTCCGGAATTATCTCTACCTGATGTTCTTTCCGGTAGCCCGGAAAGCGGTTGCTCAGCTCCACCTTCATCCGATGAAACTGGCCACTGGGTATTGTCCTTATCAGCCCTTTCCGCCAGTGGGTATGTCAAAGGAAGTCTAAAGCCGGTGGCGAAAACCAACAAGATGATTGGAGCCACCCTAGCCAAAGGTGATTTGCTTATTTCACGTTCAAATACGGTCGATTTGGTTGGGTTTGCGGGGATTTTTGACGAAGATCGCACTGATGTTTCTTTCCCTGACACCATGATGCGATTGCCAGTAAATGCGCAGAAAGCTCTTCCTGAGTATCTTGAACTGGTGCTTCTTTCCGACCAGGGCAGACGCCACATGATGAAGACAGCTTCAGGCACCAGTAGCAGCATGAAAAAGATCAATAGGAAAACCCTTGCTGAATTCAGATTTCCAGTTCCAGACCTTGATGTCCAGAAACGAATTGTTTCGGAATTCAATGAACAAAAGAGGCATCGAGAAACGATAGCAAGTCACATTTCCAAGACCCAAAAGGTGCTCTCGCTGTTCAGTATTAAAACGATAGGAGCCGCCCATGTTTAACGAAGAAAATACTGTCGAACAGATGGTTCTCGATACACTTTGCGGCGGCGTGACTTCGAACATGGTTGCCAAAGAGCTCGCCAGCTACGGCGGCGCATGCAATAGAAACTAAGGAGGGTTACTCCATGGCATTTAAAATCCCTCAGAAATCTTCGGTATCCATCAAGGACCCAGAGTCGTTATTTCGTGACCTGCGGGACCGTACCGTAGAAGGCCTTCTTGCGCAGCAGGCAGATATGCTCCGCAACTACATGGACCATGTCAACGATCGTGATATTGCACTTGAGCTACCCACTGGCAGCGGCAAGACTTTGGTTGGCCTCCTGATCGCGGAGTGGCGCAGAAGAACGAAACGGGAGAGATGTGTACTGCTCTGTCCTACCAAACAGCTTGTCCATCAGGTCGTTGAACAGGCCAAAGAAAAATACGGAATCAACGCTCTTGACTTCTCGGGGTCCAAACACCAGTACCCGGAGGCCGACAAGACCTCTTTTAACAATTGTGAATCAATAGGCGTTGCAACCTACAGCGCTCTTTTTAACACAAATCCGTTTTTCAGTGACGTTCATACTCTCATTTTTGACGATGCCCACACTGCCGAAAATTATGTGTCGAGTTTCTGGTCGTTGGAAGTCCTGCGTTATAAGGATGAATCCACCTTCGATGCAATCTGGCAGATCATCGCACCTTACACCACGGAAAATGACCAGCTCCGTTACGACCAGGGGAATGAGGGATCGCTTGATACGTCTTTCGTGAATAAGATTCCGACCCCTTATTTACTCAAGTGCAGGACCGCTCTAACGGCAGCGATTGACAATGCCTCCAGAGACGATGAGAGCCCAGAGGAATACAGTTATAGATGGCGCATGATCAGAGATCACCTCCACGCCTGTCATCTCTATTACACGAGCAATTCCATTCTCATTCGTCCTCTTATAGCGCCCACCAAGAGCTTTGCGCCGTTTCAGAATGCGCGGCAGCGCATTTATATGTCCGCGACTCTCGGCGAAGGCGGGGACTTGGAAAGAATTTTTGGGCGGAAAAAAATCGAACGACTACCTGCTCCAGAGGGATGGGATAAGCAGGGAATCGGTCGACGTTTCTTCGTGTTTCCTATGCGGAATGTTGATGAAGCGGCTTCATTGAGCCTGGCGATTTCCTGGACTACGAAATTTGACAGAGCACTCGTCCTCACCCCACGCAACCGCGACGCCGACAAAGTTAGAGAAGCCATTGGAGCACTTCCGGCGACACAGGGTCACACCCTCTTTGACGCCGCGCAATTGGAGGCGTCGAAGAAATCATTCACCCAGGCAGGTTCCGCCATTGCGGTTCTGGCGAACAGGTATGACGGAATCGATCTGATCGGAGACGAATGCAGATACCTAATTATCTATGGTCTTCCAGAGTCTACAAATCTGCAGGAGCGCTTCATCATCAGCCGCCTTGGGGCCTCTGTTCTCTTCCAGGTTCGCATCCGCACTAGGGTCACTCAGGCGGTAGGAAGATGCACACGTTCATCAACCGACTACGCGCTCGTGGTTATCATCGGTGACAAGGTGCATCAGTTTTTCCACATGCCGGAAAAGAGAGAAACTCTGCATCCGGAACTTCAGGCCGAAGTCAATTTCGGTGTCGAACAATCAAAAGTCGATAATCCATCAGAACTGGGGGATAACATCGACATATTCGTTGCCCACGGGCTAGAGTGGAAATCGGCTGATAACCATATATTGGAAACAAGAGACGAACTGACTCAATCGCCCATACCATCGGCAAGTCCGCTCGGTAACTCTGTTGTTCATGAAGTGAAATTTCACGATGCCCTTTGGTCCGGAGATTTTGACAGCGCTCTCTCTTCCGCAAAAGACGTGTTGGCCAGCCTTGCCGGTGGACATGATCTAAAGGGATATTCTGCTCTTTGGAATTACCTTGCTGGCTCAGCAGCCTACCAGGCGGAGCAAACGCCGGTAGCTCAAGAACATTTTTCTGCTGCCTTTTCATGTGCTAGTACGTTGCCATGGCTCAAACAGATTCAAAAGCTGCTCTCCAACCAGACACAGGAAGCATCTGTCGATGTCATTTATGGAGAGCGCATCGAGCGTATAGAAGGAGTCCTTGAACGGTTCGGAAAGTCCGGCAGCGTAAAAATCGAAAAATATTTCCAGAGCATCCGGGAAGGGCTTTCAAGCTCGGAGGCGAAGCCGTTTGAAGAAGCGCAGGTCAAGCTCGGTCGCCTACTGGGCTTTGAATCTGGGAACACTGAGCGATCCGGCGACCCGGACCCGTGGTGGATCTTTGGGCGACAGGGCGTTGTTTTTGAGGACTACACGGCAACCGGAGAGAACCCTGTCGTCTCAAAAGAAAAAACACTTCAGGCCAAGGCCCATCCGGACACCCTCGCAGCAGAACACCCAGGAGTAAATTTCTCGGTCGTGTTCTGCTCGACATCGGACAAATTGCATTTCGCTGCGGAACCTCATACGGGCGATGTTTTTTACATCAGCGTTGAAGACTTCAAGAAGTTTTCAGAAGACTGCATGGCAACAATGCGAACGTTATGGGACTCTTTCCGGTCGCCTGGAGTTATTGAATGGAGGGAGTTTGCTGCACGCAAGCTGGCCGAAACGAAACTGGGCAGCGACGACATTCTGGCACGTTTGACGAGCAGAAAACTTTCTTCATTGGCAGGTGGCGGTCAGAAATGACTTACTTCAATGAGGAAAATACGGTTGAACAACTCGTGCTGGACACACTGTCTGACCGGGACAATCAGTGGTGCGTTGCTGAACCACAAGCTGATTATCTCGATTCACACCTCACCCTTCAGATTTCAAACCTTAAATGGCGCTTCGTGGCCGCCGAGGAGCTGCCCCGTCAGCATTCCGATGTGTTGGTTGAGTCGATGGTGCGCGACGCCCTCGTCCGCCTGAACCCGGAAATCAAGGCCCAGCCAGACCGCGCCGATGAGGTGCTCTACCGCCTGCGGACCATTCCTCTGTCGGTACAGAGCGAAGGCCTGGTGCGGGTCAACGAGCTGTTCGCCGAATGGCTGCGGGGTGAGAAGTCCATGCCCTTCGGCGAGCGCGGCGAACATACGCCAGTGCGGCTGATCGACTTCGAGAATCTCAGCAACAACGATTACGTGGTCACCAACCAGTGGGTCTACCCGGTCAAGGAAGGCGGCCGCCGCTTCGACATCATCATGCTTGTCAACGGCATCCCGCTGGTAGTCGGCGAGGCCAAAACGCCAGTTCGCCCGGCGGTGACCTGGGTGGACGGGGCCAGCGACATTCACAACGGCTATGAACAGAGCGTGCCACAGATGTTCGTGTCCAACGTCTTCTCCTTTGCTACCGAGGGCAAGTGCTATCGCTACGGCTCGGTGCGTATGCCAATCGATATCTGGGGGCCGTGGCACGAGGGAGACAACAAGGCCGAGGGGACGCTTGCGGACGTGCAGTGCTCAATCCGCTCCATGCTACGCCCCCATGTGGTGCTGGACATCCTGCAGAATTTCACCTTGTTCGCCACCGACAAGGAGCACCGGCGCATCAAGATCATCTGCCGCTATCAGCAGTACGAAGGCGCTAACCTGATGGTCGCCCGCGTGGTCAATGGCTATCCCAAGAAGGGCCTGATTTGGCATTTCCAGGGATCGGGAAAGTCGCTGCTTATGGTGTTCGCGGCTCAGAAGCTGCGGATGCACCGCAAACTCGGCAACCCCACGGTGATGATCGTGGTGGACCGCATCGATTAGGACACCCAGATCACCGCCACCTTCAACGCCGCCGATATCCCGAACATGATCGGGGCTGCCACCCGGCAAGAGTTACAGAGCCTGCTGGCGGCCGATACCCGCAAGATCATCATCACCACCATACACAAGTTCGGCGAGGCGGGCGGCCGCCTGAACGAGCGCTCGAACATCATCGTGATGGTTGACGAGGCGCACCGCACCCAGGAAGGCGACTTGGGGCGCAAGATGCGCGAAGCGCTACCCAATGCCTTTCTCTTTGGTCTGACCGGCACGCCGATCAACAAGCGGGACCGCAACACCTTCTGGGCCTTCGGCGCGGACGAGGATGAGCAGGGCTATATGAGCCGTTACTCTTTCCAGGACTCGATCCGGGACAATGCCACGCTGCCGCTGCATTTCGAGGCAGTGGACGTGAAGCTGCATATCAACAAGGACGCCATCGACGAAGCCTACTCTCAGATGACCGATGATCTGAGTGAGCTGGACCGTGACGACCTAGCCAAGCGGGCTGCCAAGATGGCGGTGCTGATCAAGGCCCCGGCCCGGGTGAACGCCATCTGCCAGCATATCGTCAAACATTTTAAGGAGAAGGTGGAACCGAACGGCTTCAAAGCCCAGGTGGTGACCTTCGACCGGGAATGCTGCGTACTCTACAAGAAGGCCATGAACGAGTTGGTCGGCCCGGAGGTCAGCGCTATCGTCATGCACACCCAGGGCGGCAAGTTAGACGAGTACGCGGAATGGAAATTGACCAAGGACGAGGAGGAAAAGCTCCTTGACCGGTTCCGCGATCCGAACGACCCGCTTAAGTTCCTGATCGTCACTTCCAAGCTGCTGACCGGCTTCGATGCGCCCATTCTGCAAGTGATGTACCTCGACAAGCCGATGAAGGATCACAACCTGCTGCAGGCCATTTGCCGCACCAACCGTGTTTACCCTGGCAAGACCCACGGCCTCATCGTGGATTATCTGGGCATTTTCGATGACGTGGCCACGGCCCTCGATTTCGATGAAAAGGCTGTGCAAAAGGTTATCACCAATCTGGATGACCTAAAAAATGAACTGCCCGGCGTTGCGGCAAGATGCCTTACATTTTTTCCTGAGGTGGACCGCACTGTTGGCGGTTACGAGGGATTGATCTCGGCGCAGGATTGCCTACCGAATAATGAGATCCGGGATAAATTCGCGGCTGAATACTCGGTGCTCTCCCGACTGTGGGAAGCGTTGTCTCCCGATCCTTGTCTTGGCATTTACGAAAAAGACTATAAGTGGCTGACTCAGGTCTATGAATCTGTGAAGCCGCCGAGCGGCAACGGCAAGCTGCTCTGGCACGTTCTGGGTGCCAAAACCATAGCATTGGTTCATGAAAACGTACAGTTGGAGGCTGTGCGTGACGACCTAGACACCTTGGTGATGGATGGCGATGTGCTAGAGGGGCTGCTCGATGTCAAGGGTCCGGACAAAAAATCAAAGGAAATTGAGATTAAGCTCATCGCTCGTCTGCGCAAATATAAGGACAATCCGAAGTTCGTCGCCCTAGGGGAACGTCTCGAAAAGCTTAAGGAACGACACGAACAAGGTTTGCTTCACAGCCTAGATTTTCTTAAAGAACTGCTGATTCTGGCTAAGGAAGTTGTTCAGGCCGAAAAGCAGGTAGACCCAGTCGATGAACAAGCCAAGGGCAAAGCTGCCCTGACCGAGTTGTTCGCCGAGGTGAAGAACTGCAAGACGCCGATGGTGGTCGAGCGGATCGTGACCGACATCGACGAGATCGTGCGTCTGGTCCGGTTCCCCGGCTGGCAAAACACCAAGGCCGGAGAGCGCGAGGTTCAGAAGGCTTTGCGCAAAGTGATTTACGTGAAATACCAGGTAAAAGATCAGGATCTTTTTGATAAGGCGTTCGGATATGTGCGGCAGTATTACTAAAATGGGATGGTAATGACGAGTTGCATTCCTGTGCTTGCATTGTATTCACATGAAACACATATTGCGCCGAGAAATGTTGTTTCGCACTAAGGCAATCCATAGGTCCAGCTATGTGCCTCATCAGCACTGTAGTTCGCATCGTTGCTCTTGATTGTTTCAATAAGGCCATCTGCCTCTACCTCAGACAGGTCAGCAAAGTCTTTGCTAAAATGCATCGATGACAACGCTTCTGCGTCAACACCCTGCTGCACAGCCAGGCTGAACACGTAGGATAACATTTGTGGGGAAGCTTTGTGTGGTTTGTTAAGACTGCTCATTGTCGAATCCTTTCCGTATGCACACAGAATTTGTTTAGCAGGGGGGTATTACAGCGTATATGTTTTCAGTTTGTTTCGCAGATAGGCGATAAATGACTCACGTGTACAGCCTACCTCGTGATGCGAGTGCAAGAAGATACTCGTGACCACTTTGGATTAAACTCCTTTGAGCGGACTTTTGCTAGATAGCTGGCAGCATAAACAACGGCATCTATCTGTGCATAAACGTCTGGGGAATTCCTTTCTATGAGTTTCCCCTTTGTGCCATTGCTGTCAGAAAAGTTAACCAAGCCGTCATAAGTGGTTTGTAGCCTTCTTTTTACCGCAATGCTTATCGCGTCTTTAAAAGCGTAGCCATTCTGAATGGCATTGGCATTTGCAAAGAAGTTCAGATGGAAATGTGGGGTGTCGTCAGGTGTCGTTTTTTCTGATGTCCACACGTAGTGGATATCAGGATCATTTTTCCCTTTGCTTGCCTTTGCGTCTAGTGTTCTCACGGTACTTTCAATGATTCTGGTTATGTCCATACTTGTAAGAGGTGTTTTGGTGTGCTTTGCACTTTGGATATCAATGCGTACAGAAATAACTTTTGAGTGCCTAGATAGCATATATTCGATTGTATCAACAATCTGATCTAATGTTTTCGTAAAGCATGCATGCTCTTTGCTGTTTCCACTATTCACTTTGAATCCACGATATGTACGTTCATTGGTTGTTTTATTGAGCATTGTTTTCTCCGTGGTAGTTGTGTTCATTGGTATGGTAGCTTGTGTAATGTTTTATGGTTTGTGTTTGTAGGTGTATTCTATTGTATTGAGTTTGTGTGTATTGCTTGTTGTTGTGTGGTATATGATACTACTAAAACCGGGTTTATGGTTTTCGTTTTGGCGTTGTCTGGCAAGATTGATGGTGTTGATTGTTGTGGCTTTGCCGTAAACACTGCTTGCGATAAAGTTTTTCCCTGTTCATTTTGTCATGTGCCCCTCTTTGCAACCATTGATCAGGTTTCAAAGAGGGGCTTTCTAATAGGTTCTCTTGGGTTGTTGCGATATCAAAGCAGTATGGTGCCGTACGCTATTTATTGCGGGTGTCTGCAAGGATCGTTTTCACATACTCAAGGAATTGGGGCTTTTGGTACCATGTCTCACGCTTGACGAAAAAGCGCCCTTTGGGGCCGGTGTTATTGCTGTCCCTATTTGCTAGAGTGCGCGGGTTGACCATGCCGAAAGTCAACTCGTGTACCTTCTTGCGTGGGAAGCAAGGCGGAAGGGTTTCTTCAAGCAGTTTGAGAATGTCTTGTGTCGGGGAGGGCATGACGATGGCTCCTGTTCGAAACGATGTCGCCGTTGGGCGCATCGCATGGGGGAGGCATGTCAAAAAGAAGTGAGGCCTAGGTCTGAGTAATGCAAATGGCGCTGCTTCAATTAAGTGAAGCGGGGGCTGACGCCACGTATGGGGCTGGCCTTACCCCACTGCGTATACCACTTGTAAGTTAGTGGTTCCCACTGGGTTGCAGGTTATATTCTTTTCACGGAACTCTTCCGGCGTCAGCCAGCCCAATGAGCTGTGCGGTCGCCGCTGGTTGTAATCATGGCGCCAGGCTTCAACTGTTCTGCGGGCATCGTGTAGGGACAGAAACACGTTCTGATTTAAACACTCATCCCGGAATTTTCCGTTAAAGCTTTCAATGTGCCCATTATCCGTGGGCTTCCCCGGACGAGTAAACTCTATCTGCACTCCATGCTCAAAAGCCCATGTATCCAGAGCCTTACCGATAAACTCCGGCCCATTATCAACCTTGATACGCTGTGGCAACCGACCTTGAAGGCGTAGTCTTTCAAGNACACGCACAACTCGAACTCCAGGCAACGACATATCCACTTCGANCGCGGGGCTTGAACGATCCCACAGATCGGCAATTGTCAAAATCCGGANGCGGCNNCCACCCATAAGGGAGTCGCTTACAAAATCCATCGCCCATTGCTCATCCGGGCCANCAGGGCCAGCCTGGACAATACGGGCATGGCTTGGGCGCTTCACTCGCTTGCGGGTGCGCAGTGAAAGGTTTTCTTCCTGGTAAATCCTTTCTGTCCGTTTGTGATTCTGCACCAGCTCTTCCCGACGCAATAATTCATGCAAGCGCGGAGAGCCAAAACGCCGCCTGTCATTTGCCAGTTCCAGCATCCGAGTCCGTAAAAGAAGATCACGGTCCTCAGATGGTGGCCGTCTGGCTGAACAGCGATTAAACTGAATCACTCGGCAAGCCCGCCGCTCTGAGTAGCCATGCGCGGACTGAATGTGATGCACGGCTTCCCTATTGGCTGCGGGCTTCAAAAGTTTTTTGAGATCACGTCCTTCAGGACAACGATATCAAGCGCCTGTTCGCCTACAAGTCGTTTCAGACGGGCGTTCTCTTCCTCCAACTGGCGCAACCGCTTGGCGTCAGAGATGTTCATCCCACCGAACTTGCTGCGCCATTTGTAAAAGGTCGCATCCGAAATGCCATTCTGACGACAAAGATCGACAACGCGAACGCCAGCCTCGGCTTGCCGCAAGATCCCAATAATCTGTTCTTCGGTGAATCTGCTACGTTTCATTCTTGTGCTCCTATGTCAGGAACACTAACTTTTCAATGGCATACTTTTCGGGGGGAGGGTCAGGGCAACCGTCGGCATAAAACGGTTTGACCATCAACGCCAAACGTATGTGAGACGCGTAGCCCCGCATGTGGATATGTTTTTTGGGGTAGAGAAGATTTCTTCGGGCAGTGAGGTGGCGTGCCGTGAGGCCTTGAGCATTTCGTTTTCTGACTGAATAGAGCTATTCATCGACCCGTACCCGCCTCGGCGTTTGGGTGGAAGATGCTACAATGCGTCCTTCAAGAGGATGGCAAAACTGAAAGGGTTCTCCTGGGAAGGCATTTTGACGTATCGTGGCATTACAGGGAATCCTCCATCGCTAGTTTTTTGTGCCACTGGGCAAGGCAAAAATGCCCTCGTTTTTTTTGCGTTAGCCCCGAGAAAACTTCCAATCTCACGCTAAAAGCTGTGCCTTTTGCACTGAAAACAGCCGACAAAATGCAGCCTGTCATTGTGTCATGTAAAAATGTAAATTTCTTGAGCCCAATTTTCTCACAAAAAATACGGGTGGCAGCCCAGGAATTTCTGTAAATTCATGTTACGGCATTTTGTCATATTGAAGAGGTATGAATTGGGGGGGCAGATGAAGAGAACCTTCACTATGGCTAGGTGGTCAAGAATGATTCTTGCCTAAGCTCGGTTCTTATGTGTGGATGAAAAGGCGTGAATACTGGCAGGCTGCTGCTTCAACTTGATATCCAGGTTGCTCATTGCCCGCTGTTTTTTCTCATCAGTAGGGTGAGTATAGCGTTGAAGCATTGCGAGTGTTGACCATCCAAAAATTTCTTGGATTGTGCGAACATTTTCTCCCGCGTCAAGGAGCATTGAGGCAGCGCTGTGACGCAAAGAGTGAAAAACCAGCACCTCTCGGGGATCACTGCGCCCTTCATTCAGCTTGAGGTTGGCAACAGCTTTGCGAAAGTTGGTAGGCATTGAGGTCCATTGCTTTCCATGGGCGTTGGTAAAAACAAAATCCTGTGCTTGGCCCTGGGGCATGTCGCGTAAAAGTGTGAGTAGCGTTTCGGTCATAGGGACAGCGCGTGGCTTGCCCGTTTTTGTATGAACGAGGGTAATGTGCCTCTCATTCATGTTTACCTGCCCCCATGTTACGTGTGCTACCTCGCTAAGCCGCCCACCAGTGTGTAAACATGCTAGTGTGAAAGCCCATGCATTTTTATCTAGACGCAGAATCTCTTCGAGGAGGTCGTGTGCTTCTGTTGAGGAAAGGGTGCGATTACGTGCATTATTGATCTTGCCCAGCTTGATTTCTTGAGTAGGGCAGTCCCCCCCCACCAGCTTGTTGCCTCTGGCGTGGTTCCAAACCGCTCGCATGGTCGCAAACACAAGCTGAATTGTGCGCTTGGCAAGACCGGCAGTGACCATTTTGCCCTTTATAGCATCGAGATCTGCCTTAGATATATCACGCAGAGGGGTGTCACCCAGTGCGGGCGAAAGCCATGTCTTGAAGTTAGACTCTTCCTTGCGCCATGTCTCTGGTGCCTTGGTTTGTTTACTGTCAGGAAAGTAATTGCTGTACCAGTATGCGTTTAATGTTACTGCCAGTCTCTTACGTGCTTCCTGTTGTCTTTTGGCTTCTTCACGTTCTTCCTGTGCTTTGACACGCCTCTCCCTTAGTGTGACTTCACCCGCCCCGGTCTTTTTGGCAATCATCAGTTCAGCCAGTGTCAGCCTGGCGCGTTCAAGCGTCCACCCTTGGCTAGCCCAGCCTAAGCCTTCTTCATACCTTTTGCCCTCGACCCGATAGCGTAAAGCGTAGTACACATCGGGCTTCAGGCCATGCTTTCTGGTCAGGTGGTCGTATTTGCGAATGCCACGTTCAACCGTGACCCATGGGGTATGATCTTTCTCTTTACCCACTGCGCCCCCTCCCTTATACGGGAATCCTCTCCCCCATCTCTCCCCCAGAAATGGCTGAAAGTGGGTGTTTTTGTGTGAACTTCTATGAAGGTGAAAATGGCCGTAAGGTGCTTGTTTGTCAATATGAAATTAGGTATTATGAAGTGGAGTGAATCCCAGTGAAAATGTGTTGCAGGGGACTGAAAATCCCCGTGTCGGCAGTTCAATTCTGTCCCTCGGCACCATATAGATTTCAAGGACTTATGCATGATTTGCATGAGTCCTTTTTCTGTTTATTTCTAGATTTTGTCCCTTCCCTGTCCCTTGTTTGGGGCGCTGGATTGCTCATTAGCAACACTGGTGCCCCTTATGCCNATTCCTTCCTGCCATGCATACGGGNGGCAGCGTCCGCCCTGGGCTGCTGGTTCCCTGCGTCGCGCGGCTTTGCCGCAGCGTCTAAGGATGCCCTCCTGACTGCAACGGGCCTCGGTTTATCCTATAATGGTTAACGGTGAAAAATGCTGACGGCCGATGCCCCAAGTGCAAACGGTCTGTCCTCCATTGCGGGTAGTCTGTTTCCCTTTGGAGTTTGGGCGTTGAAATCCTTGTATGCCTGGCGTAACCCAACATGCGTCTGCCCGTAACGCGNCTGTCACAGCAATGGGCGAGCGTTTACGCANTGNAAANCCCANANGCNGCCNCNCANGGNTTTGGGGAANGCNGGCCAAAANCCNGGGCNTTTTANNANGNGCNTTCATGCAGGAGGTTCGGATCATGGCCCGTTTTCGTTGGCGCAATGCCGTTCGTTTTATGTTTGCTCTTTGCCTCATGCTGCTTTGCCTTGCTGGCGCTGCCCAGGCAGGGCAGGCAAAATACGTTATTCTGCTCATAGGCGACGGCATGGGCATGGCCCAGCGCAATGCCGCCGAACTGTATCTGGCCGCGCAGAAGGGCGATACCACGCCCGGCATAGTCAAACTCAACATGAGCCAGCTGCCCGTGCAGGGCGCAACCACCACGTATTCCATTGATTCGCTCATCACCGACTCTGCCGCAGCGGGCACAGCCATGGCCTGTGGCGTCAAGACCACCAACCGGGGCCTTGGCGTGGACGGCAAAAACGTGCCTGTGGTTTCCATTGCCGAGATGGCGCGCGACAGNGGCATGAAGGTGGGCATCGTCACCAGCGTGTCGCTCGACCATGCCACCCCCGGGGCCTTTTACGCCCATCAGCCCAGCCGTAAAAATTATTATGAAATCGGCCTCGAACTGGCCGCAAGCCGTATGGATTACTTTGCTGGCGGCGGCTTTCTTGATCCCACGGGCAAAAAGTCCAAGATGGAAGGTGACAAGCGCAATGTGGTCGACGCCATCCGCTCCAACGGATTTCGCTATGTGAACAGCGCCCAGGATTTTCGCGCGCTCAAGCCCGGCAAGGACCGCGTGGTCTTTGTCAATCCGCGCCTGCAGGATGAAGAATCCATGACCTACGCCATGGATGCGGCGGCGGACGACGTATCGCTGGCCGAGATGACGCGCAAGGGTTTTGAACTGCTGGATAACCCCAAGGGCTTTTTTATGATGATCGAGGGCGGCAAGGTTGACTGGGCCTGCCACGCCAACGACGCCGTGAGCTCCATCACCGACGTGCTGGCCTTTGACGCCGCCGTGGCCGAGGCCATGCACTTTATGGCCAGCCACCCCAACGATACGCTGGTCATCGTGACGGGCGACCACGAAACCGGCGGCATGTCCCTGGGTTTTGCGGGCACCAAGTACGATTCATACCACACCCGGCTGAAAAACCAGAAGATCTCCTATGTTGCCTTTAACGAAAAGTTCAACGCGTTCCGCAAGTCCCATCCGCAGGCAAAGCTGGAAGACGTGTTGCCCCTGGTAAAAGAAAACTTTGGCCTCACGGTGCTTTCTGAAGCGGAAGCCGCCGCCCTGCCCAAGGATGGCGAAGCCGCCGGCATGGTGTTGAAGCCCTACGAGGTGGACGAACTGCGCGCCGCTTTTGAGCGCAGCATGAAGGGTGGCGACGCCAAAAAACAATCGGATCAGGATTACCTGCTGTACGGCGAGTACGAGCCTTTTACCATTACCCTTACCCATCTGCTCAACCAGAAGTCGGGGATTGCCTGGACCACCTATTCGCACACCGGCGTGCCGGTGCTGACCTCCGCTGGCGGCGTTGGGGCGGAGCGTTTTGGCGGTTTTTATGACAACACCGACATCTTTACCCGCATGGCCNAAATCATGGGCGTAAAAAAAGCCGCCGCTGCGGTCAGCCCTGCGGCCCACCCTGTGTACAGCCCTGCGGCTGTGGCTCAGGCTGCCAATTAGGCTGCACTGGCTGAAATGGTCTGCGGGCCGGGCGGCGGGGTTGTGCCTGCTGTCCGGCCCGCTCGCGTACGCGGGCAGAAAGCAAACAGTAACGTCGAGGCGAAAAATTATGCCGCTACAGGGTTCGGATACTGAAAGGGCCGCCGTGTCAGGCAAGTCGGCACCCATGACCATGGCAGATCATACAGGCGCGATCGCCGGGGCGGGGCAATCGCAGCCGCTGCAACCAGGAGCGGGCCAGAACGGCACGGGCTGCTGCCTGCACGGCAACCTGCGCTCAACCCGGCGCGATTACCTGCTGTGCGTTGTTCTGGCGCTGGCCTGTCTTGCACTCTACCTGCTGCCTACGGGTTTTGAAAACCGCCTGCCAGACAATGCCGTGCGCTGCCGGGCAACCGTGCTGAGTGTGGACAATGAACGCGTGCACCAGTACGGCATTGTGCGCATGGGTACGCAGTACGTGACCATGCGTGCGCTGGACGGCCCCTATGCCGGGCAGACGTGGCAGGCTGGCAACGACCTCGTGGGCAAGATGGAGCTGGATAAAGTATTCGCCCCCGGCGATACGGCCCTGCTGGTGCTTACCTTGCGCGACGGCAAGGTGGCCGACGCCGTGGCCCAGGATCATTACCGGTTGCACACGCAGGCCGTTGCCTTTGGCATATTTGCCCTGCTGCTGCTGGTTTTTGCCGGGGCGACCGGGTTAAAGGCGCTGCTTTCGTTCGTTTTTTCAGCCCTGATGATCTGGAAGGCGCTGATACCTGCATTGCTGCGTGATGTGGATCCTATCCTGCTTGGGCTAGGGATTACCACTGCCATCACGGGGGCCACCATCCTGCTGGTGGGCGGCATGAACCGGCGTGGTCTGGCCGCGTGGCTGGGTTCGCTGCTGGGCATTGCCGCCACCTGTGCGCTGGCGCTGATTTTTGCCGGGCCGTTCCAGTTGCACGGCGCTGTGCGCCCCTATGCGGAAACAGTGCTCTATTCCGGCTATCCGCACCTCAACATGACGCGCATCTTTCTTGCCAGCATTTTTATGGCTTCCTCTGGCGCGTTGATGGATCTGGCCATGGATGTGGCCGCCAGCATGGCCGAGCTGGCCGCGCAAAACCCCGGCATTTCGCGCCGCGCGGCGCTGGCGTCTGGCCTGCGGGTGGGGCGGGCCGTGGTGGGCACCATGACCACAACCCTGCTGCTGGCTTATTCTGGCGGCTACATAGCCACCCTCATGCTGTTCATGGCGCAAGGCATACCGCTTGAAAACGCCCTTAACCTGCCCTTTGTCGCAGCTGAAATCATGAATACCCTGGTAGGCAGCATCGGGCTTGTGACGGTTGCGCCTTTTACCGCGCTTACGGGCACATGGCTGCTGATAAGGCCGCAGACTGCGGTGCTGGCGCGCACCGGCGTNGCGGGTGCGGGTGATGATAACGCGCCGCAGGGGGCGTAGCCGACTGCGCTGTGATTGACTTACATCCGCGTGGCCGAACCACCCTTGCGGCACCAGCGGGAGACCATGTCGGCAAGATCCTGCGGATCGATGGGCTTTGAAATGTGGTCGTTCATACCGGCCTCAAGGCATTTTTCCCTGTCGCCCACCATGCCGTGGGCGGTCAGGGCGATAATGGGCAGCTGACGCCGCAGGGGGGTGGCGCGTAGCCTGCGGGTGGTCTCGTAGCCGTCCATTTCGGGCATCTGTATATCCATGAACACCGCCGCATATTCTGTACGGGCGATCATATCCAGGGCAATACGGCCATTGTCGGCAATATCCACGGCAAGGCCCATGCTTTCAAGCAGTTCCTTGGCCACAAGCTGGTTTATTTCATTATCCTCAGCCAGCAGCACGCGCTGGTTTTCTATGCCGCTGATGGGGAGAAATGGCAGTTTTTCGTGCTGCTGGCGGTCGCCAGGCTGCAGCCTGCTGTGCACAGCATCCTGAATGGTGCGCAGCAGTGTTGTTCTGCAGACGGGCTTGCCAAGCACATGCCTGAGGCCCGCAGCATGGGCCTGCTGGGTAAAACTGTCGAGCTCGTGCACGGTGGTCATGATAACAACGGGTATGCCGTCCGTACCGGCAAGGTGCTGCAGCAGGTTGGCCTGCTGCAGACTGTCTGCTTTGGGTTGTATCCAGTCGATGAGTATTACCTCGTAGGTCTCGTTATTTTTTACTGCGGCCATAGCCATGTCGGCGGCGGTTGCCGCGTCCTCCGCCTCGCCGTACCGCAGGCCCAGACCCTCGAGCATTTGCCCCAGCCGCGCACGGGCAGAAGGTGAGCGGCTGAGCACCAGCGCCCGCACATTGGAAAGCTCGAACGCCTCGGGCAGAATGGCGCAGTCGCTTTGCGGCAGGCCAAACGTAACGGTAAAGAAGAAAGTGCTGCCGCTGCCGGGCGTGCTTTCAACGTAAATAGTGCCGCCCATGATCTCGACAAGTTTTTTGGAGATGGAAAGCCCAAGCCCTGTGCCGCCGAAACGCCTGGTGGTGGACATGTCGGCCTGGGAAAAAGCTTGAAAGAGCTTGCCTCTCTGTTCTTCCGTCATGCCCACGCCGGTATCGCGAACACTGAAAAGCAGTGTAATATTGTCGCCCTTGGCGGCCTGCCGCCGCACCGTGACGACCACTTCACCCTGGTCGGTAAACTTGATGGCATTGCCCACAAGGTTGATGAGTACCTGCCCCAGCCGCAAGGGGTCGCCCCGCAAGGTAAACGGAACCTCCGGCTCCACACTCAGCTGCAATTCAACCTTGTTTTCGGCCAGCTTTACGGTGTCCAGGCTGGTCAGGCCCTGCAGCACCTCGTCCAGCTCAAAATCTACCTCTTCAATATCCATGCGGCCAGCTTCTATTTTTGAAAAGTCCAGGATATCGTTGATGATGTGCAGCAAAGACTTGGCGGAATTTTTGATGCTGTTCAGGTAGCCGTGCTGTTTTTTTGTCAGGTCGGTCTGCAGGGCAAGGTACGACATGCCAATGATGGCGTTCATGGGCGTGCGGATTTCGTGACTCATGTTGGCCAGAAATTCGCTTTTGGCCCGGCTGGCTTCTTCCGCTGCAAGCGCCGCCCGCTGCATGACTTTTTGGCTCTCGACCAGATCCGTCACGTCGCGGCAGTCTTCAATAACGCCGAGCAGCTCGCCCTCAGGCGAGAGAAAGGGCGTCGCCACAATGTCGCAGTACCGCTCCTCGCCGTTTTTGCGGCGGTACATGGTTGTTTCCGCCGCTTTCGGCGAGCCGTTGAGTACGCGTGTGATCGCGTTCAAACGACATTTGCTCTCATCGCCGATAACGTCCTGGCATCGCGCGCCAATGAGTTCATCACGTGTAAGGCCGTGCAGCTTAAGAAAAGCGTTGTTGGCCTGCAGTATAACCCGGTCTGTGTCCAGCACCCGCATGGCGCTGCCAGCGGCGTTGAATATCTGCGCCATCTCCGTCTGGGTACGCAGGGCCTGCCGCTCGGCCTTGCGGCGTTCGGTGATGTCGGTGGCCGTAATGACGATGCCTGTGACGTTGCCGTCGTCGTCCTTGAGCGGAACTTTGCAGATGTCGAGATCGCGCAGGTTGCCAGCCATATCGCGGTAGGCCGTCTGCTCCGTAAGGGGCTCGCCGGTATTCATGACCATGGCGTCGGAGAGCGAGGCTTCCCATGCTATTTCAGGCGCGAGAATATCCTCGTTGCGCTTGCCAATGATTGCCTCGGCAGTGCGGCCAACAAACTGCTCAAATTGCCTGTTTACAAGAATAAACAGGCCGTTGGCATCAACAAGCATCACCATGCTGGGCTGGTTGTCCATAACGGCCTTGAGCTGCCGCTCGCGCTGGCGCAGGGCCGTCAGGGCTTTTTGCGTGGCCTGGCTCTGGCGTGAAAGCCTGCGGTTGGCAATGAGTATCACGGTCAGCAGGGTGCCGGCGAGCAGGAGAAAAAAAACGCCGACCTGTTTGATGCGCTCCCAGTCTATGTTGGACTCAATGCGTAGCGTAGACCAGCGCTGGGCCATTTCCATCAGATTTATGTAGGGGATGCTTTCGTAGGCTTTTTCAAAAATCCGGGGCAGCTCCGGCCAGTCGGAGCGAAAGGCAATCTGCGCAGCATACCGCAGGTTGGACAGGCGCGAATGGCGCAGGTCGCCGTAGCTGCCGTTGGTTATGGCGTATCCCACGGAGACGGAAAGCCCCACAACCGCGTCGTACCGGCCAAGACGCAGACCGTTCAGGGCCTCGGCCATGTTTTGCATGGGCACGACCACAGCATCGGGAACCTGCTTTTCCAGCTGTGATATCAGGTCGGGATAGGCCAGAACCGCCACGGTTCTTTGGGCCAGATCGCGGGGCCGACTAACGGAAAACCCGGCATTGGACTTTGTTGCCACATCCAGCGGCAGATAAAACATAAGCCGGGTCAGCGGCTGGCTGCCGTGGAGCGGAGGCAGGTTTTCGCTGAAAGGCACCACGTCCACCGCCTGTGTCGCAAGGGCCGTGCCGATGTCCCGCGCGCTGCCATTGCGCTGCGGCAAAATATCCACGCCAAGTATGGCGCCGACCGCCCGCAAAATGTCCGCGCTGATGCCGTCAAAGCGCCCCTGGCTGTTGATGAAGGCAAGGGGCGCGGTATCCTTGATAGTGCCGACCCGCCACTGCGGATGCGCCTCCAGCCACTGTCGTTCTTGTGGGGCAAGGTGCAGCGGGCGGCGCATCTTGTCGAGCTCACGTAGCGAAGGCACGCGGATCCAGTATTCCTCAAGGGCTACAAGCTCTGCGCGTGAAATCTGCGACAGGCCACTTTCCACCAGTTCCAGCATCGCTGTATCGCCCTTTGGCACAGCAGGGCGCACATCGTCTTCAAAAAGACGCACCGGCTCTGAAGAAAACTTGTCGTGCAGTCCAAGCCGGTCGATGGCGTTGATCACGGCCTGCGGCGGGCCTACCACGCCTTGGGCCAGACCGCCTGCCACCGCCAGAACCATATCCTTGAACGAGGTAAAGGCCAGTAGACGCAGATGGGGAAAGTGCGTGCGCAGATACGTATCGATTTGCGCCCCCTTGAGCACGGCCAGTGTGGCCGTAGGCATATGCTCCAGATCCGTGCTGATGCCGGCGGTGGTGACCAGAACTATGCGCGAGTGGTAGAGCGGTGGGCCAAAGTCGAGCATGTGGGCGCGGTGGGCCGTGCTAAAAAGGCCGCTGTGGATGTTTGCCTGACCGGATCGAATGCTGGCCACGGTATCTGACCATTCACCCATGCGAAATTTGACGGTGCGGCCTGTTTTTTCGCCCCACAGCCGCCATATATCCACCAGCAGGCCAGAGGGCTCGCCAAACATGGAGGCGAATGAATAAGGCTCGTTATCGTGGGAGAGGGTGATGATGACAGGGGGGAGGGGGTTGGTGTTTGCGTCAGGGGCGGCAGGCGTAGCCGTTGCGGAAGCCGCAAAAGCCATCAAGAAGAGAATTCCTGCAATAATACCGCGCATAGAGTTCCTGCAGCCGTTGGAGTTCTGCCAGTCTGACCCGTCAGCCGTGGTTAAAGGCGGTTGTTCTCACCAATCAAGCATGCGCTGGAAAATGTACCTCGCAGTTTAATGCAGTGAAAGTGGAGCAGTGTCAATGGCTTGCCCGGTCACAACGTGCGCTCTGGCCGGGCAAGCCATTAATCATGTCGCTGCATTATCCCTGTGTTTTCATTTCATTAATAAGATTATGCAGTATATTTGATTGCTGAGCGAGCTCAGCAACAGCGCTGGAGGCCTGTTCCATGGCCTGCGCTGTTTCAGACGAAATTGCGGAAACCTGTTCGACAGAGCGGTTGATCTCTTCGCTGGCGGCGGACTGCTGTTCGCTTGCCGTGGCAATAGACTGGACCTGATCGTTTACCTGCTCAACAAGGGTAACAATTTGCTGCAGGGCCTCGCCTGAACGTATGGAAAGATCAGTGGCACTTTCAATGGTAACGGCGGCTTTGTCCACGTTTGCGATGTTCTTGCGTGTGCCGTCCTGAATATCACGTATGGCCTGGCCCACTTCCTGCGTGGCGGCCATGGTTTTTTCGGCAAGTTTGCGCACCTCGTCGGCCACCACGGCAAAGCCGCGTCCGGCGTCGCCCGCGCGGGCGGCTTCAATGGCGGCGTTGAGGGCCAGCAGGTTGGTCTGGTCGGCTATGTCGGCAATGACGTTCATGACCTGACCAATGCCCTCGGCCTGCTTGCCAAGTGCGTTCATGTCTTCCTTGATGGCCAGCGACTGGTCCCTGACCGTTTCAATGCCCTTTACGGCGTCGCCAACTATCTGTGATCCCTCAACGGCCTTTTGCTTGGTCTGCATAGATGCGTCCGCCGCCTGCTGGGCATTGCGGGCAACCTCAAGCACGGTGGCGTTCATTTCTTCCATGGCCGTGGCGGTTTCGCGTACGCGGCCGGACTGTTCGTCCGCGCCGCGGCTCGATTGCGCTATCTGGCTGGAGAGCTGCTGCGAGGCCGAGGTAACAATTTCCACAACGCCTTCAAGCTGGCTCGCAGCATGCAGCATACCCTCCGCCTTGGCGCGCTCGGCCTGCGCCTTGGCGGCGTGGGCCTCCTTGGTTGCCTCCTGCGCTTCAACCATGGCCTTTTGGGCTTCTTCGCCCTTGGCGTGGGCCTCGGCGATCATGGCCTGCAATTTGGTAACCATGGTGCGCAGCGCGTCAGCCAAAGCACCTATTTCGTCCTGCTGGGTTATCACAAGCTCCTGGCTGAAGTCGCCCGAGGCGACGCATTCGGCAAAGTTTTTGGCCCTGACGAGCGGCCGGGTGAGTGAACCGGCAAAGAACCACAGGCAGGCTATGCCCAGCAGCGTTACCGCCGTGCCCACAAGTATCTGGTTAAAGGCGTCGTCGCTGGCGCGTTCGGCCAGATGCTGTTCCAGGGCGTCGGCATCTGCCAGCACAACATTGCGCGGCAGTTTTACAAGCACCGACCAGAATTTGCCGGAGCGGCCAAGCATGACCGGCGCGTACGCGATAATGGATTTGCCGCCGTCGTCCAGACCGGCAAAGGCCTTGCCCTCGCGCACGTTTGTCATGATCTTGTCAGCATTGGTCAGGGCGTTGGTCAGGGACTTGCCCACCATGGAGGCATCGGCGCTGTTTGCCACAACCAGACCGTCGTAGCTGACAATAAAGACGCTGCCCTTGCCCGCATAGATTTTGGCGTTAACGTCCTCAGCCATTTTTTGCAAAAATGTCAGGCGCAGGTCTGTGCCCGAAACGCCCAGAAACTTGTTGTTTTCCTTAACAGGCACAGAGATGGTGGTCAGCCACTCTGTCTTGCCCTGCACTATGTAGGGAAAGGGGTCGAGCACGCTTTCCTTGCCGGTTTCCTTGGGGCCAAGGTACCAGCCGCCTTTGCGCACGCCATTGGGGTGCTTGGCCTGGCTCTCGTATTCTACCAGCGCCTGCCGGTTGATTTTGCCCGAGGTGTCGCGGTTCCAGTAGGTTATAAACCGGCCAGAGTTGTCGTGGGCCTCTGTGTTGGCGTACTGGGCGTCTTGCCCGTCCAGCGCATTGGGCTCCCATGCGGAATACGAGCCAAGATAGGTGGGGTTGTTTTCAAGGTTGGCGAGCAAAATTTTGGTAAACAGTTCGCGCAGATGATCCTTTTCAATGTTGGATCGCAGTACTTCAAAAATCTTGCCTGTGGTGCGGGCCGTATCAATGTTGTCCTGCAGCGCGCTTCCCACCACAGAAGCCCTGTCCGAAACCAGCGATTCAAGCGCCGAGACGGCGTTTTTTTCCAGCAGGTGTGAAACGCTGTCAGACACGAAGGTCTTGGTGTTGCTGGTAGAATACAGGCCGAATGCTACAAGCGTAACAGCTGTAAAAATGAGGCCAAGTCCTGCAGCCAGTGCAATTTTTTGTTTGATTGATCGCATATGCCCCCCATATGTTCTTTGTTCTTAATTATAGTTCATGATACTCAGCTAAATTGCAATATTGTGAATTTAAATTAAATATTATTGAATGAACGATCAATAAAATTTCCTGTCGATATGCTTATCGGCAAATTTTAATAATAACTTAGCCCAGAGAGATTATTTTTTCATGCTGCCAAAATATGTTGCACAATGCTTAATCGTTGTATTTTTTGAAACAATATTTTATTTAATATTTAAAATTGGAGACGGTAATTTATGAAGTGCAGTTATATAATAATTTGTTATGCATTAATCTACAGTTGTTAGCTATTGCTAAGAGCTATTGCTGGCAAAAAGCAGTTATCTGCATTCACACCATTAATATCAAGCGTGAATCTGTAGTCAATAAAGCCGTAACGGTCAGAAGGGTTGCCTTTGTAAAATTGCGGAAAAGGGGCAGGCGTGGCGTAATTGCAAAAAAAAAGTGCCGGCAGGGCCGGCACTTTTTATAGCGGGTTGCATGGTGCAGCCTGTATTTACGCGGCTTCTCCCTGACTTTTCATCTCGGCTATCAGGCGGTGTAGAATCTGCGCCTGTTCCAGCATGTCTGAAACCGCGCGCGAGGCCTGTTCCATGGCTTGTGCAGTCTCGGCCGAAATGGTGGCCACCTGCTCCACTGACTGGTTGATCTCTTCACTTGCGGCGGACTGCTCCTCGCTGGCCGTGGCAATGGACTGCACCTGGTCGTTCACATGCTCCACAAAGGTGAGTATCTGCTGCAGTGATTCACCCGATTGAACTGCAAGGTTTGTAGCGCTCTCGATGGATACAGCCGACTTGTCCACATTGGCGATGTTTTTGCGGGTTCCTTCCTGAATATCGCTTATGGCCTGGCCCACCTCCTGCGTGGCGGACATGGTCTTTTCGGCCAGCTTGCGCACCTCGTCGGCCACCACGGCAAAGCCGCGCCCGGCATCTCCCGCCCTCGCCGCTTCGATGGCCGCGTTGAGCGCCAGCAGGTTGGTCTGGTCGGCTATGTCGGCAATGACGTTCATGACCTGGCCGATGCCTTCGGCCTGTTTGCCCAGGGCGTTCATGTCTTCCTTGATGCCCAGCGACTGGGTGCGCACGGTTTCTATGCCCTTGACCGCTTCGTTTACTATGTTCACGCCTTCCAGGGCCTGCTTCTTGGTGTTGCTGGAGGCGTCGGCTGCCTGTTGGGCGTTTTTGGAAACCTCAAGCACGGTGGCGTTCATTTCTTCCATGGCTGTGGCTGTTTCGCGCACTCGGCTTGATTGCTCGTCCGCACCGCGGCTCGACTGTTCAATCTGGGCGGAAAGCTGTTCTGAAGCCGTATTGATGATGCCCACTACGCTTTCAAGCTGGCGGGCGGCCTGCAGCATGCCTTCCGCCTTGGCGCGCTCGGCCTGCTTGCGGGCAGCCTCGGCTTCAATGGTTGCCTGCTGGGCTTTTTCCGATTCCGCCTCAGCTTCGCGCCCCTTTTGCTCCGCTTCAGAAATTTTGGTCTTCAGTGTATCCACCATACTCTTCATCGCGCCAAAAACGCCTATAGCTGGCCGGGCAGGGTCAAACCGCGCATTGAGGTCGCCCCCGGCTATGGCCAGTGCCAGCTGCGAGAGCGATGCCGGTTCGTCGCCCAGCTGGCGCAGCATGTTGCGGGCTATCAAAAAGCCCAGGCTCAGGCCTACCAGCAAAGAGGCCAAGATGCCCGCAATGGTGATAAAACGCGATGTTTCGTACATGCGTGTGCTGCTGTCGTTCAGCTCATTGGTACGCATCAGCTTGAAATCGACTATATTTTGTATGTCCCGCGCCATGGCGGCCATGGTGACGCGCGCCTCGGTGGTGGAAAGCTTTTGCGCCTGTTCGTTCAGGGCGGCATCGCTTGTTTTGCCGAGTTCGATGACTTTTTCGTGCACGAGCAACCATGCTTGCACCGATTGCAGCAGCTTGCTGTACAGCGCCTTGCCCTCGTCCGTCTGAAAATAGCTGGACAGATTTTTTAGCAGGGTTTCAAACTCCTTGCGTTCGGTTGCAAGTACGCCAAGATATCGTTGAATTTCTGCATCTTCGTTGGTCAAAATAATGTTTTTTTCTTCTCGCAGCAGTCTGAGCGCGCGTATATTAAGAGCTCGGGCAGCGTCAAGGCCTTTAACATGCACATTATAAAGAGTATCAATATCGTTAGACAGGTTGCTAAGACTGTTTACTGAATACATCCCTACCGCAACCGTAAAGAGCGACAGGATCAAGGACAGGCCAAAAAGTTTTTGCATGGTCGAGAGCTTGATCATAATATCCTCCACACCGGTTGGTAGGCTGTTGCGGGACGTGTATGCCTTAAAAGAATAATTTTTTACTCAGTCTGGCTGTAAAGCGTTTCGGCTGATTTCTGGTTTATCATAGATCAATTTAAAAGAAAGTATTTTCAGTAAATGTTATTGCGCTTTTTGTTTGATTATCTATTTATGTATATAAATTATATATTACAATATGCTAAGTATGCTGGTCAGGCTGCAGACGCTGCTTCGATCGCGTAACTGGCAGCAATTGCAGACAGTAAAAATTGTGGGCAGCAACCAGTTTTGCTGCCTGCTGCAATCGCCATATGTCTTGACATAAGGCCTGCAAACACGGCACATTACTTGTGCCAGAAGCAGGTTTACAGTGTGCGGTATGCATTTTCGCACCAGCCTGTGGCGGATGCTGATCGTAGGCATCCCTGAATTCGTCAAATTTATGCGCATAAAGCTGTTCTAGGCCAGTGCGCATCGATAAAAAGAACTTCCGGCGGGTTTCTCCGCCGTTGATAATTTCTTTTTACTCGCGAAGGGCATCCCCTTCTTTTATTCCTTGTCATTGCGGCGCGTTATGCGCCTATTTTTCGCAGAACGCGCATGCGCGCATTCGCGGCTCATGTCGTTTTGCGTGTATAACAGAGGTGTTTTATTACGCCTCTCTAAAAAGGTGTTTCCATGGCAGACATCAAGCTTACCCGTCCTGCAGCTGGGCAAAATGTTGTTATTCTCAGTGCACGCGATGCCCGCATGGTTCTTGATTTTCCTACCGACCAGATCAGCATCGAGCGCCCGCAAAATTCGGACAGTCTTTTTTTTCGCTTTGACGACGGCGGGTCCATTGAACTGCAGAATTTTTATACGCAGTACCACAAGGACGATGTGCCCTCGTTTGAAGTTGACGGGCAGCTGATCGCCGGCACGGAATTTTTTGACGTCTTTGGGCCAGATCTCGTCCCTGCGGCTGGCCCTTCGAGTGTTGCGCGTGGCGGCGGTTATCAGGAGTATTCCGAGCTTAATATCGGGCACGGAGTTGGAGCGCTTGGCGGCGTTGATCTCCAATTTGACAGCGCATCGCAGAGCGAGGCGACGTTTCCGTCTTTGGGCCAGCATTAGGTGTCTCGGCCTTAGCCATGCGCGACAGCCCCGTGCCGGCCAAGGCTTTCTTTTATCCGTTCGAAACCACAATAACCAGCGGACGAAAACGGCGATTTGGTTCAAGGTGCGCCGGAATTTTCCGGCCGAAGTATCAAACAACGGCGGTAGCCGGAACCGACTCCGTTCGAACAAACTTACTACCGCAGTTCCATGCCTTGGCCAGACTAAAAAGAACCTGCGAAGCTCCGCGGAGTTCTAAAACTAACTTATGGCACAGCGACTTCGGCTTATTTCCAACTGCAAAATGGTTATGGCCACACACTAGGAACTTGGGACAGTTTTCAAACAGTCTTCGCGAGAACCGGTCCCCGTTCGGCTTCACCAAAGCAACTTAGCCCAAGCGGGGTATGAAGGACTGCATAGTTCCTACTACGTATGTAGCAATCAACCTGGCCTCTCTGGGGCACGTGTTGTCCTCCAACGACCACGGCGGCCGCAGTGGGTGGTTCGTGTAGCGACGGCGACGGCGGCGACTACCGACACAGCAGTAAAAAACGCAGGTTGCGAACATGAACGGCAGCAACTACAAGTGGAAGTTGCAACAACCATCGCATGGGCCGGCACCGGCAGCCTATAGGACAAATCAATTTCCATAAGGCAAGTCCCGAGCGAGGCAGGTACCGGAACTGCCGCCGTAACGACAACAGCTCCAATATCGACATCGACGGGCAGCCGGTAACTACCATTAACTTGGCATGACGGGGCGTTGCCCACGTAGGGGCGGGCGGACACCTCCAACTCCGGTAGTGACCGGGCGCGAATGGGTTTGGTGTCGTTCCACCCAACGGCAGCCGTAGTTTTAGCAACCAGTCGTGTAACGGCACGTGGTGGCTTAGCGGTACTAACTGGCATAGGCATAGGCGGTAACGTTGGCCGCCGCAACAAAATACCACCGCCCCCACACCGCCGGCACCACTGCAGGCGGCAGCGGCAGGCACTGGCATTTCAATTCGTTGCTTCTGGGCGACCCTTGAAGTTTCGGTACGTGGACCAATTTACAGGTCCCAACGGACTGGCCAAGTGATGCGGGCGACTCGCACCGTCATTTTCATCCACGACGGCGGGTGTCTTGGTCACCTGGCTGTGAACGGCAGCGAGCTTCTGACGGTTCGCAGTAATACCGCGGCGGTCGTTCGCACTGGACACTTACGCGCGACTAGTTTCCGCTACCCTCTGTTACGGCAGGCCGCGAGTGCGGTCTGTGCCACGGACAACGCGCAAAGCTCTTGAAGGCCACTCCGAGGCGGTTTTGCAGTGTCGGACTTATCATTTTAGCGACAACAGGGCTCCTGCTCCATAAGAACAGTAGTTCGCGCCTTTTGTTGTTGGAACAGCAATACGCGGCGGCTAACGTCTTGACGGACTTCCATTTCAAGACGTGACCGCACGGACCATAGTCAACGTCGCCGGAACTACCTTAACTGTTCGTGCGGCAACGCCATTTTGCTATAGTCCCGCTGAAGGAAAAGGGGCCGGACGTACCGCGGCTCGCTTTACCTCTTACTTCTCCGGCAGAACGGCGACCCGGTCCAGTTTCTTGGTGTCGAAGTTCTCTACGGTATTGGCGAACAGAACCGCTTTAAATTAAGCGGTTTCCGCCCAGCAACCTCAATGGGATATCTAAGGGTCGGGTTCTAGTCACGCCCATAGTTGTGGGCTTAAAAACAGGGCATAGATGCGGTTCGGGCAGCATCGAGTATAATAACCGTAACGGGCGGCGGAGTATAAAAACCTTTATGTCGCACGGCGGCGACTGTTATGACGGCTACCGTCTTCACGGCCTTATGCATTGTCACCGCCTTCTATGGCACTGGGGGACGTACCGTAGGAATTGTTAGATCAGTCCTTTCAGTAACCCGCGACAACTACAGCGGGAACCCGTACCATACGGGTTAAACAACAAAGGTAGGTAAAGGCTCATCTGTTTGACTACCCCTATAGCGGACGGTTAACTTCATAACCAACAGCACGAACGACCGTACCGATAGCCTTGCAGCAGGTCACTATAAGTGGCATTTGGCTCTTAGCTACATAACGGAATCGCAGCGGTTACCAGTGGCACCGTCAGGCCCGGGAGTCAGCAGAGAGACCCCGTTATAACAACCAGCCTACGAGCTTCTCAGGACCAGACAAACATGGTGTTGCGTGCGCAACCGCTGCTGTTTAAGCGGCAACCGTTACAAGGCCGTTGCCGGGTTGTTGTACCCAGGGTCGCCCGTCGAGGTGTTGGACTACTGGTGGGCCACGCACAGCCTTCCTACGCAGATATAAGGGTCGTTTGAAGGGCTAGAAACGAGCAATAGCTGACTAAGACGTATAAGCCCTCTTATTTTCTGGTGGGGACCCAACGGCCGTATTAAGTGTCTCTGACACGCCCGATTAGTAGCCGACCGGGGTTTCTGCTTTTGCCAGCGGT